>Ga0207831_100037_pt1 | contig 262391 bp, 235 predicted proteins | sample TtanPargueraPR_7_FD_187741 | JGI IMG/M metagenome (GOLD analysis project Ga0207831, IMG submission 187741) | Aerobic enrichment media microbial communities from Bioluminiscent Bay, La Parguera, Puerto Rico - Tt and M1 (2) (SPAdes) | ecosystem: Environmental > Aquatic > Marine > Unclassified ...
AAATAGACCCGAAGATCTATGACGAGTCGCTTGCCTTGATGGTTCAATGATATGGATCACCGAGCCATCGACAAGCGCCCACATGAATTACCTGATCGATTGTTAAAGAGCGGCTTCGAACCCTGTTCGGGCGAAGCGTCTCGCTTGCTGCCGGCCGGAGCGAACTCCGTGTCGCCAGCGCCCTGCGAGGAAGGCGTATTCTACCGATTCGCGTCAGCGTGTCAAGCGGTGGTTGGCGATGCGCTGCATCCCGTCCATGTTTCCGCTGACCGCCCATCTCTTCCTGCCGAGATGGCTGCGAATCCAGTGGCGCACATTCTACCGAATGTGCCGTGATTGTCAATCGGAATGTTTCGAAGCGATCCGACCTGTTCCGAAAATAATCCATGCAGAACAATCACTTCTGCCACTCTCACCGCCTGCAACGTGTGCCCGTCGCCGGCAGCGGATGCGTACTTTACGGTTTTCCCCGGCGGCGTGCAAGCCTCTACAGAGAAAAATGTAGTCCAGTTACACGCCAGGGGCCATGGCCCCGTTGGAGAGCATGTCGCTTCTTGCGCCTTCAGATCACCAGCAGGTCCATGAAGCGATGGACCGGGGTCATCTGCAGGCGCTGCGCGTCCTGGCAAAGCGCCAGTATCTTCTCGCTGCGCGAACGAGGGAAGCGCGTCTCGAGGTTGCGCCGGAACTTGGCCTCCAGCACCGGGATACCCTCCTCACGCCGCCGCCGATGGCCGATGGGGTACTCCACGGCGACCTGGTCGGTTGAGGTGCCATCGGTGAAGAAGACCTGGATGGCGTTGGCGATGGAGCGCTTGTCGGGGTCCAGATAGTCACGCGTATAGCGCGGCTCCTCCACCACCTCCATCTTCGCCCGCAGGGCATCGATCTCGGGGTGTGCGGCGTGGAAGTCATCTTCGTAGTGTTCGGCGGTCAGCTCGCCGAGGATCAGGGGCACCGCGGTCATGTACTGCAGGCAGTGGTCACGATCCGCCGGGTTGGCCAGGTCGCCCTCCTTGGAGATGATACGGATTGCTGATTCATGCGTGGTGATCACGACCCGCTCGATCTCGTCGATTCGCCCCTTCACCTCGGGGTGGAGGGTCACCGCCGCTTCACAGGCCGTCTGGGCATGGAACTCCGCCGGGAAGGAGAGCTTGAAGAGGATGTTCTCCATCACATAGCTGCCGAAATCGCACTGGAATCGGAAGCGGCGCTCCCCCTCGGGCTTGGTGGCCAGGTCGCGGTTGGTATGACTGAACAGCACGTCATAGAAGCCCCACTGGGGGGCGCTGAGCGCACCGGGGACGCCCATCTCGCCGCGCAGCGCGATATCCGCCAGGCGCACCGCCCGGGAGGTGGCATCCCCCGCAGCCCAGCTCTTGCGTGACCCGGCGTTGGGCGCATGACGATAGGTGCGCAGGCTCTGGCCATCGACCCAGGCGTGGGAGAGTGCCGAAAGCAGCTGCTCGCGATCGGCACCGAGCATCCTCGCCGCCACCGCCGCGGAGGCCACCTTGACCAGCACCACATGGTCGAGCCCCACCCGGTTGAAGGAGTTCTCCAGCGCCAGCACCCCCTGGATCTCGTGGGCCATGATCATCGCCTCGAGGACGTCGCGCATCGTAAGCGGCGCCTCGCCCTGGGCCACTCGCTTCTGGGAGAGGTGGTCGGCCACGGCCAGGATGGCCCCCAGGTTGTCCGAGGGGTGCCCCCACTCCGCGGCCAACCAGGTGTCGTTGTAATCGAGCCAGCGCACGATGGCGCCGATATCCCAGGCCGCCTTCACCGGATCCAGACGAAAGGAGGTGCCGGGCACCCGGGCACCATGGGGCACCACGGTGCCTTCCACCAGCGGGCCGAGGTGCTTGGTGCATTCGGGAAAGCGCAGCGCCAGCAGGCCGCAACCCAGGGTATCCATCAGACAGAGCCGCGCGGTGTTCCAGGCCTCATCGCTCTCGATACGGTAGCCCAGCACATAGTCGGCGATCTTCTGCAGCTCGGCGTCGTAATCCGGCCGCACGTTGGCTTCCACGGTACTCATGAACTTCTCCTGTCACCTTGTCGAGCAAATGCCCTTGATGCGTGACCCTCACTATAGAAGACGCCCCGGGTCCTGGGACCCGGGGCGTCTTTATCTTTCAGCAGGCCCCTGAGCGGGCAGGCCCTAGAAACTGTCGCCGGGGACGCGCACCCAGCCCTCCATCAGCACCCGGGCACTGCGGCTCATCACCGCCTCGTCGATCACCCAGCGGCCATCCACCAGGCTCGCCTCGGCGCCGACCCGCAGGCTGCCCGAGGGGTGCCCGAAGGTGACGGCGTTACGCTTGCCACCACCCGCGACCAGGTTGACCAGGGTGCCCTCGATGGCCGCGGCAGAGGCGATGGCCACTGCTGCGGTGCCCATCATGGCGTGGTGCAGCTTGCCCATGGAGAGCGCGCGCACCACCAGGTCGATATCATCGGCCTTCACCTGCTTGCCGCTGGAGGCGAGGTAGTCTGCCGGCGGCGCCACGAAGGCCACCTTGGGGGTGTGCTGGCGGGCCGCGGCCTCGGCCACCTCCTTGATCAGCCCCATCTTCACCGCCCCATGGGCGCGAATGGTCTCGAACTTCTCCAGCGCCGCGGCGTCGCCGTTGATTGCCTCCTGCAGCTCGGTACCGGTATAGCCGAGTTCGTCCGCATTCAGGAAGACGGTCGGGATGCCGGCGTTGATCAGGGTCGCCTTGAGGGTCCCGACACCGGGCACCTCCAGCTCATCCACCAGGTTGCCGGTGGGGAAGATGGCACCCTCGCCGTCCGCCGGGTCCTTGAAGGCCACCGGCACCTCGGCGGCAGGAAAGGTCACCCCGTCCAGCTCGAAGTCACCGGTCTCCTGCACCTCGCCGTCCCGGATCGACACCCGGGAGACGATGGTCTTGCCGATATTGGCCTGCCAGATGCGCACCTCCGCTTCGCCGTTCTCCGGAATGCGCGCCGGGTCAACCAGGCCATTGCTGATCGCGAAGGGCCCCACCGCCGCGGAAAGGTTGCCGCAGTTGCCGCTCCAGTCGACGAAGGCCTTGTCGATGGCGACCTGGCCGAACAGGTAGTCCACATCGTGGTCGGGGCTTTCGCTCTTCGAGAGGATTACCGTCTTGCTGGTGCTGGAGGTGGCCCCGCCCATGCCGTCGATCTGCTTCTGGTAGGGGTCGGGGCTGCCGATCACCCGCATCAGTAGGCGGTCGCGAGCCTCGCCCGGCACCTGCGCAGCCTCGGGCAGGTCGGTCAGCTTGAAGAACACACCCTTGCTGGTCCCGCCACGCATATAGGTGGCGGGGATCCGGATCTGAGGAACCTGGCTCATGCGCTCGCCACCTCCGAGGACTCCAGGAAGTCCTTGGCGAAGCGCTGCAGCACGCCGCCGGCGGAGTAGATGGTGACTTCCTCGGCGGTATCCAGGCGGCAGGTCACCGGTACGCGATCGACCTCGCCGGTCTTGCGGTGGATGACAAGCTCCAGGGTCGCGCCCGGCGCCGGCTTGCCCTCGACGTCATAGGTCTCGGTGCCGTCGAGCTGCAGCGTGTGGCGGGTGGTGCCCTCCTGGAACTGCAGGGGCATCACGCCCATGCCGATCAGGTTGGTGCGGTGGATGCGCTCGAAGCCCTCGGCGACGATCGCCTCGACCCCGGCCAGCGCCACGCCCTTGGCCGCCCAGTCCCGGGACGAGCCCTGGCCGTAATCGGCGCCGGCGATGACGATCAGCGGCTGCTTGCGCTCCATATAGGTCTCGATGGCCTCCCACATGCGGGTCACCTCGCCTTCTGGCTCGATGCGCGCCAGCGAGCCCTGCCTGACCTCGCCGTTCTCGTCCCGCACCATCTCGTTGAAGAGCTTGGGGTTGGCCAGCGTCGCCCGCAGGGCGGTGAGGTGATCGCCGCGGTGGGTGGCGTAGGAGTTGAAGTCCTCCTCCGGCAGGCCCATCTTGTGCAGGTACTCCCCCGCCGCGCTGTCCATCATGATGGCGTTGGACGGCGACAGGTGATCGGTGGTGATGTTGTCCGGCAGGATCGCCAGCGGCCGCATGCCCTTGAGCTCCCGCGCGGCGGCCATGTTGCCCTCCCAGTATGGCGGACGGCGGATGTAGGTACTCTGCGGACGCCAGTCATACAGCGGGCTCTCGGCCTTCTCGGCGGCATCCAGGTCGAACATCGGGATATAGACCTGCTTGAACTGCTCCGGCTTGACGAACTCGCCGACGATGGCATCGATCTCCTCGTCGGAGGGCCACAGGTCCTTGAGGGTCACCGGGTTGCCGTCGTGATCGGTACCCAGCACGTCCTTCTCAATGTCGAAGCGCACGGTACCCGCGATGGCGTAGGCCACCACCAGTGCCGGCGAGGCCAGGAAGGCCTGCTTGGCGTAGGGGTGGATGCGGCCATCGAAGTTGCGGTTACCGGAGAGCACCGCGGTGGCGTAGAGGTCGCGGTCGATGATCTCCTGCTGGATCTTCGGGTCCAGCGCGCCGGACATGCCGTTACAGGTGGTGCAGGCGTAGGCGACGATGCCGAAGCCGAGCTTCTCCAGCTCCGGCAGCAGGCCGGCCTCCTCGAGATACAGCCGCGCGACCTTCGACCCCGGCGCGAAGGAGGACTTCACCCAGGGCTTGCGCGTCAAGCCGAGCTCGTTGGCCTTCTTGGCCAGCAGGGCGGCGCCCACCACGTTGCGCGGGTTCGAGGTGTTGGTGCAGCTGGTGATGGCGGCGATGATCACCGCGCCATCGGGCATGTGGCCCGCCTTCTCCTCCGCCTGGGCCTTGTCGTAATCGACGGCGATGCCGCGCTCGTGCAGGGCGCTGGTAGGCAGGCGACGGTGCGGGTTGGAGGGACCGGCCAGGTTGCGCTCCACGCTTGAGAGGTCGAAGGTCAGCACCCGCTCGTACTGTGCATCGACCAGGCTGTCGGCCCACAGGCCGGTCTGCCTGGCGTAGGTCTCGACCAGCTCGACCTGCTCCGGCTCACGGCCGGTCAGCGTCAGGTAGTCGATGGTCTGCTCGTCGATGTAGAACATCGCCGCAGTCGCCCCGTACTCGGGCGTCATGTTGGAGATGGTGGCGCGGTCACCGATGGTCAGGCTCTTGGCGCCCTCGCCGAAGAACTCCAGATAGGCCCCGACCACGCGCTCCTTGCGCAGGAACTCGGTGATCGCCAGCACGATGTCGGTGGCGGTGATGCCGGGCCTGGGCTTGCCGGTCAGCTCCACGCCGACGATATCGGGCAGGCGCATCATGGAGGGGCGGCCCAGCATCACGGTCTCGGCCTCGAGGCCGCCGACGCCGATGGCGATGACACCCAGGCAGTCGATATGCGGGGTGTGGCTGTCGGTGCCCACGCAGGTGTCGGGGAAGGCGACGCCATCGCGTGCCTGCACCACCGGCGACATCTTCTCCAGGTTGATCTGGTGCATGATGCCGTTGCCGGCGGGGATGACGTCGACGTTCTCGAAGGCGGTCTTGGTCCACTCGATGAAGTGGAAGCGATCCTCGTTGCGACGATCCTCGATGGCACGGTTCTTGTCGAAGGCGTCCTGCTCGAAGCCGGCATGCTCCACGGCCAGGGAGTGGTCGACGATCAGCTGGGTCGGCACCACCGGGTTGACCTTGGCCGGGTCGCCGCCCTGCTCGGCGATGGCGTCGCGCAGGCCGGCGAGGTCGACCAGCGCGGTCTGGCCGAGGATGTCATGGCACACCACCCGTGCCGGGTACCAGGGGAAGTCCAGGTCGCGGCGGCGCTCGACCAGCTGCCTGAGCGCATCGGTGAGCAGCTCGGGCTCGCAGCGACGCACCAGCTGCTCGGCGAGCACCCGGGAGGTGTAGGGAAGGGTGTCATAGGCACCGGGCTGGATCTCCTCGACGGCCGCACGCACGTCGAAGTAGTCCAGCTCGGTGCCGGGAAGCGGTTTACGGTAGTCGGTATTCATGGCGTGAGGGGTCTCTTGCAGGCGTCGGAGAAAGGGAAAGAAGGCCGGACGGCCAGGTCGGCCGTCCGGGGGCGGCGATCGATCAGTCGCGCTGCTCGATCGGTACCCATTCGCTCTTCTCCGGACCGATGTAGTCGGCACTCGGGCGAATGATGCGATTGTTGGCGCGCTGCTCGAAGACATGGGCACACCAGCCGGTGACGCGCGAGCAGACGAAGATCGGCGTGAACAGCTTGGTGGGGATGTCCATGAAGTGGTAGGCGCTGGCGTGGAAGAAGTCGGCGTTGCAGAACAGCTTCTTCTCGCGCCACATCACCGCCTCGACGCGCTCGGAGACCGGGTAGAGCACGCTGTCGCCGACGTCTTCGGAAAGCTTCTTCGACCACTCCTTGATGATCGCGTTGCGCGGGTCGGACTCGCGATAGATCGCGTGGCCGAAGCCCATGATCTTGTCCTTGCGCTCGAGCATGCCGAGGATCTTGCTCTCGGCCTCGTCGGTGGACTTCCAGTCCTCGATCATCTCCATGGCCGCCTCGTTGGCACCACCATGCAGCGGGCCGCGCAGGGAGCCGATGGCGCCGGTCACGCAGGAGTGCATGTCGGAGAGCGTGGAGGCGCAGACGCGTGCGGTGAAGGTGGAGGCGTTGAACTCGTGCTCGGCGTAGAGGATCAGCGAGACGTTCATCACCCGGGCGTGCAGCTCGGAAGCCGGCTCGCCGCGCAGCATGTGCAGGAAGTGGCCACCCACCGACTCGTCGTCGGTCTCGGTCTCGATGCGCACGCCATCGTGGCTGAAGCGGTACCAGTAGCAGATGATCGACGGCAGCACGGCCAGCAGGCGGTCGGAGACGTCCTGCTGCTCCTCGAAGCTCTGCTCGGTCTCCAGGTTGCCCAGCATGGAGGCGCCGGTGCGCATCACGTCCATGGGGTGGGCATCCTTGGGGATCTGCTCGAGCACGGTGCGGAGTTCGGCGGGCAGGCCGCGCAGGCCCTTGAGCTTGGTGATGTAGGCGTCGAGCTCGGCCTGGTTGGGCAGCTTGCCCTTGAGCAGCAGGTAGGCCACTTCCTCGAACTTCGCCTTCTCCGCCAGCTCCTTGATGTCGAAGCCGCGGTAGGTCAGGCCCGAGCCGGTCTTGCCGACGGTGCACAGGGCGGTGGTGCCGGCGCTCTGGCCGCGCAGGCCTGCGCCACTAACGGGTTTATCAGCCATGTTCTCTCTCCTCTTGAATGGTGTTTCCGGCGTGGGGCGCGTCTCAGGCGTCGCTGCCCTTCTCGACGAAGAGGGCATCGAGCTTCTGCTCGAAGCTGTGGTAGTTGAGGAAGTCGTAGAGCTCGTCGCGGGTCTGCATCAAGTCGACCACGTCACGCTGGTGGCCGTTGTCGTGAATGCTCTGGTAGACCTTGAGCGCCGCCGCATTCATGGCGCGGAAGGCGGACAGCGGATAGAGCACCATGCGGCAGCCTACCTCGGCCAGCTCCTGCTGGGAGAACAGCGGAGTGGCACCAAACTCGGTGATATTGGCCAGGATCGGCGCATCGACGCGCTCGCAGAAGGCGCGATAGTCGTCGAGGGTGTGCACCGCCTCGGCGAAGATGGCGTCAGCACCCGCCTCGATGCAGGCCTGGGAGCGCTCGATGGCGGCATCCAACCCATCCTTCTGGAAGGCGTCGGTGCGGGCGATCAGGTAGAAGTCCGGATCGAGACGTGCATCGGCGGCGGCCTTGACGCGGTCGACCATCTCCTGCTTGGAGACGATCTCCTTGTTGGGGCGGTGGCCACAGCGCTTCTGGGCGACCTGGTCCTCGAGGTGCACGGCGGCCACGCCGGCACGCTGCATCTCCTTGACGGTGCGCGCGATGTTGAAGGCCCCACCCCAGCCGGTATCGATGTCCACCAGCAGCGGCAGGTCGGTGGCGCCGCAGATGCGGTGGGCGTCCTCGACCACGTCGTTCATGGTGGTCATGCCCAGGTCCGGCAGGCCGAAGGAGGCGTTGGCCACGCCGCCGCCGGAGAGGTAGATGGCCTGATGGCCCACGCGCTCGGCCATCATGGCGGTATAGGCGTTGATGGTACCGACGATGGACAGCGGGCGATTGGCCTCGAGGGCGGCGCGGAAGCGAGCGCCGGGAGTCTGCTGGGTCATGGTGTTTCTCCTGTGGTATCCGGTAAGGGGTCAGGCAGTGGTCTCTTCCAGCTCTCTGAGGGAAGCGGCGTAGCGATCGACGACATTGGCCTGGGAGGCGCTGACATGGCGTCGCATCAGCAGTTCGGCGAGCTCGGCGTCGCCGGCCTCGATGGCGTCGACGATGCGATGGTGCTCGACGAAGGCGCGCTGGGGGCGAGAGCCACTGGCGCTGAACTGGGTGCGGTAGAGCCGCACCAGGTAATAGAGGTCATCGCAGAGCATGGTCACCAGCATGCGATTGTGGCTGCCCTGGACGATGCGGTAGTGGAAGTCCAGGTCACCCTCGCGCTGGAAGTAGGCCTCGCCCTTCTTGAGGTCGGCCTGGCGCTCGTGCATCGCGAGCACCTCGCGCAGCCCGGCGATCTCCTCGGCGGTCATGTGCTCGGCCGCCAGGCGGGCGGCCATGCTCTCCAGGGCCTCACGCACGTCGAACAGCTCGAGCAGCTCCTTCATGGAGAGCTTTACCACCCGGGCGCCGACGTGGGGCACCCGCTCGATCAGGCGGTGCGCCTCGAGGCGGCGCATCGCCTCGCGCAGCGGCCCACGGGAGATGCCATAGGTGCGTGACAGGCCAGGCTCGGTGATCTTGCTGCCGGGTGCCATCTCGCCGCGGACGATGGCATCCTGCAGCTGCTGGAAGACGCGCTCGGCGAGGGTACGCACCTCGGGGCTGGACGATTCGGCTTCGGCTGGCTTCATGATGATTGTCGACAATTATGGGATGAGCGAAGAGTAGCCATTGCCCGCCCTCGGGTCAACATGGCGTCATGGCCGAACGATACGTCTTTGGTTGTAGACAACCCAGCCTTGCCGGCTCCAGATGTCGACAATGCGGTCGGCAGCGTTGAGTCGGCAAGCGCCCGGCAACGAGGACAGCGGCGCCCTCGGCGCCTAGAATGGGCGCCCCTTCTGTATAGGCCCGTCCCGTCGATGAGCTCACCACTCCAGATCACGCCGCACCCCTATCGGCCCACCCCGCTCTCCGCCTTCGCGCGCCTGCGCCGAAGGCCCGGTGCCGTGCTGCTGGACAGTGGCCGTCCGGAGGCACCGGGGGGACGCTACGACATCCTGTCGAGCGACCCGCTGGCAGTGCTTGAGGTGGATGAGGCGGGCCGGGTCGACGGTGTGCCGGAGCTTCGGGATCTCTCCCCCTTTGCCGCCCAGCAGGCGCTGCTCGAGCGACTCCCCGCGACCGGGCCGCAGCCGGTGAGCGAACTGCCCTTCCTGGGCGGGCTTATCGGCTACTGGAGCTATGACCTCGGCTATCAGCTGGAGCCGGTGGGGCAACGTGCCCGCCGCACCGTGGCGCTGCCGGCCAGCCAGGTGGGGCTCTACGACTGGGCGCTGATCCAGGATCACCAGCGTGGCGAGGCCTGGCTGGTGGCCACTCCCGAGCGCCGCCGCCAGGCCCTCGAGTGGCTGAACGCCGCTCCCGCCGCCGAGAACGACTGCCACCTGACGGCCCCGTTTGCCGCCGAGCTCGACCGCGACGCCTACCTGGACCGCTTCGAGGCGGTGCAGCGCTATATCCGCGCCGGCGACTGCTACCAGGTCAACCTGGCCCAGCGCTTCAGCGCACCCTACGAAGGCGACCTGTGGGCGGCCTATCGACGGCTGCGCGCGGCCACCCCGACGCCATATGCTGGCTACATGGCCTGGCCCTCCGCCCGTGGCGAGCAGGCGATCCTCTCACTATCACCGGAACGCTTCCTGGCGTGCCGTGATGGCCAGGTGGAGACCCGCCCCATCAAGGGCACCCGACCACGCGGCGACACCCCCGGGAGCGACGCCCGCCTGGCCGCCGAACTCGAGGGGAGCCTGAAGGATCGCGCCGAGAACGTGATGATCGTCGACCTGCTGCGCAACGACCTGGGGCGCAGTTGTCGCCCCGGCACGGTACGAGTGCCACAACTGTGTGGCCTGGAGAGCTACACCAACGTCCATCACCTGGTCAGCGTGGTCACCGGCACGCTTGCCGACGGACGCACGCCGCTGGAGCTGCTGGCAGGCGCCTTCCCCGGTGGCTCCATCACCGGAGCTCCCAAGGTACGTGCCATGCAGATCATCGACGAGCTGGAGCCGAGCCGACGCAGCGTCTACTGCGGCAGCCTCGGCTATGTGGATACACGCGGGCACATGGATACCTCCATCGCCATCCGCACCGCGGTGGCCGATGCCGGTCGACTGCACCTGTGGGGCGGCGGCGGCCTGGTGGCCGATTCGGAGGGCGAGGCGGAGTACCAGGAGACATGGGACAAGATCCGCCACCTGATGTCGGCGCTCTCACAGAACCGAGACAAGGAATAAGAAAAACATCACTTATTCCATTTAAATAATAACGACGCAAGAAATCGGTATTGGGCGCGCGCCCCGCGGCTCGGCTAGGGTAGGCGGCATACGCATCAGGAGACGCCCCATGACTGAGACGCTCGATATCATCAACCGCGACCTCGGCCAGGACCCGGAAGCACTGATCCGCTGGGCCCTGGGCCAGGGTAGCCGGCCGATCTGCACCACCAATTTCCGCCCCTTCGAGGCGGTCATCCTGCACATGGTCTCCCGCCAGCGGCCGGATATTCCGGTGGTGTGGATGGACCACGGCTACAACACCGAGGCCACCTACCGCTTCGCCGACGCCCTGGTGCGCCGCCTCGACCTCAACTTGATCAGCTACCTGCCGCGTCGCACCCGCGCTCACCGCGAGGCGCTGGACGGTCCCTTCCCCGGCATCGACGACCCACGACACGACGCCTTTACCCGGGAAGTGAAGATCGAGCCCTTCGAGCGGGCTCTCGGCGAGATGGCGCCAGACGTCTGGTTCACCGCCCTGCGCGCCGAGGACACCCCCCAGCGCTCGCGCATGACGCCGGTCAGCCGCAATGCCGACGGGCTGCTCAAGGTGGCGCCGCTGCTGCACTGGACGGCGAAGGACCTCCATGCCTATCTCCTGCGCCACGACCTGCCCAACGAGTTCGACTACTTCGACCCCACCAAGGTCGAGGCCAAGCGCGAGTGCGGCCTGCACCTGCAGCACTGAGCCCGCTGAATGCAGCACGGCCGCCCGGTGTTCCGGGCGGCCGTCTTCATCCTCCGCACCATGCGTCGCCGCGTGATAGCCGCCGGCGACGCCGTGGTCATCACCACCGCCTAGCGCAGCGGCAGCTCGAGTCCCTCGAACAGTGCCCGCTCGTGGCGCGGCCCGGCGGCCAGGGCGGCATCCACCACGTCACGCTCCAGATGGGGTGCAAACCCCTTGAGGAAGTCGTACATATAGCCGCGCATGAAGGTGCCGCGGCGGATGCCGATCTTGGTAGTGGAACTCGCGAACAGGTGGCCGGCGTCCAGCGCCACCAGGTCGGTGTCGTGCTCCGGATCCATCGCCATATGGGCGACGATCCCTACCCCGAGGCCCAGACGCACATAGGTCTTGATCACGTCCGCATCGGCGGCGGTCAGCACCACGTTGGGGGTAAGTCCCCTGTCACGGAAGGCATCGTCGAGCTGGGAACGGCCGGTGAAGCCGAACACGTAGGTGACCAGAGGATGCCGTGCGATGGCCTCCAGGGTCAGCTCGCCCTCCTCGGCCAGGGGGTGTCCCTGGGGCACCAGGATGCAGCGGTTCCAGCGATAGCAGGGCAGCAGCACCAGGTCGTTAAACAGCTCCAGCGACTCGGTGGCGATGGCGAAATCGGCCTGGCCATCGCTGACCATCTGGGCGATCTGCTTGGGCGTGCCCTGCTGCATATGCAGGGCCACGTCGGGGTACTGGCGCGTGAACTCGCGGATCACCGGCGGCAGTGCGTAGCGCGCCTGGGTGTGGGTCGTGGCCACCGACAGGCTGCCACGGCGCTCATCGCTGAACTCCTGAGCGACCTCCTTGATGTTGTCGGTCAGCCGCAGCACCTCGCCGGCCAGCTCGACGATCGCCTGCCCCGCCGGAGTGACCCGTGTCAGGTGCTTTCCGCTGCGGGCGAAGATCTCGACGCCCAGCTCATCCTCGAGCAGGCGGATCTGCTTGGAGATCCCGGGCTGCGAGGTGAACAGGCTCTGGGCGGTGGCCGAGACATTGAGGTTGTGGCGAGTGACTTCCCAGACGTAGCGCAGCTGCTGTAGTTTCATGGCGACTCTCCCATGCCGCCCCATCCGGCTAAAGGGCGTCGAAGCGATGGAAAATGGAATATCAAATGAAATACTAATGCCTTTATAGCATATAATGCTGGGCGCCGCACATAGCGCCGATAGACATTCCCGATTTGCCAGCACTCCGGACGACCGCTAACATCGTCCGACCGGACAGGCGACCCGAGCTGTCGCCTGCCATCCCGATCCGCTCGATGCAGCGCAACGCAACTGGAGAACCCCATGGCCAATAACGTCGATGTCACCAACGCCAACTTCGAGCAGGAAGTCCTCAAGGCCGACACGCCGGTGCTGCTCAAGTTCTGGGCACCCTGGTGCGGTCCCTGCAAGGTGATGGCACCGGTGGTCGACGAGGTCGCCGAGGAGCGCAGCGGCAACCTCAAGGTCGTCAGCATCAATGTCGACGATGCGCCCGAGATCGCCGCCGAGCAGGGCGTCCGCGGCGTCCCCACCGTGATGCTGTTCAAGTCCGGCACCAAGGTCGCCTCGCTGGTCGGCGCCCAATCCAAGTCCCAGCTCAGCCAGTTCATCGAACAGAACGCCTGAGCGGCACTGTAGTAGGCCGACGGCAGTACACCGTCGACATCGCCCCGGCCTCGGCCGGGGCGATGTCGTTTCAGCCCCCTGTCAGACCCCCTCTTCGTCGTCCCGCTCGGAAGGCGGCCGATCCGCCGCGACCAGCGCCGGCTCGTCGCCCGGCCCCAGCAGATGGGCGATCCAGCGCGTCTGGGGGTGGCTATCCAGGGCGATCTTCAGGGTCATGGTCAGCACCACCGACAGCAGCATGCCCACCGCGCCGAAGACCCAACCCCATACCACCAATGACAGGAAGGCCACGAAGGTGGAGAGCCCCAGCGCCTTGCCCATCATGCGCGGCTCGACGATATTACCGATCAAAAAGTTGATGCCCAGATAGGCCGAGGCCAGCAGCAGCGCATCGATCAAGCCGCCCTCGGGCGAGACCAGCAGCAGCATCACCGGCGGCACCGCGGCGATCACCGAGCCGATATTGGGAATGTAGTTGAGGGCAAAGGCGAGCACCGCCCAGAGCAGCGGGAAGTCCACCCCCACCAGCAGGCAGGCGACCCAGACCAGGGCGCCGGTCACCAGGCTGACCACCGTCTTCACCGCCAGGTAGCGCTTGAGGGTCAGGCTGAATTCGCTGAAGCGATCCAGGCTGGGGGCCGGGTTGGCCAGGGCGAGGGAGAGCTTGTCGCGGAAATTCAAGGTCTCGAAGAGCATGAACACCGCCAGCAGCCCGACCACGACGCTCTGCATCAACAGATTGCCCACCTCCCCGATCAGGGCCGGGATCCAGCCGCCCAGCTGTTCGGCATCCAGCAGTTCGGCCAGGCGATCGGTATCGATGGCCAGCCCCAGGCGCGACAGGCCATCCAGCAGCCCCAGGTAGTAGTCATAGAGCTTCTGCTCGATGCCCGGCAGGGCATCGACGAAGGTGCCGAAGCTGTTGACCAGCAGCAGGCCTATCAGCGAGATCACCCCGCCGATCACCACCAGGGTCAGCCATACCGAAAGGCGCAGCCCCAGGCCATGGCGGTTGAGCCACAGCACCGGCGCGGTACAGATCACCGCGATAAAGGCCGCCAGCAGCATGGGTACCAGCAGGCTGGCACCGGCCCGCATGCCGGCCACGATGACCACCAGCGCCGCCAGCCCCAGTACCAGGTTCAGCGGTATGATGCCCGTCGCATCCTCGTCAGTGTCCCTCATCAGGATCTCCCTAGCCGTTCATGGCCTTCATCATGCCCCTTCGCCAGTGCGGCAACAATCGACAGCCATGTCCCCATAACGCCGAACCCCCGCCGGCGGCGGGGGTTCGGTGCAGCATAGCATCGACACGTGATTACAGGTTGATCGCCTCTTCGCCCCCCATGTAGGGACGCAACGCCGCGGGCACGGTCACCGAGCCGTCGGCGTTCTGGTAGTTCTCCAGCACCGCCACCAGGCAACGCCCCACCGCCAGGCCGGAGCCGTTGAGGGTATGCAGCAGCTGCGGCTTCTTCTGCTCGGGATGGCGGAAGCGCGCCTGCATGCGCCGCGCCTGGAAATCCTCGCAGTTGGAGACCGAGGAGATCTCGCGGTAGGTCTCCTGACTGGGGATCCACACCTCGAGGTCGTAGGTCTTGGCAGCGCCGAAGCCCATGTCGCCGCTGCACAGGGTCACCACGCGGTAGGGCAGCTCGAGCGCCTGGAGGATCACTTCGGCGTGGCCGCGCATCTCCTCCAGCGCCGCGTAACTGTGCTTCGGCTCGACCATCTGCACCATCTCCACCTTGTCGAACTGGTGCTGGCGGATCATGCCGCGGGTGTCGCGGCCATGGGAGCCCGCCTCGCTGCGAAAACAGGGCGTATGGGCGGTGAGCTTCACCGGCAGCGCCTTGGCGTCGAGGATCTCGTCGCGGGCAAAGTTGGTCAGCGGCACCTCGGCGGTGGGGATCAGGTGGTAGCCGCGCTCATCGTCCAGCCTGAACAGGTCCTCGCCGAACTTGGGTAGCTGCCCGGTGCCGCGCAGCGAGGCCTCGTTGACCATGTAGGGTACGTAGCACTCCTCGTAGCCGTGCTCCCGGGTCTGCTTGTCGAGCATGAACTGCGTCAGCGCCCGATGCAGCCGCGCGATGGGCCCGCGCATCACCGCGAAGCGCGCCCCGGTGAGCTTGGCGGCCAGGTCGAAGTCGAGGTCCCGCTTCAGTTCGCCCAGGTCGACGTGGTCGCGAACCGTGAAGTCGAACTCGCGGGGGGTGCCCCAGCGGTGCAGCTCGACGTTGTCGCTCTCGTCGGCCCCCTCGGGCACGCTCTCGTGGGGCAGGTTGGGAATGCCGCTCACCGCATCGTCCCACTCGGCCTGGACCTCGGCCAGACGCGTCTTGGCGCCATCCAGGCGCTCGCCCAGGTCACTCACCTCGTCGAGCAGCGGCTGGATATCCTCGCCCGCCGCCTTGGCCTTGCCGATCGCCTTGGAGCGGGAGTTGCGCTCGGCCTGCAGCGACTCGGTCTCGGCCTGCAGCTCCCGGCGCCGGGACTCCAGCGCCGAGAGGCGTTCGGTGTCCAGGGCGAAGCCCCGCTTGGCGAGTCGTTGGGCGACCGTTTCGAGGTCGCTGCGCAGCAGTTTGGGATCGAGCATGGAATCGGTCCGTTGCAGTCGGTGATTGGAGGTGTCGGCCGCAGGGAGGCGGCGGCAGGAAACAGGCGGACCATTGTAGGCAAAAGGCGAAAGTGGCGCCACGCGAACCGGCCGCCGGGATGCGCCCTCGGGCCCCGCGCGGTAAAGTAGGCCCATTCACGCTTCCTCACGAAGATGCCCATGATCGCTCGACTGGACACCACCGATGCCGGCACCGCCCCCGGGCTTGCCGCACCCTACCTGCGTTTTCTCGAGGCCCTGAAGGCCGCCGGTTTCGAGGGCGAGATCGCCCCGGACTACGCCGACCGCACGGTGCTGGCCACCGACAACTCCATCTACCAGCGCCTGCCCCAGGCCGCGCTCTACCCCCGCCACGGCGAGGACCTGCAGCGCATCGCCCACCTGGCCGGCCAGGTCGAGCACCGCCAGGTGGTGCTCACGCCACGCGGCGGCGGCACCGGCACCAACGGCCAGTCGCTCACCGACGGTCTGGTGGTGGACGTGTCGCGGCACATGAACCGGATTCTCGAGATCGACGTGGAGAACCGCCGGGTGCGGGTCCAGGCCGGGGTGGTCAAGGACCAGCTCAACGCGGCGCTCAAGCCCCACGGGCTGTTCTTCGCCCCCGACCTCTCGACCTCCAATCGCGCCACCATCGGTGGCATGATCTCCACCGACGCCAGCGGCCAGGGCAGCTGCGAGTACGGCAAGACCCGCAACCACGTGCTCGAGCTCGAGGCACTCCTGCTGGGCGGCGAGAGGCTGGTCAGCCGGCCGGTGGCGGAGAGCGAGCTTCAGACGCTGTGTGCCCCCGAGACCACCAGCGGCCGTGCCTACCGTACCGCCCTGGAGGTCATCGATACCCAGGGCGAGCTGATCCGGGCCAAGTTTCCGCCCCTCAACCGCTGCCTGACCGGCTACGACCTGGCGCACCTGAGAGATGACCGGGGCCGGCTCGACATGAACAGCCTGCTGTGCGGATCCGAGGGGTCGCTGGGCTTGCTCGACGAAGCGGTGCTCAACGTGCTGCCGATCCCCAGGCACTCGACCCTGGTCAATGTGCGCTACGCCGGCTTCATGGATGCCCTGCGCGACGCCAAGGCGCTCAAGGCCAGTTCCGCCGGCCCCACCTCCATCGAGACGGTGGACGACCGGGTGCTGACCCTGGCCATGGAGGACTTCGTCTGGGACAGCGTGGCGGAGTTCTTCCCCGCCGGTGAGACGCCGGTGCGCGGCATCAACCTGGTGGAGTTCAACGACGATGACCCCGAGCGCCTGAGTGAGCGTGTCGAGGCCTTCTGTCGCCACCTGGAGAGTGACCACAGCGTCGAGCGCCTGGGCTTCACCCTGGCCGAGGGGCGCGGGCAGATCCAGAAGGTCTACGGGATGCGCAAACGGGCCGTGGGCCTGCTGGGCAACGCCAGGGTCGATGCCAAGGGCGAGAAGCGCCCCATCCCCTTCGTCGAGGACACCGCGGTGCCCCCGGAGCATCTGGCCGACTTCATCGCCGAATTCCGGGCCGCCCTCGACGCCCGGGGCCTCGAGTACGGCATGTTCGGCCACGTGGATGCCGGGGTGCTGCACGTGCGCCCCGCCATCGACATGAAGGACCCGGCCCAGGAGCGGCTGATCCGCGAGGTCTCCGACGAGGTGGCCGAGCTGACCCGCAAGTACGGCGGCCTGCTGTGGGGGGAGCACGGCAAGGGCGTGCGCTCGGAGTACGCGCCGAGGTTCTTCGGCGAGCTCTACCCCAGCCTGCAGCGGATCAAGGCGGCCTTCGATCCCCATAACCAGCTGAACCCCGGCAAGATCGCTACCCCACTGGCGACAGGAGAAGCCACTCAAGATGAGGCAGTGAACCTGGTCGACCCGGGACTGCTGACCATCGATGGTGTGCCGACCCGGGGCCAGCTCGACCGCACCATCGACGAGCGAGCATGGCAGGCCCACGCCGCCACCGTTTACTGCAACGGCAACGGTGCCTGCTACAACTACGATCCCGACGACGCCATGTGCCCGTCGTGGAAGGCCACCCGCGACCGCATCCACTCCCCCAAGGGGCGCGCCAGCCTGGTCCGCGAGTGGCTGCGCCTGCAGGGCGAGGCCGGTGTCGACCTGGTCGAGGAGTCGCGAAAGAAGAAGGCCGAGGGTGCCTGGGGCTTCGTCAGGGACTTCCCGAAGCGGCTCGGCAACACCCTGGCCAGGCGACGCGGCGAGGAGGACTTCTCCCACGAGGTCTACGACGCCATGGCCGGATGCCTGGCCTGCAAGTCCTGTGCCGGCCAGTGCCCGATCAAGGTCAACGTGCCGGACTCCCGCGCGCAGTTCCTCGAGGTCTACCACGGCCGCTACCTGCGCCCGGTGCGCGACTACCTGATCGGCGGCCTGGAGTTCATGGTCCCGACCCTGTCGCGCATCGCTCCGCTCTACAATGCCGCCCTGGGCAACCGGCTGGTGGAGCGCCTGCTGGCCGGCCCCGTCGGCATGGTGGACAGCCCCCGGCTCTCCCGCGCCAGCCTGAGGAAGCAGCTGGCGGCCTGGGGCGTGGCGGAGGCGACCCCGACCTCGCTGGGCCTGCTCACCGATGCCCAGAAGGCGCGCAGCGTGGTGATCGTCCAGGACGCCTTCACCAGCTACTTCGAGGCCCGGCTGGTCATGGATATCGTCGAGCTGTTGAGCCGGCTGGAGTTCCGGGTCTTCGTGGCCCCCTACTCTCCCAACGGCAAGCCGCTCAACGTGCAGGGATTCCTGGGTGCCTTCGAGCACACCGCCGCGAAACAGGCCGAACGACTCGGGATGCTGGCCGAGTCCGGGGTACCGCTGGTGGGCATCGACCCGGCCATGACCCTCACCTATCGCCAGGAGTACGTGAAGGCGCTGGGGGCCGACGCCGTGCCCGAGGTACTGATGCTGCAGGAGTGGCTGGTGACCCGGGCCAACACCCTGGCACCTCGCGGCCTGACCCTGGAGGACCCGGGGTTCCGGCTGCTCTCCCACTGCACCGAGGCCACCAACGCCCCGGGCAGCCCGAAGGCCTGGCAGCAGGTGTTCGCCGCCTTCGGCCTGGAGCTCGAGCTGGTCGCGACCGGCTGCTGCGGCATGTCCGGCACCTACGGTCATGAAGCGCGCAACCTCGAGACCTCGAAGACCATCTACGCCCAGTCGTGGCAGCCGGTAGTCGAGGACGAGGCAAGCGCCGGTCGCCTGCTGGCCACCGGCTACTCCTGCCGCAGCCAGGTGAAGCGCCTGTCGGAGACGACCCTGCCGCACCCGCTGCAGGCGCTGCTCGAGGCGCTGCGCCGCACAGGCTGATCCAGAAAAAGGGTCATCACGCATTAGCGTGAAGTCGTCTGCTAGGTGCCGAAATCGCCAGTGACTGGCGACATCATGTTAGGAGGGAGGCCAGGCGACTCTCGGCCAGCGCCCTCGCCCTGAATGCGGCGGATCCGGCTCAATCCACTGGATACCTGGTGTCGGCGACGCCTTGCGTCTACCAGGACCAAAGATACTGACAAGGTGTATACTTAGTCATTATGACCGGATACGAGGACAGCAAGATGTCCAAGCAAGCCGTCTTCACGATGAAGCTTGAGTCAGAGTTGCGTGAAGCCTTCATGGCGGAAGCCGAAGCGGCCCACCGCCCGGCCTCTCAGGTAATGCGAGAGCTGATGCGAGAATACATCCAGCGCCAGCAGCAGGCGCGTGAATACGAGACCTTCCTGCAGGGCAAGGTCGACAGTGCTCGCCGCTCCGTGCGCACCGGCGAGGGTGTTCCCAATGCCGAGGTTGAGGCCCTGTTCGAGGCTCGGCGTGAGCACATCAAGGATGACGCATGAGGGTTCTGTGGTCGCCTGAGGCCATCGCCGACCGCTTGGCGATCTGGGACTACCTGGCCGAACGCAATCCCCAGGCTGCTGTGCGCATGGATGCGCTGTTCAGCGCTGCGGCTGAACGCCTCAGTCGCTTCCCCGAGCAAGGCCGACCCGGAATCGTAACAGGCACCCGAGAGCTGTTCCCCCATGAACACTATCGGCTGGTATACGAACTGGAGGGCGACACCGCCTGGGTGCTTACCCTCGTACACACCGCCCGGCTATGGCCCCCTCGGTAACCCACCGACTCGTACGGTTACCAGGCAAAGAGGGCATAGCCTTAATCTCGCTAAAGCGATAACGGCATGAACCGCACCCTGATCCTCGTCGGACTGCTGATCGTCGCCATCGGGCTGCTCTGGCCCTGGCTGTCAAGGCTGCCCTTCGGTCACCTGCCCGGGGACATCGTGATCCGCCGCGAGAACGTCTCATTCTACTTCCCGATCACCACCATGATCCTGGCGAGCCTTCTGGTCTCGGCACTCCTCTGGCTCTTCCAGCGCTGAGCCCGGCACGACGGCAGCGATTGTGCACCTAATCGGCAGTGACTAATCTGCACACTGGACCCCGCCTGGAGCCTCACCATGGACAGCCCCGCCGTACTCCTCACCGGCATTGGCCTGCTCTCCCTCGCCTGCCAGTGGCTGGCCTGGCGCCTCAGGGTGCCCGCCATCCTGCCGCTGCTGATCACCGGCATCCTGGTGGGGCCGGCAAGCGGCCTGCTCGACCCCGACGCCCTGCTCGGCGACCTGCTCTTCCCGCTGGTCTCGCTGGCCGTGGCGGTGATCCTCTTCGAGGGCAGCCTGACCCTCAACCTCGGCGAGCTACGCGGCTATGGCCATACGGTGCGCCGCCTGGTGACTTGGGGGGCGCTGATCACCGCCGTGGTCAGCGCCCTGGCCGCCCACTGGCTGCTCGACCTGCCCTGGGGCATGGCCAGCGTGCTCGGCGCCCTGCTGGTGGTCACCGGCCCCACGGTGGTGCTGCCGCTGCTCAAGACCCTACGCGCCAGGGAGTCGCTCTCCCGCATCCTGCGCTGGGAGGGCATCCTGATCGACCCGGTCGGCGCCATCGGCGCCGTACTGGTCTACGAGTTCGTGGTCATCGGCTCGGCAGGCGACCCTTTCACCCACACCCTGGCGCTGTTCGGCTTCACCCTGGTGATCGGCTTCGGCCTGGGGGGTGCCGGCGGCTACCTGTGGGGCTGTGTGCTGCGCCACCACTGGCTGCCACGCCAGCTGCACAGCTTCGGCACCCTGATGGTGATGCTGGCCCTCTTCACCCTCTCCAACCAGCTGTTCCATGAATCGGGGCTGCTTACCGTGACCGTGATGGGCGCCTGGCTGGCCAACATGAAGCGGGTCCCCACCGAACCGATCATCGAGTTCAAGGAGACCCTGACGGTCCTGCTGATCTCCGGGCTCTTCATCCTGCTGGCCGCCCGCCTGCGGCTGGACCAGCTCGCCCTGCTCGGCTGGCCGGCATGGGCGTATCTCGCCGTGCTGATGCTGGTGGCCCGCCCCCTGGCGGTGTGGTTGTGCACCCTGGGCAGCGGCCTCGAGCTCAGGGAGAAGGCGCTGCTGGCGTGGATCTCCCCCCGCGGCATCGTCGCCGCCGCGGTGGCCTCGCTGTTCGCGCTGAAGCTGGAGGAGCAGGGCGTGGAGGGCGCCGAGATGCTGGTGCCGGTCACCTTCCTGGTGATCATTGCCACCGTGGTGATCCAGAGCCTGCTGTCACGCCCCATCGCCAGGGCACTGGGGGTGATGACGCCACCGCCCAGCGGCTTCCTGATCCTCGGCGCCAACCCGGTGGCCCGCGCCATCGCCCAGGCGCTGCAGCAGGCCGGCTTCGCGGTGCGCCTGACCGACACCGACCGTGAGGCGCTGGAAGCGGCGCGCATGGCGGGTCTGCCGGCCTACTACGGCAAGCCCCACTCCGAACATGCCGAGACCCATCTGGAGCTCACCGGGCTGGGCCACTTCCTGCCCCTCTCGCCCTATCGCGAGGCTAACGACCTGGCGGCGCTGCATTTCGCCGAGCAGTTCGCTCCAGGCAAGGTATTTCGCATCGAGGCCAGCAGGGATGACCAGGCCGAGCGCCAGCGTCCCCGGGACCTGGCCGAACTGCCGCGGCTGTTCGGGGAGAAGGTCAGCTGGGCCGACCTGGCCAGCCGAGTCGCCCGCGGCGCCGAGGTGCGCGTGGCACGCCTGCATGAGGATCACGACTTCGCCGCCTATCGCCGCGACCACGACGACCGGCTGCTGGCGCTCTTCTGCCTCGACGCCAAGGGACATGTGCGGGTAGCCAGCGATCGAAGCGAACTCGACCCGCAGCCCGGCGAGACGGTCATCTGCCTGATCGACCCGACATCGCCGGCGTTCTGAGCATCGAGTTGCTCAAGCGGCTCAGAAGAACAGCCGCCTAAGCGCCTGGCCGGGATCGGCCTCGCGCATGAAGGCCTCGCCGACGAGGAAGGCGTTGACGTCGTGCTCGCGCATGCGCAGCACGTCGCCGGGGGTGTGGATGCCGGATTCGGTGACCACGGTGACGCCGGCGGGTATCCGCGGCAGTAGCTCCAGGGTGGTGTCCAGGGTGGTGTCGAAGGTGTGCAGGTCGCGGTTGTTGATGCCCACCAGGTCGAGGTCCAGTTTGAGTGCCCGCTCCAGCTCATGGGCGTCATGGACCTCCACCAGCACGTCCATGCCCAGTTCTTGCGCCTGGCGGTGCAGGTCGGCCAGCTGGGCGTCGTCCAGGGCGGCAACGATCAGCAGGATGCAGTCGGCGCCGATGGCGCGGGCCTCACTCACCTGGTAGCCGTGGGTAATGAAGTCCTTGCGGATCACCGGCAGGCTGCAGGCGTCGCGGGCCTCGATCAGGTAGTCCTCGTGCCCCTGGAAGAAGTCGGCATCGGTGAGCACCGAGAGGCAGGCGGCGCCGCCCGCGGCGTAGCTGGCGACGATCTCGCCGGGCCTGAAGTCCTCGCGGATCACCCCCCGGGAGGGCGAGGCCTTCTTGACCTCGGCGATCACCGCCGGGTCACCCTCGGCGATACGCCGCGCCAGCGCCGCATTGAAGCCCCGCGGTGTCCCCTGTTCGGCGGCCAGGCGCAGCAGCTCGGCCTCGGACACGGCGCGGGCTCGCTCGGCGACCTCCTCCTCCTTGCGCTGGAGGATGCGGGTCAGGATGGTCGGGGTACTGGAACCGCTCATGGGGTGACTCCTCTTGGGGGTGCGCTGAGAGAGCGAAGGGCGCTCACTGCAGGAAGACGCGGGTGAAATTGGCCAGTTCCTTGAGCTTCTCCAGGGGCAGCTTCGAGGCCTGGGCATCCTGGGCCAGTGCCACCCCCTCCTTGAGACTGTCGGCCACGTCGGCGGCATAGAGGGCCGCGCCGGCGTTCAGCGACACGATGTCCGCCGCCGGCCCCTCGCCCACCAGGGCCTGCTCCACCAGGCGCAGGCTCTCCTCGGCGGAGGCGACCCGCAGCGGATCCAGGGACTGGCGCTTGATGCCGAGCTCATCGGGAGTGATCACGTACTCTTGGATCTCGCCCTCCCTGAGCTCGGCCACCAGAGTCGGCTGGGCCAGGGATATCTCGTCAAGGCCATCCTCGGCGTGCACTACCAGTATATGGCGGCTGCCCAGGCGACGCAGCACATCGGCCATCAGCGGTACCAGTTCCGGGGCGTAGACGCCCAGCACCTGGTTGGGGGCGCCGGCGGGGTTGGTAAGGGGCCCCAGGATGTTGAACAGGGTGCGCACGCCCATCTCACGGCGCGGCGCGACCGCGTAGCGCATTGCCGGGTGGTGGTTGGGGGCAAACATGAAGCCCACGCCCACCTGCTCGATGCAGCGCGCCACCTGCTCGGCATCGAGGTCGAGGTGGATGCCGGCCACCGAGAAGAGGTCGGCACTGCCCGAGGAGGAGGACACCCCGCGGTTACCGTGCTTGGCCACGTGCCCGCCGGCCGCCGCCACCACGAAGCTGGAGGCGGTGGAGACATTGAACAGGTTGGCGCCGTCGCCGCCGGTGCCGACGATGTCAACCACGTTCTCGGCGGCGAGGTGCACCGGCTTCATCAGTTCGCGCATCACCTGGGCGGCGGCGCTGATCTCCTCGGCGGTCTCGCCCTTCATGGCCATGCCCATCAGGAAGGCGGCGATCTGCGGGTCGCTGACCTCCCCGGTCATGATCTGGCGCATCACCTCATGGGTCTCGGCGAAGCTGAGGTTCTCGCGGCGCATCAGGGCCCCGAGGGCATCTCGCATCTGCATCATGGTTCTCCTCGAATCAGGCACGGCCCAGCGGCGCCTGGGGGCGACGCTTCAGGAAGTTGGCCAGCAGCTCGTGGCCCTGGCGGGTCAGGATCGACTCGGGATGGAACTGCACGCCCTCCACATCCAGCTCGCGGTGGCGCAGCCCCATGATCAACCCCGGCGTGATGTCATTGTCATCGGTCCAGGCGGTTACCTCCAGGCACTCGGGAAGTGTCTCCCGCTCAACCACCAGGGAGTGATAGCGGGTCACCTCCAGGGGGTCCTCCAGGCCCGCGAAGACCCCAAGCCCCGAGTGGCGGATGGCCGAGGTCTTGCCGTGCATCACCTGGGGCGCGCGCACCACCTTGCCACTATAAACCTGACCGATGGCCTGGTGGCCCAGGCAGACGCCGAGTATCGGCAGGCGCCCGGCAAAGTGGCGGATGGCCTCCATGGAGATGCCTGCCTGGTCCGGGGTGCAGGGGCCCGGCGAGATCACCAGGTGGGTCGGGGCCATGGCCGCGATCTCGTCGAGGGTGATGGCATCGTTGCGACGGGTCACCACCTCGGCACCCAACTCGCCCAGATACTGCACCACGTTGAAGGTGAAGCTGTCGTAGTTGTCGATCATGCAGACTTTCATGGGTCTCTCCGCCACCGGGCTATTCGAGGTTGTCCAGGCCACGCTCGGCCATGGCCACGGCGCGGAACAGCGCCCGCCCCTTGTTGAGGGTCTCCTGCCACTCCATCTCGGGCACCGAATCGGCGACGATGCCGGCGCCGGCCTGGACGTGCAGCTGGCCATCCTTGATCACCGCGGTGCGGATGGCGATAGCGGTGTCCAGGTTGCCGTGCCAGGAGAGGTAGCCCACCGCCCCGGAATAGATGCCGCGCTTGACCGGCTCGAGCTCGTCGATGATCTCCAGGGCGCGGATCTTGGGCGCGCCGGAGACGGTGCCCGCCGGGAAGGTGGCGCGCAGGGCATCCATGGCGGTGAGGCCCGGCGCGAGTCGCCCGGTAACATTGGAGACGATGTGCATGACGTGGGAGTAGCGCTCCACCACCATCTCCTCGGTGACCTTCACCGAGCCGGTCTCGCTGATGCGGCCGACGTCGTTGCGCCCCAGATCGATCAGCATCAGGTGCTCGGCACGCTCCTTGGGATCGGCCAGCAGCTCTGCCTCAAGCTCACGGTCCTCGGCCTCGGTGCGGCCGCGCTTGCGGGTGCCGGCGATGGGACGCACCGTCACCTCGCCCTCCTCCAGGCGGGTGAGGATCTCCGGCGAGGAGCCGGCCACCTGGTGGTCGCCCAGGTCGAGAAAGAACATGTAGGGCGACGGATTGAGGCTGCGCAGCGCCCGGTAGAGGTCCAGCGGCGCGGCGCGATAGGGAATCGACATGCGCTGGGAGGGCACGCACTGCATGACGTCGCCGGCCAGCACGTACTCCTTGATGGTCTCCACTGCGGCCTTGAAGCCCGCCTCGGTGAAGCCGGAGGTGAAGTCCCCCTCCTCCACTGCGGCGCTGCCGGTGCCGGGACTCACGGTGTTGAGGGTGGCGCTGCGCAGGCGGATCTCCAGCGCTTCCAGCCGCTCCACGGCGCTGGCATAGGCGCCGGGCTCGGCCGGATCGGCATGGGTCCACAGCGTCAGGCGACCGGAGAGGTTGTCGAACACCACCAGTTCATCGCACACCATCAGCAGGATATCCGGCACGCCCAGCGGGTCGGGCTTGGCGGCGGCAGCTTCGCTGCGCAGGCGCGGCTCGATATAGCGGATGGTGTCATAGCCGAAGTAGCCCACCAGGCCCCCGTCGAAGCGCGGCTGGTCATCCAGGCGCGGCACCTTGAAGCGCGCCTGGAACTGTTCGATCCAGGCCAGGGGGTCCTCGACCTCGGCGGCACCATGGAGTTCTCCGTCGACGATATGGCTGATGCTGAAACCACGCACCTCGATGCGTTCGCGACAGGGCAGGCCGATGATCGAGTAGCGCCCCCACTTCTCACCGCCCTGCACCGACTCCAGCAGGAAGGTCCAGGGCGCATTGGCGAGCTTCAGGTAAGTAGAGAGCGGGGTGTCGAGATCGGCCAGCACCTCGCGGGTGACCGGGATGCGGTTATAGCCGGCATCGGCCAGCTCATGAAAGCGTTCGGGGGTCATCATGCCCGGAATCCTCGATAAGACGGGTTGGCAATGGCAGGCGCCCAGGCGCCGCGGCTCAAGCGAGTGGAGTGAGCGTCACCATCGCCAGCCGCCCCGGGCGGGCGGCCGGGCAGACAGGAAGGCGGCAAGGGAGGCGCCGCTGGAGCGGGTGTTGTCCATGAACATGCGGGTGGTCATCGAGGGGGTGTCCGCGTCTTATATCAATAACATATTGAAAAGGCTTTACCTTATAGCAATAGCCAAGCTCACGTTAAACGAGTTCCGCCAGCGATTCAACCACGCCATCCGGGCCGCTGTCGCGCACCGGCTCGCCGTGATTGTAACCGTAGGGGACCGCCAGGGTTCGGAAACCCGCAGCCTTGCCGGCGGCGACATCGTGGCGTGAGTCTCCCACCATCAGGCAGGTCGCGGGCGAGACATCGAAGTGGGCCGCGACATGCAGCAGCGGTGCCGGATGCGGCTTCTTCTCGGGGAGGCTGTCGCCGCCCAGGCATAGGGCAAAGTGCGCGTCGAGCCCCACGCCCTCCAGCAGTGGCGCGATAAAGGCATGGGGCTTGTTGGTCACCAGCGCCAGGGGCAAGCCACGGCCGCGCAGGGCATCCAGGCACTCGCGCACTCCCGGGTAGAGCCGGGTATGGGCCCCGGGGTCGCGGCCGTAGTGTTTGAGGAAGGCGGCATGGGCGCGCTCCAGCAGGGCTTCATCGACTTCACCAGCCGCCGTGGGCGAGGCTGGTCCGGCGACTGATCTACGAGGGGGCGCTGTGAACCCATCCCTGGGCGCTACCGATGCCATCCCTGGCATAGGACCCCCTCTACGATCAGTCCCCGGCGCCTCGCTGGGATACGTTGCCAACTTCAGCGCGCGCTCCATCAATACCCGGGAGCCGTTGCCGACCCAGTCGCGCACCCGCGCCTCCCCGGCGACGGGCAGGCCCAGTTCGGCCAGGGCCGCGTCCACGGCGATGGCCAGGTCGGGCACCGAGTCGATCAGGGTACCGTCGAGGTCGAAGGCCACCAGTTCGATGCCATCGAGAATGGGGTGCATGCTCGCTCCTTGTACTCTGTGGGGCCCCTGCCCCGTGGGCAGGCTTGGCGGAGTCCCCCGCGCCAGCAGCCAGTCCCGCTTCTGCGCCGCAGAGAGCCGCTTGATCCGAGCCTCCAGGCGCAGCGCCTCGCCGCGGCTGCCCACCGGCTCATGATGACGCAGCCTCAAGGGCCCCTTGCCGCGCAGCGCCTTGGCGCCACGCCCGGCGACGTGCTCGGCGAAGCGTCGCGCCACGTCGGTGGTTATGCCGGTGTAGAGCGCACCGCCGGCGGTCTCCAGCAGGTAGAGGTACCAGACCGCCACCTTCCCCGTGGGGCACTCGTCGGGCCTGGAACGGGTCCCGCTCACCGGCTCAGCGCACGCCGGCCAGCTGCTCGCGAAACTCGCGGATCACACCGTCGTAGCGGTGCGGGTCTGACTCGTTCCTCGCCTTGAACACCGCCGAACCGGCCACGAAGGTGTCGGCGCCCGCCCGAGCGATCTCGGCGATATTGTCGACCTTCACCCCGCCATCCACCTCCAGGCGGATATCGCGGCCGGAGGCATCGATGCGCCGGCGCGCCTCGCGCAGCTTGTCCAGGGTGGCGGGAATGAACGACTGGCCACCGAAACCGGGGTTGACGCTCATCAGCAGCACCATGTCGACCTTGTCCATCACATAGTCGAGATAGGAGAGCGGCGTGGCCGGGTTGAACACCAGGCCGGCCCGGCAGCCACCGTCGCGGATCAGCTGCAGGGATCGGTCGATATGGTCGGAGGCCTCGGGATGGAAGGTGATGATGCTGGCCCCGGCAGCGATGAAGTCACCGATCAGCTGGTCCACGGGACGAACCATCAGGTGCACGTCGATGGGCGCGGTCACGCCGTGCTTGCGCAGTGCCGCGCAGACCATGGGCCCGATGGTCAGGTTGGGCACATAGTGATTGTCCATCACATCGAAGTGGACGATATCGGCGCCGGAGGCGAGGACATCGTCCACCTCCTCACCCAGCCGGGCAAAATCGGCGGAGAGGATCGAAGGCGCGATCTGGAAATCGCGGGTCGCGTCGGTCATGGCAGGGATCCCGGGTCGATGACGAGAGGGCACATTCTACCAGACCGCCCCGCCACCGGCAGACGCCGGATGCCTCACCGCAGGACATGGCCTGAAATGGCACGAAATTACCCACCAATTCGAAATGAATCTCATGCGAGAGTGTCACAGTAGCCAGAGCTTGCCGCCCACAACCCCACTGGAGCCATTTCATGCTGATCAAGATTGCCAGGCCCGGTGATCTGCACGAATCCGATGTGACACCGGAATCCATCTACCTCTCCCGACGGCGCTTCATGGGCGGCATGGCGGGCCTCGGCGCGGGGCTTGCCCTTGCCGGCCAGGCCCACGCCAGCGCCGACTACTCGGATGTACCCGCGGGCGATGCGCCGGGGTGGCTGCAAGAGAAGATCGACGCCACCCGCTGGCAAGCCGTCACCCCGAGCGACCCCGAAAAGGACAAGCTTGCCCCCTTCGACGACGCCAGTGGTTACAACAACTTCTACGAGTTCGGCTCCGGCAAGTCCGATCCGGCTCGCCATGCAGGCAGCCTGGAAACCCAGCCGTGGAGCGTGGTGGTGGATGGCGAGGTCAACAACGGCGGACGCATTGGCCTGGAGGATCTCGCCAGGCCCTCGCAGTTCGAGGAGCGCATCTATCGCCTGCGCTGCGTCGAGGCCTGGTCGATGGTGATTCCCTGGCTGGGCATTCCCCTCGCCGAGGTGATCAAGCGGGCCGAGCCCACCAGCAAGGCCCGCTACGTGCGCTTCGAGACCCTGGTCGACCCTGAGCAGATGCCGGGACAGCGCTCCTCCTTCTCGCTGATCGACTGGCCCTACGTGGAGGGGCTGCGCCTGGATGAAGCCATGCACCCGCTGACGCTGCTCGCCCTGGGCATGTATGGCCGCGAACTGCCCAACCAGAACGGCGCGCCGCTGCGCCTGGTGGTGCCCTGGAAGTATGGCTTCAAGAGCATCAAGTCGATCGTGCGCATCTCGCTGGTGGCAGAGCAGCCGGTCAACTCCTGGCAGCAGATCGCACCCGACGAGTACGGCTTCTACGCCAACGTCAACCCGCAGGTCGACCACCCCCGCTGGAGTCAGGCCACCGAACGGCGCCTGCCCAACAGCCTGTTCAGCCCCAACACCATCGATACCCAGATGTTCAATGGCTACGCCGACGACGTCGCCGAGCTTTACGCGGGGCTGGATCTGCGGGTGAACTACTGATGGCAACCCGGAACACATGGCGAACGTGGCGTGCGGGGGTATTCCTGGCGGCCCTGACCCCGCTGGTGGTGTGGGGCTGGCAGGTGGCCAATAACGCCGCCGGACCCGAGCCGGGGCGCTACCTGCTGCTGAATATCGGCACCGGCGCCCTGTGGATGCTGCTGCTGACCCTGAGCCTCACGCCGTTGACCCGACTCACTCGCTGGAAGGGCTTCACCCTGATCCGCCGGCAGCTTGGCCTGTGGACACTGGCCTACGCCACCCTGCACATGCTCAGCTACGCGCTGTTCATCCTGGGGCTCGACTGGGCCATGCTGGGCAGCGAGCTGGTCAAACGGCCCTACATCATCGTCGGCATGCTGGCGCTGATCGGCCTTGCCGCGCTGGGAGCCACCTCCAACCGCTGGTCGATGCGTCGCCTGGGCAAGCGCTGGAAGACCCTGCACCGGCTCGCCTACCCCATCCTGGGGCTGATACTGCTGCACTTCTTGTGGGTGGTACGCGCCGATCTCGGGGAGTGGGTGATGTATGCCGCCATCGCGGCGCTGGTCATGGCGACCCGCCTGCCGCCGGTGGCTCGCACACTACCCAGGATACGTTATCGTCTCGCTGGCACGTAGCGCCTGCCGTCTTGGCACTCCAGGGGGCTACGCAGGCCCGGAACGACTGACGCGGCGACAGGGGAGCGCCGGTTCAGCGCTCCCAGACCATCAGTGTCTCGCTCTCGCCGCTGAGCGGTTCGACACGCTCCTCCACGGCGCGAAAGCCCAGCCGATGGTAGAAGGAGACCGCACGCACGTTGCGTGAGTAGACACACAGGGTCAGGCGCTCGTGGCCGGCCATGGCGTGGGCCATCAGCCGCGAACCGTGGCCATAGCTCTGCACTTCCGGGTCGATGAACAGCGCCTCGAGGTGGTCGCCGTTGAGGGCGGCGAAACCGATCACCCTGCCCTCGACTTCCAGCACCGCGACCTCCTCGGCCTGGGGCAGGTTCTCTCGCGCCATGGCCTCGGCGCGGGACGACCAGAACGCCTCGGGAATGAAGGGATGGGCACGGATCGAGGCACGCAGCCAGATATCGACCAGCCCGGGAATCTCCTCGGCGGTAGCGGGACGGATCATGTCTCGGCTCCTTCGACGTATGACAACAGTGTAAGCGAGGGGGCGACGTCGTACCCTGAGCGAGTACCCGGCGCTATACTGCGCCCCGAACTCACCCTCGATACGGGAGCTTTCCATGCTGCGTCGACGCTTTCTTCGTCTTTCCCTGGCCCTGGTCGCCACTGGCTGGCTGGCCGGCTGCGCCGCTCCCCAGACCCTTCAGCTTGACCCGAAACGCAGCGCCGAGGTACCGGTGACCGGCAGCGGCCAGGCGATCACGGTGATCGCCGCGGACGGTCGCGACAGCGAAGTGATCGGAACCCGCACCGGCAGCGCCATGTCCACCGCCACCATCACCGTCTACGCCCACGAACTGATGCCGCGGCTGCAACGCGAGGCCGAGCGGGCGGTGCGCGAGATGGGCTTCGAGCCCACCACACAGCGCGCCGAAGGACGCCCCAGCCTGATCCTGACACTCGACCACCTGGGCTATGCTCGCGGCCAGAGCCGCCCGGTGATCGGCGAGGCTCGCATGGAGGCAGTATTCGTCGCCGAGGCAGTCAATGGCGGCACGACCTATACCGGCACCTACACCTCTCGGCGCACCCAGAGCTTTGCCGTGCGCCCGGACCAGGAAGCCAATAGCCGGATGGTCAACGAGCTGCTCTCCGACGGCCTGGACCGTGCCTTCCGGGATCCCGAACTGGGCCGCCTGCTGGCCCGCTGAGGGTCAGTCGATGGGGCCGCGGCGTACCATGGCCCAGACATGTTCCTGAAAACCGCTGCCCGGCTCCGGATCGCCCCGCTCCAGCAGGGTGATCTGGAAGTTGGGCTCGAACAGCTCGCGCACCTCCGCTTCCGGCACGTGGAACGGCGGACCGGCCAGTTCCTCGCCGGCGGCCCGGTTGAGGCTGATGAACAGCCCCCTCGCCCCGGGCGGAATCAGCTGGGCCAGATGGAAGGCGTAGCGTTGGCGGGTGGCGGGCGGCAGGGCGATCAGGGCGGCGCGATCGTAGAAAGCGCCGATCTCGGCCGCCTGGGCGATATGAAAATGAAAGAAGTCGCCACACCAGAGTTCGACATTGCCCTGGCGGCATATCTCGAACCCCGCCTGGCGATAGCGAGAGATGGCCTCGCCCCCCTCGTCGAGAAACTGCTCGACCGCCTGGGGGGCCAGCTCGATGCCCAGCACCGGGTGATCGTGACGCCCCAGCCAGCGCATGTCGTGGCTCTTCCCGCATAGCGGCACCAGCACCTTGACGCCGGGCCGCACGCCCAGCAGCGGCCAGTGATGGCGCAGCGCGGGATGCGGCGCGTCACGATGGAAGCCGATGCGTCCCTCGCGCCAGCGCGCCAGCCACTCGTTCTCCATGTCTCCCTTTTCCTCCATGCACTCAGAACCAGCGATCGCGCTTACGGCGGCGACGCGGCAGGTGGGGGACGATCAGGCCGACCAGCAGGCCGGCACCGGCCACCCCACCGCCATACATGAAGTAGCGCATCAGCAGGTCCTGCTCTTGGGTGTTGAGGCGCGCCTCGAGCTCACGCACGGCCTGCCGGGAGCGTTCCGCCTCGGCATCCAGCTCGTGATTGCGTGACTCCAGTTCGGCGACCCGGGCCTCGCGAACCTCCAGGGTCTCACGCAGTGCGGCGGTGCGCTGCTCCCACTCCTCATCGATGCCGTCGAGTTCGGCATCCAGCTCGGCCACCCGCTGCTCCAGCTCGGGCAGGCGCACCTGGGCGCTGGGGGCCTCCTGAATCTCGCGACTGAGCACCCAGACATCGTCGCCACCGGGGCCGCGGACGCGGGTATAGTCGCCGCTGGTCTCCAGCCGCACGACCGGCTCGCCGGCGGTGAGGGTGCCGACGATGCGGTAGCCATCGGTGGGACCGCTGCGCACATAGGTGGTCAGGGAGTCGGAGACCCAGACGGTATCGTTCTGTTCCTGGGCCGCCAGCGGCAGGGCCAGCAGGCCAAGTAGCGTACCCAGGCAGATGCCCAGGCCGGTGCGTGTGCTGTGGTGTGTCGTCATGCCATGATCCTGACTGAAGCGTACTGACTGAAGCGGCGTGCCGAAAAGCAGCCTGGCCCTGGGGCGGTCGCATCCCGGATGCCCGGCAACGACGCCGCAATGGTTATTCACAGCTTCTGTGGACAACCGACGGGACAACCCGGGGAAAGTCGTCCGCTGGCAGCGCCACACCGCCGCTTTCGGATTGCTGGTCATTACCTGACCAGGGGCTCGCCCCGACGACCGGGTCCGCTAGGTTAGCATACTCGTCCTGGCCAGGCGGCGGGCTGGTTCCACACGGGCACGGCACGTATAATGGGCGCCCGTTTTCAACTATGGCCGGACGGCCACCGCCATCCATTGCCGCGCCGCCGGCGGTCTGCCGCCGTGAGTGTCGCGCATCCCTAAACCCACCGGTGACAGACGTCGGGCGCCTGGCGCCACGACCCAATCCTTATGGCGAAGAAACTCTTCATCAAGACGCACGGCTGCCAGATGAACGAGTACGATTCCGCGCGCATGGCGGATCTGCTCGGCGAATCTCACCAGCTCGAGCTTACCGACGACGAGCGCGATGCCGACGTCATCCTGCTCAATACCTGCTCCATCCGCGAGAAGGCCCAGGAGAAGGTGTTCCACCAGCTGGGGCGCTGGAAGAAGCTCAAGGAGGCCAACCCCGACCTGGTGATCGGCGTGGGTGGCTGCGTGGCCAGCCAGGAGGGCGAGGCGCTGCGCAAGCGCGCGCCCCATGTCGACATGGTGTTCGGCCCCCAGACCCTGCACCGGGTGCCCTCCATGCTCGACTCGCGACAGCAGGAGCAGATCTCGGTGGTCGACGTGACCTTCCCGGAGATCGAGAAGTTCGACCACCTGCCCAAGCCGAGCTCCGACGGCGCCACCGCCTTCGTCTCGGTCATGGAGGGCTGCTCCAAGTACTGCACCTTCTGCGTGGTGCCCTACACCCGCGGCGAGGAGGTATCGCGGCCCTTCGAGGCGGTGATGGACGAGGTCATCCACCTGGCCGACCAGGGCGTGCGCGAGATCAACCTGCTGGGCCAGAACGTCAACGCCTACCGCGGCCTCAACCAGCTGGGCGACGAGATCGACCTGGCCGAACTGATCAGTTGCGTGGCGGCGGTGGAGGGCATCGATCGCATCCGCTTCACTACCTCTCACCCGGTGGAGTTCTCCGACAGCCTGATCGAGGCCTATGGCGAGATCCCCGAGCTGGTCAGCCACCTGCACCTGCCGGTACAGGCCGGCTCGGATCGGGTGCTTGCCGCCATGAAGCGCGGCCACGGCGTGGAGGAGTATGTCGAGAAGCTCGAGCGCATCCGCGCGCTGCGCCCCGATATCAGCTTCTCCTCGGACTTCATCATCGGCTTCCCCGGCGAGACCGAGGAGGACTTCGAGGCCACCATGGACCTGATCCACCGCATCGGCTTCGATCACTCCTTCAGCTTCGTCTACTCGGCACGCCCCGGCACTCCGGCGGCCTCCCTCGAGGACGCCACCCCGGAGGAGGTCAAGAAGCAGCGCCTGGCGATCCTCCAGGAGCGCATCAACCAGCAGACCATGCAGATCAGCCGGCGCATGGTGGGCACCACCCAGCGCATCCTGGTCACCGGCTTCGCGCCGCGGGACCCGGGCCAGCTCTCCGGCCGCACCGAGAACAACCGGGTGGTCAACTTCCGTGCCCCCAACCCCACCGAGCTGATCGGCTATTTCGTCGACGTGGAGATCACCGAGGCACTGCCCAACTCCCTGCGCGGCGAGCTCGCCTCGCCGGAGATCTACTGAGACAGACAAGGGGTATTGCTGCCGGTGCTGATCCGGCGCCCCTAGGCTCGAGCACCACATTCCGGACGCGATAGCCCTTCACACATTGCCCCGGCAAACGCCGGGGCAGTAAGCTGAGCCTACACATTCATCATCCAGGGGACCCGCCCGTCTTGAGCCAGCCAGCCTCCCAGGCCAACCGCATCATCACCCTGACCCTCGAGCCCAACGACCCGCGCCGCCTGGCCAATCTCTGCGGCCAGCGTGACGAGCACCTCAAGCTGGTGGAGTCGCGCCTGGGCATCACCCTGCGCAACCGCGGCAACATCTTCCAGCTGGCCGGGCCCATCCACCGGGTCAAGGCCGCCGCCAATGTGCTCGAGCACCTCTACCGCGAGACCGAGGCCAGCGATCTGGAGCCGGATACCGTGCACCTTTTCCTGCAGGAGTCCGGCCAGCAGGCCCTCGAGGAGGATGAGGGGGATACCGACACCGCCGAGGTGCTGATCCGCACCCCACGCACCCTGATCAAGCCCCGCGGCTTCAACCAGCAGGGCTATGTGCAGAGCATCCGCGCCCACGACATCAACTTCGGCATCGGCCCGGCGGGTACCGGCAAGACCTACCTGGCGGTAGCCGCGGCGGTGGAGGCCCTCAACCAGCAGGAGGTGCGCCGCATCCTGCTGGTGCGCCCGGCGGTGGAAGCCGGCGAGAAGCTCGGCTTCCTGCCCGGCGACCTGGCCCAGAAGATCGACCCCTACCTGCGTCCGCTCTACGACGCTCTCTACGAGATGATCGGCTTCGAGCAGGTGGCCAAGCTGATCGAGCGTCAGGTGATCGAGATCGCCCCGCTGGCCTACATGCGCGGGCGCACCCTCAACAACGCCTTCATCATCCTCGACGAGAGCCAGAACACCACCCGCGAGCAGATGAAGATGTTCCTGACCCGCATCGGCTTCGGCTCCACCGCGGTGATCACCGGCGACGTCACCCAGGTCGACCTGCCCCGCGGCCAGAGCTCGGGACTGATCCAGGTCCTCGAGGTGCTCAAGGGCACCCCCGGCATCGGCGTGACCCACTTCGCCGCCAAGGATGTAGTGCGCCACCCGCTGGTGCAGCGCATCATCGAGGCCTACGACAGCTTCGAGGCCGAGCAGGAGGCCGCGGAGCGCGCCCGCAAGCAGGCCCGCGACCAGGAGCGCGAGGCCCTGCGCCGGGAACGCCAGGAGCGTCTCGACCGCGAGCGAGGCGACTCATGAGCCAGCCCCGGGTTGACCGTCAGGTGGCCATCGAGGCCGAAGGGCTGCCGAGCCAGGCGCAGCTGGAGGCCTGGGTCGGCGCGGTGCTCTGCCGGCATGAGGTCGATGCCGACAGCGAGCTCAGCGTGCGCCTGGTCGACGCCGAGGAGAGCCAGACGCTGAACCGCGACTACCGCGGCAAGGACCGCCCCACCAACGTGCTCTCCTTCCCCTTCGAGAACCCGCCCGGCGTCAGTCTGCCGCTGCTCGGCGACCTGGTGATCTGTCACCCAGTGGTGGTCGCCGAGGCCGCCGAGCAGGACAAGTCGCTGCACGATCACTACGCTCACATGGTGGTTCACGGTACCCTTCACCTGCTCGGCTATGACCATCTCGAGGATGACGAGGCCGAGGCCATGGAGGCGCTGGAGCGCGAGATCCTGGCCGAACTGGGCATCGCCGACCCTTACCGGACCGCACCCGAGGACGAGAGAACCGACTCATGAGCGAAGACCGATCGAGTAGCCAGGGCAACCGCTCCTGGCTCGAGAAACTGCTGGGGGCGCTCTCCAGCGACAGCGACGAACCCAGCTCACGGGACGAGCTGCTGGAATTCCTGCGCCAGGCGGGAGGTCGCCTGAAGCTCGAGCAGGACGCCATGATGATCATCGAAGGCGCCCTCAAGATCAGTGACCAGCAGGTTCGCGAGGTGCTGATCCCGCGCTCCCAGGTCACCGCCATCGCCATGGACCAGCCCCTGGAGGAGTACCTGCCGGTCATCCTCGAGACCGGTCACTCCCGCTATCCGGTGATCGGCGAGAATCTCGACGAGGTGAACGGCATCCTGCTGGCCAAGGACCTCCTGCCGTTGCTGCGCAGCGGCCAGGAGAACGGCAGGCCCTTCCGCCTCGAGGAGGTGGTGCGCCCGGCGCTCTTCGTGCCCGAGTCCAAGCGCCTCAACAGCCTGCTCAAGGAGTTCCAGAGCACCCACAACCATATGGCGATCGTGGTCGACGAGTATGGCGGTACCGCCGGCATCGTCACCATCGAGGATATCCTCGAGGAGATCGTCGGCGAGATCGAGGACGAGCATGACGCCGACGAGGAGGAGGATATTCGCGAGTTGGGCGACGGGCGCTATGCCATCCGCGCCCTGACGCCCATCGAGGACTTCAACGAGCGTTTCCAGACCCACTTCTCCGACGAGGAGTTCGACACCCTCGGCGGACTGGTGATGCAGCGCTTCGGCCACCTGCCCGCCCGTGGCGAGCACGCCGTCATCGGCGGCTGGCGCTTCACGGTGCTCAACGCCGACAACCGCCGCATCCGACTGCTCGAGGCCGAGCCCTGCGACGAGGACGACGGCCTCGACGACAACGACTGACGCGCCTGCCACGGAGGGCCAAGATGCCAGCGTTTCGCCTCTCCCCCGCCGTCGGCTGCCTGCTGGCAGCCGCGGCGGGTATCCTCACCACGCTTACCGCCTCGCCCTTCGAGCTCTGGTGGCTGGGCCCGGTGGCCGCGGGGCTGATCTACCTCGGCATCCACACCCTGACGCCCGGCCAGGCCGCCCTGCGCGGCTGGAGCTACGGGCTCGGGCTGTTCGGTTCCGGCGCCTCCTGGGTCTATGTGTCGATCCACGACTACGGCTATACCGGCGTGCCCCTGGCGCTGCTCCTCACCGTGCTGTTCGTCGCCGGCCTGGCCCTCTTCCCCGCCGTGACCCTGTGGCTCTACCGCCGCCTCACCGGCCCACGCCTGGCCTGGCTGAGCTTCGCCGGCGCCTGGGTCCTCGGCGAGTGGCTGCGTACCTGGCTGTTCACCGGCTTCCCCTGGCTGCTGCTGGGCACCTCCCAGGTCGACTCCCCGCTGGCCCCCTGGGCCCCGGTGGGCGGGGTCTACCTGCTCTCGCTGATCACCGCACTGACCGGCAGCCTGGGGGTCGAGCTGCTGCGTCGCCGTTGGTGGGCCGCCCTCCCCGTCGCCGCCCTGTGGCTGGTGCCCCTGGTGCTGCCCGCCCAGTGGACGAGCCCCGCCGGCGAGCCGCTGCGGGTGGCGCTGCTGCAGGGCAACCTCGACCAGGCGATCAAGTGGACCGCCGAGGGCCAGCGCGAGGCCGCCAACCGTTACAGCGAGCTGACCCGCGCGCAGGCCGATGACCCCGACCTGATCGTCTGGCCCGAGGCGGCGCTGCCGATGTTCGAGCGCGAGGCGCGACCGATCCTCGAGCGGGTGCAGTCCAACCTCGCCCCCGACACCGCCCTGCTCACCGGCATACTGCAGCGCGACGGCGAGGGGCTCTACTACAACAGCGTGATCGGGCTGGGCGATGTGGAGGGCGAGTACCGCAAGACACACCTGGTGCCCTTCGGTGAATACCTGCCCCTGGAGAACCTGCTCGCCGGCACCATCGCCTTCTTCGACCTGCCGATGCCGGCGATGACGCCGGGGCCGGAGGGCCAGGCGCCGCTGCGTGCCGCCGGCACCACCATCGGCAACGCCATCTGCTACGAGATCATCTATGCCGATCGGGTCGCGGCACAGGCGCGCCACGCGGCGCTGCTGTTGACGGTGTCCAACGACACCTGGTTCGGACGCTCCATCGGCCCCCTGCAGCACCTGCAGATGGCCCGCCTGCGCGCCCTGGAGAACGGCCGCCAGGTGATCCGCGCCACCAGCAACGGGGTCACCGCCATCATCGACGAGCGCGGCCGCATCACCGCCCGGGCCCCACAGTTCGAGATCGCCAGCCTCGCTGGCGAGGTGACCCCGATGCAGGGCCTCACCCCCTTCACCCGCACCGGCAGCTGGCCCACCTGGCTGCTCGCCGCACTGCTGGTGCTGCCGGGGCTGCGGCTGCGCCGCAAGCCGTAAGCCGTAAGCCGTAAGCCGTAAGCCGTAAGCCGTAAGCCGTAAGCCGTAAGCCGTAAGCCGTAAGCCAGATCTTTCGAGAGACATTGGGGAAGAAACAAGAAGCGCCCAGCCGATGAGTCGGCTGGGCGCTTCTACTTACAGCTTATAGCTTACAGCTTTAAGCTCCCGGCGAAGCCGGGGTTTCGCCCACCACCTCGGGAATGGTCGTCTTGACATAGCGCCCCGGGGCCGGCTCGAGGATATCGAGTTCACCGTCGCCGGGCTGGCGTGCCGGCACCATCTTCTCGGGGTCGGCGTAGCCGTTCTCGGTCATCCAGGCCTGCCAGTGCGGCCACCAGGAGCCCTCGTGCTGCTCGGCGCCGGCCAGCCACTCCTCGTGGCTCTCGGGCAGCGCGTCGTTGGTCCAGTAGCCGTACTTGTTCTTGTGCGGCGGGTTGACCACCCCGGCGATATGTCCCGAGCCACCCAGCACGAACTTGACCGGCCCCTTGGGCAGCAGCGCGCCGTAGTAGGTGCTGTTCCAGCGGGCGATATGGTCCTCCCGGGTGGAGAGGAAGTAGCTCGGGGTGGAGATCTTGCGCAGATCGATCTTGACCCCATCGAGCTCGATGCCACCGGGCTGGACCAGGCGGTTTTCCATGTACATGTTGCGCAGGTACCAGCCGTGGGTCGCCGCCGGCAGGTTGGTACCGTCGGTGTTCCAGTAGAGCAGGTCGAAGGGGGCCGGCACGTCTCCCTTCAGGTAGTTGCTGATATAGAAGGACCAGAAGAGGTCGTTCTCGCGCAGCAGGTTGAAGCTGAAGGCCATGGCCCGGCCGTCGAGATAGCCGTCGCGCTCCATCTTGGCCTCGATGCCCTGCAGCACCGGCTCGTTGAGGAAGACGCCGATCTCGCCCGGATCGCGGAAGTCCTGCAGGGTGGTCATGTAGGTGACCGACTTCACCTTGCGCCCGCGACGGGTACTGGTCAGGTAGGCCACCGTGGAGGCCGCCAGGGTGCCGCCCACGCAGTAGCTGAGCAGGTTCACCGACTTCTCTCCGGTGGCCTGCTCGATCGCCTCCATGCCGGCGATGGGGCCGAGCTGCATGTAGTCGGCCCAGGTCAGGTCGCGCTGGTCGGGACCGGGGTTGCGCCAGGAGATCAGGAATACCGTATGGCCCTGGTCGACCAGCCACTTGACGAAGGAGTTGTCCTCGCGCAGGTCGAGGATGTAGTACTTGTTGATCCAGGGGGGAATCACCAGCAGCGGCGTCTTGTAGGCCTGCTCGGTGGTGGGCGTGTACTGGATCAGCTGGATCAGTTCGTTCTCGTAGACCACCGAGCCCGGGGTCACGGCGATGTTCCTGCCCACCTCGAAGGCGCTGCGGTCGGTCATGGTGACATTCAGGCCCTCGGCGGAGTTGGCCAGGTCGTGGCGCAGCCGGGCCAGTCCATCGACCAGGTTCTGGCCACGGGTCTCCATGGTCTTGCGCATCACTTCGGGATTGGTGGTGACGAAGTTGGTGGGCGATATGGCGTTGACCATCTGACGGGCGTAGAACGCCAGCCGATGCTTCTGGTCCACGGGCAGGTCCAGGCCGTCGATCAGCTCCTCGACCAGGCGCGAGAAGAGCAGGTACTGCTGCATGATCGACAGGTAGTAGGGGTCGCTGGTCCAGGCCTCGTCCTTGAACCGGCGATCCCCCTTGTTCGGCGTCACCAGCGGCTCGACCTGCTCGCCCGCCATGGCACGCAGGCCGTTCTGCCACAGCTGGAACTGATCCTGCATCAGGCGCGCCTGGGTCTGCCACAGCTGGGGCGGATTGCCCATCAGCGACTCGGCCGCCGTCTGGAAGCTCTTCCGCATATCCTCATAGACCGAATCGGCGGCGTCGCTGGGCACCATGCGCTCCAGCAGGTCACCCATCAGGTGACGATACTCCTCGCCGATCTGCTGGAGCTGTGCATTCCACGCCTCCAGCTCGGCCTGTGTCGGTGCTTGAACCCCTGGCTGCATTGAACCCTCCCGGTGCGTCGGCCACGCCATGCCGACGTCAGATAGCACGATCCGCCGCCCTCACGTGGAGGACGGCGGCCTGATCAGCGGTCCTGTCGAGGACCAGATTGCACTGCGCCCGCAGTGCTCATGACGCGCGCTCAGCTCTTGCTGCTGCCGCCCCGCGAGGACTGCGCCTTGGCCGGCTCGGCCTTGTCAGCCTGCGGCTTGGCGGCCTCACCCATGGCCTTGGCCTGCTCGGTGAAGAGCTTCTCCATCTCGGCCTTGAACTCCACGCTCATCTCGGAGAGCGCCTTGGCGTCCTCCATCATCTGCTCGGAGAGCTGGTTCATCATTTCGGCCTGGCGGGTACCGAAGTCGCGCAGACTGTCAGCATCCTGAACCTCGCTGGCGTCGCGCATGCGCTCGGTGCCCATCTGGCTGTAGCGCTTCATGGACTCCATCTGGTACTGGGACAGCTTCTCCATGTTGTCCAGCATCAGGGAGTTGAGCTTGCGCATCGGTTCGAAGAACTTGCGGGTCTGCTCGTTGAAGCTCTCGATCATCTTGTCTTGCATGAGACGTCCTCCCGAACGGTGGTCAGTAGTGGGCGGCCCGCCCACGATGTTGCACTGCACAAAGCGTAGTCTGACACCGGCCTAGTTGCAAGATTATGGCGGCAAGACGATGAAAGGCGAACTGCCGGCGTCAGCTCTCGCGCTTGGTCCGCGAACGGGTGCTGGAGGTCGAGGTCCCCTTGCTGGCCTTGGCACGACTGGAGGCCTTGGCGCTACCCGAGGGGGAAGCGCTGCCAGCCTTCGAACCGGACTCGCCGCCCTTGTCCTCGGCTTCCGAAGACCGGGCCTGGCCGGCGGACTGGCCGGCCTGCTTGAGCATGTCGAGCATCATCTGCTGGTAGGTACCGAAGCTGGAGAGCCCCTGGGAAAGGCCCTGGGAGAGCCCCTGAGTCATGCCCTGCCCCATGCCGGTCTGCTGCAGGAAGGGCTGCATCAGGCTCATCGGGTCATACCCTTCGACCCCGGACTCCATCTGCTTCTGGATCCGGTCCAGCAGGTCCTTCTGGAAAGCCGCCACATCCGGCAGGCCCAGCGCCTGGCGGAACTCGTCGGGAGTGAGGTCAAACTCGACATTGATCTTCATATTTCAAGCCCTGTCCGTTGGTCTGTCCCGCAGTGTAGCAGCCCCTTCGGGCCGGCCCTCAACGGCATGGCCCCTGCGCCATACCCCTGGCGTCACGACACTCAGCGCAGCACCGGCGTGGCCACGCTCACCTCGGCGTTCTGGGCGCGGTGGCGCAGCAGGTGATCCATCAGGGTCAGCGCCATCATCGCCTCGGCGATGGGGGTGGCGCGGATGCCCACACAGGGGTCGTGACGCCCTTTGGTGACCACCTCAACCGGAGCACCGTGGACATCGATGCTGCGTCCCGGGGTGGTGATGCTCGATGTCGGCTTGAGGGCCAGATGGGCGATGATCGCCTGGCCGCTGGAGATGCCACCGAGCACCCCGCCGGCGTGGTTGGAGAGGAACCCCTCGGGGGTCATCTCGTCGCGGTGTTCGCTGCCACGGCTGGCCACGGCGGCGAAACCGTCACCGATCTCCACGCCCTTTACCGCATTGATGCTCATCAGGCCATGGGCCAGTTCGGCATCCAGGCGGTCGAACACCGGCTCGCCGAGCCCCGGCGGCACGCCCTCGGCCACCACGGTGATCTTCGCGCCCACCGAATCCTGGTCGCGGCGCAGCTGGTCCATGTAGGCCTCGAGCTCCGGCACACGATCCGGGTCCGGGCAGAAGAAGGGGTTGGCATCCACCGCCTCCCAGCTCTGGAAGGCGATCTCGATGGGGCCAAGCTGGCTCATGTAGCCGCGCACCATGATGCCCCGGGCCGCCAGGTACTTCTTGGCGATCGCCCCGGCGGCCACCCGCATGGCGGTCTCCCGGGCGCTGGAGCGACCACCGCCGCGGTAGTCACGGATACCGTACTTGTGGTGGTAGCTGAAGTCGGCGTGGGCGGGACGGAACTGGTCCTTGATCTTCGAGTAGTCCTTGGAGCGCTGGTCGGTGTTCTCGATCAGCAGGCCAATCGAGGTGCCGGTGGTCACCCCCTCGAAGACACCGGAGAGGATCCGCACCCGGTCGGGCTCCCGACGCTGGGTGGTATGGCGAGAGGTCCCCGGACGACGCCGATCCAGGTCGTGCTGAAGGTCCTCCTCGCTGAGCGGCAGTCCCGGCGGACAGCCATCGACGATGGCGCCCAGCGCCGGGCCATGGCTCTCGCCGAAGGTGGTGACGGTAAACAGCTTGCCGAAGGTATTGCCGGACATGGGCGCTCCTCGAGTGATCGGGGTCGGTGAATCAGGCGAAGGACGCCGCATGGGCGTCGAGTTCATCGGCGGTGAGGGCGAACACCCCCTGGCCACCGCGCTCGAAGTCGAGCCACAGGAAGGGCACCTCCGGGAAGGCGGCCTCCAGGTGGTGGTCGGAGTTGCCCACCTCGACGACCAGTACCCCACGGTCGGTCAGGTGCTCGCGGGCCTCGCGCAGGATACGCCGTACGATATCCAGGCCGTCGGCGCCGGCACCCAGTGCCAGGGCGGGCTCGTGGCGGAACTCGGCGGGCATGGTGGCCAGGTCGCGGGCATCCACATAGGGGGGATTGGAGACAATCAGGTCATAGCGCCCCGGCAACGCATCGAAGAGGTCCGCATGCACCGCGCGCACCCGCGCTCCGACATCGTGGCGGCTGATGTTCTGGCGTGCCACCGCCAGGGCCTCCTGGCTGATATCGGCGAGATCCACCGCGCAGGTGGGCAGGTGCAGTGCCGTAGCGATGCCGATGCAGCCTGAACCGGCACACAGGTCGAGCACCCTCTCCGGCGGCTCTTCGGGGAACCAGGCGGCGAAGCCCGTCTCCACCAGCTCAGCGATGGGCGAGCGCGGGATCAGCACCCGCTCGTCGACGTCGAAGGGCAGGCCGGCAAACCAGGCCTCGCCGAGCAGGTAGGGCAGTGGACGCCGGCAGGTGATCCGTTCACGCACCAGGGCGACGATGCGGCTGCGCTCCATGGGCAGCAGGCGGGCGTCGAGCACCGCCGGGTCGACATTCCAGGGCAGGTGCAGCGCGCCCAGGGTCAGGGCCACCGCTTCATCCCAGGGCGAGTCGCTGCCATGGCCGTGAAACAGGCCGGCAAGGTGAAACTCGCTGGCCGCCCAGCGCAGGCAGTCGCGGAGGGTGACGAGCTCCGCGGCGAGCTGCTCGTCGGCAAGGGTAAGCGTTGAGGTCGGGCGCAGGTCGTGCTGATCGGCCAAGGGAGCACCTGAGAGTCGAGAGAAAGGGGGATTGATTGTAACCCGCCCCGCCGGTTCACAGCCACGCCACGCCGGGTATACTGGTCTCCCCCACGCCAACCGACAGCGCCCCATGAGCCCTGCCCCATGAGCAAAAATCGCCACCGCCCGGACGACGACGAGATCAGCGCCTTCCGCCAGGCCCTGCACCAGGCCGGGGTAAGGCAGATCAAGCGCAACCGCGCCGATCCGGGCCGCCCGCGGCGCGAGGACCCGTCTGCCGCGGCGCGCCGCGCCGCTGCCCAGGCGGCGGGCGACGACAGCGCCAGGGGACGCACCTCCGACGGCCGCGTGGAGGCGGTACGCCCCTCGGAGTACCTCGACTTCGCCCTGCCCGACCTGCCGTGGCGCACCCGCAGCCGCCTCAAGCGCGGTGAGATGGTCTGGGAAGCGGGTCTCGACCTGCACGGCTACACCCTGGACGAGGCGCGTGCGCAGCTGGAGGGCTTCCTGCGCGATGCCGCCGCAGAGCGTCGCCGCTGCCTTCTGGTGGTGCATGGCAAGGCCTGGGGCGTGGACGGCAACTACCCGGTGATCAAGAGCCACGTCAACGCCTGGCTGCGCGAGTGGCCCGGGGTGCTGGCCTTCTGCTCGGCCGTGGAGGCCGAGGGCGGTACCGGCGCGGTCTACGTGCTGCTGCGCCGTCGCGGCGAACGCTAGCGCATGCCCTACGCGACCGGCGGCTTGTCGTCAGGCAGGCTGGGGCCGACGATGATGCCACGGCCGCCCCACCCCGGGTGGTTGCGACCCTCATAGCGATCCAGCGCCTCCACCGCCAGCTGACGCCCCAGGGTGATCAACGCCTCGGCGCGATGGAACTCGTAGGCGCCGCACACCGTTTTGGGTACCTCGATCAGCACGTCCGGGGGATAGCCCGCCACCTTGTACTTGGCCAGCGCCGCCTGGGTGATATCGAAGGAGGCGAGCACCATGTCCAGTCGGCCCCACTGGCGACGGCGGCTGGCCACTTCGCTGGGCTCGTCTGCCTCTCCCTCGGCGCTGCCACCGGCACCGCCCAGGCCATCGAACCAGCGGCTGGCGGCGTTCTTCACCTCGTCGATCCAGGCGGTAAACTCGTTCCCCCTGGCATCGCGGGCGGCCTCACGCTCACGCTCCAGACGGGCTGCCTCGGGAGGCAGCAGCTCTTCCAGGGTCACCGGATGCGGACTATGGGCGGTGACGTTGACCGCCATCACCAGGTCGGCATCGGCGGAGACGGAGGGAATGATCGGCAGCGGGTTGAGCAGCCCCCCGTCAACCAGCACCTGCTGGCCGCGGTGCACCGGGGTGATCACCCCGGGCACGGCAATGGAGGCGCGGATCGCCTCGAGCAGCGGGCCGCTCTGGAACCATACCTCACGCTGGCGGGTCATGTCGGTGGCCACGGTGGTCACCGGAATCGCCAGATCCTCGATGCGCGCGTCTCCCACCAGGGTCTCCAGCTTGCCCATCACCTTGCTGGCCCGCATGGCGCCCATGGGGCTCCAGGTCACGTCCACCAGGCGCAGCACGTCGAAGTAGTCGAGTCGACACACCCAGTCGCGGTAGGCCGGCAGCTGGCCGGCGGCGTATACGCCCCCCACCAGGGCCCCCATGGAGCAGCCCGAGACCGCCACGACCTGGTAGCCGCGTCGCTCGATCTCCTCGATCACGCCGATATGGGCATAGCCGCGCGCCCCGCCGCTGCCCAGCACCAGCGCCACTCGCTTGCCCGCGGCGAAGGCTGCCTTCCTGTCGCTCATTCGCCTGCTTCTCCTCGCTTCTCTGACCGTCCGGCGTCGCGTGACGCCCAGGCGCCGATGGCGTCGGCCACTGCCGCCACCGCGTCGGGCTCCAGATGCAGATGGTGGCCGCCCGGCAGCACCCGGCGCTCGAGCCCCGATAGCGCGTTGCGCGCTACCCGTGCCGCCTCCTTCTCGCCGAGGATGCCCGTCTCGCCTTCAACCAGCAGCACCGGGCATTCGATTCCCGCCAGGAAGGCCACGACCTGTTCGGGCGTCAAGCGCACCGGCGAGGGGCGCACCAGGTGGGGGTCGGTACGCCAGCCCAGGCGCCCGTCCGTCAGTGCCCCCAGGTTACGAGCCACCACCGGGCGGATCGTGCCGGCATCCACCGGGGTCGCTCCCCCCTTGACCCGCGCCGCCACGGCCTCCTCCTGATCAGCATAGCTCGCCCCGCCGGAGGGCGGGCGGCGATGGCCCAACAGCCCCCGGCGCAGCTGCCGGGGGGCCTCGCCGGCAGGCGTGGTCACCGAGCCCAGGCCATCGATCAGCGCCAGCCGCGCCACCCGCTCGGGAAGGGCCGCGGAGGTCAGGCAGGCGACCCCGGCCCCCATGGAGTGGGCCAGCAGGGTGACCGTTTCGAGTCCCAGCTCATCGGCGGCGTCGAGCACGTCATCGCAGTAGTCCCAGATGGCATAGTCGCCGGGCGAGTGGTGCGACTGGCCATGGCCGGCGAAATCGATGGCCACCACCCGCACGCCCAGCCGCTCGGCCAGCAGCGGCGCCAGGCGCGAGAAACTGGCGGCATTGTCCAGCCAGCCGTGCAGCGCCAGCCACGGCGGGGCGCCCTCCTCCCCCCAGGCCAGTCCCGCCAGGCGTCCTCCGGCCAGACGCAGGGCCTGTGGCGCGCTCATGCTGCCTCCCCGAGCAGCTCATCCAGCACGGCCAGCAGGCCCTGCCGCGCCTCATCGGGATGCTCCATGGGAAACATGTGGGTACCGGGCACCGGGTGCACCTGCACCCCGTGGCGTCGCAGGCGGCGACAGCGACGCGGCGTCAGCAGGTCGGAATCCTCGCCGGCCAGTACCGCGTGGGGCACCCGCAGTCGGCGCGGCAGGTCTCCCAGATGATCCGGCAGGTGGCGGAAGATCTCCACCTCGATATCCGGGTCATAGACCAGCACCGCCTGACCGTCGTCGAGCAGCCGGGTACCGCCCTCGACGTAATCGTCCATGGCCTGCTCGGTGAAGCGGCGAAACAGCCCGCGCCGGCGCAGGTAGTGGCGCATCGCCTGGCGATCCGGCCAGGTGGTGCGCCGTCCCAGGCTCTTGCCGGCGGGGGTGACGCGATCCGCCAGGCCCAGTTGCTTGGCGACCTTCATCCCCCAGGCATCCATGCCCAGCATCAGCGGCGGGTCGAGCATCACCACGCAGCGGAAATGTGCCGGCGCCGCCTCGGCGGCCATGGCCATCAGCACGCCGCCCATGGAGTGGCCCACGCCGATCACCGGTGTATCGAGATCCTCCAGGGCGTGGAGCAGTTCGTCGCGCAGCGCCAGCCAGTTGTGGCCCACCGGGAAATCGGGGTGGTGGCCGAGCCGATCCAGCGGATGGAGCACGAAACGCTCGCCCAGCGGCGCCAGGAAACTGCGATAGCAGACCCCGGGGAAACCATTGGCGTGGGCGAACAGCAGCGTGGAACGGTCGGTCTGGGCGGGCGTCATCGGCGTTTCCTGATCCGGGAAGAAGCGCGGCGCGGGTGGGGCGCCTGGTGGTAGCAGGCTAACGGGATTACCATGTTTCGCCAAGCCGTCCCCCGCAACCAGGAGCCCCCGTGACCGCCCGCAAGCCCCGCGATACCCGGATCCGCAATCGACTCTTCTTCGCCACCGTCCTCGCCGCCGTGGTGGTTGGCTTCTGGCTGGTGCGCTGATGGAGGCCCTGGCGATCTTCCAGGCGACCCTGGAGATCACCCTGCCGGTCTTCGCCATGGTTTTCATCGGCCTGGGACTCAAGCGCGCCCGCTGGATCGATGCGGCCTTCGTCACCACCGCCTCCCAGCTGGTGTTCAAGGCCACCCTGCCGACGCTGATCTTCCTGAGCATCATCCGTGCCGACCTCGAGGCGACCCTCAACCCGCGGCTGCTTGGCGTCTTCGCCCTGGCCACCCTGGGCAGCTTCCTGGCGGTGTGGGGCTGGGCGGCGCTGCGCGTGGCCCGGGCCGACCGCGGCAGCTACATCCAGGGCGCCTTCCGCGGCAACTGCGGCATCGTCGGCCTGGCACTGGCGGCCAGCATGTATGGCGACTACGGCCTCTCCGCCGGTGGCCTGCTGCTCGGCGTGGTGATCCTCACCTACAACGCCTTCTCGGTGGTGGCCCTGGCCACCTACCGCGACGAGGCCCGGGTCGACTGGCGCGACATCCTCGCGCATATCGTGCGCAATCCGCTGATCCTCGCCGTGGTGGCGGCGCTGCCGGTGGCTCTGCTCGCACCACCGCTACCCGGCTGGCTGCTGACCTCGGGCGAGTACTTCGCCTCCCTGACCCTGCCGCTGGCGCTGATCTGCATCGGCGCCACCCTCTCCTTCGGCGCCCTGCAGGCATCCGGCGCGGTGGCGCTCAGCGCCAGCCTGATGAAGATGGTGGTGATTCCGGTACTGGCCACCGGCGCGGCCTGGCTGGCCGGCTTCGAGGGGCGCGAGCTGGGCGTGATGTTCCTGTTCTTCGCCAGTCCCACCGCGGCGGCGGCCTTCGTGATGGCCAGGGCCATGGGCGGCAATGCCGTGCTCACCGCCAACATCATCGCCCTCACCACCCTGATGGCCAGTGTCACCATCACCCTGGGCGCCTTCGGCCTGCAGATGGCCGGGCTGATCTAGCGGCGCCCTCACCTGGGGCTGATCTGGCGGCTCACCCGAGATCGGCCGGGGTCATAAAGCGCGCCAGGCGGGCGCAGCCCGCCGCCCACACCTCAGCCTCGAGTTCCGCCACCCCGGCGGTGGGAAAGGCGAGGCCAAGATCCGATCTTCCCTCGACCAGCAGCCCGGTGAGCGCCCCGACCAGCGGCATATGGCTGACCAGCAGCAGAGGCCGTCCGGGCGACTGCTCGAGCAGCCAGTCGGCCACCGCCTGAGGCGGGTCATCCGGCGTGATCAGGGGGAGCGTCTCGACCTCTGCCTCCAGCGCCTCGGCCAGCGCCTCGGCCAGCGCCGCGGCGCTTTGCCGGGCGCGACGGTAGGGACTCGCCAGCAGGCGCAGGCCGGACAGGTCGTCGCGGTCGGCAAGCCAGGCCGCCATGCGCCGCACCTCCTGCTGGCCATGGCCGGTCAGCTCACGCTCGACGTCGGGGTGGCCCGGCCCCGCCTCCCCGTGGCGCATGATCAGCAGCCGTTCAGCCATGCCCGCCCCCCTTGGCACCCTGCGTGTCGCCATCCTGCTCGCGGTGGGCACGCTGCACGTCCTCCCGCGCCAGCACGAACTCCACATCGCTGCTCTGCTCGCCCAGCATCAGCAGCCGCGCCATCTCCTTGGCCGGCACGCCCCGGAACAGCACCTGGTAGAGCCCCTCGGCCAGCGGCATGTAGATGCCCTCGGCGCGCGCCTTGTCGCGCACCAGGCGCACGGTGTTGACCCCCTCGGCCACCTGACCCAGGGCCTCCACCGCCTCGTCGAGGGACTTACCCTCGCCCAGGGCATAACCGACCCGGTAGTTGCGCGAGAGCCTCGAGGAGCAGGTCACGATCAGGTCCCCCACCCCGGCCAGCCCCAGGAAGGTCATGGGATTGGCGCCCTGGGAGACGGCGAAGCGGCTCATCTCGGCCAGCGCCCGGGTCATCAGCATACTGCGGGTGTTCTCGCCCATGCCCAGGGCCGCGGCCATGCCGGCGGCGATGGCGTAGATGTTCTTCAGCGCTCCGCCGAGCTCGACACCGAAACGGTCGTTGCTGGCATAGACCCGGAAGTAATCACAGCCGAGTGCCGTCTGCACCCGGGTACGGGTCTCGGGGTCATCACTGGCGATCACCGTGGCGGTGAGCTGCTTGTCGGCCACCTCGGAGGCGAGGTTCGGCCCCGAGATCACCCCGATATGCGGGAAGCCGGTCTCCTCCTCGAGGATCTGGCTCATCAGCTTGAAACCCTCCTCCTGGATACCCTTGGTGGTGCTGACGAGTATCTGGTCGGGGGTCAGGTGGGGGCGCGCCTGGCGCACCACATCGCCAAATGCCTTGGAGGGAATGGCCACCAGCACCAGGCCGGCACCGGGCAGCACCTCGGCCATCTCGGTGGAGGCCACCACCGCCGGGTTGATGGCATAGTCGGGCAGGTAGCGACCGTTGATGTGCTCGCGGTTGATCTGCTCGGTCAGCGCCGGGTCGCGCAGCCACTGGCGCACCTCGGCACCGTTGTCGGCGGCGATGCTGGCCAGGGCAGTGCCGAAGCTGCCACCGCCCAGCACCGCCACCCGCATGCGTTCCTCTGCCATGATGAACCCCGCAGGAGATGGATGGATGAATGTGGGGATTGTAGCGAAAAAGACGCCCGGACCGTGACCGGCCCGGGCGTCCCGGAGTACGGCCCCTGACGGGACCGTGATTGAGAATGACGAGAACGTCAGTCGACGAGCGGCAGCAGGTCGTCGATGCTCTTGCGTGCGTCACCATAGAACATCCGGGTGTTCTCCTTGAAGAACAGCGGGTTCTCGATACCGGAGTAGCCGGTACCCTGGCCGCGTTTGCTGACGAACACCTGCTTGGCCTCCCACACCTTCAGCACCGGCATGCCGGCGATGGGGCTGTTGGGATCCTCCTCGGCGGCCGGATTGACGATATCGTTGGAACCGATGACGATCACCACGTCGGTGGAGGAGAAGTCATCGTTGATCTCGTCCATCTCCAGCACGATGTCGTAGGGCACCTTGGCCTCCGCCAGCAGCACGTTCATGTGCCCGGGCAGGCGTCCCGCCACCGGATGGATACCGAAACGCACGTTCTTGCCCGCGGCGCGCAGCTTGCGGGTCAGCTCGCTGACCGCGTTCTGCGCCTGGGCCACCGCCATGCCGTAACCCGGCACGATGATCACGCTGTCGGCATCGTTGAGGGCGCTGGCCACACCGCCCGCGTCGATGGCGACCTGCTCGCCTTCGATCTCAGCCGCCGGCCCCTGGGTGCCGCCGAAGCCACCGAGGATGACGTTGAGGAAGTTGCGGTTCATCGCCTTGCACATGATGTACGACAGGATGGCACCGGAGGAGCCCACCAGGGCACCGGTGACGATCAGCAGGTCGTTGGAGAGCGTGAAGCCGATAGCCGCCGCGGCCCAGCCGGAGTAGCTGTTGAGCATCGACACCACCACCGGCATATCGGCGCCGCCGATGCCCATGATCAGGTGATAGCCGATGAAGAACGCCAGGGCGGCGATCAGCAGCAGGGTCCAGAAGCCCGCACCATTGAGATAGAGGATGGCCAGCAGCAGCGAGAGCACCGCGGCGCCGGCATTGAGCATGTGGCCACCGGGCAGCTGACGGGGCTTGCCGTCGATCTTGCCGGCCAGCTTGCCGAAGGCGATGATCGAACCGGTAAAGGTCACCGCGCCGATGAACACGCCCAGCACCACCTCGACTTGCAGGAACATCAGCTCGTCCGGGGCCTTGGTAGCCACCAGGCCGGCGAAGGCCGAGAACTGGTCGGTGCCCGCCTCGATGGCGCGGGCCGCCAGTACGCGCCGCCGCTCCAGGTCGGCGCTCCAGCCGACAAACACCGCGGCCAGGCCGACGAAGCTGTGCAACGCCGCCACCAACTGCGGCATCTCGGTCATGTCGACCTTCTTGGCCACATAGACACCGACGGCGGCGCCGATGACCATCATCGGGATCATCCAGCCGTAGGCGCCGATACCCGGGCCAAAGGCGGTAAAGAACACCGCCACCGCCATGCCGACGATGCCGTACCACACCGCCCGCTTGGCCTTCTCCTGATTGCTCAATCCCCCCAGGGAGAGGATGAACAGTACACTTGCCGCGATCGCCGCGGCAGACACGAATCCTTGACTCAGCATGGGTTGTCTCCGCGGTTCACGATTTCTGGAACATGGCCAGCATCCGGCGTGTCACCAGGAAGCCGCCCACGATATTGATGGTCGCCACCAGCACCGAGATGGCCGCCATCAACGTTACCAGCCCGCTGCCCGAACCGATCTGCAGTATCGCCCCCAGGATGATGATCCCGGAGATGGCATTGGTCACCGCCATCAGCGGCGTATGCAGCGAGTGGCTGACGCCCCAGATCACCTGGAAGCCGACGAAGCAGGCCAGCGCGAAGACGATGAAGTGCTGCATGAAGGAGGCCGGGGCCACCTGGCCGAGCAGCAGCATCAGTGCGCCGCCCACCCCGAGCAGGGTCACCTGGCGCTTGGTCTGGGCCTTGAAGGTAGCCAGTTCGGCGGCCTTCTTCTCCTCGGGCGTCGGCTCCTTCTCCTTGGGCTTGGGCTTGGCCGCGGCGATCGCCTTGACCTTGGGCGGCGGCGGCGGGAAGGTGACCTCGCCGGCGTGGGTCACCGTGGCACCACGGATGACGTCGTCCTCCATGTCGTGGACGATCTGGCCATCCTTCTCCGGCGTCAGGTCGGTGAGCATGTGGCGAATATTGGTGGAGTAGAGCAGCGACGACTGGGTCGCCATGCGCGAGGGGAAGTCGGTGTAGCCGACCACCGTCACGCCGTTGTCGGTCACCACCTTCTCGTCGGGCACCGTGAGGTCACAGTTGCCGCCCTTCTCGGCTGCCAGGTCGATAATCACCGAGCCCGGCTTCATGGCCTTGACCATGTCCTCGAGCCACAGCTTGGGCGCGGGGCGGCCAGGGATCAGCGCCGTGGTGATGACGATATCGATCTCCGGGGCCTGCTCGCGGAAGCACTCCAGCTGCTTCTCGCGGAACTCCGGGCTGGAGGGGGCCGCATAACCGCCGGTCTCGGCACCGTCCTGGCTCTCCTCGAAGTCGAGGAACAGGAACTCGGCGCCCATGGATTCGATCTGCTCGGCCACCTCGGGACGCACATCGAAGGCGCGCACCACGGCACCCAGGCTGGTGGCGGTACCGATGGCGGCGAGACCCGCCACGCCGGCGCCGACCACCAGCACCTTGGCCGGCGGCACCTTGCCGGCGGCGGTCACCTGGCCGGTGAAGAAGCGTCCGAAGTTGTTGCCCGCCTCGATCACCGCGCGATAGCCGGCGATGTTGGCCATGGATGACAGGGCATCCATCTTCTGGGCACGCGAGATGCGCGGCACCATGTCCATGGCCACCACGGTGGCGCCCTGGGCACGGCACTTCTCGAGCATTTCCTCGTTCTGGGCCGGCCAGAAGAAGCTGATCAGGGTCTGGCCCTGGCGCAGGTGCTTGACCTCCGCCTCCTCGGGCTCGCGGACCTTGATCACCACCTCGGCGTCGGACCACAGCGCCTCGGCGCCGTCGACGACGTTGACGCCGGCGTCACGGTAGGCCTGGTCGTCGAAGCCGGCGGCCACGCCGGCACCGCTCTCGATCAGGCAGTCATGTCCAAGCTTCTGGATGAACTTCGCGCTGTCAGGGGTCAGCGCGACGCGCGCCTCGCCCTTGGCGAGCTCCCTGGGTGCACCAATCTTCACGTTGGATCTCCCGGTTGGTTATTGAAATCATGTATAGGGCAGTCTTTTTATTCATACCTGACAATGCCGCATTGCACAACCGTCGAATCTCCGTCGAAGGCGCTCGCAATGAAGCAGCATCACGCTGAAAAACTGGAATAAACCGACGCTGACTGGAAACCGGGAAAAAAGCAAGTGACAGAAGCGCGCAGGCCGCCCGAAGGCGGCCTGCAAGGGCTAATAAAGCTGGCGGGGTCAGGCGCTCAACATGGCGTTGAGGCGCTTGACGTAGGCGGCGGCGGGGTCGTCAAGGTGACCGCCTGGTCAAGCAGGCAAAGCCACCAGAGGGTTGCCGTACATGGGGTCGTCTTTCTTAGACGCCAGCGCCTGGTCAAGATCAAGCCCCAGGGCCTTGGCCACACCGGCGCCATAGGCCGCGTCTGCGGCATGGCAGTTACGGATATGACGGAACTTGATGAACTGAGCGGCATCCCCCATGGCCCGTGCCGTGTTGTCGAACAGAGCCTGTTGCTGCTCAGCCGACATCAGATTGAACAGCTTGCCGGGCTGCTCAAAATAATTGTCATCATCTTCGTGAAAGCTCCAGTGTCTGGCTTCGCCTTTCAGCTTCAGGGGCGGCTCGGCGAATTCGGGCTGCCCTTGCCACTGCTGATGACTGTTGGGCTCGTAATGCGGCAAGCTGCCATAATTATCGTCAGCTCGACCTGTGCCATCACGCTGATTGCTGAATACCGGGCAGCGTGCCTGATTGACCGGCACCTGATAGTGATTGACACCCACCCGGTAGCGCTGCGCATCTGCATAATTGAAAAGACGGGCTTGTAGCATGCGATCTGGACTGGCGCCGATACCCGCCACCAGATTAGCTGGAGAAAATGCCGCCTGCTCAACATCCACGTGGTAGTTTTCCGGGTTGCGATTCAGCTCAAACTCGCCCACTTCAATCAGCGGATAATCCCCCTGGTACCAGACCTTGGTCAGGTCAAAGGGGTTATTGCGCATTTGATCCGCCTCCATCTCAGGCATGACCTGCACGTACATCTTCCATTTGGGGAAATCGCCACGCTCGATGGCATCATACAGGTCACGCTGATGGCTTTCGCGATCGGTGCTGACGATATCAGCTGCCTCAGCGTCAGTCAGGGTATCAATACCCTGCTGCGTCCTGAAATGGAACTTGACCCAGAATCGCTCACCCTGGTCGTTCCAGAAGCTGTAGGTGTGTGAGCCGAAACCATGCATATGACGATAGCTACGCGGAATACCACGCTCACTCATGGTGATGGTCACCTGATGCAGCGCTTCGGGCAGCAGGGTCCAGAAGTCCCAGTTATTGTTGGCGCTTCGCATGTTGGTGCGCGGGTCACGCTTGACGGCCTTGTTCAGGTCAGGAAACTGACGCGGGTCACGCAGAAAGAATACCGGGGTGTTGTTACCCACCATGTCCCAGTTGCCTTCTTCTGTGTAAAACTTGAGCGCAAAACCACGAATATCGCGCTCAGCATCCGCCGCCCCACGCTCCCCGGCTACCGTACTGAACCTGGCGAACATTTCAGTTTGCTTGCCGACTTCACTGAACAGCTTGGCTCGAGTGTACTGAGTGATGTCATTGGTGACAGTAAAAGTACCAAAGGCACCCGACCCCTTGGCGTGCATGCGACGCTCGGGGATGACTTCTCGTACGAAATTGGCCAGCTTTTCATTGAGCCAGTTATCCTGAGCAAGCAGTGGTCCACGTGGCCCGACTGTCAGACTGTCGCGGTTGGTAGGCACCGGCGCACCGGCATTCGTGGTGAGGTGTGTCACCGGACACTGTGCTTGTTTTCTTGAGTCGCTCATCGCTTGTCTCCGATTGATCTCAATGTTGTGTCTTTAATGTATTTCCTGCCACCCGGTCAGTCACGATAATCAAAAGCATCAAGACAATAAACATTAGCTATAGCGCCAACGGCTCCACGTCTCGTGCTCAGCACCATCTACCTTGTACTCAATACGCTTCGCTTTACAAGCCTTGCCCTCACAGGGGCGGGGTTGATATCACAGTTGGTGTAAAACGCAGAACCCCGCCATTCTAGCGGGGTTCTGCAGGGATATTAGTCCAGGCCCGGCATGATTCAAGCGCTCAGCAGGGCGTTGAGGCGCTTGACGTAGGCGGCGGGGTCGTCGAGATGCCCCCCCTCGGCGATGATCGCCTGGTCGAGCAGGATATGGGCCAGATCGTTGAAGCCCTCGCCCTCCACGCCCTCGAGACGTGCCACCAGGGCATGTTCGGGGTTGAGCTCGAGAATCGGCTTGACCTCGGGCACCGGCTGGCCCGCGGCCTCCATGATACGGCGCATCTGGAAGCCCATCTCGTGCTCGGGCAGCACCACGCAGGCCGGCGAGTCGGTGAGGCGATGGGTCACCTTGACCTCCTGGACGGTCTCGCCCAACGCTTCCTTGACCCGCTTGACCAGGTCCTGCTTGGCCTTGGCGGTCTCCTCCTGGGCCTTCTTCTCCTCCTCGCCCTCGATCTCGCCGAGGTCGAGCTCACCCTTGGCCACGTCGACGAAGCTCTTGCCGTCGAACTCGGTGAGGTGGCTCATCAGCCACTCGTCGATGCGGTCATGCAGCAGCAGCACCTCGATGCCCTTCTTGCGGAAGATCTCCAGGTGGGGGCTGGACTTGGCCGCGTTGAAGCCGTCGGCGACGATGTAGTAGATCTTCTGCTGCCCCTCCTGCATGCGCTCGATGTAGTCGGCCAGCGACTGGTCCTGGGTGGCGCTGTCGGTATGCGTGGTGGAGAAGCGCAACAGGCCGGCGATCTTCTCGCGGTTGGCGAAGTCCTCCGCCGGACCCTCCTTGAGCACGCTGCCGAAGGTGTTCCAGAAGGTCTGGTAGCCCTCCTTGTCCTTGGCCAGCTTCTTGAGCATGTCCAGCGCCCGCTTGGTCAGCGCGGACTTGATCTTCTCGACCTGGGGATCCTGCTGCAGCAGCTCGCGGGAGACGTTGAGCGACAGGTCCCGGGTATCCAGCACGCCCTTGATGAAGCGCAGGTAGAGCGGCAGGAACTGCTCGGCGTCGTCCATGATGAAGACGCGCTGCACGTAGAGCTTCACGCCCCGGGCGCCGTCGCGCTCATAGAGGTCGAAGGGTGCCCGGCCCGGCACATAGAGCAGGCTGGTGTACTCGAGCTTGCCCTCGACCTTGTTGTGGCTCCAGGTCAGCGGATCGCTGAAGTCGTGGGCGACGTGCTTGTAGAACGCCTTGTACTCGTCGTAGCTGAGCTCGCTCTTGGGGCGCACCCACAGGGCGGTGGCCTCGTTGATGGTCTCCCAGCTGACGGTCTCGCTGCCCTCGATCTCCTTGCCCTCCTCGTCGCGGGCCCTCTCGACCCTGGGCATGCGCACCGGCACCTCGATATGGTCGGAGTACTTGCGCACCAGGCTCTGCAGGCGGAAGTCATCGGCGAACTCCTGGGCATCCTGCTTGAGATGGAGCACGATCTCGGTGCCATGGGTCTCGCGCTCGATGTCGGAGACGGTGAACTCGCCCTCGCCCTTCGAGCGCCACTCGACGCCCTCGGCGTGGTCGCTGCCCGCCTTGCGGGTGCGCACCGAGACCTCGTCGGCAACGATGAAGCCGGAGTAGAAGCCCACGCCGAACTGGCCGATCAGGCGGGCGTCCTTCTGCTGCTCACCGGAGAGCTGCTTGAGGAACTCGGCGGTACCGGAGCGGGCGATGGTGCCGAGGTTGGAGATCACCTCGTCGCGGCTCATGCCGATGCCGTTGTCGCGCACGGTGACGGTGCCCGCCTCGGCATCGTGCTCGATCTCGATACGCAGCTCGCTGTCGCCTTCGTAGAGGGCGTCGTTGTCCAGCGCCGCATAGCGCAGCTTGTCGCAGGCGTCGGCGGCGTTGGATATCAGCTCGCGCAGGAAGATCTCCCGGTTGGAGTACAGGGAGTGGATCATCAGGTGCAGCAGCTGCTTCACCTCGGTCTGGAAGCCGAGGGTCTCTTCATGTTGCGTGGCGGTAGTCATGTAGCGTGAACCCCTTCTTTCGACATGACGACGGTGGACGGGCCACCGACTCGGAACTGGCAGTCGATATGGGGTTGCGATGGCGCTTTTCAAGCCTCGAGGTGTGTCATTCCTGATGACTCGCGGGGTCACCCAGCACGAAATGCAGCCGCGCGGTGGCCACCGGCGCGGCGGCATCCTTCTGCCAGGCGGTGACCGTGACGTTGGCCAGGCGCCGCCCCTCGCGCAGCAGCGAACAGCGCGCATAGGTAGGCACCAGGCGAGCGGTACGCAGGTAGTCGATGGAGACATCGACGATGCGCGGCAGGCGCGGCTCCCGGGAAGCCAGCATCAGGTCGAGCGTCGCCGCGGTCTCCATGAAGGCCGCTACCACCCCGCCATGCAGTGCCGGCAGCATCACGTTGCCGACGTTGCCCGACTGGGGGTCGAGGCGGAACAGCAGCCCCTCGCCCTGTGCCTCCGGCTGCGCCGATACCCCGATGCGCCGCGCATAGGGCATCAGTTCAAACCATGCCGCCAGATCGCGATCATCACGGGTCCTGGCCAGCCACTCCACACCATGAATACCCTCAGGCATGGTCATCCTCCTCGGCAAACAGCGCCTGGGCGAACTCCGGCGGCGTGTTGCGCGGCCCCAGCCGCACGAAGTTGCCGACGGCCCGGGCCACGTCACCCTGGCCCGACTGCCAGACCCGTCCCTCGGTGAACACCACCGAGGCGGTGACGCGCAGCGCGCGCGCCTCCACCAGCAGGTCGAGGCCGGCCACCGCCGGACGGAAGTGGTCGACGCGCAGGTCCAGGGTCGGACACACCTCCGGCGCCGGCAGCGCAGGCAGCACCGCCGAGCCGCAGGCGGTATCCAGCAGCATGGTCAGCACCCCGCCGTGGACCAGGCCGCGAGCGCTGTCGCCCAGCAAGTCCTCGTGCCAGGGCAGGCGCATGCGGGTCAGCCGTGGCGACGCCTCGAGCACCTCGAGGCCCAGCTCACGGGTATGCGGGATCACGTTGACGAAACGGCTCAGGGCGCGCCGCCAGTCGGCATCGGTGGGGGAAGTCATGCGGGTCGGGCTCGTCTCGCTGGTCGATCAAACGATCGTATCAGGTCGTGGAGGCATCGTCCTCGTTCGCGTCCACCCCGCCCTCGCGCCAGGCGCGATAGGGCCCAAGGGCGGCGTCCACCCGGGTCAGCAGCCAGCCCACGATCACCGCGTCATCGAGCACACCCACCAGCACCAGGAAGTCGGGGATCAGATCCAGGGGAGAGACCAGATAGACCAGCGCGGCGAGCATCCACAGGATGGCCGCCCAGGGCACGGGGCGATAGCGACCACGCAGCACGTCGCCGAGCATCGGCACAAACAGCTTCAGGGCCCGGACGATCTGGCCGATCACCCGGGAACGCCCGCGCAGCCGCGTCTTCAACTTGCCGCCCTTGCCTGCCATGGGCTCCTCCTTGCCACTCCTGCGTAACAGGACTCCACGATAGGCGATTCCCGGTCGCGGCGACAGTCTCGACGCGTTGTCGTGCACGGGCGACACTATCCCCGAGTTCCCCTATCGGCGAGGATGGTGGTTTGCACGAGAATCGACGCTGGAGGGTTCCCATGTCCCTGCGCTTCCCCGTTTCCTGGCGCGCCTTGGCCGCCGCCACCCTGGCCACCGCCACCCTAGCCTGCCTGCCACTGCTGGCCCAGGCCGATGACCGCAGCATGCGCGAGGCACTGCAGGCGGCCCGGGCCGGCGACTGGCACAAGGTCGACGAGACAGCCATTCGCGACCATGAGCTGGCCGGCTACGTGGCATATCACCGCCTGCGTGACCGCCTGCCGGATGTCGAGCCGCAGCGGGTACTGGCCTTCATCGCCGACCACGACGACTCCCCCCTCGCCGACTGGATGCGCGGCCAGGCCATCGACGAGTATGGCCAGGCCGAACGCCACGCCTACCTGCTGGAAGTAGCCGACGGGGAGCCTGAAGGCACCGCCCGGCGCTGTCACTACTACACCGCCCTGCTCGGCCGCGACCCCGCCACGGCCGCCGAGGGAGGCCGCGAGCTGTGGCACGTCGGCCGCTCCCAGCCCGAGGCCTGCGATAGCCTCTTCGACACCCTGCGCAGCCGCGGCGAGATCGGCGAACAGCAGGTCTGGGAGCGTCAGATGCTCGCCTGGCAGGCCGGCGAGAGTGGCCTGGCGAGCTATCTGGGGCGCCAGCTGGGCAGCCGCTGGCAGTCCGCCCAGGACGCCGTGGCCCACGTCCAAAGCGATTATTCCGCGATCACCCGACTTCCGGAGTGCCTCGGCCCCGACTGCCGCGGCAGCGGCCCGTTCTTCGTCGCCGCCATGCATGGCTATGTGCGCGCCGATACCGAGGAGGCACTGAGGGCCTGGCGCCAGATCGCCCCGCGGCTGCAGCTCACGGTCGAGCACCGCCAGGCGATCCAGCGCGATCTGATCTTCTATTCACTGGTGCGCGAGATAGACGCCAATCGCGCCTGGGTCGACGCCGCCCTCCCCGACCTGCCAGATCCTGAACTGCTCGAGCTGCGGGTACGCACCGCCCTAGCCGATCGTGACTGGCGAGGCGTCATCGACTGGGTCCAGCGCATGCCGGAGGAGACGCGTCGCGACGAACGCTGGCAGTACTGGCTGGGGCGCGCCTACGAACAGCTCGGCGACGAGGCCAGCGCCGGGCGTGCCTATGCGGCCGCCGCCGCGGGACGCAGTTTCTACGGTTTCTCTGCCGCCGACAGGCTGGGCCGCCCCTACGCCCTCAACATGGAGCGCAACACCTTCGACGCCGCCTACCGCGAACAGGTGTCCCGCTGGCCCGTGGTAAGGCGCACCGAAGCCCTGCTGCGGATCGACGAGCCGGGGCTGGCCGCCAGCGAGTGGTATGCGGCGGTGCGGCGGGCCGGTCCACGGGACGCCCGCGCCCTGGGCGACTACGCCCAGCGCCGCGGGTGGCACGCCAAGCTGGTGCAGACCACCATCGCCGGCCAGCTGTGGGACGCCCTCGAATGGCGCTTTCCCGAGGCCTATCGCGAGCACTTCATGGAGTGGGGCCGCAGGACGGGGGTCGACCCCTACCTGCTGATGGGTATCGCCCGTCGCGAGAGCGCCTACAACCCCGAGGCGGTATCCCCGGCCGGCGCCCGCGGGCTGATGCAGGTCATGCCCGGCACCGCCACCCAGCTGGCCCGTCAGCTGGGCATCGCCGACCCTGGCGCCTACGGCGTGCTCGACCCGCAGACCAACATCCGCCTGGGCAGCACCTATATCCGCGACATGCTCGAGCGCTACAGTGGCAACCGCCTGGCCGCCACGGCGGCCTACAACGCCGGCCCCGGCCGGGTGGACCGCTGGCTAGCGGAGGGCGCCCCCCGGGAGTTCGACCTCTTCGTGGAGAGCATCCCCTTCCGCGAGACACGCAACTACGTGCAGGCGGTGCTCACCTATCGAGCGATCTTCGAGAGCCTGGCCAACGGCGGCAACAGCGAGGGGGTCTCGATGCTCACTCCCGCGGAGAAGACAGTGCGCTACGACGACTCGTTGCTGGCCAGGAACTAAAGCCGTAAGCCGTAAGCCGTAAGCCGTAAGCCAGGGTGTAGCCACCAGGGCTTGCGGCTGGGGTTTCCTTACAGCGTAAAGCTTAAGGCTTACAGCTCCGGACGCAGTCCGGTTTAGCCGGGAGAGCGCTCGAGCGCCAGCCTGACGCCGAAGGCAATCAGCACCGCGCCGGTCAGCCCGTTGAGCCAGCGCGCGAAGGCGGGGCTGGCCAGCAGCCGCCCAGCCCCGCCCACCATCAGCGCCACCCCCACCTGCCAGATATTGGCGATCACGAAGTGCACCCCGGCCAGAAACAGCGACTTGGCCAGCGCCGGATCCCCGGGCGCGATGAACTGCGGCAGGAAGGCCATGTAGAAGACCACGGTCTTGGGGTTGAGCACGTTGGAGAGCAGGCCCTCGCGCAGGGGCTTCCAGGCGGGCACCGCACGACGCTCGCTGCTCACCCCGGCCACCGGCAGGCCCTGGCCGCGGCGGGCCGCCAACAGGGCCTGAACCCCCAACCAGATCAGGTAGGCGGCGCCGGCCAGCTTGAGCAACCCGAAGGCCCAGGCCGACTGCAGCAGGATCAGCGAGATGCCCAGGGCCGAGACGGCGGCATGCACGAAGAGCCCGCAGCAGATCGCCAGGCTGGTCAGCACCCCATCACGCACCCCGCCCCGGGCGGTGTTGCGGATCACCAGCAGGGTATCGACCCCCGGGGTGACCGAGAGCAGAGTGATGGCCACCAGGAAGGGCCAGAACTGGGCATCGACCAGCATGCTGCCCTATCCCGCGCGGCGTGCGTGGCGCATCGAGATCTGGTCGTTGAGGGTCCAGAAATCGTAGAGCACGCCCAGTCCCAGCAGACCGAAGGTCAGCAGATAGAGGATCCCGGTCAACCACTTGCCCTGATAGAAGCGGTGCAGGCCGAACACCCCGAGGAAGGTCAGCAACAGCCAGGCCAGTGAGTAGTTGATCGGCCCCGAGGTGAAGCGCAGGTCCGCCTGGCGATCCATGGACGGAATCAGGAAGAGGTCGATCAGCCAGCCGATCCCCAGCAGGCCGAGGGTAAAGAACCAGATGGTGCCGGTCACCGGCTTGCCGTAGTAGAAGCGGTGGGCACCGAGGAAGCCGAACAGCCATAGCAGGTAGCCGAGCAGCATGCTGTGGGTGTCACGCGAGGCGAGTGGGGTTGCAGTCATGGCGATCTCGAGGGTGGTGGAAACAGTGGCCCGGGCGCGCTGGACGCCCCCGGGCTTTCCAACTAGAGTGACCTTGCGGGCTCGGCATAGTCTCCCTGCGACACGCAGCGTGCGCAAGTCTGGCCGAGGCACCGCGATCGATGCACTGGTCGGCGAAAATGGGGGCAGTGAACGCTGCCTTCTCGCCTGCCAGGCACCGCGGCAACGGCGCGATCGACGCGCTGGCGCCGGCAACACCATCCGTATGTTAAGGAAATCGACAAATGGCAACTGGCACTGTCAAGTGGTTCAACGACACCAAGGGCTACGGCTTCATCTCCCCGGACGACGGCGGCGATGACCTGTTCGCGCACTTCTCCGAGATTCAGGCTGAAGGCTTCAAGTCCCTGCAGGATGGCCAGAAGGTCACCTTCGAGGTGACCCAGGGCAAGAAGGGCCTTCAGGCCTCCAACATCCGGCCCGCCGACTGAGCGTCAACTCGACGGAACGGCGCCGCCGAACCAACGAGCAAGGCCCACCAGACGGTGGGCCTTCTTGCTTCTGGTGACGACATCCTGAGACGAACCCTCGGCGTGCGAGGCCCGGGCCGGCGGGGCGTTACTCTGCGACGGCCTCATCGGCGGTCGCATCACCCTCCATGGGTTCGACGTTGAAGTCCTCGAATTCCGGCACTTCCCGCTCCATCTCCTCGAACTGCTGCTCCAGCTCACGCTGGGCCTCCTCGAAGCGACGCTCCTGCTCCTCGATGATGGCGTCGATATCCGATTCGCCCGCACCCTCACCGGCCAGCGGATCCTCACCGAGGGAAGAGTCGATGTCGATGCTGCTCTCGAAGTCGTCGCCCTCCATGGGTTCGGGCACCGAAGCCTCCTGCTCGGCCTGCTCGAACTGCTCGTCGATGCGCTGCTGGGCCTCCTCGAAGCGCCGCTCGGTCTCCTCGATGATGGCATCGACATCCTCGCGCGTGGCCTCGCCGGGCAGGGCGCCCTCTTCCTCCAGGGCGTCCTCGGGGGACTCTCCCAGGGAGTCGACATCGGCGGAGACCTCGGCGTCGGCCGACATGGTCTCGGACTCCCCCTCCTCGGCGGGAGGCGCCTCTTCCGCGGCCTGCCCATCCGCACTCGAGTCATCCGACTCCGCGACGGCCGGCGCCTGCTCCTCCGCCACCTGCTCCTCCGGCACCTGTTCCGCCGGCTGTGACGCATCGCCACCGCCGGTCGATTCATCGCCGTTGCCGCAGCCGGCCAGCCCCAGGGCCAGCAGCGTGGCCAGCAGGGTCGGCTTCCAGAATGTAGTCGTCATCCAAGCGTCTCCGTCACGAAAAGGGCTCATTGCAGCAGAGCGGCCCATCCCTCGCAAGCCGACTTATGCCTCATCGAGTGCGCCCAGCGGCAGCGGGACCCCCAGGGTCCAGGCCACCGCTCGCAGCAGTTCGGCCTCCCGGGGTTCGACCCGCCCATCCTGTTCCACACAGCAGACCATGGCGGCAAGCAGCGGTGCCCGCTCCTCGTTGCGCAGCCGCGCCAGGCGCTCCAGCGCCCAGTCCAGCTCGCGGGGAGTGGCCGGCTCGACGACCAAGTCCAGCGACACGCCCAGCACCGAGGCGATCCGCTCCAGCGCCGCCTGTGCCGCATCCCGCTCGGGCTGCCCCGCCACGGCCAGGGTCGAGAGCAGGCGGGAGAGCGGACCGGCCAGGTCGGCCAGGCGCCGGTCGCGGTGGGCGCGGCGCTCCCCATCCAGCCCCGACCTGACCAGCCGGTGAAGCGCCCACTGCAGGGCACCCGGCGCCTCCTCGGCGGCCATCAGCCCATCCAGGCAGGCACGGAAGCGTGCCCCCTGGGCGGGGCTCAAGGCACGCAGTGCGGGAAGCGCCAGCTCGATCAGCGGCAGCCGGTCGCCGGGCGACAGGCCCGCCAGCGGCTCGGCCAGGGCCTCCAGCTCGACCAGCACCTCGGGCAGCGCCTGGCGCTCGAGCACCGCTCGCTGGGCGTTGCGGCTGGCCGGGTCGACCCCCATCAGGATGGCATAGACCAGCGCCCGGGCCGCGAAGGGCTCGTGGGCCGCCTCGATCAGCCGCGCATCGAGCCCGGCCAGGCGCCGGCGGGCGCTGGCCAGCGCCGCATCGTCGGGGCGGCCGACACTGGCCACCGCGGCGGCCCCCAGTGCGGCCCCGGCCAGTGCCGCCCCGCCGAGGGGAGTGGCATGGGAGGGCGTGGCCGGCGAGGACGGAGGCTCAGGAGCGGCCCTGGGCGTCGGTGCGAAGGGCTCGGGCAGGCGGCCGTCCCACCGCGGCAGCACGCGACGGATGCGCGCCTCCAGCGGCGGGTGGGTCGCCGTGAATCGGCTCAGGCTGCGCACGCCACTGCCGAAATAGAGATGGCTGAACTCGGCGGCATTGGCCGCCAGCAGGTGCGAGCCGAGGCGATAGGCGGCCAGGGTCTGGAGGGCCCCGCCGATGCCTTCGGGGTTGCGGGTGTACTGCACGGCGCTGGCATCGGCCAGGAACTCGCGCTGGCGACTTACTGCCGCCTTGATCAGGTTGCCGCACAGGGTACCGGCGTAGCCCACCGCCATCAGCGCCACCCCCAGGCCCATGATCGCCACATGGCCGCCGCGCCGGGAACCCCGACGCCGGCCGCCGGCGAGCCCGCGCAGCAGGAAGCGGCCCGCCAGGCCGATCACCAGGATGCCGTGGAGCAGCGCCACCAGGCGCAGGTTGAGGCGCATGTCGCCATGCAGGATATGGCTGAACTCATGGGCAATGACGCCCTGCAGCTGATCTCGGTCGAGGTGCTCGATGGCGCCGCGGGTCACGCCGATGACGGCATCATGGGTGTCATGCCCGGCGGCGAAGGCATTGATGGCGGCGTCATCCAGCAGGTAGACCGCCGGCACCGGCATCCCCGAGGCGATGGCCATCTCCTCCACCACATGGAGCAGGCGCCGCTCATCCTCATCCCGGGTATCCAGTGCCAGGGGGCGCCCGCCCAGGGCCTCGGCCACCGCATAGCCGCCGACACGCAGCTGCAGGTGACGCACCAGGCCACCCAGCACCACGATGGCCACCACGCCACCCGCCACCAGGGCGAAGAGCCTGGGCTCCAGCGCCGCCGCCAGCGGGTCACCGGCGCCCATCCGCTCCGGGTTCACCACCACCACGGCCAGCGCCACCAGCACGCAGGTCAGCACCACCAGGACCACGACGGCGAGCAGCAACAGCAGGACCAGCCGAGCCGAGAGCCGCCGGGCACGATCCTGGGCGGTAAAGAAGTCCATGCGGGGCCTCCGCTCAGAAGCTCGCGCGGGGCGCGGCCTGGATCTCCGCGCTGTCCTCGAATTCCAGCAGGGCGGCATCCTCCTTGTGGCCGAAGGAGGCGGCCAGGATCACCGGCGGGAAGCTCTGCTTGTAGGTGTTGTACTGCATCACGGCATCGTTGAAGGCCTGGCGGGCGAAGGCGACGCGATTCTCGGTGCTGGTCAGAGTCTCGGAGAGCTGCTGCATATTCTCCGAGGCCTTGAGATCCGGATAGGCCTCCATCACCACGTTGAGGCGCCCCAGGGCGGCACCCAACGCTCCCTCGGCACCGGCCAGCTCGGCCATGGCGGCGGCATTGCCGGGATCCGCGGCGGCATGCTTCAGGCCGACCTCGGCGGCATTGCGGGCCTCGGTAACCGCGGAGAGCGTCTCGCGCTCGTGGGCCATGTAGGCCCGCGCGGTCTCCACCAGATTGGGAATCAGGTCGTGGCGCCGCTTGAGCTGCACCTCGATCTGCGCAAAGGCGTTCTGGAAGCGGTTCTTCAGCGCCACAAGGCGGTTGTAGATGCTGACGGCATAGATCAGCAGGGCAACCAGCAACACAACAGGCAGGATCAGCGAAAGGTCCATGGCGGACTCCTTGTGGTAGTGGCGTAGTCATACTTGACGCATATCAAGGCAACATCGCCGGCGCCCCATGCCGATGCCACCGCCAGGGTGATATGATCCCCCCATTCGGCGCCGGACACCGCCTGCCACAAGACTAGCAGGATGTGGCCACCGGGGCCGTCCAGGACATCGACGCCACACAATTCAGGGAGCGGAACTTGGCCGGACCACTCAGGGACTTTGCCCACGCCTTCCTCCATGCCCTGCGTAACCTGCTGCCCATCATACTGGTGGTGGCGGCCTTCCAGGCGCTGCTCTTCCGTGAGTGGCCGGAAGGCGGCCTGGCCATGGTCGGTGGCCTGCTGATCGTCGCCGTGGGGGTGGCACTCTTCCTGCAGGGCCTCGAGCTCAGCATCTTCCCGGTGGGCAAGCGGCTCGCCAACCAGTTCGCCCGGCGCGGCTCGGTGCCGCTGCTGATGGCCTTCGGCTTCGCCATCGGCTTCTCGGCGGTGGTGGCCGAACCGGCGCTGATTGCCGTGGCCGAGCAGGCCCGGGAGATCAGTGGGGGGCGCATCGACGCCCTGACCCTGAGGCTGATCGTGGCCTGCTCCGTGGGGCTGGTGATGGCGATGGGTGTGCTGCGGGTGATCCTCGGCCACCCGATCCACTGGTACATGATCGCCGGCTACGTCACGGTGGTACTGGTCACCTTTTTCGCTCCCGCAGAGATCGTGGGCCTGGCCTACGACTCCGGTGGTGTCACCACCAATATCGTCACCGTACCGCTGATCGCCGCCCTGGGCATCGGCCTGGCCTCCTCCATTCGCGGTCGCAACCCGCTGATCGACGGCTTCGGCCTGGTGGCGCTGGCGGTCATGGTGCCGATGATCAGCGTCCAGCTCTACGGCATTCTGGTCTATGCCGATGCCGGCAACCTGGCCAGCGGGGCCGAGCTGGTCAGCACCGGAGGCGATACCGGCAAGTCCGCGGGGCTGCTGGCCATGATCCTCGACCTGTTCAGCATGCTGCGCGACGTGCTGCCGATCATCCTGACCGTGCTGTTCTTTCAGTACGCTGTACTGCGCCACTCGCTGGCCAGCCCGCTCAAGGTGGGCGTGGGCTTCGGCCTGGTGATCATCGGCCTCTACGCCTTCGTGGTGGGACTCAAGCTGGGGCTCTTCCCCATCGGCAGGAGCATGGCCGAGCAGCTCATCACCTTCGACACCTGGCTGTGGGTCTACCTCTTCGCCTTCGCCATCGGCTTCGCCACCACCATGGCCGAACCGGCCCTGATCGCCGTGGGCCAGCAGGCCGAGGAAGCCGCCGCCGGCAAGATCCAGGGCAACGTGATCCGCCTGCTGGTGGCCTTTGGGGTCGCCATCGGCATCACCATCGGCGTCCATCGCATAATCAGCGGCGACTCGATCCACTACTACATCATCGGTGGTTACCTTCTGGTGATCGTGCTGACGATTCTCGCCCCCCGCTACATCGTGGCGCTGGCCTTCGACCTCGGGGGCGTGACCACCTCCGAGGTGACGGTACCACTGGTGACCGCCTTGGGTATCGGCCTGGCCGGCCAGATCGACGGACGCAGCGTATTGATCGATGGCTTCGGTCTGATCGCCTTCGCCTCCATATTCCCTATCGTGACCGTGATGAGCTATGCCATTCTCATGGAGCGAATGGCTCACAGAAGAGAGACACCGCAATGAAGTTTTCCCTGCTGGTGGCCATCGTGCCAGAAGAGATGGAACAGGAGTGCATCGATGCCGCCACCGAAGCCGGTGCCGTGGGCATGACCCTGATGTCGGGCCGCGGTATCGGCGGCGAGCGCAAGAAGACCTTCTTCGGCCTGACCTACGAAGGCAGCCAGAGCGTAATACTGATGACCCTCGAGAAGGGGCTGTCGCTCAAGGTGCTCAAGGCCATTCGGGATCTCCTGAGCCCCTCCGGAGAGGACTCCAAGGGGCTGGTGATGACGCTACCCGTGGAGCACCTCGGCGGAATCGACATGTCACAGATCAAGCGTTTCGAGGAGCGCCTCAGGCACGAAGTCTGATCTTTTCCCTACCAATGGAGTAACACGATGCTGGTAAAGGACATCATGATGCGCGATGTGGTGACGGTGTCACCCTTCGCCACTCTGCGTAACGCCCTGAGTCTGATGAAACAGCACAACCTCAAGTGCCTGGTGGTGGAGCAGCAGGATCCCCACGACGCCTGGGGGCTGATCACCTACACCAATGTCCTCAAGACCATCGTCGCCGAGAACGGCGATATCGACCTGATCAACGTCTACGACATCTGCGCCAAGCCGGCCATCGGCGTCGGTGAGTCACTGGACGTGCGCCATGTCGCCAAGCTGATGACAGACAGCGTGGTCAAGCGCGCCCTGGTGCTGGACGACAATCGCCTGGTGGGCCTGGTGACAATGGATGATATCGTGGGTACCGTACTTGACCTGATCGAGTAGCTACCGGAACCCGCACATGGAAGAGTTCTTCACCTGGGTCGGCAGGACCCTCGGCGAGATCATCCGCTTCGTCGTCGACCTGCTGACCGGCTTCTTCGCCAATATCGGCGACTCCGCCCGCGGCTTCCTCCAGGGGCTGGCCGGTTCGCTGGGCATCTCCACCTCCATCGTCAGCCTGCTGATCCTGGTGGTCGGCCTGTGGATGCTGTGGAAGGCGTTCCGGGCGCTGACCCGCCGCGCCATCGTCGCCACGCTGATCTGGCTGCTGCTGGGCTTCGTGGTGTTGAGCTGGCTCATATATTGACCGCCATCCCGACGTGAAAGCGCCCCCCTAAAAGGGCGGCGCTTGTCGTTGAAGACGCGGAGGTTCAGGCCAGGGCCTTTTCCACCACCTCATACACATTGGGCGAGAGCTCCTCGGCACGGATGCGCTCGAGCTCGCCCTTCATGAGCTCCTGGCGCTCCTCGTCGAAGCGCGCCCAGCGCGTCAGCGGGGTGATCAGCCGTGCGGCGATCTCCGGGTTGAGGCGGTTGAGCTCGATCACGGTGTCGGCCAGCAGGCGGTAGCCCGCGCCGTCGATACGGTGGAAGTTGACCCGGTTCTGGCCGGCGAAGGTGCCGATCAGTGCGCGCACCTTGTTGGGGTTCTTCAGCGAGAAGGCCGGGTGCTGCATCAGGAACTTCACCCGCTCGAGCACGTCGGGTTGCGGGCGTGATACCTGGATCGCAAACCACTGGTCCATCACCAGCGGGTCATGGGCCCACTTCTCGCCGAAGGCCTTGAGCGCCGGCTCGCTGAGCTCGTCGCGACTGCTGTGGGTCAGCAGGGTCAGGGCATGGCGCACGTCGGTCATGTTGTGGTCGGCCTCGAATTGCTCGCGGGCCAGCTGCACGCCGTCCTCGTCCTCGATGGCCATGAGATAGGCGAGCGCCACGTTCTTCAGGCTGCGCCGGGCGATCTGTTCCGGCGTGGGCGCATAGGGGCTGTCGTCCTGGTTCTCGCGGTAGACGCGCAGGAAGTCATCCCGCAGCGCCGTGGCCAGCCCGCGACGCATGAATTCCCGGGCGGCGTGGATGGCATCGACGTCCACCAGTGGCTGCTGCTCGGCGATGTAGGCCTCGCTGGGCAGGGTGATCATCTCGGCCAGCACCGCGCGGTCCTCGGGCTCCCCCTCCAGCAGGCCTCGGAAGGCCTCGGTGACCCGCGGATCCATCACCTTCTCGACACCATTGCGGTGCGCGGCGATCAGGTCGTCCAGGGCCAGCATGGCCAGGCGCTGGCCGGCATCCCAGCGGTTGAAGCCATCGGAGTCGTTGGCCAGCAGAAAGGCCAGGTCCTCGCGGCCATAGGGGAAGCGCAGCTTCACCGGGGCCGAGAAGCCGCGCAGCAGCGAGGGCACCGGGGCCTCGGAGACGTCGGTGAACAGGAACTCCTGCTCCGCCTCGCGCAGGTGGATCACGGCGTCGCTCCCCAGCGTTTCGCCATCCAGGGTCAGCGGCAGGTCACGGCCGCTCTTGGTACCCACCAGGCCCAGGCGCACCGGGATGTGCAGCGGCTGCTTGTCGAGCTGGTCGGGGGTCGCCGGGGTGCGCTGGCGCAGGATCAGGCGATACTCGGCCCTGGCGTAGTCATACTCGCCGAAGGCATCGATCTCCGGGGTACCGGACTGGGAGTACCAGTGCATGAACTGGGAAAGGTCCAGTCCCGAGGCCTCGGCCATGCAGTCGACGAAGTCCTCGATGGTCACCGCCTGACCGTCGAAGCGCTCGAAGTAGCGGTCGCTGCCACGTCGGAAGGCTGCCTCGCCCACCAGGTTGGCGAGCATGCGCACCACCTCGGCCCCCTTCTCGTAGATGGTCAGGGTGTAGAAGTTGCCGATCTCGATGTAGTGGTCGGGGCGCACCGGATGTGCGGTAGGGCCCGCATCCTCGGCGAACTGGGCAGTGCGGAAGAAGGCGACGTCCTCGATGCGCTTGACCGCCGGGGAGTTGGTATCGGCGGAGAAGCACTGGTCACGGAACACCGTGAAGCCCTCCTTCAGGGAGAGCTGGAACCAGTCGCGACAGGTGACGCGGTTGCCCGACCAGTTGTGGAAGTACTCGTGGGCGACGATGCTCTCGACCCGCTGGAAGGCGGCGTCGGTGGCGGTGTGGGGATGGGTCAGCACCGCCGCCGAGTTGAAGATGTTAAGCCCCTTGTTCTCCATGGCGCCCATGTTGAAGTCGTTGACCGCTACGATCATGAACAGATCGAGGTCGTACTCACGGCCGTAGGCCTGCTCGTCCCAGCGCATGGCGCGCTTCAGCGAGGCCATGGCGTGATCGGTCTTGTCGAGGTTCTCCTCCTCGACCCAGATCTGCAGGGTCACCTCGCGCCCGCTGGCGGTGGTGAAGGCATCCTCGACCTTCTTGAGGTCGCCGGCCACCAGGGCGAACAGGTAGCTGGGCTTGGGATGCGGGTCCTCCCAGGTGACGAAGTGGCGGCCGCCCGGCAACTCGCCGCGTTCCACCGGATTGCCGTTGGAGAGCAGCACCGGCTCGCCGGTACCACCGATCACCGTGGTGGAGAAGGTCGCCATGACATCGGGGCGGTCCGGGTAGAAGGTGATGCGCCGGAAGCCCTCGGCCTCGCACTGGGTGCAGTACATGCCGTTGGAGAGGTAGAGCCCCTCCAGGGCGGTGTTGGCCTCGGGGGCGATCTCCACCTCGGTGTCGAGGTGGAACACCTCGGGCACCCGGTGCACCGTCAGGTGCTTGTCGTCTACCGCATACTCGTCCGCCTCCAGCGGCTCGCCGTCGAGGGCGATGGCCTTGAGGGACAGCCCTTCACCGTCGAGCACCAGCGGCTCACCCGGCTCACGCTCGGGGTGACGCGCCAGGTGCAGGCGTGCCTTGACCCGCGTGGCGGCGGGGTCGAGGTCGAAGGTGAGGTCGGCATGGGTGACGCAGTAGGCGGGGGGACGGTAATCGCTCAGGTAGGTCGCCTGGGGATCGGACATGCGTGGTGCTCCTGTCGAGAATTGCGACCATTGTACGGCGCCGCGCCCCCCGAGCTCAAAGCACCCTCACAGGGCCGGCTCCGGCCGGGTGACGATCCAGGCCCCGAGCAGGGCAAGGCCGCCGATCAGCGCGAGCTTGAGCCACAGCAGGCTGACGGTCAGCGCCAGCACCAGCATGGAAAGGGCCAGCATGCCGGCGGCCAGCTGCTTGGCGTGGCGCGGGATGGCGCGCTCGCCCTCCCAGGCCAGCACCGCGGGACCGAAGCGCGGATGCTCACGGATCCAGCGGGCGAAGCCCGGCGACGCCTTCGAGGCAGACCATACCGCCAGCAGCATGAAGCAGGTGGTGGGCATGAGCGGCACGAAGACCCCGATCACGCCGAGGCCAAAACTGAGCCAGGCGATCAGCAGGAAGGCCAGGCGGGGGATGGATGACATGACACAGCCTCCGACGACGTCACGCCCTTCATTGAAGACCAGCCAAGCACGGCACGCCAATCGCCATCCCCTATGAACGCCATGGGCTCCGCGCCAACGGCATCGAGGGGACCGCTTTCGCGGCCCCTCGATGCCCCGGAGCGCGCGGGTCAGTCGCGGAAGTTGTCGAACTGCAGCGGCAGATCGGGGCCCTGCTCACCGCGCAGCAGGGCCATCACTGCCTGGAGGTCATCGCGCTTCTTGCCGGTGACGCGCACCTTCTCGCCCTGGATCTGCGCCTGCACCTTGAGCTTGCTGTCCTTGATGCGCTTGACGATGTCCTTGGCCTCCTTCTGCTCGAGGCCCTGCTTGAGGTGCGCCTCCTGGCGGGCACGCACCCCGGAGAGCACCGGTTCCTGGATATCGAGGCAGCGCGCGTCGATGCCACGGCCGATCAGCTTGTTGCGCAGCACGTCGAGCATCTGCTTGAGCTGGAAGTCCACCTCGGCCTCGAGCTTCACGCTCTCACCCTCGAGCGCGAAGCTGGCATCGACGCCCTTGAAATCGAAGCGCGACTGGACCTCGCGGTTGGCCTGATCCACGGCGTTGCTGGCTTCGTGCTTGTCGAACTCGGAGACGATATCGAAGGAGGGCATGACGGCTCCTGGCAATGGGGGAAAGATCCAGGGATTCTAACAGCCCTGAGCCCCCGGCGCCGCAGGCTCCAGCGCCTTGACCATCTGCCAGGCGGCGCAGCCATCCTGGTAATACTCCGGCAACCAGCGCTCGAGCCGAAACCCCATGCGCCGGTAGAGCGCCAGCGCCGCACGGTTGTCGGCGCGCACCTCGAGCCCCAGGCGGGTGCAGTCTCGCTCCCGGGTCGCCCCTTCCAGGGCTTCGAGCAGTTGACGCCCGAGCCCCGAACCACGGAACTCGGGGTGCACACAGAAGGAGTAGAGCCGAGCCCGGGTACTGCCGTGACGGAACAGCAGGGTACCGTAACCCAGCAGCCGCACCGGCGTGAGCGCCTCGGCATCGAGCTCCAGCACCCAGGTCTCGGCATGGGCGCGGTTGAGCAGGTGCCAGAGCTGGCGGCGGGAGAAGCGGTCGCCGGTAAAGGCGCTCTGCTCCAGGCAAAAGAGGGCGTCGAGGTCGTGGCCGGTGGCCCGACGCAGTTGAATGGTCATGGGGCTCTCCAGAAGATACCCGGATGATTCTGAGGGGGCTTGGCGCCGCTGTCAGCTCGGCGACAACATGAAATCTTTTCAATCAGCGCCCGCCTTGCCGTAACTGCGAGCCCGGCGCATTCTGGCCACTGTTCGGCCCGCCCCGGCCGCCCTCCTCCCTATCCGGTAGCCGCCACCATGTGCCCCTTGCGAATCGTCGTCGACCGCCTCGCCGACTGGCAGCCCTACTACCCCAGTGAAGACCTGATCAGCGCCGACGACTACCTTTCGCTGGACCGCCGCCACCGCAGCGGCGCCGAAAGCCAACGCACCACCCATGTGATCAACCTGTGCGGTGAGCTCGACTACCTGGGCACCGGCTACTATTATGTGTCGCTACTGGCCCAGGCCCGCGGCCAGCGGGTGCTGCCCACGGTGGAAACGCTCAACGAGCTGTCGCGCAAGGCGCTGATCGACCTGCAGCTCGATACCCTGACCCCGCTGCTCGGCGAACTGGCACGGCGCGGCCGGCTTTCCGGCGATGCCGTGACCCTGCGCGTGCTGTTCGGCGAGTGCCACCAACCCGGCCTCGAGCGCCTGGCACGCAAGCTCTTCGAACGCCTGCCCTGCCCCCTGCTGGAGGCCCGACTGGTGCGCCGCCACGACCAGTGGCAGCTTTCTCGCCTCAAGCCGCTGCGCCTGCGCGACCTGGCACCCGCGGAGCAGGACCTCTTCGCCAGCGCCCTCAACCGCCACTCCCGCAAGGTCTGGCGCACGCCCAGGGCGCGACGCCGCTACCGCTTCGACCTGGCGATCCTGGTCGATCCCGGGGAGGCGCTGCCCCCCAGCAACCGCGGGGCGCTGAAGGCCTTCATCCGGGCCGGACGCCGGCTCGGCATCGATGTCTCGTTGATCACCCGCCGCGATGCCGGACGAATCGCCGAGTTCGACGCCCTGTTCATTCGCGAGACTACCGCCCTGGACCACCACACCTATCGCATGGCGCGCCGTGCCGAACACGAGGGGCTGGTGGTGATCGACTCGCCACGGGATATCCTGCGCTGCACCAACAAGGTCTACCTGCACGCCCTGCTGCGCGCCCGCGGGGTGCCGGCACCGGAGGGCGTACTGCTCAAGCGCGGTGACCGTCGCCCGCTGGCCGAACGCCTCGACGGCCTCGACTTCCCGCTGGTGCTCAAGATCCCCGACGGCTCGTTTTCCCGCGGCGTGGTCAAGGTCACCGAGCTGGCCCAGCTGGAACACCAGGCGGGCCGCCTGTTCCACGACTCGGCCCTGCTGTTGCTCCAGGAGTGGCTGCCCACCGAGTACGACTGGCGCATCGGGGTGCTCGATGGCCAGGTGCTGTTCGCCAGCCGCTACTACATGGCCCGCGGCCACTGGCAGATCTACGACCACTCCGCTGCCGGGGTGAGGAGCGGCGGCTTCACCACCCATGCCCCGGAGGAGGTACCGCCGGAGGTGATCAGGGCGGCCCTCAAGGCCTGTCGGCTGATCGGCGACGGCCTGTATGGCGTCGACCTCAAGCAGGCCGGTGACCGGGTAGTGGTGATCGAGGTCAACGACAACCCCAATATCGATGCCGGCATCGAGGATGCCGTACTCGGTCGGGGTCTCTATGAGCGCATCATGGGGGTATTCCTGTCACGCATGGAGGCGCGGGTACGCCAGGGGAGCTGACGCCGGGCCACGGCTCGCGTATGCTGTCGCTCTCCTCTACAAGCCTTGTACAGAATATGGAGCCCCGATGAGCGATCGCGATACCCGCCACAAGCAGTCGATGCAGAAACTCAAGGCCCACGTCGACGAGAAGGTCGCCGCCGCCACCGAACAGCGCGGCCTGCTGCTGGTCTTCACCGGCAACGGCAAGGGCAAGACCACCGCCGCCTGGGGCACCGTGACTCGCGCACTGGGTTACGGCTACCGGGTCGGGGTGATCCAGTTCATCAAGGGACAGTGGGAGTGCGGCGAGCGCGAGCGGCTGGTCGAGGACCCCAACCTCGAGGTCGCCATCATGGGTACCGGCTTCACCTGGGAGACCCAGAACCGCGAGGCGGATACCGCCGCCTGCCGCGAGGTGTGGGCCGAGGCGGAGCGCATGCTGGCCGACCCCGATGTCTACCTGGTGGTACTCGACGAGATCACCTACATGCTCAAGTTCGGCTACCTCGACATCGACACCGTGCGGCGCGCCATCAAGAACCGTCCCGCCGAGCAGAGCGTGATCGTCACCGGGCGCAATGCCCACCGCGAGCTGCTCGAGATGGCCGATACCGTGACCGAGATGCAGGAAGTGCGCCACGCCTTCAATGCGGGCGTACAGGCGCGCCGCGGCATCGACTTCTGAGTATTTAATACAATCAATGACTTGAACAAAACCTCAAGGGCGGCGTTGCCGCCTGGCAACACCTTATCTAATTGATATAAAAGAACTTTCTCAGGACGTGCGAGTCCTGTAGCTGCGTGGCGACGTTTCGACCACGCCCACGCGAGATCACCGCCCAATTGATATCGCAATCCATTGATATAAAAGGAATATGAAAACCTGGCCCGATAATTGCTCCTGTGAGTGGTCGCATGCCCCCGTAGACCTGCCCTCCCCGCGTCCGATGCCTGCGGGTGGGCCCTCAGCAAGGAGCAATGACGACCATGCGGATTACCATCTTCGGTTCCGGTTACGTGGGCCTGGTGACCGGCGCCTGCCTGGCCGATGTGGGCCACGACGTCCTCTGTGTCGACGTCGATGCCGACAAGATCGCGCGCCTCAATGACGGCGAGGTACCGATCTATGAGCCCGGCCTGGAGGGCCTGATCCGCCAGAACCGGGCGACCGGGCGCCTGCGCTTCACCACCGATGCCGCCGAGGGCGTGGCCTTCGGCCTGCTGCAGTTCATCGCCGTGGGCACCCCCGCCGACGAAGATGGCAGCGCGGACCTGCGACATGTGCTCGAGGTGGCCAAGACCATCGGCCGCCACATGACCCAGTACCGCATCATCGTCGACAAGTCGACGGTGCCGGTGGGCACCGCCAGCAAGGTGGCACGCGTGATCAGTGCCGAGCTCGGGCAGCGCCGCCTGCAGCTGCCCTTCGATGTCTGCTCCAACCCGGAATTCCTCAAGGAGGGCGCCGCGATCGAGGACTTCTCGCGGGGCTCGCGCATCGTGGTGGGGACAGATTCCGAGCGTGTGCGCAGCGCCATGCGTGAGTGCTACGGCCCCTACAACCGCAACCGCGACAAGCTGATGTTCATGGGCGTGCGCAGCGCCGAGCTGACCAAGTACGCTGCCAATGCCATGCTCGCCACCAAGATCAGCTTCATCAACGAGATCGCCAACCTCGCCGAGCGGCTGGGGGCCGATGTGGAGGAGGTTCGCCACGGCATCGGCAGCGACCCACGCATCGGCTATCACTTCATCTATCCCGGCTGCGGCTACGGCGGCTCCTGCTTCCCCAAGGACGTCAAAGCGCTGGCGCATACTGCCGAGCAGGTCGGCCACCCCGCCGAGATGATCGCCGCCGTGGAGCGCGTCAACGCGCGTCAGAAGAGCCGACTGTTCGAGATGCTGTGCCAGGCCTTCAACGGCCAACTGGCCGGCAGGACCATCGCGCTGTGGGGCCTGGCCTTCAAGCCCAACACCGATGACATGCGCGAGGCCCCCAGTCGGACGCTGATGGAGGCCCTCTGGGAGGCCGGTGCCCGGGTCCAGGCCTATGACCCCGAGGCCGCCAACGAGTGTCGCCGCCTGTATGGCGACCGTGACGACCTGGTGCTCGCCGGCTATCGCGACGAGGCCCTCGAGGGCGCCGATGCCCTGGTGATCTGCACCGAATGGAAGGCCTTCCGCACCGTCGACTTCGAGGCGCTGCGAGCGACCCTGCGCGAGCCGGTCGTGGTGGACGGCCGCAACCTCTTCCCGCCCGAGTCGGTCAAGGCCGCAGGCCTCGCCTATTACGCCATCGGCCGGGGTGACTCCGTGCGTCCCGTACTCGCCTGAGGGGGAGTCGAGATGTCGAACACACCTGACGATCGCTCCGTCGCCAGCAAGGTGACGGAGGTCACTACCTTCATCCTCGGGATCGCCCTGCTGATCGTGGTGGTCGATGGCCTGCCGCTGGATGTCTTCTCCTCGGAATCGAAGAGCTTCTTCTTCGCCGTCGGGGCGGTGGGCATCTGGCGCTACAGCTGGTGGTTGATCCAGGCCGTGCGCTCGGTGTGGTACAACCGTCGGATCTTCCCGCGCCTGCGGGCCGAGGCGGATGCCCAGGGGGAGCAGGGCCTCCCCCCGGAGCTCTATGTGCTGTGCACCTCCTTCCGCATCGAGCCCGAGGTCAGTTTCCGTGTCTACGATGCCCTGGTACGCGAGGTCGCCGACTATGGCGTGCCCACCACCATCTTCGCCTCGCTGTCGGACCGCACCGACGTGGACATCATCACCCACGTCATGGACGACAACGGCTGGCCGGAGAACATCGAGCTGCGCTACATGTTCCAGAAGGGCGATGGCAAGCGCTCGGCCATGGCCGAGGTGCTGCGCGCCATCTCGCGACGCATGCCGGCGCCGGGCGCCCTGCTGGTTTCCATGGACGGCGATATCCGGCTCGAGCCGGGCACCCTGTCGCGCTCGCTGTCGTTCTTCAGCGTCCAGGATGACCTGGGCGCCCTGACCACCAACAACAGCGCCATCGTCACGGGAGGCGACGCCACCAAGGAGTGGTATGACATCCGCTACGCCCAGCGTCACCTGGTGATGAGCTCGATGTCGGTCTCACGACGCCTGCTGGTACTGACCGGCCGCTACAGTGCCTTCCGGGCCGAACTGGCGACCCAGCCCGACTTCATCGAGCTGGTGGAGAACGACCACGTCGACCACTGGCGCTTCGGCACCTTCAAGTTCCTCTCCGGTGACGACAAGTCGACCTGGTACTGGCTGCTGAAGAACGGCTGGCGGATGCTCTACATCCCGGACGTGCACGTCTCGGGCTTCGAGGAACTGCCCGACCGCAGACGCTTCTTCAAGTCGACAACCGACCTGATGCGCCGCTGGTACGGCAACATGCTGCGCACCAGCAACCGCGCCATCGCCCTGGGGCCACGGCCCATGGGCCTGTTCACCTGGTGGAGCCTGGTCGACCAGCGGCTCTCCATGTGGACCACCCTGATTGGCCCCACGGTGGCGCTCCTGGTGACCCTGTTCATCCGCCCCTCGTTCATATTCGCCTATGTCCTGTGGATCCTTTTCACCCGCGGCATCGTGACGCTCATCCTGGCCTGGCAGCACGGACGCTACAGCCTGCTCTGGGTGCCCCTGATCTACTACAACCAGGTGTGGGGTGCGTTGCTCAAGACCTATGTCAGCTTCCGCTTCAACCGCCAGAAGTGGTCGCGCCAGGGCATCTCAGCGGGAGAACCCGACGACCCGGCAGCCGTGAAGCGCCAGCGGCGCATGGGTCATGTGCTTCACGGCTTCGCCTACGGCGTGCTGCTCTACGTGCTGGTACTCGCCACCGGGGTCCTGCAGCCACCGGACCGCACCTCGCTGGCCATCCTGACCGGCAACAGCCCGGCGGCGCAGTCGCGGGTGGACGACCGCTGGCTGTCGCTGGCCATCGCCGATGCCCCGGAGGGAGGCAGCGTGCAACTGCCGGCCGGAGACTTCCATCTCGACGACGACCTGATGGACACAATCGAGGGCCTCGACCGCCCTCGGGCCCGGCAACTGCTGGGTGCCTCGGGGGACGCCACGCGCCTCTTCGTCACCGCCGAGCTGGCCACCCACCTGAGCGACAGCCGTGGACGCCCCATCGCCGAGGCGGCGGTCTGCCCGCAGCCTGCCGGCTGCACCCTGACACTGAAGCACCACTCGATGCGCCTCAAGGGCCTGAGGATCCAGGTGGACTCCGGCCGTTCCGGCGACACCCTGGCGTCGGCCAACCAACAGAGCAAGGAGAAGGCAAAGGATGTCTGATCATCATCCCGACATGAACGGCATCGACCGCAACGAGCCAAGCCTGGGTCCGGTCGCCCACCGAGGCGAGGGACGCCATCACGAGAGAATCCACCACGAGCGGCGCGACGAGCGCCGCTTCATCCGCGTCTCGCCGCCCTTCCGGGTACGCCTCGAGGATGGCCAGGAGCTCCCCGGTGCCGATGTCTCGGTGGGCGGCTTCGCGGTGCGCACCTCACGGCCGCTGCGCCCTGGCGAACGCCTGTCGGCCTCGCTGCTGCTGACCGCCGGGGCCACCGAACTGATCGTGCCGGTGCAGGCCGAGTGCCGCCATGCCACCGCCGAGCAGGGCGGGCGGAACTACGTCAACGGTTTCGAGATCACGGATATCGAACCACCCCACCGCGAACTGTTGCGCCAGGTGGTTCGCAGCTGCCTGACCGGACGCCACCCCAGCATCGAGTCGCTGATGGAAGGCGAGGACCCGCAGACCCCGCGCAGGCGCAAGGCGGGCCACTCCTCGCCCCTGCCGCCGTCGCGCCCGCCCAAGCCGCGGGGACGTTACCTGCTGCTGTTCACCGCCATCGGCGTCCTCGCGATCGCGGCCGCGGCCACGGCCTACCGCAACTTCATGTTGATCGAGCCAAGCTTCGCCGCGGTCACCGCCCCACGGATCGACATCCGCGCTCCGGGCCCCGGCATCCTCGAGGCCCACGACCTGCAGGCCGGCGACCGGGTCGAGCGCGACCAGGAGCTGACCAGCATCGCCAACAGCGACCTGGAGTCGGAGCTGATCCTCTCCCGCGCCTCGCTTAACTACAACGAGCAGCTCATCACGAACCTGAAGGAGCACCTGGCGTCGGCCGGTGGCGGCCAGGTCAGCATCGCCAGCTCCGCGCGCCCCGAAAGCGGCGATGCCATGAGCTTCGAGACGGTGTCGCCGGAGATCGCCCAGGCACGCATCGAGCAGTTCGAGACGGCACGCGACCTGGAGAGTTCTCGTATCACCGCGCTGGAGGCACGCCAGGCCAGCAACGACATCTACAGCCCGTGCGAGTGCCTGGTGGCCTGGGCCCTGAGCAGCGCCGACGGCACCTATGTCAACGAGAGCGAGCGGATCATGACCCTGATCCGCACCGGTGAAGACGATGTCATGGTCGAGACGCTGGTCCACATGGATGACATCGACCGCATCGAGCCCAACCAGACGGCCTACGTCTCTCTGCCCAACGCCACGACCCCGATCCGCGCCCGGGTACGCAACGTGGCGCTCGACGTCGAGCGCCAGCCGCGCGCCGGCTTTCCCAGCTGGGTCCGCCAGCAGCAAAACGTGGCAAGCGTGCTGCTGGTGCCCGAGAAGAGCCTGCCCCCGGAAAGTGTCGGCAAGCCGGCAGACGTGCGCTTCACCGAGGCCCCGCTGCTGGGTGCCACCGCCGAGTGGGTCTGGCAGGGGATGCGGGCCGTGATCCAGCTGGGTGAGCGTGTCTATCGTGCCGCCACCCAGGAGGGCGCCCCTCCCGAGGCGGGGTGATCCCCGACCACCGACGCCGCGATGCCTCGGCACCGCGGCCCTTCGTCAAGGAGACTCCATGCACATGACATCACCCGATTCCCGGCATCTGGCACTGCTCCTCACGGTCCTGCTGTCGGGCCTCGCCTCGTCGGGCGCCGCTGCCCGGGAAGACGAGGAGCCGTCACTCTCCTACCCGCGGGTCGAACCCTGTTCGGCGCGCTATCCGCTGGTGGCCACCCCGCAGCCGGACCTCACCGCCGAGGATGCCCGGGCAGGGGTGCGCCAGGGCTTCGGCACCCGGCGTGACTGGGGCGTCGAGGATAATGTCGAACTCCTCGAGGCCGACGCCACGGGCCTCGGCGAGCCGGGACTGCGCGTCCACTATCCCGAGGGCACCTCCTCCCCCGGAGACACGGAGCAGGGGGGCGCCGGCTTCTATGCTGCCCCAGCAGGCCTGACCGGGGCCGAGCGGGCCTGCCTCACCTACCAGGTGCGCTTCGAGCCAGGGTTCGACTTCGTCAAGGGGGGCAAGCTGCCGGGCCTCTACGGCGGCGATGCTCCCAGTGGCGGGGACGAGGTCGACGGCGAGAGCGGCTTCTCGATGCGCTTCATGTGGCGCGAGGCCGGCCAGGGGGAGCTCTACGAGTACGTGGCCAGCCAGGACGAGGAGTTCGGCGCCTCCGTGGGTCGCGGGCTGTGGAGTTTCCCCAGCGGGGAGTGGGTCACCATCGAACAGGAGCTGGTGCTCAACACGCCGGGTGAGGCCGACGGGCTGGCCCGGGTGTGGATCGACGGCGTGCCAGTGCTCGAGCAGAGCGAGATCGTCTACCGCACCACCGATGAGGTGGCCATCGACGGCCTGATGTTCTCGACCTTCTTCGGCGGCAGCGGCAAGGAGTGGCGCACCCCGTCCGACCAGCATGCCGACTTTGCCGCCTTCCGTTTCTACGCCCCCTCACCCTGAGCGGGGCCGACCCATCTCACAAGGAGTGACACCCGCCATGCCCCAGGCCCGTTTCGGACTGCCCCACCTCCCTCTCGCCGCCCTGACCTTGCTGCTCGCCGGGCTGGCGAACGGCGCGGGAGCCCAGGAGAGGGAGATCCTCACCATCGAGGAGCGCGAGGCGCTGGACCTCTCGGACTATCGCGTCACCGCCCCCGACGCCGGCTACTTCGACGTGGCGGCCCGCATGGAAGAACTCACCGACACCGACAACGCCATCCTGCTCCAGGAGGTAGACCAGCTCGCCCAGGGCCCGAGCTGCCAGCAGATGATGGCGTACGAGCCCATCACCACCCAGCTTCGGGTTCCCGGCTACTACCCCAATCCCGAAGCATGGGAGCTCGCCTCCGAGCCGCTGTTCCAGTTCGAGGACAACGTCTCGATGCTGGCCGGCAGCTTTGTCGCCAGCGGCGACGACTACTATGCCGAGTGCCTGGTGAGCTTCCTCGACCACTGGGCTCAGCAGGAGGCCCTGACCGATTTCTACTACGACTCCGTCGAGCCCCAGGCGTGGTTCGCCACCGAGTCGATGATCTTCGCCGCCGCCATGGCCTACGCCAGCGTGCGCCCCTTCGTCGACGGCATGCAGGAGGAACGTGAGCGCGTCGAGGCGTGGCTCAACGGCCTGGCCCACCAGCACGCCGATATCCCCGGTGGCGAGGGCAACAGCTGCTGCAACAACCACTTCTACCGTCGGGCGCTCTACGCCAGCATGGTCGGTGTGCTGACCGAGGACAACGAACTGTTCCGATTCGGGGTCAGCGCCATTCATGCCGCGCTGCATGACATGACCGAAGAAGGCGCCTTTCCGCTGGAGGTCTCCCGAGGTCGGCGCGCCACCCACTACCAGAACTATGGCCTGCTCTACCTGATCACCAACATGCAGGTCATCGCCCGCCAGGGCTACGACATCTTCGAGCTCGAGGTCGACGGCCGCACCATCCATGACGCCATCGACTTCCTGTTCGCGATCCTCGACGACCCGGCCGCCCTGGGCGACTACGCCCCCCTCGAGCAGTACACCGGATTTCTCAAGGATCCCCAGTACTTCACCTGGATGGAGATCTACCTCAAGCGCTTCGATGACCCCCGCGTCGAGGACTTCATCCGCCGGGTACGCCCCCTCTACAACCGAAGTGCCGGTGGCTACATGACCCTCTACTTCATGGATGCCGACGCTCAGCACCATGTCGTGCTCGACGAGGAAAAGCAGGAGACCACGGCGTTCAAGGGACTGGGGCAGGAGTGACACCCCGATATCCGCCGTCATCCGAGAATCACCACGAGGCACGAACCCCATGAAAATCATCCCGACCACTACCCACGCCCTGCCACAGGCTAGAGGACTTCGCTTGATGGCCTCGGCCAGCCTGCTGGTGCTACTCGCCGGATGCGCCGTCACCGACAGTACTCCCCAGGCCGTCGCCCCCCTGCCCGAGCGCTACCAGGCCTGGTTCGAGGACGGCCAGCCGCGCAACCTCGAGTGGATGCACAAGCAAACCGTCGAGAAGGCCGACGAGGCGGCCGCCGCAGGCAACCCCCGTGAGGCGATTCGACTGCTCACCGGCCTGGCCGATCAGGGCTTTCCCCAGGCGCACTATGAACTGGGCAAGCTCTATGACCAGGGCGAGGCGATGGAGCGCGACCCAGGACGGGCGGCCGAGCATTACGCCCGAGCCGTGCGCACCCCCTCCTACATTCGCGGCCATGCCGCGCTCAACCTGGCGAAGCTCTATCTCGAGGGCGACTCCGTCGAGCGCAACGACCTGCTCGCCTACCACCTGCTGCGCCTGGCCATCGAAGAGGAAGTGGAGCGTGACGAGCGGGTGATGCTGGCGGAACTGCTGCGTGACGGCGGCGATGGGGTGCCGGCCGACCCCGAGCAGGCGGCCAGGCTCTATGCCATGGAGGCCGAGCAGGGGCGCGAGGAAGCGCTCAGGGCGCTGGCCGAGGCCCATGCCCCCGGCGGCTGGCTGGACGAGAAGCCCGAACTCGCCATGGACTACGCCCAACGCTACGCCGCGGCGCTGCGCAAGCGCGCCGCGGCCGGCGAGACCGATGCCATGCGACGCCTGGCGGGACTGCATGCCCCCGATGGCCTGATCGGCGACCAGCCTGATCAACGCCTGCACTGGCTACGCCAGGCGGCCGAGGCCGGCGACGAGGATGCGCTGGGCAACGCAGGTAACGCTCTGCTCGAGGCCGGGGAAACCCGAGAGGGGGTCGCAATGCTCGAGGAGGCGGCCAGACACGGCGATGTCGACGCCATGACCAAACTGGGCGGTTTGCTGGTCGACTCCGAGCAGGAGCCAACCAGGCCGGCGGACGGCAAGCGCTGGCTCGAGCGGGCCGTTGAAGCCGGCAACATCGACGCCATGGAGATACTCGGGGCCACGCTGGTGGCCGAGGCCCGTCAGCGGCAGGAGGCGATGGGCGCGCTGGGAAGCGACGCCGATGTTGCCTCCCCCGACTTCGGCGAACCGGCCCTCTTCACCCCACCCGCGGCCCAGCGTGGCATCGCCCTGCTCGAGCGCGCCGCCGAGCAGGACCACGCCCTGGCGATGACTCGCCTGGGTGATCTCTATATGGCGGGCGAGCTGGTACCCAGCCAGCCCTATCTGGCCATCGACTACCTGGAGCGCGCACACGAGCTGGGTCACCCCTGGGCCACCCAGCAGCTGGGCGCCGCCTACCTCGAGGGCCGCGGCGTTCCGCAGGACGGACGCCTGGCGGAAGGCTTGCTTCGCGAGGCGGGGCAACAGGGTCAGGCGGGGGCCCTGCGCCTGCTCGGTGAAGCCCACCTCCAGGAGCAGGGGCCCCTGCCCTTCCACCCCAGCCGTGCCGAGTCGCTGCTGGAGGAGGCCCTCGAGGCCGGTGATGACACCGCCATGGCGGTACTCGGTGAGGCCTACCTTCGGGGGCCGCTGCCGGAGAATAGCGGCCGCGGCCTGGCCCTGCTCGAGCGCGCGGCGCGCAACGGCGACGCCAATGCCATGCTGGTGCTGGGTCGCGCCTATCGCGACGGCGACGGGGTCGGCCAGGACCTCGACGAGGCCACACACTGGCTGACGCGGGCCCGTGAGGCCGGGAGCATGGCCGCTGATGAGGTCATGGTCGGGGTCAACCGCAAGAAGGGGGCTGGCGGCGATATCAACGCCTTGATCGAGGCCGCCGAGCAGGGACACCCCGGAGCCATGGCCGATCTGGGACGCGCCTTCCGGGAAGGCCGGGGCGTACAGGCCGACTCCCGGGCGGCCCGCCGCTGGCTCGAGCAGGCGGCGAATGCCGGCCACACCGGGGCACGCGCCGAGATCGGCGAGATGCTGCTCGACAGTGAGCCACAGCGCGCCCTGTCGCTACTGCAGGCCGCCGCCGACGCCGGCCACGAGGGAGCGCGTCTGACCCTAGGCCAGGCCTACCTGAAGGGTGATATCGTCGAGGCCGATGCCGAGCGGGGCATCGGCTACCTGCGCCCCCTCGCCGAGGCGGGCAACCCCCATGCGGCCCGTGAGCTCGGGGTCGCCTATCAGGAGGGCCTGGGGGTGTCGGCCGATCCCGAGCAGGCCCGGGAGTGGCTGGAGCGCGCCGCCGAGAGCGGCGATCTCGCCTCACGGGCCAACCTGGGCCGCAGCCTGCTGCGCGGCGAGGCGGGTATGCCAGTGGACACCGAGCGCGGCCAGGAGCTGCTGCAGGAGGCCGCCGACCAGGGACACCCCGGGGCCATGGCTACCCTGGGCCGGGAGTACATACGCGGCGAGAACCTCGAGCAGGATGTCCGCCAGGGGGCCGACTACCTATTGAAAGCGGCCGAGCAGGGCCACTCCAGTGCCCGTCTGGCGCTGGCCAAGGCCTACCTGGCGGCCAACGGCCTGGAGAATGCCAGCCGCGAGCAGGCCCTGGTGTGGCTCGATGGCGTCATGGAAGGCGACAGCAGCATGGCGCTGCAGACCCTCCACGAGCTGCTCTCCGACGAGAGTGCCGCCGAGGCGCTGGAGGTGGCGGCGGCGGAGTGATCCGCCAGCGTACCCCGCTACGCGAAGGCCGGCCCCCGTGGGGGCCGGCCTTCCTGCTTCCGGGCTATGGAGACGACGCTCAGCCGTCGAAGGGGTTGCGCAGCACGATGGTCTCGGTGCGGTCCGGGCCGGTGGAGATGATATCGATGCTCACGCCCACCTTCTCTTCCAGGAAGCTGATGTAGGAGCGGGCGTTGGCCGGCAGGTCCTCGACGCGCTTGGCACCCAGGGTCGACTCGCTCCAGCCCGGGAGGTCCTCGTAGAGCGGCTCGATGGCTTCATAGCCCTCGGAGTCCACCGGGGTATCCAGCACCTCGCCATCCTTGCTGCGGTAGCCCACGCAGACACGGATGTTCTCGAGGCCATCGAGCACATCGAGCTTGGTCAGGCAGATGCCGGAGACGGAGTTGATCTGCACGGCATGACGCAGGGCCACGGCATCGAACCAGCCACAGCGGCGCGGGCGGCCGGTGGTGGCGCCGAACTCGTGGCCCTTCTCGGCCAGGTGACGACCGTGATCATCGAAAAGCTCGGTGGGGAAGGGTCCGGAGCCGACGCGGGTGGTGTAGGCCTTGGTGATGCCCAGCACGTAGTCCAGGTAAAGCGGACCGACACCGGAACCGGTGGCGGTGCCGCCGGCGGTGGTGTTGGAGCTGGTCACGAAGGGATAGGTGCCGTGGTCGATATCCAGCAGCGAGCCCTGGGCGCCCTCGAAGAGGATATTCTCGCCGGCGCGACGCACGCCATGCACCAGGCCCACGGTATCGGCCACCATGGGACGCAGCTCCTCGGCCATCTGCATGGCGCTGTCGAGGACCTCCTGGAAGTCTACCGGCGGCTCGCCGTGGTAGTTGACCAGCACGAAGTTATGGTAGTCCAGCACCTCGCCTAGCTTGGAAGCGAAGCGCTCACGGTGGAGCATGTCACCCAGGCGCAGGCCGCGACGTGCCACCTTGTCCTCGTAGGCCGGGCCGATACCGCGCCCGGTGGTGCCGATCTTGGCCACACCGCGGGCCTTCTCGCGGGCCTGGTCGAGGCGCACGTGATAGGGCAGGATCAGCGGGCAGGCCGGCGACAGGCGCAGACGGTCACGCACCGGCACCCCCTTAGCCTCCAGCTCGCGGACCTCCTTGATCAGCGCCTCGGGTGACAGCACCACGCCGTTGCCGATGACACACATCTTGCCGGGCCACAGGATGCCTGAGGGAATCAGGTGAAGGACGGTCTTCTCGCCGTCGATCACCAGGGTATGGCCGGCGTTGTGACCGCCCTGGAAGCGCACCACCGCATCGGCGGATTCGGTGAGCAGGTCGACGACCTTGCCCTTGCCCTCGTCACCCCACTGGGTGCCCAGTACGACTACGTTCTTGCCCATTGCTCTCTCGTCTCTCGTTGCCGCGCGGCGGCGGGCCGTCGCGCCAAGGTGGTATCCCAGTCTACAGTGTCACGGCCTGCCAGTGGCCATCGCGATGCACCAGCTGACGATTGCAGCGGTGTTCGGAGGGCCCGGTGCGCTGTCCCGGCAGCGCCTGCACCACGCGCTCGCCCTCGGCGCGCAGCGCCATCACGGCCTCGACCAACCCCTCGCCCTCGGCAGGCGCCCAGATGCCGTCGCGGGGTGGCTCGGCGAGGGCGAGCGTGGCCAGCTGCTTGAGGTCCATGGAGAAACCGGTGGCTGGGCGTGCCCGACCGAAGGCACGCCCGGTATCATCATAGCGGCCGCCCTTGGCCAGCGCCTGGCCGTAGCCGGGCACATAGGCCGCGAACATCATGCCGGTATGGTAGGCATAGCCGCGTAGCTCGCCGAGGTCGAGGTAGAGTGATACCTCGGAGTGGGCGGCCAGCACGCCGCGCAGCAGCGCGCGCAGCTGCTCCAGGGCGGCGCCCACGGCGGCAGGCGCCTCGGCGAAGGCCTCACGGGCCTCGTCCAGTACCTCGACGCCGCCATGCAGTCGCCCGAGCGCCATGAACATCTCGGCCAGTGCCGGATCATCGATGCTCGCCTCGACGCGGGCGGCCAGCTCACCCGGCGACTTCAGCTCCAGGGCCTCGAACATCGATCGCTCGGCATCGCCCTCGAGACCCGAGGCCTCCACCAGGCTGCGATAGATGCCGATGTGCCCCAGCGCCAGATGGATCTCACTGGCGCCGGCGGCGGTCAGCGAGGCCAGCGCCAGGTTGAGGATCTCCAGATCGGCCTCGAGGCCGGCATGGCCAAACAGCTCCACCCCCACCTGCACGGGGCTGCGGCCGCCCTGGTGCTGATCGGGGGTGGCGCGCAGCACGTTGGTGCAGTAGCAGAGCCGCACCGGGCCCTGGCGCTTGAGGGAGTGGGCATCCATGCGCGCCACCTGGGGGGTGACGTCGGCGCTGATGCCCATCATGCGGCCGGTGAGCTGGTCAGTGAGCTTGAAGGTCTGCAGCGCCAGGTCGGAACCGGTGCCGGTGAGCAGGGAATCGAGAAACTCCGCGGTGGGCGGCATCACCTGGTCGTAACCCCAGCGGTGATAGAGATCGAGCAGCGCGCGACGCAGCTCCTCCATGCGGTTCGCCTGGGGTGGCAGCACTTCGTCCATGCCGTCGGGCAGCAGCCAGCGGTCAGCGATGGTCATGTCAATCATCCTGCAAGGCAGTGAATGGCCGTGATAAAGACGCTTTTCCGTGGCCCGGCGAGCGTCTGGCGTGCGACGGGCTGGCGCGGTCTTGTTGATAGACGGCCACAAAAAAACCGGGCCTCGCCCGGTTTCAGGAGTCTACCACGTTTGCACCGGGGATGAACCCCGGCCGGGCTCGCAGGCCCGGCCGGGGGACTTACTCCCCGCCGCCTGGCGTGGGGCTCTTCAGGTACTGGAAGAACTCGCTGGAGGGATCGAGAACCAGCATGTTGTCATCGCCCGCGAAGCTGTCGCGATAGGCGTTCAGACTGCGCCAGAAGCTGAAGAACTCCTCGTCCTTACCATAGGCTTCGGCGAAGATGGCCGCGGCCTCGGCATCACCCTCACCGCGCAGGGTCTCGGCACGCTCGTTGGCCTGGGCCAGCAGCACCTGACGACGACGGTCGGCGTTGGCACGGATGCGCTCGGCCTCCTCCTGACCCTGGGCGCGCCACTCGCGGGCCTCGCGCTCGCGCTCGGAGCGCATGCGCTCGTAGACCGCCGAGGAGACGTCCTCGGGGAGGTCGATGCGCTTGACGCGGATATCGCGGATAGCGACCCCCAGCTCATCGCGCAGCAGCTGGTCGAGCTCCTCGGTGGGACCGGTCATCAGGTCATCGCGGCGCTCGGCGATGATCTGCTGCAGGTCGAGGCGACCGAACTCGTTACGCAGGCTCTCATCGACCCGCGGCTGGATCAGCCGGCTGGCCATCAGCTCGTCACCCGCCGTGGCCTCGTAGTACTGGGTCGGATTGACCACCTGCCACTTGACGTAGGAGTCGACGATCACCGCCTTCTGCTCCAGGGTCAGGTAGCGGCTGGGCTCGGTATCCAGGGTCAGCAGCCGGGTATCAAAGGTGCGTACCGTCTGGGTGATCGGCACCTTGAAATGCAGGCCGGGCTGGATGTTCTCCTCGATGATCTCACCGAAGCGCAGCTTGACCGCACGCTCGGTCTCGTCGACCACGTAGAGGCTGTTGCTGGCCAGCCAGGCGACGGCCGCCAGGCCGCCGACAATGAGCAGGGAACGATTATTGATCATTTAGCGGCCCTCCCTGCGGATACCACCGGTGTTGCTGCTGTTGCTGGTGTTGCCGGAAGACGACGAGGCGCCCTGGGTGCCGCGCAGGCGCTCCAGCACCCGCGGGTCGAGCTCGCCCTCTTCGCCCTGCTGTGCGCTGCTGCTTCCGCTTCTGCCCAGCTGATCCAGGGGCAGGTACATCAGAGGCGCGTCATTGGCGACATCGACCATCACCTTGGAGGTGTTGCCGAACACTTCGCTGACGGCATCAAGGTAGAGACGCTCACGCATGATCGAGGGCGTATCCTCGTACTGGGTAAGCAGCGCATTGAAGCGGCTCGCCTGACCACGCGCCTCGGCGACCACCGATTCACGATAGCCCTGACCCTGCTCGACGATGCGCTGAGCCTGGCCCTGGGCCTCGGGGATGATGGCATTGGCGTAGGCCATGCCCTGGTTGATGGTGCGCTGGCGATCCTCGCGGGCACGGATGACATCGTCGAAGGCATCGATGACCTGGTCCGGCGCCGAGGTGGACTCGATGTTGATGGTCTGCAGGCGAATGCCGGTTCCGTAGCTGTCCTGATAGGACTGCAGGCGACTGGCCACCGAGCTACCGAGGATCTCGCGACCGGAGGTCAGGATATCGATCATGTCGGTGCCGCCGACCACGTGACGCAGGGCACTGTCCAGGGCGTTCTCGATGGAGAGCTGCGGATTGCGCACGTTGAGCACGAAGTCACGCGGATCGGCGACCTGATACTGGGCCGAGATCTCGACCTCGACGATATTCTCGTCGCGAGTCAGCATCGACTGGGTCTGGGTCAGCGAGCGCACCCGGGTCACGTTGACCATACGCACGTCGTCGATCAGCGGCGGATTCCACTGCAGGCCCGGCGTGACGACTTCCTGGAACTTGCCGAAGCGCAACACGACACCGCGCTCGGACTGGTCGACCAGGTAGAAGCCCGAGGCCGCCCAGATGGCCAGGGCCACCACGATCAGCAGGCCCGGCAGGGTGAAGGCATTGCGCGGCTTGCCACCGCCGCCCTTGCCGCCGGATCCGCCCTTCTTGCCCCCGCGGCCACCGAGCATGCCGTTGAGCTTGTCCTGAAACTTCTTCAGGGCCTCATCCAGGTCCGGCGGCTGATTGCCACCGCCCTTGCCACCGCCGCCGTTACCGCCGCCGCGACGACCACCCCCACTCCAGGGGTCGTGCTGGTTGCCACCACCACCAGGCTCATTCCAGGCCATAGGTCTTCTCCACTATGCGTTGCTGCCCCGACCGGAGATGCCGGCCGGGGCCTCGGTTGCGATCCTGTCTTGTTGATGCCCCGTCTAGGGGGTCTCCTCCCACGCCTCACGCTCGCTCAGCGACGCCGGCAGGTAGTCTTCGGCCCGCTCGCCGAGACGCGCCATCAGCTGCAGGAAGTCGCGGCGCGGCAGCCGCACCTGCAGATGTGTCTGGCCATCCTCGGCGAAGCGCTCCTCGCGTACCGCGCCCAGCTCGTGCAGGCCGGCACGCAGGCGACCCTGCTCGGGCTCCAGGGTCAGCGCGAAATCGATGACATCATCGGCCAGACACTCCGAGAGCGCCTGCTCCAGCAGCTCGAGCCCCCTGCCCTCCCGGGCCGAGAGCCACACTACCTCGGGGCGCCCCTCGCCGTCGCGCTCGATACGCGGTGCGCTGTCGAGCAGGTCGATCTTGTTCATCACCTTGAGCGTCGGCACCTCCAGGGCGCCGATCTCGTCGAGCACCGTCTCGACCTGCTCCACGTTGAGCTCGCGGTCGGGATCGGCGGCATCGATGACGTGAACCAGCAGGCTGGCCTCGGCGGCCTCCTGCAGGGTCGCCTGGAAGGCCTCCACCAGCTTGTGCGGCAGGTGGCGGATGAAGCCTACGGTATCGGCCATCACCACCGGCCCCACATCCTCGATCTCCAGGCGCCGCAGCGTCGGGTCGAGGGTAGCGAAGAGCTGGTCGGCCGCATAGACCTTCGATTCGGTAAGCGCGTTGAACAGCGTTGACTTGCCGGCGTTGGTATAGCCCACCAGCGAGACACTGGGAATCTCGGCGCGGGCCCGGGAGCGGCGGTTCTGGTCGCGCTGGGTACGCACCTTGTCGAGGCGCTTGTGGATCGCCTTGATACGCCCACGCAGCAGCCGCCGATCGGTCTCCAGCTGGGTCTCGCCGGGGCCACGCAGACCGATACCGCCCTTCTGGCGCTCCAGGTGGGTCCAGCCCCGCACCAGGCGGGTCGACATGTACTCCAGCTGGGCCAGCTCCACCTGCAGCTTGCCCTCGTGGGTACGCGCCCGCTGGGCGAAGATATCGAGGATCAGGCCGGTGCGATCGATCACGCGACACTTGAGCTCGCGCTCGAGGTTGCGCTGCTGGGAGGGGCTCAGGCCATGATTGAAGATCACCAGCTCGGCGCCATGGACGCCGAGCGCCTCGCGCAGCTCCTCGAGCTTGCCGGAGCCCACGAAGGTGCGCGAGTCGGGACGCTTGCGGCTGCCGGTCAGCAGGGTGGCCGGCACGGCACCGGCCGAACGCACGAGCTCCAGGAGTTCACCCGGATCCTCGCGCTCCTTTTCGTCCTGGAAGTCCATATGGACGAGTACCGCCGTCTCACCGGCGTCGGGGCGTTCAAAAAACAATCACTACCTCACTCATCTTCCTGCGGCGCGGCAGGATCCTGGGCCGGCAGTCGCACGTTGCGCGACGGCACCACGGTGGAAATGGCGTGCTTGTAGACCATCTGGCTGACGGTGTTGCGCAGCAGGATGACGAACTGGTCGAAGGACTCGATCTGGCCCTGCAGCTTGATGCCGTTGACCAGGAAGATCGATACCGGGATACGCTCCTTGCGCAGGATGTTCAGGTACGGATCTTGAAGCGACTGCCCTTTGGACATTTTTTCTCTCCCTGGATGTGTCTCTGGGGTTGGGTTATTGGGGTTTTCGGGGGCCTTTTCAAGCGGCCCGGCCAGCGGCCTAGGAAACACCGTATCTTACGCTAAGTGCCGAAATGGCGCACGAGTTTCAATACCTCCGCCAGGGGGTCGTCGCCCAGGGTATCCACCCAGTGCAGCGCCTCCCAGCTGCGCATCCAGGTCAGCTGCCGCTTGGCCAGCTGCCGGGTCGCCACGATGCCGCGATGCTCGAGACCGGCGCGGTCGACCTCGCCGTCGAGATACTCCCATACCTGACGATACCCTACGCTTTTCATCGAGGGCAGCGCCGGCGTCAAATCGCCGCGCGACCGCAGGGCGGCGACCTCCTCGATCAGGCCACCCTCGAGCATGGCCGTAAAGCGTGTGGCGATACGCTCGTGCAGCACGCGCCGTTCACCCGGCGCGAGCCCTATCGACAGCGTACGCCAGGGAAAGGTTTCCGGACGCTGTTCGGCCCACAGCTCGCTGAGGGTGCGCCCGCTGATGCGAAAGACCTCCAGAGCGCGCAGCAGCCGCTGGGGGTCGCTGGGGTGGATTCGCGCCGCCGAGCCCGGGTCGACGCGGCTAAGCTCCTGATGCAAGGCGGCCATGCCGCGGGCAGCAAGCTCGGCCTCGAGCTCGGCGCGCACCGTCGGGTCGGAACTCGGCAGGTTGGCCACGCCATGCAGCAGTTGCTTGAGGTACATCATGGTGCCGCCCACCAGCAGCGGCACCCGGCCGGCGGCACTGATCTCGCGCATCTCACGTAGGGCGTCCTGGCGAAACTCCGCCGCCGAGTAGGGATCGGCAGGATCGCGGATATCGATCAGCCGGTGCGGCGCGCGGGCCAGCTCCTGCGCCGAGGGCTTGGCGCTGCCGATGTCCATGCCACGGTAGACCATGGCCGAGTCGACACTGATCAGCTCCACGCCCAGGCGTTCATGGAGCTCGATGGCGAGGTCGGTCTTGCCGGCGGCGGTGGGACCCACCAGCAGGATCGCGGGGGGGCGCTTATCGATCATGGGCCTACTGCCCCCGCATGAAGAGGCGGTCGAGCTGCTTCATGCTCATCTCGGTCCAGGTGGGGCGGCCGTGGTTGCACTGACCGCTGCGCTCGGTGCGCTCCATGTCGCGCAGCAGGGCATTCATCTCCGCCAGGGTCAGGCGGCGGTTGGCACGCACGCTGCCGTGGCAGGCCATGCTGGAGAGCAGCTCGTTGATATGTGCCTCGAGGCGGTCGGAGCGCCCGTAGCGCTCGAGGTCGGCGAGCATCTCGCGTACCAGCGGCTCCACGTCGGCATCGGCCAGCAGCGCCGGCACCTGGCGCACCAGCAGGGTCTCGGGGCCGGCGACATCGAGCTCGACGCCCAGCCGGGCAAAGGCCTCGCGCTCGCTCTCCGCGGTGGCCACCTGCGCGGGGCTGGCCGCAAGCGAGACCGGCACCAGCAGCGGCTGGGCCTCGAGGCGACCGCCATGGACCTGGGTCTTCATGCGTTCATAGACGATGCGCTCGTGGGCGGCATGCATGTCCACCAGGATCAGGCCACGCTCGCTCTGGGAGAGGATATAGACCCCGTGCAGCTGAGCCACGGCATAGCCCAGCGGCGGCGCCCGGGTGTCGTCCTGCTCGGGGAGCGGCGCGTGCGGCGTGGCCTGCTTGGCCTGGCGCTCGGCCACGGCCAGGTCGGCCGCGGCACCACCGGCGCCGGGCGCCGCGGGCTGAGGCGTGAGCAGGGTCTCCTCGTGATCGGGATGCAGGTTGCGATAGCCCTCCATGAAGGCCCGCACCCTGTCGGGCGTCACCTTGCCCCCCTCCTCGCGATTCGGCAGCGACATGGGCTGCTGCTGCCAGCGCCCGGCAGACTCGGCAACCCGCTGCGGCGCGGCACCCGCCTCGCTGCTCCCGCTGGATCCCTGGTCGCCGCCTTCGTCGGACTCTTCGCCAGGCCCAACCCCCGGTTGGCCGGCGCGAGCCTCACCGAGCGCGCGGTGCAGGCTGGAGAAGAGGAAGTCGTGGACAAGGCGCCCGTCGCGGAAGCGCACCTCATGCTTGGTGGGGGGGACATTGACATCGACCACCGACGGGTCGACCTCCAGGTAGAGGACGAACACCGGGTGGCGGCCGTGGAAGAGCACGTCACGGTAGGCCTGGCGCACGGCGTGGGCCACCAGGCGGTCGCGCACCACGCGGCCGTTGACGAAGAAGTATTGCTGGTCGGCCTGGGCTCGGGAGTGGGTGGGCAGGCCGACCCAGCCCCACAGGCGCAGGCCCGAGGCCTCGAGGTCCAGATGCAGGGCGTGTTCGAGGAACGCCTTGCCGAGCAGCGCGGCGATGCGCCGCTCGCGGCTGGCCATGTCTTCCCCCGGGCGCAGCTGATGGACGGTCTTGTGGTTATGGCGCAGGGTCCAGCCGATGTCGTAGCGCGACAGCGCCTGACGACGGAAGGCCTCCTCGACGTGGCCGAACTCGGTCTTCTCGGTGCGCAGGAACTTGCGCCGTGCTGGCGTATTGAAGAACAGGTCACGCACCGTCACCGAGGTGCCACGGGGGTGCGGCGCCGGGGAGACGCGGGGCTCCATGTTGCGGCCCTCCGCCACCACCCGCCAGCCGGCGGTGGGGTCCTCCGCGGGGTTGGAGACCAGCTCCAGGCGCGACACCGAACTGATCGAGGCCAGCGCCTCGCCGCGAAAGCCCAGGCTCGCCACCCCCTCGAGCTCCTCCAGGGACACGATCTTGCTGGTGGCGTGGCGCGACAGCGCCAGCGGCAGGTCATCCTCGCCGATGCCGCTGCCGTCGTCGCGCACCCGGATCAACCGGGCACCGCCGGCCTCCAGCTCCACCTCGATGCGCGAGCTGCCGGCATCGATGGCGTTCTCCACCAGCTCCTTGACCACCGAGGCGGGCCGCTCGACCACCTCGCCGGCGGCGATCTGGTTGGCCAGGCGCGGATCGAGAATCCGGATACGACGCTGTTCGGTCATAGGGCTCCAGGGGACGTCATGAACGGGGGATGCGCAGTACCTGGCCGACCCGGATCACGTCGCCATTGAGCTCGTTGGCCTGCTTGAGGCGGCCCACCGGTACGTTGTGGCGCGAGGCGATCTCGGAGAGGGTGTCCCCCGGCTGGATGCGGTACTCGTTGCGGGCGGTACTCCGCCCGTTGTCGCGCTGCCAGGCCAGCAGGCTGGCCGGTGGCGGGTTGGTGCGGAAATGCTCCTCCAGGCCGGCGAAGATGGCCCGGGCCATCTTCTCCTGGTGGCCCGAATCGCGCAGGCGCCGCTCCTCCTCGGGATTGGAGATGAAACCGGTCTCGACCAGCAGCGAGGGAATATCCGGTGACTTGAGCACCACGAAGCCGGCCTGCTCCACCCGCGACTTATGCAGGCGATTGACGCGCCCCATGCGGTCCAGCACCTGCCCACCGATGGAGAGGGAGTCGTTGAGCGTCGCGGTCATGGTCAGGTCGAGCAGTACGCCGCGCAACACCTCGTCCTTGTCCTTGAGCGACAGGTTGCCGTCCACACCGCCGATCAGGTCGGCCTGGTTCTCGCTCTCGGCCAGCCACTGAGCGGTCTCGGAGGTAGCTCCGCGCTGGGAGAGGGCGTAGACCGAGCTGCCATTGGGGCGAGGGCTGTTGAAGGCATCGGCGTGAATGGAGACGAAGAAGTCCGCCTTCTGCTCGCGGGCGATGCGCGTACGCTGGCGCAGCCCCACATAGTAATCGCTGTCACGGATCATCACCGCGCGAAAGCCCTCGGTGGCGTTGACCCGTTGCTGGAGGCGCTTGGCGATCTGCAGCACCACGTCCTTCTCGCGGGTCCCCGCGGGGCCGATGGCACCCGGGTCCTCGCCACCGTGACCGGCATCGATGGCGATGATGATATCGCGCCGGGGATGGGGCTGGGCACGCTGCACCGGCGCCTCGGGCTCTGGCACCGCGGCCGCGCCGCCGAGATCGGCCTGGGCCTGGGCACGCTTGGCGGCGATCTCCTGCTCGCGGATCATCGCCTCGATGGGGTCGATGGGGTCCTCCACCGCGCTCTCACCGGGGTACTCGAGGTCCACCACCAGGCGGTGGCCGTACTGGTCGTTGGGCGCCAGGGAGAAGTGCCGCGGGTCCACCTCGCGCTCGAGGTCGAGCACCACGCGCAGGCCGCTGCCATCCCGCACGCCGGAACGGATGCGACTGATGGCGCTGCCGGTCAGGTCGAGGCCATCGAGATCGGCCCCCATGCGGCTATCGTCCAGATCGATCACCAGGCGGCGCGGATTGTCGAGGGAGAACACCTCGGCCCGGGTGGGCGACGCCAGGTCGAAGACCAGCCGCGCATGGTCAGGGGCCGCCCACAGGCGCAGGTTCTCCACCTCGCCGGCCTGCACTCCGGCCAGCGGAGCCAGAAGCAATGCACCCAGTGCCAGCAGACGATGCAGGGCAGCCAACCTCATGGGGTACTCCCCTCGCGACGACCATCGGCGAGGCGCCATTCGGCGACGGCGGGCATGGCGCCCAGGCGGACCAAGGCGGCTCGTCCATGCGCACTGTGCGCCTCCAGCTGGGCCTCTCGGCCACTGCCGACCACGCCAAGCTCGATGCGCAGGTCGGGAGCGGGCAACCAGCCGGCGCCACGGGCGGGCCACTCGATCAGGCTCAGGGCGTCGTCGCCGAGCAGGTCGCGACCACCGATGAACTCCAGCTCCTCGGGATCCCCCAGCCGATAGAGGTCGAAGTGGTAGACCCGCACCCCATCGAGCTCGTAGGGCTCCACCAGGGTGTAGGTGGGGCTCTTCACCGCGCCGCGATGGCCATAGGCACGCAGCACGCCGCGCGCCAGAGTGGTTTTTCCGGCCCCCAGCTCACCGACGAGATAGACTCGCCCACGCCCCTCCAGGGCACGCCCCAGGCATTCGCCCAGGCCCACCTGGCTCTCTTCGTCATCGAGTCGCAGCCGCATCGCCCTCGCCCTTGCCATCACACGTCGCCATCACACACGGTCGGGTTGACCAGAATTCGCGCATAGGATGCCAGATCACCGGCCAGCAGACCACGCTCACCGGCCTCTGCCACGGCGAGGTCCGCGGCCCGGGCGTGCACCAGCACGCCCAGCCGGGCGGCGCTTTCCAGGGGCACTCCCTGGGCCAGCAAGGCGCCGAGCATCCCGGAGAGCGCATCGCCCATGCCGCCGCTGGCCATGCCCGGGTTGCCGAAGGGGCAGACGGCCATCCCCGCAGGGCCTTCGATCAGGCTGCCCGCGCCCTTGAGGATGATCACGCCACCCCAGCGCTCGCGCAGCGCCCGCGCCGCCGCGGGGCGATCCGCCTCGACCTCGGCGGCTGTGCAACCCAGCAGGCGGGCCGCCTCGCCGGGGTGCGGTGTCAGGATCCAGTCTTCACGGCACATCCCGGCGAAGTGTGCGGCCAGCAGGTTGAGGCCATCGGCATCCACCACCAGCGGCTTGCCGGCAGCCAGCGCCGCCTGCAGCACGCCCTGCCCCCAGCTACCCTGCCCCAGGCCCGGCCCTGCCACCAGCACGTCGACAAGGGTGGGCAGCGCGCCGAGATCGGCGGCACCGCGGACACCGTGGGCCATCACCTCGGGACGCCGCACCAGGCTGGCGGTGACGTGCTCGGGTGCGGTAGCCAGGCTCACCTTGCCCGCTCCCAGGCGCCCACAGGCCTCGGCGGCCAGTAGCGCCGCCCCCCCGAAGCCGGGCGCTCCGCCCAGGATCAGCGCATGGCCAAAGTCCCCCTTGTGGGTGGTGCGGGCACGCGGCGGCAGCCAGGCCTCTATCAGGGAGGCATCGAGCAGGCGGGCGGCGGGCACCAGGTCGGCCTCGGCCAGGGCGTCCACGCCCAGGTCGCGGAAGACGACCTCGCCGGTGTGGTCCGCGGCGGCGCCGGTGTGCAGCCCCAGCTTGTCGCCGATAAAGGTCACGGTGGCAGCGGCGCGCACCGCCTCACCCAGCACCGCGCCGCTGTCGGCATGCAATCCCGAGGGAATATCGATGGCCAGCACCGGCTTGGCGCTCGCGTTGACCGCCGCGATCGCCTCGCGGAAGTCGCCGCGCACCTCGCCATCGAGGCCGGTGCCCAGCAGGGCATCCACCAGCAGCTGGCCGGAAAACGCCATGCCGGGACGCCAGGGCTCGGCGCCGACGCCGGCTGCGGTTGCCATGTCCGCGGCGCGGCGGGCATCGCCACTCAGCTCGTCGAGTTCCTTGAGCAGGATGCGCTGCACCGCAAGCCCCTCCGCGGCGGCCAGGGCGGCCAGCACATGGCCATCGCCGCCGTTGTTGCCGGCGCCGCACAGCACCGTCAGCGAGCGCACCTCGGGCCAGCGCTCCCTGAGGCACTGCCAGGCGGCAGCGCTGGCACGCTGCATCAGGGCGAAGCCCTCGATGCCACCGGCGATGGTCCGCCGGTCGAGCTCACGCACCTGCTCGGCACGGTAGAGCGGGTGCAGCGATACGGCAGGATGGCTGTCGGCCATGCGGTGTCTCCCGGGTGGCAATGCTTTATCATGGCGATGGTTCGATGAACGCGCTTATCGAACAGTGTAAAGCCTTAGTGGCTTGCGCCAAGTGACGCAGGCCCCCTGCACGGTGTTTCCGCGATCATGTCTTCCTCGTCTGTCCACGCCGACGCCCCCGATCTGCATGCCCTGGCCGAGCGCATCAAGGCCTGGGGAGGCGAGCTCGGCTTCCAGCAACTCGGCATCACCGATGTCGACCTGGCCGAGGACGAGGCGCGCCTCGCGCGCTGGCTGGATGCCGGCCGGCATGGCGAGATGGGCTTCATGGCCAAGCATGGCACCAAGCGCACCCGCCCCGCCGAGCTGGTGCCGGGCACCATACGGGTGATCAGCGTGCGCCTGGACTACCTGCCCGCCGAGGTGGAGACCCTGGCCACGCTGGAGCGGCCCGAGACGGCCTATGTATCGCGCTATGCCACCGGCCGCGACTATCACAAGCTGATGCGCAAGCGTCTGGCGACGCTGGCCAAGTGGATCGAGGCCGAGGCAGGGCCCTTCGGCTACCGCGCCTTCGTCGACTCGGCACCGGTGATGGAGCGCGCCCTGGCGCGCAAGGCGGGGCTCGGCTGGGTCGGCAAGAACGCCATGCTGCTCAACCCCCGGGCCGGCTCGCTATTCTTCCTGGGCGAGCTGTATACCGACCTGCCGCTGCCGGTGGACCCACCCTTCGAGGGCGAGCACTGCGGCAGCTGCAGCGCCTGCCGCACGGCCTGCCCGACCGGCGCCATCGTCGAGGACCGTGTGGTGGATGCTCGGGCCTGCATCTCCTACCTGACCATCGAGCTTCACGGCGCCATTCCCGAGCGCTACCGCGAGGCCATGGGCAACCGCGTGTTCGGCTGCGACGACTGCCAGCTGGTCTGCCCCTTCACCCGCTTCGCCACCCCCACCGCCGAGCCGGACTTCACGCCTCGCCACGACCTCGACCGCGCCAGCCTGCTGTCGCTGTTCGCCTGGGGCGAGGAGGAGTTCCTGGACAAGACCGCCGGCAGCCCGCTGCGCCGCATCGGCTACGCGCGCTGGCTGCGCAACCTGGCGGTGGGGCTGGGCAACGCCCCCTGGAGCGAGGCGGTGGAGGCCGCGCTGCGCGCGCGACTCGCCTATCCCTCCGACCTGGTGCGCGAGCACGTGCGCTGGGCGCTGGACAGGCAGCAGGAGAAGCGGCCGCCGCTGATTGCGGCGAGCGGTAAGCCGTAGGAGCGCGATTCATCGCGCGAGCAGGGGCGCCTGACGGCGCCAATCGCCGGATAAATCCGGCTCCTACAGCTCCCGGCGAAGCCCGGTTATTCCTCCTCGTCACTCCACTGGCCCGGCAGGCGCAGGAAGGTCTCGCGGTAGTGGGCCAGCTCGGCGATGGACTCCTTGATGTCGTCCATGGCCAGATGCACGTTGCGCTTCCGGAAACCCGCCATGGCACCGGGATTCCAGCGCTTGGCCAGCTCCTTGAGGGTGGAGACATCCAGGTTGCGGTAGTGGAAGAAGGCCAGCAGCTCGGGCATCTCGCGTTCCAGGAAGCGGCGATCCTGATGGACGCTGTTGCCGCACATCGGCGAGGTGCCGGAGTCGACATGCTCGCGCAGGAACTCGAGGGTACGCCGCTCGGCCTCGGCGGTGTCGATATCGCTGGCCTGCACCCGCGCGGTCAGCCCCGACTCGCCGTGGGTCTTCGTGCACCACTCGTCCATCGCCCCGAGCAGGGCGTCGGGCTGCCTGACCGCAATCACCGGCCCCTCGGCGACCACGTTGAGCTCGGCGTCGGTGACCAGGGTGGCCACCTCGATGATGCGCTCCTCCTCCGGGTCCAGCCCGGTCATCTCCAGATCGATCCACACCAGGCGCTGCTTGCGGGGATCCTGCTTGCTCTCTTTCGCTGACGCTTGCGAACTCATGGGGAAGGCTTCTCCTGCAGGGCCGGCTCGCAACCTCGCGACAGCCGGCGTCATGGATGAGTACAATGCCTTCATTGTACCGAGCATCAGGGCCTCATGAGCAAACGCAAGCTGAGCCGCCAGCAGCGCTGGCGTATCGAGAAGATCCAGGCCGAACGCGCCGAGCGTGCGACCCGACGTGACGTCCCGGAGGACGAGCTGCTGGCCGCGGGGGACTACGGCCCCGAGCAGCCGGGTCGGGTGATCGCCCACTTCGGGCGCACCCTGGACGTGCGACCGGACGCCGATGGCGAGGTGATACGCTGCCACCTGCGCGCCAACCTAGAGGGCCTGGTCACCGGTGACCGAGTGGTGTGGCGCGGCAGGACGGATGCCGAGGGATGCACCGTGGAGGGCGTGGTGGTGGCCCGCGGCGAGCGTGCAAGCGTGCTCGAACGCCCCGATGCCCGCGGCCAGCTCAAGCCGGTGGCGGCCAATATCGACCAGATCCTGATCGTCTTCGCGGTAGAGCCCGAGCCCCACCCCAACCTGATCGACCGCTACCTGGTGGCCGCCGAGGCCACCGGGATCCTTCCGGTGCTGGTGCTCAACAAGGTCGACCTGCTGCCCGATGACGGTGGCGAGCTGATGGCGCTGCTGCGCCGCTACGAGGGACTGGGCTACCCGGTGGTGACCACCACCACCGAGCGTGAAGGGGGCCTCGACGCCCTGCACGCCCGCCTGGCCGGCCGCACCTCGGTGTTCGTGGGACAGAGCGGGGTGGGCAAGTCGTCGCTGATCGACCGCCTGCTGCCCGATGAGGAACTTCGCATCGGCGAGCTGTCGAAGGATTCACGCAAGGGGACCCATACCACCACCACCGCGCGGCTCTATCGACTCCCGGAGGCGGCCGGTGCCGAACTGATCGACTCCCCGGGGATTCGCGAATTCGGCCTGATCCACCTCGACGAGCAGCAGGTCACCGAGGGTTTCATCGAGTTCCACCCCTTCCTGGGCCACTGCCGCTTCCGCGACTGTCGCCACCGCCAGGAACCCGGCTGCGCCCTGCTGGAAGCGGTGGAACGTGGCGAGATTCATCCCGAGCGCTTCGCCAGCTACCGCCGCATTCTCGACTCGCTGGAGACGAGCTGAGGGCGCGCAGAGACCAAGGACCTGACGCCAGGCCAGCCCCTGATTACCGGAAAGGAGAGCCCCATGAGTTCCGAAGCCAACCTGCTGCCGCTGATTGTCGAGCCGGAAGAGCTCGCCGAGCATCTCGACGATGCCTCGCTGCTGATCGTCGACGTGCCGATGCGCGCCGAGAGCTACGCCGAGGGCCACGTGCCCGGCGCGGTGTTCCTCGACAAGGCCCGGCTGATGCGCGGCCAAGGCGAGGTGCCCTGCCTCGAGCCCACCGTCGAGCAGCTCTCGGCACTGTTCAGCGAGCTGGGCCTGACCCGGGACACCCACGTGGTCGCCTACGACGACGAGGGCGGTGGCTGGGCGGGTCGCCTGCTGTGGACCCTGGAGCTGATCGGCCACACCCGCTACTCCTACCTCAACGGTGGCATCCACGCCTGGCGCGAGGCGGGCAAGCCGCTCGCAAGCGAGGCCAGCCGGCCCACTCCCAGCGAGTATGAGGCGGAGATCCTCCGGCCCGAGGAGCTGATCGAGCGCAGCGAACTGGTCGAACGTCTGGGCGAGAAGAACTTCGCGGTATGGGACGCCCGCTCCCCCGAGGAGTATCGCGGCGAGAAGGGCGAGAACAAGCGCCTGGGCCATATTCCCGGCGCGGTAAACCTGGAGTGGACCCAGGCCATGGACCGCGAGCGCGGCCTGCGCATCCGCGACTATGCCGAACTGATCACCGAGCTCGAGGCGCTGGGCCTGACCCCGGATATGGAAGTGGTCACCCACTGCCAGAGCCACCACCGCAGCGGCTTCACCTGGCTGGTAGGCCGTGCGCTGGGGTTCGAGAAGATCCGCGGCTATGCCGGCTCCTGGAAGGAGTGGGGCAATCGCGACGACACCCCGATCGAGAAGTAAGCCGTCATTACCCCGTTTCCCCTTAGAGACTTCGCGCATTGTCCCTATCCAAGCTGTTTGCCCTGATCCAGTACCCCCTGCCCCACCACCTGCTCTCGCGGCTGGTGGGTCGGCTCGCCGAGTGTCGCCAGCCGGCGATCAAGAATGCCCTGGTGCGCACCTTCATCCGGCGTTTCGGGGTGGACATGGCCGAGGCCGCCGAGCCGGATCCGACGGCCTACGCCACCTTCAACGACTTCTTCACCCGGGCGCTGAAGGACGGCGTGCGCCCCATTAGTGAGGGGCTGGTCAGCCCCGCCGACGGGCGGCTCTCGCAGTTCGGCGCCATCGAGGCGGGCCAGTTGATGCAGGCCAAGGGGCACCGCTTCTCCGCCGAGGCGCTGCTGGGTGGCGACGTGGAGGCCGCAACCCGCTACCTGGGCGGCAGCTTCGCCACGGTCTACCTCTCGCCCAGCGACTACCACCGTGTACACATGCCTCTGTCCGGCACCCTCACCGAGATGGTCTACGTGCCGGGACGGCTCTTCTCGGTGAACGCCGCCACCACCGAGCATGTCCCCGGTCTCTTCGCCCGCAACGAGCGTCTGGTGTGCCACTTCGATACCGAGCGCGGCCCCATGGCCATGGTGCTGGTGGGGGCGATGATCGTCGCCGCCATCGAGACGGTGTGGGCGGGCCAGATCACCCCGCTGCCCAAGGGTGGCGTGCAGCGTATTCGCTTCGACACCCCGATCAGGCTCGAGAAGGGCGCGGAGATCGGCCGCTTCAAGCTCGGCTCCACGGTGGTGATGGCGTTCAGTGAGCCGGTGGACTTCGCCGACGGCCTCGAGCCCGGCGCCAAGGTGCAGATGGGGCAGTCGCTGGGGGCACTCCGACAGCCATAGCAAGGGGCGCCGGGGACAAGCCGAAGAGGGGGTCCTACGCCAGGGATGGCGTCGGTAGCGTACAGGGAGGTATTCACAGCGCCCCCTCGCAGGCCTGTCGACGGAACAGCCCCGTGTGATGAATGCTTCACGCTGCTGGGTATAGTCGCTAGCAGCGCGGGGTGGCGAAGGCCATGACCTCCGCCACGCTCTCGTGGCCCAGCGCCAGCTGGATCAACCGGTCGATACCAAGTGCCACGCCGCTGCCCGCCGGCATGCCGTGGTCGAGTGCCGCCAGCAGGCGCGTGTCCACGTCTACCTCCGGCAGCCCCGCCGCCCGTCGGGTGGCGTTGTCCTCGGCAAAGCGCGCGGCCTGCTCGGCGGCATCGGTGAGTTCGTCGTAGCCGTTGGCGAGCTCCAGCCCCTCGAGATAGAGCTCGAACCGCGAGGCCACCCACTCCCCGTCCTCGGGGTCTCGGTGGCGCCGGGCCAGGGCCGCCTGGCTCGCCGGGTAGTCCACCACCACCTCGATCCCGCCCCGCCCCAGCTGCGGCTCGATGACCAGGCTCATCAGCAGGTCGAGGCAGTCGTCACGAGGGGCATCGTCCATGGAAAGTCCGCCCTGCTCCGCCACCAGCCGGCGCAGCGTTTCGATAGGCACGGTGAAGGGGTCGATGCCCAGGGCCTCCCGGAACAGCTCGCGATAACGGCGACGCCGCAGAGGTACGGGGTCATCCCCCGATTCTCGGCCCAGCACCCGGCGCACCAGATCGGTGGTCTCCTCGATGAGGGCAGCGAGAGGGAGGCCCGGGCGGTACCACTCCAGCATGGTGAATTCGAGGTTGTGGCGCCGCCCCACCTCGCCGTCGCGAAAGCAGCGCGCCAGTTGAAAGATAGGCCCTGCGCCCGCCGCCAGCAGCCGCTTCATGGCGAACTCCGGCGAGGTCTGCAGCCACAGCCGCTCGCGCCCGGCAGGCGTGGTGGCCTCGGCGGATAGCGACGCGAGATGCACATCGGTGCTGCCGCCATGGCCAAGCACCGGGGTCTCCACCTCCAGCACGCCGCGCTCGGCGAAGAAGGTGCGCACCTCGGCAATCAACCGCGCCCGCTCGCGCAGGGTCACGATGGTCGCCGTGGGGCGCCAGTCGTCGATCATCTTCAGGGTCTCCAGAATCGCCAAGGCCACGCATAAGCGTGGCCTTCATAGTGCAAAGCCGCGGCTTATCCGGCGACAGGCCTACGCGGGGGCGCTGTAAACCCATCCCTGGGCGCTACCGATGCCATCCGTGGCATAGGACCTCCGCTTCGACCTGTCCCCGGCGCCGCTTTCAGCTCGCAGCTAAATGCAATCAGGCGCGGGAGACGTACTCGCCGCTCCGCGTATCCACCTTGAGGACCTCGCCCTCGTTGATGAACAGCGGCACACGCACCACGGCACCGGAGGAGAGGGTCGCCGGCTTGGAGCCGCCCTGGGCGGTGTCGCCCTTCAGGCCGGGGTCGGTCTCGGTCACCTCGAGTTCGATGAAGTTGGGCGGGCTCACACTGATGGCGTTGTCGTTCCACAGAGTGATGGTGTAGACCACCTGCTCCTTGAGCCACTTCTCGGTGTCGCCCAGGGCCTTCTTCTCCACCGGATACTGCTCGAAGGAGCCGTCGGTCTTCATGAAGTACCACATCTCGCCATCGTTATAGAGATACTCCATGTCCAGATCCAGGACATCGGCGCCTTCCAGGCTTTCGCCGGACTTGAAGGTGCGCTCCCAGACGCGGCCGGTCATCAGGTTGCGCAGCTTGACGCGGTTGAACGCCTGGCCCTTGCCCGGCTTGACGAACTCGTTCTCGACGATCGCACAGGGGTCGCCGTCGAGCATCACCTTCAGACCGGCCTTGAATTCGTTGGTAGAATAGTTCGCCATCTTCACTCACCCATGGATTTGAGCGCGTCACCGGAGCCCCGGCGGCGCACTGGGAAACGATTTTCGACGAGGGCATGCCTTACGAGGCGCAATCTCGTCAGCATTGACTGGTGCCGCATGATAACCCGAAGCCCCGCCCAATTGCAGCGTCATGACGAAGGCGAACCGCTGACGTTGCCGCCCGCCTGGCAGGCCCAGCTGGCCGGCGCCGTCCGCGACCCGCGCGAGCTGTGTCGCCGCCTGGGGCTGGACGAGCGCTGGCTGCCCGGGGCAGAGGCTGGCCATGAGCTCTTCGAGGTGCGCGTGCCGGAGGCCTTCCTTTCGCGCATGCGACCTGGCGATCCCCACGACCCCCTCCTGCGTCAGGTACTCCCGTTAGACGAGGAGGTACGGCCTACGCCGGGTTATATTGCCGACCCGCTGGAAGAGGCCGCGCATACCCCGGCCAAGGGGCTGATCCACAAGTACTCGGGGCGCGTGCTGCTGATCGCGAGCCCTGCCTGTGCGGTGAACTGCCGCTACTGCTTCCGTCGCCACTTCCCCTACGCCGAGAACTCCCCCTCCATGGCCCAGTGGGAGGCGACCCTCGACACCCTACGTGACGACACCACAATCCACGAGGCGATCCTCTCCGGCGGCGACCCGTTGGCCGCCAGCGATCGGCGTCTCGCCTGGCTAGTGGCGCGCCTGGAGGAGATCCCCCATCTGACGCGCCTACGCATCCACACCCGGCTGCCGGTAGTGATCCCCCAGCGCATCGACGACACCCTGCTCGCCTGGCTCGGAGGCACCCGCCTGCAGAAGGTGATGGTGCTGCATATCAACCACCCCCACGAGATCGATGACGCCGTCATCGCCGCCTGTGCCCGCCTGCGCGAGGCCGGGGTGACCCTGCTCAACCAGAGCGTGCTGCTGCGCGGGGTCAACGACTCGGTGGCGGCGCTGGCCACGCTCTCCGAACGGCTCTTCGAAGCCGGCGTGCTGCCCTACTATCTGCATGTGCTCGACCCGGTAGCCGGCGCGGCCCACTTCGACGTCCCGGACGACGAGGCCCGCGAACTGGTCGCGGGCCTAAGGGAAGTGCTGCCGGGGTTCCTGATGCCGCGGCTGGTCAGGGAGATCCCCGGGGAAGGGAGCAAGACGCCCTTGTAGGAGCCCAATTCATTGGGCGATGGAGGCCGTAGGCCTCCCCGGCGGCGACCCGCTGAGCCTGGTCAATACCGCCATGGCGCCTGCGGCGCCTGTCGCGCAGCAGAGCTGCCCTCCTACAGAAACGGCGTCACGCCAGTGACGCTGCAGTCACATTGGCCGCTGGTTCCTGGCTGGAGAGCTTGCGGTTGATGGCGCTCATCACCGCCTTCATGGAGGCGCTGGTGATGCTCTCGTCGGTGCCCACGCCGAACACCGCCTCGCCGTCGATGCGCACCTCCACGTAGGCGATCGCCTCGGCATCCGAGCCCTGGCCACGGGAGTGCTCGTGGTAGTCGATGATTTCCACGTCATGGCCGGCGGCCGCCAGCGCCTTGATGAAGGCGGCCAGCGGGCCGTTGCCCTGCCCCTGGAGGGTACGCCGCTCGCCGCGCTCCTCGATGGTGGCCTCCAGGGTCACGGTGGGGCTGTCCGGCTCCGAGGAGAGGCGATGGCTGACCAGCGCATAGGGCGAGGTCTGCTCGAGGTACTCGTCGGCGAAGGCCTGGTAGATCATCTGTGAGGTGATCTCCTTGCCCGTGCGGTCGGCCACCTCCTGCACCACCTGGCTGAACTCGATGGAGAGGCGGCGCGGCAGCTCGATGCCGTGCTCCTGCTCCAGCAGGTAGGAGACGCCACCCTTGCCCGACTGGCTGTTGACGCGAATCACCGCCTCGTAGCTGCGGCCCACGTCCAGCGGATCGATGGGCAGGTAGGGCACGTCCCAGACGGCCTCGGGGTGGGCGCGGCGCTCGGCCATGCCCTTCTTGATGGCATCCTGGTGCGAGCCGGAGAAGGCAGTGAACACCAAGTCGCCCACATAGGGGTGGCGCGGATGTACCGGCAACTGATTGCAGTACTCTACCTCGCGCATGACCGGGGTGATATTCGAGAAGTCGAGCCCCGGGTGCACCCCCTGGGTGTACATGTTCATCGCCAGGGTGACGATATCCACGTTGCCGGTCCGTTCGCCGTTGCCGAACAGGGTTCCCTCGACGCGATCGGCGCCGGCCATCAGCGTCATCTCGGCGGCAGCCACGCCGGTGCCGCGGTCATTGTGGGGATGCACACTGACGATCAGCGCCTCACGATCCTTGATGTTGCGGCAGAACCATTCGATCTGGTCGGCGTAGTTGTTGGGAGTGGCGACCTCCACCGTGGCCGGCAGGTTGACGATCATCTTCTTCTCGGCGCTGGCGCCGAAGGTGTCCATGACCGCCTCGACGATCTCTCGGGCGAACTCCATCTCGGTGGTGGTGAACAGCTCCGGCGAGTACTGGAAGGTCCAGTTCGTCTCGGAGGACTCCTCCATGCGCTGACGGATACGCGCGGTGGCATCCACGGCGATCTGGATGCACTCGGGCTTGTCGACACCGAACACCACGCGGCGGAACATCGGATCGGTGGCGTTGTAGACGTGGACGATGGCGTTTTTCGCCCCCTTGAGGGCCTCGAAGGTGCGGTCGATCAGGTGGTCGCGGGCCTGGGTCAGCACCTGGATGGTGACATCCTCGGGAATGCGGTCATTCTCGATCAGCGAGCGTACGAAGTCATAGTCGGTCTGGGAGGCGGAGGGGAAGCCGACCTCGATCTCCTTGAAGCCGACCTTCACCAGCAGGTCGAAGAGGCGTTGCTTGCGCTCCTGATCCATGGGGTCGATCAGCGACTGGTTGCCGTCGCGCAGGTCGACGCTGGTCCAGATGGGCGGCTGCTCGATGCGGCGATTGGGCCACTGGCGGTCGGGCAGGTCCACGGCGACGAAGGGGCGATACTTGGCGGCGGGATTGTCGAGCATCATGGCGGCGTTCTCCTCTGGATACGGGGCGTCAGGCGTGCTGGCGTTCGGAAACGGCAACGCCCCGACGGCGGGGAGCCGGTCGGGGCGCTGCATGAAAGATCACGGTGCGGAAGGCAGCGCCCCGCTGGGGCGATACCGGTGCGACCTGGAAACAAGCTATGACGACGGGGATGGATGACATGGTACGACCTCTTGACGACCGGGGCTCCAACAGGGGAGCAGTGACTCGGCGATGCAGGCGGCATCGCCAGCGCTCAGGCTAGCGCTAGTAGTCGTAGGTCGAGGTCGTACGCGGTCAGGTTCATACCCCTAGAAAATCAGGCCTGAAGGGCATTGTCAACTCCGTCGCTCCAGCAGTGCCTCCATGCGGGTCAGCTGGTCACGCAGCTCGCGCACGTCACTGCGCAGCCCGTGGAGCTCGGCGGCCTCCCCCTCCCCGCTCTCGATCTCCATCTGCACGCTCTCCTTCTGCATCACGTCGAGCACGATGCCGATCATCATGTTGAGGAAGATGAAGGCGGTGAGGAAGATGAAGGTCAGGTAGTAGATCCAGCTCCAGGCATACACCTCCTGGGTGGCATACATCACGTCGGTCCAGTCCTCGAAGGTGGCGATGCGGAACAGCGTGAGCATGGCGATGGAGATATTGCCCCACAGGAAGTCATCGATGTCCGCGAACAGGAAGCTGCCGATGGCCGCATAGATGTAGAAGATGATGAACATCAGCAGCGCCACATAGCCCATCCGCGGGATCGACTTGACCAGCGCCGCCATCAGCAGGCGAAGCTCGGGGATCATCGACACCAGGCGCAGCACCCGGAAGATGCGCAGCAGCCGCGCCAGCAGCACCATCTCCGAATCGTCCAGGGGGATCAGGCTGGCGGTGACGATCAGGAAGTCGAAGACGTTCCAGCCGCGGCGGAAGAAGTCCCGCAGGCGCCGTTCCGCGGCCATGCGGATCAGGATCTCCACCAGGAAGAATACCGTCACCGCCACGTCCAGGGCCAGCAGCCACTGCTGGAAGCGATTGGTCTCCTCGTAGGTCTTGGCGCCGATCAGCAGCGCCGAGATGATGATGATGGCGATGACCGCGGTCTCAAACAGCTTGTTGGCACGCAGCCGCTCGAAACGGTCGCGCCATGCCTCGAAGACCGAGCTCACGACGCCGACTCCTCCAGGTCACCCTGGCGATAGCCGATCAGGTAGAGCACCGCATCGAGCCCCAGCGTCGAGATGGAGTGGCGCGCCTGGGCGCGCACCAGGGGCTTGGCGCGGAAGGCGATGCCGAGCCCGGCGGCAGCGAGCATCTTGAGGTCGTTGGCGCCGTCGCCCACGGCGATGGTCTGCTCCATGGCAAGCCCCTCGCGTGCGGCGATCTCGCGCAGCAGCTCTGCCTTGCGGTCGGCGTCGAGGATCGGCTCGCGGACCTCGCCGGTCACCTTGCCGCTCTCGATCACCAGCTGGTTGGCGTGGATCTCGTCGAAGCCGAGCTTCTCCTGCAGGTGGCGGGCGAAGTAGGTGAAGCCGCCCGAGAGGATCGCCGTGCGGTAGCCCAGGCGCTTGAGCTGGGCCATCAGCCGCTCGACGCCATCCATCAGCGGAAGCGACTCGGCAATCTCGGCCAGCACCGACTCGTCGAGGCCGGCAAGCTTGGCCATGCGCTCGCGGAAGCTCTGCTGGAAGTCCAGTTCGCCGCGCATCGCCCGCTCGGTGACCTCGGCCACCTCGTCATAGACTCCGTGGCGGCGCGCCAGCTCGTCGATCACCTCGGCCTGGATCAGGGTGGAGTCCATGTCGAAGCACACCAGGCGGCGGTGCCGGCGCCAGATGGAGTCCTCCTGGATGGCGATATCCACGCCGTGCATGGCGCCCAGCGCCAGCGCCTTCTCGCGCAGGGCATCGAGGTCGATCTCCTCACCACGCAGCCAGCACTCCACACAGGCACCCTGGATGGCATCGCGCTCGCCGGGCACACCGCCGTCCAGCGGCTCGCGGCCGGAGAGGCGATGGATCAGCTCCACGGTCAGGCCATGCTCGGCGGTGAGCGCCCCCACCTCGGCGAGGATACCCGCCGGCAGGTGCGGCGCCAGCAGGGTCAGGATCAGCCGCGGCTGGCTGGCCTGGCTGCTCCAGCGCTGGTAGTCCTCGGCGGCGACCTGGATCGCCTGGACGTCGAGGCCCAGCTCGTCCCCCGCCGCCGAGAGCGCCGCCTCGAGGTCGGCCTCCCGCTCGAGCCCCACCAGGGCCTCCAGGGAGAGCATGCCGAAGGTCACGCTCTGGTTGATGTCCAGCAGCCGCGCGCCGCTGGCCGCCAGGGCCCGGCCCAGGCCGGCCAGTTGGCCCGGCTGCGCCGCGCCGGTGGCGCGAATCAGGATTCGTCGTGTCATTCGCCAACCTCCAACCTGTCGACCTTCTGCAGCCCGCGGGGCAACTTGCTGCCGCGCCGGCCGCGCTCGCCGAGATAATACGCCAGATCGTCGGCCTTGAGGGTCAGGTGGCGCTTGCCGGCGTGCACCACCAGTGCCGCGCCCTCCGGCAGCACCACCAGGTCGCGCACGAACTCCTCGCGCCGCGCCGCCCGCGGCCCCGGGATATCGATCATCTTGTTGCCCTTGCCCTTGGCCATCTCGGGAAGCTCCGCCAGGGGGAACAGCAGCAGGCGCCCCTCGTTGGAAACCGCCGCGACCAGCGCCCCCTCACCCTCCGGTACCTGAACCGGCGGCAGCACGTTGCACCCCTTGGGCACGGTCAGCACCGACTTGCCGGACTTGTTCTTGCCGACCAGCTCCTCGAGCCGCGCCACGAAGCCATAGCCGCCGTCAGAGCCGAGCAGGTAGCGGGTGGACGGCGGTGCCAGCATCACTCCGGCCATATGGGCACCGGCGACCACGTTGACCCGGCTGGTGACCGGCTCGCCCTGGCCCCTCGCGCTGGGGAGGTTGTGGGCCTGCAGGGTATAGGCGCGGCCGGTGTCATCGAGCAGCACCAGCGGCTGGTTGGTCTTGCCCCGGGCGGCCAGCGCGAAACGGTCTCCGGCCTTGTAGGAGAGCCCGGCGGGGTCGATCTCGTGCCCCTTGGCGCTGCGGATCCAGCCCTTCTCGGAGAGCACCACGGTGACCGGGTCGGCGCCCACCAGCTCCACTTCGGAGAGCGCCCGGGCCTCCTCGCGTTCGACGATGGGCGAGCGTCTGGAATCGCCATGGGCCTCGGCGGCGTCGCGCAGCTCCTCCTCGATAAGGTCGGTGAGCTTGGCCTCATTGCCGAGCAGCTCCTGGAGGCGTGCGCGCTCGGCCTCGAGCTCCTCCTGCTCGCCGCGGATCTTCATCTCCTCGAGCTTGGCCAGGTGGCGCAGGCGCAGCTCGAGGATCGCCTCGGCCTGGCGGTCACTGAGACCGAAGGCCTCCATCAGCGCGGGCTTGGGCGCATCCTCCTCGCGGATGATGCGGATCACCTCGTCGATGTTGAGGTAGGCGATCAGCAGGCCCTCGAGGAGGTGCAGGCGATCCTCCACCTTGCCCAGGCGGTGCTCCAGGCGCCGACGCACCGTGGAGCGCCGGAAGCGCAGCCACTCGCCGAGCATGTCGGGCAGCGCCATCACTCGCGGGCGGCCATCGAGACCGATCACGTTCATGTTGACGCGGATGTTCTTCTCGAGATCGGTGGTGGCGAACAGGTGCGCCATCAGCGCCTCGATATCGACGCGGTTGGAGCGCGGCTCGATCACCAGCCGGGTCGGCTCCTCGTGGGTCGACTCGTCGCGCAGGTCGGCCACCATGGGCAGCTTCTTGGCCTGCATCTGGGCGGCGATCTGCTCGAGTATCTTGGCCCCGCTGACCTGGTAGGGCAGCGCAGTCACCACGATGCTGCCCTCCTCCATCACGTAGCGGGCGCGCAGCTTCACCGAGCCACGCCCGCTCTCGTAGAGCTTCCGCAGGTCCGCGCGGGGCGTGATGATCTCCGCCTCGGTGGGAAAGTCCGGTGCCGGCAGGTGCTGGACCAGGTCGGCGGTGGTCGCCTCGGGATGGCGCAGCAGGTGACAGGTGGCCTCGACCACCTCGTTCACGTTGTGGGGCGGGATATCGGTGGCCATGCCCACGGCAATGCCGGTGCCGCCGTTGAGCAGCACGTGGGGGAGGCGCGCCGGCAGCACCACCGGCTCGTTCATGGTGCCATCGAAGTTCGGGGTCCAGTCCACGGTGCCCTGGCCGAGTTCGGCGAGCAGCACCTCGGCGAACTTCGACAGCCGCGCCTCGGTGTAGCGCATGGCGGCGAAGGACTTGGGGTCGTCGGGGCTGCCCCAGTTGCCCTGGCCGTCCACCAGCGGGTAGCGGTAGCTGAACGGCTGGGCCATCAGCACCATCGCCTCGTAGCAGGCGCTGTCGCCGTGGGGATGGAACTTGCCCAGCACGTCGCCGACGGTACGCGCCGACTTCTTGTACTTGGCGCTGGCGTTGAGGGCCAGCTCGCGCATGGCGTAGACGATGCGCCGCTGCACGGGCTTCATGCCGTCACCGATATGCGGCAGCGCCCGGTCGAGGATGACGTACATCGAATAGTCGAGATACGCCTTCTCGGTGTACTCGCGCAGCGAGAGGCGTTCGACGTCGCCCTCCGCTACCTGGATATCCATGGTCATAGGGGGTTACACCTCGATGTCCGCCAGATTGCCGTAGTCCTCGAGCCAGCTCTTGCGGTCGGAGGCGCGTTTCTTGGCCAGCAGCATATCCATCATCTCCATGGTGCCGTCGCCGACCTCGCGGGTGAGCTGCACCAGGCGGCGAGTCTCCACCGCCATGGTGGTCTCGCGCAGCTGCAGCGGGCTCATCTCGCCCAGGCCCTTGAAGCGCTGCACGTTCACGGTGCCCCGCTTGCCCTCCAGCTTGCGCAGGATCGCCGACTTCTCGCTCTCGTCCAGGGCGTAGAAGACCTCCTTGCCCAGGTCGATGCGGTAGAGCGGCGGCATGGCCACGAAGACGTGTCCGGCATCCACCAGCGCCGGGAAGTGACGCACGAAGAGCGCGCACAGCAGGGTGGCGATATGCAGGCCGTCGGAGTCGGCATCGGCAAGGATGCAGATCTTGTGGTAGCGCAGCTTGGAGAGGTCGTCGCTGCCCGGGTCCATGCCGATGGCCACGGCGATGTCGTGGACCTCCTGGGAGCCGTAGATATCGTGGCTTTCCACCTCCCAGGTATTCAGGATCTTGCCGCGCAGCGGCAGAATCGCCTGGCTCTCGCGGTTGCGCGCCTGCTTGGCACTGCCGCCGGCCGAGTCGCCCTCCACCAGGAACAGCTCGCTCTGCGCCGGATCCTGGCCGGAGCAGTCGGCCAGCTTGCCGGGCAGCGCCGGGCCCTGGGTGACCTTCTTGCGCGCCACCTTCTTCGAGCTCTTCTGGCGACGCTGGGCGGCGCTGATCACCAGCTCGGCCAAGGCCTCGGCCTGGTCCACATGCTGGTTGAGCCACAGCGAGAAGGCGTCCTTGACCACCCCGGAAACGAAGCCCGCCACCGTGCGCGAGGAGAGACGCTCCTTGGTCTGGCCGGCGAACTGGGGATCGAGCATCTTCACCGAGAGCACGTAGCTGACCCGCTCCCAGAGGTCCTCGGCGGTCAGCTTGACCCCCCGCGGCAGCAGGCTGCGGTACTCGCAGAACTCGCGAAGCGCCTCGAGCAGGCCGGCGCGCAGGCCATTGACGTGGGTGCCCCCCTGGGGCGTGGGAATCAGGTTGACGTAGCTCTCCAGCAGCGGCTCGCCGCCCTCGGGGAGCCACTGGATCGCCCAGTCCACGCCGTGCTCGTCGTCGGCGAAGTGGCCGATGAAGGGCGCGGCAGGCAGCACCTCATAACCGTCGGTGGCCTGGGCCAGGTAGTCACGCAGGCCATCGGCGTACTGCCACTCGCTCTCGGTGCCATCGGCCTCCACCAGGCTCACCTTGAGCCCAGGGCAGAGCACCGCCTTGGCGCGCAGCAGGTGCTTCAGGCGCCCCACGGCCAGGCGCGGACTGTCGAAGTAGCTCGGCTCCGGCCAGAAGCGCAGCACGGTGCCGGTATTGCGCTTGCCCACGCTGCCGATCACCGCCAGCTTGGAGACCGGCTCGCCGTGCTCGAAGGCGACGGCGTGGCGGCTGCCGTCGCGCAGCACCTCCACCTCGAGGCGCCGGGAGAGCGCATTGACTACCGAGACGCCGACCCCGTGGAGGCCGCCGGAGAACTTGTAGCTGGCATTGGAGAACTTGCCGCCGGCGTGGAGCCGGGTAAGGATCAGCTCCACCCCGGAGACGCCATGCTCGGGGTGGATATCGATGGGCATGCCGCGGCCGTCGTCGGAGACCTCGATGCCGCCATCCTCGAACAGGCGCACGCTGACTTGGCTCGCGTGGCCGGCCAGCGCCTCGTCGACGCTGTTGTCGACCACCTCCTGGATCAGGTGGTTGGGACGGCTGGTGTCGGTGTACATGCCCGGGCGCTTGCGCACCGGCTCCAGGCCGGATAGCACCTCGATCGAACTGGCACTGTATTGCGTCATGAGTCGTCCGGTTCCTTAGTGTTGGCTGGCCTGCCACTCCGGCGGCAAGGCATGGCCGCCATGGGCCAGCACCGCCGGCAAGTGCCGGGAGAGCACCGTGAAGGCGTGGTCGGCCCCGGGGTGCAGCAGGGTCCGTGCGCCGCGATAGAGCGTGAAGGCATGCGCCGCGTCGAGCACCTCGTCGGCGCTACCCAGCAGCAGCAGGTAGCGCTCCGGGGTGACCGCCACGGGCGTCAGCGACGCCAGCTCGGCCAGGTGCTGGCGGCCGATGGTGAAGTGCTCGCCGGTATGCTCGTTGGCGAAGCGCTCGCCCACCCATTCGGCCACCAGGTCCGCCGGGCGAACCGCCGGGTTGATCAGCACGCCATCGAGGTCGTGGCGCTCGGCCAGGCAGGTGGCCAGGAAGCCGCCCATGGAGCTGCCCGCGACCAGCGGGCGCTCCCCCAGCTCGGCCAGGCGCGATTCGGCCAGTGCCAGCGCCGAACCGGGGCGGTGCGGCAGCTGGGGGGTAATACAGGGCACTCCCAATGCCTCGCAGGCGCGGCGCATCAGCACCCCTTTGGGCGAGTCGGCCCCGCTATTGAAGCCGTGCAGATAGAGCACGCCGCTGGCCGGGCGACCCCGCCGTGGCGCACTCAGCATACCCTAACACCTGTATGGGTAGCCAGCATCATGGAGACTCCTCCGCCGCCCAGGCCGCCTCGATCAGTGCCCGGGTGGAGGCGTCCATGGACGCGAGGCCCTGGTGGCTCTCGAGGATACGCTGGGTCTCCCCGGCAATCTTCTTGCCCAGTTCAACGCCCCACTGGTCGAAGGGGTTGATGCCCCAGATGGTCGCCTGGACGAACACCTTGTGCTCATAGAGCGCGATCAGCGCCCCCAGGGTGGCCGGGGTGAGCTCATCGAGCAGCAGGGTGCTGGAGGGTTGATTGCCGCGATAGCGCTTGTGGCCCGGGCGCGGGCCATCGTCGGCGATGGCATCGTCGCCCAGCATCAGCACTCGGGACTGGGCGAAGCAGTTGGCCAGCGTCAGCCGGTGCTGGCCCTTGAGGTGCTCGCGAGTGGCGGCATCTTCGACATCGTCATAGCGCCGGAGCGGGGCGATGAAGTCGCACTCCACCGCCTGGGTACCCTGGTGCAGCAGCTGATAGAAGGCGTGCTGGGCGTTGGGGCCGAGCTGCCCCCACAGCACCGGGCAGGTGGCGTAGTTCACCTCGCGACCGTCATGGGTCACCGACTTGCCGTTGGACTCCATCTCCAGCTGCTCGAGATAGGCGGCGAAGTACTCCAGGCGGCCATCGTAGGGGAGGATGGAGTGGGCGCGGATATCCAGGAAGTTGACGTTCCAGATCCCCGCCAGGGCCAGCAGCACCGGCAGGTTGTCGGCCAGGGCCGCCTCGCGGAAGTGGCGATCCATGGCATGGGCCCCGGCCAGCAGGGCGCGGAAATTGTCCATGCCCACCATCAGGGCGATGGGCAGACCGATCGCCCCCCACAGCGAATAGCGCCCGCCGACCCACTCCCAGAACTCCAGCCGGTGGGCCGGGTCTATGCCCCACTCGCCCATCTTCTCGTCACTGGCCGAGACGCCGATGAAGTGCTGGCGCATGATCAGCTCGGCATCGACGCCCTCCTCTCCCGCCAGGCGGCCCATCAGCCAGTCTCGGGCGGTATTGGCGTTGGAGAGGGTATCGATGGTGGTGAAGGACTTCGACGACAGCACGAACAGCGTGGTCTCGGGATTGAGCCGCCGCAGGTAGTCGGCCAGCTGGGAGCCGTCCATGGTAGAGGCGAAGTGCACCTCGACCGAATGCACGTCATCCGGGCGGTAGTCGGCCAGGGCATGGGTCACCATCAGCGGGCCGAGATCCGAGCCGCCCACCCCCAGGTTGACCACATCGCGGATCGCCCTGCCGGTGGCGCCCCGCCACTGCCCAGAATGAAAACGCTCCACCATGGCGGCCATGTGCTCCAGGGTACAATGCACCCCGGGCACCAGGTCTTCGCCTTCCACCACCAGCGAGGCATCGGCGGGCAGGCGCAGGGCGGTGTGCAGCGCCGGGCGATCCTCGCTGACGTTGACGCGCTCGCCGTCGAGCAGCCGGCCGATGGCCGCGGGCACCTCGGCCTGCTCGGCAAGCGCCAGCAGGCGCGCCAGGGTCTCGGCGGACCAGCGCTGCTTGGAGAGGTCGAGGGTCAGGCCCGCGGCGTGGCGGGTGAAGCGCGGCTGGCGATCCGGCTCCGCCGCGAACAGCTCGCGCAGATGGGTCTGGCCCAGGGTATTGGCATGCGCCTGCAAAGCCTGCCAGGCGGGGGTCTGATCGATCATGGCTCCTCCTTGGACGTCGTATGAACGGGCCTCCGTGCACCGCCCTACATCACAACGTAGAATGACGGATTTCCCTGCATGACTGGCTCGACGATGAGTGACGCATCTTACCGTGACGCGATCTTTTCGACACCCCTCGACCGGGTGGCACGCTTCTCCTTCGACGAGCGGGTAGTCGCCTGCTTTCCCGACATGATCCGTCGCTCGGTGCCGGGCTATGGGCAGATACTCGGCATGCTGGGGCTGATCGCCCGTCGTCACCTACGCCACGGTGCCCGGGTCTATGACCTGGGCTGCTCGCTGGGTGCCGGCGGCCTGACCCTGGCCGGCCAGCTCGCCCCGGACGCCTTTCGCTACACCGGTGTGGACCTCTCGCCGGCCATGGTCACCCGCGCCCGGGAGACGCTGACCAGCGAGTGCCCCGAGCATGCCATGGAAGTGCTCGAAGGCGACATCCGGCGCCTCGATTACCAGCCGGCCGGCATGATCGTGCTCAACTTCACCCTGCAGTTCCTGCCTCCGGAGGACCGCGAGGCGCTGATGACCCGGCTCTTCGAGGCGCTGGAGCCCGGCGGCGTGCTGGTGCTCTCGGAGAAGATCCAGGCCTGCGACGAACAGGAGAACGCCTGGCTGGTAGAGCGCTACCACGACTTCAAGCGCGCCAACGGCTACAGCGACCTGGAGATCAGCCAGAAGCGCACGGCGCTGGAGAACGTGCTGGTACCCGACACCCTGGACGCGCACCATGCCCGCCTGGCCAGGGCCGGCTTCTCGCGCAGCCATACCTGGTTCCAGCTGCTCAACTTCGCCTCCGTCGTGGCGTTCAAGGACGGGGCGTTCAAGAACGAGGCCTTCAAGGACACCGCTTCCCCCAAGTCACAGGAGACCTGAGGGTGCCGATACCCACCGAACATCGCGACCTCTACCAGGCCTTCCTCGACCAGGGCCTCGACGCCTGGCTGGCCCGGCTGCCCGAGCAGCTAGCCCGCGGGCTCGATCGCCGCCGCTACGGCGACCTGCCCGCCTGGGAGAAGGCGGTGGCCAAGCTGCCGGTGCTTCCCGAGGAGCGCGAGGTACGCCTGGATGCCGATACCATCACGGTGGAATGCGACCTTTCCGACAGCCGGCGCCGCCAGTGCGAGAACCTGCTCGGCAAGCTCACCCCCTGGCGCAAGGGGCCGTTCGAACTCGCCGGCATTCATATCGACACCGAGTGGCGCTCCGACTGGAAGTGGCAGCGCGTCGCCCCCCACCTGGCACCGCTGGCGGGCAGGAAGATGCTCGACGTGGGCGGCGGCAGCGGCTACCACGGCTGGCGCATGGCCGGGGCAGGGGCCTCCTTCGTGTTGGTGATCGACCCCTCGCCGCGCTTCTTCTGGCAGTTCCGGGCGGTACGCCACTTCGTCGGCGACGCCGATGGCCATCGCACCCACTTCCTGCCGGTGGGCATCGAGGAGGTCCCCGAGGAGCTCGGCTTCTTCGATACGGTATTCTCCATGGGAGTGCTCTACCACCGCCCCTCGCCGCTGGAGCACCTGCTGCAGCTCCGCGGCGCCCTGCGTCCCGGTGGCGAGCTGGTGCTGGAGACCCTGGTCGTCGAGGGCGATGCCACCACGGTGCTGCTGCCCGGGGAGCGCTACGCCGCCATGCCCAACGTCTACTTCCTGCCCTCCTCCGCCGCCCTTTGCCAATGGCTCAAGCGCTGTGGCTTTACCAACGTGCGGGTGGTCGACGAAGCACCGACGACGACAGAGGAGCAACGCACCACCGACTGGATGACCTTCCAGTCGCTGTCCGACTTCCTCGATCCCGACGACCCGTCTCTGACTCGCGAAGGTTACCCCGCCCCGCGCCGCGCGGTGATCATCGCCAATCGCCCCGCTTAGCACCAGGAGCTTGCATCGAGCCATTGGGGTTGTACTACAAGGTATGGCAGACTCGCAGTTCCCTTCCCCAAGCAAGGAGAGCCTACATGGGTGTACTCGCATGGATTCTGTTCGGCCTGATCGCCGGCGTCCTGGCCAAGTGGATCATGCCCGGCAAGGACCCGGGTGGCATCATCGTGACCATCCTGATCGGTATCGGCGGTGCCTTCGTGGGCGGCTGGCTGGGTTCCATGGTCGGCATGGGCAGCATGGGCGACTTCAGCCTGGGCAGCTTCATCACCGCCATCATCGGTGCCCTGGTGCTGCTCGGCGCCTACCGCATGATCAGGAAGTGATTCGCCCGTCGCCGCCTCAGGCAGACACGCAGAAGCCGCTCCTCGGAGCGGCTTCTGCGTTTTCGGATGGAGCGCACCGCAGCGGTCGACCCGTCACCGACATCACCTTCAGCGCCGCAGGATCGTAAGCCACCGCCCCAGGTTGAGGATGCTGGCAAGCGATGCCGCCACATAGGTGAAGGCGCAGGCGGTGAGCACATGGCGGGCGCCGGCCATATCGCCCGGCGGGATGTACTCCTTGAGCAGCGGCAGGGCACGCTGGAAGCTGGCGTCGAACTCCACCGGCAGGGTCACCAGGTGCACCAGCGCCGCGGTGCCGAAGCTGATCACCGCCGCGGCCACCACGATGGCGAGACCGCCGGGCAGGCGGGTGAGCAGGAACAGGAAGGGGGCAGCCATCATCAGCAGCGCGCCGAGCTTCTCGGCCTTCTGGGCCACAGCCACCAGCCGCGAACGCGCCAGCAGCGGCGCATAGCCCCGATGGTGCTGGATGGCGTGGCCCACCTCGTGGGCCGCCACCGTGACCGCGGTGAGCGAGCGGCCGCCATAGACCGACGGCGAGAGCCGCACACGGCGCGCCACGGGGTCGTAGTGGTCGCCCTGCTCGGTGCGCTCCACCCTGACCCCCTCGATACCCAGCCGGCGCAGCAGGTGGTCAGCCAGTTCCGCCCCACTGCCGGGGTAATCGTCGCGGCCGCGAGCATGGCGCTTGAGCACCCACTGGGCCCAGACGTTGGGCAGCAGGAAGAGGGCCAGCAGCAGGGCAATGGCAATAATCAGCATGTCAGAGATCGACTCGCTGCACTTGCGTTGTCAGGGTTGCGCCATCCAGATCGACGACACGATAGCCGGGACGCGCGACCGGGTCGACGGCAAAGGTCTCGCTGCCCGGCAGGAAGGGGTCGATGGTGGAGGGGCAGCCGTAGACCATGATCTCGCCCTCTCCCGCTGCATGGCGGCCCACGAAGGCCTGGTGGATATGCCCGCAGAGGATCGCCTGCACCCCGGTGAAGGGCGCCAGGGTCTTCCAGAACGCCTCGGCATGCCGCAGGCCGATGGCATCCAGCCAGGCGGAGCCCACTTCCAGGGGTGGATGGTGCATGGCGATCAGCACCGGCCGCACCGGGTCTGCGGCTAGGCGCCGGGCCAGCGCCTCCAGGGCCGCCTCGCCGAGCTCGCCATGGGGCTTGCCGGGCAGGTGGGTATCGAGCAGCAGGATGCGCCAGTTGCCGAGTGTCAGCTCCGCCGGCAACGGCCGGGTGGCGGCCATGGGTTCGATCACGTCGTGATTGCCGGGCAGCCACTCCCAGGGGGCCTCGAGGGCGTCCAGGGTGCGCCTGGCCAGGGCGTAGGAGGCGGAGCTGTCGTCGTTGCTGATATCCCCGGTGACCAGCACCCGATCCGGCCGCTCATGGTTGACGGCCGCCACCACCGCCTCCAGCTGGCGCAGCGGAACACCGCGCCGGCCGCGGGCCCGAGGGTCGGCACACAGGTGACAGTCGCTGATCTGGATCAGACGGGGCATGGCAGGACTCCGGGGGCATCAATGGCTCAGGGTGAATCCGGGAGGCAGTTTCGCGGCGACGCTTCAGGGCAGCACTTCAGAGCAATATTTCAGGGCTGAGCTTCAGGGCTTCAGTCAGGGAAGCTCGGGCAGGTCCAGGGAGTGGCCGTGGGCCAGGCCGTGCTCCAGCCACTCACCGAGGAAGCGGTTGAGCTGCAGCTTCTCGTCCGGCTGGTGCATCTGGGCATTGGGATAGCGGTAGCGACCGTGGAAGTGGCGCTGACGCTGGAAGTCGGTGACCTCGGCCATGCGCACGTCGTGATAGAGGTGCACCCGCATGCGTGGCGTCTCGAGGTAGTCGTCGAGGATGCCGCGCTGGGAGACGCGGACGATGCTGGTATAGGGCGCACGCTCCTGGAGCTTGAGACACAGCTCGCCCACCCGGCGGCCATGGCTCACCAGCTCCACCTCACGGGTCTCGCCGGGCTCCAGCTCGCCCATCAGGCGCACGAGCCGCAGGTAGTTGACGCTGCACTCGCCCTGCAGGCTCTTGAGGTCGGTCACATAGGCGTTTCTGTTCGGCACGCTACCTCCTCGCTCGCAATGAGGCCCGCTCGCCCGCCAGCCAGTGGAAGGCGATCAGACACATGGCATTGTCGAGTCGTCCAGCCTGCAGGAGTTCCCAGGCCCGCGCAAACGGCAGCACATGCACGCGGATATCCTCGTGCTCCTCGTCCAGGCCGTGCACCCCGCCCAGGCCGCGGCTGTCGACCAGGCCACAGAACAGCGTGACCCGCTCGTCGCAGGCCCCGGGGCTGGGATAGTAGGTATGCAGTTCGATCAGCTCGCCCACCTCACAGCCCGCCTCTTCGAGGGATTCCCGGCGTGCCACCTCGGCGACACTCTCGCCGCGCTCCACCAGGCCTGCCACCACCTCGAGCTTCCAGGGCGAGGCCGGGTCGTCCAGGGCGCCGGGGCGGAACTGCTCCACCAGCACCACGGCGTCGCGCTCGGGATCGTAGAGCAGCACACCCACGGCGTCGTGGCGGTGGTGCACCTCGCGCACCATGGGCTCGCTCCAGCCGCCCTCGAACAGGCGGTGGCGCAGGTGCAGCTCCTCGAGACGAAAGAAGCCCTGGTGCAGGCAGTGCCGCTCCAGCAGCTCCACATCGGCGCGGGTGAAGGGCGCCGCCGTTGCCGGGTCGGGTACCTCTGGCGTGTCACTCATGGCGGTCTCCGCTGGCGCAAGGACGCCCATTATCGTGACCCGAGGCGTGGATGCCAACCGCCAGACTGGCGTCAGAGGCGTTGCTGCAGCGCACGCGCCTCGTCGCGGAGTGCCTCGTCGGAGGCCTGGCGATCGGGGCGGGCCTCGCCCTCCACCGCCCGGCGGGCATGCTCGCGGGCCTCGTCCAGGCGCCCCTCCTCCTCGAGGAAGGCGGCATAGTAGAAGTTGACGTCGATGCCGTCGGGGCGAATCGAAAGCGCCTGCTCGAACATCTGCTCGGCGGTCGCGCTGTCACCGAAACCCATCAGCCCGCCCGGCACGCGATCGTAGAGGGCTCCCAGGGTGACATAGGCGGAACCGTTATGGCCCTGGGGATCGAGCTCGACGGCCCGCTCCAGGGCCTCGCGGGCGCTCTTGGCGCTGGAGAGCGCCCCCAGGCCGCTGCGCTCACGGGCCCATGACGCCTCGATGATGCCCTGCCACACCAGCGGCACCGCCGCGTCGGGGTGCTCGGCCACCAGCCGCTCGGCCTGGCCAGCGAGGGCCTTCAGGCCATCGCCGCGCTGGCCCTCGGGCTGCTCGGTAATCAGGCGTTCCCAGTGATTCTTCATGCCCTCCACGCGGGCCTCCCAGGCATGGGCAGCGGCCAGCGGCAGGACGGCGAGGCCGAGGCTCAGCCCCAGGCCCATGGCGGTATTCAGCAGACGACGACGCGGCATATCGGATCTCCTTCGGGGTGTTGGTATTGTGCTCCCGCCCTGAAATGTAACGAACGTTTGAATGATTGGCCAGCGGCTTGGCCACCCCGAGCGCATGGCGTATGGTCCCGCCAGACGCAATCTAGCGAGGAATACCATGAAAGGCCGCAACATGACCCGCTGGCGCGATCCGGCCAAGGACCCGCGCCAGGAACCCAAGAGCAACCTGATCACCGCCGAGGGGGCCGAGCGGCTGCACGGCATCCTCGACCACCTCTCGCGAGTCAAGCGCCCCGCCCTCTCCACCAAGGTGGGCGAGGCGGCGGCCCTGGGCGACCGCAGCGAGAACGCCGATTACACCTACAACAAGAAGGAGCTCAACCGAGTCATCGCCAGGATTCGCTACCTGACCAAGCGCCTCGACGAGCTGACGGTGGTGGATCGGTTGCCGGCGGATACCGGGAAGGTCTACTTCGGCGCCTTCGTCACCCTGGAGGACGAGGAAGGCGAGGAGATGAAAGTACGCATTGTCGGCCACGACGAGATCGCCCCGGACAAGCGCTGGATCAGCGTCGATTCCCCCCTGGCCAAGGCGCTGCTTGGCAAGCCTCTCGACGAGGAGGTGACGGTGGCCGCCCCGGGTGGCGAGACCACCTGGATCATCACCGAGATCGACTACCGCGATCCTCAGGCATAGGAGCCATGCCATGCCGGTAGTATTCCGCTACAAGGGTATAAGGTTCTTCTTTTATTCCAACGAGGGGAATCCGCTGGAGCCGATACATATCCATGCGGAGAGTGGCGATGGCGAAGCCAAGATCTGGCTGGAACCCCAGGTCGCTATCGCCAGCAGCGCTGGCTACAATCGAAAGCAGCTCTCACAGCTCATGCAACTGGTCGAAGAGCACCGTAGTGAAATCGAGAGGGCATGGAATGAGCATTTCCGCCAAGACCGTCAGCTTTGATGACTACACCATGTGGGTCGAACTCAACGACGGCCGGACGCTGGGCATTCCGCTGGCCTGGTTCCCGCGCCTGCTGCATGCCAGTCCTGCCGAACGCGACGCATGTCGTATCAGCTATTCGGGCAAGGGCCTGCATTGGGATGATCTCGATGAGGATATCTCCGTTGAAGGCCTGCTTGCCGGACGCGGTGACATCACGCAGCATCACGACCACGTCGCCTGATCAGCGCCTGACCGCCCGGTAGACCCGGAAGCGGCGGTCGTCGGCGAGGATCTCGAAGCCGCCGAAGGCGCGTTCGAGCAGGTCGGGATACGGCAGGAAGGCGTTGGCTACGATGACCAGCGCACCACCGGGCCGCAGGTGCGCAGGGGCATCAAGGATCAACCGTGCCGCCGGCCCGTAGTCGATGGCCCTCTCCTGGTGGAACGGCGGATTGCTGACGATGGCATCGAAGACCCGACCATCCAGCGCCGAGAAGACATCACTCTCCAGCGTTTCTCCAGACAAGGCCTCGCCGGCGAGCTGGTTAGCCGCCAGGCTGCGCCGGGTCGCCTCCACCGCGAAGGCGTTGACGTCCACCGCGGTGACGCCTGCCCCCTGACGCGCCAGCCAGGCGGCGAGGATGCCGTCGCCGCAGCCCAGATCGAGGACATCGCCCGCAAGACCAATGGGCGCCCTCCCCTCTCCCGACAGGGTCTCGATCAGCAATCGGGTGCCGTCATCCAGCTTGCCGTGGCCGAATACCCCGGGATGGCTGGTCAGGGTCAGCCGCTCGCTGCCCAGCTCGGCATCGAAGGTGGTCCAGGCGGCATCGGGGTCGATATCGACACGCCCGAGGCGGGTCTCGAACAGCGAGCAGCGCCGCGCGCTGTCGAGCTTGCGACAGCCCAGCCCGAGTGCCGCCAGCACCTTGAGCACCCGCCTGATGCCGCCCTGGTTCTCACCCACCAGCTGCAGCGGCGTGCCCTCGGGCAGCGTGGCGCACAGCCACAGCAGCCACCACTCGCCCAGGGCATGGCTCTTGGGCCAGAACAGCACCGCCCCGGCCGGCGCACCCACATCACCGGCGGATCCCGCCGCAAAGGGCGAGAGCGCCGCGCGCCCGGCGGTCTGCCAGGCCTCGCGCACCATTAGGTCGGCACTGATCGCCGTGCCCTGCCCCGTCTCGAGCCAGGCATCCCGGGGCGGCGCCACCCACCACCAGCCGTGATAGTCGGCGGCCTGGCGCTCCAGCAGCTGGCAGACCGGATTCTCGGCACGCACCGTCTTGGCACTCATCTCGGGGACTCCTCGGTGGAAGAAGGCGATGCGCCGGGGCGCACCAGGGTATAGAGCAGGTAACGCCCCAGCCGCCAGTGGGGCTCGACCCGGCAGTAGCACCACTCGAGCTCGAACAGCCGCTGACGGTCGGCGTCGCTTTCCGGGGGCTTGCGCAGGTAGTCGTGGAACACCCGCACTCCCGCCACGCTGCGCACTTCCAGGCCCAGCTCTTCGCTCCAGGCCATGAGCTGGGCGTGGGTCAGCGGCGAGATCGGCGTCAGCCGCCGGCGCAGCCCCTTGCCCTCCAGGCGGTCATCCAGGGCCTTCTCCAGATTGCCCTTCACCACATTGGAGAAACGCAGGGCATCACGATTGAAGACCATCAGCGAGAGCTGCCCGCCCGGGGCCAGCAGGCCCGCCAGGGTGGCCAGCGCTCCCCGCGGGTCGCCCAGCCACTCCAGCACCGCATGGCAGGCGATCAGAGACCAGGGCCCGGCGGCACGTTCGGGCAGCACCTGCAGCGGCGCCTGCAGGAAGGTGACCTCGCGCTCCACCGATGCTTCCAGTAGCGCCTCCCGAGCTCGCTCGAGCATCTCGCCGGAGGGCTCGGCCAGGGTCACCGGGTGGCCGCGCCCGGCGAACCACGCCGCCAGCTGACCCAGGCCCCCACCCACGTCGAGCAGCGGCTGGCCACGGAGGTCGAGGATCTCCGGCAACAGGCGGTCGAGCAGCGCCAGGCGCAGCTCGCCACGCACGCCACCGTAGAGGCTGGCGGCGAACTTGTCGGCCAGGCCATCGAAGTGGCGATCGCCATGGACGGAGAGCGGAGATCTGGGAGTGGTCATGGGGCTACCTTGAACAGAGATGCGGGCATTCTACCCGCAAGCCGCGCAGGGCTCATGCCCGTGACGCCGGCTTCACCAAACAGGGCCGCGTGATAAAATCGTCGGCTAATAGTTACGAGGACCGCCCATGCCTCTCTCACGCTGGCTCTCCGGCCAGGGCTTCGATCTCGAGCGGCTGCGCTTTTCCCTGCGCACGGCCCTGGCTGCCTGCCTAGCCCTGATCGTGGCCTGGGCGATCGGCCTGGAGCATCCCCAGTGGTCGGCGATGACCGTATGGGCGGCCTCCCAGCCGGTGCGTGAGCTGCTGGTCGAGAAGAGCCTCTACCGTGCCCTGGGCACTCTGGTGGGCACCGCGGTGGGCCTGCTTCTGCTGCTCGCCACCGGCGACAGCCTGCTCTGGCTGGTGATCGGCCTGGCGCTCTGGGTCGGCCTGTGCGCCGGCATCGGCAACGCCCTGCACAGCATGATCGCCTACGCCACCCTGCTGTCGGGGTACTCCGCCTCCATGGTCGCCCTGCTCGGCACCGCCTCCGGCATGAACACTCTTGCGCTGGGTGCCGACCGCCTGCTGACCGTGCTGGTCGGCGTGATCATGGCGCTGGTGGTAGGGCTCGCGCTTACGCCACGCGCCTCACGCAGCGCGCTCGAGGAGCGCGGCCGGCGCAGCACCGCACGGGTCCTCCACCTGCTGGCCCAACGGCTGGGCCCGCAACCACGCGGCACCCGCCTGGCTCCCAACGAGCTGCTCTCCGATATCGCCATCCTCGAGGCTGGGCTGGAGCCCAGCGCCGCCGGTTCGCGGCGTGCACGCCATTCGGCGCGCTCCCAGCGGGCGATTCTCGCCGCCCTGACGGCAGCGTTGCTGTGGGTTCGCCGTCGCGAGCATGGCCAGCGCCAGGCCGCCGCCCATGAGGCCGTGGCAGAGGCAGCACTCGCCATGGATAACGCCGAGCCCCTGCCCACGGTGGCGGCGCACCTGAACCGGGCCAGCCAGCTGGCCGAAGCGGAGGACCCGGCCCTGGGCGAGGTACTGGGAAGGCTGGCCGCCACCCTGACCCAGCGCCAGCAGTTCCGCGATACCGGCCGCACCGACCGCGACGCGAGTCGCCGACAGGTGACCCGGCACCGTGACTGGATCCACGCCCGTCATGCGATGCTGCGCACCACCGGCGTGCTGCTGGTGATCGGCCTGGCCTGGGTGGCCACCGGCTGGTCCGCCGGTGCCTACGTGATGCTGGGCACCTCGGTGATGGTGACGCTGTTCTCCACCTTCGAGAACCCCGCCTGGATCATGCGCCGCATCCTGGCCTGGCAGGCGGTCGGTGCGCTGTGCGCGGTGGCCCTGCGCTGGCTGGCCTGGCCTTTGGCCAGCGCCGAATGGCAACTGATCGCCATGCTACTGCCGCTGATCCTGGTCACGGTGGTGCCCTTCTCCCACCGCCGCACCCAGAACGGCTCCATGGACTACGTGATGATCCTGCTGCTGCTGTCGCAGCCGAGCCTGCCGCTCACCGGCACCTTCGCTCACTCCCTCGCCCTGGCCCTGGCCGTGGTGGCCGGCCCGCTGCTGGCGCTGATCGCCTTCCGCCTGATCTTTCCCACCAATGCCCGACGTCGCCAACGCCACCTCGAGGCAATGATGCTCCACGAGCTGGAGAACCTCGCCTCCCGCGGCGACAGCCAGCGCGAAGCGCTATGGCAGGCGCGCCTCTACCATCGGGTGATGCGCCTGGTGCACTGGGCCCACCTGCAGGGCGAGGCGACCCACCGGGTGGTCGACGCCAGCCTGGCGGCCCTGACCCTGGGTGAGACCCTCGAGGCGCTGCGTCACTATAGTCAGGAGCAGGGCAAGAATCAGGCCGACCCGGGCACCCGGCGGCGCCTGGAGGCCTGCCTGCGCCGTATCGCCCGGCTGCGCCAGGCCCCGTTGGAAGCCGCCGCGGCCCTGGAGCGCCTGGCGCGCACCCTGGCACGCCGCCAACAGGTCGAGTTGGCCCGCCAGGCCAGGCACTCGGCCACGCTGCTGCGCGAGAACCGCGCCTTCTTCCAGGGTAAGACGTGAATCGCGCCCTGCCTCGAATCAGTCACCGCTGACCAAGAACGGCCTGCACAGCCCCAACGCAAGCGCCGCCAGCGATGGCTGGCGGCGCTATGTATCGCCTGTTCAACAGGCTGAACGACGATGCCCCTAGAAGGCGTAGTCCACGGCCAGCCAGACACTGCGTCCCGGCTCGTTCAGCGGCAGCTCCGCGCTCTCCGGATCGCTGCTGAGGAAGGGGTCGCTGCTGGAGCGATTACGGTTCAGGAAGTCGCTGTAGGTCTTGTCCAGCAGGTTGCTGACGCCGGTGCGCAGGGTCAGCGCCTGCCACTGCCAGGCGGCCTCGGCATCCAGCACCACATAGCCGGAGGTGGCGACTTCATCCGGGCCCAGGCGGTCCTGGTCGTCGGAGAAGCGCGCGGTCAGGCCCGCCTCCCAGGCATCGGCCACGTAGAACTGGGAGAGCTGGCCACGGCTCTCCCAGTGATGGGCCCAGCGCAGGTCGCCGGTGAGTTCCAGGCCATAGAGGGTAGCGTCGATATTGCGATAGGTGCTGACCCCATCGGCATTCGCTGACCGGAAGATGTAGTCGTCTACGCGGTCGGCGAAGGCCACCACCTCGAAGCCGGCCATATCCAGGCGGCGCTCGAAGCCCAGATCCAGCTGGTGGTGCACCTCAGGATCCAGCTCCGGATTACCGACCCAGTCGTTCTTGGCGAAGTAGCGCTCGGTGGCGTCGGCATCGCGTTCGGCGCGGCTCACGCTGGCGAAGACGCTGTCGGACTCGTTGAGGCGCTGCTCGCCACGCAGGAAGGCGCCCACCAGCCAGGCATCATGGTCCAGATCGCCTTCGACGCCGTAGACATTGCGGTAGAGATCGGCAGCCACCACGCCGCTGTCACTGGACTGATAGGCCGCATCGGCGCTGGCCTCGGAGTAGTCCACCCGCAGACCCCCGCTGACAATGGTGTGCTCGCCCAGGTAGTGATCCAGCTCGGCGAAGGCGCCGGCCTGGCGGGTAGTCACATCCGGCCACATGGTCGATGGTGGTGTACTGAAGCCGATTCTCCATGCTCAGGGTATCGGAGAAGGCATGGTCGAGGCGCAGGCGCACGGTGTCGTTATCGCTCTCGGGAGAGTCCATGCCGGCGCCGGCAAACTTGACGTCGCGCTCGCGCACCGCCTCATAGCCCAGGGCCAGCTCGGTATTCTCGCTGGGCGTCAGGCCCAGGGTGATGCCGCCGCTGGTGGTCTCGAAGCCGCTGTGGATGCGCTGTCCGTCGCCATCCTCGTAGTCGCTGGCGTTCTGGTGCTCGCCGAACACCTGCAGGTAGCCCTGCTGGTTGCCGGCCTCCAGGTTGGCGTACAGGCCGACACGCTCACCGTTATCGTCGTAGCTGGCACCCACGCTGCCCTGCTGGCCGACCGCATCACCCTCGAACTCCGGTGCACTGCGCTCGAACAGTACGGTACCGCCACTGCCCCCGGCACCATGCTGCAGGGTGGTCACGCCCTTGCTGACCGTCACGCGATCGATGCTGTGCAGCGGCGCATAGGCGGTGGGCGGGTCCATGCGGTTGGGACAGCCACCGAACACATAGCCCCCGTCGATCAGGACATTCAGGGCGTTGCCCTGCTGGCCGCGGATCACCGGGTCGAGGCCATGGCCACCCATGCGAATGCCTTCGACGCCATTCAGGCGCCGCAGCCATTCACCGGCATCGGCCGCCGGTGCGGGTGAGGATTTGGGCGAGAGCGACAGCTCCCCGGGCACCTGCTGGGCGCCTTCCACCACAATGGTGGAGAGGGTATCGGTGCCCTGTGCCTGGGCAAGCGAGCCCCAGGCCGCGGCGGCAACAAGGAAGTACTCGTAGCGCCCCCTCGACGGCCTGTCGTCGGAACAGCTTTGAGCGGTGCTGGCATCTGGGATAACCCTATGACAGCGGCACCACGGTTCCCCTCGGCGGCGCATTTCCCTATAATGCGCCGCGTGTTGCCCCCTTAGCTCAGCTGGATAGAGCGTCCCCCTCCTAAGGGGAAGGTCTCAGGTTCGAATCCTGAAGGGGGCGCCACCCCGCCCTGCTCCACCGGCATGTCACCCGAGACTCACTTCCTCGGCCATCACCACCCGGTTACGCCCCAGCCGCTTGGCCCGATAGCTGGCCTGATCGGCACGCTCCATCAGCGCCTCCGGCGACTCCTCCTCCGCCGTCAGCATGGCCACGCCGACACTGGCCGAGACCACATAACGCTCCCCGGCATGCTCGAACACCATGCGTTCCAGCGCCTCGCGGATACGCTCGGCGACGTGCAGGGAGGCATCATGGGGTGCCGGTGCCAGCAGCACGGCGAACTCGTCGCCGCCCAGCCGCGCCACCTGGTCCTCCTCGCGCACCACCTCGCCCAGCACCCGTGCCACCTGCTGCAGCAGCGCATCACCGACCGCATGGCCGGCACGGTCATTGACCGTCTTGAAGTGGTCCAGGTCGAGCATCACCAGCGCACGGGGTGTCTCGGACGGTGTATCCAGGTGGCAGGCATCCGCCAGCCGACGCAGGAAACCGCGGCGATTGAGGCTGCCGGTCAGGGCATCGTGCTCAGCCTCCCAGCGGTGGCGACGCTCACGCTCGTGGTGCTCGGTAACATCGCGGATCAGGCCGACGAAGCCCAGCGGACGCCCATCCAGCACCACCCGGCTGGCCTGGACGTCGAGCCGCCGCCAGCCCCCCGCCGGACCACGAAGGCGGTAGTGCTGCTGCAGGGCCGAGCCCTGACTGAGCGCCTCGCGCCAGCCGCCCAGGAAGCCGGCACGATCCTCGGGGTGTATGCGTCGCAGCCAGGCCAGCGGCCGATAGCTCGACAGCGAGACGCCGGTCAGGCGTTCCAGGACGGGATTGAGGTAGCTGACATGGCCCCGGGTATCGGCGATAAACATGCCCACCGGTGACGATGCCAGCACCGCTCGCAGGAAGGCTTCGCGCGCCTCCAGCGAGGCATGCACCGCGCGGCGCTGCCCCTCCAGGCGATTGAACGCCTCTTCCAGCTGACGCAGCTCCTGCATCCCGGTGGCCAGCTCCAGACGCTGCGACTCGCCACGCCCGATCCGGGCGATCTGGCGCTCCAGTCGGTGCAGCGGGCGCAGCCCAAGGCCCAGCAGCCACCACAGCAAAGGCAGCATCAGCAGCACCGTGCCGATCCCCACCCAGCGCAGCTCGACGGCATAGCGCCGCAGCGGCGCCTTTACCTGCTCCAGGGGCAGATAGACCCCCACCACCCAGTCGGCGGCCCAAACCTGGCGAAACGACGCCAGGGCCGGCTCGCCATCGAGGGTCAGCGTCGTGCCACCGCCCTGCCAGCCCAGCAGGGCCTGGTCGAGCAGGGGGCGCTCTTCGAGATCCTCCAACGGCAGCATCAGGCGCCCAGGGTCCGGGTGGCTGATCACCTGACCCTCGGCAGTCATCAGCAGAACATGGCCCGCCTCGCCCAGGTAGCGCCCACGCAGGTTGAGATAGGCCTCGCCGTCGCGCAGTGCGGTGTTGCCGCCTAGAATGCCCAGGAACTCGCCCTGCTCACCAAGCAGCGGCTGCACCACCATCACCTGATCGATGGCGGTCTCGCCGCCGCTATAGGGCTCGGTGACCAGCGGGCGCCGAAAGGCCCGGACCTTCTTGAAATAGGGCCGCTCGGCAATGGTCGGCCCACCCTCGGCAAAGGGCGGCCAGTCGGCCACCGGCCTCCCCTCGGCATCGAACACCATCAGCCGGTCGAACATTGCCAGCAGCGGTTGCTGGCTGCGCAGCCGTTCGACCAGTTCGGGATCGTCGAGATCTATCTCCTGGGCCAGCCGCGCCAGCAGATCCTGGCGCTCGGCCAGCTCCCGGGTCATCTGATCGGCGACCAGCCGCGCCTCATACTCCAGGTGCACCATATTCTCGTGCCGGGTCAGCTTGCCGCCGCTCAGGTGGCTGTAGCCCAGCAGCGCCGCCACCAGAGCCAGCCAGCCCAGGCCGATGCCGAGCAGCAGGCGGGTACGCAGGGAGAGTGGAAGAAGGATCGACAACGGGCGGCTCCAGGAGCGTCGTTCACTGGCGACATGATGCCACAGTACCCAGGCGGCAGCAGATATAACCCGCCGCAGCCGTCAACGCCGGAGCAGCCCCAATCGCTCGACCTATGGGGTACCACGCGAGAAAGTTCCTACAACTTTGGTCGCCTTGGGCATTCATGGCGTTGTCATCAACGCAGCGTATCGCTACTTTCACCTTGACGTTTACGTCAGAAGCATCGCCAATCCGCGAGATCAGCATGCACCGCAGGACCAACACAATAACGCCGCTTCTGCGCGGCCAGACGATTCAAGGAACAACGCACGTGACCCAATACAACAAGCTCAAGCAGGCATCGGTCTTTACCGCCTCCGCCCTGGCACTGGCGGTGGCCAGCGCCTCCCACGCAGTGGATTTCGAGGTCGGCGACACCAAGGCCAGCGTCTACGGCTACGCCAAGCTGGATATGATCTACGACGTCGACGACAAGCTGGGCAACGCCCTCAGCCACAAGAACATCAGCCTGGATGGGGCAGACGGCTCCGATGGTCACACCACCCTGCACGCCTACCAGAGCCGTATCGGTTTCAGCACCTCCACTCCGGTGGCCGGCAGCACGCTGGAGACCAAGATCGAGGGTGACTTCTACGGCAGCGGCGGTGGTGAACTGCGCCTGCGTCACGCCTACGGCTCATGGAACGGCATCCTCGCCGGCCAGACCTGGACCAACCTATACGGCTTCGTTGCCGGTACGCCGACCATCGACTTTACCGGCACCCATGGTACTGGCAACCAGGCTCGTCAGGCCCAGCTGCGTTATACCACCGGCAACTTCTCCGTCTCCCTTGAGGAACCGGATGAGCTGGGTGGCAACGAAGATGCAGATTATGCCTATGCAAAAGATGTAACCGTCAATGGAGCAGTTATTGGTCAAGAAGCTGCGACTGGAGATGCAGCAAAGAGCGAACTGCCCGACCTGATCGCCCGTTACACCGACACCTCCGGCCCCTTCAAGTACTCCATGTCCGGCGTGCTGCGCCAGCTTGAATATGATGCAGATGGCCAGGCAAATGCCCCCGCTAACTATGGCGATGATACCGCTACCGGTTGGGGTATCACTCTGGAAGCCGCCATGGACGTGACCGAAGCGCTGACCCTGCGCGGCGGCGTGATTCACGGTGAAGGCCTGGGCGGATACCAGAACGTCAGTCCGATGGCCGCACCTGCCTACGTCAATAGCGACGGCGACCTGGAAGCTATTGAAGCCACTGGCGGCACCCTGGGTGCCAGCCTCAAGGCCGGCCCGGGCGCTATCAATGCCGCCTACAGCGTCTCCACCGTCGACCTCGATGATGAAGAGATCGCAGATACCGCCAACGACACCTATGAGACCGTGCACCTGAACTATATCTGGTCACCGGCCGAGCGCGTCAGCTACGGCATCGAGACCAGCTGGGTCAGCCGCGAGACAAAGGGCGGTGATGACGGCGATGCCACCCGTATCCAGGGCATGGTGATGTACAGCTTCTAAAAAGCTGACCTATGGCGGGGCTCGCCCCGCCATGCTGGCGATAGCACCCGACAGTACAAGCAGAATGCTTCGATCCTTCCGCCCCGGCCACTGGCCGGGGCTTTTTGCGTCGAGTCGGGGACTTCCCGTCGCAAGGATGACCCCGAACAAAGCGTTAATTCTTTCTTAACCATCTGTTTCAGCAGGATGAACTACCCAGCCTGACTGAATCGCCAGATCCTTCTACGTCTTGACTCATATCAAGCTTTACCTTCGACTCGACTGTGGGCCCGGGGCGTCGGGGTGGTTAGCATGACAACCATCGGCGGCAAGCGGAATCATCAAGGGAACCCGCAGGCGTCGCCGAATCGCTTCCGCCCACTGGGCGTCCCGCAAGAAGGAAAAGCCAATGACTGCTCCCATCCGCCTCAAGCACGCCACGCTGCTCGCCGGCAGCACCCTGGCGCTGGCCATCGCCTCGGCCTCCCACGCCGTCGACTTCGAGGTCGGCGACACCAAGGCCAGCGTCTACGGCTACGCCAAGCTGGACATGATCTACGACGTCGACAATGAACTCGGCGACCTGGCCGCCCGTCCGCGCATCCTGATCGACGGTCAGGAAGGCAGCGACGGCCATACCACCATGCACGCCTACGAGAGCCGCCTGGGCTTCAAGACTGCCACCCCCATGGGCGGCAGCAACCTGACCACCATGGTCGAAGTGGACTGGTTCAACAACGCCCCGGAAGGCGGCGACCTGCGCCTGCGCCACGCCTTCGGCAGCTGGAACGGCATCACGGCAGGCAAGACCTGGACCAACTTCGGCAGCCTGCTGGGCAAGACCCCAACCATCGACCTGGCCCCCCAGCCGGGCCAGAGCAAGGTGGGCCGCAAGGCGCAGCTGCGCTACTCCTTGAACAACTGGCACGTCGCCCTGGAGAATCCGGATCCGGAAGACTACCGGGACGGCGTCGCCACTGCTTTCAACGCGAAGCGTGGCGTGTACTCCGAAACCTACAAGATGGGTGATAACGAGCTGGAAGCAGGCAAGAGCAGCTTGCCCGACCTGACCCTGCGCTATCAGAACCAGGCCGCCGGCCTGCACTACTCCGCCTCCGCCATGGTTCGTCAGCTGGAAGTGGAAGCAGATAATGTGAACGGCGTAAATGTCGATGACAGCGCCACCGGCTATGGCCTCAACCTGGCGGCCCGCTATCCCGCCACCGAGGCGCTGACCCTGCGCGGCGCGCTGACCTGGGGCGACGGCATCGGCGAATATATGCAGAACAACCCCTCGGCGCCGGCCTACCTGGATGGCGACAGCATCGAGACCATCGAGGCCTGGGGTGCCAACGTGGGCATGAGCCTGGCCGCCGGCCCCGGTGCCATCAACCTGGGCTACGGTATCTCCAAGGCGGATCTGGATGATGCACGCGATGCCGGTATTGCCGGGGTGGAAGGCGCCAACGAGCAGTTCGAGGCGGTGCACCTGAACTATATCTGGTCGCCGATCCAGCGCGTCAGCTACGGAATCGAAGCCGCCTACCATACCCGTGAGGTGGTCGACGGTCGTGACGGCGACGCGGTACGCCTGCAGGGGATGGTCAAGTACAGCTTCTGAACTGTCGGATGACGGCCCGATGATGGCGGCCGGAACGGAAGAGAAGGTTCGATCGATTGCGCCCCGGCCAGAGACTGGCCGGGGCGCTTTTTGGTGGTCCCGATCGCATGGGGGTATGCGGGACCCTAGAGCCGAGTCCTAGCGACGATCCAGCTGCCGTACCTCGAGCTCGTAGTTGTTGACGCCACTCATCGCCGAGCCGAACTTCTGGCCATTGACGCGGATGGTGTAACGCCCTGGCTCCAGCTCGGTGCGCAGGTCGACGTCACCATCGAAGCCTTCACCGGCATCGCTTGCCACCACGCGCCCCTGCTCGTCCACTACCTCGGCCTCGATGCGGTAGGTGCCCTCGTTACCGGGGAAGGTGGAGGTGGCGATGGCCACGGTACCCGCTTCCAGAACCTCGAAGCTCAGCACCTCGCCACGGGCACGGATCTTCACATCGGTTACGATCCGCTCGAAGCCCTTGTCGGGCTCGGGCGCTGAGGCCGCGGAGGCATCGCTCTCGGCTGTGGTTGCCTGGCTATCGGCAGCATCTGCTACCGGCGCGGCAGGCTCTGCTGTTGCAGACTGGGTATCCGTCTGGGCCGGCTGCGACGCTTCGGCGGACTCGCTGGCCGCAGGCGCGGCGATGGCGGCCACCACATCCGGACGACGCACGAAGGCGCTGCGACCGCCCTCACGACTGGTGCCAGTAAAGGCGATGCCCTCGCCAGCCGAGACATCCTCCTCGACATCCAGGCCGGAGACACTTACCGAGAAGCTGTTGCCGCCGCGCCGCACGGTGCCAAACTTGTTGGCCTGCACCTGCAGCACATAGTCGCCGGGCTCCAGGCGCTGCTCGAAGCTCAGCCCGCCATCCTGGCCCAGCCCTTCACTGCGGGCCAGCACGTTGCCCTGCTTATCGAGCAGCAGTGCCTCGATGCGGTACTCCTCGGATTCACCGGTCGGCACGCGACTTTCGAAGCGATAGCTGCCAGCCTCCTTGACGGTGAAGTCGTGCTCCTGCACTCCGCCGTAGAGGAAGCTGCGGCTGCGGGCGTCATTATCGGCCTGCAGGAAGCCGGTCAGGTCGAGCTGCTTGCCCGACTCGCGGAAACGATCCTGCATCTCGCTGGCCAGCACCTGGGAACTGGCCAGGGCGAGCCCCAGGGTCAGCAGGCCGGCGGTCACGATAGGCTTGTTCATGGAACCTCGCTGATCAGGTGGAGAAATAAAAAAAGCCGACCCCTGAGGATCGGCTTTCGGTGTCGAAACCCATCGGGGCAGGGTCAGGCCCTGCGACCGAGAAGTTTAGAACATGTAGACCGCGCCAACGGCAACGCCGTCGTCTTCGTCGTTCTCGCGATCGTACCAGGCACCCTCAATGAAGGTGTACATGGCATCGGAGATGTTGTACGTAGCGCCGAGGACAACCTCGTTGTAGCTCTCGTCATTGCGCTCGTTCGGCCAGTCGCCGCTGGTGACAGCGTCGCTAACGGTATCGGTCAGCTTGTCACCACCCACGTCGACGTACTGGTAGGCGCCGTAGATGTCGCCCATGCCGTAGCCGTAGCGGGCACCCAGGGCGTAGTAGTTGGTGTCTTCAACGAGGTCGTTGTCCGCCTCGAAGCGCTCAACCTTGGCGGCTACGCGCAGGGTGTTCCAAGTGTACTGGGCGGTGATACCGTACTGGTCACCAGCATCCCACTCGGCAGAACCCGTAACGTTACCGTCTGCATCAAAAGCTTGATAAGTACCATCGTTGTTGTCCAGGTTGTCATAGACAGCCGCGATGGAGAAGGCGCCGGCAGTGTACTTCAGACCACCGAAAGCAGAGGCATTAGAGTCGCCAACTTTGTTGACACGCTCTTCACCGAGAATCTCAGCATTGTCGAAGCTTTCATCGTCACCCTCGAACTGGGTACCGATGGCAAACTGGAAACCGCTCAGGGACGGAGAAGTATAGGTAACCTTGTTACCTTCGCGGTTCTCGATACCAACGATACGGCTGCTAGAATCGGAGACATCGAAGAACTCGTTGTTGGTGATCGGATCCTGGATCCAGTCGTCGATCAGCGGATCCCAGGAACCAACGCGCACGTCACCGAAGTTGCCCTTCAGACCCATATAGGCCTGGTCACCGGTGTTGAGGCCGCCAGCGGTCTTGGCTTCGTCGGCGTCATGCTCGAACTCGGCCTTGAAGTAGCCGGCCAGGCCTTCGCTGATCATGTGCTCACCGGAGAAACCAACAGTAGAGCCGTTGTCAGCCAGCGCGTCCTTGGACTCGCCTTCGGAATCATTTGTGTTGTAGTAGGCAATCTGGATGTTGCCGTACAGGTCCAGTTTGGTGCCGTCCTGGTTGTAGACGGTGGCGGCCTGGGCGCCGGTGGCGGCCATGGAGGCAGCAATAGCAGTCGCTAACAGTGTCTTTTTCATGATGACGTTCCTTTGACTAGCAGTCTGTTTCGATCGTTTTGTGCCGACCGCTCTATGGCGATTCGGCGGGCTTTGCCGGTCTGCGCCGGTTCGTAGCGGCTGGACTCCTCGCGGAGGGCGCCGATGCGAGCCAGCTTCGGCGAAGCCTTGTTATAGTCCAATGCTCGCAAGAGGAACTCTATACCGGGCTATGGGGGAACGCAAGAAGAAAAAACACTGTTTTCCTACGCGATACACCCTCTCTACGGAACTTTCCCCTGCCTGCGCAAACATTCGCCTCACGGCGATTGCTGCATCATGCCTTGCCGATATGACGAACACAAGTCACCGCCCACCAACGCGCCTCGATGGCGGTGTGGCGGGTGATGAGAAGTGAAAAAAAGCTTAGCTGGCAGGGTGTTAGCGGCCGTTATGCTTGACCAGAAGAGCCGAGAGTTTCTCTTCCATGGTGGCGGGTGCCGGCTCGGCACGCTCGCGGACGGGCCCGGCGCTGACGCCCTGCCCCTGCGACGAGGGCCTGCCCTTGGCGCCATCCTTCGGCTTTCCGTGGGCCCGGTCCTGAGACCCTGCCCTGGACGGCTTGCCGCGCCCCTTGTTCTGACGCCCCGGATGCTTGCGGCCCTGACTGGCCCGTTTCTCGCCCTGCAGGCGGTCGAGCTTGCGGTGGGCGTGATCGGCCGACTGGGCGTCCACCTTGCCGGCGGGCTGGCCGTCGAGATCGATGCGCTCGGCATCCTCGCGCACCGCCTTGAGATAGCGTGGCAGGTTGACGTAGCAGGCCAGCGCCCTGCGCACCAGCTTCTCGGGCCAGGGCTCGCGGCTGGCAAGCACCTCGTGTATGCCGACCATCAGCGGGCGGGTATGGCCCTTGAAGAAGGCCGCGGGATAGCGCGTATACCATTCGTCGAGCAGCGCCTGGGGCGAGGGGGCCTCGCCAATGGCCAGGGAATCCTGGCGAGCGCCTGGCGATTCGGGCGAGCCCTCGGCGCCAGCTGAGGTGGCCTGATCGCCAACAGATTGGGTTTCCACAGGGGATGAGACACCCTTGGCATCAGCATCCGGTCCAGCAGCGGCACTCTTATCGCCGATGAATCGGGCTCCCACGGGGGCTTCCGAGGCAGGTGCCGGCGCGGGGCGCCGACCGATCAGCGCCGAGAGGCCCTGGGAGCGACGCCCGGGGCGGAAACCGCCCTCGGCGGGCTCGCCAGCGGCCAGGCGTTCGTGGAGATGGCGGTTGTGGGCCTCCAGCTCACTGTTCTGCTCGTCGAGCTCGCGATTCTCCTCCATGAGCTCGCGGCGCACCTCGTCGAGTTCCAGGCGTGTGGCCTCGGCTTCGGCCAGTTGCCGCTCCAGTTCGGCGAGGCGCTGGGCCAGCTCGCCCTGCACGGCCTCGGCGTGGCGGCGCGCCTCGCGCTCGAGGGTCAGGCGCTCCAGCAGCGATCGAGTGCGCCCATCCAGGGCGTCCAGCAGCGAGTGTACGCGTTGCTCGGCCAAACCGGTCTCCTCCCGCAGGCTCTGTGATACAGGCATCGCCTTCAAGTCTGTGCCAGATGCGTGCCCATGACAAATGTCTTCAGGCGCCGACACCCCGCGGCATTAAACCTCGCGACGACGATACTCGACGAAGTCGTAGGCGGGCTGCCCCTCGGCGGGAGTGCCCGGCACGCGCTGGACCTCCTCCCACTCCGCGGGATCAACCTCCGGGAAGCGGGCGTCGCCCTCCACCTCGATATCCACCTCGGTGAGATAGAGACGGCTGGCGTGAGGCAGGGCCTGGGCGTAGATCTCGGCGCCGCCCATCACCATGATCTCCTCGACGCCATCGATGATCGCCTGCTGGTCGGCCAGGACCAGGGCGGATGACAGGTCGTGGCAGACCCGCACGCCGTCGTGGGCGAACCCGGTGTCGCGGGTGACCACGATATTGAGCCGCCCGGGCAGCGGCCGGCCGATGGACTGGAAGGTCTTACGCCCCATCACCAGCGGCTTGGCCTGGGTCATGCGCTTGAAGAACTTGAGGTCCTCGGGCAGGTACCAGGGCAGCTGGTTATCGACGCCGATCACCCGCCGACGATCCATGGCGGCGATCATGGCCACTGGAACGAGGGTGTCATCGCTCAGGGGGTGTGACTGGTTCATACCGCCACCTCGGCCTTGATATGCGGATGGGGATCGTAGCCTTCGATGGCGATATGCTCGATGCCAAAGGCGAACAGGTCATCGATGCTCGGGTCGAGCACCAGCCGGGGTGCCGGGCGCGGGGTGCGAGACAGCTGCTCCTCGGCTTGCTCCAGATGGTTCAGGTAGAGGTGGGCATCACCCAGGGTGTGGATGAATTCGCCGGGTTCGAGACCCGCCACCTGGGCGATCATCTGGGTCAGCAGCGCGTAGCTGGCGATATTGAAGGGCACCCCCAGGAAGATGTCGGCGCTGCGCTGGTAGAGCTGGCAGGAGAGCCGCCCCTCGGCCACGTAGAACTGGAACAGGCAGTGGCACGGCGGCAACTGCATCTCGTCGACCTGGGCAGGATTCCAGGCAGAGACGATCAGCCGCCGCGAGCGGGGATTCACCCGCAGCTGTTCGAGCAGGCCCGCGATCTGGTCGACGTGGCCGCCACGCGGATCGGGCCAACTGCGCCACTGGTAGCCGTAGATCGGACCGAGGTCGCCGTTCTCGTCGGCCCACTCGTCCCAGATGCGTACGCCGTGCTCCTTGAGGTAAGCGATATTGGTGTCGCCGGCCAGGAACCACAGCAGCTCGTGGAAGATCGAGCGGGTGTGCAGCTTCTTGGTGGTCAGCAGCGGGAAGCCACGCGCCAGATCGAAGCGCATCTGGTGGCCGAAGATCGAGCGCGTGCCTACCCCGGTGCGGTCATCGCGCTCGACGCCGTGGTCGAGCACCTGGCGCATCAGGTCGAGGTAGGGCTGTTCCAGGGCGGGCAGGGTTTCGTCGGTCACGGTGTTCTCTGGCTGATGAATGCAGGGAGCGAATTCTAGCGTATCGCGCGATAAATCGCGCTGCTACGGGGTGCCGATACGGGCATCGACGGGCTGGCGGCGCGACCAGGCGATCAGCGCCAGGCCACCGGCAATCATCGGCAGCGTCAGCAGCATCCCCATGGTGAACCAGCCGAAGGCCAGGTAGCCGATATGGGCATCCGGCAGGCGGTAGAACTCGACCAGGAAGCGGAAGGCACCATAGAGTGCAAGGAAGAGTCCCGAGGCCAGGCCACGGCGGCGCGGGGTGGCGGTGACGAACCACAGCACCAAGAACAGCACCGCGCCCTCCAGCAGCGCCTCGTAGAGCGAGCTGGGGTGACGCGGCTCGGGCCCGAGGCCGGGGAACGGCATGCCCCAGGGCATCTCGGTCACGCGGCCCGGCAGCTCGCGGTTGATGAAGTTGCCGATGCGCCCGGCCCCCAGGCCGATGGGCACCAGCGGGGCGACGAAGTCGGTGAGGGTCAGGAAGGCCAGCTGCTTCTTCCTGGCGAACCACCAGGCCGCGACCAGCACGCCGAGCAGGCCACCGTGGAAGCTCATGCCGCCATCCCACACCCGCACGATCCACAGTGGATCGGCCAGCCACTGGTCGAGGCCATAGAATAGCGCATAGCCCAGCCGGCCGCCCAGCACCACGCCCAGGGCGGCGTAGAACAGCAGGTCGCCGATATCGTCGGGGGAAAGCCCGATACGTGCGGCGCGACGACGCCCCAGGAACCAGGCGGCGACGAAGCCCACCACATACATCAGGCCATACCAGTGCACCTGGAAGGGGCCCAGGGAGATCGCCACGGGGTCAATATCGGGATAGCTGAGCATGCGAGTCCTTATATAGCCGTAGGCCGCGTAGAATTTAGCCACCAATACTGACGGCAATGGGTTTTTTCTTAAAGCTTATAGCTTACAGCTTAAAGCTAAAGAACGAAGGTAAGCCCCACACCGGCCAACAGGGCGGCGAAGGCCAGGCGCAGCACCCTGGCCGGCAGGCGATGGGCGAGCCACACCCCGAGGCGGGCACAGGGAACACTGGCAAGCACGATACCCAACAGGGCCGGCCACATCACGAAGCCCGCGGCACCGGGAGGCAGCAGCGCATTGCCCCAACCCAGCACCATGAAGGTGGCCGCCCCGAACAGGGCGATGGGAATGCCGCAGGCGGCGGAGGTACCCACGGCCTGGGTCAGCGGCGCGCCACAACGGGTCAGCCAGGGCACGCAGAGGGTGCCACCGCCGATGCCGAACAGCGCCGAGACACCGCCGATCACCCCGCCGGCGGCGGCCATCACCGCCCGTCCCGGCGCCATGCTGCCGGGGCGCGGCCCACGGGAGAGCGCCATGCGCACCGCCATCACCAGCACGAAGATACCGAACAGGGTGCCGAGACTGCCCGCGGAGAGCCCATCGGCGACGAATACCCCGGCCACGGCCCCCAGCAGCAGCCCGGGCAACAGCGACAGGAACCACTGACGATGGATGCTGCCGCGGCGGTAATGGCCCCAGGCCGAGGAGGCGCCGGTGACCACGATGGTGGCAAGCGACGTGCCCACCGCCAGGTGCATGGTGACCTCCGCGGGCACGCCCTGCAGCCCGAAGGCGAAGACCAGCGCCGGCACGATGATCAGCCCGCCACCCACACCGAACAGGCCGGCCAGTGTCCCGGCGACGGCACCCAACGCCAGGTAGCCGATGAAGACCAGCAGCAGGCTCATGGGGTGCCGGCCTCCACCAGGCGCTCGGGCAGCCAGCGGGTGACCCGTTCGACCAATTCCTGGGGGCGATAGGGCTTGGCCAGGAAGTCGTCCAGCCCGGCCTCGGCGAAGCGCCGGCGGTCAGCATCGCTGGCATTGGCGGTCAGCGCCACCAGTACGCTGCCGGCGGCGAGGCTCCGAGTGCGCTCATGCTCGCGCCAGCGGCGGCTCGCCTCCATGCCGTCCATGCCCTCCATGAAGATATCCATCAGCACCAGGTCGAAGTGCTCCTGCTCCTGCAGGGCCAGGGCCTCGGCCCCCGATGTCACGGCGGTGACCTCGAGCCCCTCGCGCTCCAGCACCTGACGCGCCAGCATCAGGTTGACAGGGCCATCGTCGACGATCAGCACCCGCCCCGGGCGCTCGGCCGGGCGCGATGACGGCGGCTCACGCTCACCGGCCAGCCCCTCGAGCAGTTCGCCAAGGTCGGCAAGACGCTCGCGCAGCTCGGCAGCCATGGACTGGCCGGCCTCCGGGCTCGACGCCTGCTCGCCGGAGAGCTCCTCGAGACGCAGGCGCAGGCGCTGCAGTTCGCGGCTCATCAGGGTCAGGTAGTCCGACTTGAGCCGCGACTCCTCGCGAGCTCTCTCGCGCCCGGCCGCCAGGCGGCTGAGTCGCTGCTCACGGTGTGCGAGGTCGTCTTCCAGGTCGCTCACCCGACGCCGCAACCGCTCCTCCGCCGCCGAGGGCTCGGCCACCGAGTCGCGCACGAGCCGGCGTTGCTCGGGGGCATCGGCGGGCAGATCGGCTTGCGGGTCGCTCGTCCAGCCCCAGGGCTGCAGCACCACCAGCATCAGATTGAGGCTCGCGACCAGCAGCAGGGCCATCAACCAGGCGGACACCCCACCGGTACCGAACAGCAGGATGCCGCCACCGGCCAGCAGCAGCACCAGCTGGACCAGCAGCGCCATGATGATGAGTGGTGGAAGGCGCCGGGGGCGCCGTGACTCGTCTCGCATCCGTCATCCTTGGCCGTTAACGAGGTGGCACTGAAGTGTACGCCGCGCCGCTCGGGCTGTCATCGCGGGCGCTTCCCCGGCCGGCGCCGAGCCGCTAAGCTGGCCGCATGTGCCTGATTGCCTTTGACCATCGACCGGGCAGCGACTGGCCCCTGCGCCTGGTCGCCAACCGCGACGAGTTCCACGCCCGCCCTGCCGCAGCGCTGGCCGCCTGGGAGGACGCCCCCGAGATCATCGGCGGACGTGACCTGGAGGCCGGCGGCACCTGGCTGGCGGTACATAGACGCGGGCGCTTCGCGGCGGTGACCAATGTGCGCGACCCGAGCCTGCACGTGCCCGACGGCGCGCCGAGCCGCGGTGGCCTGGTCTATGAAGCCCTGATCCAGCCCGACCTGGGCGGCTGGATGGCGCGACTGGCACATGGCGAGGCCCTGCGCTATGCCGGTTTCAACCTGCTGGCCGGCGACGGCGAGCGGCTGTGGCATCTGCACCGCGGCAGGCAAGGCGCCGTGCTCCGCGAAGTGGTGCCCGGTATCCACGGCCTCTCCAACGCCGCCCTCGATACTCCCTGGCCGAAGCTGATCGACGCCCGACAGGGACTGGCCAGCACCCTGCGCCATGGCCGCTGGCCGGATGACGCCCTGGCGGCGATGGCCGACCCGCACCCCGCCGATGACCACGCCCTGCCGGATACCGGCGTGGGGTTAGAACTGGAGCGCACCCTCTCCTCGCCCTTTATCATCGGCGAGCAGTACGGCACCCGCGCCATGACCTGGGTAAGCTGGCACGCCAGCGGGAGTATCGAGATCGGCGAGCGGCGCTTCGGGCCGGGGGGAGTGGCAGAGGGTGAGACGCGAATCCAGACGTAGGAGCCCGATTTATCGGGCGATTATTCGGCGTTGTCCAAAACATCGCGCGATAAATCGCGCTCCTACAGCAACGAGGCCGGGTCAATCCCGCGGCGGCAACAGGTGGGCGAGGTCCCACTCGGCCATGCGCTGGTCGAGATGGCGGCGCACCTCGCCGGGGGAGTCGAGGCGCAGGGTCTGGTCGACCAGCGTCCGCGCGTCTTTCAGCGATACGCGGCGAATGGCGGCACGCACCCGCGGCAGGCTGGGGGCGTTCATGGAGAGGGCGCCGAAGCCCATGCCCATCAGCAGCAACGCACCGGCCGGGTCACCGGCGAGCTCGCCGCACACCGAGATCGGCATCTTGAGGCGCCGCGACTCCCGGGCCAGGGTGGCCATGGCGGAGAGCACCGCCGGGTGGCAGGCGTCGTAGAGATCGGCGACCCGCGGGTTGTTGCGGTCCACCGCCAGCAGGTACTGGGTCAGGTCGTTGCTGCCCACCGAGAAGAAGTCGGTCCGCGCGGCCAGGGCGTCGAGCTGGTAGAGCGTCGCCGGCACCTCGATCATCACCCCCACCTTGGGGCGTGGCACCACCACGCCCTCCTCGCCCAGCTCGACGATGGCGCGCTCGAGCAGGCGCTGGGCGGCGTCGACCTCGTCGACATTGGTGATCATGGGCAGCAGCACCTGCAGGTTGTCGAGACCCTGGGAGGCACGCAGCATGGCGCGCAGCTGCACCATCAGCACCTCGGGGTGGTCGAGGGTCACGCGAATGCCACGCCAGCCGAGGAAGGGGTTGGCCTCCTCGATGGGAAAGTAGGGCAGGTCCTTGTCGCCGCCGATATCCAGGGTGCGCATCACCACCGGCAGCGGCGCGAAGCTCTCGAGCTGGTCGCGGTAGAGGCGGGTCTGCTCCTGCTCGCCCGGGAAGCGCTCGGTGACCATGAAGGGCACCTCGGTACGGTAGAGCCCCACCCCGCTGATACGTGGCTTGAGCGAGGCCACCGCGTCCACCGCCAGGCCAGTGTTGACCATCAGCGGCATGTCGTAACCGTCCGGCGTGCGGCTGGGCAGGTGCTGCTCGTGCTCGAGCACCTCGGCCAGCGCCTCCTCCTCGGCGATCATGCTTGAATAGTGGGTCAGCAGCTCCTGACCGGGGCGGATGAACAGACGCCCACGGTGGCCATCGAGGATCAACTGTGAACCGGAGAGCCGCGGCAACGGCAGGTCGACCATGCCCAGGACCGTGGGGATGCCCATGGCCCGGGCCAGGATCGCCACGTGGGAGGTGCTGGAACCGCGCACCGAGACCAGGCCGACCAGTTTGTCGCGGGGTACCTCGCCGAGCAGCGCCACGCTCAGCTCGTCGCCTACCAGGATGGTGCGCTCGGGATAGACGCTGGGGGTCTGGGGGGTCTCCTCCTGAAGATGGGCCAGCACCCGCCGGCCAAGGTCTCGTACGTCGGCGGAGCGCTCACGCAGGTAGTCGTCGTCGACCCGCTCCAGGTACTGCACGTGGCGCTTGACCACATCGGCCAGGGCCCCCGGCGCCCACTGCCCCTCGCGGATGCGCTTCTCCACTTCCTGGGAGAGCGCCGCCTCGCTGAGCATCTGCTGGTAGACCTCGAACAACGCCAGCTCCTGGGCGGAGATGCGGTTGGCGAGGCGGGCACCGGCGGCACGGATCTCCTCTCGCACGCGACCGATCGCCTCCTTGAGGCGGGTGATCTCGTAGTCGACATCGGTGGGGATCAGGTCGGGCACGCTGTCGAGGTCGGCGGGCGGGGTGATCACCACCGCTTCACCGATGGCCATTCCCGGCGAGGCCGCCACGCCCTTGAACTGCACCTGACCCTCCAGGCTCGGCCGGGTCAAGTTGCCGGTGGCCAGGGCATGGGCCAGCACGCCGCCAAGCTGGGCGGCCATGGTGACCAGAAAGGCCTCGTCCTCCTCCCCGTAGCGACGCTTCTCGGCCTGCTGTACCACCAGAACGCCGAGCATGCGGCGCTGGTGGATGATGGGTACCCCGAGGAAGCTGGAGTAGCGCTCCTCGCCGGTGGATTCGAAGTAGCGGAACTGGGGATGCGCCTGGGCATCCTCCAGGTTGAGCGGCTCCTCGCGCCTGGCCACCAGACCCACCAGGCCCTCGCCGATGGGCAGGGTCACCTGCCCCACCGCCTGACTGCGCAGGCCGATGGTCTCCATCAGCACCAGGCGGTCGATCTCCTCGTCGAACAGGTAGAAGGAGCAGACGTCGGTCTGCATCGCCTTGCGGATGCGGCGCACCATGGTGGAGAGCGCCGCGTCCAGGCTGCGGGCTCCGTTGACTTCCTGGATGATGCGGCGCAAGACCTCGAGCATGTAGAGCGGGTATCCCTGTTGTCGTTGGACGTTGTTGTGGGTGACGCGCGGCTAGCCGTGCCCCAGCGCCAGGCGCTGGGCGCGCGGCGAGAGCTCCTTCAGGGCGCGGCGATAGACCTCACGCTTGAAGGGCACCACCTGCGCCAGTGGATACCAGTAGCTGACCCAGCGCCAGCCGTCGAACTCCGGCTTCTCGGAGATATCCATGCAGATCTGGCTCTCCTGGCAGCGGATCCGGAGCAGGAACCACTTCTGTTTCTGGCCGATACACACCGGCCGGGAATGCGTGCGAATCATGCGTCGTGGCAGGCGGTAGCGCAGCCACCCCCGGGTGCAGGCAAGAACCTCGACATCACCGGCCGTCAGGCCGATCTCCTCATGGAGCTCTCGAAATAGCGCCTGTTTGGGTGTCTCGTCAGCCTTGATGCCTCCCTGGGGAAACTGCCACGCATTCTGCCCTACCCGACGCGCCCAAAGCAGCTGCCCCTGGTCGTTGGCGATGATGATGCCAACGTTGGGGCGAAAGCCGTCAGCGTCGATCACGGACTTCACCTTGTTGAATCCAGTATTGCAGCCATTCTTCCACAAGGCCGTGAAGCGCATCAATACGCCTTCCGCCGCAGTGATGCAGGGGACCTCGCCATCTGCCATAATCGCCGGCTTTCCATCCACCTTGTCAGCCATCCTGGGGAGTTTCCGTGAGCCTGGCCATCTTCGACCTGGACAATACCCTGCTGTCGATCGACAGCGACCATGCCTGGGGCGAGTTCCTGCTCGAGCAGGGCGCCGTCGACCCGGTGGCCTACCGCGAGGCCAACGATCGTTTCCTGGCCGACTACGAAGCCGGCACTCTGGATATCCACGCCTTCCTGGAAGTCGCACTCAGGCCCCTGGCCGAGAACAGCCCTGAGCAGCTCGCCGCCTGGCACCAGCAGTTCATGGCCAGCAAGATCGAGCCGCATATCCTGGACAAGGGCGAGGAGCTGCTGGCCCGCCACCGCTCCCGAGGCGACACCCTGCTGATCGTCACCGCCACCAACCGCTTCATCACCGGCCCCATCGCCGAGCGGCTGGGCGTCGACGACCTGATCGCGGTGGAGCCCGAGATCGTCGACGGCCACTACACCGGCAAGGTGCGAGGCACGCCCAGCTACCGCGAGGGCAAGGTGAAGCGCCTGGAGGAGTGGCTGGCCGACAAGGAACAGACCCTCGACGAGGCCTGGTTCTACAGCGACTCCCACAATGACCTGGCGCTGCTGGAGATCGTCGAGTACCCGGTGGCCGTCGACCCCGACCCCAGCCTGCGCGAGGTGGCCGAGGCCCGTGGCTGGCGGATCATCAGCCTGAGGGACTGATCCGGCCTTCGGCCGGATCAGAGCTGGAAGCTATAAGCCGTAAGCCATAAGAAAACCCCGCTCAGGCACGACCTGGCGGGGTTGTTTTTTCTTACAGCTTCAAGCTTCTAGCTTACAGCTGGGGTTCACCCCAGCAGATGCTCGACCGCGGCGCGCTCCTCGCGCAGCTCGTCTTCGGTGGCCTTCATCTTCTGCTTGCTGAAATCGTCGAGCTCGAGGCCCTGGACGATCTCGTACTTGCCGTTCTTGCAGACCACCGGGTAGGAATACATGATCCCGGGCTCGACGCCGTAGCTGCCGTCGGCGGGAATACCCATGCTCACCACCTCATCGGTGCCCAGCGCCCAGTCGCGCATATGGTCGATGGCCGCGGAGGCCGCAGAGGCCGCGGAGGAGGCTCCACGCGCCTTGATGATCGCCGCGCCACGCTGCTGCACGGTGGGGATGAAGTCGTTCTCGTACCAGTCACGCTCGACCAGATCGAAGGCCGGAGTGCCGGCCACCTTGCAGTGGGCCAAATCAGGGTACTGGGTCGCGCTGTGGTTGCCCCAGACGATCATCTGCTCGACATCGGTGACGTGCTTGCCGGTCTTCTGGGCCAGCTGGGTCTTGGCGCGGTTGTGGTCCAGACGCATCATCGCGGTGAACTGGCCCGCATCCAGGTCCGGCGCGTTGCAGGAGGCGATCAGGGCGTTGGTGTTGGCCGGGTTGCCCACCACCAGCACGCGCACGTCGCGGCTGGCGTTGTCGTTGAGCGCCTTGCCCTGCACGGAGAAGATCGCCGCGTTGGCTTCCAGCAGGTCCTTGCGCTCCATGCCCGGGCCGCGCGGACGGGCACCCACCAGCAGGGCGAAGTCGGCATCCTTGAACGCGACATTGGCATCGTCGGTGGCGACGATCTCCTGCACCAGCGGGAAGGCGCAGTCGTTGAGCTCCATGACCACGCCATTCAGGGCGTCCATGGCCGGGGTGATCTCGAGCAGCTGCAGGATGACCGGCTGGTCCTTGCCCAGCATGTCGCCAGAGGCGATGCGGAAGGCCAGGGAGTAGCTGATCTGGCCGGCTGCGCCAGTAATGGCAATGCGAACGGGTTCTTTCATGGTGGCTCCTTGGGTTGTCAACGCGCGGGTTGTCGCCGTGAGGACGAGCCGGGCGGGCGCCGGGCCCGCACTGGCCTGAAAACAAACCGCCAAGATGGTATGCCTGCACCGCACAAAACTCAATGCGACGTAGGGCGGGAGTGAGTGGTGCGACAAACGGCTGTATGAGTGTGCCTCTCGAGAATAGTATGCTGACGCCTTCATGACGCTGATGGATCACCCGCATGCCCCGCCGCCGTCTTCCCCCCTTCCCCGCCCTGCTGGCCATCGGGCTGGTCATCGCCCTGCTCGCCTGGCTGCTGCTGGGTGACATCCAGGGCTTTCGCGATGCCCCGCCGGAGGCCCAGCCGGCCGCCGAGGCCGACGCGCCGCGGGTCGAGGTGGAGCGCCGCGAGGCCGAGACCCATGCCCCCACCCTGATACTCCAGGGCGAGCTCGAGGCGCAACGCGAACTGGAGCTGCGCGCCCGCCAGTCCGGCCACGTGGAGGCACTGCCGGTGGCGGAAGGCAGTCGGGTCGAGGCGGGCGAGGTCATGCTGGCGCTGGCCCGTGAGGAGCTGCCCGCGCGCCTGAGCCAGGCCGAGGATGATCTGGCACTGGCCCGGGCGGAGCTCGCCGGCGCCGAGTCACTGCTCAGTCGCAAGCTGATCTCACGCCCCGAATACCTGCGCCTGCAGGCCCAGGTGAGTCGCGCCACGGCTGAGCTTGCCGCGTTGCAGCGCCAGCTCGACGACACCCGCCTCGAGGCTCCCTTCCCCGGCACCCTGGACCGACTCGACGTGGAGCTCGGCGAACTGGTGCAGGTGGGCGAGGCCTGGGGTCGGCTAGTGGACGACTCGCGGCTCGTTGCCGCGGCCTGGGCGCCCCAGCGCGACGCCCTGGACCTCGCCGCCGGTCTGCCCGCCGAGCTGCGCCTGCTGGACGGCTCGCTACTCTCCGGCGAGGTCAGCATGGTGGCCCGCCGCGCCGAGGAGGCGACTCGCAGCTTCCGGGTCGAGGTCAGCGCCGACAACCCCGAGGGGCGCCGCCTGGCCGGCGCCAGCGCCACCCTGGCGATCACCCTCCCCGAGCGCCGGGTCCATCGCCTCTCGCCTGCCCTGCTGGTGCTCGACCCCGATGGCGAGCTGGCGGTCAAGCACCTCGATGCCGACGACCGGGTGGTGCAGACCAGGGTCACCCTGGTCGATGCCGACCTCGAGACCGCCCGGGTGGCCGGCCTCCCCGACCCGGTGCGGCTGATCACCCTGGGGGCCGGCCTGGTGGAGGTCGGCGAGCGCGTCACGCCGGTGGCCCCCGACAGCCTCGAGCGCGACACCGACGCAGCCACCGCCGGCACGGGGGCTCGTTGAGATGCGCCAGTTGATCGCGGCCGCTCAGGAGCGCGCCCGCACTACCCTGCTGCTGCTGACCGCCCTGCTGCTGGCGGGCCTCGGCGCCTGGCAGGCGATCCCCAAGGAGGCCAATCCCGACGTCGCCATCCCCATGATCTACGTGGCAATGAGCCTGGAGGGGGTCAGTCCCGAAGATGGCGAGCGGCTGTTGGTGCGCCCCATGGAGCAGGAGCTGCGCAGCATAGAGGGGCTGCGCAAGATGACCGCCCAATCGAGCGAGGGCCACGCCTCCATCACCCTGGAGTTCGATGCCGGCTTCGACGCCGACCAGGCCCTCTCCGACGTGCGCGAGAAGGTCGATATCGCCAAGGCCGAGCTGCCCTCCGAAGCCGACGAACCGCGTGTCGTGGAGGTCAACGTCAGCGAGTTCCCGGTGCTCTCCATCGGCCTCTCCGGCAACGTGGAGGAGACCCAGCGGGTGGCCATCGCGCGGCGCATCAAGGACGAGATCGAGGGCATCGCCGAGGTGCTGGAGGTGGATATCGGCGGCGACCGCGAGGAGCTGCTGGAGATCGTGGTCGATCCGCTGGTACTCGAGAGCTACGGCATCGACTTCGCCACCCTGTTCAACCTGGTCAGCCGCAACAACCGCCTGGTGGCGGCCGGCAGCCTGGACAGCGGCGCGGGCCGCCTGGGCATGAAGGTGCCCGGGGTCATCGAGACCCTGGAGGATGTGATGGCCATGCCGGTGAAGGTGGACGGCGACCGGGTGGTGACCTTCGGCGACGTGGCGATCATCCGCCCCACCTTCAAGGACCCCGAGGGGTACGCGCGCATCGACGGCCAGCCGGCGCTGGTGCTGGAGATCTCCAAGCGCGCCGGCGCCAATATCATCGCCACCGTGGAGCAGGTCCAGGCACTCTTCGACGAGGCCGCCGGCATGCTCCCCGAAGGGCTCAAGGTCACCACCATCACCGACCAGTCCGAGTTCGTCGAGGACATGCTCTCGGAGCTGCTCAACAACGTGGTCACCGCGGTGGTGCTGGTGCTGATCGTGATCCTGGCGGCCATGGGGGGGCGCAGCGCCCTGATGGTGGGGCTGACCATCCCCGGGGCCTTCCTCAGCGGCATCCTGATGATCTGGGCGGTGGGCTACACCCTCAATATCGTGGTGCTGTTCGCGCTCATTCTCGTCGCCGGCATGCTGGTGGATGGCGCCATCGTGGTCAGCGAACTGGCCGACCGCCACCTGCACCAGGGCATGGCGCCGCGGGAGGCGTGGCTGGAGGCGGCGACCCGCATGAGCTGGCCGGTGATCGCCTCCACCGCCACCACCCTGGCGGTATTCGTGCCGCTGCTGTTCTGGCCGGGCATGGTGGGCGAGTTCATGAAGTACCTGCCGGCCACGGTGATCCTCTGCCTGCTCGCCTCGCTGGCCATGGCGCTGGTCTTTCTGCCCACCCTGGGCAGCGTGTTCGGCGCCCGGGCATCCTCTGCGGGCTCGGCGCCGGTGGACGCCACGGCCGGCGGCCGGCTCTATCGCACGGCGCTGTCACGGCTGCTCGCTCACCCGGCACTGACCCTGCTGTTCGCGGTGCTGCTGATGGCGCTGATCTACACCGCCTATGCGCGCTTCAACCACGGCGTGGAGTTCTTCCCCAGCGTGGAGCCCGACACCGCCCAGGTGATGGTGCGCACCCGCGGTGACTTCTCCATCGAGGAGAAGGACGCCATGGTGCGCCGGGTCGAGGCGAGGCTGGGCGGAATGAGCGAGGTCGAGGCGCTCTATGCGCGCTCCTTCGCCAACCCCAACGAGCAGCTCGGTGCCGACGTCATCGGCGTGCTGCAGTTCCAGCTGATCGACTGGCACCGGCGTCGGCCGCTGACCGGCATCTTCGACGAGATGCGCCAGCGAACCGCCGACCTGCCCGGCCTGACCCTGGAGTTCCGCGAGCAGCAGATGGGGCCCGGCGAGGGCAAGCCGATCGTGCTGGAGATCGGCGGCCGGACGCCCGAGCTCGCCGACCAGGCGGTGGACCGGCTGCGCGAGCTGATGGGGGAGCTGGGCGGCTTCCGTGACATCGAGGACAACCGCAGCCTGCCCGGGGTGGAGTGGCGGATCATCGTCGACCGCGAGGCGGCGGCTCGCTTCGGTACCGATGTGACCAGCGTGGGCAGCGCGGTCCAGCTGCTGACCACCGGCGTCCAGGTGGCCAGCTATCGCCCCGAGGGGGTCGACGACGAGGTGGATATCCGGGTGCGCCTGCCCAAGGGCGACCGCACCCTGGACCAGCTGGGCCGGCTTAGCCTCAACACCTCCCGGGGGCAGGTACCGCTATCGCACTTCGTGTCGGTGGAACCGGCCCCCAAGGTCGGCACCCTGCACCGCATCGATGGCCGCCGCGCCATTACCCTGGAGGCCGACGTAACCAGCGACGCCAGCGCCGACGAGCGGCTGCGTGCCCTGCTCGAGGCCGCCGGTGAGCCTCCCGAGGGCGTGCAGCTGAGCGTGGCCGGCGAGCAGGAGGACCAGCAGGAGGCGAGCCGCTTCCTGGCCGGCGCCTTCATGGTGGCCATCGGGCTGATGGCGCTGATCCTGGTGACCCAGTTCAACAGCTTCTACCAGGCGGGGCTGGTGCTCTCGGCGATCGTCTTCTCCACCGCAGGGGTGCTGCTGGGGCTGCTGGCCAACGCCCAGCCCTTCGGCATCGTGATGGTGGGAATGGGCATCATCGCCCTGGCGGGGATCGTGGTGAACAACAATATCGTGCTGATCGACACCTACAACGAACTTCGCGGGGAGGGGCTCAGCCCCTTCGAGGCGGCCCTGGAGGCGGGCAGCCTGCGCCTGCGGCCGGTGCTGCTTACCGCGGTGACCACGGTGCTGGGCCTTACGCCCATGGTGCTGGGGATCAACGTCGACCTGCTCGCTCCCAGCCTGGGGATCGGCGCCCCCTCCACCCAGTGGTGGACCCAGCTCTCCAGCGCCATCGCCGGCGGACTGACCTTCGCCACCGGGCTGACGCTGCTGCTGACGCCCTGCATGCTGGTGCTGGAACCCCGGAGGAAAAAGCCTGAATCCAAGCAGTAGGAGGGAGACTGCGTCTCGCGACTGGAGGCCGAAGGCCTCCCGGTGGCAATCGCTGAGATTTATCCAGAGTCCGATACAGCGGCGTTGGGCCCTGTAATCGCGCGATCAATCGCGCTCCTACGAGGTACGGCTGGCAGCTTCCGCCCGGGCCGCATCCGGCGCGTGGCGGGCATGGATGCGCCCGATCAGCTGGTCTTCCAGGGAGAAGCGTTCGGTGAGGCCGTGGGCCAGGCGCTCCAGCCAGGCAGGCAGGCGGGCGAGGTGCTGGCGCACGCGGCCGGGACTGGCGTACTCGGCATCGAAGTCGAGCACCAGCTCGGTGGACATCTCCAGGCGCTCCAGCAGGCGGTCGGCCAGGGTGAGAGCCGATTCATCCTCGAAGGCGCGGGCCTCCTCGCGCAGCTGGGGGTAGACCTCGAAGTGGCCGGCGCTGATGTAATCCATCAGCAGTTCGCTGAAGCCATCGATGCGCTCCTTGGTCACCGCTTCCAACTCGGCGTCACAGGCCTCCTTGAGCTCGACGAAGTTGACCAGCAGCTCGCGGCGCTCATCCAGCCAACGATCGATCAGCTTGTGTACGCCGCCCCAGCGCTCCAGGGCGCTCTTGCAGTCTTCCAGCATGGGGGCCTCCATTCGTTTGGTCGAGCCAGCTCGCGGGTACCGAGGGCGTCCAGCGCCCGGCCGGGTGAGCCTCAGAGTCGCGCCACCATCGACGGCTGTCAATCCTGCGACCGCAAACGTGGAGAACCCATGGCGTCAAGAGGACCATCGCGGCCTTTTCGATTGCCTGGCGCCGGCGTTTACTTGGTAGTCTATGTCGACGCCAACAACACCAAGCCACTGCTTAACAACATCACTCCCGAGGTTCTCCATGAAACAGCTTGCTCGCCTGGGTCTCGGCCTGCTCCTCGCCGGCGGCCTTGCCACCGCCCACGCCGAAGAGGTGAAGATCGGCATGATCACCACCCTCTCCGGGGGCGGCTCCCATCTGGGTGTCGATGTGCGCGACGCCTTCCTGCTGGCCATCGAACAGTCGGGCCGCGACGATATCGAGGTGCTGGTGCAGGACGATGCCCGCAAGCCCGACCTGGCGCGTAACCTGGCCAACGAGTTCATGCAGCGCGATGACGTGGACATCATGACCGGCATCATCTGGTCCAACCTGGCCATGGCCGTGGTGCCCTCGGTGGTGCGCCAGGGGACCTTCTACCTCTCCCCAAACGCCGGGCCCTCGGACCTCGCCGGGCGCATGTGCCACGAGAACTACTTCAACGTCGCCTACCAGAACGACAACCTGCACGGTGCCATGGGCGCCTGGATGCGCGAGCAGGGCTACGAGAACCCCATCATCATGGCCCCCAACTACCCGGCGGGTACCGATGCGCTGGCCGGCTTCAAGCACCTCTACGAGGGCGAGGTGGCAGACGAGCTCTACACCCAGATGGGCCAGACCGACTACGCCGCCGAAATCGCCCAGATCCGCGCCAGCGATGCCGACAGCCTGTTCTTCTTCCTGCCCGGCGGCATGGGCATCTCCTTCATGAAGCAGTGGCAGAACGCGGGCGTGGAGATGCCGGTGTTCGGCGCCGCCTTCTCCTTCGACGAGATCCTGATCAAGGCGGTGGGCGAGGCCGCCATCGGCGCCAGGAACACCTCGCTGTGGGCCTACGACCTCGACAACGCCACCAATCACGCCTTCGTCGAGAGCTTCCGCGAGGCCTATGGCCGCATGCCGACCCTGTATGCCGCCCAGGGCTTCGATACCGCCAACCTGATCCTCTCCGCCCTGGAGAAGGCCCACCCCGACGACCAGGACGCCTTCCGCGAGGCGCTGCGCGAGGCGGACTTCGACTCGGTGCGCGACGAGTTCCGCTTCGGCCCCAACCAGCACCCCATCCAGGACATCTATGTTCGCGAGGTGGTCGCAGGCGAGGATGGCGAGCCCACCAACCGCCTGCTCGGTATCGCCGTGGAAGATATCCAGGACATCTACCACGTCGACTGCAAGATGTGAGGCGTTAGCGCGTGTCAGCCACCCTGCTTCTCGAACAACTGATCAACGGCCTGCAACTGGGCACCATGCTGTTCCTGATGGCCAGCGGCCTGACCCTGGTGTTCGGAGTCATGGGGCTGATCAACCTGGCCCACGGCTCCTTCTTCATGGTGGGCGCCTACCTCACCGCCGCGGTGACCTCCGCCAGCGGTTCCTTCCTGCTCGGTGTTTCGGCGGGCCTGCTGGGCGCCGCCGCGGTGGGTGCCGTGGTGGAGCTGGTGGTGATCCGTCGCCTCTACCACCGCCCACACCTGGACCAGGTGCTGGCCACCTTCGCACTGATCCTGATCTTCTCTGAGGGGACCCGCTGGCTGTTCGGCTCCTCGCCGCTTTGGCTGAACACGCCGCCATGGCTGTCGGGCTTCGTCACCCTGCCTGGCGACGCCCGCTACCCGCTCTACCGCCTGGTGATCATCGGTGTGGGCATCAGCGTGGCGGTCGGCCTCTACCTGCTGATCTCGCGGACCCGGCTGGGCATGCGCGTGCGCGCCGGGGAGAGCGACCGCGAGATGATCGGCGCCCTGGGCATCGACATCTCGCGCCTCTACACCGCGGTGTTCGCGCTGGGGGCGGGGCTGGCCGGCCTGGCCGGAGCCATGGTCGGCGCGCTGCAATCGGTGCAGGTAGGCATGGGCGAGCCGGTGCTGATCCTGGCCTTCGTGGTGATCGTGATCGGCGGCATCGGCTCCATCAAGGGGGCGCTGTTCGGCGCCCTGCTGGTCGGCGTGGTGGATACCCTGGGTCGGGTCTTCCTGCCGCTGTTCTTCCGCGGCTTCCTGCCGCCTTCCGAGGCCACCGACGTGGGTGCCGCCCTGGCCTCGATGCTGATCTATATCCTCATGGCCGTGATCCTGGCCTTCAAGCCCAAGGGACTCTTCGCCGTCAATGACTGACCAGACGCCTTCCGGCACCCTCCCCGGCGACCTGCCCGCCCGTCCACCGCGCCGCCTCGGCCGCCGGGGCACGGTGCAGCTCGTCATGCTTGCCCTGCTGCTGGTGCTGCCGGTGGCCGCCGACTTGCTGGGGCACCCCTACTACGTGACGCTAGCCTCGCGGCTGACGCTGATCGCCATGGCCGCGGTAGGCCTCAACCTGGCGCTGGGCTACGGCGGCATGGTCAGCTTCGGCCACGCCGCCTACTTCGGCCTGGGCGGCTATGTGGCCGGCATCGGCGCCTACCACGCCTTCGACGCCACCGCCTTCATGGGCATGCTCCCCGGCAGCGACAACCTGCTGGTGCTGTGGCCGCTGGCGATGCTGGCCTGCGGCCTGCTGGCGCTGTTGATCGGTGCCGTCTCGCTGCGCACCAGCGGGGTCTACTTCATCATGATCACCCTGGCCTTCGCCCAGATGGTCTACTACTTCGCCAACTCCTGGCCCACCTACGGTGGCCAGGATGGCCTGCCGATCTACATTCGCAACCAGCTGCCGGGCCTGGATACCCAGGACCCGCTGACCTTCTTCCTGATCTGCTTCGCCGGTCTGGTGCTGGCCATGGCGCTCACCTCGCGGCTGATGGGCTCGCGCTTCGGCGCGGCGCTGACCATGGCGCGACTCAACGACACCCGCCTGGCCACCGCCGGCATCAACCCCTACCCGGTGCGCCTGGTGAGCTTCGTCATCTCGGCGATGATCACGGGCCTGGCCGGTGCGCTGTATGCCGACCTCAACGGCTTCGTCAGCCCCAGCATGTTGAGCTGGCACATGTCCGGCGAGCTGATGGTGATCGTCATCCTCGGCGGCGTGGGCCGCCTCTACGGCCCCCTGGCCGGCGCCGTGCTGTATATCAGCATGGAGACCCTGCTCGGCGGGCTGACCGAGTACTGGCAGCTGTTCCTGGGCCTTACGCTGCTCGGCGTGGTGCTGTTCGCCCGCCACGGAGTGATGGGCTGGCTGGCGGGGAGGGAGCCCCATGGCTGAGGCGGTGCTGGCCCTGGAGGGGCTCCACAAGCGCTTCGGCGCCCTAGCGGCGACCGACGACGTCTCGCTGACCCTGAGGTCCGGCGAGATCCATGCCCTGATCGGTCCCAACGGCGCCGGCAAGTCGACGCTGATCGCGCAGATCGCCGGCAGCCTGCGTCCCGACGCCGGACGCATCCTGCTCGGCGGCGAGGAGATCACCGGGTTGAGCGTCGCCGCCCGCGCCCGTCGCGGGCTGGGCCGCAGCTTCCAGGTCTCGTCGCTGGCCGAACCGCTGCCGGCGATCCGCAACGTGATGATCGGTGTCCAGGCCCAGGCCGGCCACAGTTTCCGCTTCTGGAAGCCGGCGGAGCGCGACCCGCGCCTGATCGAGCCGGCGCTGGCGGCGCTTGCGCGCATGGGACTCGCCCACCGCGCCTGGACGCCCGTGGCGGAGCTCTCCCACGGCGAACGCCGCGCGCTGGAGGTGGCCTGCGCCCTGGCGATGAAGCCTCGTGCTTTGCTCCTCGACGAGCCCATGGCCGGCCTCGGCCCCGAGGGCTCGGCGCGACTCACCGAGCTGCTCGAGTCGTTGAGGCTCGAGGTGCCGATCCTGCTGATCGAGCATGACATGCAGGCGGTGTTCCGGCTGGCCGAGCGCATCTCGGTGCTGGTCGCCGGCCGGGTCATCGCCCATGGCGATGGCGACACCATCCGTCGCGACCCGCAGGTTCGCGACGCCTACCTGGGAGAGTGACCGTCATGCTCAAGGTGGAAGCCATCGAGACACGCTACGGCCCGGCCCAGGCCCTGTTCGGGGTGGACCTGGCGGTGGAGGCGGGCCAGATGGTGGCGCTGATGGGACGCAACGGCATGGGCAAGACCACCACCATCCGCTCGATCTTCGGCCTCACCCCACCCCACGCCGGGCGCATCACCTTCGAGGGGCGCGAGCTGCGCGGCCTGGCGCCCCACCGCATCGCCCGCCTGGGGCTGGGCCTGGTGCCGGAGGGGCGACGCTGCTTCCCCAACCTGACGGTGCGCGAGAACCTGCTGGTGGCCGCACGCGCCGGCGAGTGGACACTGCAGCGGGTCGAGGCGCTCTTCCCGCGCCTGGGAGAGCGCGACCGCCAGGCCGCGGCGACCCTCTCCGGCGGCGAGCAGCAGATGTTGGCCATCGGCCGGGCGCTGATGACCAACCCGCGGCTGCTGGTGCTCGACGAGGCCACCGAGGGACTGGCACCGGTGATCCGTCAGGAGATCTGGCAGGCGATCGGCCGCCTCAAGGGCCAGGGCCAGGCGATCCTGATCGTCGACAAGACGCTCTCGGAACTGCTGCCGCTGGCCGACCGCTGCGTGCTGCTGGAGAAGGGCCGCAGCGCCTGGGCGGGCCCCGCCGAGGCGCTCACCGAGTCGCTTCGCGACCGCTATCTGGGGGTGTGAAACCAACTGGCCCAAAGGAGACCCGCCTTGTGGGAGCTCGATTTATCGGCGATTTTGGTGCCACCTTCATCGCGAATAAATTCTGCTCCCACAAGCAACCTTCCATGGCAGCCCCCTCTAAGTGGCTACCCGCACCGTGGGAGCCCGATTTATCGGCGATTTTGGTGCCACCTTCATCGCGAATAAATTCTGCTCCCACATGGAAGCTTCCATGGCAGCCCCCTCTAAGTGGCAGCCCCCTCTAACCTCTAAGTGGCAGCCCGCACCGTGGGAGCCTGATTTATCGGCGATGGAAGTCGCCCCTCAGGCATGGAAACCCTTGACCGTCGCGGCCAGGGGTCCACCATCGAGATAGTGCTCGAGGATCGAGAAGTGGTCGTCGCCGGGCAGCACGGCCTGCTCGACCTCGATCCCCTGCTCGCTCAGGTGGGTGGCGTAGTCCATCATCTGTCGGGCGAACTCGCCGGACTCCTCGCCGCCGGCCACCAGGCTCACTTTCGCCGCTACTCGGCAGGGCAGGAAGGCCGGGCTGAACTCGGCGACGTCGCGACCGCCGAGCCGCAGCTTGGGCTGCAGCCATGACCAGGGAAACGGCCCGAGGTCATACAGGCCACTGACGCAGAGCGCCCCGCGAATCGGGTCGGCCGGCAGGCCATAGTCGCCTTCCCAGTCGGTGGCCAGTAGCATGCCGCCGAGATGCCCGCCGGCGGAGTGGCCGGAGACGCTGATGCTGGCCGGGTCGCAGCCCTCCTCGGCGGCGTGGCGATACGCCCAGGCCACGGCAGCGCGAGCCTGGCGCACGATCTCGGCGAAACGCACCGTCGGGCAGAGCGCATAGTTGACCACTCCCACCGAGATCCCTGCGGCCACCAGGTCGTCGACGATAAAGCCGAACTCCCGGTGGCCCAGCGAGCGCCAGTAGCCGCCGTGGAAGAAGAGGTGCAACGGCGCTCGCTCGCCCTCCTTGCGACCCTCGGCGTGATAGAGATCGAGTCGCTCGGCCAGGCTGGACCCGTAGGGCAGGTCGAGGGAAACGCTGTGGCGGGCGCGGGCGGCGTCGCTGCGTGCCCGCCAGTCGGCCACCAGCGCCGCCGGGTCGCGACCGATCATGGGGTCGTAGGCGGCGTCGATAGCTTCCTGGGTGGCGAAGTCGCGGTAGAGCATGGCAATCCTCGACGGCAGTTCAGCGCTCGCGGAAGGCCGAGAGCAGCATGCCCAGCGGTGCCAGGGCCAACACGATGAAACCCACCAGGGTCCAGCCCGGTAGCGTGATGCCCAGGAACAGGAAGTCGATCTCGGCGCACTCTCCGGAGCCGGAGAGCACCATGTTCACCACCTCCTGCAGCGGCAGGATATCCAGCATGTAGTCGAGACCCGGGCCACAGCTGGGTACCTCGTCGGCGGGCAGCGACTGCAGCCACAGGTGGCGGCTCACCACGCCGATGCCGCCACCCACCGCAGCCAGGCCAAGCACGCCGTAGAGTGCCGCCCCGAGGCGACCGGCGGGGTTGTGGATGGCCGCCAGGGCGAACACCACACCGGCACTTATCACCGCCACGCGCTGGAAGATGCACAGCGGGCAGGGTTCGAGGCCGACGATATGCTCGAGCCCCAGGGCCACCGCCATCATCAGGACACAGAAGGCCAGGCCGGCGAGGCTCCACTGGCGCACGGAGAGGCGAGAGAGGGCGCTCACTGGCTGACCCCATCGGTGACACGGGATTCCCGGGCACGGGCGAAGTAGTCGCTCAGGAAGTCGGCGAAGGAGACGCGATCGGCGGCCTCGATCTCCGCCTGCTGTCGATGGGAAGTCTCCACCAGCTCGTCGAACATCCCTTCGCGACCGGGGTCCATGGGCTCCTGGCGCAACCGGTCGGCCTGCTCCCGGGCGATGCCCAGCATGGCATCAGACAACTCCTCACCACGCTCCTGCAGGCGCGCCAGCAGCTGGCCGGAGGGAGTCAACGCCGGGTCCTCCAGCCGCGGCAGCATGGCGGCCACGGCATCGGCATGGGGCGTGCCCTCCTCCAGGCGGTCGAGCAGCTCGGCCACCCGACGCATCTCGCCGAGGATCTCGCCGCCCCAGTCGGCGACGCTGCGCGGCGTGCCGGCGTGGCACAGGCGCAGCTCGGGATCGCGGCCGCGCTCCACCACCAGGCGCCGGTTGTCGTCGAGGGTGTCGCACTCGGCATCGGGGATCCACGGGCTCTCGGACAGCAGGCACCACATCACGAAGGTGTCGATGAAGTGGATCTGGGACTCGTCCACGCCCAGGGTGAGCAGCGGATTGAGGTCGAGACAGCGCACCTCGATATACTCCACCCCGCGGGCCTCCAGGGCCTGGCTGGGGGTCTCGTCGTGACGGGCCACCCGTTTGGGCCGGATATCGCTGTAGTACTCGTTCTCGATCTGCAGGATGTTGGCGTTGAGCTGGCGCCACTCGCCGTCCTCGTTGACGCCCAGCGCCTCGTAGGCGGGCCACGGCGTGGAGATGGCGTGGCGCAGGGTGTTGACGTAGTTGGAGAGCGAGTTGAAGCAGATCTTGAGCTGCTCCTGCACCTTGTTCTGGTAGCCGAGGTCCGACATGCGCAGGCTGGTGGCGTAGCGCGAGATCAGCGTCTCCTCGCCGTGGGCCTCGAGCTTGTCGGGGATCCTGCCGTCGGGAAGGAAGCTGCGGTCGATGGCCGGCGAGGCGCCAAACAGGTAGAGCAGCAGCCAGCTGTGGCGACGGAAGTTGCGGATCAGGCCGAAGTAGCGCGCCGAGCGATAGTCGTTCAGCGGCGTGGCCTGTTCGCCATCGAGGTCACGCAGCAGCGTCCACAGGTCGTCGGGCAGCGAGACGTTGTAATGCACCCCGGCGATGGCCTGCATGATGCGCCCGTAGCGCACGTCGAGCCCCTGGCGGTAGACCCGCTTCATGGTGCCCACGTTGGAGCTGCCGTAATCGGCGATCGGGATGCTGTCGTTGCCGTCGAGGCGTGCCGGCATGCTGGCCGGCCAGATCAGCTCATCGCCCAGATAGCGATAGCTGAAGCGGTGCAGGTCGCCGAGGAAGTCGAGGGCGTCGGCGGGCCGACAGGTGACCGGCGTGATGTACTCCAGCAGCGCCTCGGAGTAGTCGGTGGTGATATGCGGATGGGTCAGCTTGGAGCCCAGCGCATGGGGGTGCAGCGTCTGGGCGACGCGCCCCTCGCGGTCGACGCGCAGCCCCTCCTTCTCGAGGCCGCGACGCAGTCGGCTGAACTCTCCCCGGCGGGCAGGACCCTCCAGGCGTTCGATGAGGGTAGCGAATGAGTCGGACAAGATAACACCCCTGCTGGTGGTTACGGCGCCGAGGCGGCGCGCCTCGCTGATAGTGAGACGGGCGCCCTGGCGGCGCCCGTAGAAGGCCTGATTGTATCAGCCTTTCTGCTTGGCCTTGAGCAGCGCGGCCCCCAGGGCGCCCATCTGCCCGCCCTGGCTGGCATCACTGCCGCGCCCGGCGCCCTTGCGCGGGGCCTTGCCGCCGCGGGCCTGGCGCTCGCCACCATTCCCTTCACGTCGGCGCCGAGGCTTGTCACCCTCCTCGCCCGGCTGGTCGTCGAGGCGCATGGAAAGGCCGATGCGGGCACGCTCGAGGTCGACGCTCATCACCTTGACCCTGACGATATCGCCGGCCTTGACCACCGAGCGCGGGTCCTCGACGAACTTGTCGGAAAGCGCCGAGATATGCACCAGGCCGTCCTGGTGCACGCCGATATCGACGAAGGCACCGAAGTGGGTGACGTTGGTGACGCTGCCCTCCAGCACCATGCCGGGCTCCAGGTCATTGAGAGTCTCGACCCCCTCGCGGAACTCGGCGGCCTTGAACTCGGGGCGCGGGTCGCGGCCCGGCTTGTCGAGCTCGACGAGGATATCGGTGATCGTGGGCACCCCGAAGCGCTCGTCGGCGAACTCGGCGGGCTTGACCGCCTTGAGGGTGGCGCTGTCGCCGATCAGGCTGGAAAGCGCTCGGCCACTCCTCTCCGCGATGCGCTCCACCAGGGGGTAGGCCTCGGGGTGCACGGCGCTGGCGTCGAGCGGGTTGTCGCCATTCATGATGCGCAGGAAGCCCGCGCACTGCTCGAAGGTCTTGGGGCCCAGGCGGCTGACATCGAGCAGCTGCCGGCGACTGGCGAAGGGTCCCTCGGCGTTGCGCCGCGCGACGATGGCCTCGGCCAGCGCCGGCGAGAGGCCCGCCACCCGCGAGAGCAGCGCGCTGGAGGCGGTGTTGAGATCGACGCCGATGGCGTTCACGCAGTCCTCGATCACCGCCTCGAGGCTGCGCGACAGCTGCACCTGGGAGACGTCGTGCTGGTACTGGCCCACGCCGATGGATTTGGGCTCGATCTTGACCAGCTCGGCCAGCGGGTCCTGCAGGCGGCGGGCGATGGAAACCGCGCCGCGGATGGTGACATCGAGGTCGGGCAGCTCGCGGGAGGCATACTCCGAGGCGGAGTAGACCGAGGCACCGGCCTCGCTGACCATCACCTTGGAGAGCGAGCGCTTGCCAGCCAGCAGCTTGACCAGATCGCCGGCGAGCTTGTCGGTCTCGCGACTGGCGGTGCCGTTGCCCACGGCGATCAGTGCCACGTCATGCTTCTCCACCAGCCTGGCCAGTTCGGCCAGCGAGGCGTCCCAGGCGTTGCGCGGGGCGTGGGGATAGATGGTGGCGTGCTCGAGGAACTGGCCGGTGGCGTCGACCACGGCAACCTTGCAGCCGGTGCGCAGGCCCGGGTCGATGGCAAGCGTCGCCTTCTGCCCCGCCGGGGCGGCCAGCAGCAGGTCCTTGAGGTTGGCGGCGAAGACCTCGATGGCCGCAAGCTCGGCACGCTCGCGCAGCCGGCCCAGCAGCTCGGTCTCGAGATGGGTATAGAGCTTGACCCGCCAGGTCCACCGCACCACATCGCGCAGCCACTTGTCCGCGGCGCGCCCCTCGTCATGGACCTCAAAGTGTCGGGCGATGGCGACCTGGGCCGGATGGACCGGGGCCTCTTCCTCACCGGGCAGGCGGATGGCCAGGGTCAGCACACCCTCATTACGGCCGCGGAACATGGCGAGCGCGCGATGCGACGGCGCCTTGGCGAGCTTCTCGTCGTGCTCGAAGTAGTCGGAGAACTTGGCGCCCTCGGCCTCCTTGCCCGGAATCACCCGGGCAGAGAGCTCTCCCTCGCTCCACAGCCGCTCGCGCAACCGCCCCACCAGCTCGGCATCCTCGGCGAAGCGCTCCATCAGGATCTGGCGCGCACCATCCAGGGCCGCCTTGGCGTCCTCGATGGCGGGAATATCACCTTCCGCGGGGCGCAGATAGTTGGCCGCTTCGGCCTCCGGGTCCAGGGTGGGGTCGGCCAGCAGGGCGTCGGCCAGGGGCTCGAGGCCCGCTTCCCGGGCGATCTGGGCCTTGGTGCGGCGCTTCTTCTTGTAGGGCAGGTAGAGGTCTTCCAGGCGCTGCTTGGTGTCGGCGGCCTGAATCAGCCCCTTGAGCTCATCGCTGAGCTTGCCCTGCTCGTCGATGGTGGCGAGCACCGCCGCGCGGCGCTCCTCCAGCTCACGCAGGTAACCCAGGCGCTCATGGAGGTTGCGCAGCTGAGTATCGTCGAGCCCACCGGTCACCTCCTTGCGGTAGCGGGCGATGAAGGGCACGGTCGCCCCGCCGTCGAGCAGCTCCACCGTGGCCGTGACCTGCTGCGGGCGAATGGAAAGCTCCTCGGCGAGGCGCGTGATGATGCGTTTGGTGGCGTCCATGTAACCCCTTCACTGATGCTCGAAAAACGATCGCGACAAGGTATCACAAACGCCGGGACGAGCCACGCACGGCCGCCGCCGCCTCAGGGCAGGCAACTTTAGTCCAAGCGTTCGCTTGGTTCTTGGACAGGCAGGCCAGAATCTGGCTAGAGTTTCTAGCCTCATCACCTTCTACACAATGCATCAACAACACGAAGGGACAGCACATGCCGACAACATCGAGCTCACCGGCGTTGGAGCGCTTCCTCGCCGCCCGCGACTTCCTGCAGGCGAACCGCGAGGACTACGACACCGCCTATCGCGACTTCCGCTGGCCGACGTTCAGCGAGTTCAACTGGGCCCTGGACTACTTCGATGTCATGGCCCGGGACAATGACGCCCCGGCGCTGTGGATCGTCGAGGAGGATGGCCGGGAGGCGCGGCTCAGCTTCGTCGAGATGGCGCGGCGCTCCAACCAGGCCGCCAACTGGCTGCGCTCCCTGGGCGTGGCCCGGGGCGACCGGGTGCTGCTGATGCTGGGCAACGAGGTGCCACTGTGGGAGGTGATGCTGGCCTCCATCAAGCTCGGCGCGGTGATCATCCCCGCCACCACCCTGCTGACCCCGGAGGACCTCGAGGATCGCATCACCCGCGGCCAGGTCCGCCACCTGGTGATCGGCCATGAGCACCTGGAGAAGTTTGCCGGCCGAAAGGACACTCTGACGCGGATCGCCGTGGGCGGGGCCGCCGAAGGCTGGCACGACTTCGCCAAATCCCATGACGCCAGCGACGACTTCACCCCCGACGGGCCGACCCCCGCCGACGACCCCATGCTGCTCTACTTCACCTCGGGCACCACCTCCCAGCCCAAGCTGGTCACCCATACTCACCAGTCCTACCCGGTGGGACACCTCTCCACCCTCTACTGGATCGGCCTGCAGAAGGGGGACCGCCACCTCAACATCAGCTCTCCGGGCTGGGCCAAGCACGCCTGGAGCTGCTTCTTCGCCCCCTGGAACGCCGGCGCCTGCGTCTTTCTCTACAACTATTCGCGCTTCGACGCCGCCGCCCTGCTGAAGGTGCTGACGGACTACGAGATCACCACCCTCTGCGCGCCGCCCACGGTGTGGCGACTGCTGATCCAGCAGGACCTGGCCTCCCACCGGGTCGCCCTGCGCGAGGCGGTGGCCGCCGGCGAGCCCCTCAACCCCGAGGTGATCGAGCAGGTGCGCCGCGCCTGGGGCATCACCATCCGGGACGGCTTCGGCCAGACGGAGACCACTGCCCAGATCGGCAACTCCCCGGGCCAGCCACTCAAGGCGGGCTCCATGGGGCGCCCCCTGCCCGGCTACCGGGTGGCGATGCTCGACGCCGAGGGTCAGCCGGCAAGCGAAGGGGAGGTAGCCCTGGCCCTGGGCGATGAGCGCCCCGCCGGCCTGATGGTGGGCTATGCCAATGACCCGGAACGCACGGCGGCGGCCATGCAGGGCGGCTATTACCGCACCGGCGACGTGGCGAGCGTGGATGAACAGGGCTATATCACCTACGTGGGCCGGGCCGACGATGTCTTCAAGGCATCCGACTACCGCATCAGCCCCTTCGAGCTGGAGAGCGTGCTGATCGAGCACCCCGCAGTGGGCGAAGCGGCTATCGTGCCCAGCCCCGACCCGGTGCGCAGCTCGGTGCCCAAGGCCTATGTCATTCCCGCCGCCGGCTACGAGCCCAGCGCCGAACTGGCCCGGGATATCCTGGCCTTCGCCCGGGAGCGCCTGGCGCCCTACAAGCGCATCCGCCGGCTGGAGTTCGCCGACCTGCCCAAGACCATCTCGGGCAAGATTCGCCGGGTGGAGCTGCGCCAGGCCGAGGTACACAAGGCCAGCGATGAGCGCGGCGAGCTGGAGTTCCGGGAGGAGGATTTCCCCGACCTGAAGGAATGAAACAACAGGCGCCGGATAAGGCGGCGTACCTCCCGCCTCGCAGAGGCCCGATTTATCGGCGATGGATAACCCAATCGCCGGATGAATCCGGCTCCTACAGGGCGATCGTATTGGCCCCTTCACCGTGGGCCCGATTTATCGGCGGTGGAGAGCCCAATGGCCGGATAAATCCGGCTCCTACATGGAGGTTTTCGGCCACTCGACGCGTAGGAGCCCGATTTATCGGGCGATGCCATGCCACCCCACCATACGAAAGAACCCGGCACCGCCTAGGCGGCGGTGCCGGGTTCTTTCATGCAAGCCAGGGGTCCCGCAAGGGGCCCGAGTGCTGCGCTCAGGTCAGGCTGGGGCCCGCCTTGACGATCGCATCGCTGACGCCGTCGAACTTCTTGAAGTTGTCGACGAACTTGGCGGCCAGCTCCTGACACTGACGGTCGTAGGCGTCCTTGTCTTCCCAGGTCTCGCGCGGGTTGAGCAGGCTGGAGTCGACGCCCGGCACCGCGGTGGGCACGTCGAGGTTGAGGCCATCGAGGCGATGGGTCTCGACCTCACGCAGCATGCCGGACTGAATGGCACTGATGATGGCGCGGGTAGTCGGGATGGAGAAGCGTGCACCGCCCTCGCCGTAGGCGCCGCCGGTCCAGCCGGTGTTGACCAGGTAGACCTGGGCGTCCTTCTCTTCCACGCGCTTGATCAGCAGGTCGGCGTACTCGCGCGCCGGACGCGGGAAGAACGGCGCACCGAAGCAGGTAGAGAAGGTGGCGGCCAGGCCCTCGGAGGAGCCCATCTCGGTGGAGCCCACCTTGGCGGTGTAGCCGGAGAGGAAGTGGTAGGCCGCAGCCTCCTTGGAGAGCACGGACACCGGGGGCAGCACGCCGGACATGTCACAGGTCAGGAAGACGATGGCGTTGGGCTCGCCGGCGCGGTTCTCGGGAACGCGCTTCTCGACGTGCTCCAGCGGATAGGCGGCGCGCGAGTTCTGGGTCAGGCTGTCATCGGCGTAGTCCGGCTCGCGACGGTCGTCGAGGACCACGTTCTCCAGCACGGTGCCGAACTTGATGGCGTTCCAGATGACCGGCTCGTTCTTCTCGGAGAGGTCGATGCACTTGGCGTAGCAGCCGCCCTCGATATTGAAGACGGTGCCCGGACCCCAGGCATGCTCGTCGTCACCGATCAGGTAGCGCGCCTGGTCGGCGGAGAGGGTGGTCTTGCCGGTACCGGAGAGGCCGAAGAACAGGCAGGTCTCGCCATCCTCACCGACGTTGGCGGAGCAGTGCATCGGCAGCACGTCGAATTCCGGCAGCAGGAAGTTCTGTACCGAGAACATCGCCTTCTTCATCTCACCGGCGTAGCGCATGCCGGCGATCAGCACCTTCCTCTCGGCGAAGTTGATGATCACGGTGCCGTCGGAGTTGGTGCCGTCGCGAGCCGGGTCACATTCGAAGCCGGCGGCATTGAGGATGGTCCACTCCTCCTTGGCGGAGGGGTTGTAGGCCTCGGGGCGCACGAACATGGTGCGGCCGAACAGGTTCTGCCAGGCGGTCTCGGTCTGCACGCGCACAGGCAGGTAGTACTCCGGGTCACTGCCCACGTGCAGCTCGGAGACATAATGCTCGCGGCTCTGCAGGTAATCCTCGACACGCCCCCAGAGCGCACCGAACTTCTCGGCGTCGAAAGGACGATTGACGCTGCCCCAGTCGATCTTGGCGCTGGTGGTCGGCTCGTCGACGATGAAGCGATCCTTGGGCGAGCGACCGGTGCGGACGCCGGTGCTCACCACCAGGGCGCCATTGGCTGCCAGGCGGCCTTCGCCGCTGGCCACTGATCGCTCGATCAGTTCGGCGCTGCTGAGGTTTACGTGGGCGTGGGAAGCTTGGGGTGTGGTCATGTCGATTCCTGGGCCGTGGGCCGATTCTCTCGTGTGCCTGGCGTCGCCGGAGACGCGAAAAGCCGGGGGTAGCATGGCGATCGGGCCCTGCGGCTGGCTGCCTGTGGACCATGATCGCGCCTGAAAGCGGCGCCATTATGGCAAAAAGGACGAGGGCGGGGAACGCCATTTTTGGGCGAAATTCATGTAGTTTTTCTACAACATGCGCGGAATTCGCCACGCGTTCACTTGTGCACCGCAAAAAGAATGCGCCGGCTAGGCATGCCGGACGCCAGCCTCGTCATCAGTGCAGGGTCGCCGGTGGCTCGCTGGCGCCGGCCAGCAACGCCTCGACCTCCTCCTCGGAGAAGGCGTAGCGAGTGTGGCAGAAGTGGCACTGCGTCTCGATGCCGCCCTGCTCCGCGACCACGTCGCGCAGTTCCTCGGCACCCAGCGTCACCAGGGCATCGGCGATGCGCTCCCGGGAACAGGTACAGCCGAACCGCAGCGCCTTGGGCGGGAAGATGCGCACCGTCTCCTCGTGATAGAGGCGCTGGAGAAGCGCCTCGGGGGCCAGGCCCAGCAGCTCCTCCTGCTTGACGGTCGCCGCCAGGTGCACGCTGCGCTCCCAGGCATCGAGATCCTGGTTCTGCGACTCGTCAGGCATGCGCTGCAGCAGCAGGCCTCCGGCGCGCAGACCATCGGCGGCAAGCCACAGTCGGGTGGGCAGCTGCTCGGACTGGGCGAAGTAGTCGGCCAGGCAATCCCCCAGGCTATCGCGATCCAGGGCGACGATGCCCTGGTAGCGGTGACCCTCGCGGGGGTCCAGGGTGATCATGATCTGCCCCTCGCCCACCAGCTCGCGGAAGCCGGCACTCTCGTCGGGGATCGCCGCGTCCTCGGCCATGCGGGCGATGGCACGCAGCTCGCCGCCGGGGTTGGACTCGGCCATCAGCAGGGCCAGGGCGCCGTTGCCACGCACCTCGATGCTCAGGGTGCCATCGAGCTTGACGGTGTCGGTGAGCAGGGCCACCGCGGCGAGCAGTTCGCCGAGCAGGTGATTCACCGCGGGGGGATAGGCGTGGCGATCGAGGACCTCGGCATAGGCCTGCTCGAGGGTCACGAGCTCGCCGCGCACGTTGGTGTTATCGAACAGGAAGCGCTGGATCTGGTCGGTCATGGGACTCGTATCTGGATATGAAGTTGGGCGCATTCTACCAGCCTCACCCCTTCTCGCGGATACCCTGCCCCGGCAGGTGCTCGCGGTCGTGGGGGCGCTCCAGCTCCAGCAGCGGCCCGTGGGGCACGATGCGGGTGGGGTTGATGGTGTCGTGACTGTAGTAGTAGTGGCGTTTGATATGGTCGAAGTCCACGGTCTCCTTCACTCCCGGCCACTGGTAGAGCTCGCGCAGGTAGTTGGAGAGGTTGGGGTAGTCCTCGATGCGCCGCAGGTTGCACTTGAAGTGGCCGTGATAGACGGCATCGAAGCGCACCAGGGTGGTGAACAGGCGAATATCCGCCTCGGTGAGCCACTCGCCGGCCAGGTAGCGGTGCTCGGCCAGGCGTGCCTCCATGCGGTCCAGCGCCTCGAACAGCGCCACCACATGCTTCTCGTAGACCGCCTGCTCGGTGGCGAAGCCGGACTTGTAGACGCCGTTGTTGATGTGGTCATAGACATCGGCGTTGACCGCATCGATGGTCTCGCGCAGCTCCTCGGGATAGAAGTCCAGGCGGTTGCCGGTGAGCTCGTCGAAGGCCCCATTGAACATGCGCAGCAGCTCGGCGGACTCGTTGTTGACGATGCGTCCCTGCACCTTGTCCCACAGCGCCGGTACCGTGACTCGGCCGGTGTAGTGCGGATCGGTGAGGGTGTAGAGCTCGCGATGATAGGCCACGCCATTGACGGGATCGCCACTCGAGCCCTCGGCCTGATCATAGGTCCAGCCCTGGTCGAGCATCAGCGGGCTGACATGAGAGAGGCCGACAAGGTCCTCCAGCCCCTTGAGCCTGCGCATGATCATGACGCGGTGCGCCCAGGGACAGGCCAGGGAGACATAGAGGTGGTAACGCCCCGCTTCGGCGGGCAGCCCCGGCTGGCCGTCGGGTCCCTCGCTGCCGTCGCGGGTCATCCAGTCGCGCAGCTTGGCGGACTCGCGCACGAACTCGCCGCCGTGCTTGTCGGTGTCGTACCACTGGTCGTGCCACTTGCCGTCGATCAACAGGCCCATGGAAATCCTCCTCTGGTGGGCGGCCTTCGCCGCGATGGGTCAGTCCTCCCAGAGTAAGACGAAACTATCGATGCTTCAGCGCATATTCTGGGCGCTTTCATTCGATAGCATCGAATTCCACCCTCCTCGTGCCACGCTGCGCCTCACTGGTCAGGGCACCGGCCAGGAAGCGTGTCGCCGGGCCCGCGCGGTCGCGGTCGCGATAGATCAGCTGCACGGGAATCTCACGGATACCCCCGGCGGTGAGCGGCAGCGGCTGGAGACGTCCGGTATCGAGTGCCTGGCGAATCCGCGTCTCCGGCAGCCAGGCGAAGCCGAGGCCGCGCTCCAGCATATCGATGGAAGTCTCCAGGTGGCTCAGGGTCCAGCGCTGCTCGGCCTTGAGCCATCCCGCATCCATGGATTGCCGCAACGCCGAGTCGCGCACCACCAGTTGGCGGTGCTGCACCAGGTCCCGCAGGTCCAGCGGCCGCCCCAGACGATGCAGGGGGTGGTCGGGATGGGCAACCGCCACGAAGCGCACGGTGGCCAGCGGCTCGCCCAGGAACCCCTGGGCGGAAAGGCCCGAGATCACCAGATCGGCCCTGCCGTCGTAGAGCATCTCGATGCCGCCGTTGAGTACCGTCTCATGGAGTTGCACTCGCACATGGGGATAGGCCGCCGAGAAGGTGGCCAGGGCGCGGGCCAGGGCGTCGGGGGGAAATACCTGGTCCACCGCCAGCACCACTTCGGCCTCGAGGCCCTCGGCGAGGCTGCCGGCCACCTCCTCAAGGGCCGCCGCGCTCTCGATCAGCTGCCGTGCACGGCGCAGCAGCATCTCGCCCGCTTCGGTCAGGCGCACCTGGCGGCCTGCCGGCTCCAGGACACGCACCCCGAGCTGCTGCTCCAGCTTGTGCACCGCGTGATTGAGAGTGGAGGGACTCTTGTGGATCGCCTCGGCGGCACGCGCGAAACCACCGTGATCAACGACCGCCGCCAACATCTGCCACTGGGCCAGGGTAACGCGGGACATTTCGACCCCCTCGAATATTTAAAGCGAAACTATGCGCTTAAGTTTCGAAAAAACCGACCTAAAATACCAGCCATAACCCGACAGATCACAAGGCAATCACCATGAGCGCATCACAACTCCGCCAAGTCCAGCAGTTGCAGCCGAGCCGCCCCAGCCAGGACGGTGACGGCGTCAAGATTCGCCGGATCCACGACTTCGGCGGCGGCCTGGACCCCTTCCTGATGCTCGATGAGCTGGGCTCCGAGCGCCCCGACGACTATATCGGTGGCTTTCCGCCGCATCCTCACCGCGGCATGCAGACGCTGACCTATGTACTCCACGGTGGCCTGACACACGAGGACCACCTGGGACACTCCAGCACCATTCGCGCCGGCGACGCCCAGTGGATGCACACCGGCCGCGGCATTATCCACTCGGAGATGCCACTCACCGACAGCCAGGGCCTGCACGCCTTCCAGCTGTGGATCAACCTGGCCGCCAACGAGAAGATGAGCGCCCCTACCTATCGCGACGTGCGTGCCACCGAGATGCCAAAACTGGCCGGCGTGGCGGCGAGTGAGCTGGTCGCCCTAGGTGGCCGCTGGCAGCGTGACGACGGCGAGGCCGTCGAAGGGCCGCTGGATGCCCTGGCCGGCCAGGGGGGCGTGGCCCATGCCCGCCTGGGAGCGGGAAGCGAACTGGCACTGCGGGTCGATGCCCCGACCCTGCTGGTCTATGTGTTCGCAGGCGAGCTCGATATTGGCGAGACTCGGGTACCGGCCGGCCAGCTGGCGCGCCTGGGCAACGGCAACCGCCTCATGCTTTCCAGCGCCGAGGGCGCCGACGCCCTGCTGCTGACGGGCATCCCCCACGGCGAGCCCATCGCTCACTACGGCCCCTTCGTGATGAACCACCAGCACGAACTGGAGCAGGCGCTGCGTGACTATCGCGACGGCCACTTCGCCGAAGGCATGGCCTGAGCGGCACCCCGGGACGTATTGGTCGGGGGTTGCAATCCCCGGCCGACTTCGTTCCAATGCATACTTAGCAAACAGCGTTCACTTTCCTCTTCTACCACCCACGGCACGGACACCACAGCCGCCCGGGGCGGCACAACTGTGGATGTGTACAGCCTAGGCAGCACCCCCATCATGGGTTATGGTTCAAGGGCCTTTTTCTACCTTTATCTATATTCACTGGCCTTTATCCATGCTGCGAGTCCTCCATTCGCTGCCCCGCACGCACAAATTGTTGCTGTTACCGGTCGCCACCATGGTCACCGTGCTGGGCGCACAGAAGATCATCACCACCTATCAGGATGTCCAGCGCGACTCCCGGTCGCTGGAAACCGTCGTCATTCCCCTCGACGCCGACGCTACCTCTCGCCTGCCCTCGCTGAGTCTTCAGCGCGGCCCCGTGGGTGACGCCATCGAACTGGCCAACCAGGCGCTGGACGCCACGCGACAGCGTGTGCCCATCACCCAGCTGAAGGTCAGCGAGGTGGTCGACCTCGAACTCATCGATGAGGCCGGTGCCGCCAGCGCAGGCACCGCACCTCCGCTGCTGGCCCGCCCTGTTGAAGACGCCACCCAGAGTGGCGACACGCCCTTGGTGATGGCCCAGGCACCGACCCGCCCCACCCTGGACGAGCAGGCCGTGCGGATCGCCAGCGAGATCGCTGCTCGGGAGACCGGCAGGCTGGATCGCGGTGCCCTGCATATCGCCACAGTGATCGGCACCATCGGCAACGGCATGCTTGACCACGACGGCAGCCTGGTGGCCGATGCCACCTCCTACGAGGAGATCCCCGAGGGCGAGTTGAGCGTGCTCGACGACGTGCCGGTGCTTCTCGAACGCGAGATCGCCGCGCGTGAGCCCTATGTCCCCGAGTGGGAGACCTATACGGTACAGTCGGGCGATGCCTTCGCGGCGATGGCCCAGAACCGCCTAGGCCTGGGTTACAGCGAGGTCCTGGCCTTGCTGGAACAGCTGCCCGACAGGAACATGCTGGAGCGCTGGCGGGTCGGCAGTCGCCTCGACTACCAGCTGGACAAGGACGGCAAACTGCTCTCGCTGCGCATGATGCGCGATGCCCGCAGCGGCTTCGTCGCCGAGCGCGAGGGCGAGGCCTTCGAGGTCGCCAGCATCGAGCACACCGGCGAAGCCGCCCAGCGCCTGTTCGCCGGCACCGTCAGCGGCAGCTTCACCCGCTCGGCCCAGGCCACCGGCCTCTCCAGCACCGAGGTCTCGCGCCTGACCCACGTGCTGGGCAAGAAACTCGACTTCCGCCGCGACACCCGTCGCGGCGATCGTTTCCAGGTGCTGGTCGAGTCCGACGTGATCGACGGTGAAAGCTTCGACCCGCGCATCCTGGCGGTCCAGTACGAAGGGGAGCGCACCGCGCTGACCCTGGTACGCAACAGTGCCGACAACAACTTCTACACTCCGGAGGGCGAGAGCCTCGACCCCGCCTTCAATCGCTACCCCTTCGAGGGTCGCTACCGGCTGAGCTCCAACTTCAACCCGCGTCGCAAGCACCCGGTGACCGGGCGCATCAGCCCACACAAGGGCACCGACTTCGCCATGCCGATCGGCACACCGATCACCGCGCCCTCCGACGGCGTAGTCGAGTCGGTGCGTAGCCACTACGCCGCGGGCCGCTACGTGGTGATCCGCCACGACAACGGCTACCGCACCCGCTACCTGCACCTCTCCAAGCCGCTGGTCAGCCGCGGCGAGCGCGTGACCATGGGGCAGCGTATTGCGCTCTCCGGCAACACCGGCCGCAGCACCGGACCACACCTCCATTACGAGGTGCTGGTCAGCGACAACCAGGTCGACGCCATGAAGGTCAAGCTGCCGGAGAACAAGAGCCTCGCGGGCGATCGACTGGTGGCCTTCCAGCGTGAGGCAGAGCCGCTGCTCGCCGCCCTGCAGTCCGGCGAGGTCGGCCCGGTGGTGGCCAGCACCGCCGAGACGGATCCCGACGAGGAGGCCGACGAGGGCTGATCGCGCGTCGTACCATCCCCGCTGTTCCGCTGCGCCCCGCCATCGTGCGGGGCGTCTCGATTCTGCCCCGCCTCCGGAGAGCCCCGTGTCATCCCCCCACACGCGTTCACCCCGCCCCGCCCCGCCGCCCGAGAACCGCCTGACGGCGTTCCTCGGCGTGTTCCGCTACAGCCGCCGCGCCATGGTGCTGGTGTGGCAGACCTCGCGGGCGCTCACCGTGGGCCTGGCAATCGCCACCCTGGTGGCCGGGGTGCTGCCGGCGGTGGCCGCCTGGCTCGGCCAGCTGATCGTCGATGCCGTGATCGCCGCCATGGAGCACCACGAGGCCACCGGTGAGGCCGACTGGTGGCCGGTGCTGCGCTACGTGCTGGCCGAGGCCGGCGTGATCGCCGCCATCGCCCTGGCCCAGCGGGCGCTCTCCGCCCAGCAGTCGCTGCTGCGTGCCCTGCTCGGCCAGAAGGTCAACGTGATGATCCTCGAGAAGGCCGGCACCCTGAGCCTCGCCCAGTTCGAGGATTCGGAGTTCTACGACAAGCTCACCCGGGCCCGCCGCGAGGCATCGGTGCGTCCCCTGGGGCTGGTCAACAAGACCTTCTCCCTGGCCCAGAACGCCATCTCGCTGATCAGCTTCGGGGTGCTGCTGGTGCAGTTCTCTCCCTGGGCGCCACTGGTGCTGGTGGTCGGCGCCCTGCCGGTCTTCATCTCCGAGGCCAAGTTCTCCGGCGACGCCTTCCGGCTGTTCCGCTGGCGCTCACCCCAGACCCGCATGCAGATGTACCTGGAGACCGTGCTGGCCCGCGAGGACAGCATCAAGGAGGTCAAGCTGTTTGGCCTGGAACCGCTGCTGCTCGACCGCTACCGCAAGATCTTCGACACCCTCTACGCCGAGGATCGCCGACTCACGCTGCGTCGCGAGGGCTGGGGCTTCGTGCTCGGCCTGCTGGGCACCGTCGCCTTCTACGGCGCCTACGCCTGGGTGGTGGTGGAGACCATCACCGGCACTCTGAGCCTAGGCCAGATGACCATGTACCTGATGGTCTTCAAGCAGGGACAGGCGGCGCTCTCGGCGAGCCTGACCTCGATCAGCGGCATGTACGAGGACAACCTCTACCTCTCGAACCTCTACGAGTACCTGGAGCAGCCGGTGGCCCCGGAAGAGGGCAGCCTGACCGCGGGCACTCGCCCCGGCGACGGCATCCGCTTCGAGAACGTGGGCTTCACCTACCCCGGCGCCGATACGCCTGCCCTCACGGGCATCTCGCTGCACCTCAGACCCAGCGAGAGCCTGGCGCTGGTGGGCGCCAACGGCTCGGGCAAGACCACCCTGATCAAGCTGCTGACCCGGCTCTATGAGCCGAGCACGGGGCGCATCCTTCTCGACGGCAACGACCTGCGCGAGTGGGACGTCCAGGCGCTGCGCCGGCGCATCGGAGTGATTTTCCAGGACTTCGTGCGCTACCAGATGAAGGTCGGCGAGAACCTCGGCGCCGGTGACGTGGCCGCCTTCGAGGACGAGGCCCGCTGGCACGAGGCGGCCCGCCGCGGCCTGGCCGACGACTTCATCGCCGAGATGCCGGGCGGCTACCACACCCAGTTGGGACGCTGGTTCAAGGGCGGCCAGGAGCTCTCCGGCGGCCAGTGGCAGAAGGTCGCCCTGTCACGGGCCTATATGCGCGAGAGCGCCGATATCCTGGTCCTCGACGAGCCCACCGCGGCCATGGATGCCGCCGCCGAGGCGGCGGTCTATGCCGACTTCCGCGACCACAGCCAGAGCAAGATGACCATCCTGATCTCCCACCGCTTCTCCACGGTGCGCGCCGCCGACCAGATCCTGGTGATCGACGGCGGCGAGATCCTCGAGCAGGGCGACCATGCGAGCCTGATGGCCGCCAACGGCCGCTACGCCAGGCTGTTTCGCCTACAGGCGAAGGGCTATGAATGAAAGGCCCTGAATGACAGGCCATCCATGAGGCCTGTCGTGCCGCGGGCCGTGCCTGGCCTTTCGCAGCGCCGCCGGCCGCCCTCCACTCCCCCTCTGCCGCGACCGTCGCCTCGCCATGCAGTGAGGCACCATGGCGGGGAAAGGCCCCGCAGCACATTGCTGCCATGCACCATCACGCCTCCACCACCACCTCGTCCTATTCCGCCACACAAACCATAAAACACTGAAAAAAAACAACTTACACTGTAGTGGCAATGGATATGCATAGTCATTGGCAGAGCGTGCCAGACGTGGACCAGGCCCCACCGGGGTACGAGTGCGTCGGACCCGACCTTCAACGACGAAGGCCCAAGATCGTGTGTTCGAACGTCATTCGACGAGGTATGCCCCATGGAAATCCAAAATAAGGCCAACAGGATACGTCTGTTCAACTGGAAGATGCCGCAGATGCGCGCCTTCCACTTCTCCTGGTTCGCCTTCCACATCTGCTTCTTCGGCTGGTTCGGTATCGCCCCCCTGATGGCGGTGGTGCGTGACGACCTCGGCCTCACCAAGACCCAGATCGGCAACACCATCATCGCCTCGGTAGCCATCACCGTGATCGTGCGCCTGGCCATCGGCGTGCTATGCGACAAGATTGGCCCGCGACGCGCCTATACCTGGTTGCTATGCCTGGGCTCGCTGCCGGTGATGTGCATCGGCTTCGCCGACAGCTTCGAGTCCTTCTTCCTGGCTCGCCTGGCCATCGGCGCCATCGGTGCCTCCTTCGTGATCACCCAGTACCACACCTCGGTGATGTTCGCGCCCAACGTGGTCGGCACCGCCAACGCCACCTCGGCCGGCTGGGGCAACCTGGGCGGCGGCACCACCCAGATCCTGATGCCGCTGATCTTCTCCGGCATCCTGATGCTCGGCGTCAACGAGGCCCTCGGCTGGCGCCTGGCCATGGTGGTCCCGGGCATCGTGCTGTTCCTCACCGGTATCGCCTACTACTTTTTCACCCAGGACGCGCCGGACGGCAACTTCGACGAGCTTCGTGCCCGTGGCGAGCTGCCCGAGGCCAATGGTGAGCACGGCATGGGCGCCAGCTTTGCCACCGCCGCCAAGGACATCCGTGTCTGGGCCCTGTTCGTGGTCTATGCCGCCTGCTTCGGCGTCGAACTGACCATCAACAACATTGCCGCCATCTACTTCTTCGACAACTTCGGCCTGACGCTGGCCACCGCCGGCATGATCGCTGGCCTGTTCGGCCTGATGAACCTCTTCGCTCGCACCCTGGGCGGCATCTTCTCCGACCTCTTCGCCCGCAACTCGGGCCTCAAGGGGCGGGTGCGCTGGCTGTTCATCGCCATGCTCTGCGAGGGCGTGGCCTTGCTGTTCTTCTCGCAGATGCATGTCCTGGCGCTGGCCATCGGCATCATGCTGGTGTTCAGCCTCTTCGTGCAGATGGCCGAGGGCGCGACCTTCGGTGTGGTGCCCTTCATCAACAAGAAGGCACTGGGCGCGGTAGCCGGCATCGTCGGCGCGGGCGGCAATGCCGGGGCCGTAGCCGCCGGCTTCCTGTTCCGCTCCGAGGCCCTGACCTACCAGGAAGGCCTGTTCTACCTCGGGGTGGCGGTGATCATCGCCTCGCTGTGTGCCCTGCTGGTGCGCTTCTCTCCCGAGGTCGAGGCCGAGGAGAATGCCGCCTACCAGAAGGCGGCCGGCACCGAGCCCTCGGCGGCCCTGTCGCTGCGCTGAGCCACATCCCGAAGGGGGCAAGGGACGCCCCTGACGCTCGCCACGCCATCGTCGCCTCACCGCGGCGATGGCGTTTGCGTTTGCAGGCGGCCGTGGCCCGGGAAGCGGCCGACACTTCCCCGCGACGCGCAGTTCCAGGGCATCGCGAAAACGCGTGACGCGCCACCTACAGGCTGGCTATGTTAAGAACATCAAGAAAGCGTGAGTCAGCGAAGGCGACCAACGTCGAGCACGACCCGATCACAGGCAAGGAGACCCCTGATGCGACACCTATTCGGCATGCCTGGCCGCAGGCCTGATGATCGGCGCAGGCGGCGTCCAGGCCCAAACCGAGCCCGCCCCCCCGTCCAGCGATGAGCAGGTCACTATCCAGTCCGGGCCACGCGTGGCCGGTGAGGTCTTCGAATATGCCTCCGGCGGCACCACCTATGAGGGCTACCTGGCGCGCAATGCCAGCACCGACCACCCGCAACCGGCGATCCTGGTGGTGCACGAATGGTGGGGGCTGGATAGCTACGCCCGTGCTCGGGCCGATCAGCTCGCGGCGCTCGGCTTCGCGGCCCTGGCCGTTGACATGTACGGCGATGGCCAGGCTGGGCGAGCATCCGGCGGTGGCCGATAGCGGCATGGCGGCGATCGGCTACTGTTTCGGCGGCAGCGTGGTAATGAACATGGCGCTGTCAGGCATGCCACTCGAGGCCGCCATCAGCTTTCACGGGGTGCCGACGGTGGCGGTGAACAGACCCCAGGCCTTCGAAGGCAGCGTGCGCATCCACAATGGCGCCGAGGACGGCTTCGTCGCCCGCGACGACCTGGTGGCGCTGGCCCGGGCTCGCCGCCGGTGCCTCTCGATGTCGGGGCGGAAATCGGGGGACGGGTACGTATTTCCGCGTATTTCCGCCCCGCCCAGCCGACCGCAGGTCGAGATGTCGCCGGCGACGTCAGGCGGCATCGACCCCGAGATGATCGATGATCCAATTGGATTCCTCGAACCGACGCATGGCGTGTTCGGGAGTCCAGCGCTGCTCATCGAGCGTTTCCGGGTCCCATTCGCTACGCTCTGCGGCGAAGAAGTCGCCTCCGTAGATATGGATCGCCGCGGTCAAGCGAGGAATCGGGTTGACCACCGAGTGGATGACGTCCGGCTTCAGCGGCGCGGCATCACCGGCCGCCAGTGCCTTGGCACCCGCTGCCTCGATGTGCCCCTTCCGGCTTGAGATCCGACGCCAGAAGATATTGTCTTCGCGACCAGTATAAACGCCCGCTCTTTCCCGGCTACCTGATCGCGGTCTGCTCGACCACGCACCGGTTCCATCGACGCGCCACGCTCGATATCGAGGAACTGGCCGACGAACCGCTCCTGCTGCTCCAACGGACCTTCGCCTCACGTGAATGGCTGGACATCGCCTGCCAGGTGGCCCACATCCAACCGCGAGTGCACCTGGAGAGCGCGGCGCCGCATACCATCATCGCGCTGGCGAGAGCAGGCCATGGCATGGCGATCGTCCCTTCCTCCGTGACCGTTCCGAGCCGCAACGTCTGGGCCGCCCCGCTGACCCAGCACGGCACCCCCCTCGGGCGCTGGTTGACGGTGGCCTGGGATACGCACCGCTTCATGGCCCCTTACGCCGAGCAGTTAGTCGAGGAACTCGTGCATCATTGCGAGCACCGCCATCCCGGCCGCGAGTTCATCGAGCGCGCTCCCGGACTTCCCCATCCCTTCGCGGCGACCGGGTAGGCGAGCGGTCTCAACGGCGGTATATCACGGTACCGCAGAGGGTGCGGTGACGCCGGCCGTGCCGGGGCATCCGTCGGACCGGCCCGCCGGACGAGTCGCGACCAGGCGCACTACGCTGCCCACCACGATCAGGCACGGCGACGGCAGCGGGTGAGCGGCGAGCGTCTCCGGCATATCGGCCAGGGTACCGGTCAGCGCCGCCTGGTCGGGCAGGCTGGCATTGGCCACCAGCATGATCGGCCAGTCGTCGGGCAGCCCGGCACCGCGCAGGCCGGCGCAGATGGCCGCGACCTTGGCCAGGCCCATGTAGAACACCAGGGTCTCGTCGCGGCGGGCAAGCGCGGCCCAATCGGGAGAGCCTTCCGTCCGACACAGTTGCGCGGTGATAAAACGCAGTTGCTGGGCGTGGCCACGGTCGGTCAGCGGGATGCCCATGCCGGCGCAGGCCGCCGAGGCCGCGGTGATGCCGGGCACGATGTGCGCCGGCACCCCGGCCTCGGCCAGCGCCGCGAGCTCCTCGCCCATGCGCCCGAACACGCCCGGGTCGCCCCCCTTGAGCCGCACCACCGCCTTGCCCTGCCGCGCCAGGTCGACCAGCAACGTGCCGATCTCGGCCTGGGCCACGCTGTGATGGCCCCGCGCCTTGCCCACGTAATAGCGCTCGCGCCCGGCGGGCACCAGGGCCAGCACGTCATCACCCACCAGGCGGTCAAAGACCACCGCATCGGCCTGCTGCAGCAGCCGGGCCGCCTTGAGGGTCAGCAGCTCGACAGCGCCGCTGCCGGCGCCGACCAGATAGACGCTGCCCGGGCGACACTCCCCACACCGGGGCAGTGACGCCCTCCCGGACGAGTCCCGCGGCATCGATAGCTCGGCCAGCCGACGCGATGCGCCCATGCCCAGCCGCGCCAGCCCACCGGCGACGCGCCCCACGACGTCAGACCACTTGGACGGTTTCAGGCTTTTGCTCGGCGCGGGCATGGGGCCCCTCCTCTTCGCTACTTTCTTCGATAAGGGATTTCAGTTCGGGAATGCAGCTGCCGCACTGGGTGCCGCAGGCGAGTCGCGCGCCCAGCGCCTCGACGCTGGCATCACCCGCGCGGATGGCGGCCACGATGGCGGCCTGGCCCACCTGGTGGCAGCTGCAGACCAGCGGGCCATTGGCGGCGGCACCGTCATCGCAGCCGGCCAGCAGCCGACGGCGACGCCCGTCCTCCAGGGGCAGGCCCTCGGCCGCCTCGGCGAAGCGTGCGTCGAGCCAGGCCAGGCCCGGCAACTCGGCGGGCGGCCCCACCATCAGCCACCAGCGCAAGCGGCCGTCCTCGAGGCCGGCCGCCCGCCAGCGGCCGGTGGCGGGATCGTCACACCACAGCGAGACCGGCACCGGCAGGATCTCGGTAAGGCGTGCCAGGCCCGACTCGCCCTCGGCCCAGGCCAGCTGCCAGCGGTCGGCATGGTCCAGCGGGATCCGCGCCCAGTAGTCGGCCCCCCTCCGCACGGCCTCCCACACGGCCCCTCCGACCTCGAAATCCCCCGCCACCACCAGGGTGGCCTCGCAGGCCGTGCCCAGCGGCGTCACCCCCACGGCGCCGTGCTTGGCCTCGGGCTGGCCGGAGAGTGGATCGACATGGGCCGCGAGCAGGCTGCCGGCCAGGGCCCGGGCCGAGAAGCGGTCGGTCCAGTGAATGGGCACGAACACCTCCCCGCGTCGCTGGCCGCGCGACAGCCTGACCCGGCCACGGTACTCGCCGGTGGCACTGGTCAGGCGCGCCAGCTGCTGGTCGCCGAGCCCCAGCGCCTGGGCGTCTTCCGGGGCGATCTCGATGAAGGGTTCGGCCCGGTGGTTCATCAGCCGCGCCGCGCGAGCGGTGCGGGTCATGGTGTGCCACTGGTCGCGCACGCGTCCGGTGTTGAGCCGCAGCGGATGCGCCGCGTCGAGCACCTGGACGGGCTCCCGCGGCCGCACCGGGAAGAGCCTGGCGCGCCCGTCGGCGGTGGCGAAGCGCCCCTCCTCGAACAGCCGGGCGGTGCCGCGCGGGGCGGTGGCGGTCACCGGCCACTGGATTGGCGCCAGGGCGTCGTAGCCCTCGCGATCCAGCTCGCCCAGCGCCGAGATGTCGAAGACGCGCTCGCCGGCGTTCTCGAAGCCGGACAGCCGGGCGTGCTCGGCGAAGATCTCGGCGGGGTGCTCGTAGGCGAAGGCCTGGCCATAGCCCAGCCGCCGCGCGACCTCGCCGATGATCCACCAGTCGTGGCGCGCCTCCCCGGGCGGAGGCAGCAACCCCCGCTGTCGGGAGATGCGCCGCTCGGAATTGGTCACGGTGCCGTCCTTCTCGGACCAGGACGTGGCCGGCAGCACGATATCGGCGAAGGGCAGCAGGTCGGTGTCGGCCATGCACTCGGAGACGATCACCAGCGGGCACTTGGCCAGGGCCGAGCGCACCCGGTCGGCGTCCGGCAGGCTGACCACCGGGTTGGTGGCCATGATCCACAGCGCCCGGATCTCGCCCCGCTCGATGGCGTCGAACAGGGCCACCGCCTTGTGACCGGGCCCATCGGGCAGGGTCGGCACCAGGTGGTCGGTGCTCCAGAAACGCGTCACCCGCTCGATCGCTCCCGGCGAGTCGTAGTCCATATGGGCGGCGAGCTGATTGGCCAGGCCGCCCACCTCGCGGCCGCCCATGGCGTTGGGTTGGCCGGTGATGGAGAAGGGGCCCGCACCGGGCAGGCCGATCTTGCCGCCGGCCAGGTGGCAGTTGATGATGGCGTGACACTTGTCGGTGCCGCTGGAAGACTGGTTGATGCCCTGAGAGTAGAGGGTCACCACGTGCAGCTGGCTGGCGAACCAGTAGAAGAAGGTCTCGAGACGCTCCGGATCGATATCGCAGTCGGCGGCGATGGCCTCGATGCGGCCATCGTCCTCGCGAGCCGCGTCCAGCGCCGCGTCCAGCCCCCGGGTGTGCTTTTCCAGGTAGACCCGGTCGAGCTTGCCCTTGTCGGCCATCCAGGCCAGCAGGCCGTTGAACAGCCGGGCATCACTGCCGGGCTTGAGCCCCAGGTAGAGGTCGGCCAGCTCGCAGGTGTCGGTGACCCGTGGGTCGATCACTACCACCCGCATGAGCGGGTTGCGGGTCTTGGCGGTGCGCAGGCGCTGGAAGAGCACCGGATGGTTCCAGGCCAGGTTCGAGCCCACCAGCACCACCAGCTCGGCCTCCTCCAGATCCTCGTAGCAGCAGGGCACGGCGTCGGCCCCAAGCGAGCGCTTGTAGGCGGCCACCGCCGAGGCCATGCACAGCCGGGAGTTGGTATCCATGTGGGGTGTGCCGAGAAAGCCCTTGAACAGCTTGTTGGCGACGTAGTAGTCCTCGGTGAGCAGCTGGCCGGACAGGTAGCCGGCCACCGCCTGATCGCCGGTGACATCGCGGGTCGCCTGGAGACGCTCTGCCACGGCATCGAGCGCGGTGTCCCAGTCGACCTCGACCCCGTCCACCCGGGGACGCGTCAGACGCCCCTGTTCGCCCAGGGTCTCGGCGAGCGCCGAGCCCTTGACGCACAGGCGGCCGAAGTTGGCCGGATGCGTGGCGTCGCCCTCGACGCCGACCATGCGGTCGCCGTCGATGTCGGCCAGCACGCCGCAGCCGACACCGCAGTAAGGGCAAGTGGTTCGCGCCTGATGCATAACGCACTCCTCGATCGTGGGTCCCAACGACGACGCCCACCACCGCGCCGGTGGCCAGCGCGATGGTGGGCGTCGTTGCCTGAGGCCACCGCCATGGTGGCCCGGGAGATGATTACCCAGTACTAAGCAAGCCGCGTGCCAACAGGCCCGAAACCTGCAGTGGCAGGGCTTCCGGGCCGGCGACGGCGAGGCATTCGCGCCGCCCTGCACCAGCCGGGACCGTCGGCGCTCGATTCCGCACCGCTTCAGTGCAACAATCCCTGGGCCGGCGATGGCGATGGCGACGGGGCCGGTGCCCGGCCGCGAACCTTTCAGGGATTGCGGCATTTGGAATGTATCTTGCATTATTTACTGCAAACGACCGATGCAACGAGCCACGCCCTATGCCCCAGCCCCTGAAAATCCTGCTGGTCGATGACGAGATCGTGCGCGCCGCCATGGTCGAGGAGGCCCTCGGCCAGGAGGGCCATGAGGTCGTCTGTCGCCTGCAGAGCCCGGCCAGCCTCAACGAGATGGTCGCGCGTCACGCCCCCGATGTGGTGATCATCGACATGGAATCCCCCGATCGCGACACCCTCGACAGCATGTCCCTGCTGAATCGCGAGAACCCGCGTCCGGTGGTGTTCTTCGCCGACCAGCACGAGCCCGACACCATGCAGGCCGCCCTGGAGGCCGGTGTCAGCGCCTATGTGGTAGACGGCCTGGTACCCAGCCGGGTCAAGGCGATCCTCGAGGTCGCCATCGCCCGCTTCGCCTCCTTCCAGTCGATGCGCACCGAGCTCGACAAGGCCCGCGGCCAGTTGGCCGACCGCAAGCGTATCGAGCGGGCCAAGGGCCTGCTGATGAAGCACCAGGACTGCGACGAGGAACAGGCCTACCGCATGCTGCGCAAGCTGGCCATGGACCGCGGCCAGCGCATCGGCGAGGTGGCCGCCAATGTGATCGATATTCTCGAACGACTGGAGAAAGGCCTATGACCGCGAGTCGCACCGCCGGGCTCGAGCGCCTGACGCTGGGCTTCATTCCGCTGCTGGATGCCGCCCTGCCGATCATCGCCCGCGAGGGCGGCTTCTTCGCCGCCGAAGGACTCGACGTCGCGCTGTCCCGCGAGAACGCCTGGTCGACGTTGCGTGACAAGCTCGCCGCCGGGCTGCTGGATGGCGCCCACATGCTGGCCCCGCTGCCCCTGGCCATGAGCCTGGGCGTCTCCGGCGCCGCCTGCGAGACCCTGGCCCCCCTGGTACTGGGGCGCAACGGCAACACCCTGGTGCTGTCGCCACACTGGAGCGAGGGCATGCCCTCGCCGAATGCCGACGTCCCGCCGGGGGACGCCCCGGATCCCGGCGTCAGCGCCCGCGACTTCGCCCGGCGGCTGCGTCATCGCGGCGGACCGCCGCCCTGCCTGGCCATGGTCCACCCCTTCTCGTGCCAGCATTACCAGCTGCGCGAATGGCTGGCCCTGGGCGGCATCGACGCCGACCACGAGGTCAAGCGGGTGGTCCTGCCGCCGCCGCGCATGGCCGAAGCCCTGGAGGAGGGGCGCATCGACGGCTTCTGTGTCGGCGAGCCCTGGGGCAGCCTGGCCCAGCACCGGGGAGGCGGTCGCATCGTCGCCAGCGGCGCCCAGCTCTGGCCGGACCACCCCGAGAAGGTCCTCGGGGTCACCGCGGCCTGGGCCGAGCGCCACCCCGCGACCCTCGCCGCCCTGATCCGTGCCCTGACCGGGGCCGCCGAGTGGCTCGGCGCCTCGCCCGAGCATGCCCGCCAGGCACGCGACTGGCTGGCCCTGCCACCCTACCTGGACCGGGCCGTGAACCACCTCGAGACGCTGGCCCCCGGCACGGGCCCGGCCCAGCAACGGCTCGGCGGCGACCTGCGCCCCTGCCCCGAGGCCATGCCCCCCATGGCCGCCCACCTCGACCAGGCGCTGCGGGCCCAGGGCGGCCGACTGGACCCCGCCCGGCTGTCGGCCTGTTACAGCCCCGTGCATTTCGATGCCGCCACGCACCAGAAGCGTGCATAAGGCCCATCCGGGCGACGGCGGGATACCCGCCGCCGCCCATCATTACGAATACAACCAACTGATTTAATTAAAACAAACAAAAAACTGGCCCGATAATTGAAAGCCTTCAAGTAAGCGGAGCGGGCCCAGGCCCCTCCCTCGCGGTCAACGGCGATCGCACACCGAATTCCAGACGAAGACGTCTCAGCGCCCCCCGATGCCAGGGGAGTGCCGAGGCGTCTTTGCGTTTCAGGAGGTTTCGACATGTGCCCCGATGCCCTTCCCGGGTCCATCCCGACAGAGCGTCCCCTCGAGCACTTGGTGATCGTCGGCAACGGCATGGCCACCCAGCGCCTGGTAGAGGCGCTCGTGCGCCAGGCCGCCGCGCCGCGCCGTATCACCGTGATCGGCGAGGAACGCTGCCCGGCCTACAACCGCATCCTGCTCTCCCCCTGGCTGGCCGGCGACATGAGCCATGACGACCTGCGTCTGCCCGAGATCGCCGGCCGGTCCGGCATCGCCCTGAGCACGCGGCTCGGCGAGCGGGTGACCCGCATCGACCGGGCCCGGCGCCGGGTCGTGACCGAGCGCGGCGAGGCCATCGCCTATGACCGGCTGGTCCTGGCCACGGGCTCGCGTACCGCCCTGCCGCCGGTGCCGGGCATCACGCTGGCCGGCGTCGGCGGCTTTCGTGACCTGGACGACGCCGAGGCCCTGGCCGAGGCCGCGCAGCGCGGCGGTCGCGCCCTGGTGGTCGGCGGTGGCCTGCTGGGCCTGGAGGCCGCCGAAGGCCTGCGCCAGCGCGGCATGCAGGCCCGCGTGCTCCAGCGCAGCGAGCGCCTGATGAACCGCCAGCTCGATGCTTCCGCCGCGACGCTGCTGCGACGCGAGCTGGAGGGCCGCGGACTGGAGATCGCCACCGGTGTCGAACTGGCCGCCCTCGAGGACGACGGCCACGGCCATGTCGCCGCCGCACGCCTGGCCTCGGGAGAGCGGCTGCCCGCCGATCGCGTGGTCATCGCCGCCGGCATCACGCCCAACGCCGAACTCGGCCGGGAGGCCGGCCTGGCCTGCGACCGCGCCATCCGGGTCGATGCCTGGCTGACCACCTCCGACCCGGCCATCCATGCCCTCGGCGAGTGCTGCCAGTTCGGGACCCGCACCTTCGGGCTGGTCGAGCCGATCTGGCAGCAGGTCGAGGTGCTGGCCCGTCACCTGGCCGGGGAAGCGACGGCCGGCTTCGTCGACGCTCCGACCGCCACCAAGCTCAAGGTCGGCGGCGTGTCCCTGTATGCCTTCGGCCCCACCGAAGCTGCGCCGGACCACGAGGCCCTGACCTATCACGACCCCCAGCAGGGTGACTATCGCCGCCTGCTGCTGCGCGACGGCCGCCTGGAGGGCGCCGTGCTCTATGGCGACACCGCCATGGGGCCCTGGCTCTTCACTCAGGCCCGGGCCGGCACCCGACTGGACGCCGCCCGGCAGGCTCTGGCCCTCGGCCAGGCCGATGTCGAGGCCCTGCTCGCCGAGCACGAGACCCCTCTCCGAGACACCGATAGCCCCGAGAAGGAGGCCGCATGAACACGCCCCATTCCGAACAACAACGCCTGATCATCATCGGTAACGGCATGGTCGGCCACCACCTGGTCGAGCAGCTCATCGAACGCGGCGCCACCGACCGGTACCGCATCACGGTCTTCGGCGAGGAGCGTCACCGTGCCTATGATCGCGTCCACCTGTCCGAGTATTTCAGTGGTCGGGACGCCCAGTCCCTGGCCATGTGCGACGCCGACCTCTATGCCGAGAACGGCATCGAGCTGCGCCTGCACGAGGCGGTCACCGCCCTCGACCGAGATGCCGGCGAGGTGGTGACCGACCAGGGCCGCTACGCCTACGACCGGGTCGTGCTGGCCACCGGCTCCTACCCCTTCGTGCCGCCGATTCCCGGCAACGACCGCGACAACTGCCTGGTCTACCGCACCCTGGACGACCTGGATGCCATCCGGGCGGCGGCCGAGAACGCCACCACCGGCGTGGTGGTCGGCGGCGGCCTGCTGGGCCTGGAAGCCGCCAACGCCCTGCGCGGCCTCGATCTCGACACCGCGGTGGTCGAGTTCGCCCCCCGGCTGATGCCGATGCAGGTCGACGCCGAGGGCGGCGAGCTGTTGCGCGAGAAGATCGAGGCCCTGGGCGTGCAGGTACTGACCGGCCGCGCCACCCAGCATATCGAGGACGGCGAGGCCAGCTTCCACCGCATGGTCTTCCAGGACGACAAGGTGCTGGAGACCGATCTGATCGTGTTCTCCGCCGGCATCCGCCCCCGCGACGAACTGGCCCGGGACGCCGCCCTGGAGATGGGCGAGCGTGGCGGGGTGGTGATCGACGACCGCTGCCTGAGCAGCGACCCGGCGATCCTGGCCATCGGCGAGGTGGCGCTGTGGAACAACAGCATCTTCGGTCTGGTGGCCCCCGGCTACCAGATGGCCAAGGCCGCCGCCGACACCCTGCTGGGCGGCGAGCTGACCTTCGCGGGCGCCGACATGAGTACCAAGCTCAAGCTGCTGGGCGTCGACGTGGGCTCGATCGGTGACGCCCATGGCGACCGTACCCCCGGCGCCCGCATGTATCGCTACCTCGACCAGATCAAGCAGGAGTACCGCAAGCTGGTGGTTTCCAGCGACGGCAAGAAGCTGGTGGGTGCCATGTTGGTCGGCGACAACAGCTACTACGACACCCTGCTGCAGTACTACGACAACGGCCTGGAGCTCCCCGCCGACCCGGCATCGCTGATTCTGCCGAGCAGCGAAGGCGCCCCCACCCTGGGTGCCGATGCCCTGCCGGAGACAGCGACCATCTGTTCCTGCCACAACGTGACCAAGGGCGACGTGTGCGCCTCGATCGACGCCGGCGCCACCGACCTCGGCTCGGTCAAGGGCGACACCAAGGCCAGCACCGGTTGTGGCGGCTGTGCGGCGCTGCTCAAGAGCGTGGTCGACCACGAGCTCGAGGCCCGCGGCGTGGAGGTCGACCAGTCGATCTGCGAGCACTTCGCCCACACCCGCCAGGAGCTTTATGACATCGTCCGCGTCGAGGGCATCAAGACCTTCGGCGAGCTGATCGAGAAGCACGGCTCTTCACAAACCGAGGGTCTGGGCTGCGACATCTGCAAGCCGGCGGTGGCCTCGATCCTGGCCTCGTGCTTCAACGAGCCGATCACCGATGCCTCGCACATTCCGCTGCAGGACACCAACGACACCTTCATGGCCAACATGCAGAAGAACGGCACCTACTCGGTCGTTCCTCGTGTGCCGGGCGGTGAAATCTCGCCGGACAAGCTGATCGTGCTTGGTCAGGTGGCCGAAAAGTACAAGCTGTACACCAAGGTCACCGGTGGCCAGCGCATCGACCTGTTCGGCGCCCGTCTCGAAGACCTGCCGGATATCTGGGGCGAGCTCATCGCCGCCGGCTTCGAGACCGGCCATGCCTACGGCAAGTCGCTGCGTACCGTGAAATCGTGTGTCGGCAGCACCTGGTGCCGCTATGGCGTGCAGGACAGCGTGGGCATGGCGATCAAGCTCGAGAACCGCTACAAGGGCCTTCGCTCGCCACACAAGATCAAGTTCGGCGTTTCCGGCTGCACCCGAGAATGTGCCGAAGCGCAGAGCAAGGACGTGGGTATCATCGCCACCGAAAACGGCTGGAACCTGTACGTCTGCGGTAACGGCGGCATGCGCCCGCGCCACGCGGAACTGCTGGCCACCGACATGGACGAAGAGACCATGATCCGCACCATCGACCGCTTCCTGATGTATTACGTGCGCACCGCGGATCGCCTGCAGCGCACCTCGGTATGGCGCGAGAACCTGGAAGGCGGGCTGGACCACATCCGCGACGTGGTGGTGAACGATAGCCTCGGCCTGGGTGAGGAACTCGAGGGCCAGATGCAGACGGTGATCGACAACTACGAGTGTGAGTGGGCCAACGCCATCAAGGACCCGGAGAAGCTCAAGCGCTTCCGCAGCTTCGTCAACGATGCGCGTCCTGACCCGGACATCATCGTGACCGAGGAGCGCGGCCAGCTCCGCCCTGCGTAAGGAAATCGCTGCGCGAGCTAGGCGCCCGCTTCATCTCGCTCGCCAATTTCTCGACATCATCGAGAGGACTACTAATCCATGAATAGCGCAACTGCAGAAGCCTCGACCATGGCCCAGACCTGGCGCCCCCTGTGCACCAAGGCCGACCTGGTACCCCACTCCGGCGTCGCCGCCTGGATCGAGACGGACGAGGGACCGGCTCAAGTGGCCCTGTTCTACCTGCCGGGCCACGCCACCGAGCTCTACGCCGTGGACCATCGCGACCCCTTCTCGGGCGCCAACGTCATCGCCCGGGGCATCGTCGGCGACCTCTCGGGGGCGCCGGTGGTGGCCTCCCCGATCTACAAGCAGCATTTCCGCCTCGACGACGGCCAGTGCCTAGAGGACGAGGCGGTGCGGCTGCGCTGCTGGACGGCGTGCTTCAAGGGCGACCAGGTGATGATCCGGGTGTGATCCTGCCCCACCTAGCCTGCCCGCGGTATCCGGTCACAGGCGGGATACCGCGGCCGCGCACTACTGGCTCGCGTCGAGCAGTCAAAGATCACTCCTAGTGGGCCAGGGGCCTGTCCAGGGCGGCTCGCAGCGCCGCGTCGCGCTGGTAGATATCCGGCCGAAACTCCAGGTGACCCGCCGGGTCGGGATGCACCGTCCAGTAGTGCAACACCACCGGCATCGTCTCGGCCAGGGGCACGTTCCGGGTACGCCCGTCCGCCAGCAGGGAGCGGAGGTCGCGTCCGCTTCCGGTATCGTCGAACAGCAGCTGGGCGAACTCCAGCACTCCCTGCACGCGGATACAGCCCGAGCTGAAGGCCCGCTGCTCCCGGGCGAACAGCCCCTGGGCCGGGGTGTCATGCAGGTAGACCAGGTGGTCGTTGGGGAAGCGCACCACTACCTGGCCCAGGGAGTTGCCGGGCCCGGCGGCCTGGCGAATCATCACGTTGCCCGGGTTCGACCAGTCGACCTGGCCGGGGCTGAGGCGCTGCCCCGAGGGCGACAGCACCTGCATGTTCTGGCGCGCCAGGTAGCCCGGATCGCGACGCACCCTGGGGATCACGTCCTCGCGCAGGATAGTCGGCGGCACCGTCCAGGTGGGGTTGACGGTGAGATGGGTAATCTCCGAGCGCAGCGACGGCGTGCGCCGATAGGGCTGGCCCACCACGATGCGCGAGCGCCACACCTGGCCGTTGGGGCGGAAGTAGCTGAGCCGGTAGCCGGCGATATCCACCAGCACGAAGGCCTCGGGCAGGCCATGCATCAGCCAGCGGGCACGCTCCAGGTTGAGGCGAATCTGGTCGACGCGCTTGCCCACCGGCACATTGAGGGCCGCCCGGGTGCGGGGCCCGACGACACCATCCGTTTCCAGCAGGTGGCGGTCCTGGAAGCGCTTGACCGCCGCCTCCAGGTCGGCATCGAAACGCCGCGGATCCGGCGCCTCCAGATCGGCCGCGGGCAGGATCGAGACATCCGCCGCCATCACCGCCAGCTCGCCGATCTGGGCCAGGCGTTCGCGCAGGACCGCCACGTCGGGGTGCGTCTCACCCAGGCGCAGGGTCGGCCCGCCCTCGGGCAGCATCGGCCAGCCGCCCAGGCGCTGGATATGGCGATAGCGGGCCAGCCCCTGCCGCAGCCGCTCGTAGGGGGCATAGCTCGGGCGAACCGAATCGAGCAGCGCCGCGATCTCTCCTGTGTCCACCGCCCGCACGACCGCCCCCATGGGAGGCAACTGCGCGTTGATGGGTACCTCCCAGTCGGCATCGATGCTGTTGGGGTCGACCTTGCCATGGTGGAGGTGGCGCAGTGCCGTGAGCAGGGCGCGGGTCGCCCGGGTATCGAAACGCCCCCTGGCCATGTCATCGCCGGCCTGGGCCTGGCGAAACTCCGCCAGCAGGCAATCGGCGCCGTAGTCGGTGGGCTCCAGGCCATCCTCGGCCAGTTCCTTCAACGCCTCGACCAGCGCCTCCACATGTGACTCGCGGGTCCAGGCGGCCTGATAATCTCGCACCGCATAGAACGCCTCCAGGCTTCCATCACGCTGATCGAGGGCCTGCTCCACCGCGGTCACGGAGCCTTCCTGCGCTGCCGACTGCTCCGCCATGGCCATGCCGGACACCAGCATGATGCCCAACATCATCGCGCCTATCGCGACAGATCGCCGCATGTTCGCCTCCACTATCGTTTATTTCTAACTTGGCCATCCCGGCTCGCCCCTACATAATAGCGAGAAATTAGGAGACACATGCGATGCTGCGATCGATCCTTCCCGCCTGGCTGCTGTGTGCGGCCGGCCTGATTTCGGGCGCCTCTGCCCTCGCCGACACGACCCTCGCCCAGGCCCTGCACCCCAGGGTACTGGAGGGCGAGCGCCTGGAGCAGACCCTGACACGCCTGGCACCGGATGCCAGCCGCGAGGTGCTTGCGCTTGCCGCCAGCGCCCTCTCCTGCGCCGACCCCGACGCCGAGCGCCTGGCGGTCATCGACTACTCGCTGCCCTCCAGCGAGCCGCGCCTGTGGGTATTCGACCTGCAGCGCAAGGCCCTGCTCTTCGAGGAGCTCGTCTCCCACGGCCGCGGCTCGGGCGATGCCCTGGCCTCGCGCTTCTCGAACACCCCGGAAAGCCACCAGTCGAGCCTGGGACTGTTCCGCACCATGAACACCTACTATGGACGCAACGGCTATTCCCTGCGCCTCGAGGGCCTCGAACCGGGCGTCAACCACCTGGCCTACGAACGCGCCATCGTGATGCACGGCGCCGACTATGTCAGCGAATCGTTCATCGAGCAGACCGGCCGCCTGGGCCGCAGCCTGGGCTGCCCGGCGGTACGCCAGGAGGTCACCTACCCGCTGATCGACAGCCTCAAGGAGGAGCAGTACCTGTTCGCCTACTACCCCGACCCCGAGTGGCTGGCGAGCTCCGCCTACCTCGACTGCGACCGCGATCAGGGCCAGCAGCTCGCCATGCAGTAGCCATCGCTTTCCCTCGGCGGCGAGAAGCTGCCATGATGCGTCGCAGCACCATGGCCTGACGACCGAACGAGGGTAAGCATGAGCGAGACCAAGCGGATCGACCTGGCGCTGCAGGGTGGTGGCGCCCACGGTGCCTTCACCTGGGGCGTGATGGACCGCCTGCTGGAGGAGGGGCGCCTCGAGATCGAGGGGATCAGCGGCACCAGCGCAGGCGCCATGAACGGCGTGGTGATGGCCGATGCCCTGACCCGCGGCGACCGCGACACCGCCCGTCAGGCCCTGCACGATTTCTGGCAGGCGGTGAGCCGCGCCGGCATGGCCAGCCCGGTGCGGCGAACGCCGCTGGACATGTTCACCGGCAACTGGAGCCTGGACCACTCCCCCGGCTACGTGGCCATGGACCTGATGAGCCGGCTGGTCTCGCCCTACCAGTTCAACCCCTTCGACCTCAATCCGCTTCGGGATATCGTCGCCGAACGGGTCGACTTCGAGCGGGTGCGCCGCTGCCCCGACCTCAAGCTCTTCGTCACCGCCACCAACGTGCGCAGCGGCAAGCAGCGCGTCTTCACCCGCGAGGAGATGAGCATCGACGCGGTGATGGCCTCGGCCTGCCTGCCCACGGTATTCAAGGCCGTGGAGATCGACGGCGAGGCCTACTGGGACGGCGGCTACACCGGCAACCCGGCGCTGATGCCGCTGATGGAGCACTGCGGCTCCCGCGACATCGTCATCGTGCAGATCAATCCCATCTACCGCGACGAGGTGCCTACCAGCGCCGCGGCGATCATGAACCGCCTCAACGAGATCACCTTCAACGCCTCGCTGATCAAGGAGGTACGCATGATCGCCATGCTCCAGCGCCTGCTCGGCGACCACGGCGTCGACATCGGCTGCTACGCCGGCGCCCTGTTCCATCGCATCAGCGGCGACGAGGCGATTGCCGAGCTCTCCGTGTCGAGCAAGATGAACGCCGAGTGGCCCTTCCTCTGCCACCTGCGCGACGCGGGCCGGAACACCGCCGAGGCGTGGCTGGCCGAGCACTTCGCGGCCCTGGGCAGCCACTCCACCCTGGATGTGGAGAGCGTCTACCGGGATACCGAATAAGCCTTGCGGCTTGCGTTGACCGTCCGCGAGACCCTCGCCTTGCCAGCCTGCGCCCCGCCAACCATGCTCGAGACAGCGGGGCACCCTGTTCCCCGCCGCTTGTCCAAGGCCACAGGAGGGATTTCCCAGCGCCGCTGACACCGTCAGGCCGCTGTCACCTTCCTGACATCGTGCGCTGACAGTGTCGACATCGGGGCGTCACATGACGCCCCTCTCGCGACAATCAGGAGAGCTGCGCCGATGGTACGCATCGACAAGAAGGCCACCCGGCTGTACGTGCTGGACACCAACGTGCTGCTGCACGACCCCGCCGCCCTCTACCAGTTCGACGAGCATGAAGTGGTCATTCCCATGACCGTGCTCGAGGAGCTCGACAAGCACAAGAACGGCATCCGCGAAATCGCCCGCACCGCCCGCCAGGTCAGCCGCACCCTGTCCGACCTCACCGCCGACGTCGGCCTCGAGCAGATTCGCGATGGCATTCCCATTCCGCGCCTCACCGGCCCCGAGGGTCGCCTGCGCCTGCTCTGCTACCCCGACCTCGCCACACTGGAACCGCTGGAAGACAGCCCCGACAACCGCATCCTCGCCGAGACCTGCCGGCTGCGCCGCGAGCGCGAAGACGCCTCGGTGATCCTGATCACCAAGGATATCAACCTGCGCGTCAAGGCCGCCGCCCTGGGCGTGCCGGTGGAGGACTACCTCACCGACCGCGCCTTCACCGACAGCGACGCCATGCTGGAGGGGGTGCGGGTCTACCCGGATGCCGGCAGCGAGCTGTGGAATGGCCTCGCCCTGGACGTCAGGGTCGAGCGTGACCACCACCGCGTGACCTATCACCTGGCCGGCGAGATCCCCGCCGACTGGCATCCCGGCATGCTGGTCGCCGACGGCGATGCCAGCTTCGAGGCCATCGTGCGTGAGGTGAGCGACCGGCGCGCCCGCCTGGAGCTGATCAGCAACTATCGTCACGGCGCCAGCGTGTGGGGGGTACACGCCAGCGACTGCCACCAGAACTTCGCCTTCAACCTGCTGATGGATGACGATATCGACCTGGTCACCATCGCCGGCAGCGCCGGCACCGGCAAGACCTTCATGACGCTGGCCGCGGCCTTCCAGCAGACCCTGGACAGCAAGCGTTTCGAGCGCATCGTCTTCACCCGGGCGCCCATCTCCATGAGCGAGGATATCGGCTTCCTGCCCGGCACCGAGGAGGAGAAGATGTCGCCCTGGATGGGCGCCTTCCACGACAACATGGACAACCTGCTGCGCAACGAGGACGGCGAGTCCAGCTGGGACAATGGCGCCACCCGCCAGCTGCTCGGCGCCCGGGTCCAGATCCGGGCTCCTGGCTTCATGCGCGGGCGGACCTTGAACGACACCTTCCTGATCATCGACGAGGCGCAGAACTTCACGCCCAAGCAGCTCAAGTCGCTGGTCACCCGGGCCGGGCGCAACACCAAGATCGTCTGCCTGGGCAACGTCGGCCAGATCGACACCCCCTACCTCACCGCCAACACCTGCGGCATGGCGGCGCTGGTGCAACGCTTCCGCGACTGGCCCCACGCCGGCCACATCACCCTCAAGAGCGTCGAGCGCTCGCGCCTGGCGCTGGCCGGCGAGGAGCTGCTGTAGCCGAGGGCAGCTGCCGGAAACGCGGAAGGCCGGCGCCATCGGCGCCGGCCTTCCTGCTGGCGGATCGCGGCTGACGCCACTCAGCTGCGGCGGTTGACCGCGGCCTCGATCAGCGCCTCGCTCTCGCTGCCGGGCCCCTGCCTGAGCACCGTCTGGGCCTCGTGCCACAGGCAGATCCTCTTGCCACAGGAGGCGCAGTGCACCGCGTCGTCGGGATTCTTCACCTGGGAGACCCGCATCAGGTGGCTGCCGCAGCCCGGGCAGGCCACCGGCAGGCGAAAGTCTTCGGAGAGTCCGGACATGCTGATGTGCTCCTTGTGCTTGGGGTCAACCTGGGATCAGGTCTCACTGATCGTGACGGGGTGCGACGTTGATTTCCAGCCCCCCTCCTCACGGAGCCCCGGGATCCTGGATGAGTGCCTCGGGGCCGCAGATCCGGTTGCGCCCGCTGCGCTTGGCGCGATAGAGCGCGCGATCCGCCTGGGCGAGACCCGACTCCAGTGAGCCCTCGCCCCCGAGTACCGCAAGCCCCAGGCTGACAGTGAAGCGCACCACCTCTCCCTCCGACTCCAGTTCGATGGCGGCAACCGCCTGCCGCAGACGCTCCAGCACGCTCCAGGCTTCCTCGGGACGGCTGTCCACCAGCACCACCACGAACTCCTCACCACCGATGCGCGCGAAGAGGTCGTAGGGGCGCAGTGATTCACGACAGGTCGTGGCAAAGGCCTGCAGGGCCAGGTCGCCCACGGCATGGCCGTAGGTATCGTTCAAGGCCTTGAAATGGTCGAGGTCGAGCATGGCAAGGGACAGCGACTCGCCGTGGCGGGTCGCGCGGGCCAGGGCCGCCTCGCCCTGCTCGAGGAAGGCACGACGGTTGAGGGCCCCGGTCAGCATGTCGGTACCCACCAGCCGCTGCACCCGCTGCTCGACCTGCTTGCGCTCATCGATGTCGATAAGCAGCCCATCCCACATCAGGTCACCCTGGCCGCGTGCCAGGGGCGTGGCACGCGCCTCGATCCAGCGTATTCCCTCGGGCAGCGAGAGCCGAAACTCCAGCTGCCAGGGGGCAAGGGATACCGCGGACTGGGCCAGGCTGGCCTCGAAGCGCTGCCGGTCGTCTCGGGCCAGCCGGCCGAGCAGGGCCTCGGGGTCATCCATGCACTGCTCCGGCGCCAACCCGAAGAGCGAGCGCAGGGCCTCGCTGAGATAGAGGAACTCGAGTTGTCCATTGCCGCCCTGCCGGAGCCGGAACAGTGCGCTGGGGACCCGCGAGACGGTATTCTCCAGACGCCCCAGCAGCTGGCGGTCGCGCAGCTCACGTTCGCGCATGCCGGTCACGTCATACTGCATCACCAGCAGCCGCAGCGGCCCCTCGTCACGCACCAGCGGCTGGATCATGGTGGTCTGATGGCGCAGGGAGCCATCGGCACGTCGGCACAGCAACAGGCCCTGCCAGGGCCGCAGGGTCGTCACGCACTGCTCCAGTGCCCGGGCGAAGTCGCCGTGCAGCGGATCGATGTCTAGGGTCACGGCACGCCGGCCCAGCAGTTGCTCGGGCGGATGGCCGGCATGGCGTTCGAAGGCGGGATTGACCCGACGCACAACACCCTGATCGTCCAGCAGCATCACGGCGCCGGGGTAGTGCTCGAGCAGCAACGCGTCGAGGCCTGGCTCTCCTGCCGCCCCGCCACGCCACCAGCGTTGCCATCTCTCCCTGAATGCTGCCATCTCCTCACTCCGAGGTTCCCTGTGCAGTAGGCGGGCCTCTCCGGACCCTTATGTCACCCTACCCCAGTTCGCCCCGGGGCACACCCCACGCGAAGCAACCTCCGGCGACGCCCGTGGCGATCCTTGAAGGCGCCTCAGCGCGCCAGGCGCTTGCCGAGCCAGTGGCCGATGTCCGCCACCTGCTGGGGGCAGACCGCATGTGCCATGGGGTACTGGCGATAGTGGGCCGGGTAGCCCAGGCGCTTGACCGTCTCGAAGCCCGCCTTGCCCAGCGCCTCGGGTACCACCGGGTCGAAGCTGCCGTGGTGGACCTCGATGGGCAGCTCGCGGTTGGCCTCGGCCAGCTCGATGCTCTCGGCGGTGGCGAAGTAGGTGGAGAGCGCCAGCAGGCCGCCCAGGGGCTGGTCGAAGGAGAGTGCGGCCTGGTAGGCCACCGCACCGCCCTGGGAGAAGCCGGCCAGGATGATGCGGCGACTGTCGATGCCGAGACCGATCTGCTCGCGTACCAGCGCCTGGATGCGCTGGGCCGAGGCCAGCAGCTGCGCCTCGTCGACACGACGGTCGAGGCTCATCTCCTTGATGTCATACCAGGCGGGCATCACCATGCCGCCGTTGATGGTCACCGGCAGGCGCGGCGCATGGGGCAGGATGAAGCGCACGCTGGCATCGCCCGGCAGCGACAGGGCCGGTATCAGCGGCTCGAAGTCGCGACCATCGGCGCCCAGGCCATGGAGGATGAATACGCAGGCGTCGGCGGGCTTGTTGCCTTTGGGGTCGATGATCAGCTCACCGGGTTCGCTCATGGGAATTCGTCTCCAGCGGGGAAGGGGCATCACCCTAGCGCAATGCGCCGAGGCTGGCCATCGGGGCCAGGGGCCCAGACAGCAGAAAGGCCCGCCGTGGCGAGCCTTTCATCGACTGCAGGGCAGTCACATCATGATCGATCGACGTTCAGTCGATGAGCTTGATGTTGGAGGCCTGGAGGCCCTTCTTGCCCTGAGTGACCTCGAAGGAGACCTTCTGGCCGTCCTGCAGGGTCTTGAAGCCGTCGGCCTGGATCTCGGAGAAGTGCGCGAACAGGTCGTCGCCGTTATCGTCCGGAGAGATGAAGCCGTAGCCCTTGGTGTCGTTGAACCACTTGACGGTACCGGTAGCCATTATCGAATTCCTCTAATAGCGTTTTGATTTTGCCGGGTAATACCCGAGTTGCAGTGGGTAAAACAAGATACGTTCCCGGGAAAATCGAGGCGCTAGAGCGTTCGATGCCTACCTGGGGTGTTACGACTTGCTAACCAACTGCGCGCAGCATGCGCCCTCGGCGGGCGCACGTCAAACACTATTTGCCTCGCGTGACCGGAAAGTGACACCGTTCACTCCCCGGCCAGGATCCAGCGCGCCGCCTTCTCGGCGATCATCAGCGTCGGCGAGTTGGTATTGCCGCTGGTGATGGTGGGCATCACGCTGGCATCCACCACCCGCAGCCCCGTAACGCCGCGCACCCGCAGGTGGGGATCCACCACCGCCATGGGATCGTCGTCGCGCCCCATCCTGGCCGTGCCCACGGGGTGGAAGATCGTGGTGCCGATATCACCGGCCAGCCGCGCCAGATCGTCGTCGCTCTGGTACTCGGGCCCCGGCTTGAACTCCTCGAGGGAGTACCTGGCGAAGGCCGGCTGTGAGGCGATCCGCCGGGTGACGCGCAGCGAATCCGCTGCCACCTTGCGATCCTCGGGTGTGCTCAGGTAGTTGGGCGCGATGGCCGGCGCCTGGCGCGGGTCGGCACTCTTGATGCGCACCGAGCCGCGGCTGGTGGGGTTGAGGTTGCAGACGCTGGCGGTGATCGCCGGGAAGTCATGCAGGGGCTGCCCGAACGCCGGGAGACTCAGCGGCTGCACGTGATACTCGATGTTGGGATGGGCGAACTCGTCGCTGCTGCGGGTGAAGGCGCACAGCTGAGAGGGCGCCATACTCATGGGGCCGGAGCGCTTGAGCAGATACTCCAGACCAATCATCGCCTTGCCCACCAGGGAGTTGGCCATGGTGTTCAGCGTCTTGGCCCCCTTGACCTTGTAGACCGAGCGGATCTGCAGGTGGTCCTGCAGGTTCTCGCCCACCCCGGGCAGGTCCACTACCAGGGGAATCTCGTGCTCGGCCAGCAATCCGGCCGGGCCGATGCCCGAGAGCTGCAGCAGCTGGGGCGAGCCGATCGCCCCGGCGGCCAGGATCACCTCGCGCCCGGCGCGCACCACGGTTTGCTCGCCGCCGCGCTCGACGCGCACGCCGCGGGCCCGGGGCTCGCCGCGCTCGCCGGCGATCTCCAGCCCCAGCACCTGGGTGGAGTGCCACAGGGTCAGGTTGTCACGCTTCTCGGCTCCACGCAGGAAGGCCTTGGAAGTGTTCCAGCGCCAGCCCGAGCGCTGGTTGACCTCGAAGTAGTCGACCCCCTCGTTGTCGCCGCGATTGAAGTCCCGCGTGCGCGGGATGCCGGCCTCCACGGCCGCGGTGGCGAAGTCGTCGAGCACCTGCCACTTGAGGCGCTGTTTCTCCACCCGCCACTCGCCACCGTGGCCATGGAAGGCGGCGTGCTCGGGGTCGGCATCACCGTCCTCATCCAGGCGATGATGGTCCTCGTGGCGCATGAAGTCCGCCAGGCAGTTCTCCCAGCGCCATTCGGGCTCCCCGGTGAACTCGGCCCAGCCGTCATAGTCGCGGGCCTGGCCGCGCAGGTAGAGCATGCCATTGATGCTCGAACAGCCGCCCAGGGTCTTGCCCCGCGGGTAGATCAGCGAGCGGCCGTTGAGGCCGTCGTCCGGCTCGGTGCGAAACCGCCAGTCGGTACGCGGGTTGTCGATGCAGTAGAGGTAGCCCACCGGGATATGGATCCAGTGGTAGTTGTCGCGGCCGCCCGCCTCGATCAGCAGCACCCGGTTGGCCGGGTCGGCGCTCAAGCGGTTGGCCAGCAGGCAGCCGGCAGTGCCGGCCCCCACCACGATATAGTCGAATTCCTGTTCCGCCATGGCGTGCTCTCACGTCGCATTCGGCGAGAGGCGAAAACGGCGCCTCTCGCCTGGGCATTGGGTGGCCGGACCTACTTATGGGTCGGCATGGCGAACTCGGCGCCGGCATCGATGGAGTCTGACCAGCGCTGCATGATCGACTTCTGCTTGGTGTAGAAGCGTACGCCCTCCTCGCCGTAGGCATGGGTGTCGCCGAACAGCGAGCGCTTCCAGCCGCCGAAGCCGTGCCAGGCCATGGGCACCGGGATCGGCACATTGATACCCACCATGCCCACCTGGATGCGCCGCCCGAACTCCCGGGCCACGCTGCCGCTCTCGGTGAAGCAGCTCACGCCGTTGCCGAACTCGTGGGCGTTGATCAGCTCGATGGCGGTGGCCACATCCGGCACCCGCACGCAGACCAGCACCGGACCGAAGATCTCCTCCCGGTAGATGGTCATCTCCGGGGTGACGTGGTCGAACAGGGTGCCACCCATCCAGAAGCCGTCGGCGCACCCTTCACCGGTAGCCGAGGTATCGAACTCGCGGCCGTCGACCACCAGCTCGGCGCCCTCCTCCACCCCCTTGGCGATGTAACCGGTGATGCGCTCGTGGGCCTGGCGAGTGACGATGGGGCCCATCTCGGCATCCAGCTGCATGCCATCCTTCACCTTGAGTGCACGTGCTCGCTCGGCCAGGCGCGGCACCAGCTTATCGCCCACGTCGCCCACCAGCACCGCCACGCTGATCGCCATGCAGCGCTCGCCGGCGGAGCCATAGGCCGCGCCGATCAGCGCATCCACCGTCTTGTCGAAGTTGGCGTCGGGCATCACCACCATATGGTTCTTGGCCCCGCCCAGGGCCTGGACGCGCTTGCCATGGCGCGCGCCACGCTCGTAGATCAGGTTGGCGATGGGTGTGGAGCCGACGAAGGAGAGTGCACGCACCTCGGGGTGGTCGATCAGCGCTTCCACGCTCTCCTTGTCGCCCTGCACCACGTTGAACACGCCATCCGGCAGCCCGGCCTGCTTGAGCAGGTCGGCGATCATCAGCGAGGCGCTGGGGTCCAGCGGGCTCGGCTTGAGGATGAAGCTGTTGCCGGTGGCGATGGCGACCGGGAACATCCACATCGGCACCATGGCGGGGAAGTTGAACGGGGTGATGCCGGCCACCACGCCCAGCGGCTGGCGCATGGTCCAGTTGTCGATGCCACTGCTCACCTGCTCGGTGTAGTCGCCCTTGAGCAGCTGCGGGATACCGCAGGCGAACTCGACGATATCGATGCCCCGGGCCACCTCGCCCTGGGCGTCGGTGAATACCTTGCCGTGCTCCCGGGTGATCGCCTCGGCCAGGGCGTCCTTGTTGGCGTTGAGCAACTCGAGGAACTTGAACAGCACCCGTGCACGGCGGATCGGCGGGGTATCGGCCCAGGCCGGAAAAGCGGCCGCGGCGGCGGCCACCGCGCCATCGACATCGGCGGCGCTGGCCAGGGCCACCTGGCCGGTGACCTCGCCGGTGGCGGGGTTGGTGACCGGCTGGGTGCGGCCGGACTCGCCGCCTGAAATTCGGCCGTTGATATAATGCTGGATGCTGACTGTGCTCATGTCTCGCCTCGTCTTGTCGTGCGGGTATCCCCGGGGGATGGGACAGGGAGCCCGTATCAAGGGGATGCAACCCTTCCAGACTAGCGCGCCACCGGCCGGGATCAATTGAGAAATCCAAAAGCACAGTATAAGTTTTACTGATATCACTCGAGCCGGAGCACCCCATGGTAGACCTCCAGACCCTGCGCGCCTTCGTCAGCGTGGCCCGCGAGGGCAGCGTCTCCCGCGCCGCCGAGCGTTTGCACCTGACCCAGCCAGCCATCAGCCTCAAGCTCAAGCAGCTCCAGCAGGAGATGGGGCTGACCCTGTTTCGCCGCCGCCCCCAGGGGCTTTCCCTCACCGAGGATGGCGAGGCGCTGCTGCCCGCCGCCGAGAAGGCGCTGGCCACTGCGGCTGCCTTCGAGCAGCAGGCCCGGGCGTTGCACAGCACCCTGCGCGGGCGACTACGCATCGGCACCATCGTCGACCCCGAGTTCATCCGCCTGGGGGCCTTCCTGCACCGGCTGGTGGAGCGTGCCCCGCAGCTGGAGACCGAACTGCACCACGGCATGAGTGGCAGCGTGCTGACACGCCTGGGCCGCAACGAACTCGATGTCGGCTTCTACCTGGCGCCGCCGGGCGAGGGGCCCGGTGAGCAGGCCGACACCATCGCCCACCGCGAGCTGACCCACTTCGACTATCGCGTGATCGCCCCGGCGGGCTGGGGCAGTCGCCTGGACGGGGCGGACTGGGTCCGGCTGGCCGGCCTGCCGTGGATCGTCACGCCGCCCGACTCGGTGCATCACCGCCTGCTGGCGGGAGCGCTTGCCCCCCTGGGGCTCACGCCGCGTGGGGTGGCGCGGGTCGACCAGGAAGCCTGCATGCTCGACCTGGTGCGCGCCGGCGTAGGGCTGAGCCTGGCGCGGGATACCCTGGCCATGACCGAGCGTCAGGAGCGCGGCCTAGCGCTTGCCGAGGGGGTCCACCTGCCCTGCGCGCTCTGCTTCCTGTGGCCACGGGGGCGCGAGGAGGAGCCGGTGATCGCCGAGGCCCTCTCGGCCCTGGAGGCGGTCTGGGGACGCCCCGGCGCCTGAAGGCGACTTCGACATCACGCCGGCGGCGGCGCATCATGGACACTTTTCCGTCTAACGATCTCCACGACCCTACCCATGAGCCACGACACCACCCAACTGAATCGCCAGCGCAACCACTTCGCCGGCCACGACGCCATCTGGCTGTTCGGCTACGGCTCGCTGATCTGGAAGGCCGACTTTCCCTATATCGAACGCCGCCCGGCACATATCCACGGCTGGGTGCGGCGCTTCTGGCAGGGCTCCCACGACCATCGCGGCACCCCGGAGGCCCCCGGTCGGGTCGTCACCCTGGTACGCGAGCCCGGAGCGGTCTGCCACGGCATGACCTACCGCATCACCCCCGAGGTGCTGGCGCCGCTGGATGTGCGCGAGAAGAACGGCTATCTGCGCGAGGTGACCACCCTGTGCTTCGACGATGCCGCCGGCGGCCACGCCGAGGGGCTGGTCTACCTGGCCGGCGCCGACAACGCCGCCTACCTCGGCGATGCGCCGCTGGACACCATCGCCGCGCAGATCGCTACCGCCCACGGCCCCAGCGGTCCCAACCGCGACTACCTGGTCAACCTGGCGGCAGCGCTGCGCGCCCTCGACGTCGAGGATGACCACGTCTTCGACCTGACCGCGCGGCTGCCCGGGGAGCGCGACTGATGGAAGCGCTTGCGGCCTGGCAGTATCTGGCAATCGCCCTGATCTTCGTGTGGAGCGGCTTCGTGCGCACCAGCCTGGGGTTCGGCGGGGCGGTGCTGTCGCTGCCCTTCCTGCTGCTGGTGCTCGACCAGCCGCTGGTGTTCCTGCCGATCATCGCCATCCAGCTGCTGATCTTCTCCAGCTGGATCGCCTGGAACGGCCATCGCCAGCTGGTGGCCGAGAATGGCGGCCGCCCGCCAGCCGAAGGCAACATCGACTGGGCCTACCTGTGGCGGGCCATGAAGGTGATGATCGTGCCCAAGCTGATCGGGGTGGTAGGCCTGCTGACCCTGCCCGGCCACGTGATGACGAGCATCATCTTCGTGATCGTCATGGTCTACGCGGTGGGTTATGTGCTCGACCGCCCCTTCCGCAGCAACAGTCGCTGGGTCGATGCCCTGCTGCTGGCACTGGGCGGCTATGTCAGTGGGACCTCGCTGATCGGCGCTCCCCTGATCGTGGCGGTGTTCGCCACCCACGTGGCCGCGCACCAGCTACGCGATACCCTCTTCGTGCTGTGGTTCATCCTGGTGCTGATCAAGATGGTCTCCTTCCTGATCGCCGGGGTCGACCTGCAGCTGATCCACCAGCTATGGCTGCTGCCCTGCGCCCTGGTGGGGCACCTGCTTGGCGAGCGCGCCCACCGCTACCTGGTGGGCAGCCGTGCCAACCTCTACTTCCGTGTGCTGGGTGCCGTGCTGATCCTGGTCAGCGTGGTGGGACTGCTCACCTCCTTGCGCTGAGCGCCTGAATGGCAGAGGGCCCGGCGCGTCATGCGCCGGTCCCTCCTTATCTACTCTTGAGTCGCTAGCCGGGAGATGCCCCGGGAGCAGTTCAGTCGCGCTCGACCTCGAGCACCTCGCCGTCGCGGATCTTCACTTCCAGCTCACGGTCGTCGGCGTCGTAGCCCTCGATATCGATGCGGCCGTCACGCTCGGCCTGGAGCTCCTCGAACTCGGCCAGGCCCTCGGCCACGGCCAGCGCCATGGCGTCGCGCACCTCGGCCTCGGAGAGGCCCCAGGCACCGCCTTCGCGCTTCTTGCGCTCCTCCTTCAGGCTCTCGCCGCTGGCCAGGTCGAAGCTCACCTCGGCCTGCCACTCGTCATCGAGCCAACCCTCGACCTCAACACGGTCGTCACGCTTCACCTCGATCTCATCAAAGGTCTGGAAGCCGAAATCACCGGCCTGGGCCAACACCTCGTCGAGGCGCTCGGTCGCCAGGCGCTCATCCGCGGCCTGGGCCAGGGTAGCAGCGCCCAGCAGGGCGGCCAGGGAAGCGGTCAGGATCATCTTGCGTTGCATGGTGGTGTCCTCATCTCTGCGGGTTGCCGGGCCATTACACACCCCCTCACCTTGCCTGAAGGTGAAGGCAGCGTTCATGCTCTGTTCATGTTGCCCCTGGCACCCTGAGCCCATGCTGACACGACACCCCCACACTCGCCCTCACCTGCGTCCCCGGCTGACGCTGCTGGCCGGCCTGCTCGCAGGACTGCTGGTACAGTTGGCCGCCTCGTCTGCGCCGGCCGAGGAGCACTGGCAGGATCTCCACGAGGCAGTACGCGAAGAGAGAATCGTGGCGCTGCCGAGCCTGCTCGACTGGCTGGAGGCGCGCTTTGAAGGCCAGGTGCTGGAGGTGGAACTAGAGCGCGACGACGGCCGCCTCGCCTACGAGATCGAGATGCTCGGCCCCGACGGCCAGGTGGTGGAGTTCGAGTTCGACGCCGAGAGCGGTGAGCTGGTCGGCATGGAAGGGGTGAAGATCGATGCCATGCGCCGCCGCGAGGTGACACCATGAAGGTGCTGCTGGTGGAGGACGACCGCGCCCTGAGCGATGCGCTATGCGAGGCGCTGGGCGAAGCCGGGCTGCTGATGGAACGAGCCGAGAACGGCGGCGAGGCGGACTTTCTGGTGCGCACCGAGGCCTACGACGCGGTGATCCTCGACCTGGGCCTGCCCGATGGCGACGGCAGCCGCTGGCTCGCCGACTGGCGCGAGGACGGCATCGAGCTGCCGGTGCTGGTGCTTACCGCCCGCACCCGCTGGGCCGACAAGGCCGCCGGCTTCTCGGCCGGCGCCGACGACTACGTCACCAAGCCCTTCGAGACCGCCGAGGTGCTGTTCCGACTGCGCGCCCTGGTCAGGCGCACCCACGGCCACGCCCATCCGGTGCTGAGGATCGGCGAGCTCGCCTTCGATACCCACAGCGGCAGCGTCACCCTGGCCGGCCGCCCCATCAGCCTGACCGCCCAGGAGTCGCGCTTGCTCGCCTACCTTGCCCACGCCGCCCCCCGGGTGGTCAGCCGCAGCGAACTGGCCGAGCACGTCTACGACCGCGACCACGAACCCGACTCCAACGTCATCGACGTGCAGATCAGCCGCCTGCGCCGCAAGCTGGGCGCGGCACGCATCGAGACGCTGCGCGGCCAGGGCTATCGCCTGGTCGACACCGACGGCGCGCCATGACTCCGCGCCGCCTCTCCCTGGCCAGCCGACTGATGCTGGCGACGCTGACAATCCTGCTGGGCTCGCTGCCGCTCGCCGGCATCGCCCTCTCCCGCCACGTCCAGGCCACCGCCACCGCCGCCTTCGATGAGCGGCTGGAATCGCTGCTGCAGGTGGTGGTCGCCGGGCTGGCCTGGGACGAGGTCGCCGGCGAGCTGGTACTGCAGCGCGACCTGGGCGAGCCACGCTTCACCCGGGTCTTCTCCGGCTGGTACTGGCAGGCCAGCGACGGCGGCAATCACACCCTCGCCTCGCGCTCGCTATGGGACCAGCGCCTGGCCACGGCTTCCCACCCGGAGATCGCCTTCCGCGACCTGCCGGGGCCTCGCGGCACGCCGCTGCGGGCCATCGAGCGTGACATCCGCCTCGCCCCCCTGGCCGAGTCATTGCACGTCGCCGTGGCGATCTCCCGTGAGCCGCTGGATACCGAGATCGCCCGCTTCAACCGCCTGGTAGCGCTCTCCCTGGCCGGCCTGGGCGCGCTGCTGTTGGCCGCCCTGGCGCTGCAGATCCGCTGGGGGCTGGCACCGCTGCGCCGCCTGCGCGCCGATCTGCGCCGGGTGGAGGATGGCAAAGCCGAGCGCCTGGATACCCGCCTACCGGAGGAGCTCGCCCGCCTGGCCGCAGCCATGAACAGCGTGCTGGAGCGCGACCGCCGATTGATGGCCCACGCCCGGCACGCCGCCGGCAACCTGGCCCACGCCCTGAAGACCCCGGTCAGCGTGCTGACCACCCTGGCCGACGGCATCGAGGAGCCACGTCGCCGCCGCATCCGTGACGAGCTGGCGCGCATCGACGTCGCGGTGCATCACCACCTCGCCCGCGCCACCGCAGCCGGCGACGCCGGCCTGGCGCCGCGCATCGCGGTGGGCGAGGTGCTTGCCCCGATCGTCGAGGGGCTGGGCCGGCTGGCCGAGCGCCGCGGCATCGCCCTGCACGCCGAGCTGCCGGAACCGCTGTACCTGCGCATGGATGCCCAGGACCTGCAGGAGCTGGTCGGCAACCTGCTCGACAACGCCCTGCGCTGGGCCGCGGGGCAAGTCCGGTTGAACGGTGGAGAGGAAGCCGGCGGGGTGTGGCTGGCGGTGGAGGACGACGGCCCGGGCATGGACGCAGCTCAGCGACAGGCCGCCATGGCCCGCGGCGCAAGACTTGACGAGCAGCGTTCGGGAAACGGTCTGGGGCTGGCCATCGTCAAGGACCTGACCGAGCTGCACGGCGGCCGCCTGAGCCTCGAAGAGGCCGCGATCGGCGGGCTGTGCGTCCGGCTCTGGCTACCCGGCAGCGCGCTGCGCGAGCAGCCCTGAGCTCCCTCACTCCCGTTCGTCGACGCAGTCGTTACGGTCCTCGACCTGGATGGTCGCGTGACGGATACCGTAGCGCTCCACCAGCAGCGCCTTGATCGCCACCAGGGTCGCCTGGCGATCCTCCCCCGCCTCCACAGCGGCATGCAGCGAGACAAGGTGGCGCGCCGGCGTCAGCGACCAGATATGGACATGGTGGACGTCATGCACCGCCGGCAGGGCCTCGGGAATCTCCCGGCGCAGGGTCGCGGCATCGGGGTCGTGCGGTGAGCCCTCCAGCAGGATATGCCCCGCCTCGCGGGTCAACTTCCAGGCGCTCCTCAGGATCAGGGCCGCCACCAGCAGCGACAGCAGCGGGTCGATGGGGGTCCAGCCGGTGGCCAGGATCACCAGGGCGGCGACGATGGCCGCCACCGAGCCGAGCAGGTCGCCCAGCACATGCAGGGCGGCACCACGCATGTTGAGGTTGTCGCGATCGCCGCCGTGGAGGATGGCGAACACCACCAGGTTCACACCAAGCCCCAGCACGGCGATGGTCAGCATGGTGCCGCCCATCACCTCTACCGGCGCAAGGAAGCGGCGCACCGCCTCGATGGCGATCCACACCACGATGGCGATCAGGGTGATGCCGTTGACGAAGGCGGCCAGCGTCTGCACCCGGTGGTAGCCGTAGCTGCGCCTGCCGTCTGCGGGCCGCTGACTGATCCAGGCGGCGAACCAGGCCAGCGCCAGGGCGGCGGTATCGGTGAGCATATGCCCGGCGTCGGCCAGCAGCGCCAGCGAGCCGGAGACGATGCCGCCCACCACCTCGGCGACCATGAAGCCGCCGGTGAGCACAATCGCCCACGACAGCCGGCGCCGGCTGTCGTGGGCGTGATGGGCATGGTCATGGGAGTGATCGTGGGACATGGGGCCCTCCTGTGGCGGGCCCCCAGCATAGCATCGGTCCTGCCCCCGGGGCTTACCTGGGGGCCCCTGCTATACACCTATACGCCTGCTACCCGTGCGGCCTCGCGGCGCCGCTTGAACTCATAGGCCGCCGCCAGCAGCACCGTCACCAGGATCAGGATCAGCCCCAGGGCGTTGACCGCCGGGGTCAGGCCGGTGCGCACCTTGGAGGCGATGTAGACCGTCAGGGTGGTGTCGTAGCCGACCACGAACAGCGAGGTATTGTAGTTCTCGAAGGACTGCAGGAAGGCGATCACCGCCGCCGAGAGGATCGCCGGGCGCAGGTAGGGCAGCAGGATGCGCCGGAACATCTGCCACTGGCTGGCCCCAAGGTCCAGGGCAGCGCGCTCCATGGTGCGGTCGAAGCGCTGCAGCCGGGCGGTGACCATCAGCATCACGTAGGCGGCGATGAAGGTGGCCTGGCCCACCACGGTGAGGAAGATGCCACCGCCCACGCCCCACTGGCGCCAGAAGATCAGCGTGGAGATGCCGATGATCACCCCCGGGGTCAGCAGCGGCGAGAGGATCAGCGCATAGAGGAAGGGCTTGGCGCGGCTCTGCACGGTGTTGAGGAACAGCGCCGTGGCGATGCCGATGGGCACCGCCAGCAGCAGCACGCCCGTGGCCACGATGGCGCTGTTGGTCAGCGCCTGCCACATGGCGCCATCGGCGGCGAGCTCGCCGAACCACTTCAGGGTGGTGCCGTCCCAGGGGGTCACGGTGGGGAAGCGGCTGTCGTTGAAGGTCGCCGCGGCCATGACGATCAGCGGCAGGAAGAGGTAGGCGAAGAACACCACCACATAGAAACGCAGGCCCAGGGCCATCAGTCGCTGTGAGCTCATTTGGCCCGGTCCCTCATTTCGCGATGTCTCCCAGGCCCACCTTGAACACCTTCATCACCAGCGACATGAAGCCGATGCACAGCACCAGCAGCAGGAAGGCGTAGGCCGCTCCCTGGTTCCAGTTGCCGCCTTCGAAGAACCAGTTGTAGATGATCTGGGTGAACCAGCGGCTGCCCGGCGAGCCGAGCAGCGCCGGCACCGCGTAGCTGCCGGCGGCCAGCATGAAGGTCATGATGCAGCCGGTGGCGATGCCCGGCTTGGCGTGGGGAATCACGATACGCCGATGGGTGCGCAGCGTGCCGGCGCCCAGATCTCGGGCGGCGCGCACCTGGTTGTCGTCGAGGCTCTCGATGGCGTTGTAGAGCGGGAACACCATGAACAGGATATAGGCGTAGACCATGCCCACCATCACCCCGCCATCACCGCTGAGGAAGCGGATGGGGCGGTCGATGAGTCCCAGCATCAGCAGCAGCTCGTTGAGCGGCCCGCGGAAGGCCAGGATGATGAACCACGAGTAGGTACGCAGGATCTCGTTGATCCAGAAGGGAATGATCAGCAGCAGGATGCAGAGTGCTGCCTGCCGCGGGGTAGCCACCTTGGCCAGGTACCAGGCCAGCGGATAGCTCACGGCGAGGGTCAGCAGGGTCACCAGCACGCTGGACCACAGCGTCTTGAAGAAGATGGCGCGGTGGATATCGTTGGCAAACAGGGTGGCGTAGTTGGCCAGTGTCCAGCCATCCTCGGGGCCGCCGCGCTGGTCGGGCAGCAGATTGGGGCGCAGCGAATAGTCGATCATCTGCAGCTGCGGCAGGGTCACCATCAGGATCAGCCAGATGCCCAGCAGTGCCAGGATGGCCGCCGACAGGGGGCCACCGAAGCGGGCGGCGAGCTGCCTAAACATCTGTTGCCTCCACCACCTCGCCGGTGGCCTCGTCCACCTGCGGGCCGTCATCCCGGGGCAGCACCACCGTCTCGGCGGGATCGTAGCCCAGGGTGATCGCCTCGCCAGGCACCAGTGCATCGGCGAAGCTTCGCGACACCTCGCTGCCCAGCTGCACCCGCAGCGCCTCGCCGGAACCCGCGAGGCGTGCCTGCACCATCAGCCAGGCGCCCTCGAAGCTGACCGACTCAACCTCCGCGACCAGGGTCGAACCGCCCATGGAGGCATCGCCTGAAGTGCCGGCGGCCACTGGACGCAGCTGCTCGGGGCGCACATAGAGCGCCACCTCCGCGCCACCGCCCAGGCTCGCCTCGTCACCCACACGGCCCTCCAGCTCACCCAGGGTGCCGGCATCCAGGCGCACCCGCTCGCCCAGACGGTCGATCACCCTCGCCTCGATGCGGTTGTTCTCGCCGACGAAGGCCGCCACGAAGCCGGTGGCCGGCTGACGATAGAGGGTCATGGGGTCGGCCACCTGCTGCAGCCGACCCGCCGACATCACCGCCACCCGATCGGACATGGTCAAGGCCTCGCCCTGGTCATGGGTGATATAGATGAAGGTGATGCCGGTCTTGCGCTGGATCGCCTTGAGCTCGCTGCGCATATGCTGGCGCAGCTTGAGGTCCAGCGCCGAAAGCGGCTCGTCGAGCAGCAGCACCCGCGGCTCCACCGCCAGCGCCCGGGCGATGGCCACGCGCTGCTTCTGGCCGCCGGAGAGCTCGGTGACCCGGCGCGCCCCCACCCCCTCGAGAGCCACCAGTGACAGCAGTCGCTCGGCGGTAGCGCGGCGGGTGCGGCGGTCGACCCCGCGCACCTCGAGGCCGAACTCGATGTTCTCGAACACCGTCATCAGCGGAAAGAGCGCCAGGTTCTGGAAGATCATCGCCGTGGGGCGGCGATTCACCGACACCCCGGCCATGGGCTCGCCACCGATCGATACCCGGCCCTCGCTGGGCGTCAGGAAGCCGCCAATCATGTTGAGCAGGGTGGTCTTGCCACAGCCCGAGGGGCCGAGGAAGCTGAAGAACTCCCCCGAGCCGATCTCGAGCGACGTCTTGTCGATGGCGGTGAAGTCGCCGAAGCGCATCACCACTTCCTCCAGCCGGACGCTGCCGTCCATGGTCACCTCGCGGTCGGGCATTCGTCAGGCGGACAGGTAGCGGTCCTGGTACTCGTTGCGCAGCGCCACGTACCAGGGCTCCTGGATCGGCCACCACCACAGGTTCTCGAGATCCTGCTCGGTGTAGGAGTCGGTGAAGAAGTTGCGCGTCGCCTCGGGTAGCAGCTCGGTGGCACCCTTGGAGGTGGAGTTGTAACCGGTGGCCTCGACGAACATGGCGCCGGCCTCGGGTGTGTAGTACCAGTTGATCAGCTCGTAGACGGCATCCGGGTTGCGGGCATTCTTGGGGATGACGAAGCCCTCCATCCACGCCAGGGCGCCCTCCTTCGGCGCGCCGTAGGCAATATCGTCGCCCTCCTGGATCAGGCGGAAGGCGGTGGAGTCCCAGGTCTGGCCGATGATGGCCCCGTTGGTCCGGAAGGCGGCCTGGGCCTCGTTCTCGGTGTTCCAGAACTGCACCAGCAGCTCCTTGTGCTTGACCGCCTCCTCGAGGATGACATCGAAGTTGGCGCGCATCGCCTCCTCGCTGCGGTAGGAGTCGAGCAGCGGGTGGGGCAGCCTGCCCTCGCGCTCCAGCCACAGGCCGATCCCCACCAGCGCCGAGTGGCCGCGCACCGTGACGCCCTGGCCGTGCTCGGGATTCCACAGGTCGGCATAGCTGAGGTTGGCGCGGTCGATATCGGCGTAGCGGCGGTGCCAGGTGATCGCCTCGGTGCCCCAGTCGCTGGGCGCGAAGTAGCGCTTGCCATCCACCACGCCGCCGGTCTCGGAGCCCGAGATGGCGCTGTCCAGGGCGCCGCTCCAGTTGATACGCGACTCGTCCAGCGGCTGGATGAGGTCGTAGTCGAGATAGCCCGGCACCCGGTCCACGGTGGGCATGATCACGTCGAAGCCCTCGCCGGCACTGGCGCGCAGCGAGTTCATCAGCTCGTCGTTGGTGCCATAGGGAGTGAAGGTCGCCGGGATGCCGGTCTTGTCGGTGAAGTCGGCCAGCATGGCGTCGTTGAAGTAGCCCGCCCAGGCGTAGATGCGCAACGGCTCCTGCTGGGCCAGGGCCCGATTGATATAGAAGGGAGTCGGCAGTGTGGCGGCCGCACCGGCGGCCAGCGAGCCCTGCAGGAAGCGGCGACGGGTGATCGACATGGAAAATTCTCCTCGAGTGGTGGGGTCCGAAGATGGCGCAACGTGCCGTACCCTTATGTCGCCCGGCCGTGACAGCCGGATGACGCCGACATGACGCCTGCATGACCGTTCAATCTGAATCTCCAATGTAGGCGATTCCCCACACCTCGCCAGTGAGCGTCTCAACGCGGCGCTTGCCGGGGTGCGTCGCATCGGCGAGGCTGGAACCTGCCGCCGCGAGACCGGTCTCGGGGTGATCCCAGGAAACCGCATGACGAACGCATCCATGGAAGAGACCGCCCTCCCCCCTGTCCTTGCCGGCCCGCTGCTGCGCCGCCTGGCACCCGACCGCCTGGTGCTGTGGCTAGCGGCGAGCCGCCCCCTCGCGCTGACCCTCGCCCTCACCCCGGCCGGCGAGGGGACGCGACGGCTGTCTCTGGACGACCACTGCCGGCGGGTGCCGGTGGGGCGCCACGCCTGGCTGCATCTGATCGACCTGCCCCTCGAGACGCCGCTGCCGACCGACACCCTGATCGCCTACGACCTGCGCCTGCGCGACGCTGAGCGCCACCACGAGGGCGAAGGCGAGCGGGGCATCGCCGACTGGGGCGACCACCTGCTCGACGCCGAGGGCGAGCTCCCCGCCTTCGTGCTGGCCGACCGCCACCACCGGCTGCTGCACGGCTCCTGCCGCAAGCCCCACCACGACGGCGGCGACGGCCTGGTGCGCGCTGAAGCGTGGCTGGCCGAGCACCGCGAGGCCCCCGAGGAGCGCCCCGCCTGGCTGCTGATGACCGGCGACCAGGTCTACGCCGACGATGTCGCCGGCCCCATGCTGGTGGCCATCCATGCCCTGATCCGCCGCCTTGGGCTGTTCGACGAATCGCTGGAGGGCGCCGTGGTGGCCGACAGCCGGGCGCTGCATGGCGAGGCCGCCCATTACTACGATCGCGAATCGTTGCTGCCCGACGTGAAGAGCAGCGAGAACCTGCGCGAGCGCTTCTTCGGCGGGGTGCGCAAGCCGGTGTTCACCTCGGCCAACGCCCACAACCACCTGGCCACCTTCGCCGAGGTGGTGGCCATGTACTTGCTGGTGTGGTCACCCACGCCCTGGGAACTGATCGAGGTGGCAACGCCCGCGCTGGATGACAAGCACGCCGCTCTGTTCGCCGAGCAGCACACGGTGATCGAGCGCTTCGTGGCCGGCCTGCCGGCCGCCGCGCGGCTGCTGGCGCGGCTACCGACCCTGATGATCTTCGACGACCACGACATCACCGACGACTGGAATCTCACCGCCGACTGGGAGCGCACCGCCTACGGCCACCCCTTCTCACGGCGCATCATCGGCAACGCCCTGCTCGGCTACCTGCTCTTCCAGGGCTGGGGCAATGCCCCCGAGCGCCTGGCCGAGCCGCTGGATGAGTGCGCCCGGCTGCTGCAGGACGCCACGGCGAACGACGGCTGGCTCGACGGCGATGCCCTGGATGCCGTGATCCGGCGCCTGCTGCGCTTCGAGGGGTGGGAGTACCAGATCCCGGGAGACCCGCCGCTGGTGGTGCTCGATACCCGCACCCGGCGCTGGCGCAGTGAACGCAGCCCGAAGCGACCCTCGGGGCTGATGGACTGGGAGGCGCTGAGCGACTTCCAGCAGGCGCTGCTCGGCCACCCCTCGGTGATCATCGTGTCACCGGCGCCAATGTTCGGCGTCAAGCTGATCGAGGTCATCCAGAAGCTGTTCACCCTGGCCGGCAGGCCGCTGCTGGTGGACGCCGAGAACTGGATGGCCCACCGCGGCGCGGCCAGCGTGCTGCTCAACATCTTCCGCCACTCGCGCACCCCGGGGAACTACGTCATCCTCTCCGGCGACGTGCACTACTCCTTCGCCTACGACATTCACATCCGCCAACGTCGCCAGGGCCCGCGGCTGTGGCAGATCACCTCCAGCGGCATCAAGAACGCCTTCCCCGATACCCTGCTCGACTGGTTCGATCGCCTGAACCGCTGGCTCTACGCGCCTTGGTCACCGCTCAACTGGTTCACCAAGCGCCGCCGCCTGGCCATCACACCCCGCGACCCCGACCGCGCCAAAGCCGGCGAGCGGCTCTGGAACGGCAGCGGGATCGGCCTGGTCGACTTCGACACCCAGGGCCGCCCCCACGCGATTCGCCAGCTCGACGCCCGGGGCTTCGATGTCAGCTTCCCGCCGGCGGCTCAGGACGACGCCTGACGCCGGCGCCACAGGATGAGGCCGCCCGCCATCACCAGCCAGGTCATGGCCGCAGCGATGACGTCGTCGAGCACGATGCCGGCACCGCCTCGGCCAGACTCACCGGCGGCGGCTTGGTGGCGTCGACTACCCGGTAGACCACGAAGGCAGAGGCCATCGCCCAGGGCTGGCGGGCTGCCGCCTGGCCCAGCACCGCCACCGGGAAGGCGACGATCTCGTCGAGCACGATGCGGCCATCATCCTTGCCGCCCAGTTCCTGCTCGACCAGGTGACACACAGGCACCGCGGCGAGCAGCAGTACCAGCGTCACCGCGATCTGTACCCGCCGGGTGCGGCCCAGCAGCCACCAGGCCAGCGGCAGCCCAAGCAGCGACCCGACGGTACCCGAGGCCCAGGGCGAGAGCCCCAGGCCGAAGCCGGTGGCCAGCGCCATCAAGGGCTCGACCATCAACCGGCCTCCCGGGCCTGGTACTCCAGTTCGGCGGTGACCTCGCCGGGCAGCGCCAGCGCGCGACCCAGCTGGTCGAGCCAGGCGCGCTCCATGGCGTTCTGCTCGTCGACCACCGCCACGCTGATCAGGTACATCTCGCGGGCGGCCTGGGGCGAATCGACCTGGGCCGCCAGCGCCTCGGCGTCTAGCGGCGCCTGGAGCTGACGCTCCACCCAGGCGTGCAGTTCGCTGTCCGCGCCCAGGGCGTCGATCTGGCCGGCGATCAGCTCACGCTCCTGGTCATCGATATGGCCGTCGGCGCGGGCCGCCATGATCATCGCCTGCAGCAGCTCCAGGCTGCGCTGCTCGCGGGCCTGACCGGCCAGCCGCTCCACCGGCTCGCCCTCGGCGGGCGATTCGCCCTGCTGCCCACCGGCACCGCCGCGGGAGTTCTGCCACGCCTTCCAGGCCAGCATCCCCACCCCGGCGATGGCGCCATACTTGAGGGCCTTGCCACCCAGTTTGCGGCCGCGCTTGGAGCCCACCAGCAGTCCCAAGGCGCCGCCACCCAGCAGGCTCTTGACGTCGAATCCTGAGCCACCGCCCTGGCCGGACCTGGCCTCGCCACCGCCCAGCTGGCGGGAGAGGCCGTCCAGCATGCCCTTGATATCCAGGCCGGAACCGCCCTGGCCGCTCGACCCACTGCCGGACTGGCCGCCGGCCTGCTGCATCAACTGTTCCAGTATCTTGCTCGCGTTCATCGCACTCTCCTCGTGTTCACATGCCCGGATAAAAGGTGTGCCTGGATGGACTCTATCCCAGGCGTCCGGGTTTCGACATCAACTTCACGACGACGCATCATGAAGGCCAGCCCAGAACCGGAGACGCCCCGCCATGAGCGTGACCCTCGACGACATCCGCACCGCCGCCGAGCAGATCCGGGGTAGTGTGGAGCGCACCCCCTGCCTGCACTCCCACACCCTGTCGCGGATCGCCGGCTGCGAGCTCTTCATCAAGTTCGAGAACCACCAGTTCACCGCCGCCTTCAAGGAACGCGGGGCGCTCAACCACCTGCTCACCCTCACCCCGGAGGAGCGGGAACGCGGCGTCATCGCCATGTCCGCCGGCAACCACGCCCAGGCGGTGGCCTACCACGCCGCCCGACTGGGCATCCGCGCCACCATCGTCATGCCTCGCCATACCCCCAACCTCAAGGTGCACAACACCCGCCGGCTCGGCGCCGAGGTACATCTCGAGGGCGAGGGCGTCGCCGAGGCCGGCGAGTACGCCCACCGCCTCGCCGCCGAGCGCAACCTGGTCTTCGTGCACCCCTATGACGACGAACGCATCATCGCCGGGCAAGGCACCATCGCCCTGGAGATGCTCGAGGACGCCCCGGACCTCGACGCCCTGGTGATCCCCATCGGGGGCGGCGGACTGATCAGCGGCAACGCCATCGCCGCCACCGAGCTCAAGCCCGGCATCGAGATCGTGGGTGTGCAGACCAAGCGCTTCCCCGCCATGCAGCAGGCCCTGGCCGGTGAGGAGATCCACTGCGGGCTGGCCACCCTGGCCGAGGGCATCGCGGTCAAGCAGCCCGGCAAGCTGACCTTGCCCATCGTGCGCGAGCGGGTGCGCGACATCGTGCTGGTGGACGAGCCCGAGATCGAGCGCGCCATCCTGCTGCTGCTGGAGATCGAGAAGAGCGTGGCGGAAGGCGCCGGCGCCGCGGGGCTCGCCGCGGTGCTGGCCGACCCCGAACGCTACCGCGGACGCAAGGTGGGGCTGATCCTGTGCGGCGGCAACATCGACATGCTGGCGCTCTCCTCGGTGATTCAGCGCGGCCTGGTGCGGAGTGGGCGCATCGTGCGCGTGCGCGTTGCGATCCCCGACGTGCCCGGCGCCCTGGCCGAGCTGACGCGACAGCTCGCCGAACAGCACGCCAACGTCATCCATATCGCCCACCACCGCACCTTCACCGACCTCTCGTTGCGTGCCACCGAAGTGGAGGCCACCCTGGAAACCCTGGGCAGCGAGCACACCCGGGAGGTGATCGAGGCGCTGCGCCGGGATGGCTACGACCCGGTGCTCCCCGCCAACGAGGTCCACCCTGACGAACGCTGGGCCGGCAGCGACAGCTGAATCACCATCAGCTTGCCAATTGCTCAGCGAGGAGCGCTGGGGGCAAGCTGAAGAGGAGGTCCTACGCCAGGGATGGCGTCGGTAGCGCCCAGGGAGGGGTTCACAGCGCCTCCTCGAAGGCTTGCCGCCAGAACAGCGCCGAGCAATGAGGGCGGTTGTTACCAGCGGCCTTACCCCTTGGGGGCATGGCGCCCTTGGGCCTTCCGGCGTACCCTATGCGCACTTTCCAGCGCGCAGCAGAAGAGACGAGGCGATGAGCAGCAAGATCACAGTCGACGCCCCACTGGTCATCCTCCACGGTGACGAGATGGCCCAGGTAGCCTTCGAGAAGATTCTCGATACCTTCGTGACCTCCCGGCTGGAGATCCCGCTGGTCGAGATCGACCTCTCCGCCGAGAATCGCCTGGTCACCAACGGCCAGGTGGTGGTCGATGCCGTGGAGGCGCTCAAGCGCCACGGCGTGGGCATCAAGAACGCCGGCATGACGGTCAATCGCGCCCAGCTCGGCGAGCTGCTCGCCAAGCACCCCGACCTCGACGGCACCAAGCTACACCCGCTGGCCACCAAGTCGCCCAACGGCGCCATCCGCAAGGGTATCGGCGGCAACATCACCCGCGAGGACATCCAGTTCCGCAACCTCAAGGTCAAGCGCCCCGAGTGGGTCGACCGCGACATCGTCGTCGACACCATGGAAGTCGGCGGCATCAAGGAGAGCTTCAACGAGCTCTCCCGCGCCACCGGCATCGTCAAGCTGATGTTCGTGGGGGCCAGCGGCGAACCGGTGGAGCTGCACCGCCGCGAGGTCAAGAAGGGCGATCCCTGGCTGCTCGCCACCAACGACCTGGAAGACGTCAAGGCCTGGGCCCACCGCTTCTTCCAGCGCGCCATCGACGAGAAGCGCGACATCTACCTGGGCCTCAAGGACACCGTGATCTCCGGCTACGACGGGGTGATGCGCGCCGCCATCGAGGGGATCTACGACCAGCACTACCGCGAGCAGGTCGAGGCCCTGGGCCTTGCCTACTTCTACGAGCTGATCGACGCCCAGGCCGCACGCCTTGTCTCCAACCCGCCCGAGCGAGCGCTATGGGGTGTGCCTGACAACACCACCGGGCGCAAGCTCTTCAAGCTGGTGGAGCAGCTCAAGCAATACGGCATTCCCGACCGCAAGGCCCAGGTCTCCATCTCGCGCATGAGCGCCGGCGGCGGCGACCAGTACGGCAGCTTCAACGCCCCTGCCGAGGAGGACGGCATCCTCAAGGTGATCGTCGACGGCGAGGAGAAGCACGCCCGCCACGTCAGGAAGGGTGACCCCATCCTGCTGATGTCCAACGACCATGAGGCGATCAAGGATTGGGTGCTGCAGGTGTTCCGTGACGCCTCGCGCAAGAGCAAGGAGGTCTACTTCGGCCTCAAGCGCGAGGTCATGGAGTACGACGAGGTGTTCAGCACCGTGATCACCGACGTGCGCCGCGAGCTCGCCGAGGCCGACACCTCGCCCCCCTCCTTCATGATCATGCGGCCCTCCAGCCAGCTCATCAAGATGATCACCGACCCGCCGCGCAACGCCCTCTACCCGGCGCAGAACCTGGACGGCGACATCTTCTCGGACATCTCCGCCGCGCTGGGCGGCAGCCTGGCCACCGCCAGCTCCATCATCGAGAGCAAGGACGGCACCATGCTGTTCGAGGCACCCCACGGCACCGCCCACGACCTCTACCTGAAGTACCTGGAGAGCGACGGCAAGGAGGCCCACTTCAACTCCTCCGCCCTGCTCTACGCAGTGGCCAACGCCCTGGAGACCCTGGGCGAGCGCGAGGAGAACGCCACCCTGGTCGACTACGCCCACCGCCTCAAGGCGGCGCTGATCGACACCGTGGACGCCGGCATCATCACCGGCGACCTCAAGGGCAAGACCAACGCCCCGGAAAGCGAGACCCTGGTCGACATGCAGGGCTTCCTCGACGCCGTGGCCAGCCGCCTCTGATCGTCACCCAGTCGCCTTCGACACCAACGGGGCCTGCCTTTGTGCAGGCCCCGCGTCGTTCGGCCACTCGCCTCGCGGGCCGAAAATGCCGATACTGACGGCCACCCTACCAGCCGGAGCCAACCCCATGAGCGAACACGAACGCACCATCATGGCCTTCGACGATCAGGGCCGCGAGGTGATGATCGACATCCAGGTCAGCGTGAAGGAGCTCGGCGAGCTGACCCATGCCGGCCCGGTGAGCGGCGGGCCCGCCCTGCGCACCCGCGAGGGACATCCGGTCAGCTACCTGGGCGGCGGCGAATTCTCGGTCACCCTGCCCGGCGAGGAGGAGTCGATCTTCCGCACCGACGACCCCGACTTCGCCTGAGCCCAGCCACACATCCCCACCACCCGACCACAGGAGGCCCCCATGGCCGTAATTCTACAGGTGCACTTTCCCTTCGATGGCCCCTTCGGCGAGGCAATGGTCGAGGCCATGACGCCGCTGGCCCGCTCCATCAACGACGAGCCCGGCCTGCTGTGGAAGATCTGGACCGAGGATCCCGCGGGCAAGCGGGCCGGCGGTGTCTACCTCTTCGCCACCCGCGAAGAGGCCGAGGACTATTGCCGGATGCACACCGGCCGCCTGGAGGGTATGGGCGTGACCGGCATCGAGGCCCAGATCCTCGAGGCCAACGAGGCGCTCTCGGCCATCAACGGCGGGCCGCTCGCTCTGACTCAGTGACTCACCGACCGCTCGTCAATGGAAACGGCTCAAGAGCGCACTGTTTCCAATAGGAAAACCTGAGTGTCGTGACGCCGCCCTCTCGAGCGGCGTCACGATGCTCGGCCCCCGCCACGCAAAGCCCTTCAATCTCCCCGCCGACACCATGAAGCGATCGGTTATCCCGCGGCGCTCCATCATGGCAACGGCAATTCTTGATGACACCCATTGTTTCCAATAGGAAACATCGTCTACTCTAGGCGCTATGCTGTCCGGTTGCCGCTATCCTTGAGGCACGCCACTTCGTTTTCCCTGTTATCGGAGGCCCCCATGAGCGAGCTGAAGCGTACCCCACTCCATGACCTGCACGTCGAGCTCGGTGCCAAGCTGGTACCCTTCGCCGGCTATGAAATGCCGGTGCAATATCCACTGGGCGTGAAGAAGGAGCATGAGCATACGCGCACGGCCTGCGGACTGTTCGACGTCTCGCACATGGGGCAGCTGCTGCTGCGCGGCCCCTCCCCGGCCGAGGCACTGGAGACCCTGGTACCGGCGGATATCGTCGGCCTGCCCGAGGGCATGCAGCGCTACGCCATCTTCACCAACGAGGCGGGAGGCATCCTCGACGACCTGATGGTGGTCAACGCCGGCGACCACCTCTACCTGGTGGTCAACGCCGCCTGCCGGGACCAGGACATCGCCCACCTGCGCGCCAACCTGCCGGCCGGCCACGAGATCGAGGAGCTCGATCGCGGCCTGATCGCCATCCAGGGTCCGCAGACCGCCGAGATGATGAAGCGGCTGTGCCCGGAGGCCACCGAGATGGTATTCATGCAACATGGCCACTTCGAGATCGACGGCATCCCGGTGTGGGTCAGCCGCAGCGGCTATACCGGCGAGGACGGCTTCGAGATCTCCGTGGCCGCCGAGCAGACCGAGGCCCTGGCACGCCGCCTGCTGGCGGAGCCGGAGGTCGAGGCGATCGGCCTGGGTGCCCGCGACTCCCTGCGCCTGGAGGCTGGCCTGTGCCTCTACGGCCACGATATCGACACCACCACCCTGCCGGTGGAGGCCGGACTGATCTGGGCCATCGGCAAGCCCCGCCGCAACGGCGGTGAGCGTCCCGGCGGCTTCCCGGGCGCCGAGGCGATCCTCCATCAGGTCGATGCCAAGGATCACACCCGCAAGCGGGTCGGCCTGCTTGGCGAGGGACGTGCCCCGGTGCGCGAAGGTGCTCCGCTACTCGACGCCGAAGGCAACACCATCGGTGCGGTGACCTCCGGCGGCTTCGGCCCCAGCGTGGGCAAGCCGGTAGCCATGGGCTACGTGACCATAGCCAACGCCGAGGTAGGCACCACCGTCTACGCCGAGGTGCGCGGCAAGCACCTGCCGATGACCGTCAGCAAGACTCCCTTCGTCGCTCCTGGCTACTACCGGGGGAAATGATCGTCCGGCAACTGACTGCCGCAAGTCGCCGACCACCGAGGGCTGCCGCTGTTGCGCGAGGCAGCCGCCGCGGGCACATTTCGCCCGCGACAACGCAAGACTGGCCCCCTGGCGCTACCTCGCCACGGGGCCTGCAAGGCCAGGGCCGCCTGATCCGGCCCAGGCACACAACAATTCTGCCAGCACCCAACCACCGAGAGATCCTCGATGACTTCCACGCTCAATACCCTCTTCGGCCCGCTGCTGCGCCTGGGCCTGATCACCCAGATCGCCATCGGCATTGTCTGCGGCATCCTGCTCGCCGTCGTATCTCCCGACCTCGCCGCCTCGTTCTCGCTGCTCGGCGAGCTGTTCGTCTCGGCCCTCAAGGCCGTGGCCCCGATCCTGGTGTTCGTGCTGGTGGCCGCGGCCATCGCCGGGCACCGCCAGGGGCAGCCCACCCATATCCGCGGCGTGCTGATCCTCTACGTGATCGGCACCCTGGTGGCGGCACTCGTCGCCGTAGTGGCGAGCTTCACCTTCCCCACCACCCTGACACTGGACATGCCCGAGGTCAGTGGCAACCCGCCGGGCGGCATCGTCGAGATCCTGCGCAACCTGCTGCTCAATGCCGTTGCCAACCCGGTTACCGCGCTGATGGAGGCCAACTTCATCGCCATCCTGGCCTGGGCCATCGGCCTGGGGCTAATGCTGCGCCACGCCGGCGAGGCTACCCGCGGCACGCTCAACGACCTCTCCGAAGCCATCTCCGGTATCGTGCGCGTGGTGATACGCTTCGCCCCGCTGGGCATCTTCGGTCTGGTCGCCAATACCCTGGCCCAGGCCGGCCTGGGAGCGCTGCTCGAGTATGGCCAGCTGCTTGGCGTGATCGTCGGCTGCATGCTGTTCGTGGCGCTGGTCACCAACCCCCTGATCGTCTTCTGGCAGACCCGCCGCAACCCCTACCCGCTGGTCTTCACCTGCCTGCGCGGCAGTGCCATCACCGCCTTCTTCACGCGCAGCTCGGCGGCCAATATCCCGGTCAACATGGCGCTGTGCGAGAGGCTCGATCTCGACCCCGACACCTACGCCATCTCCATCCCGCTGGGTGCCACCATCAACATGGCCGGCGCGGCGATCACCATCTCGGTGATCACCCTGGCCGCCGCCAACACCCTGGGCATTCCGGTGGACTTCCCCACCGCCCTGCTGCTGTGCGTGGTCTCCGCGCTGGCCGCCTGCGGCGTCTCGGGGGTGGCCGGCGGCTCGCTGCTGCTGATCCCCATGGCCGCCAGCCTGTTCGGCATCTCCACCGATGTGGCGATGCAGGTGGTGGCGATCGGCTTCGTGATCAGCGTGGTCCAGGACTCCACCGAGACGGCGCTCAACTCCTCCACCGACGTACTGTTCACCGCGGCCGCCTGCCGCGCCGCCGAAGGGCGGCAGGCGCGAGCCGAGGCGCAGTAGCACCGAGTCGCCAAGACAACAAAAGAGGTTCACGACCATGTCCATCAGCGTCTTCGACCTGTTCAAGATCGGCGTGGGGCCCTCGAGCTCCCACACCGTGGGCCCGATGCGGGCCGCCTACGACTTCGTCGGCGAACTCAAGGAGCGCGACCTGCTGACCCGCGTGGCAAGGGTCGAGGTAGAGCTCTTCGGCTCGCTCTCCGCCACCGGCATCGGCCATGGCACAGACCACGCCGTGATCATGGGGCTGATGGGCGAGCGTCCGGATCGCATCGACCCGGATATCATCGCTCCCTCCATCGAGGAGCTGCAGGAGGCCCAGGCGCTGCGTCTGGATGGCCGCCACAGCGTGCCCTTCATCTGGGCTCGCGACATGCAGTTGCTCGAGGAGAGCCTGCCCCACCACCCCAACGCCATGCGCCTGATCGCCCACGGTCACAGCGAGGAGCTTCACCGCAACACCTACTATTCGGTGGGCGGCGGCTTCGTGATCGATGAGGCCCAGGCCGCCGCTGGCTCCCTGGATGCGGACACGACCCAACTGCCCTACGACTTCAACAGCGCCGAGGAACTGCTGCGGCTGTGTCACAAGCACGACCTGCGCATCAGCGAGCTGATGCTGGAGAATGAGAAGGCCTGGCGCAGCGAAGAGGAGATCCGTGAGGGCCTCGCCAGCATCTGGCGCGCCATGCAGGCCTGCGTCAAGAAGGGCATGGAGGCCGAGGGCATTCTGCCCGGCGGGCTCAACGTCAAGCGCCGCGCCAAGACCCTCTATCGACACATGCTGGCCAGCAAGGACGATCATTCGCTGATCGCCTCAACGATGTCGGCCATGGACTGGGTCAACCTCTACGCCCTGGCGGTCAACGAGGAGAACGCGGCCGGCGGGCGCATGGTCACCGCACCCACCAACGGCGCCGCGGGTATCATCCCGGCGGTACTGCAGTACTACATGCAGTTCCAGACCGGGGCCAACGAGCGCGACGTGGTGAACTTCCTGCTCACCGCCGGTGCGGTAGGCATCCTGTGCAAGAAGAACGCCTCCATCTCCGGTGCCGAAGTGGGCTGTCAGGGCGAGGTGGGCTCCGCCTGTGCCATGGCCGCCGCCGGTCTCACCGAGGTGATGGGCGGCACCATCGACCAGGTGGAGAACGCCGCCGAGATCGGCCTGGAGCACAACCTGGGGCTGACCTGTGACCCAGTGGGCGGCCTCGTCCAGGTGCCCTGCATCGAGCGCAACGCCATCGCCTCGGTGAAGGCCATCAACGCCGCCCAGATGGCTCTGCGCGGCGACGGTGAGCACTTCATCTCGCTGGACAAGGTGATCCGCACCATGCGCGACACCGGCGCCGACATGCAGGCGAAATACAAGGAGACCTCGACGGGCGGGCTGGCCGTCAACGCCATCGAGTGCTGAACGAGCGCTTGCCCGCAACGCAGAAGGCCGACCCCGCGGGGTCGGCCTTCTGCGTTCTGGGCGACGTCAGGCGTCAGGGCGTCAGGTACGCCAGCGCCCCCGAGGCCAGGGCGGCCATGCCAGTGCGCAGGGTCACCTCGTTGCCCGGGAAGTAGTAGGGCGAGTGAGGCATCTCCAGATGGCGCATCTTCTGCGCCACGCCCTCCCCCGGGGTCTCGGACCAGCGCTCGGCCGGGGTGGCACCGATGAACCAGTAGACATAGGGGATATCCTCGCCGCCGAAGCCCCCCGCCTCAGCGTTGCCGAAGAAGGGAAAGTCCTCGCTGCCGTTGAGACGCGGCATGGCGTAGAGGGCCTCCTCGCCAAACTGTTCGGCGTGGGCCTGGCGCACTCGCGCCACCGTCGCCGAGTCGTTGTGCAGGGCGATGGTCTCGTTGAGCACCCGGAACTCCGGCGGCTTCGGCGAGCGTCCCGCCTCGCACTCGGCGCGGATGATGCGCTCGATGGATGCCACCACCTGGCGGTGCAGGGCGTTGTCGAAGCTGCGCACGTTGATCTCCAGCTCCGCCGAATGCGGGATGATATTGGCCTGGGTGCCGGCGGCGAGCTTGCCCACCGTGACTACCACGGTCTCCTCCGGCGGCACCTCCCGGGAGACGATGGTCTGCAGCCGGGTCACCACATGGGCGGCGATCACTACAGGATCCACGGTCTGGGCCGGCATGGAGCCGTGGCCGCCGGCGCCGTGGATGGTCACCGCCAGGTTGGTGCAGGCGGCCATGGCACCGCCGGGGCGATGCCCCACGGTGCCGGCGAGCGCCGGCATGTTGTGCTGGCCGAGGATGACATCCGGCCGAGCGAAGCGCTCGTAGAGACCATCGTCGAGCATGGCCCGGGCACCGCCGAAGATCTCCTCGGCAGGCTGGCAGATCAGCATCAGGGTGCCGGACCACTGCTCCTTGAGCCCGGCCATCACCGCGGCGGCACCTACCACGCAACTGCTGTGCAGGTCGTGGCCGCAGGCGTGCATCAGCGGCACCGTGCCGCTCTCGGTCTCCGCGGTACGCGTGCTGGCATAGTCCAGGCCGGTGTCCTCCTTGATCGGCAGGGCGTCCATGTCGCCACGCAGCATCACCGTGGGGCCATCGCCGTTCTCAAGCACGGCCACCACCCCGGTGCCACCCACGCCGCGGGTCACCGCATAGCCCAGCGCCTCCAATGCCTCGGCGAGGCGGGTGCTGGTCTCATGCTCCTGGAACGGCAACTCGGGGTATTGATGGAGCTGGCGATAGAGCGTTTGCACCTCGCCGAAGGCGGCCTCCACCCGGGCGTCGATGGCGTCCTTGAGATCATTATCCTTGTCGATGGCGCCGGCAGTATCGTGTCGTGTCGTCATGTGAGTCTCCTTGCCGCTTAGCGGCTGGCCGGGCTGGTGATTGACGCGTCGCTGTCAGGACGCCCGACGCGCTGCCAGGCCGCCACGACCAGGATGTTCAGCAGGATCGCCCAGACCCCGGCGTGCCAGCCAAACGGCGAGCTCCATACGAAGTCCATCAGCACGTAGGCGAGGCTACCGACCAGGGCGCCGGCCATCACGCTGGCGCGCCTCAGCTGGGGCAAGAAGAGCGCCCCGATCACCATCGGGAAAAGCTGCACGATCAGGCCGTAGGCGGTCAGCAGGATCATCACCAGCGAGCCGGGGTTGAGCAACGCGATCAGGTAGGCCAGCAGCGACAGCCCCAGCACGCTCCAGCGGGTGGCACTCACCGCGGCCTTCTCGCTGGCGTTCTTCATCACGGTGGGCCCCATCACATCGCGCACCAGCACCACGGCGGCGGTGTGCGCCAGGTTGGCGCCAGTGGACATCGCTGCCGCCAGGGCACCGGAGAGCATCAGGCCGATCACCCAGGGCGAGAAGTTGGCGACATCCATCACCATCTGCAGCAGCACAGTGTCGGAGCGCTCCAGGGGCGCCTCGGCGAAGGCCAGGATGCCGGCGAAGCCGATGAACAGCAGCGGCACCAGCAGGTAGGCATAGAGCGGATAGAAGACGCTGACCTTGCGCAGGGTCTTGCCGCTGTCGGCGGAGTAGAACTTCATGAACAGGTGGGGCCACATGGCGCCGCCGAAGGCGCTGACCAGCACCGCGGTGCTGAAGTAACCCCAGCCCATGCCGGTGGCACCGGGCATGGTCAGGTACTCCGGCGCCTGCTGCTGGAGCTGGGTGAACATCTCCCCCACCCCGCCATAGAGACGCTCGGGGATGGCCAGGCCCAGGAACCAGGCGATGGCGATCATCATCACGCCCTGCACCAGGTTGGTCCAGCCGATGCCACTCAGCCCGCTGGCGAAGACATAGGCCGCCACCACCAGGAAGGCCAGCAGGCCGCCCAGCCAGAAGGGCACCGCCCCATCGGTGGCAGCCTGGAACAGCAGACCGGCACCGGCGATCTGGATGGTCAGGTAGGGCACCAGCGCCATCACGCCAATCACCCCGGCCAGCATGCCCAGCGGCTTGCTGCGGTAGTGGTCGGCGATCATGTCGCCCTGGGTGAGGTAGCCGCGTTCGCGGCCCAGCTTGGCCACCCGCGGCCCCAGCGCCCAGATGGTGATCGGCACCAGTGACAGATAGGCGAGGATGTAGAAGGCCGGCGCCCCGTGCTGGTAGGCCCAGCCCGGGGTGCCGAGAAAGGCGAAGGCGGAGAAGATCTCGGCGCCAAGGATGAAGAACAGGATCACCACGCCCACATGGCGCCCGCCGGCCACATAGCCCTCGAGGCTGGAGCTCGCCTGCCCGCGGGCGCGCAGGCCCACGGCCAGCACCACCAGCAAGTAGGCAAGGGTGATGCCGATGACGATCGCGGTATCACTCATGGCGGTCACCTCCGTGGCGGATCACGAAGGCCACCCACATGCCCACGAACAGCAGCAGCATCCACAGGGTGTACCAGAAGAACAGGAAGGGCAGGCCCAGCACGGTGGGCTCGATACGGTTGGCGATCAGGGCGCCGGGCCAGATCATGGCCAGGGTGCACAAGGCGAAGTGCAGCCCCGTCAGCAGGTGATAGGTCTTGGTCATGGGGGTCGTTCCGGCTCGCACGGGGCGAGACTTGTTGTGGATTGTCCTTCCACTATGGAACGCAGCGAGCGATAGCAAAAATATCACTTTTAGATAGCTGACATGCCATTTAAGCATGGGTAGAGTTCCCGACATCGCCCCTGCCCAGGCCCGATCCATGGAATTCCGCCAACTCAGTTACTTCATGGCCGTCGCCGAGACCGGCTCCATCTCCGCTGCCAGCCGCCGGGTGCACGTGGCCCAGCCGGCGCTGACCCGTCAGATTCGACTATTGGAGGAGGATCTGGAGGTCAATCTTCTGGAACGCCACGCCCGGGGGGTGCGGCTGACGGTAGCCGGCAAGGCGCTTTACGAAGAGGCGGTGGCACTGCTCGACCGGCGCACTCAGGTGCGGGCGCGGCTCTCGGCGCTGGGCAGCGGCCTGACCGGCAAGCTCGGCCTGGGGGTGACGGTGACCCACCTGTGGGTGCCGGAGGTAGCCGGATTATTGCGATGCTATCGCGATCGCTATCCAGAGGTCGGATTCGAGGTCTTCCCACTACTCTCGGGGCCGCAGCTTGACCGGCTGCGCGAGGGCACCCTGGACGCCGGCATCCTGTATCTCGACAGCGCCGAGCAGCAGGGTCTGGAGGCACGCCGGCTGCAGAACGACTACCTGATGCTGGCGGTGCCCGCCGACTCTCACTGGGCGAGCGCGCCGCCGCAACGCCTCAAGGAACTCGAGCAGGCCGACTTCATCTGGGGCTTCCGCAGTGTCTCGCCGGTCTACTACGACCGCGTGATGGCACACTTTCAGCGCCTCGACTTTCACCCCCGGGTGGTGCAGTTCGGCGCCGACAACATCGCCATCCTCAGCATGGTGGCGGCAGGCCTGGGCATCGCCATCGTGCCCGCTGCCAGTGCCAGCCACCCCATGCCCGGCATCCGTTTCCTGGAGATGGAAGAACTGACACAAAGCGGCATGCCCCTGTGGCTGGCCTGGCGCAGCGGCAACGACTCGCCGGTGCTGCACAACCTGGTGGCACTGGCGGAGGCGGGCTTCACTCCGGCTCGCGGATCTCGCCCAGATGATCCCGCTTGAGATAGCAGGTGACGCCGTCCGCCCCGGCGAGAAGGCGCGGCGTGTCGCCGACGGGCAGGCGCAGCCAGCTCCCCTTGCTGAGGGTCTGGCCCGGAGCCTCGCCGTCGAGGCTGAGCTCGCCGTCCAGCACCAGCAGCTCTACGCCCCGGGTCCCCTCGAGCGGTAGCGCCTGCCCCGCCGCCAGGCGCTCCAGGCAGACCCGCTCGGCGGCGGACTCGAACAGCGGGCAGGTCTCGCGCCCCTCCCCCTGGCGATGCCAGGCGGCGGGGTCGTTGGTGTCGACGCGGACGTGATGGTCGTCCTCCGGCGGCATCTGCCACAGCTTGACGAAGATGGTGGCGCCCGGCTCGCTGGAGGGTCGATGCGCGGAGCCCGGCGGGTTGCGCACATACCAGCCTGCCGGGAAGTCACCGCTCTCGTCGGAGAAGGTGCCGGAAAGCACCAGGATCTCCTCGCCGCCAGGGTGCTCATGGGGCGGGAAGTGGGAGCCCTGGGCGTAGCGCACCAGGCTGGTGGCGCGGGCCTTCTCGGCCCCTACCCGGTCGAGCATCACCCGCTCGACGCCGCCCTGGGGCGAGGCCACCCACTCGTGATGCTCCGGCGTGACAACGGCACGCCGGGTGAAGTCCGCATTGATACGCATGGTCACTCCTGGAAAGCGGAAGTTGGAAGAATTATCCCCCATGATGGTGGATTACGCCCCCCAGGCAAGGCTATGAGTGCTGCTTGATCCACTCGGCGGTGTCGGTGACCTCGGCGTAGGCGAAGGCCAGCCCGGCCATGAAGGACGCATGCACCTGGGCCGCCGGCACAGTCTCGCCGTTGAACGTCTGGTCGTGGGTGGCGCAGGCATCCTGCAGCACCGTGACCTGGTAACCGAGATCCGAGGCGGCACGGGTGGCGGCGTCGATGCACATATGACTCATGGCGCCCACCACCACCAGCTTCTCGATGCCCTGCGCCTGCAGCTGCTCGTGCAGGTCGGTGCCGAGGAAGGCGTTGACGCTGTGCTTGAGGACCACCGACTCGTTGCCCGATTCCCGCGGCGCCATGGTGGCGTGAATGCGCGCCCCCTCACTGCCCGGCGCAAAGAAGGGCGCCTCGGCGGAGGGAAACTCGTGGCGGATATGCACGACCGGCAGCGAGCGTTCGCGGAAGTGCCCGAGCACGGCGGCGGCCTGCTCGGCAGCCGGTTCGATGCCCACCAGTGGCCACTTGCCGTCGGGGAAGTAGTCGTTCTGCAGGTCGACGATCATCAGGGCGGTATCGCTCATCGGGGAGTTCTCCTTGGAGGATGGAGCCTGCATCATGACAGGCATCGCCCACCCGGTCGGGTGGCAGGAGTGACATAATGCAGGCAAGAAGTGACATCGCACCCCGCCAGGTCCGGATCGTGATCCTGCCACTGCCCGGCAGCGCTCGCTCGGCGGCTTATGGCCTGCAGGATATGTTCGGCAGTGCCAACCGCCTGCTCCAGGAGATGCAGGCGGCCCCCGAGGTGCACTTCACGGTGGAGGTGCTCCCGGCGCTGCCCGCGTCGGAATCTGAGGTGGTGCAGCCTGCCATCGTTATCGTGCCGCCCATCCTGGAGGGTGATGCCTACCTCCAGCCGCAGCCGGAACTCTGCCAGGCCCTGCGTGCCTGGCACGCCGCCGGCGCGGTGATCTGCTCCGCCTGTGCCGGCGCATTCCTGCTCGCCCAGGCCGGGCTGCTCGAGGGCCGGCGGGTCACCACCCACTGGCAGCTCGAAGAGAAATTTCGCACCCACTACCCCCACCTCACCCTGGATACCGATGCCCTGCTGATCACGGAGTCGGACCTGGTGACCGCGGGCGGCGTGATGGCCTGGGTGGACCTCGGCCTGCACCTGGTCGCACGTCATGTGCCACCCTCGGTGGTGCAGGCCCTGGGGCGCTTCCTGGTGATCGATACCAGCGAGCGCCAGCAGCGCTACTACCGCAGCTTCAGGCCCGCGATGGACCATGGCGACCGCGCAATCCTGCGCCTGCAACACCACCTGCAGGCACGCTTCACCGAGCGTCACCCCATCGCCGAGATGGCCGCCATCGCCGGCCTGGGCGAACGCACCCTGATGCGTCGCTTCCGCCAGGCCACCGGGCTTGGCCCCGGTGAGTACCTGCAGCAGCTGCGACTGCAGCGCGCCCGGGAACTGCTCGAGAACCGCCGAGACACTGTGGAGCAGGTCGCCCTGGCGGTGGGCTACGAGGACACCAGCGCCTTTCGCAAGATGTTCCTCAAGCACACCGGCCTGACGCCGGGCCAGCATCGCGCCCGCTTCGCCACCCGGCCCGAAGGCGTTTGACATCGTCCCGGCGGGGCCGTAACGTAAAACCAGCGCCGATTTGAATCCCAGCTTGCGGGCGCTCTACAAATCCAGCTAAAGCGACGCCAAGAGCCCGCTTTAGCATCTGCAAAGCGGGTTTTGTGTATCTGGCCCTCGGGCCACCGCCGATTTAAGCACCAACTTGCGGGCGGGATAGAAATGCAGCTAAAGCGGCGTACGGCTCCTCACCCCTGGGTCGGCGCTTGCCGAACCACGACCTCCAGACAGGGGAAAAGGAGACCGACATGAGCCATCTTGCCCAGACCACCACCGACCAACGCCAAGGTTCCACCACGCTCGCCCGCCTCGCCGCGCTCGACCTGACCCAGGACGATATCGTGCGCCCGGAGCTGCGCGATGACGCCATCCTCGCTGGGCGCTCACGGCGTACCACCCGTCCACGGCCAGGCCAGCTTGATTCCGGCCGCCAGGGATGGCGAACTGATAACAACACAATATCAACAAGCCCGGACGACTGGGCATAGAGGAGCCCCCATGACACGCAAGGAAGCGAGCCTCCACCGCCTAGACCGGGCGCTGGTGTGGGAGGGATTCAAGGCGCTGCTGCCGCTCTCGCTTTTCGTCATCGTCTTTGGCATCGCCTTCGGCCTGGCGGCAACCCAGGCCAGACTCGGCGACCTGGAGATCGTGCTGATGAGCACCCTGGTCTTCGCCGGAGCCTCGCAGTTCGCCGCCCTGGAGCTGTGGGGGCCACAGGTGCCCTTCTTCACCCTGCTGGTAACGGTGTTTGCCATCAATGCACGCCACCTGCTAATGGGCGCCACCCTCTACCCTTGGCTCGAATCGCTCTCGCCAGCCCGGCGTTACGGCATCATGCTGGTCGCCTCCGACGCCAACTGGGCCATGGCCATGCAGGCCTTCGGCCGTGGCCGACCGGGACTGGGGTTGCTGCTGGGCGGCGGGATCGCGCTGTGGGGCTTCTGGGTGCTGGGTACCTGGCTGGGCCTTAACGTCGGCGGCGCGGTGCAGGACCCCGCGAGCCTCGGGCTCGACATGGTGATGGGCTGTTTCCTGCTGGCCATGGTGGTAGGCGGCGAGAAGAACCTGCACATGCTGCTGATCTGGACGGTGGCCGCCGGCGCCTCACTGCTCGCCTTCTACTATCTGCCGGAGAACAGCCACGTGGTGGTGGGCGCCATCGCCGGCGGCCTGGTCGGCCTGGCCTGGGGGAAGCGCGAATGAGCCTCGAAACGGGCGGCCTGGGGGCACTTTTCGTCATCCTGGCCATGGCGCTGGTAACCCTGGCGACGCGCTGGGGCGGAGTCTTCGTGATGTCCTTCGTGCCTATCGGCTACCGGGTGCGACAGTTCATCCATGCCATGTCCGGCTCGGTTCTGGTAGCACTGCTCGCGCCCCTGGCGGTGACCGGCGACACCGGCGCCCGCCTGGCGCTGCTCACCACCGCCGTGATCATGCTGACGCTCAAGAAGCCGCTGCCGGCCATCGCCGGCGGCATCCTGGTAGCGGCACTGTGTCGCCAGTTCCTGCCGGGGACATGATCTCCCGCACCCTTCGCACCCAGCGTGCCGTCACGCTATCGTCACTCCTCACCCGCACCCTGGCAGGCTTGCCACCTGGTTGAAGGAGCATCTCATGAGCGACCATCAGGCCTCTTCGGGCCGCGTCCGCGAGGTCTTTCGCGCCTTCCTGCTGCTGGGCCTGACCTCCTTCGGCGGCCCCATCGCCCACCTCGGCTACTTCCGCAGCGAGTTTGTGGAGCGGCGCCGCTGGTTGACCGAGCAGGACTACGCCGACCTGGTGGCGCTGTGCCAGTTCCTGCCCGGCCCCGCCAGCAGCCAGGTCGGCTTCGCCCTGGGACTGATGCGCGGCGGCCCCTGGGGGGCCCTCGCAGCGTGGACGGCCTTCACCCTGCCCTCGGCGATCCTGCTGGTGCTCTTCGCCCTGGGCGCCGCCGCCTTCGAGGGGCCCATCGGCCAGGGCCTGATCCACGGCCTCAAGGTCACCGCCGTGGCTATCGTCGCCCATGCAGTGTGGGGCATGGCACGCAACCTATGCCCCGACCGCCACCGCGCCGGCATCGCGCTCGCCGCGGTGTTCACCGTCGTGCTGGTGAGCGGTCCGCTGGGCCAGGTGGCGGCCATCGTGGTCGGCGGCGTGGCCGGCATGCTGCTGTGCCGGAACCACATCGAGGCCGAGGCGCATCCCCTGACCCTGCCCGTCTCGCACCGAACCGGCCATCTGGCGGGGCTCGCCTTTATCGTGCTGCTGGTCGGCTTGCCGCTGCTGGCCTGGGTCACGCCCTCCATGACGCTGGCGGTAATGGATGCCTTCTACCGTGCCGGCGCCCTGGTGTTCGGCGGTGGCCACGTGGTGCTGCCACTGCTCGAGGCCGAGGTGGTGCAATCCGGCTGGGTAAGTGCCGACGACTTCCTGGCCGGCTACGGTGCCGCCCAGGCGATCCCCGGACCGTTGTTCACCTTCGCCGCCTACTTGGGTTCAGTGATAGGGGGCTCGATAATGTCACCGCTGGGTGGCGGCCTGGTAGTCGCCGCCCTCGCGCTGGCGATGATCTTCCTGCCCGGCATGCTGCTGCTGGTAGCGGTGCTCCCCCATTGGAACCGCTTCCGCCGTTGGGACAGCGCCCAGGCGCTGATGCGCGGCGCCAACGCCGCCGTGGCGGGCATCCTGGGAGCGGCGCTCTACCAGCCGGTGTGGACCAGCGCCATCCTCGGCCCTCGGGAGTTCGCCCTGGCGCTCACCGGCTTTCTGCTGCTCGGCGTATGGAAGCTCCCCGCCTGGGCGGTAGTTGCCCTGCTGGCGGGCGGCGGGGTGCTGATCTCGGTTTGAGGCAAGCCCGGCCGTGAAGGGGCGAGTCATGTATCATGGCGGGCCGAATTATTGCCAAGGAGCAGGTCATGGCAGCCAGCAAGGGCCCCAAGTTCTACGTCGTCTGGGTAGGCCGGCAGACCGGCATCTTCACCTCCTGGGAGGAGTGCAGCCGCCAGGTGAAGGGCTACCCCAAGGCGCGCTTCAAGTCCTTCCCCTCCCGGGAAGCGGCCGAAGCGGCCTTCTCGAAGGGCCCGGGCGGGAGCGCACCCGCCAGGCAGGGAGAGGCCGCAGGCACGCCCGCGAAACGACCGGCACGCCGCAAGGCACCCACGCCATCGGGCACCTCTTCCGCCCCTGGCAAGACCTACGATACGGAGATCTACTGCGACGGTGCCTGTGAGCCCAACCCCGGCGATGCTGGTTCAGGCATGGTGATCTACCGTGACGGCAAGCTCGCTGAACTCTGGTATGGCCTCTACAACCCCGCGGGCACCAACAACACGGCGGAGCTGAACGCCTTGCGCCAGGCCCTGTTGGTCGCCCAGGAGGAGGTCGCGCGGGGAGCCTCCGTGCGGATCCACTGCGACTCCACCTATACCATCAATGCCATCACCAAGTGGGCCGGCGGCTGGAAGAAGCGCGGCTGGAAGAAGGCCGATGGCCAGCCGATCAAGAACCCCGAGATCATCCAGCCCACCTACGCTCTCTACGAAAGCCTGAAGTCGAAGGTGACCATCGCCCATGTGAAGGGACATGCCGGGGTGGAGGGCAACGAACTGGCCGACCGTATGGCCATGTATGGCGCCGACCGTAAGGAGCGCGATTTCGTTCGCTACCCGGTCGACGAGAGCGTCGCGGATATTCTCCGGCTGAAAAGAGGCTGATGCCGGGGAGTCGAGGGAATCGGAGTACGCCCCGGATTACGCCTGTTGCCAAGGGTCGATCAGCTGGACACCCAGGGACTCGAAGTCCTTGGTATTGCGCGTGGCAAGCACCGCCTGGTGGCAGAGGCAGATCGCCCCGATCTGGGCATCCGGCATCTGCACCGCCCTGCCCACTCGTTCACTCACGGTGACGCACTCGGCATAGCAAACCGCCGCCTCGGCATCGAAGGGAAGAATACGGCCGGCAAAGTCCTCCTCGAACATGGCGGCAGCAGCCGACGCCAAGGCGCGCCTGCGATGCCCTTCCGGCAAACACTGGATGCCGTAGAGGATCTCGGCAACGGTGATCGCGGTGATGGCCACAGAAGAAGCCTCTTGAGCGTCGAGCCAGGCGACCACGCGCGGCTCGGGAGAAGGACGCATCAGCTCGGAGAGCACATTGGTATCCAGCGCGATCACTCTTCGAACTCCGCCGCCCGTGGCCGCTGCCGGCGGCTCGGCACTTCCAGCTCAACTCCGCCCTCTTCGGCAAAACGCTGCCGGATTCGGCTGCCTAATCCCTGCTGAGGTGCTGTCGCCAGCGCGCGGCGCAGGATCAAGCGCACCTCTTCTTCCATGGAGTGCCCATGGCGCGCCGCCGACAGCCGGAGCTCGGCCTTCAGCGCATCATCCAGGTTACGAATCGTGATGCTGGCCATGCCGATTCTCCTGAATCATCATCAATGCTATCAATGATAGCAAACCAGGCCAGAAGTTCATTACGCCATGGCGAGGGTGGGTCAGGTTCCCCATTCTCCAGGTGCACCGGAGCACAAGCTCAGACGATCAGGCCGTTCCTGCGCAACGCCGCCATCACCTTGGTGGCCAGCTTCTCCAGGCGTTTGAGGTCGCCGAAGCGCGGCACCTCGCCCTCCTCCAGGCGGTCCTCCCACTCCTCGAGCTCGGTATCCAGGAACTCCAGCAGCTTCTTCGAGCAACCGCGGCAGGGCCCTCGGCAGAGGCTCGCCTCGGGCGTAGCGAAGGGAACACGGGTGCGAATCTCACGGATCAGGCGATGCATGGCGGTGCCGAGGTCGGGCCGCGTGGGGCAAGGCATGGGGAAGAACTCCTCTGACAAGGCATTTCCGGGCCTGCGGACGCGGTGGAACCGCACCGGTGGCATCGCAGGCCAATAGCGCTGTGTCAGGGGAGGCAAGCTGAATCTTGTTATGGGAGGGCGTCAGCCGAACCGCCGCCTCTGATGGGAGGATCGCACGTCATGATCGATAGCTTGCTAGCAGCGATTCTACGCATCTGGCCTCGTCGCGGCCAGATGGCATTCATCGCGCCCACTTAGCCCTGCCGCCCCTGACCCTGGGGCCGTCGCAGCTGCTCTCCCTCCGTCGTGATGACTGAAGGAAAAATTGTTACAGATGTTTACAAACAGCGTTTTTCTACTAGCTTGATCATAAGGGGACCATGCCGACGGTGCGGGAAGGGTATTCACCATCGTGACCGGCGAAGCATCATCGAGAGCGGCCCCTGGAGTTTCAAGCAGTTGTCAGGGACCAATGATGAATCAGGTCTGGCGATTACCCCCTTTCGCGAAGCCGTCATGTCTCAGGTCGCGCCTCGTGTCCAACAAGGGACAGCTATCATGAACATCTCCTTTGGCGCCCCGCTCACCTCCCATTGGCAGCATATCCATGCCGACTGGTGGCAGGACGATCAGGGCAACGACATACATCGTGTCGAGATCGACGACGACGCCCTCTACCACTGCCACCTCGCCGGTTCGCCGCTGCCGTGGGATGCGGTGGCCACCAGCCTGGACGAGGCCATGGCCGTCTTCGACACCAGGCCAAAAGAACGCCGCGTGCCGGGGAACGGTACCCGATACCGGCGGCGCTGATCCGGGACAATGGCATGCTCCTCGGGTTATTGGGGTACGTCCCCAATTTCCCCTGAGCTTCTCGTGATCGCTGAGGGCGTAGTTATTGGGGTGCGTCCCCAAAAACCGATCAATTAACCCGGCACATATAAAACGAAATAAAGTGGAGAAAACCACCCTTATCACCGCCGATTTGCTTTTTATTTTTTCTAAGGTATGGTCATGTAAACCTGCCCTATAAAAGCAGGAAACCTCCCCAGCACCGCCATTATTTATTGTGAGGCATAAAATTGGCTCGCAGACATTTTATCCTGAAAAAATCAGGGTACCTTGACTACCTGTTTACCAAGGGAATGCGCCACCCCTTCTTCTTCCGTGGACGACCCGTCGACTATGCCAGCGTCATCAGCCGCGTGGAGAACCTGGCGGCCGGCAGCGGCCTGACGCAAGCCGCTATCAACTGCACGATCAGATACCTGGACCTCTCCTCGGGAAAGCGCCAGGTCATCACCCTCACCCAACCCACCGAAGCCAACCCTTCCGCGGGGCTGGTCTCCATCCTCTCCCCATTGGGAGCCGCCCTGCTCTCATCCGCCGAGCAGGAGGTGGTAGGCGTCCGGATTCTCGGCATGGAGCGCAAGCTCCGCGTCCTCGACGTGCATCGCTGATACGTACTTTGATTGCCGCACATGCTGGATGACCCAGCCTAGAAAGCTTGCCGGCAAAGGCGGCATTTTGCCGGGACCTTACCAGGAGGAGTGACCATATGAGCAAGGAAAAGGCCAAGAAGGCTCCCCAGAAGACGCTCAAGGAAAAGCGCAAGGAGAAGAAACAGAAGAAAGGTCGTGAAAACGATGGATAACCTTCACCAATAACCCATCAAGATGGCCGCCCCTGGCGGCCATCTTTGATTCCTCAGTTCATGGCGCTATCGCTTATTCCACTCTATCCAACCTTCACAACGCCTGAACATTCGATGACGCAGTATTCCTGAAAACTCTCAACCGAAACTCAGGCCGCAAGGCCGTTCCTGCGCAGCGCCGCCATCACCTTGGTAGCCAGCTTCTCCAGGCGCTTGAGGTCGCCGAAGCGCGGCACCTCGCCCTCCTCCAGGCGGCCCTCCCACTCCTCGATTTCGGTATCGAGGATCTCCAGCAGCTTCTTCGAGCAACCCCGGCAGGGTCCACGACACAGGCTCGACCCGGGCGTGGCGAAGGGAACGCGGGTACGGATCTCACGAATCAGAGCGTGCATGGCGGTGCCGGGATCGGGGCGCATGGGGCGAGGCATTGGGAAGGTCTCCTCTGACTGGGCATGTGCCGGGCCTGCGGCACGGTGGAACCACACCAGCGGCATCGCAGGCCGTGGCGCTGTGTCAGGGGAGGCAAGCGGAATCTTGTTATAGGAGAGAGTCAGCCGAACCATCGCATTCCATGGAGCGGATCGCGCGGCATGGTCGATAGCTTGCTAATGGAAATTCTACTCTGCCAAGGACATCTCGGCCACGGGGGTGGGCTGACTGGTCTTCTTGAAATGCAGCGATGGTGGGCCCAGCTGGACTCGAACCAGCGACCAAGGGATTATGAGTTTGCTTTTAAAACAATAAGCCACTGATATCCTTGGAAAAGCAACCGTAATCTAGCGAAAGGTACAGTTCTTTGGAATCAGTAGCTTAGCGAAGGTTGAAGATAGCACAGGAAGCTGGCGTGTGTACCGCTGGTGTACTAACCTGACGATTCAGAACAGTATGTAGAATCTCCTCAACCCTTGGCTATTCACTGCGAAAGCCATCATCAGGTATATTCAAAACATTCTAGTAGGTCGTTTTCGATGCGACCTTTGCTTTCCAAAAGCGTAATGTCCCATCGGGCTTACGTAAGCCGATATACACTGCTCGAAGCCCTGGAGTATCATCATAACTCCTGTGCGACTTATATCTGTGGAAATCGATGTGCAGCACCAGCGTACGGTTGAGCTTCGCCAGAGCAGAGTCTAGCCACACCGAGTGCGCCCAGAGCACCCGCCCATCATCCTGAAACCAACCGCGATGATCGCTAGGCTCCGGCCGCCATTGCCCCCACACCTGACTCCTCAGCGCAATGCTTCCACCTTGTGTAAACCACTCCCGGAAATCGTCGTCCGACTTGAGGCCTAGCCTTTTGTTGACGACCTTACCAAGTCGCGCCCGTTCAGCTGCATAGCGCGCAGAAAACTCATCGCCTGCATCAATGCCGATAGAATACCTTTCAGGCTCCCAGATGAGAGGTTCGAACTTGCTTCGCCTCATATGACGGTCCAGTTCACCGTCCGAACCGAATGTCGGGAGCCAGATATCGTGGTCAGGCTCCCGAGAAAACGCCTTGCATTGCCCTATGATACCTTTCCGCATCGCAAGTGCAGATACGATGCGCACTCGAACGTTATCGCTCGATAGCCAAGTACCGAATATTGGGAAAAATGGCTCCGCAGTTCCCCCAAGGACCCCAATCTTTCGAAGTAAAGCATCATCCTCATCAAGCGCCTCTTTTCCTTCATGGCGAGAAACGAAAAACATCTTTGCTTGCTCAGGAATATTATCTTTACGGTCTGCAAGCCAGACGCCATCGTCAAACGCAACATCATATTTTAAGAGCCAATCATTCCACGGACATACATCAACCGGTTCGTAACTACTGCGAATGACAGGCCGAGTCTTGGAAAGAGTTGTGGCTGCTTTCAACAGGGCGTGCCTCTGAACGCTATCACGATAGCTTTCATATCTCTCCGAGTGCGTATGACTGAAGCATTCCTGACCGCCGAAATAGTTCATGTCGTTCGCCTCTGGCCACCTCTCCTGGATTTCAAAAGCAATGGCATCTCTTACCTCTCCCTTGGAGATACCAAATAGTAGAGCAAGACTGGAAACTTCATGTTTATTGAATTCATAGTCAAAGCAAAAACCCGTTTTTGAATCTACTGGTTTGGGCCAGATATCACGCTGAACACATCCCTTTGCAGGAACATAGATATTCTTTTCCAGCTCTCTAACACATGAAAATGGTGTAGAAGGGTCTGAGATATGCTTCAGACATCTCAGAACATGAATCTTATTGATCGCGTGGATGTCTTCACGTCTTGCCAGACTCTCAAGTCGATCACGCAAATAAGAAAGAGAAGATCCATGGTAGTAACAGGCTCTTGCTAGTCCCATGAGCAACCATTGCCGCGCATTGAGGAATGATGAATCCATATCCTCAGAGATAAGAGCCTCTACTTTATCGCAGTCGAAGCAGCCAAGCAGCTTATCGAGATCATCGTTAAGGCCCAGATCGGCAAGACTTTTGACGCTCCGCGCTGCTGTCCAGCGCACAAATGTTTTCTCATTGCCGAGAAGGTGCCAAGTGATCTCAGCCACCATCGAGCTTTGTTGTACTGTTGGCGAAAATGCTGTCTTGAATGAGCCCTCCCCAATCTCATCACCGATTTGGGCAGCCGGACCGGATAATAGGTCTTCGAGCGCTCCGTGGCTGGCTTCGCTAGAAGCATGTGGACAAAGGCTTGTTGCAAGCTGAAGCCATTCATCGCCTGTAAGCTCGATTTTTTCCTTGGCGAGTGTATCGAAGACCAAATCCAGAATGAAGTTCCTATCATCGCAAAAATCTATTAAACGTCGTATCTCACGAAGGACGCCAGAAAACCTTAGATCAAATAGGTCCGATCCTTTGGCTTCAAAGATCTCTCTGATGAAATCTTTCCTGCCTGACGAAACACGGGCAGACGTGCTCTCCCAAAGCTCAACACAGTCTTTCATCATTTCTACAGCATCATCGAAATCAAGCTCAAAAAGTTCGACAAGCATATTGATGAATTCGATGCGCCTATCATAGGGACATCGATCGCGCAGGCACTCCACAACCCGCTTTCCTGCATTAAACATGAAACGGCGGTCTCCCCGAACGATTCGAATAGCGGCGTCGATGGACTGAGGCGATGCAAGATCACATTCATCGATAATCCGCTTGAATGCTTCCTCGGTCTCCTTTTCCTTAACTTTTCCATCTGAATTTTCGTCAAATGGATTATGCCTATTGAAAGAGTCCCGTCGCCTATCTTCATCGTTCTTAAGGTCGCGGGCCTTCATACTGAGCGTTTCGAGCGTGTTCAGAGCATTTTGATCAGCAACGCCTGGATATTTCTCGACTGCCCCCAGAAGGCTTTTCCAGAGATACTCCGATCCACCTGCAGGATGTTCAAATTTAAGTTTAGAGAAAATAACCTGAAAAATTACAGGCCGATCCGCTTCATTCGCGACTTCCAAAATATCGCTCAGGCCATCTCCAATTTTCCAATCATGCCATCCCTGATTCTCGCAGAGCAACAAAATGAATGCCGCCCTCCGCGCATCAAAGCGTCGCTTCTTTGCAAGATAACAAACGAGCTGTGGCAATCCATACGAAAACTCGGATACATCCTGATCAGCCCACCGTAGTAGTTTGTATAGCGCCTGATATCCAATGGACTGAGCCGCCGCCTGTCCAAATAGCGTCCAGCCGAACTTGCTAGGTTCATAGTGAAATATTGTCTGGCAGAGGTTCATCAGGCGATGACCAATCGGAGGCTGCAGCCAACCGCCACGTTGCTCAGCAGCATACCGCAAGAGGGAATAGATGATATCGTAGTCATCACCTCCCATCAGGTCGAGCTGAGAAAGCCCTTCACGAAAGTAGTGTTGGGCCTCTGCAATGTTTAGGGGTAGGAGCGCTTCTGAAAGCCGAGCGTACTGCTCTGCACGCTGGTCGATATACTCGTCCTTACGAATATCATCCGAGACAGTCCGCGCAAGAAAACCTGTTTGTTCTTTTAAGTTATCATGTCGCGCCATCAGAAATAGCACGTCTAGCTTGTCTTGTATTGTAAATCGCCCACGATCAAGAAAATCAATCAGTCTTTGGCAGTCATCCTTAGAAACACTTTTGGCGTGTTTCAGAAAAATATCTAAAAACCCTAGCCCGACATTTCTTCCGAGAATATCTTGAGCATTTTCAGCGCGCCAATGAACACCAAACCGGAGATTCCTGCTCCACTTCTCCATGAAATCATGAAAATCACATTCGTTAATTTCTCTTTGTTCCAAAGCTGCACGCTGCAAAGGCTCTGCAAGAAAGCATATCAACTCAATGCCCTTTGTGATGTTCTCGCAATCATGGCCGCTAAATAGCTTTTTCTGCCTTCCTTTACCTTTCGTGCCCCTTCGTATATTGGAAGGAACCGCCTTCAATTCGCCGAGATACGTAGAAAGCTCCGAGCGATCTTTTATCAATTTGACGTTGCGATTCAGTTTGACTTCACGCGGCAAAAGATGGTGAAAGCACAGCTCTTTCCCTGCTGACCATGCACTAATACAAGCGTTCAGAACAGGAACCAAGGCCCGAAAAGAACCGTGCCGCTCACCATAATCATAGCTCGAAATTCTCTCAGCCTTTGCTGTCCGGATAATGTTTGAAGCAGAATGGCGAGATCCATGAACGAGCGCCGATAATGCGGCATCACAAAGAATGGCATGCTGCCTATTTTCGTAATCATAGCCTTTGTCGAAAACATCTCTAGAGGTGTTTTTTGCTTTCGCACTAGCCACGCGGGAGAGTGCTTTTAGCTCCGAACTATCGAGGCTTCTCTTACTTGCCAGCAAAGACACCTGAAGCGCAAGAGATTGGCAATGTTTGCTCGATGCGAATTTTGCGAGGTCGTTCAGAACGTTCACACATCGGAGCGCTTCATATTGCTCAGCAAGTGCAATAACACAGCTACAGACTGATAAAGCAAAGCTAAAATTCCAATTCGCAATATTCCTGTCTACCTTAACATAATCACCTTTCAGGATACTAAGGAATACAATAGATGCAAAATCGGATTCTGAGGGACTCTCACGGTCCATCTGGTTGTCATCCCGACAATTTTTAAAGTCCCAGTTGATCCATCCGATAGCGCGATTTTGGTGAATCTCCGCTTCGTCCAGCTCTTCTTGAAAAGCGAACGCTAACGTGAGCCGTGCGTCCCTTGCTCCGCGCCATCCCGAACGGTCCTGAAAGAGCCGTCGCGATGCATCCTGATCACCAACGCATACAGACACACCTGGCGAACGGCGTATGAATTCATCGCCCTTTGCGTTTGCCGCAGCTACCTGGGCAAGCTGCATTGCAAGCCGTAGAACACGATCATAGTCTCTTGCCTTAACAGCAAGGCTGAAGGCCGCATGCAACCTCATCAGCTTTAATCTGCGTCGTCCGTATTCCGACTGAATGCTTGAGGGGTACTCTCTGGACATCGAAAGCGCGTAGGCACGCTCAGCATCATTGATCACGACCAAGAAATGCGGCAAGGCCTCGGCCGCATATGCGGAGCTAGCCTGATGTGCATACAGCCTGTCGGCAATGTCCTCTTGAGCTTTTTTCTCTAAGGCATAGGTTTCACGGATAAATGTTTCTGTAGGCTCATCCCGGAAAATTGCGCCGTGCTTGAGTTGTTCAAGCAGCGGTGCGAGGTCCGCAACCGCACTATTTACTCTGGATTCCGACCAGCCGAGCGCATCAGCCATCTCGCTCAGCGGGATCGGCGGAGGCAAAAGAGAGATTGCCACGAAGAACTGCTTGACCTCATCATCGCCCCATCCGGCCAAGTGAAGATCATGCCAAATTTTATTGCAACGCTGTCGAATCAGTTCTTCAACTGTAATTTCATCACTTGACGTCGAGCCTAAAACATTCTCGTCCCAGCTGGTCACAAGATAGTCCAATACCCGAGCATTTCCGGCTGAGCGCGCCAGAGCAGTTAAAAACTCGAGTTCCTTCAAATCAACGCGCCTGCTCTCCAAGAAGCGGCGTGTTTCGCACTCAGAAAAAGTACCGAGTTCAAATCGTTCGACCTGGCTCTTGCCAACCACATCATCCATACGATGAGGTCTTGCCGTCATGACCAGCTTAACGCCATCTACTGGCTCTCGGCTCAGACTTGCAAGGAGAAGTCTTGGAAAGGCGTCTTCTTTGCGATGATCTGCTTCAAGCTGCGCGTTGTCAGCGGCATCGATGATAATGAGCACACCGCATTTCGAAGACTGTGTTTTGACTGTTCTTGCAGCTTGTTCCAAGCGCTTTCGGGCCGCCTTAATGAGAGCATGCCGATCACCATCAGAGGGGAGCTGCGGATCGCAGAGACCTCGAGATGCCAGTTCATTGACGATCTGGAGCAGACCGATCTTCGGAAGGTGTCTGGCTTGATCCTCTGCGCGGTAGCTTCCGCCTCCAAAACAATCAAATATAACCGTTTCAAAATCTCTCCTCATATGGTAGGCGAGGCTTTGAATGAAGACCGTTTTTCCAACACCACCGTCAGCATAAATAAATACAGGAGACGTCGCACACTTGATAAGATCACTGGCACCGCACAACGCTTCCCGCTCTATAACGATACCTATATCTACAAATTCAATGTTCGCGGGAAATAGGTCTTCTGGCTCGCACCCAAGGGAATCCAGCACGTCTTCGCGCTTGATAAGATTGTTCCGCTGCCCAGATAAGCCTGCTTTTTCTCGGATAAGTTCCTCAAGGCCATGCAGGCGCATGCGCGCCTGACTATCCACACCAGGAGTCCAGTCGCTGAGTGTCTTGTGAAGTCTACGATTTTGTGCAGGAAGGTCTTTTGTCGATGCTCGAAATTCAATCAGTCGGTATAGGTGACCGGCATCTACGCCTTCCTCTTCACACCATTTCGTTAGGTTTTCGTACTGATCTTTCGCAGCTTTTTCACTTGGCTTAGAGCCATCTTCAAGACAGCGCAGTGCTTCCCAGAGCTGATCTGAGAAATCTGCATTTGTTACAAATGAGAACGTTATCTTTGAATTTATTTCTGTTTTGGAGAAATATTTTTCATATCCAAGCAGAGTGGAGGCAAACTTCTTTATAGTTTTCTTTAGATACGAAGATGTAACGGGCCCGGCGTTGGCCTTGTACTTAAACTGAAGTGTTTGAAGGGCACGACACGTTTGAAAGGTATCGCCTTGTCCGAAGTACAAAATGAGGTCAGCAATGTCTTCAGCCTCATCCCCCGGCTCTGCGGTCTCATTCGTCGAAAGGCCTTCGACCGCGATAGCAAAAAGATTATCTTTGGGAAATACAAGTTGCAAGGCGCGACGAGCAGCCCATCGTTCATGAAACGTGTGGCCGGCACGAGAAGCACGCACCTTGTCGATGGAGGTTTCTTCTTGACGCTTTTTTTCACTTATAGTCACAGAAAGGTCCTCTAACCTGTACCCACAATCGCCTATCGCACATAATTTCCCGATCGTGTTTGATGTTCAGCATTAAGTGTTAATTTAATTAATAAAAAGAATCGTTAATGCAAATAATCGTGGACAGACTCTAATTCACACATAGGTAAAAAATTACGTCCTCGGCTGCTCATCTCGTCCGCTCCTACCCGCTAGCAATTTGGAAATCAACAACGCAAACTGCCTGCTCGTCTCCTCATCCTCCAGAAGCGGCATGCTAAGCTTTTCGTGATCGCTGAGGGCGTCGAGTACGGCGTCGGTGAACTTCTTTGGGGATAGGACGTGCCTCATCTGGTCTTCGCTGTGATTGCGCATCTGGGCCCTAACCACTTCTTTGCGCTCGATGCGGTCAGTTATGCCGTTGGCGAAGTGCAGCTTGTCGTCATCGTTGACCTCGGGGCCGTAAAGACCATTGCGCCGGTTGATGATCTCGGCCAGGCGCCGCCTCTCGGGGTCGTGGGGCTTGCCAGAGCGGGCATCGTTGACCGAGGTAAGGCCGCAGTCCTCCCCGGCCACTTCAAGGCACAGACGTTCCTCCTCACGCTTAATGAGGCGATAGTGGGGCAATTCCAGCCAGCTGACGTACTCCCAGCCACGGGCGGACATGGCCTTAGTGATGTCCCGCTGGAGCAGAGCTTCCCCGCTGTTTGCCATGTCACCCCCTGCGCCTGGCGTAATTATTCGTAACAGCGTAGCGTTTAAAGGATATAAGGAGAAGTCTACTTAAGACGGTACGTTGCAGGGCTATTGGGCATTAGCTCCGAAGACTACCCAGAGCCTGCTCCAAGAGCTCAAGTGACTGACGGTGCTTGTCAGCCCCCATCTTCTGGATATTGGCGAGCTTCCAGCGCACAGCAGGCAGCCGATCAACCCCTGACAGTGGAAGCAGCGTCCAATCGGGCGTTCCCTGCTTGAACGACAGCAGAAAGCGAACATCCTCATCCGTCATCAGTTGGCCCAACCGCGTCAGGAGTTCGGGCCGGAGGTCCTCCAGCTCCTGCAAAGGAAGGTCAACCCTGGCCATCCCGACAAACTCCTGTCGGTAGACGTCATCCAGTGGTTTCAGTCGCGGATTGATCACTTCATTCAAGGGTCTGGGATGCCCCAGCAGATAAATCAGGAAGCCTTCGAATACGCTCCGATCCAGGCCGCCCTGGTTCAGCAACAGCTTTACATCGAAAAGGTCCCGGGGGTGCTGACGATCCAGCGCGGCGCAGATCTTGCCGCCATACAGGTCAGGCAGTGACACCACCTGCACCGCAGCGAAGCCGTAATCGTCCTCCACGGCTTCCACGACATCGCACTCCTGCGGCGGGTGCAGGGTGCCACGCAGTACCGGCGATACTTCGACCTTCACCTGGCTACGCCCTCGGCGTACCAGGATCCTCAGCTCGTCTTGGCGATTATCCTGAAGCTCGGCGCGCACGCCTGGCAGTCGGGCGCTGAAGGTCTCTACCAGCCGCTGCAGCGCCTCGCGACAGCGTCGCAGGGCTTCGTCACGGGGCTCCAGCGGCAAGTAGGCCAGGTCGATATCAACCGATAGGCGAGGTAATGGCTGCACAAAGAGGTTGATGGCCGTGCCTCCCTTGAGGGCGAAGCACGGCTCGTCATTGAGGAATGGCAGCAGTGAGACCAGCAGCCTGACCTGTTCGTGGTAGCGAGCGTCAATCGGCATGCAGGAACGCCTCCGGCACCGTCACCTGATATTCCCTGTCCAGCTTGCCGCCCTGGCAGAGCTGCCGCTTGCCTTTGCCGAGATCCAGTCGACGTGGTTCCAGACGACCGTACCAGGCATGCCCGGCGTAGCGAGCCAGCACCAGGAAGGCACGCTTGGTTCTCACCGAACGGCACCCCTCCAGTAATGCCTGCAGCCGGCGCGGACGCAGCGTATTGAGCCCGCCGAAGGTGTCCACCAGCTCACTGCTGAACAGCAGCTCATTCGGCGTCACGGCGATCCACTCCAGGACCGCTCGCTCTGGGGTCGATACCTGCAAGCTGAAGGCCCTGCCATCCGGCGCGTAGTCCGTGAAGCTGCCGGGAAGCTGCGCTGGCAGGCCCTTTTCAGAGTGGAGCACCATCCGCCCTGCCCACTCGGCATCATTCAACCACCGGGGCAGCCGAGCGGCCTCCTTGCCATACAGGTGCGTTGTGCGCTCCCCCATGGGCAGATAGTGGGCAAAGCCATGCAGTGCCAGGGCCGTCTGGCCACCCGGCCAAAATGGTGGCATCCCCGAGCCGTCGCTCGCCTGTAGGGCGAAAACAGCGCTCTCCCAGGTAAGAGGCTCCCCCGCTTGGCAGTAGGCGCCGTGCCCCACGCGTTGCAGCCAGCCACTGCTGGCCAGCTTACGCGCCTGATCAGATGTGACGCCGTGTGACGCCAGCCAGGCGGTCGTCACGACGGCGCCATACGGGATCTTGTGCAGCAATTGGTTTAATTTCACGTGAAAAAGCGGCCTTAAATTCCGTCTTCAGAGTGAAGAATAAACCACGTTGGTTTATCTTCAAGCACAAAATCGACATTTAAAGCCGCTTTTATCACAGAATTTAAACCGAAAGCTGAGTCCCCGGCCCTACTTGAGTCCAAATGTAGCGGCCACACATCACGTCAATCCTGATAGTGCGTGTACTTTTTCGCACTTCCCTTCACTTGGTCGGCGGGATATTTCTCCGCATTCTTCTCCATCTTCGCCCGGCATGCCGCTTCGATATCCAGGTCCAGCTTGCCCGCCAGCCGGATCAGATAGAGCTGAACATCGGCAATTTCGTCGCGCACGGCGGCCAGTTGCTGCTCATCCAGTTCCCTGGACTGCGCCTCGGTCAGCCACTGGAAGCACTCCTGCAGTTCAGCTGCCTCCACCGTCAGCGCCATGGCCAGGTTCTTGGGCGAGTGGAACTGGTCCCAGTCGCGCTCGGTGGCGAACTGGTCCATGGCGTCTCGGAGCTGCTTGAACGGGTCTGACATCTAGGGCTCACCTGGTTCTTCGGTATCGGATAGCGGTGAGCATGCCTGCTCTGCCGCTCGCTATCTAGCCTACATCGGCATAGGCGGCTATCCGGCCGCCCACTCGCTCACAGCACGGAGAGGAATTCGCCGATGACCTTCAGATCCTCGAGCTCGTCCTCGAGCACGATGTCCCTGTAGCCGAAGGCGTTAGTCTGGGGCTTCAGCACGATGCGCTGGTTCACGAACTCGCCGTACTCCTCGACCTTCTCGCTCTGGTACAGCTTGATCGTGAAGCTGCCGCCGTAGTCCGGGTCCTCAATGGCGCGATGCTGTACCACGACGACCTTGCCTTGCCGTGTGCCGCCAGGGTTGGCACGGAACAGGCACCAGGCGCCATTGGGAATGCGCCGGTTCATCGACTCCCCCACCACCCGGCTGACGAACAGGTCGGGGCTCGCCCGCATGAAGTCCGGCAGCTCGACCCAGTGCTCGGCGTCGGCGATCTGCATCTCGCTAAACTCGCCGGCGGCGATGCTCAAATCGTACACGGGCACATGGCGCTCGAACGGCACTGCCTCATCACGCGTCACGATGGGAAGGTGCAAGCCATCCAGCGTCGCGGCCTCTTCAGCCAGATCGGTATGCTCGGTGGCTGCCTGCGAACGAGCGAAGGCCGCAAAGTATTCACGGGTCTCGGGGTCCGTGGCATAGACGTAACAGCCCTTCTGGCCCCGCGTCATCAGCGTGCGATAGGTGTTCTTGATGATCTGGTCCGCCAAGGCACGGGCATGCTCAGGCTGCTCCTTGAGCATCTTCTTGTAGCCGTGCACCGAGCGGTCCTGCCCTGCCCGCTTGGCCGCGTCTGTCACCACGCGGCCGTCACGAATCACGAAGTCGTCTCCGATGATGACGCCGACGTAGTCGAACTCCAGTCCCTGGCAAGTGTGGATGCAACCTACCTGCTCTGCTGACCCATCGGCGATAGCCCAGAGCATGCCGTCGTCATCGAGGTTCCACTGGGCCGCGAAGCCATGTTCGGGAAACACGATGTCCATGGCCTGCTTGTCCTTCTTGCTCGCCCAGGGCCAGCAGTAGCCCGCCACCATGCGTGCCTTGTTAGCCTTGCGGTTCTTCTCGAGAATCGAAAGGCGCATGGCACTCGGGTCATCAAACACCTGGAAGTCGTAGTCGATGTCCTCCAGGTCGGTGTTGGCCGTGGTGCGAATCTGAAGGGCGTGATCGAGCCAGGCCAGATAGCCGTCCGAGCCGTTGCAGCGAAACTGCGACGCCAGCTCGAGCTCGTGTACATCGGCGCCGCACTCGGCCGCACGCCGCCGGATCTCTTCGACCGTCCCCACATCCTTCAGCGTCACACGCTGCGCCTCATCGATGAAGAAGATCGAGAAGCGTGACGCAGCGATCACCTCCTTGATCTGGCTCTCGCCCAGGTTCTGGTACATGCCCGACTTTTCGTTCAGGCGGTGCGCCTCGTCGACGATCAGCGCATGGAAGGTATCCGGCTCGGCATTGACCTAGCTGCCCGAGCCCTTGAACAGGTTGTCGATGTGGGTCTTCTTGCGCGTGCCGGTCAGCTTCTTCTTGAAGACCTCCCGAGGGGCCGAGTTGCGCGACACGTACTGCGTCATCATCTCGCGCTTCGTCAGCTCCACCAGCAGGTTGATGGCCACCACCGACTTGCCGGTGCCCGGCCCGCCCTTGACGATCAAGCACTGCTTGTTGCCGCTGCCTGCGCGGTGCGCAAGATCGATGGCGGTTTCATAGACAAGCTTCTGGTCGTCGATCATCAGGAACTCGGCGTTGCCCTGCATCATCGATGCCAGGGCATCCGCCAGGTTTTTGCTCGGTTTGATCACACCGTGCTCAATGCGATACATGATGTCGTTGCTGTCGCCGTACTTGATGTGCTGGCTGAGAAACTCTGAGAGCTTCAAGGCATCCTGAGAGATGAAGACCGGCGCACGGCGCGTGTGATGCTCGTAGAAGGGGTCATTGATGGCGTTCCCCTGCTTCATGTTGTGCAGGTAGGCGCAGGGCACCAGGCGGATCGACTCGGAGCGTACCGTCTCGTTGTAGTCCTCGATCAGCGCGCCATAGGACCATGCCTGGTACGACGGATGGTTGGTCTCGCGTACGCCGCCGCCCAGCTGGGTGCGCACGATGGCATCCTTCTTCGTCACCTCGACGGACTGCCACTGTTTCAGCTCAACGATGACGGCCGCATCGTCCCGCTGGTGGTTCTTGCCGGTCAGGATGAAGTCCACACGGCGATTGGTCAGCGGAATGTTGTACTCAATGGCCACTCCCGCCGATGCCGGAATGCCCTCGTCGAGCAGAACGCTCATCATGAAGCGCAGTGAGTTCTCCCACGACGTCACCTCACTGCGCGGCGAGTTGCGGTTCAGCCTGCGTGCCACCTCGTTCTCGATGGCGTCGGTGATGACGTTGGCTCGCACATCGTCGATGAACTGCTGCTTGGTGGCGTTGTAGACCAGCATACCCTAAAAAATTCCCTTTTATTTCAGTAAATTATGATTTTTCTGCATGAGAGCATTTGACAATTATGCACGCGAGGGCAGTAACAGCACAGAACAGAGCCAAAAAAGGCTGACAGGGCTGGGGTCTGTGCGTGCTGGCTTCTATGACCAACTTATCTATATGCTTTTCGCCGCTTCAACTCAGCACGCGCCCAAGCGGATGCTTCTTTCATATCTCGCTGCAGTTCGTCCAGCTCTTCGGAAGTCAGCCACCGAACCGCCGGCTCCCCGCTTTCTGGATGCGTCTCACCGGCCTGTTCGAAGGTCCTGTCTTCCAGCTCTTTCCACCGTTGTCGGCGTGTCTGTTCGTCCATGCGCTCCTCCTAGCGGAAAGGCGGCCATTGGCCGCCTGAGCTACCGCTGGTCAATGGCTCCCATAATGTCAGAAGCCAGTATCGGAAAATCCCGCCGCCTCTGAAAACGGGGTTCTCCCGGTTCCAGCGTCCACATCGTTGCTAGTGTGCGTGCTGCGCGCTGTATCCTCTCGGCCCGCGTGGGCCGGACGGTTCACGAAAGCAGAAATCTCTGCCTCAAGGTTCCTCTCCCCCTCGACCGATAGCTCGACAGCAGGTACGAAAGCGGCTTCTGTGTAGGCCTCCCGCCTTTCGTCGAGCATAGCCAGGGCTACCATAAAATGGCGTTGTTTCATCATGAGGTCTCCTTAGGTGTCCTGCTGGCCACGGTTCACAAAGCGAGCGATCTCGTCGCTACGGTCCTGCTGGTGTTCACTACCGCCCAAGCTGTCACTGTCGAATGAGGGAGCAGAATCATCCGCTTCCGCGACCCCACTATCCCCTTCCGGCTCCATGCTCGCGCGGATGGAGGACGCCATGCGGCCACCAGCGGTTTGATCAACCTTGCCCTGAAACTTCCCAGCCATCTTCGATCCAACCCCTTTAGCTAGCTCGCCAGCCGTTCCCGCTCCCAAGGATGCTGCTCGCTTGAATCCGCTACCGCCACCAGATCGGGAGCCAGAACCAGCGAAACCAGCCGCCTGCGCAAATGGGGTGTCACCGGTGCCAGCTTCATCTCCGGTGGAGCTGCTGCCACTCCCACCACCGCTGCGGTCACCTCCAGTGCCAAAGCTCGGCACGTCGGCTCCAGACCCCGACATATTGGACTGGGCCTTCTCGAAGGCAGCCTTGATGGCTGACCCGCCACCTACTGCATTCGCCGCACCGCCCAACATCGCGTTCCCAGCCATCTTGCCCGCCGTGAGGGCCATACCTGCCGCTGATATGGCTGCTCCTACCGCAGCACCGGCACCAAATGACCCGATGCCCATTGCTCCCACGCTGCCACCCGAAACCAGGCCGGAAATCATCGGTGGAATCTTGTTAACCAGAAATAGCAGGATCACCGAAACGACCAACATCACGACCAACTCCTGGGACGCCATGTTCTCGCTCATCTGCGAGTAGTAGTGAGTAATGAACTCCCTACCGATGGCGACCAGGAGTACCATTGCCATCAACTGAGCCGCTATGCCGAGAATAGCCTTGTAATAGTTGATCGCCATGTCTGATGTCCAACGGGAGCCGCCAAACCCCAGGAAAAACACTCCCGCATAAAGCAGTATCCAACTAGCGGCTAGCAGCAGGAGCAGGTTGACGGAGATAATCGCCAACACCAGCAATACGGCCAAGGCCATACCTTCCATCACCAACGCAGTGGCAAACTGTTTCCAGCTCAACTCTGACGTAGCCTTCACTGTCTGGTCGTACAGTTCAAAACCGATATCGAGGATGCTGGAAGGCCCCAAGTTGCCGCTGGAGAGGCCACCGGCTTGTGCCCCAAGGGTTTGCAATGACTGTACGATGGTTCCCGCAATGTTCATGCCCTGAGTCGCGTTCGTCAGCAACCACCAAAAAAAGCCTGTAAAGATGGTGAAACGAACAAGCTCGGCAAAGAACTCACCAATGTCGGCCTTGCGCAGCGCCATCATGCCGAACGTCCAGACCATCGAGATCACTACCAGGGTCCAGAACAACCGACTGGCGGCCGCTTCTATGGCAGGCCCCCACGTTGATGCCGCGGAATGAAAGCGGTCCAACACATCATCCATGATGTTGCTGCTGGATAGCTCCTGAGCCATTGCGGTATCGGACAGCATGATGACGGCCATCACGCCCAAACCACCAAGAACGAATCGTTTCATGCGACGCCCTCCCTCAATATCTGTCGGGGGAGCTGGGTTCAAACTCCCATTCCCGCATGCATTGGGCCTTCTCGAACGATCGGCAGGCTTCAGTAAAGGCTTTTCGGTTCGATTCTCGGCTTAGCTCGCTGATAGTCTGCTGAAAGGCAACTGGTGCGCACGTGATCGCACTCGCCTCTGGTACCATTTCCTGCTCACAACCTACCAAGGCAACAGCTGCCACAAGTGGGATGATCTTCTTCATCGCGGCCTCCTTAATAGCGATCTGCTGCGCTAGGTTGGTAATTCCAGGTACGCATCTGCCGTTCCCGCGCTTCCCCTCTGGCGTTAGCGTCCAGTTCGGCGGCGAGACGGGCGGCTTCAGCGTTCTGCTGAGCAATCAGCAAGCTGCGAATTTGCAGGAGTTGGTTAGCCTGGTTACTGGCGAGCTGGTTGGCGTAACCAATGGCGGCAAGCTGGCCATCCGCGCCCTGGGCGGCGGATTGCAAACGCTCAAGCTGTCGAGCATCAGACGCCAGGTTATCCTGTTGCTGATCCAGCCCTCGGAAGAGCGCATCGTTGGCCGCTTTTTGCGATTCAGACGCCAGGCGACGGTTTTCATCCATCGCTGCACGTTCGGCATCCGTGCAACCGCCGCCATTGAAGCAGGGGGAACTCCGGTAATACGCTACGTCCTGGAACTTGCCCAGGTAGGCATCGAGGCTGCCGAGCTGGTTCTGGTAATGCTGAAGCGTATTGGTGGCTTGGATCAGATCATTAATCGTGGATTGTGCCCTGTCCCAGATATAGGCCGCCGGAGCCATGGTGTTTTGCAACTGGTTTTCATACTGCTGCAACTGCGTCTGGTACTGCTCGATCTGCTTGAGAGTCTGAGAGACGGACTCCATCGCCGTCATAACGTTTTGCTGCAGGTTAGTACCGTCGACGACAGGGATGCCCGCTTGGGCAGGCATGGAAGCGGTTAACGCCAAGGACATGACCGCGACAGGAATTTTAGCCGCTAAAATTCTTTCTCTTCTCATGATTGAGTGCTCTTAGCTTCATCGTGACTAAGTTGCACTCACCAACCTGTAGCGGCTCGCTCATGAAGATTGCGAGCCACTACCCCTGCCGGAGAACCCAGCGGTGAAGTGTGGACCTCTACAGGGATAGCTCGTCACTTACTATCCCGGCGTCCGACCTGCGCGACACCGTCAGAACGCGCGGCCAATGGTTGTTGAACATCGGTGTCATTGTCCTGGGGAACGGTTAGGCTTCCCAAGGGTTAATCGCATCTACTGTTTGTTGCCGCCTTCCAAAGGGAAAGCACTATAGTGAGCGTCCCTTTTGCTGTCTTTTTGCCCTCTTGGCGTCCATCTCTGCCCGTAACTTGGCTTTGCGGCGCTCTTGCTCGCTCGGCCCCCGTGGGGGCGGTGTCGGAGTCTTGCCCGCTTGTCCCTCAAGGTGAAGCACATCGGCCTGGGACAGCGATTGCAGCCGGTTCCGGCGCACCGGGGGTGGCGGCTGACCGATGGGCGGCACTCCCGCCCGTTTGCTTCGGGTCTTGGCCGAGGCGGTGTTCTCGCCGTTCGCCAAGGCTTGTCGGCGACGTTCCAGCCCGGCGTCCGCAAACCGTATAGGCAACTGCCCATCCGCTGCCGCCTTGATCACCCGCGCTTTGAACTCCGGCGAACCGTTCACGGTGATGCGCTCGCCGTAGCGTTCCATCGCCATCCTTAGCGCGTTCTGGATGCCTGCCTGGTCGGACTCCCTGGACACCTGTAGCCGGTCGCCATCGTCGCGCACGGCGCTGGCTCCGGCCCGGTAAATGATGGTGCCCTTCTTGGTGATGTTGTCGATCACCGGCGCATGGCCGGGTTTCGCCTGTCCCTCACCCTTCAAGGTGTTGCCCTTGAGGCCGTGGGCGGCCTCTCTGGCTCGCAACGCGGCCAGGGCCCCGGTATCGCCCTGCAAGGCTTCCCGTTTGAGCCAGTCGGCCCAGGAGCGGCGTCCGTGGGCCTCATGGATCGCCTGGCGTTCCTCCCGGTACTGCTTCTGGATCGCGTCAATGTCGGCTTTCAGGGCGCTGCTAGCCTGCGCATACAGCACCTTTTTGGTCAGCCGGCCGCTGGTGAGCTTAATGGCCGCCCGCCGGGCCTTGCCCTTCTTCTTGGCGTTCTCAATCCGGCGGTCTTTCTGCCGCCGGGCTTTGTCCAGGGCCGCCGTCTTGTTGGCTGCGGCGCTCTGCTGTTCTGATTTGAAGCGGGCGTAAAGCTCAGTAGTGTTCACGCGCAGCCGTACCGGGTCTTTGCGGTACTGGCGGCGGGGTTTGGCCTGTTGCGCCTGGTCAGGCTCGAACGGGCCGAAACGGGCCTCCAGCTTCGGTTTGGAGAATTCCCGCCCCAAGGTGCTCGCCTTGACCGCCGCGTCATCACCGGCCACGATAACCAGCCCATTCCCCCGCGCCCGGAGTTCCAAGCCGTTGTCACGCATGACCTGGTGCAGTCCGCCCCAAGACTGCGCGGCTTTGATGTCGTCCAGGCACTCGCGCTTGATCCAGCCGATCAGACTTTCAATACCGGCATGACGCTCCATGTCGACCGCTCGGGCCTCGGCTCCGCGTCGGCGCGGCATGTGGTTGTCCTGCTGCAACCCGTAATCCCGTTCCATGACCTCGCATAACTCGGCCAGGGTCTGGTGTGGGTAGTAGGGTTCGTGGATGATGTTGCGCGTGGGGTGGATCTTGTTGACGGCGATATGGATGTGCAGGTTGTCGGTATCGTTGTGAACGGCGCTAATGTGCTGATGCTCTCCAAAGCCCAGCCCCTTGCAAATACGGTCCTCGATGGCCACCAAGGTATCGGCCTCAACCTGTTCCCCAGCCCGGAAGCTGACAATCAAGTGATAGGTCTTGTCGCTCTTCGCTCGGGTATTACCGAACTGGGTCGCTAGTACCTCGCTGACGGCATCCTGGGCCGAATACGCCACACAGTTGGTCAGCCGTACCGCGCCAAGACGGTGCTCCTTGCTTTGCTCGTCGGTGATGTAGTTCACCAGACCAGCAAAGTCTGACTTGCCCAGGGAGCGCATGGGGACGTGTTTGGCGATCATGAGTGCCAGCCCCACATTTTAGCGGCTAAAAAAATCACGATCTGGCCCTTGGCTGCACCACGAATTTCAACACCTGACTCATTTCCTCCTGAGTGGCTTCGATCCTTCCAAGCAGGCTAAGGATGGTAGCCGCCCCGAAGTGAGCCGTTCTCACGTCATCTGTCAGCCAGAGCTTGAGCAAGCCCCCTAAACGCCCCAAGTCACCATTTACACGAACCAGCTCGCGGACATACTCGTAGTCCATAACGCCACTGACCTGATAGCCCTGCCCCACTTCCCGCAGATAACAGGCAACGCTTAGCCCCGCCTGCCTGGCGTTGGATTCAATCAGTTCCCTCTCTTCCGGAAGGCAGTACACCTTGAGCGGAGTGCTGTTCTTCCGTGTCACTCTGTGCTTCTCACTCATGCCAGCTCCTATCTCAGGTTCCATGCCTCGCAGAGCAGGATGTCCGTTGAGCACCGCAGGTGCGAATAAGGACCAGTGAAGAGGAACACCACGCTTGCGAGGTGGGACTACTTCACACATCCTGCCCGCACTTCAGCGTTGATTTTTGTAGGTACGCCATGTGCAAAGCATCGCTATTTCTCTGCATTTCGTTGCACGGATCTGTTTTTTCCTGTGCATCCGTGACAAACGGGATCGCCCACTGATGAAGTCGACACTTACGGCGATAATACTGTGCTCAAGAAGCGGTAAAGCAGCGATCTAACAGCGACTACCCCATAGCGGCACCCTTGCGCTTTCCACATTCAAGTACACAGCTTTCCTCGCGGTTTCCGCACGGCCCCTCAAATGTCAATGAACCAGAAGCGCTGCCCCTCAAGTGTCAACGAAAGCACTCAAGTCTTGCCGACTGCGTTGCGTAGCGCTGTAAGCCCATGCGTGGAACTCATTCGATGCGGAAGACCCGCGGCCTTGACCGCTCGGTTTGCAGCTTCGTGTCCGGCCCGCTCTGCCAGATCGGCGGGGCTACGACTGCGGTCATTCTCCAGCAGCGCATAGGCCGCCAGTTGTTCGCCATTCATCAACCGATTGACCAAGGCTCCATACTCCTGGGTGAAGTGACGCTCGAGACGTGACCAAGCCGACAGCGCCGTGCTATGCGTAAGCTCCCACCAGCCAACGGCGCTACCCGCCATCCTCACGGCTTCATGGCTCCAGTGCCATCGGGTCGGTTCATGAGCATGGGCGCATACCTCACGCCACGCCTCCTCCAGACCAGGCATACCTAAGTCCTCTGGGCGCGGCTCACAGAGAACCGCGAATGCAGCAGGTTGCGGTGGCCAGGATTCGTTGCCCGTCCGCGTTGCTTCCTGCACCGCCTCACGACAGCGTTTGATACCCAGTTCGAGGTGTCGACGAGTCAGGAAAGCCAGCTCAGCCATCCAGACACCTGATTCATCGAAGGCGCCCCACTGGCTCGTGAACTTCCAGCCGAACAACACACCCAGGGCATCAAACAACTGATCCACGTCAACGTCTCCGATCAGCGGGCCAGTCTTCGTCGATGATTCCCCCACTCTGTTGAGCTTTGGCGCGTGCGCGTGCTTCTGCAGCGGTAACACGGCGAGATGGAGTTCGTTGGCGGCGATGTCCATTAGCGAGTCCTCCAGTAGTGGACTGAGCTGCGAGCACATCTTTGCGCAGCCAGTCGGCAAGCTTGGTATGCCAGGCAGCCGTACTGGCCGTGCGACCAGTATCGGCATGGTGGGCCGTGAACTTGGCGAGCTGATATCGCTCGGGAGCCAGATCAGCCGAGAGACCTGCTCGTAAACAGGCCATCGACAGCTCAGTAGGGTCCGGCGTCCATTCGAGGGTCATGGGAAAGCGATCAGAACGTATTGGGATGGCTGACGAAGATTCCTGAAGAGGAACTGCGTCACTGTTCTGATCCGCTCGACCAAGCATCGACTCTCCCGCCTGAGAGTGAGAGAGGTTCATTGATGGTTCATTGGTGGTTAGGGGGACACCAGATGTCCAGGGGCCCTGGTCACCAGGTGTCCGGGGGCCCCGGACTCCACGTCCCTGGGGGGTGGACTCGGTGTCCAGGGGGGTGTAAGTCCTCTCCGCGACTCGATTTGCCAGTCTCAGTTGATACAGGTTGCTGGTCTGCCCCGCCGCATTCCGACGAGGCTGAATGCTGAGTAACTGATACTCTTCGAACTCACGTAACCAACGGCGAACGCTCTTGGTACTGGACTCACAGCGACGTGCCAGAGTGGAGATGGCTGGCCAACACACCCCTTCTTCGTTGGCGTTGTCGCCCAACGCTACCAACAGCAAGCGACGCCCAGCCTTATTGTCACGCTCGTTCAGGTAGCTCAGTTGGACATCCCATGCCCAGTTCATGGCGACAATACTCACGCCTTACCCCTTCGTATCCGCTTCACTTTGCCGCTCTAACCGCTCAGGCTTCATCAATCAGCCCTGCAACGTCGGTGGCACGGAAATAGACACGCCTTCCAACCTTCCTCTTGGCGGCATTCCATTTCACAGCAAACTCTGACTGGCTCTGCAAAGATATTCGGAGACCATCGGGGCTACGCTTCAATAATTCCGACAAATCGGTCAGGGAGAGCAATGGCCCATAACGTTCAAGCAACTGTTCTTCGGTTGTCATAATCACCTCAAGATAGCGCATAGCGAGATTACGCTTTTAATATCTACGCCAACTTGCGGTTATTTTCAAGCAATTGATTTAAAAGAAAAAAGTATAGCTATACCTTCCTTAAAATAGTTCACCTATACTTTCTTAAAAGAACTCACATAATTCAAAATCCATGATATTTCCATATGAAAACTTAATCAGCAAACCAGGCATCCACGCCCCTCAATTGTCAATAATCACCCTAGATGAATCGCCTCGCGCACGGGGCTTGGTCAATGCACTTCATTTCATTGACACTTGAGGGGCACTTTTTTTATGCAGGCCTCTGGAAGCATAGAGACATGCGCCGTGTACGGGGAAAGACTAGACAGAAAAAGGTGGGGTGGTGCGATCATGTTAGGCCGCGCCATAAGAGAAAAATTTTAGCTGCTAAAACCGCATCTCTACAGCCTAAGCACGACTCCACTTTGTTAGTTTAGTGTAGTATGTTGTAGTAGTATACTACAACATACTACATACCCCCTAGATTTCGCTATCGAATGAGTCATTGGTGGAGGTTTTTTGCCATCGCCACTGCAGTTCATCTTCATCATTGAGAATAAAAAGTCCTGACCAAATAGCGACCCAAAATTGCATTGTCACTAGCCACGGCCTCCCCATGAGCCATCCAATGCCTCTCAGCCCTGACATCCACAATGGTTCGCGACGGGAAAATTCTGTAGAGGGGCTAATAACTCTCAACTTAGGAGCCCCAAACCCCCATCGCCAGTAGTCTTGCAGCCTTTGCTTTGCCCATTTTATAGAGTTACAGTTCCACCAAACGCCCCATCGAAACTTCCACTCATCGTGCATCAACCAGCTATGTGTCAAATAGGAAACTTGAGAATCAAATTGAGAAACCATCTCCCCCCCTTCAAGCTCTACTTGACACTTACGGAACTGCACAGAGTCGATAGAAAACATTATTTTATTATTCGATAATGTAATCAACTCCTGGCATGGCACATTCACCATGCTGCATACGATGGGTCGCTCATCAATGTCACTCAAACAGATCTTTTCTTGATAGCGAATTCCTCCTCCAACAGCCTCAAAGAACACTTCAAGATTTGAAATATTATGTTTTTTTGAGCGAAAAGCCACCTTCGATACTTTCGCACCGGCATCAGTAGGCTTTGCTAACTGTAAGGAGTATTCCAGATAGCTCCCCAGAGGTATCCATCTTGCCCCCAAATGGTGACGACGAGCCCAAAGCTCATGGGAACGACGATAAGTTTTGAGAAAAAGGAACCTAGTTGTATAACCCCAAAGCCAAGAAAGAGCCTTCGCTATTAAGCCAAACGGCATTGGAATAGACATGGGCACCTCTAACAGATTTTTAAAATTTCAAAAAAGACCCAAAGCAAAATTAAAAACGAATAACTCTCATCAGCAAAACCTTGTTCTTAAATAATAAAAAACCACCAAACCAATTGCGAAAGACAATTTTTTATAGCTTTCAGCTGTTTGCATTTGCAGCTTTTTTATCATTCCTGACTCGCCATCTACGGCCAAAACATGCGTAAATTATTAAAACAGAGAAGCTGGCACCCAAGCTAACTACATCCACATGCTCTCTGAACTTATAGCCAGCAAAAATCATCAGAACAACATAGATGGCTCCAAAAAAATCAACAACTAAGCTATGCTTCGCCTCTTGGTTTATTAGATATAACATCAACAGTGACACTGGATAAACTATTGCCAAACAATAGATGCCTAGGGAAATAAACACGACTGAAGTATGCGCAAGCTCAGTTTCTGGAGCACCGCGGGTGACGATAAACAACCCAGCTCCGATGCCAATCAACATACCACTGGCAATAAAACCACAGCTAATTCCAGCCCTACTTGGAGGTAGCAATATTTTTTCAAACCACCACTTCTCATTGTGATTCTTTGTGCCACACCAAGTAACAATTGCTGTCACCACCAAGCTGCCAACACTGAGCAAAAAGAAATAGGCAATAGATATTGGCTCTTGGATTAAGCTTAAATACCAATCCGGCAAGTCACTAGCAAGGTCAATGAAAAAACTGCCGATTACCACCACAAAGAAGCCAGATGTCAAAAAAACCAAAAAGCTTTCAAATGCGGAATATATTGATATTTTTTCAAATGCTGTTTTTTTCAAAATTTCTACCCCATTCACCCCATTCACCCCATTCACCCCATTCACCCCATTCACCCCATTCACCCCATTCACATCAAATCATCTATAGAAAACCAAATAACACTCACTTCATCAAGCCTTACCACCAAACTTACCGCCATTAAATAATTACATTGCCTCGATATGTTAATGGGCTTGTGGCCACTGATTGCTGCGACCTACTGATTATAAAGCCTAGCTTCTACCAACTAACTGACGGCCTCATGACGTAGGTGGTGAAAGCGGAAGTTATCGAGCCCGCCATTCTTCGCCTAGCTCCAAAGCTTGGAATACGCATATGTCTCACGTCGGCGACCCTATCAGGCTCACAGAAGAATACGAGGTCATAGTCGAGCAGGCTAACAGTTAATATTAACTACTGACCCTCTGAAAGCTCTCTTATCACGTCTGGTATAGCCCTACGAATACGTAGAGAGCGGAAACCTGTCTCTGCAGCGGCTCTCCTTTCCAACTCGTTATATATTTCTATCGCCCATTCCTTTTCTACTTTAAGATCATGCTCTATTCGGCCGTGAGAATACCTGTTAGCAAGCGCTAGAGAGATATATCGCCAATTCTGCTTTGGAGAACCTAACCATACCTCCACAAACTCTTCGGCTTGGACATGATGAAACAATGGTATCATTGCATATTGATTTTCTCCATTAACAGTAGGGGAAACCTTCTCCAAAAACTGCTTTGCATCAGTCAGCATAAGGCTTTTAAGGTCACCCCATATTTTTGGAATCTGATTTTCAAACGCCTTCTCCCGAGCCATTATCAAATGATCCCATACAGCCTTGAAATGATCTGCTGCGCACTCTGACACCCAGTACCCCATTCCATCATATGAACGAGAAAATTCCTCATACCATTGCCAGTCCGTGCCTCGGGGAGGAAGATCACCTGATTTTAGCAAATCGTCTATATAGGCCTTACAGGACGCTGTTAATTCTTCAAGACTTCCTGACTCAATGCCTTTTTCGACCATCATCATTTTTAGCGAAAAAATGTGGAGAATTTCTCCAGAGTTGATCACTGATCGCTCTACAAATTGTCGATTCATTTTTTCTCTTGCCGCTTCAACAGCTGTATCATCAATCTCATCGAAGTTAATCACCACTTTCCATGGAGGAGCTTCTGACGGCTCAATAAAATAAGAAGAACTATCAAGGCATTCCTGAATTTCTTTCTCTGGATATCGACCTTCAAAAAGCATTGAAAAAATAACATTATCGCTCAACAGAGAGCTCATCAAGTCGATGGAATTATACCTTTCATCGGCTATCATTAAATTCGGTTTTTCGGGCTTATCATCCTTACTTAATCTCACTTTAAAGTGATATCCCATGATGACACCCTGTCTATCTCTTAGAGAATCACGATCGAGACGAGACATACGAGTCTCAACATCTATTGCCGTAAAAAATTTAACCAGCTCGCTCATTGCGTTTGAGTTCGATAAGTGTTTATCTGTCAAACAATGAGACAGGCGACCAACATCTTCAATAACATGGCGCAAAACACGGAGTGATTGAACTTCTGACGAGCTAAAAGTTTCGATAATATCTTTTCGATATCTAGAAACAAACTCTTTCGCCCGCCGGTCTATATTCTTCTCAAGGAATGAGTCAAATGCCTCATAAATAAGGGCTTCAACACGAACCGTTTGTCCGAATATTTTTTCCTTCATGACGAAAAAATCTTTAGCCACTTCTTCATCATGAGCTATTGCTACAACGCGGAATTTATGATGCTCAACATACGAATTAATCACTCCAAGCAGGTCTTTTATCACTAAACCGCTTCGCTCAATATCATCAAATATCAAAGTTCGATCAGGCTTTATGTCACGCTTGAATATTGCGTTAAAGACGCTTGGTGTGAGACCGGCTAATGCGAAAAACCCTCCTCCTGCTGCCACTTTCTCACTTGCTTGGTTCAGCGACGCGCTCGCTTTCGATAACTTAGGTGAAGCAACAGCCATAACTTCAGCATGTAGCTGTTCGACTGTTTGCACACCAAACAAGCTTACGTAATAGCGTTTTTCTTCAGGAATACACTTGAGAACCTGATAGGTTTTTCCGGCGCCCCATTCGCCTGTAACAAGCACAGCATACCCAGGCTCTTCAAGAGACTGATAGAAACTCAGGTATTCCTCAAGGTGAGTTGCCATTTTTACTTTTCGCTTCTCGGTTTGAGTAAAATCAACGGCTCTTTTATACAAGCCACTCAGCTTTTTCAGCATGCAACAACCTTTGACAACGTTTGTTTATACAAACCCAAAAGGCTATATACTCCATCGCGCAGCTTAAGACGCCTTTTTAGCCCTGTCCTTTCCTAAAAGAATCATAGTCAAAACTTTTTTATACGATCTAGCTTATCGACAAGATCTTCCGCCCTCAAATGCGTATATCGCCTCAGCATCTGCATAGACTTGTGACCACTGATCGCGGCGACCTCTTGGTCAGACAGCCCTGCTTCTACTAATCGACTGACAGCTTCATGTCTTAAGTCATGAAAGCGGAAGTCATCGAGCCTGGCTTGTTTCTTCGCCTGGTTCCAGAGTTTGGTATAGGCGTAGGGGGCGCGCTTGCCATCCTTTCCAGGCTCGCCAAAGAACACCAGGTCGCAGTCTAGCGGGCGCACCGGGTTGTTCAGTGCCTGCTTGAATACTTCGGTGGCCGCCTGGGTCAGTGGCACCAGGCGAGCTTCGTTGTTCTTGGTGTCGGTGAGACGCACCACGCGGCGTTTCACGTCGACCTGGGAGCGTGTGAGGGTCAGGATCTCTGAGGAGCGCATGCCCGTCTCCAGGGCGATTCTGGCGATCCAGGCCAGCATGGGGTTGCTGTGCTGCCGTAGCACGGCGAACAGTGTCGACGCCGGAGCTATAAGTCCGTAAATCATCAAAACAGATTGTCCCCCCGACCCGCATGGCCTTCCCTTGTTGGTGACGAAGCCTACAAGAGATCTCGCCATGCTGAGCCGAGAGGACTTTCT
>Ga0207831_100039_pt1 | contig 253536 bp, 241 predicted proteins | sample TtanPargueraPR_7_FD_187741 | JGI IMG/M metagenome (GOLD analysis project Ga0207831, IMG submission 187741) | Aerobic enrichment media microbial communities from Bioluminiscent Bay, La Parguera, Puerto Rico - Tt and M1 (2) (SPAdes) | ecosystem: Environmental > Aquatic > Marine > Unclassified ...
CACCTGTATCTTTCCATCCCCCCCGTCTCCGCTGATATTCACGGCGGAGGCGAAGGTGCCCTGGGGCAGGCCGGTCAGGGCGGCGAGCATCTGGCCGGTCTGGTTGTTGTCGGTGTCGATGGCTTGCTTGCCCAGTATCACCAGACCCGGCTGTTCCTCTTCCACCAGCTTGGCCATCGCCTTGGCGGCCCCCAGCGACTCAACGCGTTCGTCGGTCTCGACGTGGATGGCGCGGTCGGCACCCAGCGCCAGCGCGGTACGCAGCTGCTCCTGGGCGGCCTTGGGACCGACGGTGACGGCGACCACCTCGGTGGCCACACCCTTTTCCTTCAGGCGCACTGCCTCTTCCACGGCGATCTCGCAGAAGGGGTTCATGGCCATCTTGACGTTGGTGAGGTCGACGTCGGAGTGATCCGGCTTGACCCGGATCTTGACGTTGTAGTCGATGACGCGTTTGACCGCGACGAGGATCTTCATGGTGTTTCTCCTGTTCTTGTTATGGGCCTTAACAGAAGGCCTGGATGCCGGTCTGGGCACGACCGAGGATCAGGGCATGGACGTCATGGGTGCCCTCGTAGGTGTTCACCACCTCGAGGTTGACCAGGTGGCGCGCTACCCCGAACTCGTCACTGATGCCGTTGCCACCCAGCATGTCGCGCGCCAGACGGGCGATATCCAGAGAGCGGCCGCAGCTGTTGCGCTTCATGATCGAGGTGATCTCCACCGCGACGCTGCCCTCGTCCTTCATGCGACCCAGGCGCAGGCAGCCCTGCAGGGCCAGGCAGATATCGGTCTGCATATCGGCCAGCTTCTTCTGGATCAGCTGGTTGGCGGCCAGCGGGCGGCCGAACTGCTGGCGGTCCAGGGTGTACTGCCGGGCGGTGTGCCAGCAGTCCTCGGCGGCGCCCAGCGCGCCCCAGGCAATGCCGTAGCGAGCCGAGTTGAGGCAGGTGAAGGGACCCTTGAGGCCGCGTACCTCGGGGAACAGGTTCTCCTCCGGCACGAAGACATCATCCATGACGATCTCGCCGGTGATCGAGGCGCGTAGCCCCACCTTGCCGTGGATCGCCGGAGCGGAGAGGCCTTCCCAGCCTTTCTCCAGCACGAAGCCGCGAATATCGCCCTCGTCGTCCTTGGCCCACACCACGAAGACGTCGGCGATGGGGCTGTTGGTAATCCAGGTCTTGCTGCCGGTCAGGCGGTACCCGCCCTCGACCTTGCGGGCACGGGACACCATGGAACCGGGATCGGAGCCGTGGTTGGGTTCGGTCAGGCCGAAGCAACCGATCCACTCGCCACTGGCGAGCTTGGGCAGGTATTTCTGCTTGGTCGCCTCATTACCGAATTCGTTGATCGGCACCATCACCAGCGAGGACTGCACGCTCATCATCGAGCGGTAGCCGGAATCGACCCGCTCGATCTCCCGGGCGATCAGGCCATAGCAGACGTAGTTGAGGCCACTGCCGCCGTACTCCTCGGGGATGGTGGCGCCGAGCAGGCCGGTCTCACCCATCTCGCGGAAGATGGCCGGGTCGGTCTGCTCATGGCGGAAGGCTTCCAGCACGCGCGGCGCGAGCTTGTCGGCAGCGAACTGGGCGGCACTCTGCTGCACCATGCGCTCTTCGTCGCTGAGCTGCTGGTCGAGGAGCAGCGGATCCTGCCAATGGAAAGCGGGGGGCTGAGACATGTCGGAATTTCCTCTACTTGTCGTTGTGGTCGCGGGCAGCCGTCAGCTGGCCTCGAGAAGGTCGGCATAGGCCTTGAGATGACGGTCGTCATCGCCGAAGCGGTGGCCAAGCATCACCAGATGGCGGGCATGGTGGGCAAGACTGTATTCCCAGGTCATGCCGATGCCCCCGTGGAGCTGGATCGCCTGCTCGGCGATGAACTGGGCGGCGCGCTTGACCACATGCTGAGCAGCGATCAGCTGGCGGCTGCGCTCGGCGCTCGTCGGCTCGTCGGCCACGCAGGCGGCGAGGATCGCCATGGAGGTGGCCAGTTCCAGCTCGGTAGTCATGTCCACCATGCGATGCTGAAGCACCTGGAAGCGGCCAATCGGCTTGCCGAACTGCTCGCGAGTCTTGAGGTACTCCAGGGTCAGCTCGCAGGCCTGCTGCATGCTGCCTACCGCCTCGGCGCACTGCGCCGCCATGGCGCGTCCCAGCTGATGATCCAGAGCCGCGAAGGCCTCACCGGCCTGCCCCAGCAGGGCATCGTCGCTCACCGTCACACCATCGAAGGTGAGATCGCAGGCCCAGGGGCCCGCCATGGTGGGATAGCTGCGGTGCTGCACGCCTTCAGCGGTGGGGTCGACCACAAACAGCGAGAGGCCGTTGCGCTCGCCGGGCTCGCCTGCCGTACGTGCAACCACCAGGATCTTGTGAGCGGCCTGCCCGCCGATCACCACCGACTTGCGGCCGGTCAGCCGCCAGCCGTCACCCACGCGCTCGGCGCGGGTCTCGGTCCACTCGGGCCGGTAGTGGGTGCGTGGCTCATCGCTGGCCACCGCAAGCAGCAGTTCACCGGCGGCCAGGGCCGGCAGCAGCGCCTCGCGCTGTGACTCGCTGCCCAGCGCCTTTACCAGGCCGCCGCCGAGGATCTGCGACTCCAGGAACGGCTCCAGGCAGAGGCCACGACCCAGCTCCTGCATCACCACCAGGTTCTCGACCCCGCTGCCGCCCATGCCGCCATGGGCCTCGTCGATGGGCATCGCCAGCACGCCGAGTTCGGCCAGCTGAGCCTGGAAGGCCTCGCTGAAGCCCGGCTCGCTGCGTTGCACTCGGTCGCGTTCTTCGAAGGTATAGTGCTCCCTGACCAGTCGGGTCAGCATGTCCTGCAGCATCTGCTGCTCGTCACTGAAAGAAAAGTCCATGGTGGCCTCCTATAAGCCCAGTTGGGCCTTCGCCAGGATGTTCTTCTGGATCTCGTTGGAGCCGCCGTAGATCGACAGCTTGCGCAGATTGAAGTAGTGCGCGGCTGGCGAGACGCTGTAGTCGGCGTGGAGAGGCTCGCCGTCATGCTCGAGGGTCATCTCCTCCACCAGGAACGGCAGGGCGTGAGGGCCCAGCACTCGACGGGCCAGGTCGCTGATCGCCTGACGGATCTCGGAACCGGTGATCTTGAGAATCGAGCTCTCCGCACCGGGCACGCCACCGGCCTGGGCCCGGGCGAGGATGCGCAAGGTGCTCATCTCCACTGCCATCAGGCGCATCTCCACCTCCGCGATGCGCTGGCGTAGCAGCGGATCGTCAAGCGCGGGGCGACCGTCGATCACCTCTTGAGCGGCGATCTCCTTGAGATGGGCGAGTGCCGCCTTGGAGATGCCGACGCCGGCTTGGCCCGTGCGCTCGTGGGTCAGCAGGTACTTTGCGCAGGTCCAGCCGTCATTCTCCTCTCCCACCAGATTCTCCACCGGCACCCGGACATCATTGAAGAACACCTCGTTGACCTCGTGGGCGCCATCCAGGGTGATGATCGGCTGCACCGAGATCCCGGGCGTATCCATGTCGATAAGCAGGAAGGAGATGCCGGCCTGGGGCTTGGCCTCGGGGTCGGTGCGCACCAGGCAGAAGATGCGATTGGCATGCTGGCCCAGGGTGGTCCAGGTCTTCTGGCCGTTGACGACGTAGTGATCGCCGTCGCGCACCGCGCGGGTCTTCACGGAGGCGAGGTCCGAGCCCGCACCCGGTTCGGAGTAGCCCTGGCACCACCAGTCGCTGCCGTCGAGGATGCGCGGCAGGTAGTAGGCCTTCTGCTCGGGGGTGCCGAACTTGATGATCACCGGCGCGACCATGTTGACGCCGAAGGAGATCAGCCGCGGAGCCCCGGCGGCCGCGCACTCCTCCTCGAAGATATGTTTCTCCACCACACTCCAGCCGGTGCCGCCATATTCGACCGGCCAGTTGGCGGCGTACCAGCCGCGACGGTTGAGGATCGCCTGCCAGCGCTGGTGGTCCTCCTTGGTCAGCTTCTTGCCCAGTCGCACCTTGGCGGCGATGTCATCGGACAGTTCGTCCTTCAGGAAGGCCCGCACTTCCTCACGGAAGGCGAGTTCCTGCTCATTGAAGTGAATATTCATGGATTGGTCCCCCGTTGGTCATCTCCGCCTGGCCGCGCCTGGCGGCTGTCGCTGCCCCGGGCCAGGAAGGCCTCCACCTTGGCCTGGCGCTGCGGTGAGGCCAGACACTCGAGGAACAGCTCGCGTTCGCGGGCCAGCGCCTTGTCGAAGGGGTGAGTGATGGCGGCTTCGAGTGCCTCGATCGCCTTGAGCGGCGCCAGATCGCCGGACTCCGGCAACGCCAGTGCCGTGCGCTGACGGGCCAGCCAGTCGAGCGGGTCGTCGCTCGAGGAATGGAGCGAGCGCTCGCGGGTGGGCCGCACGCCCTGCCCCGCGAACTCGGCCGCCATGACGATACGCGCCTCCTCGGGGGTATGCCCCTGCTCGGCCACGGCATCCACCAGCCCCAGCTCGAGGGCGCGGTCGGTACCGATGGGCTCTCCGGAGAGGACCCGCTCGAGGGCGGCTTCCAGGCCGATCAGTCGCGGCAGGCGCTGCGTGCCGCCGGCGCCGGGGATCAACCCCAGCTTGACCTCAGGCAGGCCGAAGCGTGCCTCGGGCGCGGCTAGGCGATAGTGACAAGCCATCGCGAGCTCCAGCCCGCCCCCCAGGGCGACGCCGTGCATCCAGGCCACCACCGGCTTGGGCGAGCTCTCGATGGCCTCGATCACCTCCGGTAACAGCGGCGCTTGGGGAGCCTGGCCGAACTCCTTGATATCGGCACCGGCAGAGAAGCAGCGACCACCCGACTGCAGCAGAACCCACTCGATCCGAGAGTCTTCCAGCGCGGCAGCCAGTGCCTCCACCAGTCCAGATCGCACCGCCTGCCCCAGGGCGTTCACCGGGGGCTTGAAGATCGTGATCAGGCCACAGCGGCCCTCTCGAGTCAGGGTGACGGGGTTGCTCATGTGACGCTCTCTCCCGTGTTGTTGTCGTCAGCCACGCGGCTGGTGCAGCGATCTCGCCAGGCCGACTCACCGACAGCATTCATGACAATGAGATGTCACACCGCCTGCTGGATCACTGCGCCTGGTATGAATCCGAGTCTAGCCATACCCAAAATAAAAGACAATGTATTGACATAATTTTTATCCTGGCCTAGCTTCCATCTCAGGCGCACACCAACTCGCAGCGCCCTCGCAAGAGCGACTCACAACGAACAACGACTACGTTTCAGGAGATTGCATGCCAATCAAGACAAATCTGACACCAGAGCGCAGACACGCCATGGTCGAGGCGGGGGCCTGGAATGACATGATCATTACGGACTATCTGGACAAGGCGGTGGCCGAACACGCCGATCGTCCGGCCATAATCGGGTATCGCGTCTTCGAAGATGACCGGACCTCGCTCAGCTATGCCGAGCTCAACCGGATCGTGACGCGCATGGCGGCCGGCCTGGCCGGCCTGGGCGTAAAGAAGGGGGAGATCGTCTCGTGTCAGCTGCCCAACTGGTGGCAGATGACCGCCCTGCACCTGGCCTGCGTGCGCATCGGGGCGGTGCTCAACCCGCTGATGCCGATCTTCCGCGAGCACGAACTTCGCTACATGCTCGGCTTTGCCGAAAGCCGCGTGATGGTGATTCCCGACACCTATCGCCGCGTGGACTACCCCGCCATGCTCGACTATCTCCGCGATGAGCTGCCGGCGCTCGAGCATGTCCTGGTGATTGGTGGCAAGGGGGGCAACGCCTTCGAGAAGGTCCTGCTCGATCGCGCCTGGGAAGACGAGTGCGATGTCGACGCCCTGTTTGCCGAGCGCAAGGTCGGTGGCGATGACGTGGTCCAGCTGCTGTATACGTCAGGGACCACCGGCTCCCCCAAGGGCGTGCTGCATTCATCCAACACCCTGTTCAGCAATGTCCGTCCCTATGCCGAGCGGCTAGGCCTGAACAGTGATGACACCGTGCTCATGGCCTCGCCCATGGCTCACCAGACCGGCTTTCTCTATGGTCTGATGATGCCGATCTACCTGGGCACCACCGCCGTGCTTCAGGACACCTGGAACCCCGAATACGCCGTCACGGTGATCGCCGCCGAAAAGCCGACCTTTACCATGGCCTCGACCCCCTTCCTGTCGGATCTGATCGACCAGGCAGCTCAGCATGCCGATGCGCTGAATTCACTGCATACCTTCGTCGCTGCCGGCGCGCCCATTCCCAGCCCCCTGGTCGAGAAGGCCGCCCGGAGCCTTGAAACACGCATTATCTCGGCCTGGGGCATGACCGAAAATGGTGCCGTCACGGTCACCAGGCCCCAGGACGATATCTCTCGCTCCATCGAGAGTGATGGTGTCGCCCTTCCCTACGTCGAGGTGAGGGTCGTCGATATGGACGGCCATGCCCTTCCCCCCGGCGAGGAAGGGCCCCTGCTGATGAGAGGAGCCAGCCTCTTCCTTGGCTATCTGAAGAAGCCAGAACTCTATGAAGTCGACGAGGATGGCTGGTTCCCGACGGGTGACCTGGCCCGCATGGACAAGGACGGTTACATCCGCATTACCGGGCGCTCCAAGGACGTGGTGATTCGGGGAGGGGAAAACATTCCCGTGGTGGAAATCGAGAACCTTATCTACCAGCACCCGAAGATTCAGGCCCTGGCCCTGGTGGGCAAACCGGACCCCCGACTGGGTGAGCGACTTTGCGCCTATGTCACCCTCAAGGAGGGCGAGGACTCCCTGACCCTTGAGGAGGTGATCGACTTCCTGACCGAGCGCAAGGTGACGCGCCAGTTCCTGCCCGAGTTCCTGGAAGTGCTCGACGAACTGCCACGCACCCCCTCCGGCAAGATCCAGAAGTTCAAGCTGCGCGAAAAGGCCAGTCAGAACGGCTGAGCCCAATCCCTGCAAAAAGCTTAACCCCCAACTCCCGTGGAGAGACGACCATGAAAGGACTGAAGGACAGAACCGTGATCGTGACAGGCGGCGGCGGCGGCATCGGCCGCGCGGTATGCCAGCGCTTCGCCGAGCACGGCGCCAACGTCGCGGTGCTGGACCGTGACGAGGCCGCCGCCCAGGCCACCGTGGATGCCATCGGCGAGACCGACGGCCAGGCCAAGGCCTACGCCGCGGACATTACCGACTATGAGGCCATCGTCGCCACCGTGGCGCGCATCGAGCAGGACATGGGAAAGCCCACCGTGCTGGTCAACAACGCCGGCTTCGATCGCTTCATGCCGTTCCTCAAGACCGAGCCCTCCATGTGGGAGTCGCTGATCGCCGTCAACCTGACCGGTGCGCTCAACATGCACCACGTGGTGCTGCCGAAGATGGTCGAGGCCGGCGGCGGCCGGGTGATCAATATCGCCTCCGACGCGGCCCGGGTCGGCTCCTCCGGCGAGGCCGTCTACGCCGCCTGCAAGGCCGGCCTGATCGGCCTGAGCAAGACCCTGGCCCGCGAGCTCGCCAGCAAGAGCGTGACCTTCAACGTGGTCTGCCCCGGCCCCACCGATACCGCGCTGCTCAAGGGCGTGGCGGAAACCGCCCGCGACCCGGAGAAGCTGCTGGAAGCTTTCCGCAACGCCGTGCCCATGCGCCGCATCGGCCAGCCGGAGGACTATCCCGGCATCATCACCATGCTCGGCAGCGACGAGGCCAGCTTCATCACCGGCCAGGTGATCAGTGTATCCGGCGGCCTGACGATGGCCGGATAAGGCAATCCTCTTGCACTGCTGCGCTCGTGTTCCTTCGTGAAGAGATAGCCGCCAGCGGTGAGCGAAATTCAGTTTCAGGAGCTCAACAATGAACTACGAAGATATCCTCTATGACGTCACCGATGGTGTGGCCACCATCACCATCAACCGCGCAGACCGCTACAACGCCTTCCGCGGCCAGACCTGCATGGAACTGCTGGACGCCTTCAACCGCGCCGGCTGGGACAAGTCGATCGGCGTGATCGTGCTGACCGGCGCCGGCGACAAGGCCTTCTGCACCGGCGGCGACCAGGGCGCCCACGAGGGGCAGTACGACGGCCGCGGCATCATCGGCCTGCCGGTGGAGGAGCTGCAGACCCTGATCCGCCAGGTACCCAAGCCGGTCATCGCCCGGGTCAACGGCTTCGCCATCGGCGGCGGCCACGTGCTGCACGTGGTCTGTGACCTCTCCATCGCCTCCGAGACCGCCATCTTCGGCCAGGTCGGCCCCAAGGTCGGTTCGGTGGATCCCGGCTTCGGCACCGCCTACCTGGCGCGTGTCGTCGGCGAGAAGCGCGCCCGCGAGATCTGGTACCTGTGCCGCAAGTACAGCGCCCAGCAAGCCCTCGACTGGGGACTGGTCAACGCCGTGGTGCCGCCCGAGCAGCTCGACGAGGAAGTCCGCAAGTGGTGCGACGAGATCCTCGAGAAGAGCCCAACCGCACTCTCCATCGCCAAGCGCTCCTTCAACGCCGACAGCGAGAACATCGCCGGCATCGGGGCACTCGGCATGCAGACCCTCAGCCTCTACTACGAGACCGAGGAGTCGAAGGAAGGGGTCGCGGCCTTCAAGGAGAAGCGCAAGCCCGAGTTCCGCAAGTACTACAACAAGTGATGCCGGTTCGGCGTTGAAGGTTGTTAAGTGATGCCATCGGCCCCGGCGGGTCGATGGCACCCAGAAGAGGATGGAGACCGCCATGAACTTTGCCTTTACCGAACAGCAGGAGGCCATTCGCGAAAGCGTGGCCAAGCTGTCAGCCGACATGCTGGCACCCCGCTACCGAGCCCGTGAGCGGGAGGCGCGCATCGAGCGCGAGATCGTCGAGATGCTCGGCGAGATGGGCTGCCTGGGCGGCGAGCTGCCCGAGGAGTATGGCGGCAGCGGCCTGGACTGCGTGACCAGCGGCGTGATCGTCGAGGAGATCGCCCGTGGCGACTTCAATGTCGGCTACCTGCCGCTGCTCGCCTCGCTCAACGGTCAGATCATCGCCAGTCATGCGCGCCCGGAGCTGGCCCGAGAATGGCTTTCCGGCATCACCTCCGGCAAGAAGATCTGCTGCATCGCCCTGACCGAGCCCCACGGTGGTTCAGACGCCGCCAACCTCAAGCTGAAGGCGACCCGTGACGGCGAGAACTTCGTACTCAACGGGGAGAAGACCTCCATCTCCATGGCCGACCAGGCCGATGTCGCCGTGGTCTTCGCGCGCACCGGCACCCAGGAGCAGCGCGCCAGCGGCATCAGCGCCTTCCTGATCCCCATGGACCTCCCCGGCATCAGCACCAGCCGCTTCGAGGACTCCGGTCAGCGCGCCATTGGCCGCGGTTCGATTTTCTTCGACAATGTATCGGTGCCTGCGGACCACATGCTCGGCGACGAGGGTCAGGGCTTCAAGCAGGTGATGCAAGGCTTCGACTACAGCCGCGCGCTGATCGGCCTGCAGTGCCTGGCGGTGGCCCAGCAGTCGCTGGACGAGACCTGGCAGTGGCTCACCGAGCGCGAGGCCTTCGGCCAGCCGCTGGCGGCCTTCCAGGGCCTGACCCACCCTCTCGCCGAATACCAGACCTATGTCCAGGCCGCCCGCATGCAGTGCTACTATGCGCTGTGGCTGAAGGACAACGGCCGCCCCCACACCACCGAGGCCGCGATGACCAAGTGGTGGGGGCCGAAGCTGGCCTTCGACGTGATCAAGCAGTGCCTGCTGGCCCACGGCCACACCGGCTGGGGTGAGGACCTGCCCTTCTCGCAGCGCATGCGCGATGTGCTGGGCCTGCAGATCGGCGATGGCACCGCCCAGATCATGAAGAACATCATCGCGCGTCAGTCGGTACCCCGGTAGATGCCATCACCGAGACCAAATGGTAAGCGGCGCCGCTTTCGGACACAGGAGTGCTCTCGATGACCCAGGACGACAAAAGCGTCGCCAACCGCCTCTTCTTCCGGCTCTTCCAGGCCAGCAATATCCTGCAGAAGCAGACGGCAAGCGCCGTGGGTCTGACCACGGTGCAATGGGCGGTACTGGGGGCGCTGTCTCGCCGCGGCTACGAGAACGGTATCGCCTTCAACGACCTGCTCGAGTACCTGATCGTCAGCCGCCAGAACCTGGATGGCGTCCTCAAGCGCCTGGAGCGCGAGGAGTACGTACGGCGGATCCCTCACCCGGACGATGGCCGAGCACGGCTGATCCAGCTCACCGAACAGGGCAGGGAGTACTGGAAGAGCCTTCAGCCGAAGATCCATGACTTCTATGCCCAGGGCCTCGAGAGCCTGAGCTTCGACGAGACGGTCAGCCTGCTCCACTACCTCAACAAGTTCCAGCGGGACCTGCAGCAGATCGAGCCGATGTCCGACTCGGGAGAGGCCACACCCGCCCGTGGTCGCGCCGCTTTCGGGGGCTGACCCCAGGGCAACAGGCATAGCTGGAAAGCGAGTGCAACGAGTGGGGGGACGACATGCGTTCCGCGCATGCCGCTGCCCCTTCGATGTCGGCTTACGCTGCAACAGAAGACTGAACATACAGCTATGCAGCAGGGGCACGACCTGGCGGTCGTGCCCGACCACCGCCTCAGGCGACGGTGACCTCCGACGACAGCGGCGGGGGCGGCCGAGGCTGGGTCGCGGCCGGGACAAGAATAGCGTGCTAACATGCTCGCCTTCTGCTGTCGCGACTCACGAGGCGTCCCATGCCCGCACTGCGCGGTTTCCTCTGGCTGATCGGCTTCCTGCTGCTCGGCAAGGTACTGATCACCCTTACCGGCCTGCCGGTCTCCGCCGGCGTCGCCGGCATGCTGCTGCTGACGGCCTGGCTTGTTCTCCACGGCGGCGGCTTCGACGCAATCGCCGCCGCGGCCCGGCCGCTGATCGCCGCCCTGGCGCTGCTGATCATGCCCGGGGTGGTGGGCATCTTCTTCATGCTCGACGAGCTGGCCGGGCAGCTGGTGGCCATCCTCGCCGCCCTGCTGCTGGGTACCCTGCTGAGTGTCTTCACCACCCTTTGGCTGCTGCGCCGACTGGTCGGCGATGGCGATGCGGGCACCCGGGAGGCGATCAATGAGTGATCTGATCACGCACCTGATGGCCAATCCCCTCGCCGCCGTGGCGCTGACCCTGGCCGCCTACTTCGCCGGCGAGCGCCTGTTCCGTGCCGTCCGGGCCCCCGCCTGGTGCCCACCGATCCTGGTCGCTGCCCTGCTGCTGGCTGCCGCGCTGTGGCTGCTCGGCATCGACTACGCCGACTACCACACGGGAGCAGGCTGGCTGATGCTGCTGCTGGGTCCGGCCACGGTGGCGCTGGGCCTGCCGCTCTACCAGCAGATGGGGCATATCCGTGCGCTATGGCGGCCGCTGCTGCTGTGCCTGCCCATCGCCGCCGGCATGGCCGCCCTCTACGCGGTGGGTATCGCCTGGCTGCTGGGCGCGCCACCCGAGATCCTCGCCTCGCTGGCTCCCAAGTCGGTCACCGCGCCCATCGCCATCGGTATCACCGAACGGCTCGGGGGCTCGGTGGCGCTGATGATGGGCGGCCTGCTGGTCACCGGCGTGGCAGCCATCGGCTGCGTCGGCCTGGTGGCACGCTGGCTCGACATCCGCGACGAGCGCCTGCTGGGCCTGGCACTGGGCATCAATGGCCACGCCCTGGGCACGGTGCGCGCCTTCGAGATCGGCCCCACCGCCGGTGCCTTCGCCTCGCTGGGCATGAGCCTCACCGGCATCCTCACCGCCCTGCTGCTGCCGCTGGCCTGGCACCTGCCGGGACTCGTCGGCTGAAATACGCTAGAATCGTCGCTCCTCGATGACCGCAGAAGAGACGCCCAGCGCCATGGCCCATCGCATCGCCATCAACGGTTACGGCCGCATCGGCCAGTGCGTGCTGCGCGCCCTGATCGAGCAACAAAGAGCCGAGCGGCAGAAGGACTCACCCGCCCTCGAGATCGTGGCGATCAACGAGCTCTCCGACCTGGCCACCATCGCCTACCTGACCCGCTACGACACCACCCATGGCCGCTTCCCCGGCGAGGTGAGTGCCCGCGACGGCCAGCTGGTGGTCGATGACCGGGCGATTCGCGTGCTCAGCGAACCCGACCCCGACCGCCTGCCCTGGGCGGAGCTCGGCATCGATCTGGTGCTGGAGTGTTCCGGCAGTTTCAAGGAGCGTGCCACCGCCGAGCGCCACCTGGCCGCCGGCGCCGGCCGCCTGCTGTTCTCCCAGCCGGCGGAAGCTGATGTCGACGCCACCATCGTCAGCGGTATCAATGACCACGAACTGGCGCCGACTCAACGCATCGTCTCGGCGGCCTCCTGCACCACCAACTGCCTGGTGCCGGTACTCACCGTGCTCGACGAGGCGCTGGGCATCGAGCACGGCGTCACCACCACCATCCACTCGGCGATGAACGACCAGCCGGTGATCGACGCCTACCACCAGACCGACCTGCGCCTGACCCGCTCGGCGATGCACTCCATCGTGCCGGTGGATACCGGCCTGGCGCGCGGCATCAACCGCCTGATGCCCCATTTGGCCGGACGCTTCGAGTGTCTGCACGTGCGCGTGCCGACCATCAACGTCTCGGTGATGGACCTGGCCATCACGGTGCGCCGCGATACCAGCGCCGCCGAGGTCAACGCCCTGCTCGCCGAGGCCAGCCGCGGACGCCTGGCCGGGCTGCTGGGCTACACCGAGGAGCCCATGGCCTCGGTCGACTTCAACCACGATCCGCGCTCCGGTATCGTGGACGCCACCCAGACCCGGGTGGCCGGCGGCCACCTGATCAAGCTGCTGTGCTGGTTCGACAACGAGTGGGGCTTCGCCAACCGTATGCTCGACGTCGCCCGGCGCCTGGCCGCCATGCCCCTCGACACCCCCTGATCCCCTTCCGGTTTCCCCAAGATGAGGAACACGCCCCGATGAACGTGCGCAAGATGACCGACCTCGACCTCAGCGGAAAGCGCGTGCTGATCCGCGAGGACCTCAACGTGCCCGTCAAGCATGGCAAGGTGACCAGCGACGCCCGCCTGCGCGCGGCCCTGCCCTCCATCCAGGCCGCCCTGGATGGCGGCGCCCGGGTGCTGCTGATGAGCCACCTGGGGCGTCCCACCGAGGGCGAGCCCGCCGAGGAGTTCTCCCTGGCCCCGGTCGCCACGCACCTCGGCGAGCTGCTGGGCCGTCCGGTGCGCCTGGTCAAGGAGTACCTGGAGGGCGAGGTCGCCAGCGAGGATGGCGAGGTGGTACTGCTCGAGAACGTGCGCTTCAACCGCGGCGAGAAGAAGGACGACGCGGCCCTCGCGAAGCAGTATGCCGCGCTCTGCGACGTCTACGTGATGGATGCCTTCGGCACCGCCCACCGCGCCCAGGCCTCCACCCACGGCGTGGCGCGCTTCGCCCCCGTGGCCTGCGCCGGCCCGCTGCTGGCCGCCGAACTCGACGCCCTGGAGAAGGCGCTGGCGACCCCGGCGCGTCCCATGGCGGCCATCGTCGGCGGCTCCAAGGTCTCCACCAAGCTGGAGGTGCTCAACGCCCTCTCCGAGAAGTGCGACCAGCTGATCGTCGGCGGCGGCATCGCCAACACCTTCATCGCTGCGGCGGGCCACAACGTCGGCAAGTCACTGCATGAAGCCGACCTGGTCGACCAGGCGAAGGCGCTGATGGCGAAGGTCGAGATCCCGCTCCCCTCCGACGTGGTGGTGGCCACCGAGTTCTCGGAGTCCGCCGAGGCGGTGATCAAGCCCGTGGATCAGGTGGCTGATGACGAGATGATCCTCGATATCGGCCCCGAAAGCGCGGCGCGCCTGGCAGCCATGCTCAAGGACGCCGGCACCATCCTGTGGAACGGCCCGGTGGGCGTGTTCGAGATCGACCAGTTCGGCCACGGCACCGAGGTGATCGCCCGCGCCATCGCCGAGAGCCCGGCCTTCTCCATCGCCGGCGGCGGCGACACCCTGGCGGCCATCGACAAGTACGGCATCGCCGAGCAGGTCTCCTACATCTCCACCGGCGGCGGTGCCTTCCTCGAATACGTCGAGGGCAAGACCCTGCCGGCGGTGGCCGCCCTGGAAGCCGCCGCGGCCCAGGCCTGATAGACTAGACGAACCCCGATCACGACTCTCCACGCGGCGGCGCCACACGGTGCCGCCGCCACCACGAACGACAGGTGAGAACATGGCACTGATCAGCATGCGCCAGCTGCTGGACCACGCCGCCGAACATGGCTACGGCGTGCCGGCCTTCAACGTCAACAACCTCGAGCAGATGCGCGCCATCATGGAGGCCGCGGATCGCACCGACTCCCCGGTGATCGTCCAGGCCTCCGCCGGTGCCCGCAAGTACGCCGGCGCCCCCTTCCTGCGCCACCTGATCCTGGCCGCGGTGGAGGAGTTCCCGCATATCCCGGTGGTCATGCACCAGGACCACGGCACCAGCCCCGGGGTGTGCCAGCGCTCCATCCAGCTGGGCTTCTCCTCGGTGATGATGGACGGCTCGCTGGGCGAGGATGGCAAGACCCCGACCAGCTACGAGTACAACGTCGACGTCACCCGCCGCACCGTGGAGATGGCCCACGCTTGTGGCGTCTCCGTGGAGGGCGAGCTGGGCTGCCTGGGTAGCCTGGAAACCGGCATGGCCGGTGAGGAAGACGGCATCGGTGCCGAGGGCAAGCTGGACATGGAGCAGCTGCTCACCGACCCCGAGGAGGCCGCCGACTTCGTCAAGGCCACCGGTGTGGACGCCCTGGCCATCGCCATCGGCACCAGCCACGGCGCCTACAAGTTCACCCGGCCGCCCACCGGCGACACCCTCTCCATCCAGCGCATCAAGGAGATCCACGCCCGCATCCCCGACACCCACCTGGTGATGCACGGCTCCTCATCGGTGCCCCAGGAGTGGCTCGAGGTGATCAACGCCCACGGCGGCGAGATCCCCGAGACCTACGGCGTGCCCGTCGAGGAGATCATCGAGGGCATCAAGCACGGGGTACGCAAGGTCAATATCGACACCGACCTGCGCCTGGCCTCCACCGGTGCGGTGCGCCGCTTCCTGGCCGAGAACCCCAGCGAGTTCGACCCGCGCAAGTTCCTCAAGGAGACCGTCTCCGCCATGCGTGACCTGTGCATCGACCGCTACGAGGCCTTCGGCACCGCCGGCAACGCCTCGAAGATCAAGCCGATCAACCTGGAGGCGATGTTCGAGCGCTACGCGAGCGGTGAGCTGGACCCCAAGGTCCGCTGATCCTCCTGTCTCGAGATGAACGGGCGGCCTGCGGGCCGCCCGTTCGCATGCGAGAGCCACCACGGCCAACACGCACGCCCACCGACATGCGCGCCCGAAACACACCCTCCGCCATGACGACTTCGAAAACAGTGTTCACAAAGTCCGCGATCTCGGCTTACACTGATAGACAGCAATGACGCAACCTGGCCAAACCCGTGAGGATTGGTGATGCCACGCCCCCTCTGCCTGCTCTTCGATTGTGACGGTACCCTGGTCGACAGCGAGCCGCTGCTCGCCGACGAGATGGCGACCGCACTCAACGCCGTGGGCCTGCCGTTCCAGGCCACCGACTATGTCGGCGAATTTCGTGGGGCACGCTTCCGACGCATCGTTGCCGAGCTGGAGGGCCGCCATGGTCGCGTCGATCCCGCGGCACTGGAGCCGCTGGAACGCAACATGCGCGCCAACCTCAACCGGCGCCTGGCCACCGAACTCACCCCCATCGAGGGCGCCACCGAGGCGCTGGCGGCCCTGTCCGCCTTTCCCATGGGCGTGGTCTCCAACGGTCCTGAGAACAAGATCCGTACCTCGCTGGTCGCCACCGGCCTGGATACCCTGTTCGGCGACCACCTGTTCAGCGCCTACACCGCCAACTGCTGGAAGCCCGACCCCTGCCTCTACGCCCATGCGGCACAGCAGATGGGCTACCCACCGCAGCACTGCCTGGCCATCGAGGATTCGGTGGTCGGCGTCAAGGCGGCCCTCGGTGCCGGTATGCTGGTGGTCCACCTCAACCGCTACCCGGACGTCGAGCAGACCCCGGAGGGCGCGATCATGATCACCAACATGTTCCAGCTGCCCACCGTGGTCAGCCGCCTCGCCCGAGACCTCTCGCCCCGCGCCATCGCCCGCTGAACCAGGCCGCTGAGTCGGCGCGCCCCCATGCAAGCGGCGTCCACAGCCGCTATCATCCCGGCATCTTCTCTTCATCCTTTCCGGGAGTCCTCCCCATGCCATCACTCCAGGACCAGCTGCGCGGCCTCGTCTACTCCACCGAGCACGGCGCGACCTGCCCCGACTGTCGCCAGCCCGTCGCCGAGTGCCGCTGCGCCGAACAGGCCGAGCAGGCACGCCTCGCCGCGCTCGATGGCGTCGTGCGTATCCGCCGCGAGACCAGCGGCCGCAAGGGCAAGGGCGTCACCACCATCGACGGCGTGCCGCTGACCGAGGCCGAACTCAAGACGCTGGCCAAGGCGCTGAAGAAGCGTTGCGGCACCGGCGGCGCCGTCAAGGAGGGGGTGATCGAGATCCAGGGCGACCACCGCGAGGTACTCAAGGCAGAACTCGAGTCCCGCGGCTACACGGTCAAGCTGGCCGGCGGCTGAGGCGGGCCTCCAGCCGCTCGACCAGCGCACCCAGCGAGGTCTCCAGCGGTGCCGTCACCTTGAGCGAATAGAGCGCGTCGGCGCGGGTGCGCCCCAGATTGAGGCAGGCGATGGGCTTGTCGTCGCGGGCCGCGGCCCGCGCGAAGCGGAAACCCGAATAGACCATCAAGGAGGAGCCCACCACCAGCAGGGCATCGCACTCCTCGACCAGGGCGAAGGCGCGCTCGACCACGCTACCCGGCACGCTGTCACCGAAGAACACCACGTCGGGCTTCCAGATGCCGTCGCCGCAGCGCGAGCAGTCGGGCACCCGAAACGCGGAGAAATCCGCCTCCAGGTCGGCGTCGCCATCGGGCGCCGCGGCGGCACCGGTGGTCGCCCAGCGCGGATTGAGCGCCTCGAGTTCGGCATGCAGGGCATGGCGCATGCGACTGGCGCCGCAGCTCATGCAACGCACCCGATCGGCGCGGCCGTGCAGGTCGATGACTCGCCGCGAGCCGGCCCGCTGGTGCAGGCCATCCACGTTCTGGGTGATCACCCCGCGCACATGGCCCAGCGCCTCGAGCCTGGCCAGGGCAAGATGCGCCGCGTTGGGTCGCGCCTCACCCAGGGTGCGAAAGCCCACCAGGGCACGTGCCCAGTAGCGCTGCCGGGCGGCGTGACTGCCCATGAACTGGCGATGCTGCATGGGCGGCGAGCGCTTCCACTCGCCGGCATCGTCGCGGTAATCGGGAATGCCGCTGGCGGTGCTGATCCCGGCACCGCCGAGAACCGCCAGTCGCGGATGGCGCACGACGAACTCGACGAGCGCCTCCAGGTCCGCCTCACTTTCATCGAGTACCGGTGGTGCTGCTGGTGCTGCCGTCATACTGCTGCCTCGCTGCCTGCGCCGAACAGAGCATGGCCCCGGAGGGGGCGGGTTGTCTAGAATGGGGCTCTCGACCCCGGCATCCCACCCGATGGGCAAGGAATCCCGATGGCCTGGCTGGAATACCTGCTCCCCCTGATCTTCCTGTTCCCCCTCGCCGCCATGGGGGTGATCGTGGTGGCGCTGCGCAACCTGCATGATGCTCGGGTGCGCTCCCCCTTCGACGCCCAGCCGCTGCGCGAACCCGGGCAGCACCTGCGCGACCGCCTCGACGACGCCTTCGCCGGACTCTATCTGAATGGCGCCCTGGGTCCTCTTGTCACCCTGGTACCGCTGGTCTACGGCATGGGCCGCATGCTGTTCTCCGTGGAGCAGCACTGGGTGGAGTGGGCGTTCTACGGTGCGCTGAGCACCCTGCTGGTACTCGCCTACAGCTTCCGACTGATGCGCGACTTCCAGCGCATCAGTCGGCTCAAGCTGGGCCTGGCCTGCGAGCTGGCGGTGGGTCAGGAACTCGAACGGCTGGTACGCCCCGAGGCCCACCCCTTCTACGTCTTCCACGACGTGCCGGCGGCAGGCACGCGGATCGATCACGTGGTGGTCACGCCCTGCGGGGTCTTCGTGGTGGAGACCCGCGCCCGCACTCGCCCCTTCGCGCCTTCCGGTGAAGAGCTCGACCGGCTGGTGGTGGAGAAGGCGCGGCTGCGCTTCCCGGGCTGGAGCGAGCGCAAGCCGCTGGCCAGGACCCGCGAGCTGGCGCGCTGGATGGCCGAGTGGCTGAGCTCACGCACCGGCCGCACGGTGCCGGTGATGGGCGTGCTGACCCTCCCCGGCTGGAAGGTGGAGGCTGACCAGGGGCCGGATGACCTGCTGGTGGACAGCGGCGACGACCTGGCCAGCCGCCTGGCCGAGCTGTGCCCCGGCGAGTTCGATGCCGCCACCCACGACGCCGTCATCGCCACCCTGCTCGAGCATGCCGGTGCCAGCCGGGCCCCGGGCGACTAGCCCAACCGGTATTGCCAGCTGAGCCAACTCAATCGCCACGCAGGCGGCCGCCCATCTCCTGGGCCAGGTCCACGGCGTAGTGGTCGGTCATGCCGCCGATGAAGTCGAGCATGCGCCGGTAGCTGTCGTAGAGGCTCCAGGAGGGACGCGGGGTATTCTCGCCGATCAGCGCCAGCACCCGCTGGTGCTTGAAGGTGGAGTGACCGGTGTGATGCAGCTCATGGGCCGCGCCGATAAAGGCCTCGAGCAGGATGCCCAGGGTGGTATAGGCGCCGATCTCCAGCTTGGCCTTGCGCTCGTTCTGGAAGATGCGCTCCCGGGCCAGCTGCTTGGCCGCCTTTACCCCCCAGTCCAGGTCGGGATGACACAGCTCCAGCAGGTCCGACTTCAGCCGCCCGGCCAACAACTCCGCCTCGTGCTGCACGAACACCGCCCCCACGTCGTTCACCGCACGCTCCATGGCCGCACCGCGCAGGGCGGCAATGCGCCGCCGCTGGGAGACCCCCTGGCGCTGCATCGCGGTGTAGTCGCCGGGGGCGCCGCCGGCGATCTGGATCAGGATCTCGGCGACCTCGTCATAGCGCAGGATGCCCATCTCCAGGCCATCTTCCAGGTCGAGCAGCGCATAGCAGATGTCGTCGGCGGCCTCCACCAGCCAGGCCAGCGGATGACGGCACCAGCGCCCCTCTCCCCTGGGCAGCAGCCCCAGCCGCTCGACCACCTCGATCAGCAACTCGCGCTCGCTCTGGTAGCAGCCGAACTTGCCCGCCGCGCCGCCGTGCTCCACGGTCCAGGGATACTTGAGCAGGGTGCCCAGGGTCGCCGTGGTCAGGCGCATGCCGCCGCGGAACTGGTTGTACTCGATCTGGGTGACCACCCGGAAGCCCTGGGCGTTGCCCTCGTAGGTGAGCAGGTCCTCCCGCTCCAGGGGCGAGAGTCCCTCGAGCAGGCCCTTGCCATCACTCTCGGCGCGCTTGAACCAGTCGCGGATGGCGTACTCGCCGGCATGCCCGAAGGGCGGATTGCCGATATCGTGGCCGAGGCAAGCGGCCTGAACGATCACCCCCAGGTCGGCCGGGGTGATCCAGCCGGGCAGACGGCCACTCAGCCGCTCACCGACGATCATGCCCAGCGAACGCCCCACGCACCCCACCTCCAGAGAGTGGGTCAGGCGGGTATGGATATGGTCATTGTCGGTCAGCGGATGCACCTGGGTCTTGCGTCCCAGGCGCCGGAAGGAACCGGCGAAGACGATGCGGTCGTGATCCTTGTGGAAGGGGCTGCGGCCGATCTCGTCACGGCCGTTACCGGGGCGCTCGCCGCGCCGGTCATGCAGGCGGCTCGGATCCAGCAGCCGCTCCCAGCTCATCTGCGTCATGGGCATCTCTCCTTGAGGCCCCATTCTGGCAGCCCCCGACGCCCCCGCCCAGCCCCGGCAAACGGAGTAGACCCACGCTGCCGCTTGCCGGACAACTGAATAAGGACTAAATTCAGTCCATATACCCATGCGGAACCGAACGCCATGAAGTACTCAGAGAACATCAAGCCCATCAGCTATCTGAAGGCCCATGCCGCCGAGGTTTCCCGCTCGCTCAACGAGCTGCGCGAGCCCATGGTGATCACACAGAACGGCGAGGCCAGAATGGTCGTGCAGGACATCCGTAGTTATGAGCAGACCCAGGAAACCCTGGCACTGCTCAAGATCCTGGCGCTGGGCAGCCAGCAGGTTGAACAGGGCAAGACCCTGGATGCCGCCGAGGCCTTCCAGCGGCTGCGCCGCCAGGATCGCTGACCGTGGCGCTGCGGGTCGAGCTCACGGCCTCGGCCTTCGAGGACCTTCGCGAGCTCCACGACTTCATTACCGAAGACTCGCCCCCTGCGGCCGAGCAGCTGCTCGCCGCCATCGAGGCGCGCATCATGTCGCTGGGGGAGTTTCCCGAGCGTGGCAGCCACCCCCGGGAGCTGCTGGAGCTGGGCATCCGGGAGTATCGCCAGGTCATCGAACCGCCGGTGCGCATCCTCTACCGCCAGCATGACGAACGCCTCATCGTCTATCTGATCGCCCATAGCCGCCGTGACATGCAGCGGCTGCTGGCTCGGCGACTGCTCGGTTAGCTTCCTCTCATGACTGCTTGGCGACCAGCCTACTCCCCATCGGCCAGCGCCGGTAACAGGACCTTGAGCTTGCGGGTGAGGGTGTTGCGCCCCCAACCCAGCAGTTCGGCGGCTTCCCCCTTGCGCCCCCCGGTGTGGCGCAGGGCGGTCTCGATCAGGATCTTCTCGAAGTCAGGAACCGCCTCCTCCAGCAGGTGGGTGTGGCCGGCCGCCAGGGCGCGGTCGGCCCAGTCGCGGAAGGCCACCCGCCAGTCGCTGCTGGCGACCAGCCCCTCGTCGCTCGCCTGGCGCAGCTCTGGCGGCAGGTCCTCCACCAGGACCTCGCGCCCCGAGGCCATCACCGTCAGCCAGCGGCAGGCGTTCTCCAGCTGGCGTACGTTGCCGGGCCAGGGCAGCCGGGTGAGGTGGCGCTCCGCCTCGGGGGTGAGCACCTTGACATCGGTGGCGAGCTCCTTGGCCGCCTCGGCCAGGAAGTGGCGGGTCAGCCGCGGGATATCCTCGCGCCGCTCGGAAAGCCTGGGCAGGTGCACGCGAATCACGTTGAGGCGGTGGAAGAGGTCCTCGCGGAAGCGACCATCCTCCACCAGCCGCTCCAGGTCCTGGTGGGTGGCGGCGATGATGCGCACATCCACCTTCACCGGGGTGTGGCCGCCCACCCGGTAGAACTCCCCGTCGGCCAGCACCCGCAGCAGGCGGGTCTGGGTCTCCGCCGGCATGTCGCCGATCTCGTCGAGGAAAAGGGTGCCGCCGTTGGCCTGCTCGAAGCGCCCCTGGCGGCTTGCCGTGGCCCCGGTGAAGGCGCCCTTCTCGTGGCCGAACAGCTCCGACTCGATCAGATCCCTGGGAATCGCCGCCATGTTGAGGGCGATGAAGGGCTTGCCGGTGCGCGGGCTGTGCTGGTGCAGGGCCCGTGCGACCCGCTCCTTGCCGGTGCCGGATTCGCCGTTGATCAGCACCGTGATATGCGAATGCGAGAGCCGGCCGATGGCGCGAAACACCTCCTGCATCGCCGGCGCCTCACCGATGATCTCGGCATCCAGTCCCTCGGGCACGCTGATCGGGCGCCGGCGCTCCCGAGCGTGGGCCACGGCACGGCGCACCAGGGCCAGCGCCTCGTCGACGTCGAAGGGCTTGGGCAGGTACTCGAAGGCGCCGCCCTGGTACGAGGCCACGGCGCTGTCCAGGTCGGAGTGGGCGGTCATCACGATCACCGGCAGCTCCGGGTGGGCCTCGCGCACCTTGGCCATCAGGTCGAGGCCGTCGATGCCCGGCATGCGGATATCGGTGACCAGCACGTCGGGCGGGTCGGCCAGCAGCCGTTCGAGGGCGGTGTCGCCGCGCTCGATGCACTCCACCTCGAGGTCGGGCTGGGCCAGGGCGCGCTCCAGCACCCAGCGAATGGCGCGATCGTCGTCGACGACCGCCACGCGTGCGACATCATTCATGGCGCGTCTCCAGGGGAATCAGCAGTCGGAATTCGGTATGGCCCGGCACGGAATCGCACTCGATCAATCCCTGGTGCTGGTGCAGGATGCCTTGTGCAATGGAGAGTCCCAGGCCGCTGCCGTCGGCACGACCCGAAACCATGGGGTAGAAGAGCGTCTCCTGCAGCGCCTCGGGAATACCCGGCCCGTTGTCGAGGATCGCCACCTCGCACACCAGGCGGTGGCGCTCAGCGCCCAGGGTGAACTGGCGACGCGCCCGGGTGCGCAGCACCAGGCGCGGCTCGGGGGTGGCCGCCTCGTGCATCGCCTCCACGGCGTTGCGTGCCACATTGAGTACCGCCTGGATCATCTGCGCCTCGTCGCCGGCGAGATCCGGCAGGCTGGGGTCGTAGTCGCGTTCGATGCTCACCCCGGGGTGCTCGGCGAGCACCAGGGTGCGCACCCGCTCCAGCACCTTGTGGACATTGAGTGGCTGATGGCGCGTCACCCGGTTGGGACCCAGCATGGAATCCACCAGGTCGCGCAGGCGATCCACCTCCTCGATGATGATGCGGGTGAATTCGCGATGCGCCGGGTTCTCCAGATCGCGCTCCAGCAGTTGGGCCGCGCCGCGGATGCCGCCCAGCGGGTTCTTGACCTCGTGGGCCAGGCCCCGAGTCAGCACCTTGACGGTCTCCTGGCGAGTCATCAGCGCCTCCTCCCGGGAGATGCGAATCAGCCGGTCGCGGGGCTCAACCTCCAGTAACAGTTCATCGCGGGAGAGCGGGGTGGCGGTATAGTCCACGGTCAGCGGCTCACCGCCCAGCATCACCAAACGCGCCTCGCGGCGGGTGAAGGGATGGCAGGCCTCCAGCGCCTTGGTCAGCACCGCTACCATCCCGTCCTCCTGCTCCATCAGCGAGCACAGTGCCACTCCCTGCACGCGGCTCAGGCTCACCGAGAGCAACGCCTCGGCGGCGGGATTCATCCACGCCACCCTGAGCTCGCCATCCAGCTGCAGCACGGCGGTGGAGAGGTGTTCCATCAGGCGTTGGTACATCGAAGCAGCCATATCGGGTCCGGGTATACTTGCTCTGGAGAGGGAAGCTGCAAGAAACGGGCCAGGACGCCGAAGCCCATGACAGCACGCCCTGCAACGTCTAACGGTGCAATACATGCACCAAAATAGTGCACAAGGGAGATGCCTGCACCATCTCCGGACTCGAACCGGATCAAGGCACCGAGAGCGTTTGCCGTTCGGCGCGGCGGCGCTGCACCGGCTCATCCTCGGGCAGGCGTCGAGAGGGAGCGTCAGACGGAGGCGGCTGGTAGGGCGGATACTCGGAATGAGGAGGCCAGTGCCCGCCATGTGGTGGGCGACAGGGCCTGGGGCTGCCGTCCGGGCACCACGGCCAGGGTGCCCAGCGAGGGGGAAGCTAACCGGCTGGCTGGCGATTCACGTTGGCACGCAGCACATAGATGGTCACCGGCGAGGTGCGGTGGCGCACCTCGCCGCCGGCATCCAGCAGCTCGGCCTGCAGCACATGCTCCCCGGGGTTCATGTTGGGCACCATGAACGCCGAGGTGTGCATCGCCGACTGGCTGACCTGGCCATCCACCAGCAGCCTGACGCGATGGTCCTCGCGCAGGCCAGGCTCGATCCCCAGATCCACGGCGATGTTGCCGGCCGCTCCCACCGGGAAGGCCTGCTCGTGGGTCGGCGAGACGATGCGAAAGCTGTCGTAGGGCATGAACGGCTGCCCCGGCGAGGCCGCCGGGGCACTCTCGAGACGCGGCGCGGCCTGACCGGTGCGCACCTCGCCACTGGACGGCACTACCGTGACCGGCGCCAGCTCCACCTGCTCGCCACCACGGTCGGGGTTGTCGGTGAACACCACATTGCCCTGGGCATCCGTGGTGCGGTAGATCTTCTGGGCCTCGGCGGCCACGCCGAAGGTCATGACCAGCACCAGCGTCAGCACTGCCTTGTTCATGGATCGCCCCTTGCTTGTCGCTGCGTGAGCCAGGATGGCTCGGCATCATCACTCTGCGTTGGAAAGTGTAGAGAAGAAAGGGGTTCCGCCGGAAGCGGAACCCCTTTGCTGGTTCAACGAGTGCTGGTTCAACGTGACGCGCCGCCCGCCGGGGCGGCGACGATCATCAGCAGCTGTAGTACATGTCGAACTCGACCGGGTGCGTGGCCATGCGCATGCGGTCAACGTCTTCCATCTTCAGCTCGATGTAGGCGTCGATCATGTCGTCGGTGAACACGCCACCCTCGGTCAGGAAGGCACGATCCTTGTCCAGCGCCTCCAGTGCCTGGTCGAGGCTGTGCGCCACGGTCGGCACCTTCTTGCCCTCTTCCGGCGGCAGGTCATAGAGGTTCTTGTCCATGGCATCGCCGGGGTGGATCTTGTTCTTGATGCCGTCGATGCCGGCCATCAGCATCGCCGCGAAGCACAGGTAGGGGTTGGCGGTCGGGTCGGGGAAACGCAGCTCGACGCGCTTGCCCTTGGGGCTCGCGGTGTAGGGGATACGGATGGAGGCCGAACGGTTGCGAGCCGAGTAGGCCAGCATCACCGGCGCCTCGAAGCCCGGCACCAGACGCTTGTAGGAGTTGGTGGAGGCGTTGGCGAAGGCGTTCAGGGCACGCGCGTGCTTGATGATGCCGCCGATGTAGTAGATGGCCATCTCGGAGAGGCCAGCGTACTCGTCACCCGCGAACTGGTTGGTGCCCTCCTTCCAGAAGGACTGGTGCACGTGCATGCCGCTGCCGTTGTCGCCGACAAGCGGCTTGGGCATGAAGGTAGCGGTCTTGCCGTAGGCGTGAGCCACGTTGTGGATCACGTACTTCATCTCCTGGACCTCGTCGGCCTTCTTGACCAGGGTGTTGAACTTGACCCCGATCTCGTTCTGGCCGGCGTTGGCCACCTCGTGGTGGTGCACCTCGACGCTCTGGCCGATCGCCTCCAGGGTGTTGCACATGGCGCCGCGGATGTCGTGGAAGCTGTCTACTGGGGGCACCGGGAAGTAGCCACCCTTGACGCGCGGACGGTGGGCCAGGTTGCCGCCCTCGATGGGTCGATCGGTGGCCCAGGCGCCCTCCTCGGAGGAGATCTTGTACATGGCGCCTTCGATATCGGACTTCCAGTGCACCTCATCGAAGATGAAGAACTCGGGCTCCGGGCCGAAGAAGGCGGTGTCGCCCAGGCCGGTGGACTGCAGGTAGGCCTCGGCGCGCTTGGCGATGGAGCGCGGATCGCGATCATAGCCCTGCATGGTGGCCGGCTCGATGATGTCGCAGCGCAGCACCAGGGTGGAATCCTCGGTGAAGGGATCCAGGAAGGCGGTACCATCCTCCGGGCGCAGGATCATGTCGGATTCGTTGATGCCCTTCCAGCCGGAGATGGAAGAGCCGTCGAACATCTGTCCGTTCTCGAAGAACTCCTCATCCACTTCCCGGGCGGGGATGGTGACGTGCTGCTCCTTGCCGATGGTATCGGTGAAGCGCAGGTCGACCCACTTGACGTCATGTTCTTCGATCAGGGCGAGCGTCTTGGCAGACATGGTGTCCTCCGGTTGAGCATGGCTCGATGGTTGAGGTGATTCAGGCATCACGATGCTGGAACCCCAGCAAGCTGTTGTAGCACGCCGCAGGCACACTGCCCACGACGGCCCGGCATCCCGGGCGCTGACCATAACAATGCAGGCAGCGTGCCAACCCTGCACTCCATGCTCGCATGTATTCCGCAACCCATTGAATAAATTATCTATTACCCGAGATGCCGGCTGCACTCCAATGACGCACCGGCTCGCTGGTCGAGATCGCCTGACATAAACCGCACCACAACGGTGCAAAACCCGGGCAGTACGCACCATCACGAACCACCAGCCAGTGTCGGCAACGCGCCTTTGATACATTCAATAACTTCACGCTACACTTAATTACAACACTCCCCGCCGGCCGCGTCTCCTGGCCGCCACACGGAGCCTCCTCCTGGCCTCGGAGAGCTTATGGCCGCTCCTCACGGCACTCTACTGATCGATGCACGCAGTGCCGGCGCCAGGCTACCCCGAGAACTGGCACTGGTGGCCAGCCTCGCCGTCGACCAATCCTTCGAGCTCGTTGTTGTCGACGATACCCAGGATCCAAGGGTCACCGGCATCGCGCGCCGCCATGGGGCACGCCACCTGCGCCTGCCCGGAACCCCTCTGGGCCAGCGGCTCGCCACCGCCATCCCCAAGACCAGTGGCTCGTTGCTGGTGTTTCCCGTGCTTGGCTATCTCTCCTCTACCCGCAGCCTGCTGCAACTGGCCCAACGCGTCAGCGTCGGCGAGGTCGACGCCGTGATCCTGCCCGGCAGCACGCCGGGGCTGTTCGCCCGCCTGCTGGGACGGCGGAAGCCCACCTCCATCGCCGGCATCTGCCTGACACGCCACTGGTACGAGCGCCTTGGCGGCTGCGACCCGGATCTCGACCGCGAGGCCCTCACCGATCTGGTAGCGCGCCTGCGCCTCTGCGGGGCTCGCCTGGAACTGGCCGCCCCACATCAGCGGGGCAGCTAACCACAGCCAAACGGTGTAACGGGACCAGAACAAGGATGAGGCGTGCGGGCCGGGCTCGAGGCCACGCCATGGCAAGTCAGCAAACTTGCTACTCCTGGGCGCCGCTAGTCTGTACAATGCGCGTCCCACATCCCTGCCCCGCGCCTAGGGTACTTACCAGAACGTGTACATAGGTGCGTACATATCAGCGAGTCACACCTTATGAGCACGACCGTAAGTCCTTCAAATATCGAAAGTCTCAGGAACATTGCGATTATCGCGCACGTCGACCACGGCAAGACCACCCTGGTCGACAAGCTTCTCCAGCAGTCCGGCACCCTCGATCGCAAGGCCGAGGGGCAAGAGCGCGTCATGGACTCCAATGACCAGGAGAAGGAGCGCGGCATCACCATCCTGGCCAAGAACACCGCCATCCGCTGGCAGTCGCCGGATGGCCAGGCCTATCACATCAACATCGTCGACACCCCCGGACACGCCGACTTCGGTGGCGAGGTCGAGCGCGTCATGTCCATGGTCGACTCGGTACTGCTGCTGGTCGATGCGGTCGACGGCCCCATGCCGCAGACTCGCTTCGTGACCCAGAAGGCCTTCGACCAGGGCCTCAAGCCCATCGTGGTGGTCAACAAGATCGACCGCCCCGGCGCCCGCCCCGACTGGGTGATCGACCAGATCTTCGACCTGTTCGACAATCTCGGTGCCTCCGATGAGCAGCTCGACTTCCCGATCATCTACTGCTCGGCGCTCAACGGCATCGCCGGCCCCGATCCCGACGAGCTGGCCGAGGACATGACCCCCATGTTCCAGTCCATCGTCGACATCGTGGAGCCGCCCAAGGTCGAGCTGGACGGCCCCTTCCAGATGCAGATCTCCGCGCTGGACTACAACAGCTACGTTGGCGTCATCGGCCTGGGCCGCATCACCCGCGGCTCGGTCAAGCCCAACCAGCAGGTCACCGTCATCACCAAGGAAGGCGCCACCCGCAAGGGCAAGATCGGCCAGGTGATGACCCACATGGGCCTGGAGCGCGTGCAGACCGACGAGGCCACCGCCGGCGATATCGTCTGCATCACCGGCATCGATGCCCTGGCGATCTCCGACACCCTGTGTGACCCGGCCACCGTCGAGGCGCTGCCGCCGCTCTCCGTGGACGAGCCCACCGTCTCCATGACCTTCCAGGTCAACGACTCGCCCTTCGCCGGCAAGGACGGCAAGTTCGTCACCAGTCGCAACATCAAGGATCGCCTCGAGCAGGAGTTGATCCACAACGTGGCGCTGCGCGTCGAGCAGGGCGAGACCCCGGAGAAGTTCAAGGTCTCCGGTCGCGGTGAGCTGCACCTCTCGGTGCTGATCGAGACCATGCGCCGCGAGGGCTTCGAGCTCGCCGTGGGCCGCCCCGAGGTGATCATCCGCGAGATCGACGGCGAGAAGCAGGAGCCCTACGAAGAAGTCATCATCGACTGCGAGGAGCAGCACCAGGGCGCCATCATGGAAGAGCTCGGCTACCGCAAGGGCGAGCTCAAGAACATGAACCCCGATGGCAAGGGCCGGGTGCGCCTGGACTTCATCATCCCGGCACGCGGCCTGATCGGCTTCCGCGGCCAGTTCATGACCCTGACCTCGGGCACCGGCATCCTCACCAGCCGCTTCGACCACTACGGCCCGCTCAAGCCCGATGCCGCCATCGAGCGTCGCAACGGCGTGCTGGTCTCCATGGTCCCCGGCAAGGCCCTGGCCTACGCACTCTATGCCTTGCAGGAGCGCGGCAAGCTGATCATCGACCACGGCACCGAGGTCTATGAGGGCATGCTGATCGGCATCAACAACCGCGCCAACGACATGGTGGTCAACCCCACCAAGGGCAAGAAGCTCGACAACATGCGTGCCTCGGGCAACGACGAGAACATCGTGCTGACCCCGCCGGTCAAGTTCAGCCTCGAGCAGGCCATCGAATTCCTCGATGACGACGAGCTGGTGGAGATCACTCCCAACTTCATCCGTCTGCGCAAGAAGCACCTCACCGAGAACGAGCGCAAGCGGGCCTCGAAGAAGTAACGCTTGCCACTCCGCTCTCCCGGGCCCGCCGATCGGCGGGCCTTTTCATGGCTGTCTGCCACAAGCGTCTTTCCCGTCAACGTCGCCACCCTCTATGCTGGAGGCATGCCCTTGCAGGCATCCCCATACAGAGAAGGAGAGCCCCGATGCACAAGCACGTGGAGTGGGACGACCCCGGCGCCGACAGCGTGATGCGCCACTTCCAGCAGGACCCCGGCGGCTATTCGGACCCCGGCCCCGGCGACATCCTCTCGGCTCGCCATGAGGGTGCCGTGGTGCGGGTCAAGGTGGAGGCCTATGTGGAAGGCACCAGCATCGGCGAGGTGGCGGCGATCATCTCCGTGGACAACGGCCGTCGGCTCAAGTCCCACGGCAAGCTCGCCCTGGGCGACACCGTGCGCCTGCCCGACGAGTTCAGGGCCCTGGAGCCGACCCTCGGGGACCCCGACGAGAGGCGCGAGAATGACTAGCCGAACCCCTCACCTTCCCGGACGTTAACGCGGCAAACGCGTTGCCACTGGTTCCCGAAGGGGTTTTGTCGCAAAGTGGCGAGCTGGGCCAACGGCCAATGATTTCAGCTTCGGAGCCACGATGAGCACGCATAACGTCTGGACCCACAAGGGCACCTTCCTGCTGGCCGCGGTCGGCTCGGCGGTAGGACTGGGGAACCTGTGGCGCTTTCCCTACCTGGCCGGCGAGAACGGCGGCGGCGCCTTCCTGCTGGTCTACGCCCTGACCATCTTCGCCGTGGGCATTCCGATCCTGATCGCCGAGATCATGCTGGGCCGCGCCAGCCGACGCAGCCCCATCATGGGCATGCATTTCCTGACCCGTACCCACCATACCTCGCGCAGCTGGCAAACCATCGGCTGGCTGGGCGCCGTCTCTGCCTTCCTGATACTGAGCTTCTATTCGGTAATCGCCGGCTGGGCCATCCACTACACCTGGCAGATGTTTACCGGCGCCCTGGTCGGGGCCGACGCCGCAACCATCGCTGCTGGTTTCGACGCCCTGCTCGCCTCGCCCTCGCTGCTCACCCTCTACCACACCCTGTTCATCGTCGCCTCGGGGCTGATCGTCGGCTTCGGCGTCCACCAGGGCATCGAACGCGGGCTGCGGGTGATCATGCCGGCACTCTTCGTGATCCTGCTGGTGGTGCTCGCCTACGGCGTGACCAACGGCGACTTCGCCGCCGCCGCCAGCTTCCTTTTCACCTTCAATGTTGCCGACCTCAGCCTGGAAGGCTGGCTCGAGGCCATGGGTCAATCGTTCTTCACCCTGAGTCTGGGCATGGGCGCCATCATGGCCTACGGCGCCTACATGTCCAGCGAAGTCTCGCTGACCCGCACCGCCATCGCCATCGCCGTGATCGATACTGCGGTGGCCATCGTCGCCGGACTGGCGATCTTCTCGCTGGTCTTCGGTGCCGGCCTCGACGCCGGCCAGGGGCCCGGGCTGATGTTCGTCACCCTGCCGCTGGCCTTCGCCGAGATGCCCGGCGGGGCGCTGGTCGGCGGAGTCTTCTTCATCCTGGTGCTGGGTGCGGCGATCAGCTCCTCCATCTCGCTGATCGAGCCAGTGGCGGCCTACCTGGTGGAGCGCTTCGATCTCACTCGCCCCCAGGCGGTATTCGCCATGGTGGTGGCCACCTGGGCGCTGGGCCTGCTCACCGTGGTCAGCTTCAACCTGTGGGCCGAGGCCAGCATCTTCCACAGCCTGTTCGGGCGAAGCGCCTTCGACCTCTTCGAGCTGCTCACCAACATCTTCATGCCGCTGGGGGGCCTGTTGATCGCGCTGTTCGCCGGCTGGGCCCTGACCCACTCCGAGGTCATGAAGGAGATGCGCACCAACGAGACCTGGTTCACCCTCTGGCGCTTCCTGGTTCGCTTCGTCGCGCCGGCGGCGGTCTCCTTCGTGTTCCTGCGTGCCATCCCCCAGGTGGATGGCTACCTGATACCGGCCATCGGCGCGGTGGTGATCGTCGGCGCCTTTGCCGCCGGCCGCACCTTCCTGATGGATGACAGCCAGGAGCAGTGAGCCCTGCCGCCGCCCCTTGCCGGGCGGCAGCTCGACAGCACACCAGACGCCACGGCATGAGACAACAAGCCGATACAGCAGGTCAGTAAAACAAGATCAGTAAAAACAAGATTTATTAATAACAACGACGAGACATTCCGCATGGCATCCATGATCGACGTGCAACACGTCAACAAGGCCTTCGGGGGCCTCAAGGTGATCAACGACTGCTCGCTCTCGGTGGAGTCGGGCTCGATCACCGGCCTGATCGGCCCCAATGGCGCCGGCAAGTCGACCCTCTTCAACATCATCGCCGGCGCCCTGCCGCTGGACAGCGGCCAGGTGCTGCTCGAGGGCGAGGAGATCACCAACCGCCCCGCCAACGAACTGTTCCACAAGGGGCTGCTGCGCACCTTCCAGATCGCCCACGAGTTCTCCCACATGACCGCGCTGGAGAACCTGATGATGGTGCCGCCGGCCCAGGCCGGCGAGAGCCTGTTCAACGCCTGGATGAAACCCGGCCGGGTACGCACCCAGGAGGCCGAGGTACGCCGCCGTGCACTGGAGGTGATCGACTTCATCGGCCTGCATCACGTGCGCAACGAGCTGGCCGGCAATCTCTCCGGGGGCCAGAAGAAGCTCCTCGAACTCGGCCGCACCATGATGACCGACGCCCGGGTGGTACTGCTCGATGAGATCGCCGCCGGGGTCAACCGCACCCTGCTCGGCGACCTGGTGGAGAACATCGAGCGGCTCAACCGCGAGATGGGCTACACCTTCCTGGTCATCGAGCACGACATGGACATGATCGCCCGGCTCTGCGATCCGGTGATCGTGCTCGCCCAGGGCAGCGTGATGGTCGAGGGCTCCATCGAGGAGATCCAGAACAACCCCGATGTCATCGAGGCCTACTTCGGAGCGACTCACGATGCCACTGCTTGAAGCACGCGACGTCTATGGCGGCTACGGCGGCATGAACATCCTCAACGGGGTGAACATGACCCTCGAGGCCGACCAGATCGGCGTCATCGTCGGTCCCAACGGCGCCGGCAAGTCCACCATGCTCAAGGCCATCTTCGGCCTGCTTGTGGTTACCCAGGGCGAGATCCTGCTGCGCGGCGAACCCATCCACAACCTGCCGCCCCACCGGCTGGTGCAGCAGGGCATGGGCTTCGTGCCCCAGGAGCACAACGTCTTCCCGAGCCTGACGGTGAAGGAGAACCTGCAGATGGGGGCCTTCCTCAAGCCGGGCAACGTCAAGCGCATGCTGAAGCAGATCTACGACTTCTTCCCGCCGCTCTACGACAAGCGCCACCAGCCCGCCGGCGAGCTCTCCGGCGGCCAGCGCCAGATGGTCGCCATGGGCCGCGCGCTGATGGCGGAGCCCAGCGTGCTGCTGCTCGACGAGCCTACGGCCGGCCTCTCACCGCTCTACATGAACGAGATCTTCGAGCAGGTAAAGCAGGTCAACGCCGCCGGCGTCGGCATCCTGATGGTGGAGCAGAACGCCAAGCAGGCGCTGGCCATCGCCGACAAGGGCTTCGTGCTGGCCGCCGGCCAGAACCGTTTCACCGATACCGGGGCCGCCCTGCTGGCGGACCCGGAAGTGGCCAGGAGCTTCCTGGGCGGCTGAGCCTGGGAGCAGGGAGAACCAACCTCGTGAACGAACTCGTCTTCTTCTTCAACTACGTGGTCGTCGCCGGCAGTGTCACCGGCTCGATCTACGCCATCGGTGCGGTGGGCGTCACCCTGGTGTTCAGCATCATGCGTTTCGCCCACTTCGCCCACGCCGACATGATGACCTTCGGCGCCTTCACGGTGCTGCTGCTGACCACCGCCTTCCCCGGGGCGGGTGCCGCCCTGGGACTGCCCACCGCCGTGGTCATGCTGCCGCTGGCCATGCTGCTCACCGCGGCCCTGGCGGTGGGCATCGACAAGACGTTCTACAAGCCGCTGCGCGCCCACGGCGTGAAGCCCATCGTCATGGTGATCGCCTCGCTGGGCGTCACCCTGATGCTGCAGGGGCTGATCCGGCTGTTCGCCGGCACCAGCGGCGAGAGCCTCTATGTCGACGACCGCAAGGAGATCTTCCGCCTCGCCCTGCCCTTCGAGGGCGCCCGAGCCCCCATCGTGGTCACCGAGCCCCAGGTGATCCTCTTCGTGCTGACCATCGTCTGCGTGGTGGGGCTGCATCTGTTCCTGTCGCGCTCGCGGCTGGGCAAGGCGATGCGCGCCATGTCCGACAACCCCGACCTGGCCCGCGCCTCGGGCATCAACACCAACCTGATCGTGGCCGTGACCTGGGTGATCGTCGGCGCCCTGGCTGCCATCGCCGGCACCTTGCTGTCGCTGGACGTCACCTTCAAGCCCGACCTCAGCTTCTTCCTGCTGTTGCCGATCTTCGCCGCGGCCATCGTCGGCGGCGTGGGCCACCCCTACGGTGCCATCGCCGGTGGCTTCGTGGTGGGCTTCGCCGAGACCCTGGCGGTGTTCAACTGGAGCGTGCTGCTACGGCCCTTCCACGACCGTCTGCCGGAGTGGCTGGCCAGCGCCGATAACCTCGCCTTCGTCGGCACGGAGTACAAGATCGTGGTGCCCTTCGTCCTACTGGTCGCCATCCTGGTGTGGCGACCCACCGGCATCTTCAAGGGGAAGGTGATCTGATGAGCACACAACAGCAACAAGGACAACACGAGCATCGAGAGGACCTGGTCGCCGCCCCGTCGCGCTTCCCGCTGCGTGAGGTGGTGCTGTTCGCCATCCTGATGGCCGCCATCCTCGGCGTCTATGCGGCCATGGGCGCCGCCTACAGCACGCGCATGCTGGTGGAGGCGGCGTGCTACGCCATCCTCGCCCTGGGCCTGACCATCCAGTGGGGCTATGCCGGCCAGTTCAACGCCGGGGTGATGGGCTTCGTGGCGCTGGGCGGTTACAGCGCCATGGCCTTCAGCATGCCGGTCAACAGCGAGTTCTGGGCAAGCCCCCTCTCGGGCGAACTGGGCATGGTGGTGCTGATGGCCCTGGGCGGCGTGATGGTGGTGGTCGGCGCCAGCCGCCTGCACCACCTGGGCGTGCCCCGGCGCCTGCGTACCGGCCTGGCGGTGGCCCTGGCGCTACTTTTCTACCTGCTGGTCTCGGCCCGCCTGGGCGTGGTCACCGAGCAGATCGAATCGCAGTTCGGCTATATCGGCGGGCTGGGCCTGCCGCCCTGGCTGGGCTGGATCGTCGGCGGCGCGCTGGCCGGCATGGTCGGCTACTTCATCGGCAAGGTGTGCCTGGGCCTGCGCAGCGACTACCTGGCCATCGCCACCCTGGGCATCGCCGAGATCATCAAGGCGGTGCTCAAGAACGCCGACTGGCTGACCCGCGGCACCGCCACCGTCTCGCCGCTGCCCTGGCCGGTGCCGGGTCCCGGCGAGGTGGGCTTCACCCTGGCCCGGGCGCTCTACTTCTCGGTCACCGCGGTGATGATCGTGGCAATCTTCTTGCTGCTCACCCGCGCCTACCACGCTCCCTGGGGGCGCATGATTCGCGCCATCCGCGACAACGAGATCTCCGCCGCCGCCATGGGCAAGGACATCAACCGCCGGCGCCTGGAGATCTTCGTGCTGGGCTGCATCCTGATGGGCATCGGCGGCGCCGCCCTGGGCAGCTTCAACGGCCTCTTCGACCCTCAGGGCTACCTGCCCCTCAACCACACCTTCCTGGTGTTGGTGATGGTGATCCTCGGCGGTCCGGGCAACAACCTGGGCACCATCTTCGGTGCCTTCGCGGTGTATATCATCTGGGTGATGTCCGAGCCCCTGGCGCTGGCGGTACTCGAGCTGGCGATCACCTTCGGCGAGGGCAGCTTCGGCTGGGACGCCCCCACCAACCTCGACAGCCGCGCCCTCCAGGCCCGAGTATTCGTCATCGGCCTGCTGATCTCCCTGGTGCTGCGCTTCGCGCCCAAGGGACTGCTGCCCGAGAAGGTCAAGCACCATGGCTGATCGAAACCAGGAAAAAGGGGGAGGTTGAGAGCGTGGTTTCGGCGTTAGCCAAGCCCCGACATCTTGCCGATAATGGGCCTCGTCGCAACAGGGAGCGCACGAGACGAATGGCAGCGAGTCGTCGTTTACCGTATCGGGTCGCGGACACCATCAAGGGCTGGATCGTGGATCGACAACTGATGCCCGGTGATAGGCTGCCGAGCGAGGCCGAGCTGATGGCCAAGCTGGATGTATCCAAGGGTACGATCCGCGAGAGTACCCGCGTGCTCGAGGCCCAGGGGCTGGTGGAAACGCGCACAGGCCCCCGTGGAGGTGTCTTCGTCTGCCGCATGAGCGAGACCAAGGCTACGGCACTGCTCAGCCATTACTTCTACTTCCAGGACATCTCGATTCGAGATATCTATCAGATCCGTCTGGCGCTGGAGCCAGAGCTGGCCGCCTCGCTGGCCGGCAAGGTCAGCGTCGAGGACCTGACCCGTCTGCGCAACAGTCTTCACAGCTATGCCGAACCTGCCGATGATATGGAGGGCGAGCGACAGCAGCATATGGAGTCGCTGCACTTCCACGAGATGCTGGCCGAGCTCGCCGGTGGCAATCCGCTGCTCTCCTTCATCATCCGCTTCATCGTGGAGATGCTCTCGGACCTCACCGTCTATCGCCGGCTCTACGAGCCCGGCGCCCACCAGATCGGGCCCACGGGGTGTCGCTATCATGCTCGTATCCTCGATGCCATCGAGGCCGGCGATGCCGAGTTGGCTCGGGCGCTGATGCGCGAGCACATGCTCTCCGCCCAGGCCGTGATGAACGATAACGAAGCCCAGGTACAGCGCGGTTTCCTCACCGGCTGAGTCGGGCGCCGTGAGCCCCCTTCCGTCCTGCCTTTTAGACTCGCGATTCCATCGCGCTCAGGAACTGCATCATCACCCGGGTGGCGCGTTCGGCGTCCTCGGCGGTGATCGACTCGTCCGGGTGATGGCTCAGGCCATCGCGGCAGCGCACGAACAGCATGCCGATATCGGTCAGGTCATGCATCGCCAGTCCGTCGTGGCCAGCCCCGCTGAACATCCGCTCGGCCGGCTCGCCGGCGCCGTCACACGCCTCCTCCAGGGCCTCGACCAGCCACTCCGCACAGGCCACCGCCTCGGCGGCGTAGGTGCGCTCGATCGCCACCTCGAGGCCACGTGCCTCGGCCAGACGTCGAAAGGCGCTCAGTATCTCCTCGCGCCCGCGGGCGCGAGTGTTACCGTCCGGTGAGCGCAGCTCCAGGGTGAAGGTCACCTCGGAGGGAATCACGTTCACTGCGTTGGGTCGCACCTCGAGCTTGCCGACCACCCCGACGAAGTTGTCGGTGGCCTGGAGCAGGCGATTGGCCTCCACCACCATCTCGGCGGCACCGACCAGGGCATCGCGGCGCCCCGCCATGGGAGTGGTGCCGGCATGGCCCGCCTTGCCAGTGACCGTGATCCGCTGGCGCTCGATACCGGTCAACGCCGTCACCACGCCCACCGCATGGTCACGCGACTCCAGTACCGGTCCCTGCTCGATATGGACCTCAACGAAGCCCAGCACCTGTTCGGGGCTTCGCGCAATATCGGGAATCACCGCGGGGTCGCCGCCGAAGGCCTGGATGGCCTCCGCCACGCTGATACCCTCGGCATCCAGGGCAGCCAGGCTCTCGTCATCCAGCGTGCCCGCCAGGGCGCGGCTTCCGATCAGGGTCGACTGGAAACGGGTGCCTTCCTCGTCGCCGAAGGCGACCACTTCCACTCCGTAGGGGAGTTCAACTCCCTGATCCTTAATCTCCTGCAGTGCCATCAGCGGCAGGGCGACGCCGAGCATGCCGTCGTACTTGCCGCCTTCGGTGACGGTGTCCTGGTGTGAGCCTAGGATCAGGGTCTTCTCCCCGGCAATCGCACGCGGGTTGCGTCCCACCAGGTTGCCCGAGGCATCGAGGCTAGGTTCCAGCCCAGCCTGGCGCATCCAGTCACCGATCAGCTCCAGCACCTGACGGTGCTCCTCCGAGCAGAACAGTCGGGTCACACCGGGGCCAGGCCGGGAGAAAGCCGCAGCCTCATCGAGCCGCGCCATCAGGGTCTTCCCCAGGGTGGGGGTGTTGTTGGCAATATTCATGAAGACTCCAGGGTTCAGCGGAGCGGTAGCGAAGCAAGGAAGTCGGCAAAGAGAGGTTCGCGTACTCGCTCTAGAAGAGCACGCAACTCGGCCGCTGGGTTCTCGGCCCAGTCCACGCGGAGATCGATGGGGGCGGCGAAGAACGACTCCACCCGCAGCGCCGCCGAGCGGGTGCCGCGACCATCGCCGCCGACCGCCAGCGCGGCCTCGAGGGCCGCCACCAGGATCTCGGGAAGCAGCGCCTCATAGTCATCGCGGTAACGGGGGGACTCGACCTCTCGCCACGCCGCCTCGGCATTGACGCAGGCCTGCTCGAGGAAGCGATAGAGCAGTGCGTCGATCACCTCGGCATCGGCCAGCATGTTGCCGGCGGTGGCGACGGTGGGGAGACACACGGCGGCGACCACGGGCAGGTTGTCGGTACCGCTGTGGACCGCCGCCCGGCCCTGGTGATCCATCACAAGGCACTGGCGACGGCTCGCTTCCGGATCTGATGCGACGGTTCGGGCGAGGGCCTGCTCGGCGCTATCTGAATCACTTAGCGCCACACGCACTGTATCGGGGTACCAGGGGTTCGTGGCCAACCCCTGGGTAGCGCAGGCGCCGACGCCACGCCAGACATGGTGCACATAGCCGCCGACAGCCACGCCACCGGTGGCGGTCAACGCCGCCACAGTGCCGGTGGTCGGCTGCACGTGCAGGAGGGAGAGAGTCATGGGGCGCTCAATAGCCGACCAGATGGCCGATCACCAGCCCGACCCAGGAGAGCCCGTAGACCAGCACCATGAAGGGCAGGATCGCCTTTAGCCACTTCTCGTAGGAGACGCGTCCCAGCGCCAACATGGCCAGGGTTCCCCCGGAGGTCGGCACGATCAGGTTGGTCAGACCATCACCAACCTGGAAGGCGGTGATCATCAGCTGGCGGCTCATGCCGACCAGGTCGGCCACCGGAACCAGAATGGGCATGGTCACCAGCGCCTGGCCCGAACCCGAAGGCACGAACAGGTTGATCGCCCCCTGTACTATGCTGGCCATGATCGCCGACAGCGCACCGGGAATACCCTGAATCATGCCGCTCAGGCCGTAGACGATGGTGTCGATGATCTGTGCCTGCTGCAGGATCACCTGGATCGAGGCGGCCAGGCCGATCACCAGAGCGCCGGCGGTCACCTTGGAAGCTCCCTCCATCATCTGCTTGACGATCTCGTTGGCTGAATAGCCATTGACGATGCCGATCACGATGGCGATCAGCAGGAACATCCCGGCGATCTCGTTGATGTACCACCCCTGGGTGAACACCCCCACCAGCATCGCCGCCAGGCCCAGCACGAATACGCCCAGCGTCCACTTGTCCTTGCGAGTCATTGCGTACTCGTCGAGGGACTTGCTCATCGCCTTGGTGTTGTCCGGCTCCTCGAAGTCCATCTTCACCACCCAGCGGCAGATGTAGAAGGAGAGCAGGCCCAGCGACGACAGAACCATCAACGTGCGCAGCCAGGCGCCGGAGAAGGTCGGTAACTCGGCGATACCCTGTGCAACGCCAACCGTATAGGGGTTGATCGGGGAGAGCGCGAAGCCGATCCCGATGCCGCCAACCGCCATGGTCGTGCCCACCAGACTCGAACAGCCGATGGCACTGGCGATGAGCACCGCGATGGGCACCAGAGCGATATTGTTCTCGAAGCCCACGGCGACACCGAAGAAGCCATAGATGAAGGTGCCGGCGGTAATGATCACGTTACGGCGCTCCACGCCCACACGATTCACGGCCACACCGATCGCATTCTCCAGCGAACCGGTGCGCTGCAGGATGTGAAACAGCCCGCCGGCAATGAACACGATGAACAGATACAACGAGGCTTCGTTCAGCCCCCGGGGGACCGCCACGAAGATATCGAAAGGATTGATGGCGCCGACGTCGTTCAGGTATTGAAACGATCCGGGCACGACACGGGTGCGACCATCTTCCATCACCCGTTCGAACTCACCGGCCGGCACCACGAAGGTGAGGGCATAGGTTGCCAGAAGGATCAGGAATATCAGCACCATGGGATCGGGTACCGTCTGGTACCACTTCTTCTTGTGCGTGCGAAGCGTCTGGTCGTGGGATGTCATGGCTCTTGTCCTTGTAGGTTCGACACACGCCACCCCCAGCACGAGTGGCGTTATGGAAAATTTATCATGATAAATTGACCCGTCAAGGAACAACCTAGCGCCTCCTGCAAGGTCGAGTCGGTTTGAAGTCCACACGGTGCCTGGATGATCAAGTCAGTAAAAGCGCATCGGCCCCGGCGGGAAACCGCCGGGGCCGATGTGTTTCAGGGTGTGGAAATCAACGCGTCCAGGACGGGCTTACTGGTCCAGGAAGCCCTTGCTGACGAACTCGCCGCCTTCGACCGCCATCTCCTCAACGATGCCCGGGACGTCGCCCTTGTCGTCGAACTCGTGGCTGCCGGAGGCGCCCTCGTAGTTGATCTCCTCGCCGGCGGCGATCAGCTCCAGGGCCTTCTCCCACTCGCCGGGCAGGATCACCTCACCCGGGGCGGAGGAGACGCTGCGCAGTGCCTCGGAGAGACCCTCACGCTCGGCGCTGCCATTCTGCTCGATGGCCAGCGCCAGCAGGAAGGCGGCGTCATAGCCCTGGCCGGCGAATACCGCCTCGTGGGAGATGCCGCCCGCCTCGGCCAGCTCGACGAAGCGTTCGGTGCCGGGGCTATCCGGGTTGCCCGGGCGCGTGGCGATGAAGCTGTCGTTGAGCACCTCTTCGCCCACGCCATCGAGCAGCCCCGAGATCACCATGCCGTCGGCACCGATATAGCGGGTGAACATGCCGCTCTCGTAGGCCTGGCGCACCACCGTCTGCCCTGAGGTATCGCCATAGGCCAGCACCACCAGGTCGGGAACGCCGGTCGCCGAGAGGGTGCCCAGCTCGGAACGGTAGTCGGCGCGGTTGTCCTCGTGGGCCAGGTTCTCGGCCACCGTGCCACCCTCGGCCTCGTAGGTGGCCACGAAGGCGTCGGCCAGGCCACGGCCGTAATCGTTGTTCACGTAGGTGACCGCCACCTCGTCGATGCCCTTCTCCAGCAGCATCTTGGCCAGCGCCTCGCCCTGGAAGGCGTCGGAGGGCACGGTACGGAACACCAGGTCGTTGTCGTCGAGCTCACTCACCGCCGGTGCCGTGGAGGCCGGCGAGACCATCACCACACCCCCGGGAATGGCGGCGTTGTTGGCCGCGGCGATGGTCGCCCCGGTGCACAGCGCGCCGACGATCGCCGTGACCTCCTCGCTGTTGACCAGGCGGTCAGCGGCGTTGGAGGCCGCCGAGGCGTCGGAACAGGTGGTATCGCCGCTGGGCATGGCGACCTGCTCGCCGCCCAGCACACCGCCCTGCTCGTTGACGTGCTGCATGGCCAGCTGCGCCGCATCGTAGACCGGCGGCGTCAGCGTCTCGATCGGGCCGGTGAAGCCCCCCAGGAAGCCCACTTTCACCTCGGCCTGGGCCGCACCCATGGCCAGGGTGGAGGCGGCGACCGCCATCGCTACTAGACTCTTCTTCATATTGTTCGTCTCGCTTGGTTGCTGGGATCACACACCCCCTAAATCTGGAAGGGCAAAGGGAAAAACTCAAGTCGGCTTCGCCAACGCTCGGGCGCTCGCGCCGCCGCCCTGGCGCCTATACTGAGCCGGGCAACCCCATCAACGGGAGTTCCCCATGACGACTCACTATTCCCTGATCCCTTCCGCCCTCGCCCTGGCACTCGCCGCCGGCGGCGCTCACGCCTTCGAACCCGCCGGTGAGGAGATCGCCTACGACGTCGACGGCGAAGCCTTCCAGGGCTATCTCTCCCTGGCCGAGGGTGAGTCCCGCGGCAGCGTGCTGATCATCCACGACTGGGACGGCCTGGATGACTACGAGCGGCGCCGCGCCGACATGCTCGCCGACCTGGGCTACGACGCCTTCGCCGCCGACCTCTACGGCCAGGGCAACCGCCCGGCCGAGACCGAGGCCAAGAAGGCCGAGACCGCCCGCCTCTACGAGGATCGCGAGCGCATGCGTGCCCTCACCCTGGCCGGCCTGGAAGAGGCCCGCGCCCAAGGCGCCGCGAGTAATGCGGTAATCATGGGTTACTGCTTCGGCGGTGCAGTAGTGCTGGAGATGGCCCGCTCCGGCGCGGCCGACGACGTGCACGGCTTCGCCAGCTTCCACGGCGGCCTGGCCACCCCCGAGGGGCAGAGCTGGTCCGAAGACGCCGGCCCCCTCCTGATCGCCCACGGCGGGGCCGACGCTTCGATCTCCCTGGACAATGTCGCCACCCTGGGCAAGGAGCTCGAGAGCGCCGGCACCACCTACCAAATCGAGGTCTACTCCGGCGCGCCCCACGCCTTCACCGTGTTCGGCAGCGACGCCTATCAGCAACGTGCCGATGAACACTCCTGGAGTGCCTTCCTGGACCTGCTCGACGAGGTACTGTAATCCCCCGGGGCTGGCGTCCTGCCGGCCCCACACTGCCTGCGTGCTAGAGTGATCCGAAAGGACACCACACGGAGGTCTCCATGCAGCTCACCCACCTCGCCGGCAGCCGGCGCGACATCGGCCTGGGGCACGGCCGTGCCCATGCGCCGCTGATCCACGCCAGCATCGCCGTCTACGACCGACTCTTCCAGGACTTCGTCGGCCTCGACTGGAGCCAGGCGCGCCGCGAGGCCGAGCGCTTCGGCGCCATGATCGAGCGCCGCTTCCCCGCCATCCTCGAGGAGATGGCCGGCATCGCCGAGGGCGCCGGGGTCGACACCGCCGACATCCTCACCCTCAACTGTCGCAGCGAAATCTCGCTGACCCAGGCCAGCGGCGGCTGTTCCGCCTTCGCACTGCAGCGCGGGGGGAGCCAATGGCTGGCCCAGAACTGGGACTGGCGTGCCGACCAGCTCGACAATGTGGTGGCACTGCACATCGCGGGGGATGACACCGCCCCGCTGGTCAGCATCGGCGAGGCGGGCATGGTGGCCAAGATCGGCATGAATGCCCACGGCATCGGCGTCTGCCTCAACGCCATCCGCTCGCAAACCTGCGGCGAGGGGCTGCCGATCCACGTGGCGCTGCGCCGGATCCTCGAGAGCCCCGACATGGCCGGCACCCTGACGGTAGCGGAGCAGAACCGCGTCTGCTCGCCGGCACACTTCCTGGTCGCGAGTGCGGATGGCCAGGCCATGGGCCTGGAGGTGCACCCCGGCGAGCCCGGCGTGCTCACGCCGCGGGGCGGCGCGGTGACCCACACCAACCACCTCTATGACGCCGCCGTGACCTGCCAGGTGGAGGACTTTCCGCGTCCCGACTCCCGCCCGCGCCTGGCCAGGCTCGACGCCCTGCTCGGCAAGCTCCCGAAGGACGCCCCGGTGGACGAGGCGCGGCTGTTCGAGATCCTCGGCGACCACGACGGCCACCCGCTGTCGATCTGTCGTCACTTCAATCCTGACCAGCCCGCCGAGGAGCGCATGGAGACGCTGTTCGGCGTGGTAATGAACCTCTCCGAACGGCGACTGACGCTGCGGCATGGCAAGCCCTGCGAGAGCGAGACAAGCCTCGAGGTGACGCTGCCGGCGGGCTGACACGAACTGTGACGGAGATCAAATGACACTCAAGAGCAAACAATAATACTTGTCATTAGCAAGGCCGGGCGCTAGAGTTCCCGCTGTAAATGATTCTCACCTATAGCGAGGACACCACATGAAGAAGCTGCTGTTCACCGCCATGTGCTTCGGCCTGCTGGGCTCCACCGCCGCCAACGCCGACGACCATGAGCGCGCCGACCACTTCGAGGGCAAGAGCGCCGAGAGCCTGGAGCAGGCGGTCAGCCACTTCACCGAGACCAACCGCCAGCTCGCCGAACTGCTGGCCCAGGACGAACTCAGCAACGCCGACCTCGGCACCATCCACGAGCTCACCTATACCCTCGAGAATGCCCTGGCGAAGATCGACGAGGAGCTCGACACCATGGCCGTGGACCTCGAGGAGGTGCACCTGGGCTCCGAGACCCTGGAGCAGGAGCGCGTGCGCACCCACGGCGCCGCCTACCTCGAGGCCGCCCAGACCCTGGCCGAGTAACGCCTCGCCAACAGATCGGCCCACAATTCTCGGTCCCGAACGCACGACGGGCGAGCCATCCTCGATGGCTCGCCCGTCGACGTATCGGCTGACCGGTCACGGCATGACTATCCCGCCAGCGCCTCCTCCACCAGGGCCCGGGCCTGGTCGGTCATCGGCAGTGCCAGCGCCAGCTCGTGGGCCCGCGGCGACATCTTCTTCCAGGTCATCCGCACGATGCGGATCAGATGGTCATGGTCGATCTGCCTGGAGAAGTCGGCAAAGTAGTTCTCCAGAAACACCAGACAGGCGCAATCCTCCACCGCCTGGGTGCCTGCCTCTCGCCCTAACCCCTGCTTGCGGATCATCCGCGATACCGCTTCGGCGTCCTCGTCGTCATAGCCCGCCTCGCGCATCAGCCGTGCAGTGGTCTCGCCGGCGCGCTGCCCCTGGTCGCGCCGCCAGGTCAGGTAGCCCACGCGGCCCTCGGGATACTCGCTGCGCGACAGCTCCCAGCGCTGCAGGTGCTGGCCACGCACCGCCAGCTGGACCAGCTCATCGGGGTGCTCGTGCAGCCGCTCCAGCCAGGCACTCATGCGCCCGGCATGCCACAGCTCATGAGGTACGCTCTCGCCCTCCACGCTGGCAAGGCGCGGATCCTGGGCATGCAGCGCATCCAGCGCGGCCAGGGTCCGCTCGAAAGGGGAAAGGGGCATCGCTCAAGACTCCTTGCTGATCAGACAGAACGGCCCGGCAGCCATCACGCCACCGGGCCGAGATATCAGCCTGTTCTGAAGCAAAACCCCTTACAGGTCAACCTTGTTTACCGCCACACAGCAGGCCGCTGCCACGGATCGCCGCCAGGCGCCCCTCGCCGATGCCGGAGATGCGCGTCAGCTCGCCCGGTGCACGCCACGGCCGGCCCGAGATAATGGCCTCGGCGCGTGCCGGCCCCACGTGGGGCAGCTCGGCCAGGCGCTCGGCGCCGCTGGCGTTGAGGTCGATGCAACCCGGCCCACCCCGGCTGGCCATCAGCTCACCCCCATCGGCGGCCTGGCGCTCCAGCGTCGCCCCATTCAGCGCCACATACACCGGCACATGGTCCGAGATGCGCGCGCGGGCCTCCTGGTGGGCCATCGGCAGCAGCTCGGGGAAGCGCAGCACACCCTGATCGTCCGGCGCGAGGCGTTCGGCGTCGTACCACAGGTTGTCGTAGAGGTTGGCATAGCGGCCCGCCGTGGTCGCCAAGGTAGAGGCACCCTCGGTCACCGCCGGCACCGCGCCCCGCTCGCGCAGCGGCGCCCAGCCGGCATGGTCCGGTGCCAGGTTGAAGTCGCCCATCAGCAGGCGCGGGGTATCGGCATGCACCTCGCCGAGCCACTGCCAGTAGTCGGCCAGGGCCGCAATCTCCGGCAGGCGGTCGCCGACGCTATCGCCATAGACCACATGCACCGTGGCCGCGGTGAAGAGCGTATCGTTCTCTACATCGCGGAAGCGCGCCGAGTAGGGCTCGCGGGAGAAGACGTCGCCGTGGTCGATGAACACCACCGCGCCATCCTCGTAGGCCACCTCGCTCTCGCGCCACAGGAAGCCGTAGTGCTCCTCGTAGGAGCTGCGCCCCAGGGCATGGCTGGCCATGGAGGACCACGCCTCGCCGGAGAGCGCCTCCAGCTCTCGCTCCAGCGCCTCGAGGGCCGCTGGGTCCATCAGCTCCTGGATGGCCAGCAGGTCGAAGTGGTCGGCCACATGGGCCACCTGCCCCACCGCCTTGTCGTTGTTCCACCCCAGGTGCTTGATATTCCAGCTGCCCACGACGATATCGCCCTGGGCCGCCAAGGGAGCGATGGCCAGTAGCCCGGCCAGTAGATAGCGGCGCATGAATCCTCCACGCAAAAGGCCGCCATGCTGCCGGCTTCGCGCAGAATCATCAATGGCTTAACAAGGAAACAGGCATGTCATCGCGCCGACAAGGGGCTGTCATCACGACACATGATGATGCAGTAGCTGTACTCACCCCTTTCGGAGGTTCTCATGCGCTTCACTCGTCGCGACACCCTCAAGCTCGGCCTCAAGGGGGGTGCCGCCCTCGGCGCCTGCCTGGCCGCCCCTTCCATCGTGCTGGCCCAGGGCCGCCGCCCGATGCTGCCCTACGGTGTGATGAGCGGCGACATGCTGCACGACCGCGCCATGCTCTGGGCACGTGCCGACCGCCCCTCGCGCATGTTGGTGGAGATCGCCGACAACCCGGAATTCCGCGGCGCCCGTCAGCTCGCCGGCCCCGAGGTGCTGCCCACTACCGACCTTACCGCCAAGCTCGACGTCACCGGCCTGGCCGACATGGAGACCGCCCACTACCGGGTGCGCTTCGCCGCCCTGGACGACCACCGCGCCATCAGCGAGCCGGTAGTCGGCCAGCTACGCCTGCCGCCCAACACCCGCCGCGACGTGCGCTTCGTGTGGTCAGGGGACACCGCCGGCCAGGGCTGGGGCATCGACGAATCGCGCGGCGGCATGACCACCTACACCACCATGCGCCGCCAGCGCCCCGACTTCTTCATCCACTCCGGCGACACCGTCTATTCCGACGGCCCTCTCAAGGAGAGCGTAACGCTGGACAATGGCGAAATCTGGCGCAACCTGGTGACGCCCGAGAAAAGCAAGGTAGCGGAAACCCTGCAGGAATTCCGCGGCCAGTTCGCCTACAACCTGATGGATGCCAACGTGCGGCAGTTCAATGCTGAAGTGCCCATGCTCGCCCAGTGGGACGACCATGAGACGGTCAATAACTGGTACCCCGGCGAACTCCTGGACGATGCTCGCTACACCGAGAAGAACGCCAGCCTGCTGGCGGCGCGCGCGCGGCGCGCCTTCCTCGAATACATGCCGCTACGCCAGCGGCCCGAGGCCCCCGGCCGCATCCACCGCCGCTTCGCCTACGGGCCCAGCCTCGAGGTGTTCATGCTGGACATGCGCAGTTACCGCGCCGCCAATAGCCGTAACCAGCAGACCGGCGGAGAAGATGCCACCTTTCTCGGACAGGACCAGCTGCGCTGGCTGCTTGACGGCCTGCGTCGCTCCACCGCCACCTGGAAGATCATCGCCTCGGACATGCCGATCGGACTGATTGTGCGCGACGGCGAACACTTCGAGGCCGTCGCCAACGACCATCACGGTGAGCCGCTGGGGCGCGAACTGGAGATTGCCGACCTGCTGCGTGCCATCCGCGACGAGGCCATCCACAACGTGGTGTGGCTCACCGCCGATGTGCACTACACCGCCGCCCACCACTACTCACCCGAGCGCGCCAGCTTCAAGGAGTTCGCCCCCTTCTGGGAGTTTGTCAGCGGTCCGCTCCACGCCGGCACCTTCGGCCCCGGCGAGCTGGACGGCACCTTCGGCCCCGAGGTGGTGTTCCAGAAGGCCCCGCCGGAGGGACAGTCCAACCTGCCGCCCTCCGATGGCTATCAGTTCTTCGGCCAGGTGGATCTCGATGGCGACAGCGAGGTGCTCACCGTGACGCTGATGGACTCGGCCGGCAATGCGCTGCACACCCAGGCTCTGGAGCCTCAGCGGACCTGATACACGCCTGGCGGCCACCAACAGTGCCAAGGCTCCCAAGAGCCGCGGCGCTGTTGCATTGCCGGAGTCACTGCAGGTAGAGGAACAGCGCAAACCCCGCCATTGCCAGCAGGAACAGCGTCAGGCCGATGCGTCCTGTGGGGATGCGCGACGGGCCGAACTGGGCGAGTTTCGGGTCGTGCGGATCGTAGCGAACCTCCAGCGTCTTGCCGACGGGATAGTCCCGCAGCCAGGCCTCGGCCGCCTCACGCTCCGTGAATGAAGGCGGCGCATCGAAGCGGCGGTTATCGGTGACGACCGGCTCGTCCGCCACCTCGAAGCGCACTTTCACCCGCGGCAGGTAGCGCGCCTGCTGCTCGAAGTGCTCACGCCGCTGGGAGTGCTGACGGCGCTCGATGACCTCGGTGGCCACCACCTCGGCCATGGCCCGGGGCCAGGCGCTGACCGCACGGCGCCGCCATACGCCGTAACCGGAAAATGCCGCCCCGGCCAGGGCGGCGATGGCGATCAGCAGGGGAACCTGCGACATCATGGAGCATCCTTTACCAGTAGCCGAGCAGCTTCCACCATAGACCGCCCACCACGACCCAGACCAGCAGGTTGACCAGGCTTATGCTGAGCCGGCGCACCCGGCTCGGGCTTAGCGCGCGTCGGAACCAGGAACAGGCGGCTCGCACCCTGCCCGCACCAGCGTCACAGGTCGATAGGCGTCCTCCTCACGCCAGCGACGCCACACGGAAGGGTCGACTGTCACCCCGACGGCCCGGTTGCCCTGGGCATCATGGTCGTAGAACCGGAAGTGACGGCCATCACCATCGCGGTCCAGCAGCGCGTGGTAACGCCGATAGAGGCCCTTCATGAACTCCGAATACGAGTCCCGCAGCAGCGCCCGATGCGCACTGGGCGGCGGCTGATGCGTGTGCAGGGAAAGCCCGGCAGCCACCGCCTGACTGCACAACCAGGCATAGGCCAGGCTGGCCAGCGGGTCGAAGCCACCACCCTCTACCCGATAGCCTCCTCCCACGTTGGCATGGGCGCCGATGAACCAGCGCTGCTCGACCTCCAGCTGCTGCTCCTTCTTCTCGCCACCGCGATGGGTCCACAGCGGCACGGCGTAGGCCTTGCGATGTTCATCCAGTGCCACCGCGTGATAGGCCCGCTCCACGATCGACGACAGCTCGGTATCATGCCAGGCGAACTGCCCGTGCTCCGAGAGGTTGGTACCCGGAATGCCCAGCGCGCCGACGGTATCCCACACGCCGATGAAGTGAACCTTGATCTCCCGGCTGTAGCGCTCGCGAAACGCCCGACACGGTGCATCGTCGGGGGCGATCGTCTTGTTGCGGTAGAGGGCCTCTGCCTCCTTCACCAAGCCGGGAGTGGAGACCCGCAGCAGCCCGCACTTGCGGAGCATCCCCACCAGGCTGCGAGCGGTGTAGGCCCCACGGCTGAAGCCGAAGATGAAGACGTGGGTGTTTTCCACATAGTGGCGCACCAGCCAGTCGTAACCGTTCTGCAGGTTACGGCTCAGCCCGATGCCGAAGGCACCGCCGAGCAGCCGCTCCCACGGCCGAGTCCCGACCCCCGGCTCGTAGAAGAAACGCTGCCGGACAGCGTGGCGATCGTGGTCGTGGATATCGCGGGCCAGGCGGTAGACGTTGGTACGATCCTGGGGGTCGTTCCAGGTACCATCGAACAGGAGGATCAGGCGCTGCGTGGGCTGTGACATGCGTTTTCCCTCCTTGATACCCGGCACGGCCGGTGTCACCGATCACACGTGAACGGCCTGGCTTCAAGATAGGAAAGGGCGTGCAGACACGCCATACGGGCCACCCTTCACGCCTGGGTTGGCTATCCTCGCACTGAGCGTGCCATGCCACCGGCAGGAGAAAGCCATGAAGTACATCTTCGAAGTGCATATCCGCGACGGCCATACCGCCGAGGACTACGCCGACGCCTGGGTGCGCGCCAGCAAGCTGATCCAGCAGGCGCCGGGCGCACGGGGCACCGAGCTGCACCGCAAGATCGATGACCCCACCACCCTCATCGCCATCGCTCACTGGGACAGCAAGGAAAGCCGCGACGCAATGGAGGCCAAGCCGGCGCCCAGGGTGAAAGAGATCATCAGGAGCGCGGCGCCCTTCTGCGAGATCCGCGTGATCGGCGAGTTCGAGGAGCCCGAGTGGGTGGTGATGCCCTCGGGTCCACAGGATGCTTAGCCTGCTCGGGTAGCGTAAGCTTTGGTAACCAGTGCCGCCTGACCCGCCACCGACCAGCAGGATGCTGCCATGGACAAGAAGGCCCTCAGCGAACGGGATATCTGCACGAAGTTCATCACCCCGGCGCTGGAACGCGCCGGCTGGGATATCCAGACCCAGGTGCGCGAGGAGGTGTCGTTCACCAATGGCCGCATCATCGTGCGCGGGCGGCTGCACACCCGCGGCAAGCGGCGGCGTGCCGACTACCTGCTCAGCTTCCAGAAGAACCAGCCCATCGCGGTGATCGAGGCCAAGGACAACAAGCACGGCCTCGGCGATGGCATGCAGCAGGGCCTGGCCTACAGCGATGCCCTGGACGTGCCCTTCGTGTTCTCAAGCAACGGCGACGGCTTCCTGTTCCACGACCGCACCGGCCTGGGCGGGCAGACCGAGACCACCCTCGGCCTCGACAACTTCCCTTCGCCTGAGGTGCTCTGGGAGCGTTACTGCCAGTACAAGGGCATCGGCCCGGCCGCACGCCCGGTGGTGGAGCAACCCTTCTATGACGACGGCAGCGGGCGTACCCCGCGCTACTACCAGACGGTGGCCATCAACCGCACCGTGGAGGCGGTGGCTCGCGGCCAGGACCGCATCCTGCTGGTGATGGCCACCGGCACCGGCAAGACCTTCACCGCCTTCCAGATCATCTGGCGGCTATGGAAGGCCAAGCAGAAGAAACGCATCCTCTTCCTCGCCGACCGCAATATCCTGGTCGACCAGACCAAGAACAACGACTTCAAGCCGTTCGGCCAGGCCATGACCAAGGTCACCAATCGCACGGTGGATCCGTCCTACGAGATCTACCTCTCGCTCTACCAGGCGGTGACCGGCAGCGAAGACGAGAAGAACATCTACAAGCAGTTCTCGCCTGACTTCTTCGACCTGGTGGTGATCGATGAATGCCACCGCGGCAGCGCCGCCGTGGACTCCGCCTGGCGCGCGATCCTCGAGTACTTCTCCGCGGCCACCCATATCGGCCTGACCGCCACGCCCAAGGAGACGAAGGAAGTCTCCAACATCGATTACTTCGGCGAGCCGGTCTACACCTACTCGCTCAAGCAGGGCATCGAGGATGGCTTCCTCGCCCCCTACAAAGTGGTCCGGGTGGACATCGACCGCGACCTGCAGGGCTGGCGGCCGAGCAAGGGGCAGCTCGACGCCCTCGGCCAGGAGATCGAGGACCGCATCTACAACCAGAAGGACTTCGACAGGCATCTGGTGCTCAAGAAGCGTACCGAGCTGGTGGCCCGCAGGATCACGGAGTTTCTGGAGAACAGCGACCCCTACCAGAAGACCATCGTCTTCTGCGAGGACATCGACCACGCCGAGCGCATGCGCCAGGCGCTGGTGAACATGAACCCCAAGCGGGTCGCCGAGAACCGCAAGTACGTGATGCGCATCACCGGCGACGAGAATGAAGGCAAGGCCGAACTCGACAACTTCATCAACCCGGAGGCGCGCTATCCGGTCATCGCCACCACCAGCAAGCTGATGACCACCGGCGTCGACGCCCAGACCTGCAAGCTGATCGTGCTCGACCAGCGCATCCAGTCGATGACCGAGTTCAAGCAGATCATCGGCCGCGGCACCCGCATCAACGACGACTACCACAAGCACTGGTTCACCATCCTCGACTTCAAGAAGGCCACCGAGCTGTTTGCCGACCCCGACTTCGACGGCGAGCCGGTCAAGGTCTATGAGCCCAAGGGTGACGACGACTCCATCGTGCCGGATGACGAGACCACCGACGACGAGCCAGCCGATGGGGTCACCGAAGCGGAAGGCGAGTACGAGATCGAGCCCGGCGAGAGCTGGCAGAGCGACGATCCCTTCACCGCTGCCGGCCTTGCCGAAGACGAGAGTGCCGGCAAGCGGGTGAAGTACGTGGTCGATGATGTGGAGGTCAGCGTGGTGGCCGAGCGGGTGCAGTACCTGGGCCCGGACGGCAAGCTGATCACCGAGAGCCTGCGTGACTACACCCGCAAGAAGGTGAAGGAGCAGTTCGCTTCACTGGATGACTTCCTGCGTCGCTGGCAGGATGCCGAGCGCAAGCAGGCGATCCTCGAGGAGCTGGAGGAGAACGGCATCTTCTGGGAGGACCTGGCCAGGGACCTTGGCGACAGGCTCGGCGACGAGCCCGACCCCTTCGACGTGATCTGCCACATCGCCTTCGACCGCCCCGCCCTGACCCGCCGCGAGCGTGCCGCGCAGGTGAGGAAGCGCGATATCTTCACCCGCTACGAAGGCCAGGCGCGCCAGGTGCTGGAATCGCTGGTCGACAAGTACGCCGATGCCGGCATCGGGCCCATCGAGGACCCCAAGGTGCTCACCCTGGCGCCCTTCAGCGAGATCGGTGCCCCCATGGAGCTGGTCCAGGCCTTCGGCGGCAAGCCCGGCTATACCCGCGCGGTCCACGAACTCGAAGACGCCCTCTACCAGTCCGGCGGCTGATCGCTATCCTGTCGCCCGACGCTATCCACAACCCGATGCCGGCCCTCCCCTGTGGATGAGCCCGCATCCGTCACGAATACCAAGGAAGCCACTCGCCCATGAGCATCTCCACCACCATCAAGTCCATCCAGGACATCATGCGCAAGGACGTCGGCGTGGACGGCGATGCCCAGCGCATCGGCCAGCTGGTCTGGATGCTGTTCCTGAAGATCTTCGACGACCGGGAGCAGGAGTGGGAGATGTTCAACGAGGATTACCGCTCGCCGATCCCCGAGCCGCTGCGCTGGCGTCACTGGGCCGCCGACCCCGAGGGCATGACCGGCGACGAGCTCAAGGAGTTCGTCGACACCATGCTCTTCCCCGGCCTGCAGCAGCTCCAGGCCCGTGGCGACGACTATCGCGGCGTGGTGATCCGCAATGTCTTCGAGGACGCCTACAACTACATGAAGTCCGGCCAGCTGATGCGCCAGGTCATCAACAAGCTGCAGGACGGCGTGAACTTCAACAAGGCCAGCGAACGCCATGAGCTGGGCGACATGTACGAGCAGATCCTCAAGGACCTGCAGAGCGCCGGTAACGCCGGCGAGTTCTACACCCCGCGGGCGGTGACCCGCTTCATGGTGGACCGGGTCGATCCCAAGCTCGACGAGAGCGTGATGGACCCGGCCTGCGGCACCGGTGGCTTCCTCACCTGCACCATCGATCACAAGCGCAAGCACTACGTGACGACGCCGCAGGACGAGCAGACCCTGCAGCGCACCATCCACGCGGTGGAAAAGAAGCCGCTGCCCCACCTGTTGGCCACCACCAACCTGATCCTTCACGGCATCGAGGTGCCCGACCAGGTCAAGCATGACAACACCCTGGCGCGCCCGCTGATCAGCTGGGTCCCAAGGAACGGGTGGATGTCATCGTCGCCAACCCGCCCTTCGGCGGCATGGAGGAGGACGGCATCGAGACCAACTTCCCCCAGGCCTTTCGCACACGCGAGACCGCCGACCTCTTCATGACGCTGTTCATCCACCTGCTAAAGGACGGCGGCCGGGCCGCCGTGGTGCTGCCCGACGGCTTCCTGTTCGGCGAGGGCATGAAGACCCGCCTCAAGGAGAAGCTGCTCAGCGAGTGCAACCTGCACACCATCGTCCGGCTGCCCAACGGCGTGTTCAATCCCTACACCGGCATCAAGACCAACCTGCTGTTCTTCACCAAGGGCCAGCCCACCGAGGCGGTGTGGTACTACGAGCACCCCTACCCCGAAGGCGTGAAGAACTACAGCAAGACTCGCCCCATGAAGGTCGAGGAGTTCCAGGCCGAGATCGACTGGTGGGGTGACGAAAGCGATGGCTTCGCTACTCGAGAGGAAACCCACCAGGCCTGGCGGGTGCCTATCGAAGAGATCAAGACGCGTAACTACAACCTGGATATCAAGAACCCCCACCAGGGCGAGCAGATCATTCATGATCCAAAGAAACTGCTGACAAAGTACGGCCAGCAGCAGGCCGAGATCCAGAAACTCCGCGACCAGCTCAAGGAGATCCTCGGCGACGCTCTGGGCCATGCCTCCCAACATCAAGAACAGCAGCAGGGACAGAAGCAGGAGGAGCAGGCATGAGCGCGCGGGAACTGATCACCGAGCACCTCGACCTCTGGACCGGCGCGGTTACCCACAAGAGCACCGCCGGACGCGGTCGCAACGGGAAGATCGAGCTTACCGGCATCAAGAAGCTTCGCGAGCTGATTCTGGAGCTGGCCGTGCGCGGCAAGCTGGTGGAGCAGGACCCCAACGACGAGCCCGCCAGCGTGCTGCTGGAGCGTATTGCCGAAGAGAAGGCCCGGCTGGTCAAGGAAGGGAAGATCAAGAAGCCGAAGAAATTGCCGGAAATTACCGAGGGCGAGAAGCCGTTTAAGCTGCCGGATGGGTGGCAATGGGCACGGGTATCCGATGTTCTTCGCGTCATCAACGGGCGAGCCTACAAGAAGCATGAAATGCTTCAAGAAGGCACCCCACTACTGCGAGTTGGAAACCTCTTCACATCCAATGAATGGTACTACTCAGACTTGCAGCTTGAGGATGACAAATACATCGATCACGGCGACTTGATCTATGCTTGGTCAGCCTCTTTTGGCCCTTTCATCTGGGATGGTGGTCGGGCCATCTACCACTACCATATCTGGAAGCTTGAGCTATTCGATTACTGCTCCACTAACAAACACTTTCTATACAACTACCTTAAAGCTGTAACAGAGGAAATAAAGTCTTCCGGAAGTGGTATCGCCATGATCCACATGACGAAAGCCAAGATGGAAGAGCTGGTTGTGCCTTTGCCCCCTCATGAAGAGCAACAGCGCATCGTCGAAAAAGTCGACAAGCTGATGGCCCTCTGCGACCGGCTTGAGCAGCAGGTCGGCGACCAGTTGGAAGCCCATGAGGTGCTGGTCGACACCCTTCTCGACGCCCTCACCCGCTCCGCCGATGCCGCGGAAGTGGCCGATAACTGGGCCCGTATTTCAGAGCATTTCGATACCCTCTTCACCACCGAATCCAGCATCGACAAGCTCAAACAGACCATCCTTCAGCTGGCGGTGATGGGGCGGCTGGTAGAGCAGGACCCCAATGATGAGCCTGACAGCAAGCTGCTGGAACGCATCGCCGAAGAGAAGGCGCGGCTGGTCAAGGAAGGGAAGATCAAGAAACCGAGGTACGCTCCACGAATTGCGGACACTGATAAATCCTTTGATATACCTGATGCTTGGCAATGGGTCAGACTCGAAAGCCTCGCGCTCCATTCCGAGGCGGGCTGGAGCCCCAAATGTCACGACGCACCAAGAGAGAATCAAAGCTGGGCGGTCTTAAAGGTCAGCGCTGTTACCTGGGGAGAGTTCCGCCCAGAAGAGAACAAAGAGCTTCCAACCAACCTAACAGCCAGGCCAGAGTATGAGGTGAAACCCTCCGACTTCCTGATTTCACGGGCCAACACATCAGAGCTGGTCGCGCGTTCGGTGGTTGTGCCAGATGGCTCACCTACGAAATTAATGATGAGCGATAAGATAATCCGCTTCGTCTTCAGCAAGCAGGTTGAGCCACTGTATTTGAACCTTTTCAACAACAGCCCTTATGCAAGAAGCTACTATCTTTCGGTTGCGGGTGGAACAAGCAGTTCCATGAAGAACGTTTCCCGGGCGCAAATTCAGGCACTTGCGGTTCCACTACCGCCAAGAGCAGAGCAAATGCGTATTGTCCAAAAAGTCGATGAGCTAATGGCCCTCTGCGACCAGCTAAAGGCTCGTCTGGGCAAAGCCAGTGAGACCCGCACTCAGCTGGCCGAGGCGGTGGTGGATCAGGCTGTGAACTGATGGCATACGATCGCCCCTGGAAGTCTTTCGAGGAGCAGCTTGCGCTGCTGAAGGCGCGAGGCATGGTAGTCACCGACGATACCGCTGCCCAGGATTATCTGGAGCGAGTGGGCTACTACCGGCTGAGCGCCTACTGGTATCCGTTCCGCAAGTTCGAGGTGGTGCAGGACAGTAAAACCGGAAGGCTTTCTACCAAGGCCATGGATGTCTTCCATCCGCACACCCAGTTCGTGGATGCCGTCCACCTGTACCTGTTCGACAAGCAGTTACGCCTATATCTGGCCGATGCACTGGAACGAATCGAAATTTCACTGCGGGTGGACCTGTCCCATTTGCTGGGCCAACGCAGCCCTTTCGCCCACGTCGAGAACACGAAAGCACACTTTCACCCCGGCTTTGCGGGTCGCCCCTTCCACAAGGGGAGTCAGCAATCCTGCTTTGACGCCTGGCTGAGCAAGTATCGAGGGCTGGTTGCCCGCTCCAAGGAAGATTTCGTCCGTCACTATCATGACAACCACGGCGATGAATTACCGATATGGGTGGCGGTGGAAGTGCTGGATTTTGGCGCCATCTCCCAGCTATTCAGCATGCTGAATGTGAAAGACCAACGGGCCATTACCAACCGTTACGGCGTGAGCGACTGGAAGGTGTTCAAAAGCTGGCTGTTCAGCCTGAGTTATCTGCGTAACCTGGTGGCACACCACAGCCGCCTCTGGAACAGAAACATCACCACCAAGCCAATGCTGCCGAATCGGGGCGAAGTGGCGTGGTGCGACTCATTCATCGGAAACGAAGACACCCGCTTCAAGCCGTTCCTGCTACTGGCGATCACACGCATGCTCGTGAAGTCGATTTGCCCGAATACCCAGTGGCACAACCGGCTGGCAGGGCATCTGGAGCGATTCCCGCAACAGCACTCATCCAGGAAGCTGGACCTGAGCGGCATGGGGATTACGGAAGACTGGAAGGACTGGTGGTGACCGCAAAATAAGAACCCCAGCGTAGGTTGCATGCAACCAAGAGGCCGGGGTCGTGTTGGAAGCAATACTAGGCCACCGGGCCTCGAAGCGCAACAGTTGCGCACGACACGCAAGGAGCCACCATGGCCATCGAACAGGGAATCTGGAAGCTGGCGGGCAGCGCAGGCGAGCCGCCACGCAAGCTGCGCCCCGCGGGCCTCGCCGACGAGGGGCTGCTGGAAGAGCAGATCATGCAGGACGTAGCGATCCTCAACCGCGACTGGCTGCTGATCGGCCGCCAAGTGCGCACCGCCTTCGACAAGCTGGTCGATGCCGTGCGCTACGGCAGGCCCCACGCCACCCTGGGCTAGGCCTTTGAAGCAGGTGTGACGCAGCTACGGACCATCGTGAAGATCGCAGTGCTTCACTACCAGGGTGCCTTGGCCCGCCCGTGGGGCTAGAGTAGCTCAATGACCTCCCCTTCCGATAAATCGCATCGCCGCCACTCCCTGGTGGCGCTGAGTGGTGATATCTCCGGTGCCTTCGGCGACCTTGGCACCCTGCTGCCCTATGTGATCGCCGGCATCGGCCTGGGCGTGCTGGCACCCGGGCCGGTGTTCCTGGGCTTCGCGGCGGGCTACCTGCTGGTGGCTCTCGTCTATCGCGCGCCCATCGCCGTGCAGCCGATGAAGGCGCTGGGCGCGGTGATCCTTACCGGCGGGCTCACCGCCGCCGAGACGGCCCTGGCCGGTGCCCTGCTGGGCCTGGTGCTGCTGGCGCTGTCCGCCACGCCACTGCTGGGGCGCGCCGCCCGTGCCCTGCCGCAATCGGTGGTCACTGGCCTGCAGGCCGGCCTGGGGCTGATGCTCGCCGCGCTGGCGCTGGAGATGATGGCCACCGGGTGGTGGCTGGCCCTGCCGGCCATGGCACTGCTCGCCCTCTCCTGGCTCTGGCCTCGCGGGCCCTGGGCACTGGTGGTGATCCTCGCGGCCGTCTGGCTGGCACCGAGTGACGGCCAGCCGCTGGTATCGGAAACGGCCATTATCGCCGATGGGTTATCGCTGACCGCGGTGGCTGGCGGAATGCTGGCACAGTTACCGCTGACCCTCCTCAACGCTGTGATGGTGGCCGCCGCCGTGTCTCACTCGCTGTTTCCGGACGCCGCTCCCCGCGTCAGCGAGCGCCGCCTGGCCGCCTCCAGCGGCCTGCTCAACCTGGTGCTGGCGCCGCTGGGTGCCATGCCGATGTGCCACGGCGCCGGCGGCCTGGCCGCTCACTACCGCTTCGGTGCCCGCAGCTGGGTCGCCCCGCTGACCATGGCCGCGGCCTGCGCCCTTGCCGCGCTGCAGGGTGAGGCGGTGGTCGCCTGGCTGGCGGCGATTCCCGCCCCGGTGGTGGGCGCGCTGCTGGCCTTCGCCGGGGTGGAGCTGATGCTGGGCAAGCGCCTCTTCGACGCTCGGCCCGACTGTCGGCCGGTGATCGCGGTCACCGCGGTGGCCACGCTGTTCGGCAGCGCGCTGGTGGGACTGGCGGCGGGCCTTGCCAGTGAGCAGCTGCGCCGGCATCTTGTACGCAGGCGTGCCCGCGGCACGCCCCACGACAGGGACTGACGCCCCACCCACTAAAAGGACAGGAGAGCAGGGATGAAGATCAGTGCACGCAACGTGATCAAGGGCACCGTGCTGGAAGTGAAGGAAGGTCCGGTGAACAGCCAGGTCCGCGTCGACATCGGCGGCGGCAACACCATCAAGTCGATGATCACCAGCGACGCCATCGAGGAGCTCGGCATCGCCGTGGGCAGCGAGGTTCAGGTGGTCATCAAGGCCTCGGATGTGATGCTCGGCATCGACTGAACCCACTGGTGCGTCGGCACTCGCCGGCGCCCATTTCGTTAGCTGCCTCTGTTTTCTCGCTTCCTGCACCCTTGCTGCACCTTCCCCACAGATAATCTCCGCATAACAGATCAAGCCTCCCCCTCCCCGACGTCACCGTGACCGTCATCCAAGGAGGCAAGACATGAAGGTGCTGAAACCCGGGCAGGCCGTGGGCATCACGGTCGCCATCAGTTTCCTGCTGGTGCTGTGGGAAGTACCCGTATCCACCTGGGCCACGTCGGCCACCCTGAGCCTGGCGTCGGGGGTGGCGGCCCTGGCGTTGATGGCCACCTCGGCCATCCTGGCCAGTCGCTGGGCCTGGGTCGAGCGGCTGCTGGGCGGGCTGGACCGGGTCTACCTCGCCCACAAGTGGATGGGTGTGTGGGCGCTGGGCCTGGCCTCGTACCACCTGGTGTTCAAGGCCGGTCTCGACGCCTGGGACGTGGCGCCGATCCTCGAGGTCAGCAAGTACTGGACCCGCCTGCTGCGCCAGCTTAGCTTCGTGGCGCTGATGTTCATCATCCTGCTGGCGCTCAACCGCAAGATTCCCTACCACCTGTGGCGGAGCTGGCACAAGCTCTCCGGCCCGCTGTTCGTGGTGGTTATCCTGCACTGGCTGACCTTCGAGTCACCCATCGCCCTGAGCGAGCCCGCCGGCCTCTGGCTGGGTATCCTCTCGGTGCTCGGCGTGGCGGCGGCCGCCTGGAAGCTGCTGCTCTATCCGCGCCTCGCCCGCCATGGCGAATATGAGGTGGTTGAGGTCTCGCCCGGCGCCGGGGCGGTTCGCCTGCGCCTGGCTCCGGTGGGCGGCGGCGTGGTCTTCCAGCCCGGCCAGTTCGGCTTCCTGCGGCTGAAGGAGGAGGGACTGCGCGAGCCGCACCCCTTCACCATCGCCTCGGCCAGCCAGGAGAACGGCGCGGTGGAGTTCTTCATCCGCGGGCTGGGCGACTTCACCCGCAAGCTGGTCAGCGAGAGCCGGGTGGGCATGCGCGCGGATATCTACGCACCCCACGGGCACTTCACGCGGCCCGAGCGGGCCGGCCATGAAGTGTGGGTCGCCGGCGGGGTGGGGATCTCGCCGTTCATCTCCTGGCTGCAGGACCCCGAGGCCGAGTCGCTGGAGCGGGTCACGCTCTTCTACTGCTACCCCCCGGGGCGGGAGTTCCCCGACGTCGAAGCCCTGCAGGCCCAGGCCGACGCGCGCGGCGTGGAGTTGGTGCCGGTACCCGCCGGGCCGAACAGTGTCGCCTTCCGCGAGCGCCTGGCCGAGATCGCCCGCGAAGTGCCGGCCGACAGCGTAGAGATCCGCTTCTGCGGTCCCCAGGGGTTGAAGGAAGCGGTGCGCCAGCAGATGGAGGCGCTGGATATTCCGCGCCGCAACCTGGCCTACGAGTACTTCGATTTTCGCTAGCCTGACTACCGCCCGGGCCTGCCCCGGGCCGAGGGCGGCGCTACCGGGGCTCAACCGGTCGGCGCCGCCTTCGCTTCGGCATCCAGCCGCTGGGCGGTCTGGTCCACCCCGCGCAGCCAGATGAGAAGCACTGCCCCCAGGGCGACGAAGCCACCGGCCAGCCACAGGCCGATGTCGTAGTGGCCCGTAGTCTCGGCGAGCATGCCGGTGAGTGCCGGGGCGATGATCTGGGCGGCACCATAGGCCAGCGTCATGCGCCCCATCATGCGTGCCGGGCTCTGCGGATAGAGCCGGCCGGCCATGGTCAGTACCAGGCTCACGCAGCCCAGGAAGGTACCGCCGTAGAGCACCGCGCTGATCAGCACGCCGGCCAGGCTATCGGTCAACGCCGGCAACACGATCCCCACCACCTGCAGCGCCATGGCGGCGATCAACGCTCCCAGGTAGCCGAAGCGGCGGGCGATGAGGTCCCACAGCATCACCGCCGGCGCGGCGGCCAGCCCCACCAGGGCGAAGGTCCAGTTGCCGGCCCCCGCCAGCAGCGGCTCGCGCTCGACGATGGCGACGATAAAGGTGGCGCTGATCACATAGCCGTAACCGGCGCAGAAGTAGGCGGCCAGCATCAGCCGCATGAAAGTGCGACTGGGCGGCTGGGCCGGGCGCTGCCCGCCGCCGGCACCCTCGAGCGGCTTGGCGGGGCGGGGCAACCAGGCCCAGGCGGGTACCAGCAATGCCACGGCCAGGGCGGCGAAGCCCCACCACTGGGCCTGCCAGTCGAGGGAGAGGCGCAGCATCAGCTCCACCGCCAGGGCGGCCAGCAGCATGCCCAGGCCCACCCCGGCGAAGTGGATGCCGAGCTCGCCCCGCTGCCGGTGGCTGATCAGCCAGTGCAGGATCAGCCCGGAAGCGAGCAGCATGGCGCCACTGCTCGAGAAGCCGGCCACGAAGCGCATCGATGCCCATAGCCAGAAACTGTCGGCCAGCGCCATGCCGGCGGTGGAGACGAGCGCCAGCACCAGGGTGATCCGATAGAGGGTGTCCTTGAGCCGAATGCTGCTGATGGAGGCGGCGGTCAGCGCGCCAAGCATGTAGCCGGCGTAGTTGAGGGCGGCCAGCCAGCCGCCCTGGGCATCGCTCAGCCAGGTCTGCTGCTGCATCAGTGGCAGCAGCGGAGTGTAGGCGAAACGCGCCACGCCCACGCACAGCAGCTGGCTGAACAGCCCGGCCAGCAGCACGCGGTAGCGCGGAGAGAGAAGAAGGGTCTTGGCCATGCCTGGCGCTCCGTGGTCCCTGTTATGGTTGTTGTGCCTGCCGTTATCCGCGGTGCGGCAGCGTGCCGGCCTACCATACAGCACGCCCCCGGCAGGAACCGGGGGCGTGCGACCAAATGGGGAAGCGATAAGCGCCGGGGAGCGGCTCAGCGCCCTCTGTCGAGCCTCGGCAGCATGCGTGCCAGCACGTCCTCACCGGCCATGCGGCGATGCAGGAGCGCCATGCCCACGTGGCCGACGATCAGCGCCAGCAGCACCCAGCCCAGCAGGCCGTGGAAGATGCCACCGACGGCGGTCATCCACTCGATCTCGCCCTCGAAGCCCGGCATCAGCGGGATGCCGAAGGGGGCGAAGGCACGGCCGGAGCCATACTGACGCAGCAGGGCGACCAGCGGCACCGCCACCATCAGGGCATACAGCGCCAGGTGACCGAGGCTGGCGGCGAGGTTGACCGAGGCCGGGCGCCGGGCCCGGTCCACCACCGTCCACACCAGGCGCAGCACGATCAACAGCATCAGCAGCGCCCCCAGCGGCTTGTGGGCGCCCCATACGGCGGCCTCCAGGGCGGTATCCGGGAAGGCGAAGTGGGCGATGGCGGTGATGAACTGGACGCCAAAGAGCGCCGCCATGCCCCAGTGGAGCAGGCGGCTGACGCGGCCATAGTGTGGGATGTGGGACGGCATGGCGGGGCTCCTGTGCGATGAGAATGCTTTGCATGCTAGCGACCCATAGCGCAGGAATTGTGAAGGTCCCGTGCAGCTACCCGTCACAAGTAGGAGGCAGGATAGGCCAACAGGGCCCCGGAACTTGGTACTCTCGGGGTTCGATCGATGACACTGCGAGGATGCCCCATGTGGGATGAGCGCTACAGCACGGACGACTACGTCTACGGCACCGAACCCAACGACTTCCTGCGCGAACAGGCCGCGCTGATCGGCGAGGCGCCCAAGCGCGTGCTCTGCCTGGCGGATGGCGAAGGACGCAACGGGGTCTACCTGGCCGGCCTCGGCCACTGGGTGACCTCGGTGGATGCCTCCTCGGTGGGACTGCGCAAGGCCGCCCGACTGGCCGAACACAAGGGGGTAGCGCTGACCACCCAGAACGCCGACCTCACCGAGCATGAGTTCGTGCCAGCCTCCTTCGATGCCGTGGTGTCGATCTTCTGCCACGTGCCGGCGGCGGGCCGCCCCCACCTGCACCGCCAGGTGATCCGCGCGCTGAAGCCCGGCGGCGTGCTGATCCTGGAGGCCTATACGCCGGATCAGGTGCATCGCAATACCGGCGGCCCGGATACCCCGGATCGCACTCCCACCGCGGCGGAGCTCGACGCGGCATTCGCCGAACTGGATATCGAGCTCAGCCGGGAGTGCGAGCGCGAGGTGATCGAGGGCCGCGGCCACACCGGCCCGGGTTGCGTGGTGCAGTTCATCGCCCGCAAGCGCTGAGGAGTCGGCTCGATAATATGCAAGGAGACACCATGAATTCCGTGACCGCCCGCCTGAAGGCCGTGGCCTCTCCCAACATCGGCCTGGGCTGCATGAACCTCTCCCATGGCTACGGCCAGCCGGTCTCCGAGGCCGAGGGGCTGCGCGCCCTGGAAGAGGCCTTCGAGATGGGCTATCGCCACTTCGATACCGCCACCCTGTATGGCGCCACCGCCAACGAACGCCTGGTGGGCAAGGCACTCGCCGGCAAGCGTGACGAGTTCCTGCTGGCCAGCAAGTGCGGCATGGCCATGGACCCGGCGCTGGGCAAGAAGGTGATCGACGGTCGCCCGGCCACGCTGCGCGGCCAGTGCGAGGCGAGCCTCGAGCGCCTGCAGACCGACCATATCGACCTCTACTACCTGCATCGCTGGGACAAGGGCGTGCCCATCGAGGAGAGCGTGGGCGAACTGGCCCGGCTGGTGGAGGAAGGCAAGATCGGCGCCATCGGCCTCTCCGAGGTATCCGCGTCCACCCTGCGTCGGGCGCGCAACGAGCATCCCATCGCCGCGGTGCAGACGGAGTACTCGCTGTGGACCCGCAACCCCGAGATCGCGGTGCTCGAGGCGTGCCGCGAGGTGGACACCCTATTCGTGGCCTTCAGCCCGCTGGGGCGCGGCTTCCTGGCCGGTGCGGTGCGCGACAGCGAGGGCCTGGTCGAGGGCGACGTGCGCGTCGGCATGCCACGCTTCAGCGCCGAGAACCTGTCGCGCAATCTGGGGCTGCTGGCCGAACTCGAGGCCGTGGCCGGCGAGTTCGAGGTGACCAGCGGGCAGCTGGCGCTGGCCTGGCTGCGGGCCAGGGGCGACGACATCATTCCGATCCCCGGCACCCGCTCCATCGCGCACATGCGCGAGAACCTGGCCGCCGATGGCGTGAAGCTGGACGCTGCCGGCGTGGCACGCCTCGATGCCCTCTTCGCTCCCGAGCGCATCGCCGGCGCCCGCTACGGCGAGGCCCTGCAGGCCGAGATCGACACCGAGGAGTTCGCCTGACGGCGAACCCGAGGCCTCAGCCGTTCAGCCACCAGATGCTGGTATTGAGGTAGGCGGCCAGGCTGACCCAGGCCAGGTAGGGCGCCAGCAGCCAGGCGGCCAGCGGCGAGACCCCGGCGAAGCGGCGGATGGTGAACACGATCAGTCCCCACAGCAGCAGCAGGTCGACCAGCGCCACTCCCATCCAGTGCAGGCCGAAGAACAGCGGCGACCACAGGGCGTTGGCGGCCAGCTGTGCCGCGAAGGGCCACAGAGTGTGCCAGCGCGCGGCCGGGGATGCGGCCAGGGTGGCCCGCCAGGCGGCCACGGCCATCAGCAGGTAGAGCAGCGTCCAGGCGATGGGGAAGGCCAGGCTCGGCGGGGTGAACGGCGGCTTGTCGAGGCCGGCGTACCACTCGCCGGGCGGGGTGAAGATGCCGGTCAGCGCGGCCAGCATCACTAGCGCGAGCCAGCCCAGCAACACCAGCAGGGAGCGGGTGGGCGTCATGGTGCCTCCTGAAGGAGAGTAAAAGGCCGCACCCCATGGGGCGCGGCCAACACTGTTGGCAGCTTACCGGGCTCGCCTCAGTCGTCAAGCGCCACCATGTAGGCGTCGGGCACCGCCCGCTCTACCCACAGCGGGTTGCTCCAGGCGGTATCGCCGTCCTGGTCGTCGACCTCCAGGGCGACCCAGCCCTCGAGGCCTTCGTCCAGCGCCAGGGCCAGCTCGGCCTGGCGGCCTTCGAGGGCGATACGCTCAAGCACCTCGCCGCCGGGGCCGATCAGGCGGGCCTCGGCCAGGCCGTCCACGGCCTCCACGTCCAGCGTCCAGCTGAAGGCCTCGCCCTCCGTCAGGCGCAGCGTATCACCGAACAGGCCGTTGCGCGGATAGAGCAGCGGCCCCTGGGTGGCGTAGCCATGGCCGTTCTTGAGCGCCCGGGCGAAGGCGCGCGGGGTCAGCTCGCCGGGCACCCGGGCCATCATGCGGATACGGCCGGTCAGGTCGTTCCAGGCATCATGGGTGTCGGTGCCGGCGGTGAAGTAGACGCGCGTGCCCTGGTCCCAGAGATTGTGGGCCGTGGCGCGGGTCGGCGCATTATCGACCTCGGCGTTGAGCTCGAGCAGGTCGAAGCCCGCCGTGAAGCCGCCGGGCACGCTGTCGCCGGCCAGGTTGCGCAGGTAGCCATAGTCGTTGAACGGGTGGTTCAGGGGAATCACCTCGGCGTTGAGGCGCCGCGCATCGGCGAGGATCTCCTGCACGCTGTCGGTTCCCGGGTCCACCTCGAGCTCGCCGCCCAGGTCGATGGGGAAGGGGTTGATGTGACCCCAGGAGGGCGAGACCTCGACGGAGGGGATGAAGGGCACCCCACGCTGCTCGGAGAGCTCGAGGAACTCCTCGTGGTTGACCGTGGAGTCGTGGTCGCTGATGAAGGTCAGATCGAGGTCGGTGGCCAGCTGGGCGCGTACCACCATCTCCGGCGGCGTGGTGCCCTCCAGGATGTTGGCGTGGTGGTGCAGGTCACCGCCGTACCAGTCCTGGTCGTTGGGTTCGGCGAGCCGCTCGATCTCCAGGGTCTCCTCCACGGTCTCGCCGGAGGTCAGGCTCACCGCGAGCTCCTGCTGCTCGGCGGTGAAGCCCGCGCCGGCGTCGACACTCAGCCGGTAGTCGCCCGGTGCCAGCTCGAGCTCGGCCTGTCCCACCGGTTCCAGCTCGGTGAAGAAGGTCTGCTTGCCGAGGAACTCCACCGGCGGCTGCTGGCCCTCGAGGATCACCAGGCGGGCATCGCGCGGCTCGCCGGAATCGGAGTCGCGCACGTCTAGGCTGAGGGTACCGGGGCCCTGCAGGCCCTCGAAGTCGATGACCTGCTCGCCGTCCGTGCCGACCTCCAGGGTCACGGGCTCGCTGTTGGCATGCCCGAGGGCCGTGGCATAGGCGGCGTAGTTGCCCTTGGGCAGCGCGATGTCGAACTCGCCCTCCTCGGCCAGCGTCCAGGCGTAGGGGTGACCTGCCTTCTCGATCATCACCAGGCCATCCGGCGGCGCCTCGCCCTGTGCATTGCGCAGGCTGCCGGCGACCCGACCGGTGGCCTCGCCGCGACGCTCGGCCTCGGCGGCCACCACCGGCGCCAGGTCGCCGTCCGGCACCACCTGCAGCCAGCCCTCGAAGGTGCGCGACTCGCCGGGTGCCAGGTAGTGCTCCAGGTACATGTCCTGACCTTCGTAGTTGACGCGGTCGAAGTAGGGGGCATGCAGAGCGAACACCCAGTCGCGGTCGTAGGCCACCATGCGGTCGCTGAGCGCCCCCTCGGCGGTGGTCTCCTTGGCATCCCCCAGGCCCGGCACGCCGAACAGGTAGCCGGTGTCCGGCCACAAGGTGAAGCCGGAGCGGATGGCGTCCAGCGCCTCGTCGCCGGCGTTCTCCAGCTCGGTCTGGAGGTGGATGCGGTCGCTTCCGGCCTCCAGGGTGTAGGTGGTGGTCACCCAGGCATCGGCCCAGTTGCGGCGGATACGCACCACGGCGCGCTCGGCGGACTCCTCGACGACCTCCACCGCCTTGCCGTCGTTGGGCCAGGCGGACCAGTTGTCGGGAATGAAGTCGGCGAAGGCGATACGGTCGAGATCGACCTCGCCCTCCTTGACGGCGGCCAGATCCACCAGGGTGCCACGCGGCACGCCCCAGGGCGGACGCGACTCCACGGCGATGGCGAAGGCCAGCCGGTCGTTGGCGATGGTCAGGTCCTCCTCGGCCAGGGCCTCGCCGTCGGGAATGTCGGTGGCGCCACGGGTGACGCTCACCTCGGCGTGGGCGCTGGAGGCGCCGACCAGAAGGCCGGCCAGAAGAAGGCGGCTGAGTCGCAGGGGCATCCGGACCCTCCTTTGCATATCGTTATGTAATGAATTCGTCACCTTTCCATCATGATTTATTTTGAATGAACATTCAAATAACGCGAAGAATCCCATGCGGGCCTCCAACAAGGTATCCTGCCGACCTGTAGCAACGAGCGGGAGAGGAAACCTGCATGGACCAGACCCTGGACGCGATCATCGTCGGTGGCGGCATGGTCGGCGCGGCCGTGGCGGCGGCACTGGGCCAGGCCGGCATGAGCGTGGCGCTGGTGGAGGGCGGCGGCCCGCCGGCGGCGATACCCATTGAGGCCCCCTTCGACCTGCGGGTGTCGTCGCTCAACCTGGCCTCCCAGCGCTTGCTGGAGGAGGTGGGCGCCTGGGCGTTCATTCCCGAGGCGCGGCGCTGCCCCTTCCGCCATATCGAGGCCTGCGACACGGCCGAGAAGCGCCATATCCGCTTCAACGCCGCCGAGCTCGAGTTGCCAGACTTCGGCCACTTCGTCGAGAACCGGGTGATTCGCCGCGCCCTGTGGCAGCGCCTGGCCGAGCTGCCCGGGGTGACCACGATCTGCCATGCCGGGCCGGTGGCCTGGGTCCCCGGCGGGCACCGCAGCCTGCTGGAGCTCGATGACGGCCGGATGCTGGCCGCACGGCTGGTGGTGGGCGCCGACGGTGCCGCCTCGCATACCCGGGAGCTGGCCGGCATCGCGACCCGCGACGAGGACTATGGTCAACGTGCGCTGATCATCAACGTGCGCACCCACCTGCCCCAGCAGGACGTCAGCTGGCAGCGCTTCACCCCCGCCGGGCCCCAGGCGATGCTGCCACTGCCGGGCCAGCATGCCTCGCTGGTGTGGTACGACAGCGCCGAGGCCACCCTGGCCCGGGAGGCGCTGGACGACGAAGCGCTGCGCCTCGCCATCGAGCATGAATTTCCCGCCCGGCTGGGGGGCGTCGAGGCCGTGCTGGGCCGCGCCAGCTTCCCCATCCGCCGGCGTCATGCCGAGCGCTACGTGCGCCCGCGCCTGGCGCTGGTGGGGGATGCCGCCCATGTGATCCATCCGCTGGCCGGCCAGGGGCTCAACCTGGGTCTGCAGGATGCCGAGGCGCTGAGCCGGCGGGTGATCGAAGCCTTCCGTGCCGGCCAGGACCCGGGCGACCGCGCGGTCCTCGCCGGCTATGCCCGGGAGCGGCGCCCCCAGACCCTGGCGATGATCGCCGCCATGGAGACCTTCCATCACGTCTTCACCGGAGCCGCGCCGCTGCGCTTCGCCGGCGCCGCGGGGCTTGCCCTGGCCGAGCGCCTGGAGGGTGCCAAGCGCCAGGTGATGCGCCACGCCCTGGGGCTCCCGCGATAATGTGGCTCCAGCGGTGAATCAGGCCGACTCGACCGTCGTCTCGGCCAGGGCTTCCGCGAGGAACCCCAGCAGCTCGGGCAGCTCGCCCTCGATATGCTGGCTGAGGTCGTGGTCGCCGGGCAGCAGGTGCAGCCGGGTCGGCGTCTCGCCACGGCTGGCATGGAGTCGCTCGGCATCGCTGGGCGGGATCACCCGATCGTCGCGGCCATGGACCAGCAGCACCGGGCAGCGCACCCGCGGCAGGGTATTGACGGGGGCGATGGCGTCGAAGCGATGGCCGATCACCCGCTCCACGTAGCGCAGCACGTACCAGCCCAGCGGAAAGAAGGGCAGCCCCTTCTCCGCCAGCCAGCGGCGCATCATGCCATCGGGGTGGGCAAAGGCCGAGAGGCTGACCACGGCGCCGATATCGTCGCGCCGCGAGGCGGCCAGCAGCACCGCCGCGGCGCCCACCGAGTGGCCGAGCAGCGCCACCGGCGCCTCCGCCATGCCGGGGCGGGAGCGCAGCCAGGCCAGCGCCGCCTCGGTGTCCTCGGTGAAACGCGGCATGGAGGAGAAGCTGTCGGCAGCGCTGTCGCCGTGGTTGCGGGCATCGAACAGCAGCACGTTCCAGCCGGCGGCCTGCAGCGGCCGGGCCAGCGGCAGCATCAGTTCCCGGTTGGCACCCCAGCCATGGGTGACCACTATCGTGCCGCGCCCTGCTCCAGGCAGCCACCAGCCGCTCAGCCGCCTGCCTCGCCGCGTGGGGAAGACCACCGCCTCCCCGGTCACACCGTGCGCCTCGAGCGTGCCCGTCACCGCCACTCGGGGCGCGGCCAGGCTGACCCGGAGGCGCCGATGGAAGAGGTGCAGCAGCCCGCCGCCCACGCTCGCCACGCCCAGGGGCACTGCCCACCACCATGCCGCTGCCATCCTGTTCTCCCTGTTCGCTGGATTCGCCCTCATTCTCCGCGATGGCCGTCATCGCGTCAGCTACCGCCGCCTTGCCGAGACGCTGTCGCGGCGACCATCACTGGCGCTGGCCAGCCGTCGTTTTGTTATGTTATAACCTATTCCGCTTTTCGCAGGACACCACTCAGAGGATCCCATGGCACACCGCAGACACCGGCACCGCCCGGAAGGGCCCTGCCACTTCTCGCTGATGTCGCTCTCGGCGACCCGCCGCCTGCTGCTGGCGGCGCTGCCGCTGGCGGTGTTGTGGCTGACGGTGGCCTGGGCCACCGGCTGGGGGGCATGATGTCGCGCCTGCAGCTGGAGGACCTGACCCTGGCCCGCGGCGGGCGCACCGTGCTGGAGCATCTCGAGGGGCGCTTCCAGGATGGTGCCGTGACCGCCCTGGTAGGTACCAACGGCGCCGGCAAGAGCACCCTGATCAGCGCCATCATGGGCATGCTGCGGCCGATCTCCGGCCGCGTGGCCTGTCAGGTACCCAAGGAGCGACGCGCCTGGCTGCCCCAGCAGCTGGCCTTGGACCTCACCTTCCCGATGAGCGTGGAAGAGCTGATCATGACCGGCACCTGGCCCAGCCACGGTGCGCTGAAGGGCTACTGCGCGGCCCACTATCGCCGCGGCCGCGAGATCATGGCGCGGCTGGGCATCTCCCACCTGGCCCATCGCCAGCTGGGCGAGCTCTCCGGCGGCCAGCGTCAACGCGCGTTGATCGGCCGCACCCTGATGCAGGAGGCCGAGCTGCTGCTGCTCGACGAGCCCTTCGCCAACGTCGACGTCGAGACGGTAGATGTACTCATGGACGTGCTGCGCGACATGGCCCGCGACGGCGCCACCATCGTGGTGGTGCTCCACGACCTGGAGCAGCTCTCGCGCCTGGCCGATGACGTGCTGATACTGGCCGGCGGCCATGGCCGCTGGGCGAGCCCCGAATCGCTGCTCGAGCGCTACGCCGGGCAGCCGCCCCGCGCACCGCGCCTGCCCCTCACCTTCCCGGATACCTTCGATGCTGGAACTGCTTGACGCCTGGCTGCTCGCCCCCCTCGACTACGGCTTCATGAAGCGCGCCCTGGTGGCCGGCCTGGCGCTGTCGCTGGCCGCCCCGCCGCTGGGCGTGTTCCTGATGCTGCGTGGCATGAGCCTGATCGGCGACGCCATGGCCCACGCCATCCTGCCCGGAGTGGCACTGGGCTTCCTCGCCGCCGGCTTCTCGCTGCCGATCATGAGCCTGGGCGGCATCCTCTCGGGGCTGCTGGTGGCGGTGCTCGCCGGCAGCGTGTCGCAGATGACCGGCCATCGCGAGGACTCCGCCATGGCCAGCTTCTTCCTGATCTCGCTGGCCGCGGGGGTGATGCTGGTCTCGCTGGGCGGCAGCAGCGTCGACCTTACCCATGTGCTGTTCGGCTCGATACTGGCCGTCGACACCACCGCCCTGCTGCTGATCGCTGCCATCAGCAGCCTGATCGTGGTGATCCTGGCGGTGATCTTCCGCGCCCTGGTGGTGGAGTGTCTCGACCCGCTGTTCCTGCGCGGCCAGGGCAGTCCGGTGGGGCTGGTGCACGGCCTCTTCCTGGGCCTGGTGGTGCTCAACCTCACTGCCGGATTCCAGACCCTGGGCACCCTGATGGCGGTGGGGCTAATGATGCTGCCGGCCACTACCGCACGCTTCTGGAGCCAGCGCCTCGAGGGGCTGATCGGCATCGCCATCCTGGTGGCCCTGGTGGCCAGCAGCGGCGGACTGCTGCTCTCCTACCATCTCAACCTGCCCTCGGGCCCGGCGATCATCCTGCTGGCCGGGGCCGGCTACCTGCTCTCGGCCCTGGTGGGCCGCCACCACAGCCTGCTCGCCCGGCTGCGCCGCCGCGCCACGCCGCTGGGCGCCCCGGAACACGACTGACCCCACGGAGACTCCGCCATGCACGCCTTCCGCACCGCCGCCGCCCTGGGCCTGACCGCCCTGCTTGCCCTGCCCACCGCCCACGCCGATGAGCGCGTGCAGGTGCTGGCCAGCTTCAGCATCCTCGCCGACATGGTCGAGAACGTCGGCGGCGAGCATGTCGCGGTCACCGCCCTGGTGGGCCCCGACAGCGACGCCCACATCTATTCGCCGCGCCCCACCGACGCCCGCGCCCTGGCCGAGGCCGACCTGGTGGTCTTCAACGGCCTGCAGTTCGAGGGCTGGATGGAGCGCCTGGTGGAGGCCAGCGACTACGCCGGCCCGCTTGTGGTGGCCAGCGACGGCCTCGCCTCGATGAGTGAGGAGCCAGAAACGCCCGCCGAGGACGGGCATGCCGATCACGACGGCCACGACCATGGCGACCTGGACCCCCACGGCTGGCAGGACCTGAATGCCGGCAAGCGCTACGTGGCCAATATCCGCGACGGCCTGATCCAGGCCGACCCCGACAACGCCGAGGCCTACGAGGCCAACGCCGAGCGCTACCTCGACGAGATCAAGGCCACCGACACCGAGATCCGTGCACTGATCGCCGAGATTCCCGCCGCCACCAGCGTGATTACCGGCCACGACTCCTTCGGCCATTTCGCCCACGCCTACGGGCTGCGCTTCCTCTCGCCCCAGGGTCTCTCCACCGAGGCCGACCCCAGCGCCGCCGACATGGCCGCGCTGATCGAGGTGATCCGCGAGCAGGAGGTGCGCGCGCTGTTCCACGAGAACATGACCAGCCCGGCCCTGCTCGAGCAGCTAGCCGAGGAGACCGGCCTGCCCATCGCCGGCACCCTCTACGCCGACGCCCTGGCCAGCGAAGGCGAGGCCAGCACCTGGCTGGGCATGATGCGCCACAACGCCCGCACCCTGCACGACGCCCTGGCCCAGCCGGGCAACCACGACGCGGCCGACATGGGCGACTCCGGGGATCATGGCCACGAGCATTGAGCTCAAAGGGGGACTCGCCAAGGGGCCTTTCGCTACTCGACGGGTGCTAGACTGGCTAAGCGGGCATTGCCAACCAGCGAGGCGGGAGACAGCCACCATGCGACTCACCCGATCCCAGCGAGACATCATCCTTGCCGATGTGCAGGTGCACCTCGGTAAGGAGGTCGAGGTACGCCTCTTCGGCTCACGCCTTGACGACACCCGCCGAGGAGGTGACCTCGACCTGCTGCTGGTCTCGAATCACCCCATCTCCCGCCTTCAGCGAGCCGAACTTAAGCAGGCCCTCGAAGCTCGGCTACAACTGCCTGTGGATATCGTGACTTATGCACAGGGAGATGAGCCAACACCCTTCCAGGCCATCGCCTTGAAACAGGCCAGCCCGATCGATGCCGAGGATGCGGCATGAGCCTTGCCGTGTTCTATCCCAAGCCACCTGCCAGCAAGGACTTCTTGCCGGAGTTCGAGCGCATCTTCGTCTGAGCCATGTCTCACACGACCACCACGGGAGGCGCCTTCGGGCGCCTCTTTACGTTGAGGGAAGCTTCTCTACTACCTTGGCCGTATATGTCGCCCAGTCGCTTTATTCGTTCGCAAGCTTGGCAAATCTGCCGCCAAATTTGGCACGAAATGCAAACACCCTGGCTCGATAGGTCAACCCTGCTCTCGCCTTTGCTCCTACCATGGATCCGGGCGCTCCCGTGGCGCCAACCAACGGACAACAACAACGCAAAGGCATCTCCATGATCCCAACCCGTCAGTTTGCTCTGGGCACTCTCGCTGCCTCCATGCTGCTCGCCTCCCAGGCCGCCACCGCCGAGATCACCGACAACGAGATCCGTATCGGCTACCTGGCCGACATGACCGGCGCCTACCGCGACCCCATCGGCCCGCTGGGCGAGGACGCCATCCGGATGGCCATCGAGGACATGGGCGGCAGCGTGGCCGGTGCCGAGGTGGTGCTGTTCAGCGCCGATGACCGCAACAGCCCCGACGTGGGCTCCAGCGTGGTGCGCGAGTGGATCGACGAGCGCAACGTCGACATGGTCACCGGCCTGGTGGCCTCCTCGGTGACCCTCGCCTCGGTCAAGCTGCTGGAGGAAGAGAATCGCCTGGGCCTGGTCAACGGCGCCGTCTCCTCCGGCGTGACCAACGAGAGCTGCTCGCCGAACCATATCCACTGGGTCTACGACACCTGGGCCATGTCCAACGGCACCGCCAGCGCCATCACCCAGGAGGGCAACACCGACTGGTACCTGCTCAGCGCCGACTACTCCTTCGGCCACGCCCTGGAGCGCGACGTGACCCGCGTGGTGGAAGAGAACGGCGGCAGCATCGTCGGCAGCACCCGCCACCCCTTCCCCAGCAGCGATTTCTCGTCGTTCATGCTCCAGGCCCAGGCCTCCGGCGCCGATGTGATCGCGCTGAACAACGCCGGCTCCGACACCATCAATGCGATTCGCACCGCCGGTCAGTTCGGTATCACCCAGGCCGGCCAGATCCTCGCCGGCATGGTGCTGTTCAGCACCGACATTCGCAGCCTGGGACAGGAGATCGCCCAGGGCCTGCAGTTCACCACCGCCTGGTTCTACGACCTCGACGAGGAGGCGCGTGCCTGGGCCGAGCGCTTCCGCGAGCGCACCGGCAGCATGCCCACCCAGGTCCACGCCGGCCTCTACTCCAGCACCCTGCACTACCTGCAGGCCATCGATGCCATCGGCAACGACGAGGCACAGGCGGTTCGCCAGCAGATGGCGGCGACCCCGATCGACGATATGTTCGCCAGCGGCGGCTATATCCGCGAGGACGGCCGCATGGTCCACGACATGTACCTGGTGGAGGTGAAGTCCCCCGAGGAAGCCGTCGACGAGGACGACCTCTTCCGCCTGGTGCGCACCATCCCCGCCGATGAGGCCTTCCGCCCCCTCGACCAGAGCGACTGCCACCTGGTCCAGAACGGTGATACCTGAGCCCCTCGCCCTCCCCATCACAACAGCACAATTCGTGGAGATGAGATGACCATGCAGAGCCGCATCCAGCAGCACACCATCGGCGCGGCCCTGGCGCGCAGCGCCCGCAAGAACGGCAGCCGCCTGGCCCTGGCCTTCGATGATCGCCGGTGGAGCTATGCCGAGCTCGACCGCGCGGTAAACCGGGTCGCCCACGCCCTGATCGGCGCCGGCCTCACCCCCGGTGATCGCCTGGCGGTCTACGGCAAGAACTCCGATGCCTACGTGATCGCCTGGCTGGCCGCCACCCGGGCCGGCCTGGTCCATGTCCCGATCAACTTCGCCCTGAGCAGCGAGGAGCTCAGCTATATCCTCGAGCAATCGGGTGCCAGCGGCCTGCTCAGCGACCTCAGCCTGGCCGACAAGGTGGAGTCCGCCAGCAGCGCGGTGGACCTGACGCTCTCGGGCACCCTGCACGCCCCCCAGAGCGACGGCTTCGACGTTCTCAAGGCGGCCCTCGCCGAGGGCGACGACACCGAGCCGGCGGTGGAACTCGACGGCCAGAGCCTGGCCCAGCTGCTCTATACCTCGGGCACCACCGCCGCGCCCAAGGCGGCGATGATGACTCACCAGGCGCTGCTCGCCGAGTACATGGCCTGCATGGTGGAGCTCGACATCAAGGCCGACGAGCCGATGCTGGCCGCACTGCCCCTCTACCACTCGGCCCAGATGCACGTCTTCCTGATGCCAGCCCTGCTGCTGGGGGCCACGGTGCACCTGCGCGAGGCGCCGGCCCCCGACGACTGCCTGGCGCAGATCGAGCGCCACGGCATCGTCTCTTTCTTCGCCCCGCCCACGGTATGGATCGGCCTGTTGCGCCACCCCGAGTTCGACCGCCACGACCTGAGCCGGCTGAAGAAGGCCTACTACGGCGCCTCCATCATGCCGGTGCCGGTGCTCGAGGAGCTGCGCCGGCGCATTCCCGGCGTGGGGCTCTACAACTGCTACGGCCAGAGCGAGATCGCCCCGCTGGCCACGGTGCTGCGGCCCGAGGAGCACGCTGCCCGGCCAGCCTCGGCGGGCCGCCCCATCCTCACCGTGGAGACGCGTATCGTCGACGCCGAGATGAACGACGTCCCGCCGGGCGAGCATGGCGAGATCGTCCACCGCTCACCGCAGCTGCTCACCGGCTACTGGGACAAGCCCGAGATGACCGAGGAGGCCTTCCTGGGCGGCTGGTTCCACTCCGGTGACGTGGGCTACCTCGACGAGGCGGGCTATCTCTTCATCGTCGACCGCATCAAGGATGTCATTAACACCGGCGGCGTGGTGGTGGCCAGCCGCGAGGTGGAGGAGGTGCTGTTCCAGCACCCCGCCGTCTCCGAGGTGGCCGTGATCGGCATTCCCGACGAGAAGTGGATCGAGGCGATCACCGCCGTGGTGGTGCTCAAGGAGGGCGAGGAGGTCAGCGAGGCGGCGCTGATCGAGCACGCTCGCGAGCACATGGCGCACTACAAGGTGCCCAAGCAGATCTATTTCAGCGATGCCCTGCCCAAGAGCACCGCCGGCAAGATTCTCAAGCGACACCTGCGCAAGGAGCTTCAAGCGTGACCCAGGCCACTCCCCGGGATGAGCTGACCCCGCTGTTCCACGACATGATCTGCCGCTTCCTCGACCAGGAGGTCGACCCCCACTACGACGACTGGGAGGAGGCCGGCGAGGTGCCCCGCGCGCTCTGGCGGCGCATGGGCGAGGCGGGACTGCTGGGCATCGACATGCCGGAGCCACTGGGCGGTGCCGGCGCCGATTTCGCCATCACCCAGCTGGTCACCGAGGAGATCTCGCGGCGCGGCTTCGGTGGCCTGGCCAGCGCCTACAACATCCACGCCAATATCGTCATGCCCTACCTGCTGCATATCGCCACCCCGGCACAACAGCAGCGCTGGTTGCCGGCCATGGCCAGCGGCGAGGTCATCGGCGCCATCGCCATGACCGAGCCCGGCGCCGGCAGTGACCTGGCAGGTATGAAGAGTCGCGCCCGGCGCACCGAGAGCGGCTGGCGGCTGGACGGCGGCAAGATCTTCATCACCAACGGCCAGGTGGCCGACATGGTGATCGTCTGCGCCAAGACCGACCCGGAAGCCGGCGCCCGGGGGGTCTCGCTGTTCCTGGTCGACACCACCCTCCCCGGCTTCTCCCGGGGCCAGCCGATCAAGAAGATCGGCCAGCACGCCAGCGACACCGCCGAGCTGTTCTTCGACGGCATCGAGCTCCCGGAGGATGCCCTGCTCGGCGAGGAGGGCCGCGGCTTCGCCTATCTGATGCAGGAGCTGCCACGGGAGCGACTGGGTGTCGGCGCCCAGGCCCTGGGCGCCATGCAGGGGGCACTGGAGCTCACCCTCGCGTATGTCCAGGAGCGCCGCGCCTTCGGCCAGCGGGTGGGCGACTTCCAGAACACCCGCTTCACCCTGGCCGAAGTGCAGGCCGACATCGAGATGGGCCGCGCCTACCTGGAGAAGTGCATGGCGCAGTATCGGCAAGGAGAAATGGGGCCCACCGAGGCCGCCATCCTCAAGCTGCGCCTCACCGAGATGCAGTGCGCCACCGCCGACACCTGCCTGCAGCTGTTCGGCGGCTACGGCTACACCCGTGAATACCCCATCTCGCGCTTCTATCTGGATGCCCGGGTACAGACCATCTACGCCGGCACCTCCGAGATCATGAAGGAGGTCGTTGCCCGCTCGCTGCTGGGCAAGGCCTGACACTGGAGAATTCCCATGCACCTTGATTCCGTCGTCATCCTGGGGGGAGCCCGCACCGCCATCGGCGGCTTTGGCGGCAGCCTCTCGGGCCTCGCCCCCCATGAACTCGGCACCGTCACCGCCCGCGAGGCACTCGCGCGTGCCGGCGTCGAGGCCGCGGCCATCGACCACGCCGTCTACGGCCATATCATCACCACCGGTCCGGAGGACGCCTACCTGGCCCGGCATATCGCCCGGGAGGCCGGGGTGCCCGACGAGGCCGGCGCCTTCAACGTCAACCGCCTGTGCGGCTCCGGGGTGCAGGCCCTGCTTTCCGCCGCACAGCAGATCGCCCTGGGCGACAGCCGCCTGGCCCTGGCCGGCGGCGCCGAGTCCATGAGCCGCGGCGCCTACCTGCTACCGCCCCAGGCGCGCAGCGGCCTGCGCATGGGCCACGCCGCGGTCACCGACCTGACCCTGGGCATCCTCAGCGACCCCTTCGGCAGCGGCCATATGGGCTGTACCGCCGAGAATATCGCCGCCCGCTACGGCCTCAGCCGCGAGGCGGTGGACCGCTTCGCCATGGAGAGCCACCACAAGGCGGCCCGGGCCATCGCCGAGGGGCGCTTCGCGGAGCAGATCGTGCCGGTCACGGTGCGCCAGGGCCGCCAGGAGCGCGTCTTCGACCGCGACGAGCACGTGCGCGACGGTGTCACCCTGGAGGACCTGGCCCGGCTCAGACCCGCCTTCCAGAAGGAGGGGCTGGTCACCGCCGGCAACGCCTCGGGCCTCAATGACGGGGCGGCCAGCCTGGTGCTGGCCAGCGCCGAGGAGGCCGAGCGCCGCGGCCTGACACCCCGGGCACGGCTGATCACCGGCACCGCCGCCGGGGTCGAGCCACACCTGATGGGGCTGGGTCCGATTCCAGCGGTACGCCGCTGCCTGGAGCAGGCCGGCCTGACCATCGACGATATCGATGTCATCGAGTCCAACGAGGCCTTCGCCGCCCAGGCCATGGCGGTAGCCGAGGAACTGGCGTTCCCGGCCGACAAGCTCAATCCCAACGGCGGCGCCGTGGGCCTCGGCCACCCGGTGGGCGCCACCGGCGCCATCCTGGTGATCAAGGCGCTGGCCGAACTCGAACGCACCGGCGGCCGCTACGGCCTGATCACCCTGTGCATCGGCGGCGGCCAGGGCATCGCCCTGCTGATCGAGCGCTGCTGATCCGGATCTTCCAGGAGACATCACCATGACAACCGTCACACCCAAGATCCTGCCGTCCACGCCCTCCGCGACCAACCCGTCGCTGCTGATCGGCGACCTGCTGGAGAGCGGCGTACGCATGGCCGGTGACAACCAGATCGTCTACCGCGACCTGGGTCGCCACGACTACCGCCGCTTCCGGGAGCGGGTGCACCAGCTCGCCCACCTGCTCACCGCCCAGGGGGTCCGCGCCGGCGACGTGGTGGCGGTGCTCGACTGGGACAGCCACCGCTATCTGGAGGCCTTCTTCGCCATCCCCATGCTGGGGGCGGTGCTGCACACCGTGAACGTGCGCCTCTCCCCGGAGCAGATCCACTACACCATGGAGCACGCCGAGGATGACTTCGTGCTGGTGCACCAGGACTTCGTGCCGCTGCTGGAGGGGCTACACGAGCGACTGCCGCGAATTCGCGGCTATCTGCTCTGCCAGGAGGAAGCGGCCGAGGTGGACAGTGCCCTGCCGCTGGTGGGCGAATACGAGTCACTGCTGGCCGACCAGTCCCGCCACTACGACTTCCCCACCTTCGACGAGAACGCGGTGGCCACGCTCTTCTATACCACCGGCACCACCGGCAACCCCAAGGGGGTCTACTTCACCCATCGCCAGCTGGTGCTGCACACCCTGACCGAGGCCAGCACGCTGCAGGCACCGGGGGTCGAGCTGCTCAATCGCGACAAGGTCTACATGCCGATCACGCCGATGTTCCACGTGCATGCGTGGGGCGTGCCCTATACCGCCACCCTGCTCGGCGCGACCCAGGTCTACCCGGGGCGCTACGAGCCCGAGATGCTGGTCAGGCTGCTGGTCGACGAGCGGGTGGACTTCTCCCACTGCGTGCCCACCCTGCTGGGGATGGTGCTGAACGCCGAGCCCATCGCCTCGGGCCGGGTCGACCTCGCCGGCTGGAAGCTGCTGATCGGCGGCAGCCCGCTGACCCAGGCGCTGGCGCGCCGCGCCCATGAGCTGGGCATCGATACCCGCAGCGCCTACGGCATGTCCGAGACCTGCCCACTGCTCACCGCCGACGTGCTGCCCCGGGATATCGCCGAGGCCGACTTCGAGACCCAGCTGCCCTGGCGCTGCAAGGCCGGCCTGCCGATCCCCCTGGTGCAACTGCAGGTGGTGGACGAGAGCGGCACCCCGCTGCCCAACGATGGCGAGAGCGTCGGCGAGGTGCGCGTCCGCGCCCCCTGGCTCACCCAGGCCTACTACAAGGAGACCACCCGCAGCGAGGGGCTGTGGCGCGACGGCTGGCTGCATACCGGCGACGTGGCCACCCTCGACGAGCGCGGTTTCCTGCAGATCCGCGACCGCATCAAGGACGTGATCAAGAGCGGCGGCGAGTGGGTCTCCTCGCTGGAGCTGGAGAACCTGATCGCCCAGTGCCCCGGGGTCGCCGAGGTGGCGGTGATCGGCGTGCCCGACGAGCAGTGGGGCGAGCGCCCGGTCGCGCTGGTGGTACCCCATGACCTCAACGCGCCGCCCGAGGCCGATGCCGTGATGGAGTTCCTCCGGCAGTTCGTCGAACAGGGACGCATCACCCGCTGGGCGCTGCCCGCCCAGGTGCGCCTGGTCGACGAGATCCCCAAGACCAGCGTGGGCAAGCTCGACAAGAAGCGGATCCGTCAGGAGATATAGGTCGGGTTCGCCCGCCGGTAGGCGGCGGGCGTATCCCCGGTCCAGGCACGGAAGGCACGGCTGAAGCAGGCCTGGTCCTCGAAGCCGAGCCGCTCGGCGATGCCGGCCAGGGGCTGGTCGCTGCGGGTCAGGGCCTGGACGGCGACATCCCGGCGGCACTCGTCCTTCACCGCCTGGAAGCGGGTGCCTTCCGTGGCCAGGCGCCGCGACAGGGTACGCACCGACATGTGCAGCGCCGCGGCCACCTCCGCCACCCCGGCGGCATAGGCGCCATGGCGGGTGAGGTGCTCGCGCACGCGGTGGGAGAGCAGGCGCTCCTCGAAGGAGACGTAGAACCAGTCCGCCGGGGCGCGCTGCAGGAAGGCGCCCAGGTGCCGCTTGGTCTGGCGGATCGGCTCGTCGAGCACCGCCAGGTCGAAGTAGATGGCGGTCTGGGGGCGGTCGAAGAGCAGCCGTCCGGGGTAGAAGTAGCGGTAATCGGCGCTGTGCGCAGGCTGCGGGTAGGCGCACTCCAGGGTGATCGGCGGAATCTTGCGGGCGATCATCCAGGAGGCGATGCCGTGGAGCAGCTTGAGCATCAGCTCGTGCACCAGGATGCGGCTGCCCGCCGGGGGCCGGTGCTCCACCAGGCCGATACGCACCAGGTCATCGCCATGGCTGACCTCGTAGCCGAAGTCGTCGAGCAGGATACGGAAGAACAGCCGATAGCGATGCAGGGCCACCTTGAGGGTCGGCGCCTCCAGCAGGCTCAGGCAGAGCAGCTTGAGGGTGCCGCCACGCAGCGGGCGGGCGAAGAAGCCCGGTGTCTCGTCGTCGCAGGCGTTGACCAGCAGCCGGTAGAGGGTGGCGAACTGCTCCACGGTGACCCGCCCGTGGGGCGACTCCAGCAGCCCCGGCGAGATACCGGCGCGACGCAGCAGGCTGGCGCGCTCGGCCGCCATCCCGGGCACGCCCTGGAACAGCTCACCGACGAAATGCCGCGACACCGTGACCGTCACCCGCTCCTCCCCTTTCCGCCAGGCCGTTCGCCTCCGCAGCCCTCGGTTATACCCGATCGCGGCGGCGGCGACACTCCTCCCTCCGTCGCCTGTGGCTGGCCGGCGTTCTGTGCCACCATCCCTGCCTGACCCGTGTCAGCCCATTCCAGCGCCAGGGAGGCCGCCATGCTCGAGTTCCGCCAGGTCCACAAGGCCTATGCCACGCCCCAGGGGCCCCTCGAGGTGCTCGCCGGGGTCGACCTGACCCTGGAGGCAGGTCGGAGCCTGGCGCTGATGGGGGAGTCGGGCAGCGGCAAGTCGACCCTGCTGCACCTGGCCGCGGGGCTCGACCTGCCGGATGCCGGCGAGGTGCGCCTGGGGGGCCGGGCGATCTCCACCCTCGCCGAGCCCGAGCGGGCACGCCTGCGCCGGGAATCGCTGGGCCTGGTATTCCAACAGTTCCATCTGGTGCCCAGCCTGACGGTACTCGACAACCTCCGCCTGCAGGCCCGCCTGGCCGGCCGCGAGGATAGCGCCTGGTCGGCCGAGCTGATCGCGCGGCTGGGCCTGGCGGGACTCGAGGGCCGCTACCCGGAGCAGCTCTCCGGTGGCCAGCAGCAGCGCCTGGCCATCGGCCGTGCCCTGGCGCCGCGTCCGCCGCTGCTGCTGGCCGATGAGCCCACCGGCAACCTGGACGAGGCCACCGCCGGTGAGGTACTGGAACTGCTGTTGTCGCTGGTCCACGAGACCGGCTGTGCCCTGCTGATGGTGACCCATAGTCCGCGCATCGCCGCGCCGCTGGATCGCCGCCTGGTGCTCTCCCGCGCCCGGCTGATCTCGGCGGACAAGGCCGCGGAGGAGGCGTCATCGTGATGGCCACCCAGCTCGTCACGCTGCTGACCACCCTGCTCTCCCACTATCGCCGCCACCCCGGCCAGCTGGCCATGCTGCTGCTGGGCCTGTGGGTGGCCAGCGCCCTGTGGAGCGGCGTCCAGGCGATCAACGCCTCGGCGAAGGAGAGCTATGCCCGCGCCGAGGCGCTGTTCACCACCGGGCTCGACCGCCTGGAGCGCCTCGACGGCAAGCCCCTGACACGCGACGACTTCCTCACCCTGCGCCGCCAGGGAGTGCCGGTCTCGCCGCTGCTGGAGGGCGAGCTCACGGCCCCCGACGGCACGCGGCTGACGCTGATCGGCATTGACCCCCTCACCCTGCCCGGCGACAGCGCCTTCGCCACTGCCGGAAGCACAGTAGAGCTCACCGGCTTCCTGTCACCGCCGTGGCAGACCCGGCTCGCCCCGGACACCCTGCCCAGCCTGGGCCTCGATGGCGACGCTGCCCGGGGAGCAACCCCGCGCTTGGCGGCGGGCCGGCTGCCGCCGCTGAGCCTCGCCCCCTCGCTGCCGCCGCAGACCCTGGTGATGGATATCGCCGCCGCCGCGACGCTGCTGGAGAGCGGCGAGAGCCTGAGTCGGCTGGTCTCCGCACCGGGAGCCCTGGATGCCGCACCACCGGGGTTGGCGCTGACCCGCGCCACCACCCTGGTCTCGCCGGGCCAGCTGACCCAGAGCTTCCACCTCAACCTGACGGCACTCGCGCTGCTGGCGCTGATCGTCGGCCTGTTCATTGTCCAGGCGGCCCTGGGCCTGGCACTGGAGCAGCGCCTGGAGATGCTGCGCACCCTGCGTGCCCTGGGGGTCTCCGGCCGCACCCTGGTCACGGGCCTGGCCCTGGAGCTGGTGCTGCTCGGCGTGGTCGGCGCCCTGGCCGGGATCGCCGGCGGCGTCTGGCTGGCCCGGGCGCTGCTACCCGACGTGGCCGCTACCCTGGGCAGCCTCTACGGCGCCGGGGTAGGCGTGGAGCTGCGCCTGCCCTGGCACTACTGGTTCGGCGGACTGGCGGTAACCCTGAGTGGGTTGCTGCTGGCCGGCTCGGGCGTGCTGTGGCGGGCCGCGCGCCTGTCGGTGCTCGACCTGGGCCGCGCCCAGGCGTGGCGCAGCGGCTATCAGCGCCAGCTCGGGCGCATGACCCTGGCCGGCGCGGTGATTGCGGTGGCCGGCCTGGCGGTGTGGGGTTGGCTTTCACGGCAGCCCGCCGGCGAGGGGCTGGCGGCGGGCTTCGTGCTGATGGCGGCCCTGCTGGTGGTGGGCGCGCTGTGGCTGCCGCCGCTGCTGGCGGCAGCCCTGGCGGGTCTTGCCCGGCTGGCACGACGCCGCCCGCTGGCCCAGTGGGCCCTGGCCGACCTCGAGCTGCAGCTGCCGCGCCTGTCGCTTGCGCTGATGGCGCTGCTGATCGCGCTCTCGGCGAGCCTCGGGGTCAACAGCATGGTGGGGGGCTTCCGCCTGACCTTCCTGGAGTGGCTCGACCAGCGGCTGGTAGCCGACCTCTACCTGGATCCCCCGGCGGAGCGCTTCGCGGCGGTCCACGCCTGGCTGGGCGAGCGCCCCGAGGTGGCCGAGCGCCTGGTCACCCGCCATGGTGAGAGCACCCTGCTGGCGTTGGAAGCCGAGGGGGCCTCGAGCCCGCTGGCCCGCCCGGTGTCTCTGTTCGGCCTGACCCCGGGCGAACGGCTGACGCCGACCTGGCCGCTGCTGGAAACCCAACGGGGCGTGGACGCGGCCTGGGCGTCACTGCGTGAGGGCGGGGCCTTCATCAACGAGCAGTTGGCCGTCGCCGAGGGCATCGCCCCCGGGGACCGCCTGACTCTGGCCACGCCGGGCGGCGGGGAGGCGCTCGCCGTGGCGGCGATCTATCCCGACTACGGCAACCCTCGCGGCGAGGTGCTGATGACCGCCGCCGAGCTGGGCAGGCGCTTCTCGGCACCGCCGGACTCCATCGGCATCGTGCTGGCCCCGGGTGCCGACGACGAGGCCCTGGGCGCGGCGCTGGGCAGTGAATTCGCCCTGGGCCGCGACGCCCTGCGTGACCAGGGCGAGGTCAAGCGCATCGCCACCGGCATCTTCGAACGCACCTTCACCATCACCCGGGCACTCAACGCCCTGACCCTGGCGGTGGCGGCGCTGGCACTGCTGGCCAGCCTGCTGGCCCAGGCCCGTGAGCGCCGCCGACGGCTGGCACCGCTGTGGGCTCTGGGGGTACCGAGAGGCCAGCTGCTGGGCGTCCAGCTCGCCCAGCTGGGTGGAGCGGCGCTGGCGGTGGGCCTGGTCGCCGTGCCGCTGGGTATCGCCATCACCTGGGGCCTCGTGGCGGTGATCAACGTGGCGGCCTTCGGCTGGCGGCTGCCGCTGCACCTCTTCCCGGGGGAGATCGCCCTGACCCTGGGAACGGCCGTGGCGGTGGCGCTGCTCGCCGCGGCACTGCCGGCGCTGCGCCTGTGGCGCACCCCGCCCCGGGCCCTGCTGGCCGAGGAGGCAGGATGATGCCACGAGCGACCAAGCATGCCGCCCCATGGCGCGCCCTGCTGCCGGCCGCCCTGCTGGGCACATTGGTAGCCCTCGCCGGCTGCGACGAGGCCCCACCCGAGCGCTCGGGGGCCGGCTTCGCCGGGCTCGGCGAGAGCACCGCCGGCTTCGTGCAGGCCGGCCCGGATACCACACTGCGCTTCCCCGAGGATCACGGTGCCCACCCCGACTACCGCATCGAGTGGTGGTATCTCACCGCCAACCTGGAGGATGAGCACGGCGAGCCGCTGGGGTTGCAGTGGACCCTATTCCGCCAGGCGCTCTTGTCATCGGAAACGACGCCGCCGGAGGAGCGCCCCGAGCCCACGCCCTGGGCCGCCGATCAGCTGTGGATGGCACATATGGCGGTCTCCAGGGGCGCACAGCACGGCGTGGCGGAACGCTTCGCCCGCAGCCACTCGGCGGCCCCTTCCCAACAGACGGATGGCCAGGCCGGTGCGGTGGCTTCCCCCTTCCGCGCCTGGCTCGACGACTGGGTTCTGAAAAGCGAGGTAACGGAGCCCGGCGCCGACACCTTCGAGCGGCTCACCCTCACCGCCTTCGAGGGGGAGGGCGATGGCGATGGAGAGGGAAAGGCGCGCCTCGGCTACCAACTCACGCTCACCGCCGAGGGGCCGCTGGTCCTGCATGGCCGTGACGGCTTCAGCCAGAAGGCCGCCGACGGCCAGGGCTCGCACTACTACAGCCAGCCCTTCTGGCGCATCGAGGGCGAGGTCACCCTGGCCGGCGAGACCCACACGGTCAGCGGCCGGGGCTGGCTCGACCGTGAGTGGAGCAGTCAGCTGCTGAGCCCCGACCAGGCGGGCTGGGACTGGTTCTCGCTGCACCTGGACGACGGCCGCAGGCTGATGGCCTTCCGCCTGCGCGGCGGTGGCGACGACGGCGGCGACTACCGCTCCGGCAGCTGGATCGCAGCAGACGGCACCACCCGCCCGCTGGCCTCGCAGGCGCTGGCGATGACCCCGCTGGCCACCTCCCCGGTGGCGGGACGCGAGGTGCCCACCCGCTGGCGACTGGAAGTGCCCGAAGAGGATCTCGACCTGCTCGTCGAGGCGCCCCACACCGAGCGCTGGATGGACACCACGGTGCCCTACTGGGAGGGCGAGGTGGTGGCCCGCGACCATGATGGCGGCGAAAGGCTGGGGGTGGGCTATCTGGAGATGACCGGCTATTGATGGACGATAATCCTATAAGCCTGCTATCGAGATGGCCGGCCCGACGCGCTACCCTGAAGGCATTCCCACGCCCTGGAGCTCGCCATGCTGCCTAGCCTGTTCATCTCCCACGGCTCGCCGATGCTGGCCCTGACCGAGACCCCGGCCCACGCCTTCCTGCGTGACCTGGGCCGCGACTACCGCCCCCGCGCCGTGGTGGTGGTGTCGGCCCACTGGGCCAGCCGCCAGCTGCTGGTCAGTACCAGTGAGCGCCCCGAGACCATCCACGACTTCGGCGGCTTCCCCCGCGAGCTCTTCGAGGTGCAGTACCCGGCCCCCGGCGAGCCCGAACTGGCCAGGCGTCTGGCCCGGGAGCTCAACGCCGTACCCACCGAACGCGGCCTGGATCACGGCGCCTGGGTGCCGCTGTCGCTGATGTTCCCCGCCGCCGAGGTGCCGGTGGTCTCGCTGTCGCTGCCGATGCAGTGGTCCAACGCCGAGCTGCTGGCCCTGGGCGAGAAGCTCGCCGCCTTGCGGGAAGAGGATATCCTGGTGATCGGCTCCGGCAGTCTGACCCACAACCTCTACGAGATGCTGCCGCTGGATGCCGAGATGCCGCCCTGGGTCGGCGAGTTCGCCGACTGGGTCGAGGCGCGCCTGACGGCGGACGACCGCGACGCACTGCTGGCCTGGGAGCAGGGCCCCAAGGCCCGCGAGAACCATCCCACACCGGAGCACTTCCAGCCACTGCTGGTGGCGCTGGGCGCCGGCGGGCCGGGCAGACGCCTGCACCACAGCGTGGAGCACGGTGTGCTGGCCATGGACGTCTACGCCTTCGCGTGAGGAGCGATGCTCCCCGACAGTAACGAGGCCGCCCCGTTACCGGGGCGGCCTCGTCTCATTGCGAGCCAATGTCGCGAAATCAGGCGTCGGGAATCTCCAGCGCCTGCTGCACCAGCGGCCAGGCCGGCTCGCCATCACGGGTGGTCACGCCCTCGAGGAAGGCCTCGACCCGCTCGGGGTTGTCGCGCAGCCACTGCAGGGCGACTTCCTCGGGCTCGCGCTCCTCGTAGCTGAAGCCGAGAATCATGGCGCTCTGGTCGTCGGCGCTGAATACCAACTGGTCGAGCAGCCGGGTAGCGTTGGGATTGGACTCGGAGAAGTCCGTGGTCACCAGCGTCTTGACGTCGCTACGCCCCTGGTCCGGCCCCCACATGTCCTCGGGGTCCTCCAGGTACCTGACGTCGTATTCGATGTTCATCCAGTGCGGCGTCCAGCCCGCGAAGACGATCCACTCCTCGCGGTCCAGCGCCGAGTCCACTGCGCTGAGCATGCCCGGCGTGGAGGTCTCGGAGAGGGTCCAGTCGCCGAGGCCGTAGGTGTCGTCGTCCACCGCCCCGTTGAGGATCTCGCTCATGCCGGAGCCTACCTCGATGGAGTAGATGGTGCGCTCGAGCTTCTCGGCGAACTCCTCGTCTGCCAGATCCTCGGCGGAGGTCACGCCGGCCTCATAGACATAGGTGGGCACCGCGAAGCCCAGGCGAGCGCCGTCGACGTTGTTGCCTAGGTCGACCAGCACGTCCTTCTCCATGGTGGTCTCGTACATGCCCTGCTGGCCCGGCAGCCAGGCGGCAAGGAAGGCGTCCAGCTCGCCCTGGGTGAGGGCCTCGTAGGTAATGGTGGAACCGAGCTCCTCCTGGCTCACCTCATAGCCCAGCGTCTCGAGCAGCTGGGCAGCCAGGGCGGTCTTGACGGTAACCCCGGGCCAGGCGGGCACGGAGAAGCGCACCTGGGCCGGCTCCTCGGCGAGGACCGCACTGCTCCAGGTCAGAGGGGCAGCCAGCAGGGCGCCGGCCAGCGCCAGGGTAAGGGGACGACGGGAGAGGTTCATCGGGTCTCCTTGGCAGGTCACGCCATGCATGGATTCGAGCATGACCTTATCGCCCGTCGGAGAGGATGGCAAAAACGCCGCCCGCAGGCGGCACCTGGCCAGTGGCGCGTCCTCAGTCGCCCATGGCGGCGAGGCGATCGGCCTGGACCACCTCGATCCAGTAGCCGTCGGCGTCCTTCACGAACACCACGTCCTTCATCTTGCCCTGGTCGGCGCGCTTGACGAAGGTGACGTCGTTGGCGTCGAACCACGCCTCGGCGGCGTCGAGATCGGGCACGCTGAAGCAGATATGGCCGAAGCCCTGAGGCTCGGCGTTGCCGTCGTGGTAGGCGAAGTCGGCCTGCTCCTCGGTGCCCCAGTTGTGGGTCAGCTCCAGCAGCCCCTTCTGGCTGAAGGTCCAGACGGTGCGCTGGCCGGCGTCCTCCGGCACGTCATCACCCGGCTCCAGCCGGGCCAGGAAGTAGAGCGAGAACTGCATCTCCTCGAAGTCGAGGCGGCGCACCACCGACATGCCGAATACCCGCGAGTAGAAGGCCAGAGCCTTCTCGGGGTCCTTGACCCGCAGCATGGTGTGGTTGAGGCGGAAACCCTGGGTCTCGGCGGTGGGGGCCTCTACGCCGGGATGCTGCTCACCCTGGAAGCTCATGGTGACTCCTTGTGATCCGTGGATGTACGCTCGGATATGGGGATGATGGTGGCACTTTTCCAGGAGCTTCCCGCGGTCTTTCCCCCATGGCTTCCCCACCAGTGGCGGCCAGCGCTAATGTAGGGGGATATCCACTGCAAGGAGCGATTCGCATGCCGGTTCGTGATCTCTGGCGGGTGTGGCTACTGATGGTCGCCCTCACCCTGCTCGCCGGCTGTGCCGGCAAGGAGCTGGCGGTGGAGGACCCGCCGCCCCACGAGGGCCTCTCCATCGACCGCGTGCTGATCCTGGCTGCCGCCGAGCGCGCCCTGGGCACGCCCTACCGCTTCGGTGGCAACACGCCCTCGGGCGTCGACTGCTCGGGGCTGGTGCAACTGGCCTACCAGGCCGCCGGTATCCCCGTGCCGCGCACCGCCGATGACCAGTTCCGGGCCCTGCCGGAAGTGGATCGCGCCCGCCCCGGCGACCTGCTGTTCTTCGATACCAGCGGGGGTGGCAAGGCCAGCCACGTGGGTATCTACCGCGGCGACGGGCAGATGATCCACGCCCCCGGCCGTGGCCGCCGGGTAGAGACCTCGCCGGTGGAGATCGCCTACTGGCAGGAGCGCTTCCTGGGCGCCGCCGCCCCGGCCCCCTGACGCCCAAGGTGGCGCGCAACATTCCGGGCCAGGGCTTAAGCCTGCGTTAAGTTGTCGGGACCAGAGTATCGGTTAAACGTCATGGAGACGACCCGATGCCTGAACCGAGACGCCTGCCCTACCTGCCGGCCACGGCCACCCCCTCGCCGCTGCAGTGGCGCGAGGCGCGCCACTGGACCCGGCGCCGCCGCCTGGAGCACCTGGTCCGCCGCCGCTTCGCCGAGGAGCATGGCGCCGCCATCACCCAACTGCTGCCGCGCCTCTTCGGCCTGTGGCAGGGCGATCGGGCCTAGGCCGCGGTGGGGGTGCGCTCGGCGGCGAGTGGCCCGCTGTTCCAGGAACGCTACCTGGACGTTTGCGCCGAGCGCCTGCTGGCCGAACGCTTCGCCCGCCCCGTGGCCCGCCACCAGGTCGCCGAGATCGGCAACCTGGCCAGCCGCCGTCCCGGCCTGCAGCGGATGCTCTTCCTGCATCTGGTGGACCAGCTCGGCCGCGAGGGCATCGGCTGGCTGCTGTTCACCGCCACCCCCGAGGTGGCCAACGGCATTCGTCGCCTGGGCCTTACCCTGGAGCCGGTGATGGTCGCCGACCCGGCACGCCTCGGCGCCGAGCAGGCCAGCTGGGGCCGCTACTATGAGCGCCGCCCCTGGGTCATGGCCGGCGACCTGCGCCGCGCCTACCGTGAACTGGGAGAACGCGGCCTGCTGCCCTCGAGCCTGCCCCGTCCGGCGGAGGTGGCCCATGCGCACCTCGCCTGAGGCCTTCCTCGCGCGGCTGAGCCGCCATGCTGAGGAGCGCCCGACCCGTATCCACCTGGAGGAGGGGCAGCGGCGGATCTCCTTCGGCGAACTGCCGGGCGAGATCGAGGCGCGCCGGCAGCGGCTGGCCGACGCCGGCGCCGTACGGGTCGCCCTGGCCCTGGACAACGGCATCGACTGGGCTCTGTGGGACCTGGCGCTGCTGCAGGATGGCCGCATGGCGGTGCCGGTGCCCGCCTTCTTCAGCGCTGCTCAGCGCCACCACCTGGTGGAGACTGCCGGGCTCGACGCCTGGATCGGCCCCGGCGGAGAGGCCCAGGGCTTCGCCGCCACGCGGGACCCGGCCCTCGCCACCCGACGCGTCGCTTCGCCACCGGAGCTGCATCCCGGTACCACCCGCATCACCTTCACCTCCGGCACCAGCGGCACTCCCAAGGGAGTCTGCCTGGATGCCGCCGCGCCGCTGACGGTGGCCGAGAGTATCGCCGCGGTGGTCGAACCACTGGGCATCGAGCGGCACCTGGCGATGCTGCCGCTGGCCACCCTGCTGGAGAACATCGGCGGCCTCTATGTACCGCTGTGGCTGGGCGCCACCGTCTGCCTGCCCGGGGTCGCCGAGCTGGGCTGGAGCGGCGCCAGCGGCTTCGACCCGCAGCGGGCGCTGGCCACCCTCGACACCTGCCGGCCCCACAGCCTGATCCTGGTACCCCAGCTGCTGCAGGCGCTGGTAGAGGCGTCCCCGAAGGCCCCCGAGAACCTGCGCTTCGCGGCGGTGGGTGGCGCCAGGGTCGCCGATACCCTGCTGGCGCATGCCCGGCACGGCGGCTGGCCGGTCGTCGAGGGCTACGGCCTCTCGGAATGCGCCTCGGTGGTCTGCCTCAATCGCCCCGGCGAGCCCACCAGCGGCGTGGGCCGGCCGCTGCCGCATGCCAAGGTGCGGCTGGCCGACGACGGCGAGGTGCAGGTCCAGGGGGCCAACATGCTCGGCTATCTCGGTGAGCCGAGGTCCACCTCGGCCTGGCACGCCACCGGTGACCTGGGGCACTGGGAGGGCGATGCCCTGGTGCTGGAGGGGCGACGTCGCGAGGTCTTCATCACCGCCTACGGCCGCAACGTCGACCCCCAGTGGGTGGAGGGCGAGCTCTGCGCCCGCCCCGCCATTGCCCAGGCCCTGGTGCACGGCGAGGCGCTGCCCGCCAACCGCGCGCTGCTGGTGCCTGCCTCGGCGGAGGTCGACGACACCCAGCTTGCCGCCGCGGTGACCGAGGCCAACGCCGGGCTGCCCGACTACGCCCGGGTCCACGAATGGCGCCGCAGCACCCCCTTCACCCCCCACAACCACCAGCTGACGGCCAACGGCCGCCTGCGCCGCGACGCTATCCTCGCCGCCCAAGGCGGCTGGCTGTGTGCCGCACCCACTCGACCCGAGCCGCACCTTTCACAGGCGCCACAAGGAGTAACCCCATGACCCCCTACCAGCAACTGCAGCACGCCACCCGTGAAGAGCGCGACTGGCTGCTCTCCACTCCGCTGCTGACCCGCGCCCTGGCCGGCCGGGTGAGCCGTGACGAATACCTCGCCTTCCTCGGCCAGGCCTACCACCACGTGCGCTTCACGGTGCCGCTGATGATGGCCTGTGGCGCCCGCTTGCCGGAGCGTCTGGAGTGGCTGCGTGGCGCCCTGGTGGAGTACATCGAGGAGGAGCACGGCCACGAGCAGTGGATCCTCGACGACATCCGTGCCGCCGGTGGCGATGCCGCGGCGGCCGCCGCCCGCCCGGCGGACCCCGCCACCCGTCTGATGGTGGCTGCCGTGCGCGACGAGATCGAGCATGGCCACCCGGTGGGCTTCTTCGGCATGGTCCAGGTGCTGGAGGGCACCAGCACGGCGCTGGCCACCCAGGCTGCCGAACGCTTGCAGGCGAGCCTCGACCTGCCCGACGACGCGGTACGCTACCTGACCTCCCACGGCAGCCTGGATATCGGCCACCTGACCTTCTTCGAGGGGCTGGTGAACCGCCTGGAGGAGCAGGACCTGGCGGCGGTGATCGACACCGCCAAGCTGGTCTACCGCCTCTACGGTGCCATGTTCCGCGGCGTCGAGGCGCACTGTGCCGGCGGCAATGCCGCCCGGGAGCTCTCCGATGCGCTGGCCTGATCGCCTCGCTCGACGCCCGCGGCTGCCGGAGGGAGGCTGGCCCGCCCAGCGGGTGCTGATCACCGGGGCCAGCGGCGGCATCGGCCAGGCGCTGGTGGACGAGCTGGCCGCCGCCGGGGCGCAACTGCTGATCACCGGCCGCCGGGCGGAGGCCCTGACGGCCACCGCGGACCGCCATCCCGACCGGGTCACCGCGCTGCCCGCCGACCTGACCCGCACCGAGGAGCGCCAGCAGCTGGTGGCCACGGCCCGACAAGTCGGCTGCAACATGCTGATCAACGCCGCCGGTGTGAACCGGGTAGCGCTGTTCACCGAGGGCTCCGATGCCGAGATCGAGCGACTCATTGCCCTCAACCTCACCGCCACCCTGCAGCGGCGCGTCAGGGCTGGGTGGTCACCCTGGGCTCCACCTTCGGCACCCTGGGCTACCCCGGTCAGGTCGGCTACTGCGCCACCAAGTTCGCCCTGCGCGGCTTCAGCCAGGCCCTGCGCCGGGAGCTCGCCGACACCCGGGTGCGGGTGTTGCATGTCTCGCCCCGGGCCACCCGCACCGCCATGAATGCCCCCGAGGTGGAGGCCATGAACGCGGCCCTCGGCAACGCCATGGACAGCCCCGCCCGGGTCGCCCAGGCGGTGCGCCACGCTGTGGAGCGCGGCCGCCAGGAGGCCCAGCTGGGCGGGCCGGAGCGGCTCTTCGTGCGCCTCAACGCCCTGCTGCCGGGTGTGGTCGACCACGCCCTGGCGCGCCAGCTTCCCGTCATCCGCCGCTTTATCGGCACTTCGGAGACCACGCCATGAACGCTCGACGACCCGCTCGGTTCCCCTTACTTCGCCTCGCGGCCACGCTGCTTGTCGCCGGCCTCGGCGGCCTCTCCGCCATCACCGCCCTGGCCGCGGGCGATGGCGGTGGTTCCGATCCGAGTGTGGCTGCACTGCAGTCCCGCTGGGCCGAGATCCGCTACGAAATGCCCGAAAGCCAGCAGGCCAAGGCCCTGGAAGAGCTGGGCAAGGAGGCCGAACGCCAGCTGGCCGAGCATCCCGACTCCGCCGAGCTGCTGATCTGGTCCGGCATCGTGCGCTCCAGCCAGGCCGGCGCCGAAGGCGGTCTGGGGGCGCTGGGCCTGGTCAAGCAGGCGCGCGGCTATCTGGAGGCCGCCCTGGCGCAGGACCCGCTGGCGCTGAACGGCTCCGCCTACACCAGCCTGGGGGCCCTCTACTACCAGGTACCGGGCTGGCCGATCGGCTTCGGCGACGACGACAAGGCCGAGTGGCACCTCAAGCGGGCGCTCACCATCAACCCCGACGGACTCGACAGCCTCTATTTCTGGGGCGACTATCTGCACCAGCAGGGTCGCGATGCCGAGGCGCGCCAGGCCCTGGAGAAGGCCCTGCAGGCGCCGCCCCGGCCCGGCCGCGAGCTCGCCGACGCCGGTCGCCGCGAGGAAATCCGCCACCTGCTGTCGCAACTGGAGCAATGACCCAACGATGCGCATCCTGCTGGTCGAGGATGACCCGAGCCTGGCCTCGGGCATCCGCCTGGCCCTCAAGCCAGAGCACTACACCGTGGACCATCTCGCCGATGGCGCCGTGGCACTCACCGCCCTGCAGGGCAGCGAACCCTTCGACGCGGTGATCCTCGACCTGGGCCTGCCCGGGCTCGACGGCATGCGGGTGCTGGAGGCCGTGCGGCGCGGCGGCAACCGGATCCCGGTGCTGGTGCTGACCGCCCGGGACGCCGTCGACGACCGCATCAAAGGCCTCGACGCCGGCGCCGACGACTACCTGGTCAAGCCCTTCGAGGTCGCCGAGCTCAAGGCCCGCCTGCGTGCCCTGCTGCGCCGCAGCCAGGGCCAGGCCAGCCCGCTGCTGGAGTGTCGCGGCATCCGCCTCGATCCCGCCAGCCGGGAAGTAAGCTACCAAGGCGAGGTGATCCCGCTCTCGCGCCGCGAGTTCACCCTGCTCCAGGAGTTCATGGGCCACCCCGGGCGGGTCTTCACCCGCGACACCCTGACCCGGCTGGTCTACGGGTGGGAGGAGGACGTGGAGAGCAACGCCATCGAGGTGCATGTCCACCACCTGCGTCGCAAGCTCTTCCCCGGCCTGATCCGCACCGTGCGCGGCATCGGCTATGTGCTGGACCGCGCGCCGCAGGAGGCCGAGGCGTGACCTCCATTCGTCGCCGAACCCTGGGACTTGTGCTGCTGGTGTTCGGGGTCAGCATGCTGGCCATCGGCCTGGTCAGCTATCATTATGCTGCCCACGAGATCGAGGAGCTCTACGACGCCAGCCTGGCCCAGAACGCCCGCCTGCTGGAGGGCCTGATCCAGGCGCCGCTGCCGGACGACCAGCGCGAGGCGCTGCTGGCGAGCCTGGAGAGCGCAGTGGCGCGCGCCGAGCAGTCTGACAAGGAGCTCCCCGGTCACCGCTACGAGAGCAAGCTGGCCTTCCAGCTTTGGGAGGAAGACAGGCTGTTGCTGCGCTCGGCCAGTGCCCCGCCCGCGCCCTTCACCGAGGCGCCACCCGGCTATGCCAGCAGCCGGGTGGCCGGCCACGACTGGCGGGTCTATGTCCTCGACCTGCCCGAGCCGTCGCGGCGGGTGATGGTCGCCGAGCGCGACGACGTGCGCGGCGAGCTGACTCGCGCCGTGGCCCTGCGCACCCTGCTGCCGGACCTGGTCGGCCTGCCGCTGCTGGCACTGCTGCTGTGGTGGGCCGCCGGCTGGGGATTGCGGCCGCTGTCGCGGCTGGCCGCGGCGATCCGCCAGCGCGATCCCCACAACCTGCAGCCGCTGGTGATGCGCCCCCTGCCCCGGGAGCTGGACACCATCGTCGGCGCCCTCAACCGGCTGCTGGAACGCATCCGTGGGCTGCGGGTGCGCGAGAAGCGCTTCATCGCCGACGCCGCCCATGAGCTGCGCACCCCCCTGGCGGTGCTCGACCTGCACGCCCAGAACGCCCTGGCCACCGAGGACCCCGCCGACCGTCGCGAGGCGCTGGAGGAGCTGCGCCGCGGCGTGGCTCGCGCCACTCGGCTGGTCACCCAGCTGCTGACGCTGGCGCGCCTGGAGCCCGAGGAGGAGGAGCAGGAGGCGAGCGCCCGGATCGCCAGTGACCTGCTGGTCGAGGTTCGCGAGGCGCTGGCCGAGCTCTCGCCGCTGGCGGTGGAGCGCGGCCAGGCGCTGGACCTGACCACAGACGAGGAGAGTGACTGGCGGTTGGCTACCGAACCCGGTGCCATCGCCACCCTGGTACAGAACCTGGTCGGCAACGCCCTGCGCTACACTCCGGACGGCGGCCGGGTGACGGTGAGCCTGGCCGCCGAGGCGACCCGACTGACGCTGCAAGTGGATGATCAGGGCCCGGGGATTCCCGCCGCGGAGCGCGAACGCGTTACCGAGCGTTTCCATCGCGCCGGCCCCGGAGCCGGCGCCGGCCTGGGGCTCTCCATCGTCGAGCGCCTGCTGGCCCGCCACGGCGGTACGCTCCGCCTGGAGAAGGCACCCGGCGGCGGCCTGCGCGCCGTGGCGATGCTGCCGCGGGCTGCCTGAGCCTTCGCGTCGGCTCCTCTGAAATAAGGCTTCGTTAAGACGAGCTCGTCAGCATGGCTGCGTTACCTTTCCGGACGCAGCCAATGCCTGAAACCAATAGCTCACGGATAGACAGTCTCCTGCGGTTCCGCTCCCGACTGCCGGCGCTCTCCCCCCAGGCCCTGACCCTGCTGGTGTGCCTGGGCTTCACACTCTTCTACAACCGACGCTTCTGGTCGGCGGTAATCGAGGCCGAGCCGCCCACGGGGCTTGACGACTGGGGCCTGCTGGTCGCCTACGGCGTGGTGGTGACAGGATTGCACCTGGTGGTCTTCCTGCCGCTGACCGGCCGCGTGACCGTCAAACCGCTGCTGACTGCCCTGGTGATGGTCGCCGCCTCGGTCAGCTATTTCACAGGCCAATACGGCACCTACTTCGATACCCACATGATCGATAACGTGCTGCAGACGGATACCCGAGAGGCAGGCGAGCTGCTTACCCCGGGCCTGGTGCTTTACCTGCTGCTGTTCGGCCTGCTGCCGTTGTCCCTGGTATGGGGCTGGCCGCTGCGCCGGCGCAGCTGGCAGCACGGCCTGGGGGCCGGTGCACTGTGGTGGCTGGGTAGTGTCGTCGTGCTCGTCGGGGCACTGCTGCTCTCCTTCCAGAGCCTCTCCTCGCTGATGCGCAACCATCATGAGCTTCGCTATCTGGTGACACCGGGCAATGCCATCGTCTCCACCGGCCAGGTGATGGCGGCGCCCCCACCGCTGCCCGAGGAGCGCCTGCCCATCGGCGAGGATGCACGACGCCTGCCGAGCGCCGACGGCGCTCCGCGTCTGCTGGTGCTGGTGGTCGGAGAAACCGTGCGCGCCGCCAACTGGGGGCTGTCCGGATACCCGCGGCAGACTACCCCGCGGCTGGCCGAACGTGAGGTCGTCAACTTCAGCGAGGTGGCCACCTGCGGTACCAGCACCGCCGTCTCGCTGCCCTGCATGTTTTCCCCGCAGGGGCGAAGCGACTACGACGAACGCTTCACCCGCAGCCATCAGACGCTGCTGGACGTGGTGCAGCGCGCCGGCTATCGCGTGGTATGGATCGACAACCAGTCGGGCTGCAAGGGAATCTGCGATAGCGTGGAACGGGTCTCACCATCGCCGGACGCCCACCCCGAACTGTGCGGAGAAGAGGGTTGCCTCGATGGCGTGCTGATCGAGGCGCTGAAAGATCAGGTTGCGTCGATCAGCGGCGATACGGTGATCGTGCTACATATGCTGGGCAACCACGGCCCCAGCTACTTCCAGCGCTACCCGGAGGACTTTCGGGCCTTCACGCCTACCTGTGACACGGCCGACCTGGCCCAGTGTAAACGGGAGGCGATCGTGAACAGCTACGACAACGCGATCCTGTATACCGACAGCGTACTGGACGGGATCATCGGCGTGCTGGAGGAGAGTCAATCCCTGGCCACGGCCATGCTGTACGTCTCCGACCACGGAGAGTCACTGGGCGAGAAGGGGATCTATCTACACGGCCTGCCCTACGCCATCGCTCCTCGGGAGCAGACCCGCGTGCCCATGGTGTGGTGGGCATCCGATGATTTCCTGGGCAGCCAACGACTGACGAGCGACTGCCTCACTGCCCAGCGTGACGCCTCACTGAGCCATGCCCACCTGTTCCACTCTCTGCTCGGCCTGCTTGGCGTGGAGAGCGAGGTTCGCAAGGACTCCCTGGACCTGACGGCAAACTGCCGCGCCCCGGAGGCACAAGCCCCCGGAGCGCTGATCACGCAGGAGTAGCAGAATATTCAGGCCATGCGCTTCAGGGTGTGGTCGCGCAGCCAGAACTGGTGCGCCAGGCTGGCCGCCACGTGACCGCCGATCAGCAGCCACAGCAGGTTGGCCAGCACCTCGTGGGTCTCCTCGGCAGCATCCTCCAGCCACTCGATCTCGGCACCGGGAGCGGTCAGCGGCAGGCCGAAGAACTCCACGCCGTGGCCGCTGCCCAGGGCGACGAGCAGGCCGCTCACAGGGATCACCAGCATCGCCGCGTAGAGCGCCAGATGCCCCAAGCGGGCCGCCCACTTCCAGTGCGCATGGGCCTCGAGCCGACCGTGGTTGACCCGACGCCACAGCAACCGGAACACCAGCAGCCCAAGCAGCAGCACCCCCACGCTCTTGTGCAGCGCCATCGCCTCGCGCTCGCTCATCCCGACGATCTCCGCCAGCCACTCGGTGCCCAGCATCAGAAGCAGCAGCGTGGCCATGCTCCAGTGAAGCGCCCGCGAGACGGCGCCGTAACGTTGTTCGGAATCCAGCCAGTTCATGTCGTCATCCTCCTCGGTCGATGCACGACGACCGTTGTACCGCACCCAGGCTGACGCCAGCCTTAACGCCGCATTCATGCGCCGTTCATCTTCACCCGGTGCCGCTCAACGATAGAAGCGCGACAGCGCCTGCAGCACCTCGCGGGAGACCTCGGGGGCCGGGCGCACCTCCTCGAGCTCGTTCATGCGGTAGTCGTAGGCCTCGAAGGCGCCGGTAGGATGCACGGCGATCTGGTACTCCGGCAACAGGATGCCGTAGCCCATGTAACTACCGGAGAGCAGCCAGTCACGCTCGCCCCCGGGGGCGAGCAGGCTGCGCCCCAGGGTATAGCGCTCGGGGGCGGCCTCACAGCCGAGCAGTTCCTCCAGCAGCGTCGGGGCGATATCGGCATGCTGGGTGCGCCCCTCGAGCACACCGCCGGGGCGCCCCGGCAGGTGCATCACCAGCGGTACCTGGACCTGCTCCGGGGTGTAGTTGCTGCCGTGTCCCCAGTAGTTCCGGCCATGCTCGTTGAACGACTCGCCGTGGTCCGAGGTGATCACCACGGCGGTATCGTCGAGCCTGCCGCGTCGCTCGAGGTCGTCAAGCACTCGCCCAAGCTGCGCATCCACGTAGCGCGCCGCGGTACGGTAGCGATTCCAGTAGGGCTCGGGGTCGAAGTCGGGACCCAGCGCCATATGGTTGATCTGCTCCCAGTAGGGAGTGAAGCGCGGGAAGTCGGGGGGATGGCTGTAGCCATGCACAGCGTCGTAGAAGAGGAAGCCGAAGAAGGGCGCAGCGTCGGGCGACTCCGCCGAGGCCTCCATCCAGGCCAGCCAGTCGTCGGTGATCTTCCGGTCGCGCTCCCAGGGCTCGCCCTGGGCCGGGGTCAGCGAGACGTCCTCCAGGCCGGCGAAGACGTTGCGGTCGAAGGCGGGGCTCACCAGAGTCGCCGAGGAGAGCACCTGGAAGCGATAGTCGGCGGCCCCGAGCTTCTCCATCAGCACCGGCGGCGTCTGGCCGCCGGTGAAGGCATCCCAGTAGGTGACCTGCAGGCCATAGAAGAGGCTGAATACCCCCGCCTTGGTGGAGTTGCCCCCACTGAAGTGCTCGGCGGCCCGGTACCAGCCGGGGCGGTTGGCGTAGCGGCTGAGGTTGGGCATCACCTCGGGGGTCAGCAGGTCGTGGCGCAGCACGGCCTGTCGGGTGGTGGAAAGGTACCGGGATCGGCGCCGTCACACTCTGGTCATGCCACCTTAAGCAATCCTTAAGGAAGGCGCGCCACAGTCATGGTGCATGCTGATACCGCCGCAACCCGAGGCAACACCATGACCCGGAGTCCGATAATGACACTCGCAGACACCCTCGTCGCCGAGAATCGCGCCATCGTGCCGCTGCTGCTCATCGGCCTGGCGTTGCTGGCCCTGGGCGTGCTGGCCGCCGGTTGGGAACCCATCGAGCTGCCGCTGGGGCTTGCTGCTCTGGGCACCCTGGCGCTCGTCCTGCTCACCCCCGAGCGCTGGCAAGACGAGGAAGCACGGGACACCGTCAACAGCCTGGTACTGGCCAGCCTGATCACCCTGGCGGGCTTCCATGTGATGGCATGAACCTCGCTGCTCGAGCGCCTCGCCAGAGGCATTGCCCGGCCTTTACAGTCCTCCCCGGGACGTGGATAGTGTGGCTCGACGACAGGGGCGCCGCGGCACTCGCCGTGGCTGAGACGCACCCTTGGAACCTGACCCGGATCATGCCGGCGTAGGGAGTCGTGCAGCCCGCCCCGCCGCCTGCACCTCCCGCGCCCGGGAGGAACGATGACCACCGCCACCCGCGGCCCGATCGACCCCGCCGCCCATCTCGCTCGCCTGCGCGAGCGCGCACCCCTGATTCATAACATCACCAACCTGGTGGCCATGAACCCCATGGCCAACGTGCTGCTGGCCCTAGGCGCCTCGCCCGCCATGGTGCATGCCCGCGAGGAGGCCGCCGAGTTCGCCGCCCTCGCCGATGCCCTGACGGTGAATATCGGCACCCTCTCCCCCCTCTGGGTCGAGGCCATGGAGGAGGCCGCCGAGGCCGCACGGCTGGCGGGCAGGCCCTGGGTGCTGGACCCGGTGGCGGTGGGTGCCACCGCCTACCGCCGCGAGACGGGCAGGCGCCTGCTGGAGCGACGCCCCACGGTGATCCGCGGCAACGCCTCTGAGATCCTGGCCCTGGAGCAACAGGGCAGCGGTGGGCGCGGCGTGGACAGCAGCGATCCCACCGAAGCCGCCGAGCAGGCCGCAGTGGCCCTGGCACGCCGCATTGATGCCGTGGTGGCGGTGACCGGCGAGGTCGACCTCGTCACCGACGGCCAGCGCCTCGCCCGCATCCCGGGCGGCCATGCGCTGATGCCCCGGGTCACCACCCTGGGCTGCGCGCTCACCGGCGTGGTCGCCGCCTTCCTGGTGGACGCAAAGGACCCCTTCGCGGCCAGCGTGGCGGCACTCGCCTGCTACGGCGAGGCGGGACGCCGCGCCGGTGAGGTCGCCAACGGCCCCGGCAGCTTCGCCGTGGCCTTCCTCGATGCCCTCTACGCCCTCGACCACGACCAGCTTGCCACCCTGCCCACCCTGGAGGTGACCGATGCGCCCTGACCTCTCCCTCTACCTCGTCACCGACCCCGCCCTGTGCGCCGGCCACGGCCTGGTGGAGACCGCGGTGGCCGCGGTGCGCGGCGGTGCCACGATGATACAGCTACGCGACAAGCACGCCTCGGACGGCGAGATGATCGACCAGGCGCGACGGCTCAAGGCGGCGCTGGCCGGCAGCGGCGTGCCGTTGATCATCAACGACCGGCTTGCGGTGGCGGTGGAGAGCGGTGCCGACGGTCTGCATATCGGCCAGGATGATGGCGAGGTGACCGAGGCCCGAGCGGCCCTCGGCGAGCAGGCGATACTGGGGCTCTCGGTGCAGACCCTGGCGCAGATGGCACGCATCGACGCCGAGCGCCTCGACTACCTGGGCCTCGGCCCGGTTTTCGCCACCCCCAGCAAGCACGACCACGCCGAGCCGCTGGGCTTTGCGGGGCTCGCCACCCTGGTGGCGGCGAGCCCCCTGCCCAGCGTGGCCATCGGCGGACTCAAGGTCGAGCACGTGGCGGCGACGCGCCAGGCCGGTGCCGACGGACTGGCGGTGATCTCGGCGATCTGCGGCATGCCGGACCCCGAGGCCGCGGCGCGGGCCTTCTTCTCCCGAGGCTGAACTCATCCCGGGACAGGGCCAGGACGCTGGGGATCAGGCGGTGGGGCGACGCTTGAGCGAGGTGCGCCCCTCGCGGTAGGCGATGGCCAGGCCGCTGCCGATGATCAGCACGCTGCCCACGAAGACCCAGAGGTCCGGCATCTCGCCCCAGAACCACCAGCCCAGCAGTACCGCCCAGAGCATGGCGGTGTAGTCGAAGGGGGCGGCGATGGCCGCCGGGGCGTGGCGGAAGGCCAGGGTGATGAAGGCGGTGGCCCCCACCCCGAATACCCCGGCGCCGAAGAAGCCCAGCCAGTGCCAGGGCTGGGGTGACTGCCACACCCAGGGCAGCAGCAGCCCGGTTATCACGAAGGGCACCACGGTCATATGGAAGACCATGGCCCAGAGATGCTCGCTGCCGCCCCAGCGGCGCGCGGTGATCAGCATCAGCGCATAGAAGAGCGCCGCTCCCACCAGCACCAGCGATCCCGGATGGAACGCCTCTCCCCCGGGGCGCACCACGATCAACACGCCGACGAAGCCAACCAGCGAGGCGGCCAGTACCGGCGCCTCGATGCGCTCCCCCAGCAGCGGTATCGAGAGCAGGGTAACGAACAGCGGCGCCACGAAGGCGATGGCCGTGGCCTCGGCCAGGGGCAGCAGGGTCAGGCCCAGCACGAAGCAGCCCATGGTGCCGGTGTAGATCAGCCCGCGCAGCAGGTGAATGCCCGGGCGCCGGGTACGCAGCTTGCGCAGGCCGCCGGCAAAGTGCGCCAGCAGCGCGATCAGCGGCAGCGAGACCAGGGTGCGGAAGAAGATGATCTGCAGCGGCGAGTGCACCTCACCGAGCCACTTCGAGATGGCGTCGCCGGTGGCCAGGCAGAGCACGCCCAGGCACATGAAGCCAATCCCCTTGAACGACGTCATCGCGACTCCCCTTCCGATCACCCGGTGTGACAAAAGCACCACCCCGCCGACCAAAGGCCGACGGGGTGGTTATCGAGGTCAGGCTAGAAGGTTCGCAGACGAACGGCAAGGCCTAGAGGCTGGCGTTGACCACCATGCAGTCGATGCCGTCCCGGGCCAGGCTGCGGCAGGCGCGGTAGGCCTGATTCTCGTCGAGATTGACCAGGCGGGCGCGGAACAGCGGCTGCGGCCCCGGCGCCTCGTGGATATCCACGCGGGCATTGGTCAGGTCGCTGGCCAGGCGGTCGGCGGCACGGCCGGCCAGGCTGCGGGCGTTGTCGGGATTGCTGAAGGCGCCCACCTGAACGCCCCAGCCTCCCGAGCCGCTGCGACCTACCGGCTCGAGACGCTGGCTGGTGCGGCTGACCGGCTCGTCGGCCTGGGAGATCAGCTCGCGGATCGGATCGTTGGCCGAGCCCTGGGCGGTCTCGGGCAAGGCTGACGTCGCACGGGGCAGCGGCTCGGGGACTTCCAGGCTGGCCAGCTGGGGTGCTGGTGCTGGCTCCAGGCGCTCCACGACGCGGGGTGCCGGTTCGGCTGCCTGGCGGCTGGCCACCTGCACCGCCGGCCGGGACGCCGGCACCGCGGGACGGGAGGCGGGAACCGCTGCGGGCGTCGTCTGTGGCAGATTCATGCGCTCGCCGGAGAAGTCGGCCTGGGCCACCCAGTCGCCGCGCCCGTACAGCGAGGCGCGTACGAAGCCGCGGTCCAGCAGGTCCGCCATATGGGCATCACGGGAGGCCGCGGTGAAGCCGCCCATCACCACCGATACCAGCCGGCGGCCATTGCGCACCGCCGAGGTGGCCACGTTGAAGCCCGAGGCGCGAATGAAGCCAGTCTTCAGGCCATCGGCGCCGGCGTACTTGTCGAGCAGGCGGTTATGCCCGGTGATGGTCTTGCCCTTCCAGTTGAAGCTGGTGCGCGAGAAGTAGTGATAGTACTGCGGGAAATCCTGCATCAGCCGCAGCGACAGGGTGGCCATGTCGCGGGCGGTGGTGGTCTGGCCGGCGTCGGGCAGGCCGTTGGCATTGCGGAAGGTGGTGCGCATCATGCCCAGATCGCGGGCCTTTTCGGTCATCATGCGCGCGAAGTGGGTCTCGCTGCCGCCCAGGGCCTCGGCCACCACCACGGCCACATCGTTGGCCGACTTGATCACCAGTGCCTGGATGGCGGTCTCCACCGGAATCGTCGAGCCGGCCTTCACATAGAGCTTGGAAGCCGGCTTGGAAGCCGCATAGGAGGAAACCGGTAGCGCGTGACCGAGGCTCAGACTACGCCCCTCGAGGGCCTCGAACAGCAGGTAGAGGGTCATCATCTTGGTCAACGACGCCGGATAGCGAGTCTCTTCGGCGTTGGCGGCGTGGAGGATCTCGCCACTCTCCACGTCGACGACGATGGCAGCATAACGAGGATTGGCCTGTGCCACCCCGGCCAGCAGCATCGCCAGGCTCACCAGCAGCCCGAACGCCAACAGCCGTGAGCGGCCCATGGCCATGTTCGCGGTCACCATACTCTTGCTCCCTCGAATGTCCCGATATCGCTTTTCTTGAGGCTTCTAAAGCCATTATGGCCGGCATGCCGGCGCTGTACAGCGCGAATCGGCAAAAAAACTCGACTTCCACAATCCTCAGCCCGCCAGCCGAGACGCCCCCAGCCAGACCAGCCGCAGCGCCAGCAGGGTCAGGGCCCACTTGAACAACGTATCGAAGCGGTGCTCGGAGAGCCGCCGGAGCAGACGCAGGCCCAGCCAGGTACCGATGAAGCCCGAGGCGACCATGGCCAGCATCAGCCCCAGCCAGTCGCGGAACACGAAGCCGGCCATGCCGAACACGAAGGCCTTGGTCAGGTGCTGGGCACTCATGCAGGCCGAGAAGGTGGCGACCTTGGCCAGGCGGTCGCTCTGCCCCTGCTTGATAAAGGCCGCCACCATGGGCCCGCTGGCGCCCACCAGGCTGGAGAGCAATGTGGTCAGGGCGCCGGCCAGCAGCACCCCGACGCGCCCCAGGGCACGCCGGGGCAGCCCCGGCCCCCAGCAGCTGTAGAGCACGAAGGCGGCGATGCACAGCTCCAGCACCCCGGCGGGCAGGTGCACCAGCAGCCAGGCCGCCGCCAGTGCGCCCAGCACCACTCCGGGCAGGAAGGCCGCGATCACCTTGCGATCGACATGGCGCCAGGTGAGCGCCACCCGTCCGACGTTGGAACCGGTCTGCACCATGCCATGCACCGGTATCAACGCCGCCGCCGGCATCACCTGGGCCAGCGCCATGATCAGCAGCAGCCCGCCGCCGACTCCCACCGCTGCGGTGAAGGCCGAGGTGAACACCGAGATCAGGATCAGCAGCAGGTTGATGCCGGCGGAAAGCGGCGAAAGAAGGTCGAGCAGCGTCATCGGGGCTCCCGGCGGGGGTGAATGGCGAAGGGAATGACGCCATAGGGTAGCGAGAGGCCAGCGAGAAATCTCCCCGAGCCTCCTGGTGACAGTGCCAGACCAGGCCGGCTCCATGAATGACGCATTAAGCCAAACTAATGTCGCTTTGGGTCAATTCTTCCGAGCCAAGGCTGGCCACACTAGGCGGGACAACTCCTCCGCCACAGAGGCAAGACATGAATCGCAACGTGATCCTGACCTGCGCCGTCACCGGCGCCGGCGATACCACCGCCAAGAACCCCAATGTCCCCGTGACCCCGAAGCAGATCGCTGACGACTGCATCGCGGCCGCCAAGGCAGGCGCCAGCGTGGCGCATATCCACGTCCGCGACCCCGAGACCGGCGGCGTCAGCCACTCTGTCGAGCACTTCCGTGAGGTGATGCAGCGGGTGCGCGAGGCGGACGTCGACATCGTCATGAACATCACCGCCGGCGGTGGCGGCGACTGGATCCCCGACGCCGAGGACCCCACCCGGGGCGGCCCGGGCAGCGACATCCAGACCCCGCGCCAGCGCCACGAACCGGTGGGCGAGCTGCTCCCGGAGCTCTGCACCCTCGACTGCGGCAGCCTCAACTTCGGCGACATGGTCTACGTGAACCCCGCCGACTGGCTGCGCGAGCACGCCCGACTGGTGCAGGCCGCCGGGGTCAAGCCGGAGCTGGAGTGCTTCGACCTGGGCCACGTCTGGTTCGCCCGTCAGCTTCAGCAGGAGGGCCTGATCGACGGCGACCCGCTCTACCAGCTCTGCCTGGGCATCCCCTGGGGCGCCGAGGCGGACCCCGAGACCATGCTGGCGATGCGCAACAAGCTGCCGGAGAACGCCAACTGGGCGGCCTTCGGCATCGGCCGCCACCAGATGCCCATGGCGGCCCAGGCGGTGCTACTGGGCGGCCATGCCCGGGTCGGCCTGGAGGACAACCTCTACCTGGAGAAGGGGGTGCTGGCCACCAACGCCCAACTGGTGGAGAAGGCCGCCGGTCTCTTCGAGAACCTCGGCGCCCGCGTCATGACCCCGGCCGAGACCCGCGCCCAGCTCGGGCTGCGCGACCCGAACACCGGCAAGGTCGTCGAGAGCATCGCAGGAGGTGAGGCATGAGCCAGCAGCTCTCCGTAATCGGCACCGGGGTGATCGGCAACGGCTGGATCGCCCGCGCCCTGGCGCGCGGCTGGGACGTGGTGGCCTTCGACCCGGACCCCGAAGCCCCGGCGCGTACCCGCGCCTTCGTCGACAATGCCTGGGCCTCGCTCGAGCGCCTGGGCCTGGCCGAGGGCGCCAGCCCCGCACGGCTGACCTTCGTGGATAGCCTCGAGCAGGCGGTGGTCGGCGCCGACCTGATCCAGGAGAACGTGCCGGAGCGCCTGCCTCTCAAGCAGGAGATCCTCGCCGCCATCGACGCCGCGGCGGAAGAGCACGTGGTCATCGGCTCCTCCACCTCCGGCTTCAAGCCCAGCGACCTGCAGCAGGATTGCGCCAAGGCGCCCGGCCGGGTGATCGTCGCCCACCCCTTCAACCCGGTCTACCTGCTGCCGCTGGTGGAGCTGGTCGGTGGCGCAGCCACCGAGCCCGCGCAGGTCGAGCGCGCCCAGTCGCTCTACCAGGTGCTGGGCATGCGTCCGCTGGTGGTGCGCCGCGAGATCGAGGGTCATATCGCCGACCGCCTGATGGAGGCGCTGTGGCGCGAGGCGCTGCATCTGGTCAACGATGGCGTGGCCACCACCGAGGAGATCGACGCCGCCGTGGTCTATGGCTGCGGGCTGCGCTGGTCGCTGATGGGCACCTTCCTCACCTTCCACCTGGCCGGGGGCGAGCAGGGCATGCGCCATATGCTCGAACAGTTCGGCCCGGCACTGAAACTGCCCTGGACCAAGCTCGAGGCCCCCGAGCTTACCGACACCCTGATCGACCGGGTCGTCGAGGGCTGCGAGCACCAGGCCGCCGGCCGCCCGGTGGCCGAGCTCGACCGCCGCCGCGACGACTTCCTGGTGGAGCTGCTCGACCTGGTGCAGAAGTACTGGCCCGAGGCCGAGGGCCTGGAGGGACGCATCTGATGGTGATCCTGGAGAGCCGTGTCGCCCCCGAGTGGGTCGACTACAACGGCCATATGAACGACGCCGAGTACGCCCGGGTCTTCTCCCTGGGCGTGGAGGCGCTGATGGACCGTATCGGGCTGGACGCCGCCGGCCGCGACCGGCACGGCTATACGATCTACACCCTGGAGACCCACCTCTGCTATCGCCACGAGGCCCACGAGGAGCAGCCACTGCGCGTCGCCCTGACCCTGCTGGATCGTGACGCCAAGCGGCTGCACGTCTTCTTCGAGCTTCTCGATGTAGACGGAAACCTGCTTGCCACCAGCGAACAGATGCTGATGGGCATGGGCCAGGAGAGCGGCCGTCCGGCGCCCTTCCCCGCCGAGATCGAGTCCGTCATCGCCACGCTGCCCCACGCCGCACGGGACGCCTGGCCGACACTCGCCGGGCGCACCATCGGCATTCGCCGCTGACCCGGCATTCGTCACTAACCCGGTCACGAACGCCATAAGGGATCGGCTGCCCCTTGCCGGGCAGCCGGGCGGGATCGCCGGCCCGAGGACCGGCCCAGGAGGACACGACTATCGCTACGCCAACTCCCCCATCGCATAAAGCCGACGCTCATATCGAACTCGATACCGACTACATGGTCACCGAGCTCGCTCAGGGCGGTTTCTTCCAGGGCATGCACCGCGGCATGACCCTGACCTCCGCCGCCCTGGTGCTGGCCTTCGTGCTCTTCACCGGGTTCGGCTCCGATACCGCCGGCAGTGTGTTCGGTGCCGCCCGCGCCTGGATCGAGAGCACCTTCAGCGGCTACTACCTGGTCACGGTGATGCTGCTGCTGACGGTGTGCGCCTTCATCGTGCTCAGTCGCTATGGCAGCGTACGCCTGGGACCCGATGATAGCCGCCCGGAGTTCAGCAACTTCGCCTGGTTCTCGATGTTGTTCTCCGCCGGTATCGGTATCGGCATCCTGTTCTTCGGTGTCGCCGAGCCGGTCTTCTACCTCGATGACACCGGCGCCTTCGGCTATCCCAACAATCCCCATGCCGACATGGCCGGGGCCGCCGCCATCGGCCATGAGCGCGCCATCGACGCCCTTCGGGTCACGGTCTTCCACTGGGGGCTCCACGGCTGGGCGATCTACGTCATCGTCGGCATGTCGCTGGCCTACTTCGCCTATCGCAAGGGCCTGCCGCTGGCGCTGCGCTCGGCCCTCTACCCCTTCATCGGCGAGCGCATCTTCGGTCCTCTGGGCCACCTCTTCGATATCCTTGGCGTGCTGGGCTGTGTCTTCGGTGTGGCCACCTCCCTGGGCCTCGGCGTCAGCCAGATGGCGGTGGGGCTGGAACGCCTGATGGGCATCGGCGCCGGCCTGGATACCCAACTGATCCTGATCGCCCTGATCTCGATGGTCTCGATCCTCTCGGCGGTGACCGGGGTACGCCGCGGCATCCGGATGATCTCCGAGCTCAATATCTGGACCTCGCTGTTCGTGGTCGGGGTCTTCCTGATCGGCGGCCCAACCCTGTGGCTACTCAGCGCCTTCGGCGAGACCCTGCTCGACTACGCCGTCAACTTCATCCCCATGGGCCTGTGGTTCGCCGACGACCCCGCTAACGTGGAGTGGCAGCAGGGCTGGACCATCTTCTACTGGGGCTGGTGGCTGGCCTGGGCCCCCTTCGTCGGGCTGTTCATCGCGCGCATCTCGAAAGGCCGTACCCTGCGCGAGTTCGTCCTCGGCGTGCTGCTGGTGCCGACCCTGATCATCTTCGTGTGGCTGATCATCTTCGGCGGCAACGCCATGTATCAGGAGCTCAATGCCGCGGGCGGCCCGGGCAGCGCCGGCATCATCGAACTGGTCAACGCCTGGCAGCTACCTGCGGCGCTGTTCGCCACCGCCGATGGCATCGTCGGCACCGGCACCTTCGGCTGGCTGCTCTCGGCGATGATGGTGTTCCTGCTGATGAGCTGGTTCGTCACCTCATCCGACTCCGGCACCCTGGTGCTGACCACCATCCTGTCACTGGGAGACGAGGAGCCACCCCGCCGCTTCCGGGTGTTCTGGGGCGTGGTGATCGGCCTGGTGGCCGCGGTGCTGCTGGTCGCCGGCGGCCTCACCGCCCTGCAGACCGCACTGATCGCCGCCGCCCTGCCACTGAGCTTCGTCATCCTGGTGATGACCGCCGGCGTGCTGCTCTCGCTGGTGCGCGAGACCCTCGACGCGCGGCGCCGAGCCGCCGCCAAACCCATCTCCGCACGACAAGGAGATTCCCATGATCGCTGACCTGCCCCTGACGCCTGACTACGACGCCTGGCCCATCGAAGCAGCTATCATTGCAGTGGAGAGCGACCCACAGCTGGTCACGGTGCGCTGGAACGACGGCCGCGAGAGCCGCTACCACGGTATCTGGCTGCGCGAGAACGCCGCCGATGACTCCACCATCAACCCGGCCACCCGGGAGCGTATCCTGGATCTCTCCGCCCTGCCCGCCTGGCCCACGATCACCGATGCCAAGGTCGATGAGGCCGGCGCCCTCTGTGTGACCTTCGCCTCCGAGCAGCGCCGCCTGCGCTTCCACCCCGGCTGGCTGCGCGCCCATGACTACGACAACGGCGAGGATCCCGAGGCGCCGCTGGTGCCGGTGACGACCTGGCAGGGCGGCGAGGACAAGGTGCCGGACAGCCTTGAGGCTGCCGGGCTACTCGACACCGAGCCGGACAGCGAGGCCGAGGAGGCGATCCTCGCCCCGGCGCTGGAAAGCGTTCTCGCCAAGGGACTGGTACGCCTGCGCCATCTGCCCACCGAACCCGGCTCGCTGGAGGCCATCGCCCGACGCATCGGCCCGGTGCGCCCCACCAACTTCGGCCTGTTGTTCGACGTCAAGGCCAAGCCGGACCCGGACTCCAACGCCTATACCTCCATCGCCCTGCCGCCGCACACCGACCTGCCGACCCGCGAGTACCACCCGGGCCTGCAGATGCTGCACTGCCTGGAGAACAGCGTGGAAGGTGGTCAGGCGGTGATGCTCGACGGCTTCGCCGTAGCCGAGGCGCTGCGCGAACGCGACCCCGAGGCCTTCGCCACCCTGACCCGGGTGCGCTGGTGTTTCGCTAACACTGCCCGCACCACCGACTACGTCTGGTACTCGCCGATGATCCGCCTGGATGAACGCGGTGAGCTGCTTGAGGTGCGCATCGCCGACTTCCTGCGCGGCCCACTGCAGACGGACTTCGAGGAAGTGGAGCCGGCATACCGGGCCCTGATGACCCTGCAGGCGATGCTGCGCGAGCCCGAGTTCGCCCTGAGCTTCACCTATGAGCCCGGAGACCTGGTGATATTCGACAATCGCCGGCTGCTGCATGCCCGCGACGCCTTCGAGGGCGACAGCGGCCACCGCTGGCTGCAGGGCTGTTACATGGAACGCGACGAGATCCGCTCACGCTACCGCCTGGTGCAGCGCTCTCGGCGCCAGCGGAGAATTACCCGAGAATGAGCTGCCTTAGCCATTGGCCGGCAGTTGACGCACCTCGCGCGGCGACTGGCCGTAGTGTTCCCTGAAGGCGCGAGAGAAGCTGGACGCAGACGAGAAGCCACAGGCGAGGCCCACCGCCAGCACGTCGAGATCGGTCTCGACAAGGAGTTGGTGGGCTCGCTCCAGGCGCAGACCTAGGTACCAGCCCTGGGGCGTGCTGGCGAGGTGCTGCGCAAAGAGCCGCTGCAGCTGGCGGGAGGTAATCCCGCAGCGGCGGGCAATTTCGCCAAGCGCCAACGGCGCCTCGAGATGGCGCTCCATCAATGCCACCGCCTGCACCAGACGGCGGTTATGAGTGCCCAGGCGACGTGCCAGGGCCATGCGTTGCTGGTCGCTGCGGCTGCGTAGCCGGTCATGAATCAGCTGCTCGGAGACATCCAGTGCCAGGCGGGTGCCGTGACGTCGGGCGATCACCTCCAGGGCCATGTCCATGGCAGCGGCCCCGCCGGCGCATGAAAAACGCCGCGGACCCAGCTCGAACAGTTCGTCGGACGTCTCGATGGCAGGGAAGCGTTCACAGAAGGCAGGCAGGCTCTCCCAGTGCAGGGTGACCCGCTCTCCCTTCAGCAGGCCGGCGGCGGCGAGCAGGAAGCAGCCAGTATCGAGCCCGCCCAGGGTACAACCGGCCTGGTCCAGCCGATGCAGCCAGGCCATCAGAGGCCGGCTCAGATGTGCCTCGGGCTCGAAGCCGCTGCACACAGCCAGGGATGGCAGTGCATGAGGTTCACCGGCCGGCCGGTCGACCAGCAGGGTCATGCCGTTACTGGCGGTGACCGGCTCACCGTCGACCCCGAACAGTGTCCAGTCGAACAGTGGCCGCCCACTGATGCGATTGGCGATGCGCAGCGGCTCCACCGCAGAGAAGAAGGCCATCATCGAGAAGCGCGGCAGCAGCAGGAAGCCGATCAGTTCGGGTAGTGGGCCCTGGTAGTGCAGGCGCATGGCTGGCTCCTCAATGCGGTTTCACCACGATCAACATGACACTGAGGTAGTACCTTGTGCTTCTAGAAAGAACCTCTTCCACAATGACGGAAGAGAGTGCCGAATCAAGTGTCATGGCTTTTACCATGTAACTGCTCATCCGAGACTTGGTACCTGATCGGCATTCCGGACCAAGAAATACTCGACATCCTAAGGGATGTAACGTCTCCAGAAAGCCGGATAGGAACCTGACAAACAGACCAAGACCATTATTTGCAGCATAATGATTACATGAGAAGTTCATGGGGAGAGAAATCACAAAAAGTTTCATCGAAGTCTCTCTCACTGCGATGAGCACAGTCTCTGCCCAGCGCACCGACGGTGACATGACCGTACACACGTCTAAAAAGCGATGCTTCTCTACAACCTAATATGGGGAAAGATTACCGGAAACATGATCAAATAAGCACGTTTCCGGCAGTCGTGATTTCATCTTTCACACGCAAGAGTGAAGCGTTTCACAACCATCTATCCCAGAGTTGCTTGCGAATAGGCATTCCAGCCAACGATGCCGCCTACTGGCAAGTCACATGAACCATCAACGTGCAGATTCAACCATTATACCGAGGTGTTCGACACCATCCACCTGAGCAGCAGGGGCAACAGCAACACGAGCAGAGTGATGCGCAGCAAGTGGTGGGTGGTGACGAAGGCAGGATCGATGCCGAGGCTCAGTGCCACAAGGCTAAGTTCCGGTGCACCACCCGGCATGTAAGCGAGTAACGCTGCCGCCGCAGAGTATCCGGTAAGTAAATGCCCCATCCAGGCAGCCGCAAGGGCCACTAGCAGCAGCACCAGCGCCTGGATCACCGCCATCAACAATGCATGTCCCACTTCGGCAAGCCGAGTGCCGGCAAAGCGGCCGCCTACCGAGATACCGATCACCACCTGCACGAGAGCGATTATCAGAGGAGGCACCGCGGCATGGGTCAGGCCAGTGAGATGAAGTGCCGCAGAGGCGAGTGCCGGGCCAAACAGCAACGGGCTGGGCAGGTGTAAGCGTTTCCCCATCCACATACCGCCTAACCCCGCCAGCACCAGCCACGCGATGTCGGCGGGTGCCGGCACCCACAGCCATTGCGACAAGGTCGGTGTGGCGCTGCCGACATCAACATGCCCGATGAAATGCAGCGCGGGCGGTATGGCGACCAGAAGGACCAGGATGCGAACGGCATGTGTAATGCCTATGATCCGAAGATCCGCTCCGGAGGTGATCGCCATCACCGTTACCGTTGATACGCCGCCTGGCACCCCCGAATAGAGCGCGGTCTCCCAGGAGTGCCCCGCTACGCGGCAGGAGAACCATACCGAGAAGGCCATCATCACTGCCGTGGCGATCAGCATGATGGCAAGGCTGGCACCCCACAGCGTCGCCTCACCGGTCATATCCGGTGTAAATGCCGAACCCAGCATGACGCCGATGACGACCAGCACCCCCTTGCGTCCGGTGCGAGGTGACTTCAGCGGAACGCCCGCCAGGGACGCGGCTGTCGTGGTGATCATGGAGCCAAGCAACCATGGGAGCGGCAGCTGAATCCAGTACGCCACCCCGCCTCCGACAAGTCCCAGCATCAGGGTGGGCAGGAATCGGCCGAGTGGCCCCAACCATTTCAACAGTAGAGCCTTCACTCTCACATCACTCCACAAAAAAGCCCCGGCCGCCATGCAGAACAGGCCGGGGCTGCCATCAGTATCTGGCCCAGCAAGATTCGATACCACTCACTATTTAGTGGTAGGCATCAGCCTTGGCAAAAGCTTAGGTAACAACCAAGGCAGCACCAGAAGGGATGCAGCGGCGATCCACAGGCCAAGCGAGATACCCGACTGCCATAGAATACCCATATCGCCACCGCTGATTGACAGGGCTCGTCGCAAGTTCTGCTCCATCAATCCGCCCAGAACATAGCCAAGAATTACCGGTGCCAGGGAGAAGCCAAGCTTCCTCAGCAAGTAACCGAACACGCCGATGATCAGCATCAGGTAGATGGCAAACAGGTCAGAGTGCAGCTGATAGACACCGACGAATGCCAGGATGGCAATCGCGGGCACCAGCACCCATCGCGGGATAGTCAACACGCGAGCAAAGACGCCCGCTAGCGGCAGATTGAGGGCCAAAAGCACCACATTGCCGATGTAGAGCGAGGCGATGAGGCCACCAGCCACTTCTGGACGCTCGGTGAACATCATCGGCCCCGGGGTAATGTTGTAGAGCATCAGCGCCCCAAGCAGTACCGCGGTGGTACCGGAACCAGGAATGCCGAGAGTCAGCATGGGCACAAATGAGCCGGCCGCGGCCGCATTGTTGGCAGCCTCAGGCGCCGCCAGCCCGCGCATGTTGCCGGTCCCGAAGGTGTTGTCCTTGTCGGATAAGCGCTTCTCTGTGGTGTAGGAGACCGCGCCGGCTACCGAGGCGCCGGTTCCCGGCAAGACTCCAATGATAAAGCCAATCAGCCCCGAGCGACCCATTGTCCACTTGCAGGCCAGAACTTCCTTGAGGCTGACAAAGACACGTCCTAGTGGTGGCAGCGTGCCGTCGCTGTCCTGGCGATGTGCATGTTCGAGCATCAACAGGATTTCACTGATCGCAAACAAGCCGATGATCATCACCACGAAATCGATGCCGTCATAGAGCTCAGGCATACCGAAGGTATAGCGCAGCACACCACTCCCTGAGTCGACCCCCACGGTAGCAATTAGCACACCCAGCACCGCCCCAATCGCGGTCTTGACAGGATCCTTGCCCATCATCACCGACATCGAGGAGAAGGCGAACACCATCAGGGCAAAAAACTCTGCCGGGCCAAACATGACGGCCACTTCAGCCAACAGCGGAGCGAACAGCGTCAGGCCAATGATGGCGATGGTGGCACCGACGAATGAGCTTACGGCCGAAAGTCCTAGCGCCGGGCCAGCTAGTCCCTTCTGTGCCAGTGGATAGCCATCCAGAGTGGTCATCACAGCGCCGGCATCGCCGGGAACGTTGAGCAGGATACTCGACATTCGGCCGCCATATTCGGCACCGGTGTAGACAGCTGCCAACAGAATAAGCGATGACTCGGCTGGCAATCCCAGCGTATAGGCCAGTGGCATCAGAATGGCGATGCCATTGATGGGCCCGATACCCGGCAAGGCCCCAAACAGGGTTCCAAGCAAGGCGCCGAGTAAGGCCAGGCCCAGGTTGAGAGGGGTCAGCGCAACACCGAAGCCCTCGATCAGGAAATCGAACATCTCAGCGGTCCTTTAGATGAAGGCGTCGAACCAGTGGCCAGCAGGCAAAGAGATACCGAGGCCAGAAGTGAACAGAAAATAACCGGCTATCGACATCACCACACCGGTGATCAACGCCTTTCCCCATGTCGCACCAAACAGCCGTGCCAGCGCCATGACGACCATCAGCGACGAGGCGATGAAGCCCAGTTGCGTGAACAGCACGGCGTAGACCAACAGCAGCACCAGCACTAGCAGCAACCGGAGTGCCAGTGCCCGGTGCGGCCAGTGTCCATCGGGGCCAGGACGAAAGATCAATACCAGTGACAGAAGCGCCAGCAGAATTCCAAGGCCCAACGGAAAGGCCTTGGGGCCAACGGGCTCGTAGCTGAAGGGAACTTCAAGCTGAAAGGCCTGGGCGGCGATAAACGCCGCCAGACCGATCAGGGCAACTCCCAGCACTCGGTCGGCGGCGATCCTCATTTGGTCAGACCCACTTCTTCAGCCAGTCCCTTGAACTCGGCAACCTGCTCCTTGACGTAGGTGTCGAAATCCTCACCAAAGCGGGACATCGGGAACAGGCCACGAGCCTCGCGCAGCTCAGCGAAGGCAGGGGCATCTGCCAACTCCTGCATGCGCTTTACCCAGGCGGCATAGGCCTCATCACTGACTTCGGGGCCCATGTAGTAGCCACGCCAGATCGGCCACTGAACGTCATACCCCTGCTCGGCTGCTGTGGGAATCTCGGCGTAGGGCCCTCCCATCCGCTCTTCGGACAGCGCGGCCAGCACCCGGATCTTGTCACTCTCGAGCTGAGACTTGAGCTCAGAGAGGTCACCAGTAAATACCTGGATATGGTTGCCCAGGAGTGCCGCGAGTGCTTCACCGCCACCCTCGAAGGCGACATAGCGCAGATCCCTGGGTGATATTTCACCTGCCTTGGCAGTCAGCGCGGCTTTCATCCAATCCTGGCTACCGACCGTACCGCCGGCACCGAAGGCGATCTCGCCCGGATTCTCCTGCAGGTCGGCCATCAGCTCGTCAAGGCTCTGCCAGGGTGCATCAGCCTTGACCACGATAGCGCCGTAGTCGACGCCCAGTGCTCCCAGCCAGCGGACTTCTCCCGCGTCATACTGACCGAACTTGCCAAGCGCCAGGTTGACAGCAGCACCAGTGCTGGCGGCCACGATCAGGGACGGATCATCAGTGCGAACGCCGTTGACGTGGTTATAGGCCACCGCACCGATGCCACCGGGCATGTAGCTGACCATCATCGGCTTGCTGATCAAGTCCGTCTCCTGCAGGCCATTGGCCGCAAGTCGGCACGTCAGATCATAGCCACCGCCAGGCTTGGCAGGCGCGATGCACTCGGTGGACTCAGGAATTGCCTCGGCGTGAGCCTGGCCAAAGAGGATCGCGCTCCCGATCAGAGCGAGGCTGGAGGCATTGCGAAGGGCTTGGTTGATCTTCATGACGAACTCCTGTTCTCTTGTTCTGCACGGGCGAAAAAGGCCCAGATCCGGTCATACCCAGATGACAGAACCGATGCTAGGTAAGCGACCTGTCATCAACCTGTCACTACCAATGCCATATTCCGAGACTTTAGTCGCATGCGCTTGCTGATCGCCGAAGACGACCCGATGATTGCGCGCTCTCTGAACAGCGCCCTGACGGCCTTGGGCAACACGGTCGACACCTTCTCATTGGCAAGCCAGGCCCGCACCGCACTTCAAAATGACCGCTTCGATCTTGTCCTGCTGGATCTGGGACTGCCTGACGGGGATGGGCTGGATCTATTGGCAGAACTGCGAGATCGAGGCGACAAGACACCTGTGCTGATCCTCACGGCACGTGACGGCATCGAAGATCGCGTGCGAGGACTCGACCTTGGCGCGGACGACTATCTCGCCAAGCCTTTCTCCATCGCCGAGCTGGAGGCGCGTGTCCGCGCCTTGCTCAGGCGCAGCCAGCAGCGCAGCGATAATCACCTGCGGTTCGGGGCGCTATGCCTCGACTCCAGCGTTGGCAGCGTCACGCTTGAGGGTAACCCCCTCGAGCTGCCCCGACGTGAACTCCGGTTGCTCGAAGGGCTCATTCTTAATGGCGGCAATATCGCACCGCGAGAAATGCTTGAGAGCCGAGTCTTCGGCTTCGGTGAGGTCGGATCCAACGCACTTGAAGTCTACGTCAGCCGGTTACGCAAACGCCTTCAGGGGAGTGGATTACGAATCCGCACGTTCCGAGGCCTCGGCTATCGCCTCGAGGAAGAACCAAGTTGATTCACATAGATGGCTCACTGAAGGTGCGCCTGGCTATCTTGCTGCTGGTAATGGTATCCATCCTCGGCACGCTGCTGATGATCGAGGCCTACTTCGCTACCCAGCGTGCTGCACAGAGGGCATATGACAGTCAGTTGGAAGCGGCAGCACTGACGATCGCAGAGGCCGTACAGTGGGAAGGTGCCGATCCGGTCGTCGAGATACCTGCGGCAGCCCTACAGATACTTGCCACTCAGCACCAGGAGCGCGTCTTCTACACCGTCCTCGACCACAACGGAGACCGGCTCTCGACCAACCTTGATATTGATCTCCCTCACACAAGTCGTCAGGCTGCCGCGTTGGCTCCTACCTGGCTGGACCTTGTTCATAAGGATACCGAGTGGCGGCTACACGGACAGGAATACGACTCAGCCGGATGGGAGATCCAGAGTCCGGTGCAGATCTGGGTTGGCCATACGCTGCGTGGGCGGAAGGCACTGGCCAGCGAGCTATTCGATCGAGCCGTCATCCGCTTCTTGGCCATGGTACTTCTTGCTGCCACCCTGATGGTCTTGGCAATGCGGGTGGCACTTACGCCGATGCGCCAACTACGTCATCAGCTCAGGCGGCGCCAGGCAGATGATATCCGCCCCCTCGACACCCGGGTCCCGGAAGAGATGCGCGAGATGGCCGAGGCGCTCGACACCCTCTTTGCCCGTCAACGCGAGAGCCGCGACACCCTGTTGCGTTTCACGGCAGATGCCAGCCATCAGCTCAAGACGCCGCTGGCGGGCTTGCAGAGCACCAGCGAACTGGCGCTAAAAAGCCGGAGTCCTGACGTATGGTACCAGGCTCTAGAAGAAGTGCATGGAGGCACACAGCGTACCAGCCGCCTTGCTGGCCAGCTGCTGAGCCTTGCGCGACTACGCCACATCGAAGATACCGAGGCACTGGTACCACTCGACCTCAAGGAGCTGCTACGTAGCACAGTGCTGGAGTGGGCAGGCCGCGAAGTGGCTATAGATCATGACCTGGGACTTTCAGCGCTTCCTTCTACTCCCATGACAATCAGGGGCGAGCCATGGGGATTGCGAGAACTGTTGGGCAACCTGATCGACAATGCCATTCGCTATACCCCCGCCGGCAGCGAGATCACACTGGGAGTCGAGTCATGCAGCGACCATTGCATGCTTTTCATCGAGGATGATGGGCCCGGAGTCGATCCCGAGGGACTGAGCCGGCTATTTCAACCGTTCGAGCGTGTAGGTCGCCAGGACACGGAAGGGTCTGGCCTTGGGCTGGCCATCGTGGATTCCATCGCGAAGCGCCACGATGCCGAATTGCATGCCAGGGAAAGGCTGCCGCATGGCTTACGGATTGAGTTGCACTTTCCTCTCCATGAAGAGAAATGCTGATGTTACGTTCGTGGGTATTGACGGGGCTATTATTCGTTAGCCTCACGTCTACCAAGGGGATGGCAGCTACACAACTCGTTGTGGAGGCTGCCTTGGACCGGCAAGTAGTAGCACCTCTTCTGGCGGCGTTCGAGAAGGCCCACCCGGAGATCGAACTGACCTACCACGACCGAACAACACTCGAAGTCGACTTGTTGGTTGAGACCTCCAGCCAAGCACCAGATATCGTCATCAGCTCCGCCATGCCGTGGCAGATGAACCGCGTCAACGAGGGATATGCCAGGCGCATTGACTCCCAACCGGCAGCACAGTGGCCTGAATGGGCAAAGTGGCGAAATGAAATCTTCGGGTTCACTTTCGAGCCCATCGTAATGGCGTATAGGCTGGATCTCGCAAGCTACATGCTACCGCCCCAAACACATGCCGACCTGCACACCTTGCTGAGGAGTCAGCAAGAAAGTCTGAAAGGAAAAGTTACCACCTACTCGCCTTCCGAAAGTGGCATAGGCTACACCCTCTTCCAGCAGGATGCTCGTTATACGGCAAAATTCTGGGACTTGGTTAAGGCACTGGGGAATGCAGAAGCGACTCTTGAACTTGATACGCAATCAATGCTCGAAGGCCTAACTCGCGGCGATTATTGGTTAGGCTATAATCTTCTCGGCTCCTACGCCATGGTATGGGCACAGCAGCACCCCGAGATTATTGTACAGGTCCCTCAGGACTATGCCTTGGTAGTGATGCGCACAGGGTTTATTCATCGAGATGCCCCTAACCCTGAGGCAGCTGAAAAGTTCATGAACTTCCTTCTCAGCCGAGACGGCCAACATGTACTAGCTGGAAAAACACCTTTATTTAGCGTCCATCCTGATATCATCGGACCGTATACAGCCCAGCGCTTGCGCGACCAAGTGGGTGACAGGCTTTACCCCATCACGCTGAACGCGTCTCTGCTCGCCTTCGTTGACCCTCAGCGCCGCGATGCCTTCATGGCTCGATGGCAGCGTGAATTCAACCAGCAGCGAGAACTTCCTCAGGGCCCTGAGTCCAGGAAATAACCGCAACTTCCTGGACATCCCGGTAGATACAGAAAGGCTGAACCCATCGCGCATGATGACCTTCAGGTACCGCGACACGGATTATTTGTTACAGAAGTTCCGCGTCGCGTTTCCCGGAAAGATGGGATGAGGCGTCATTAGAGAGGCCGTTAACACTCGATCCCGCTGACGGCGAGGCCACCCTTAGAAGTCTCCTTGTACTTCTCCTGCATGTCGGCGCCGGTGTCGCGCATGGTGCGGATCACCTTGTCCAGCGATATGAAGTGCTGGCCATCGCCGCGCAGGGCCATCTGGGCGGCGTTGATCGCCTTCACCGAGGCGATGGCGTTGCGCTCGATGCACGGCACCTGGACGAGGCCGCCTACCGGGTCGCAGGTCAGGCCCAGGTTGTGCTCCAGGCCGATCTCGGCGGCGTTCTCCACCTGATCGATACTGCCGCCCATCACCTCGGTGAGACCGGCGGCGGCCATGGCGCAGGCGGAGCCCACCTCGCCCTGGCAGCCCACCTCGGCGCCGGAGATGGAGGCGTTCTTCTTGCACAGGATGCCCACGGCACCGGCGGCGAGCAGGAAGTCCACCACGTCGCGCTCGCTGGCGCCCTTGCGGAAGTGCATGTAGTAGTGCAGTACCGCCGGAATGATGCCGGCCGCGCCGTTGGTGGGGGCGGTGACCATGCGCCCGCCGGCGGCGTTCTCCTCGTTGACCGCCAGGGCGTAGAGGTTGACCCAGTCCATGGCCGACATGGTGGTAGCGATCAGCGAGTCGTCGTCGCTGCTGTCCAGCAGGCGTTGATGCAGCGAGCGGGCGCGACGGCGGACATTGAGCCCGCCGGGCAGCACCCCCTCGGCCTCAAGCCCTTTCTCCACACAAGCCTTCATGGCCTGCCAGATCTCGCAAAGCCCGGTGCGGATCTCTTCCTCGCTGCGCCACGCCTTCTCGTTCGCCAGCATCAGCTCGCTGATCCGCAGCCCGCTCTCGCGACACATGCGCAGCATCTCGTCGCCGGTCTGGAAGTCGTAGGGGATCTCGGTATGGTCGGTGTCCAGCACCCCCTCGGCAGACTGTGCCTCGTCGATCACGAAGCCGCCACCCACCGAGTAGTAGGTGTTGCGATATAGCTCGTCGGCGTCACCGTGGGCAATCAGGCGCATGGCGTTGGGGTGGCGCGGCAGGCTCTCCTCGAGCAGGCGCATGTCCCGCGCCCAGACGAAGGGCACGCGGTGGCGGCCGGCCAGACGCAACGTGTCCGAAGTCTTGAGCTCGTCGATGCGCGGGGCGATGACATCGGGATCGATGCGATCGGGACGCTCGCCCATCAGCCCCATGATCACCGCGTGGTCGGTACCATGGCCGATGCCGGTGGCGGAAAGCGAGCCGTAGAGTTCGACCTCGAGACGCGTGACGTGCTCGGTCAGCTCCCTGGCCTCGAGCTCGGCGACGAAGTTGCAGGCGGCCTGCATCGGACCCACGGTGTGGGAACTGGACGGCCCGACGCCGACCTTGAACAGATCGAAGACGCTGATTGGCATGATGCTATGACCTTGTTGTTGGATTCATCGAGAGGCGCCTGACGGTGCCTATCGATCGAAGACCACGGTGCGCTTGGCGTGCAGGAAGACACGGCGCTCCACGTGCAGGGCCACCGCTCGGGCCAGGGTGAGGCACTCGACGTCACGCCCCTTGGCCACCAGGTCCTCCGGGTAGTCGGCGTGGCTCACCGGCTCCACGCCCTGGGTGATGATCGGCCCCTCGTCCAGGTCATCGTTGATGTAGTGGGCAGTGGCGCCGACCAGCTTGACCCCCTTCTCGTAGGCCTGGTGGTAGGGCCTGGCACCCTTGAAGCCGGGCAGCAGGGAGTGGTGGATATTGATCGCGCGGCCGCTGAGCTTCTCGCACATGTCGCTGGAGAGCACCTGCATGTAGCGGGCCAGGATGACCAGTTCGGCGCCGCTCTCCTGAACCACCTGCCACACCTGCGCCTCCTGCTCGGGCTTGGTCTCGGGGGTGATCGGAAAGTGGTGATAGGGAATGCCGTGCCACTCCGCCAGGTCGGCTAGGTCCGGGTGGTTGGAGACGATGGCGCGTATCTCGATGGGCAGCTGGCCGATGCGATAGCGGTAAAGCAGGTCATTCAGGCAGTGATCCGCCTTGGAGACCATGATCACCACCGGCATGCGCGTGCCGGGGGCGGTGAGCTCGAAGGTCATCCCGAACTCGGCGGCGCGGGCGGCGAACTCGGCCTGGAAGGCCTCAGCATCGAAATCCGCCTCCTCGGGACGAAACTCGGTGCGGATAAAGAAGCGCTCGCTCAGCCGGTCATCGAAGGAGTGCTGCTCGGTGATGTAGCAGCGGCTCTCCTTGAGGAAACGCGTCACCACATCCACGGTGCCCAGCCGGCTCGGGCACTGGGCCGCCAGGATCCAGCGATTGTTGTTGTCTTTCATCTCATCTCTCCCGAAAGGGGCCGGCAGATGCCGGCCCTCTCTCTTCTAACAAGCAACAGCTGTCACTCTTCCACGCCGATGGCGTACTCGGCACCGGCATCCAGGATCCAGCGATAGAGGTAATCGGCGAAGCTTCGGCGCAGTACCAGCTCCCAGCGCTCCTCGGTCGGCCGACGCAGGATCAGGTTGGCCTTGGCGAACACCGTGGTCACTCCCTTGCCCACCGGGAAGGCCTCCGGGTGAACGTCATAGGGTGTCGACTTCATCAGGAGCTCCCGTGCCTTCTCACCCGAGAGCTCGACCAGGGTCTGGCCGCCACTGACATCGACGATGGCATAGTGGGCATCGCCCAGGGCGTCGCGCAGCCGCTGCTCGACGTCGAGCTCCTCGCCACCGGGCACGATCACCAGCCACTCATCCGGCGACAGCCACTGAACGCTGCGCTCGCCGCTGGCATCCAGTGCCAGCCCCAGGGGCTGGCCGGGCAGGCTGATGCCCAGCACCTTGCGCACGGCTTCGTCGAGGACGATGGCACCACCACGCAGGATCAGATGGCCCAGGAAGGCCTGCTCCTTGAACAGGACACGGCTGCCGGATGTCGCGGCAGGCACGCTGCCCGTGTTGAACGCCACGGACAGCGGTGACTCCATGGGAATCGAGGTGTCCGGATGGGTGTTGAAGGTCGCAACCTTGCCGTAAGTGATATCAGACATGCTGACGCTCTCCCTTGGGATCGATGAATACGGGGCTGACGACCTCGACCTCATGGGCCTGACCGTCCGGCATCGGCACATAGAGCTTCTCGCCCATGCGGTCGCGGCCGCCCTTGATCACTGCCAGGGCAAAGCCGCTCTCCAGGTTCGGGCTGTAATAGCTCGAGGTCACGTGACCCAGCATGTCCATGGGGATGGGCTGGTCCTTGTCGACGACGATATGGGCGCCCTCTTCCAGCACCACCTTCGGGTCGACGGGCTTGAGCCCCACGAACTGCTTGCGGTCCTTGCGCGCCGTATCCGGACGCGTCAGGGCGCGCTTGCCGATCCAGGAGAACGGCTTGTCGTAGCCGATCGCCCAGAACATGCCCAGGTCCTCGGGGGTCACCGAGCCGTCGGTATCCTGACCGGCGATGATCAGCCCCTTCTCGGCACGCAGCACGTGCATGGTCTCGGTGCCGTAGGGCGTCAGGTCATACTTCTTGCCGTGCTCGAACAGGGTCTTCCAGACGTGCATGGCGTAGTTGGCCTGGACGTTGATCTCGTAGGCCAGCTCCCCGGTGAAGGAGATGCGGAACACCCGCGCCGGGACATCGGCCACCTTGCCGTTGCGCCAGTCCATAAACTTGAACTGCTCCTTGTCGAGATCGATATCGGTGATCTCGGACAGCAGCTTGCGCGCATCCGGGCCGGTCACGGTCATGGTCGCCCAATGATCGGTGACCGAGGTGAAGTAGACCTGCAGCTCCGGCCACTCGGTCTGGTGCCACAGCTCCAGCCACTCCATCACGCCGGCGGCCCCACCGGTGGTGGTGGTCATCAGGAAGTGGTTCTCGCCCAGGCAGCTGGTGGTACCGTCGTCCATCAGCATGCCGTCGTCCTTGCACATCAGGCCGTAACGCACCCGGCCCGGCGCCAGCTTGGCCCACTTGTTGGTGTAGACACGACCGAGGAACTCCCGGGCGTCCGGTCCCTGGATATCGATCTTGCCCAGGGTGGAGGCATCGAGGATGCCGACGCCGGTACGCACCGCCAGGCTCTCGCGGGCCACCGCCTCGTCCATGGTCTCCAGCTTGCCGTTGACCTTGCGCGGGAAGTACCAGGGACGCTTCCACTGGCCGACATCCTCGAACTCGGCGCCGTTCTCGACATGCCACTGGTGCAGCGCGGTGTAGCGCTCGGGGTCGAACAGCTCGCGGCAATGGCGACCGACGATGGCGCCGAAGGTGACCGGCGTATAGTTGGGCCGGAACACCGTGGTGCCCACCTCGGGAATCGACTTGCCGAGACAGCGCGCGGCGATGGCCATGCCGTTGATGTTGCCGAGCTTGCCCTGGTCGGTGCCGAAGCCCATGGCGGTGTAGCGCTTGACGTGCTCGATGGACTCGAAGCCCTCGCGAGTGGCCAGTTCGATGGCCGCCGCGGTGACGTCGTTCTGCATGTCGACGAACTGCTTGGGCGCACGCAGGGTCGGCTTCTCGTGGGGCACCTGATAGAGGGCACAGGCCTGGCCTTCGCGGATGGCATCGGCCCGGGGCGGCTCGATGGCACTGGCGGACTTGCCCAGCGCGGCAAGGGCCTCGCTCGCCTTGGCCGCTCCATCGGCCAGGCCTCCGGCCAGGTCATGCACGCCACGCGCGCTGCCGGCGGCGTGCACCCCCTTCACCAGGCTGGGCACGAAACCGAGGATCTCATCGTCCCAGGTGGGTCGTGCGCCGGTGTGAGAGGCCAGGTGGATCACCGGGCTGTAGCCGCCAGAGCTGGCGATGGTGTCGCACTCCAGGAGCTCGGCCTGACCGGTGACCTTGAAGGCCGCGGCATCGATGGTCGCCACACGGGCGCCGCTGACGCGCTTGTCGCCCTTGGCCTCGAGCACCGCCGCGCCTTCGATGATGCGAATGCCGCGGGCGCGAGCCTGCTCGACCAGCTCGCCATCCGGGTTGCGGCGCGCATCGACGATGGCCACCACCTCGCGGCCGGCCTCATCCCAGTCCAGGGCGGCGCGGTAGGCGTGGTCGTTGCTGACGGAGAGCACCAGCTTGTTGCCCGGCACCACCCCGTAGCGGCGGATATAGGTGGAGACCGCACCTGCCACCAGATTGCCCGGCACATCATTGTTGCCATAGACCAACGGACGCTCATGGGCGCCGGTGGCGAGCAGCACCTGGCCGGCACGCACGCGGTGCATGCGCGAGCGAGTAGGACGGACGCCGTCAATGGTAGGCGCCGTTTCGCCGAGGTGCTCGGTGCGCCGCTCATGCAGGGTCACGAAGTGATGGTCATGGTAGCCATTGGCCGTGGTGCGCGGCAGCAGGGTGACATTGTCGTTCTCGGCCAGCTCGCTGATCACCTGCTCGGCCCACTGGGCGGCAGGCCGGTCGTCGAGCAGCTCGCGGCTGTCAAGCAGCGAGCCCCCCATCTCCTCCTGCTCATCGCACAGGATCACTCGGGCACCGGCCCGGGCGGCGGTCAGCGCGGCGGCCAGACCAGTGGGGCCGGCGCCGACTACCAACAGGTCGCAATGCTGGTTGAGGTGGTCGTAGCTATCGGGATCGTTTTCCATCGGGCTGCGACCCAGACCCGCTCCCTTGCGGATGTACTTCTCGTAGGTCATCCACATGGAGGCCGGAGCCATGAAGGTCTTGTAGTAGAAACCCGGCGGCATGAAGCGCCCGCCCAGCTTGCCGACCAGGCTCATGACATCACGCTGCACGTTCGGCCAGCCGTTGGTGCTCTGCGCCGTGAGGCCCTCGAACAGCGCCTGCTGGGTGGCACGCACGTTGGGCACCTGGGCCGCCTCGGTGCTGCCCAGCTGGACCAGCGCATTGGGCTCCTCGGCACCGGCGGCGACGATGCCCCGGGGCCGCGAGTACTTGAAGCTGCGGTTGACGAGATCCACCCCGTTGGCCAGCAGTGCCGAGGCCAGGGTGTCACCGGCATGGCCCTGATAGCGCTTGCCATTGAAGGTGAAGCTCAGGGTGCGGGCGCGATCGATGCGTCCACCCTGGCGAAGACGATTAACCTGACTCATGCCTTGACTCCTTCCTGACCTGCGACCACTCCCGCCTCGTCGGCGACGTTCACGGCAGCCCCCTGCTCGGCGGACTTGCCCTCGGGATGCTCGGCGGTGAAGCGGGGCTGCTCACCCATTCGGTAGGTCTCGAGGATCTCGTAGCTCGCCGAATTGCGTGTAATGTTGAAGAACTTGCGACAGCCGACGGCGTGCACCCACAGCTCATGGTGGATACCACGGGGGTTGTCGCGGAAGAACAGGTAAGCCCCCCACTGCTCGTCGGAGCAGGCCTCGGGGTCCTCCGGGCGGGCGATATGCGCCTGGCCCTTGGGGTGGAACTCCTCTTCATCGCGGTATTCGTCGCAATAAGGGCAATGGATATAGAACATCGTATTTCTCCTTAGTGCGCGACGCCGGCGGCGCCATGTTCATCGATCAGGGCGCCGGTGTTGAAGCGGTCGATGGAGAACGGCGCAGCGATGGGGTGCATCTCGCCCTTGGCGAGGCTCGCCGCGAACACATGCCCGGAGCCGGGTGTCGCCTTGAAGCCACCGGTGCCCCAGCCGCAGTTGAAGAACAGCCCCTTGACCTTGGTCTTGGAGAGGATCGGACAGGCATCCGCACAGGTGTCGACGATGCCGCCCCACTGACGGTTCATGCGCACCCGCGAGAAGATCGGGAACATCTCGACGATGGCCTGCAGGGTGTGCTCCACGGTGGAGTAGCTGCCGCGCTGGCCGTAGCCCAGGTAACCGTCGATACCGGCGCCGATGACCAGGTCACCCTTGTCGGTCTGGCTGATATAGCCATGCACGTGGTTGGACATCACCACGGTATCGAGCACCGGCTTGAGCGGCTCGGAGACCAGCGCCTGCAGCGGATGCGACTCCAGCGGTAGCGTGAGGCCAGCCATCTTGGCCACCACGCCGGAGTTGCCCGCCGTGACACAGCCGATGGTCTTGGATTCGATATCGCCGCGATTGGTATGCACGCCATACACCTGGCCATCGCGAATCTTGAAGCCGGTGACCTCGGTATTCTGCAGGATATCCACCCCCAGGGCGTCCGCCGCCCGGGCGTAGCCCCAGGCCACCGCATCGTGGCGCGCGACGCCGGCACTCTTCTGCCAGGAGGCCCCAAGGATCGGATAGCGGGCACGCTTGGAGGTGTCGATGACCGGCACGATCTCCTTGATCTGGTCGGGGTAGATCACCTCACTGTCGACACCGTTCAGCCGGTTGGCATGCACTCGACGCTGGATGTCACGCATGTCCTGCAGGGTGTGCCCCAGGTTCATAACGCCACGCTGGGAGAACATCACGTTGTAGTTGAGGTCCTGGGACAGCCCCTTCCACAGATCCAGCGAGTGGTCATAGAGACGTGCCGCCTCGTCCCACAGATAGTTGGAGCGCACGATGGTGGTGTTGCGCGCGGTATTGCCGCCCCCCAGCCAGCCCTTCTCCAGCACTGCCACGTTGGTGATGCCGTGGTTCTTGGCCAGATAGTAGGCGGTGGCCAGGCCGTGGCCGCCGCCGCCGACGACGATCACGTCGTACTGCTTCTTGGGCGTGGGGTTGCGCCACTGGCGCTGCCAGTTCTCGTGGTGGCTGAGCGCATGTTTCGCCAGCCCGAAGCCTGAATAGCGTTGCATCTTGTTCCTCCTCGGCCGGCCCCGCCTGGCGGGGCCGATCCTTTGCGGGTTCAGGCGGTAGCGGTTTCGCGTACCGCAGCCGGGGCGGCATCGCCGTAGACCGGATGGCGCTCGCAGAGGGCGGCGACCTTCTCGCGCACCTCGGCCTCCACGGCGTCGGTGTTGCCCTGCTCGGCCAGCACATCAAGGATGTCGCAGATCCAGCCTGCCAGGTCGCTGCACTCCGCCTCGTCGAAACCGCGGGTGGTGACCGCCGGGGTGCCGATACGCAGCCCGGAGGTGACAAAGGGGCTCTGCGGGTCGTTGGGCACGGCGTTCTTGTTGACGGTGATATGGGCGCGGCCGAGTGCTGCATCGGCGTCCTTGCCGGTGACTCCCTGCTTGATCAGCGAGACCAGGAAGAGATGGTCGTCGGTGCCGCCGGAGACGACGTCATAACCACGCTCCAGGAAGACATCGGCCATGGCGCGGGCGTTGTCGATGACACACCGCTGGTACTGCACGAACTCCTGGCTCATGGCCTCCTTGAAGGCCACCGCCTTGGCGGCGATGACGTGCATCAACGGGCCGCCCTGCTGACCGGGGAAGACCGCACCGTTGAGCTTCTTGTAGAGATCGGCATCGCCGGTGGCGGAGAGGATCAGGCCGCCGCGTGGGCCACGTAGGGTCTTGTGGGTGGTGGTGGTGACCACATGGGCGTGGGGCAGCGGGCTCGGGTAGTGGCCGGCGGCGACCAGGCCTGCCACATGGGCCATGTCGACCATCAGCCAGGCGCCTACCTCGTCGGCGATGGTGCGGAAACGACGCCAGTCGACGACGCGGGCATAGGCAGAGAAACCGGCGATGATCATCTTCGGCTTGTGGCTCTTCGCCAGACGCTCGACCTCGGCATAGTCGATCTCGCCGGTCTCCGGGTTCAGGCCGTACTGTACGGCGTGGTAGTGCTTGCCGGAGAAGTTCGGCGCCGCCCCGTGGGTCAGGTGGCCACCGTGGGCCAGGCTCATGCCCAGCACGGTATCGCCGGGCTTGACCAGGGCCATGAAGGCCGCAGCGTTGGCCTGGGCGCCGGAGTGGGGCTGGACGTTGGCGTAGTCGGCACCGAACAGGTCGCAGGCGCGGTCGATGGCCAGTTGCTCCACCACGTCGACGTGCTCGCAGCCGCCGTAGTAACGCTTGCCGGGGTAGCCTTCGGCATACTTGTTGGTGAGCTGGGTGCCCTGAGCCTCCATCACCGCACGGCTGGCGTAGTTCTCGGAGGCGATCAGCTCGACGTGGGCCTCCTGGCGGGCCACTTCGTCGGCGATGGCGGCGGCGATCTGGGAATCGTAGCTGGTGAGAGAGGCGTGATTCATGAGTTTCTCCTGTTGTTGTCGCTCATTGTTCGTTTTTCAAAACCCCATGACCGGAATCTATCGGTACGCCTGTCATGGGGAAAATTTGAAATCCCAATGTCCGGATAAGGCGCTCAGTTGACCCGGTAAATGTCCGCGTTGAAGCGCTCGCTCTGCTTGCCCCAGGAGTCGAACTCCATGACCTCTTCCCCTTGCTCGGCCCAGGACTGCTTTTCCTTGTCACTCGCCAGGGGCGAGAACCATCCGGTCCATCCATAGAGGATGCCGATCAGGGGGGAGAGCCAGCAGGCGAAGGCCAGGGGGATGTAGAGAAGGTCAACAGGGTTTCCGCTATAGACTCCGAGCCCCAGCGAGGTGATGACCACGGCGCCGCCGGCATTCCATGGCACCAGCGGGGAGACCAGGGTGCCGCCCTCCTCGGTGGCACGGGACAGGTTGAGCATCGAGTAGCCCATGCCACGATAGGCCGGCCCGAACATGCGCCCCGTCAACGCGATGGAGAGGTAGGGGTCACCGGCGACCACGTTGGTCACCATGGAACTGCCGATCGCCGAGGTCTGCAGGCCACCGAAGCTCCTGATGCGCTTGACGACCGCATCGAGGATCGCCCGCATGGATCCGGTGCTTTCCAGGACGCCACCGAAGGAGAGGGCGATCAGCAGCAGGGTAATCACCCAGGTCATGGACTGGATGCCGCCGCGATTGAGCAGCCCGTCGATCTCTGCCACCCCTGTCGCGATCTCGTAACCGGAGAAGGCGTAGGCGAAGAGGTGCTTCAGCTCGGCCCCCTGGAAGCCCATGGCCGCCAGGCCACCCAGGATGACGCCGGCAAACAGCACCGGAATCGCCGGCAGGCGCATCACGGCCATGCCGATGACCAGCACGACCGGCAGCACCGTCCACCAGGAGAGCATGAAGTGTTCGGACAAGCCGTTGTTGATGGAAGCGATCCGGGCGAGGGAAGCCGACTCGTCGCCCACCAGATTGAAGCCGGCCAGCAGGTAGATCACCAAGGCGATCAGCATGGCGGGCAGGGTGGTGGGGGCCAGGTTGCGAATGTGATCGAAGAGGTTCACGCCGGTGACCGCTGGCGCCAGATTGGTGGTATCCGACAGCGGGGAGACCTTGTCGCCGAAGAAGGCGCCCGAGACCACGGCACCGGCGGTCCAGTAGACCGGGATGTCGAACCCGGCGCCGATCCCCATCAGGGCCAGGCCCACCGTGCCGACGGTGCCCCAGGAGGTGCCGAGTGACACGGACACGACGGCACACAGCAGGGCCGCCGCCGCCAGGAAGAGCTGGGGGCTGATCAGTTCGAGGCCGAAGTAGATCAGCGTGGGTACCGTGCCGCTGGCGATCCACACGCCGGTCAGCATGCCGACCAGGATCAGGATACCGATGGCCGGCAGGCCAACGCTGACCACATGCAGCATGCCCTCCTCCATGTCCTTCCAGGAGGTGCCGTTCAAGCGCCCGACCAGGGCGGCAAACCCGATGCCCAGTACCAGAGGGACGTGCGGGGTAAAGGTATCAAACACGAACAGCTGGATACCCAGCACGATAAAAGTCAAAAGAATGGGCATCAGGGCCCATTGCAGCCCGATGCGGGGCTTGGTTGTGTCCATCATCTCGCCTTCTCCGGATGGTTATTCTTGTCGGCGGCTCGCAGCAGGCATCACGACGGCCGCCACCGCTAGCCATTAATAGCCAATGGAGGTGAGATATAATTGAACGTATGCGACATGATCCAAGAACGAAGTCACCGAAACGACATCGAATCGGTGCTTCAAGGAGCCGAATTACCCTTTAGTCGTACAGATATGGCGGGCATCAGGCGTCGCTGATATGCAGGAAGAAGGGGTCGACCGGATCGCTTCCCGGCGAAGCGGCTCGCTTGCGCATTTCCGACGGCGTGGCACCGAAGGTGCTGCGGAAGTGGCGCGAGAAGTGGGCAGTATCGGCGAAACCGCAGCGTTCGCCGATCTCGGTGATGCTCTTGCCGGTGTAGTGAAGCAGCCAGAGGCCATAGCGCAGGCGCAGCTCCCTGGCGAACTTCTGGGGACCGACGCCCAGGGTCGCTCGGAAGCGGCGCTCCAGGTGGCGACGCGAAGTGCCGACCCGCTCGGCCAGCACCTCCATTGGTATCGCCTCCCCCAGGTGCTGCTCGAGCACGGTGATGGCACGCCGCACCAGGCGGTCCTCGATCTTGCCGAACACCACCGGCTGGGGCTGTGGGTGGGTTCCCGCCCGCGCCTCATCGAGGAGCATGATGTTGAGGCTCTTCATGGCCCAGGCCTTGCCGAGGTGGCGCTCGACCAGGTACGCCGCCAGGTCGGCCGCTGCCGCGCCGCCGGCACAGGTGAGGCGATCCCCATCATCGATGAACAGCCGATCGGCCACCGGCTCGATGGCCGGGAAACGCTGGGCCATGTCGCGATGGTGGTACCAGCTCACGCAGCAGCGCCTCCCCTTCATCACCCCGGCCTGGATCAGGGCGAACACGCCCGTGCACAGTCCAACCAGCGTCACCCCGGCCTCGGCTGCCTGGCGCAGGTAGGCCAGGGCCGCGGTGTCACGCGGGTCACCCTCGTGCTGGACCCCTCCGACGACCACCAGATAGTCGAACTCGGCGGGATCCCGGAACCGCTCGCAGGGAGAGATGGCTGCACCGCTGCTGGAGAGCACCGACTCGCCGGCGCTGCTCATGAAGGTCCAGTGGCAGCGCACCTGGCGGCTACGATCCCCCTCATCGGCCGCCAGGCGCAGGCAGTCGACGAAGGCGGCGAAGGGAAGCAGCGTGAAGCGGTTAAGCAGCACGAAGCCGACGGAGAGGGGCTCTTCGGTCCGACACAGGCTCCTGGTGGCATCGGTCATCTTGGCGGGAAAGATCTCAGGCCCAGGTAACGACTAGCATATCTCGGCAGCTGCCACAGCACCATCGGTGCTTGTCCAGCCTGGCATGAAAGCTCTGATCTACCACCTGAAAAGGCCACACCCGCAGTCTCCTGCGGGCGTGGCCTTCATAGCGTGGTCTTCATCGATGTGGCCTGGCCTTCATCGACGAGCAAGCCGTGGTTGGTAATGGCGCCGCCGAGTCATCAGCGACACACCCACGTAGCAGATCGAGGACACCGCACAGCCGGTCAGCGGCCCGATCAGCCAGCCCACATCGGCGAACAGCATCATGTAGCCACTGGTGAGGAAGCCCACCAGCATCGCAGTGAGCGCCCCCCAGCCACTGCCCTGCCAGAAGGTGGAGATAAACACCGGCCCGATCATGCTGGCCAGCAGGGTGCCGGAACCCAGGATACCCAGCCAGGAGAGCATGAAGGGCGGGGCATAGAACATCATCAGCAGGGCGACCACGCCCAGCACCACCACGGCCGTGCGGTTGATCATGAGTGCAGCGCGCTCACCTGCAACGGGGCCGAACAGCGACAGCCGCAGGTCATGGGAGGTCGCCGAGGCCACCGTGTGCAGCAGCGAGTTGGCCGTGGACTTCATGGCGAAGATGATGAACAGCGTGATCACCCCCTGGATCGCCGGGTGCATGAACTGCTCCAGGTAGACCGGCATCGCCATGTCGGGATCGGCCAGGTCCGGTACCTGCATCCGCACGTAGAGGCCGACGATGGGGATCAGGCTAAGCAGCGCCCCCAGGATCGCCACATAGACCCCCACCTTGTGCAGCTTGACGTCGGGTTTCATGGCCAGGAAACGGATCGCCATGTAGGGCAGTACCGCGGCGAACAGGAAGGCGTAGGGCAGCACCAGGAAGACGGTGCCGATGGAGTCACCGTAGTGGGCCCCGGTGGTGGGATTGAGAAGCTCGGGGTCGATGGCGTTGAGGGAGGTCTCCCAGGTCCCGAGATCCACCGAGGTAAAGATCTGGATCATGATGATCACGGCCGCCAGGGCCATGCCGCAGACCATCACCGTATCGGTCCAGGCCACCGCGGCCAGGCCGCCCAGCATGGTATAGATGATGATTACCGATACCATCAGGAAGGCGCTCTGGTTGAGCTCGATGCCCAGCCAGCTGGCACCCAAGAGACCCACGGCCTTGATCTGACTGGTCAGGAAGACCAGCAGCAGCAGGATGGTGATGAACCCCGCCACCCCCTGCAGCACCCGCCCCATGGCACCCCCGCCATGGCTCTGGGCGATATACTCGGGAATGGTGTTGCTGCCCATCTCGATTGCCCGGCGCTGCAGGAATCGCGCAAAGTAGAGCACCGCGATCATCATTGCCGGGGCGAAGAAGAAGTTACCCAGCACCTCGATGGCACCGAACTGGTAGGTGACGCCAGGGGATCCCATGAAGCCCCAGCCGCTGAAACCGGTGGCGACGATGGTACCGGCCGCAACGAAGGCACCCAACGAACGCCCCGCGACCAGAAATCCCCCTTCGTCGCTCTTGTTCATGTATTTCGAGGAGAGAAAGCCGAGGTAGATCAGCAGGCCGAAGGTGAGGATCAATAGCCCCCAGTTGAACATCTTGTAGGCATCCATGGTCACTTCCTCACCTGCTGAGCCGCCGACTTTCTCTTCAGCTCCCTGCGGAGATAGGCGGCCCCGGAGTGAATTAACATATAGCATGTCAATATAAGAAAAGTGGTCAATACCCAGGAATTCATCTGCTTAGCCTCTTGTTTTTGACTTGCCATAAAGGAGGGACTGGATCGTTGTTTTTAAGCCAGCATTACCAAGGTATTTCAGATAAAGTAGAGCGCCAATTTGTAAAGCTGATGTCCCGATCAAATAATGAAATGGCCCTGCAATGACCAATATTCCCACTGACCTGTTGAGGACCTTCGTCACCATCAAGGACCTGGGCGGCTTTACCAGCGCGGGCGAGCTGCTGGGCCGGTCTCAGCCGGCCATCAGCCTGCAGGTCAAGAAGCTGGAAGAGATCCTCGACACCAAGATCTTCCTCAGGGGCTCCAGCCTGGAGCTGACCGAGGATGGCGAATATCTCTACCGTGCCGCCAGGCAGATGCTGGAGATCAATGACCAGATCATCGCCAAGGTAAGGGGCGACAACATTTCGGGTAAGGTACGCCTCGGCATCCCCAACGACTTCGAGCTGGCGTTCCTGGCCAAGGCGCTGAGAAACCTGTCGCGGGTCTATCCCAATATCATCGTCGAGGTGGATTGCGAGATCAGCAAGGTGATACTCCAGCGCTACCAGAAGGGACATTACGACATCGCCCTGGCCATGGAGCGGGCCAAGGCGAGCGAGGACAGGGACGCGCGGGACTACCGACTGGAGAGCCTCGAGTGGGTCTTCAAGGAGGGCTATCAGGCCAGCTGCGACGACGAACCGATTCCCCTGATCGCCTACCCCCAGGGGTGTGTCTATCGCTCGATCATGGAGGAGGCACTGCAGGCCCAGCAGCACCCCTATCGCTTCATGTACACCAGCACCAGCCTGCTCGGCATCTTCTCCGCCGTGGAAGAGGGGCTCGGCATCACCGCGATGGCACGCTCCGTCATACCGGACCATCTCCGGCATGCCGAAAGCACGGCGGCCCTGCCGGCCCTGGAGCGCGTCTGCATCGGCCTCTACTACAAGGAAGCCGAGCTCAACATCGCCTCGCGCCACGTGCTGGACTTCCTGAGATCCGGGATCGCCAACCTCTAAGGGGCGGCCTGTTGCCTTATGGACGCACGCTCCGCGCGGAGCGTGCGTCTGGCGGGTGACGGCTGGGGCCGTCAGGTGCCTGAAACGCTGGGCTTCAGGTTGTCGCCGGAGGCTGCCTGTACCTCCCCTTCGCCGTTGACCTCGAGTTTCACATTGGGGTCGGGATCATTGACCACCTTCTCGAGCTCCCTGGTCGCCTGGTCGCGATTGAGCAAGCGGCGAATGGTGTTGATGATCATCAGCAGGATCACGATAGAGAACGGGAAGGCGCCGATAATGGTACCGGTCTGGACCGTATCGACCACTCCGCTGCCACCGAGGGTCAGCAGCACCGTGGCCACGGCGCCGATGCTGAGCACCAGCACCACCCGGAACCAGGCACCCGCCCGCTTGGGCGCCGAGACGAAGTCCGCCAGGGCGTAGGTACCGGCATCCAGGGAGGTCACGTAGTAGGTCGCCACCAGCACCGTCGCCACCACCAGCAGCAGGCTGCCCACCACCGGGATGGATTCCAGCATGGCGAAGAGGCCGCTGGCGACATCCGCATTCACCGCGTCGGTGATGCCGCGTCCGCTCTTGTCGTCGTAGTAGATGGCCGCGGAGCCCAGCACACCGATCCACAGCATCACGATCAGGGAGGGGATCACGGTGACGCCGATGACGAACTCGCGCAGCGTACGCCCCCGGGAGATACGGGCGATGAAGCCGGCCACGAAGGGCGAGAAGGCGATCACCCAGCACCAGATGAACACCGTCCACCAACCGTTCCAGCTCTGCTGCCATGAGGCCAGCGGCTCGGCGGTGCTCGGTGCATCCGTCCAGAAGCTCATGGGCACGAAGTTGGCGAAGTAGGAGCCGAAGGTCTGGGTGACATTGGAGATGATGAACAGCGTGGGGCCGAAGATGAAGGCGGCCACCACCAGCACGACGCTGAGGATGGAGTTCGTCTCGCTGATCAGGCGCATCCCCTTGCTGATGCCGAAGAACGCCGAGATCGCGGCGGCGGTACCCAGGCCCACGATGACGAACAGCCAGATGGTCGGCCCGGAGGTCACGCCGGTGAATGACGTCAGGCCCGCGGTAAACTGCATGGCGGCGAAGGCGAAGGAGGTGGAGAGGCCCAGGATAGTCGCCATGATCGCCAGCAGTTCCACCACCACGCCGGCTCCGCCCCGCGCCCAGCGCGGCAGCAGGTCCACCGTCGCCTCGCGGAAGGTCAGGGTCTTGCCCAGGTTGTGGTGAGAATAGGCGAGACACACCGCGACGACGCAGTACATGGCCCAGGCGGTGAAGCCCCAGTGGAAATAGGCCCAGACGATGCCACCGCCCGCCACGTTGCCTTCCATCGCCTGGAAGACCGGACTCTCGTCACGCAGCATGATCGGTTCGGCCACCGACCAGAAGATCAGGCCGATGCCCTGGCCACAGGCGAAGAGCATGGAGTACCAGGCGAAGTTGCTGTATTCGGGTTTCGCCTTGGGGCCACCCAGCCTGACCCGGTTACCCACCTTGCTGAATACCAGCCAGCCGCACACCGCCACGGCGAACAGTGAGTAGAGGATGAACAGCCAGGTGAAGCCACCCGTGACATAGGTGCGCAGGTCGAAGATGACCGAGGCGACGCCATCGGGGTTGCGCAGCACCATCACGATCAGCGCGATGATGGCGATGGGCGGGGCAAACTGGATGACCAGTCGCCCGACGGGGGGTAGGTCGCGTCCCGTGAATCGCGGGACCGCGACCGGTTCTTTCTTAGGCATCTTTGTACCTCACTATTGTTGTACTTGGCATCGTCCTTGATATCTCGGGCCCCGAGGCTCTCTCGAGGCGCCTGACCAGTGATTCAGTTCAAGTGCGATACGATTCCCGAGATGCACTCTTCAAGGATCAGCTCCCCCTTTTCGGCCGTTGCCTTCAGCGGCGATGAGAGGGTGCCGGAGGGCGCCACCCAGCTCGGGTCAGGAGGAAAGACGTCGTAGGGAGGGAAGCTGGCCGGTTCCACGTCGACGGCCTTGGACATGTCGACGAGTTCGGGATGAATCTTCAGCATGATCGAGGTTTCCAGCACCCCGCCATGCTCCACGGCCCAGCCGGTGAAGCCATCCGGGAATACCTTGGCAACGGTCTCGTCGCTGATGAAGTCCCAGTAGGAGAGCAGGTAGATCCTGATCGAGATTCCCTCCGCCCGGCACTTGTTGACCAGCCGGTCGGCCGCCTCGCAGAGGTGCATGGAGTTCTCGAAGTGGCCGTTGATCAGGATGAATTCACGGTTGCCGTGATTGACATAGGCCTGCAGCACATCGAAGACATAGTTCTCGAGTGAAGCCCCCGAGACACAGGTCGTCCCCGGGAAGAAGTTGCCGCCGCCGGACTTCACCTGTGACTTGTAGCCGTAGCTGATGGGGGGTGCGACCAGCATGTTGTCGCCGCGCGACGCCACCTGCTCGCCGATATGGCTGGGGATCAGCACATCGGGATTGAGCGACATGTGTGGGCCATGCTGCTCGATGGCACCCACCGGCAGGATGATCCGGCACTGCCCATCTTCAGTCAGGGCCTTGTAGGTCATCCAGTCCAGGTTCTCTATCTTGACACTGTTCATCTCGTTGCTCCCGGCACGCTATCGTCAAGAAAGGGGGAGCCAAGCTCCCCCTTTATATTCAACATCTTACTTGATGATATTGTGCTCCGGGCCATACGGGAAGCCGGTGATGTTCTCGGCCCCGTGCTCGTTGACCACCAGGATGTCGTGCTCGCGATAGCCGCCGGCACCCGGCTGGCCTTCCGGCACCATGATCATCGGCTCCATGGAGACCACCATGTTGGGCTCGAGCACGGTCTCGATATCCTCGCGCAGCTCCAGGCCCGCCTCGCGGCCGTAGTAGTGGCTCAGGGTGCCGAAGGAGTGACCGTAGCCGAAGGTGCGGTACTTGAGCAGGTCATGCTTGGCGAAGATCTCGTTGAGCTCGTGGGCGATGTCGCAGCAACGCACGCCGGGCTTGATCAGCTCCTGGCCGCGGCGGTGGACCTCGCAGTTCACTTCCCACAGGCGCAGGTGCTCATCGGAAGCGTGACCGAGGAACAGGGTACGCTCCAGGGCGGTGTAGTAGCCGGAGATCATCGGGAAGGTGTTGAGGCTGAGGATATCGCCGGGCTGCACACGGCGGCTGGTCACCGGGTTGTGGGCACCGTCGGTGTTGATACCGGACTGGAACCACACCCAGGTGTCCATCAGTTCGCTGTTGGGGTAGGTCTTGGCGATCTCGCGCACCATGGCGGCCTGACCGGCCAGCGACACCTCGTACTCCGGCACGCCGGCGTAGATGGCATCGCGCACGGCCACACCACCCACGTCGGCGATGCGTGCGCCCTGGCGGATCAGCGCGATCTCCTCGTCGGACTTGATCATGCGCATCTTCATGGTGGGCGCGCCGGCATCGACCAGCTCCACGTCGCCCAGCACATCCACCAGCTTCTGCTTGTTCTGCAGCGTCATGTGGTCGAACTCGACCGCGACGCGGCGCTTGCCTTCGCACAGCTGCTTGACGGCCTTGAAGAAGTTGTCCTTCTGCCAGTCGGTGTAGACGATGTTGTCGCCCAGGCGGTTGCGGCGATAGGGCTGGCCGCCGTCGATGTTGGCGGTCACCGTGGTGAAGCGATCCTGGGTCACCACCAGGCCGTAGTCGCGGCCGAACTTGCAGTAGACGAAGTCACTGAAGTAGTTGATGTTGTGGTAGGAGGTCAGCACCACCGCATCGACATCGTTCTGGGCCATGTAGTCGCGCAGGCGCGCCAGGCGGCCCTGCATCTCGGCGTCGGAGAAAGTCGGGACGACCTTGTCGCCGTTGGGAATCTCGATCAGTGACGGCAGTTGCATGTTGTTGTCTCCTCTGGGTCCGTGGGATCGACTCACCAGCCGGGGCGTTCGCGGCCCTGTCGGTGTCGGCCGCTCTCCCCTTCACTTGTCAGTGTTGTGTCGACTGCTGGTGATTCGAATATGGCCAGAGGCACCCCGCGGGACCAATGACTAGTGCAAATGCATGCATTGGCGCGGTCAATACGCTTTTATTTCAGTAAGTTATATTTTCGACAAATGCCGTCAGGGGCGGTGACCCGCGCGCCGCCGCGCCTCCCCAGGCGGATAGCCGTAGCGCTCGCGGAAGGCGCGGGAGAAGCTGGTGCCGGAGGCGAAGCCGCAGGCCAGGCCGATGGCGAGCACCTCCATGTCGGTCTCGGTCAGCAGGTGGTAGGCGCGCTCCAGGCGCAGGCCGAGGTACCAGCGGCGCGGCGTGGTGGCGAGATGCTGCTCGAACAGCCGCTGCAGCTGGCGGGGCGAGACCCCGCAGCGCGCGGCGATCTCCGCCAGCGGCATCGGCGCTTCCAGGTGGCGCTCCATCAGCGCCACCGCCTGTACCAGACGGCGGTTGTGGGTGCCCAGGCGACGGGCCAGCGTCATGCGCTGCTGGTCGCTGCGGCTGCGCAGGCGCTCGTGGATCAGCTGTTCGGAGACATCCACGGCCAGTCGGGTTCCGTGGCGGCGGGCGATCACTTCCAGCGCCATGTCCATGGCGGCGGCCCCACCGGCACAGGAGAAGCGCCGCGGACCGAGCTCAAACAGTTCATCGCTGGTGGGGATGGCGGGAAAGCGCTCGTGGAAGGCGGGCAGGCTCTCCCAGTGAAGGGTGACCCGCTCCCCCTCCAGCAGGCCGGCGGCGGCGAGCAGGAAGCAGCCGGTATCGAGCCCGCCCAGGGTGCAGCCGGCCTGGTCCAGGCGGTGCAGCCAGGCCATGAGCGGCCGGGTAAGCAGAGCCTCGGGCGCGAAGCCGCTGCATACCGCCAGCGAGGGAAGACGGTGAACCGCGTCGATGGCACGGTCGGCGAGCAGGGTCATGCCGTTGCTGGCGGTGACAGGCTCACCATCCACGCTGATCAGGGTCCAGTCGAATAGTGGCCGACCGCTGATGCGGTTGGCGATGCGCAGCGGCTCCACCGCGGCGAAGAAGGCCATCATCGAGAACTGTGGCAGCAGCAGAAAACCCACTTGCTCGGGCAGCGGGCCCGTGTAGTCCAGTCGCACGCCGTCTCGCTCCCCGTCCGTCAGCCTGCGATCACGCGCCTGATGCTTCCCGCCACGGGCAGTTCCATGGCTCAGTCGTCGGTCATCATCAGGTCGCGCATCTTCTGCTCATCGAGCACCACCAGCCGCTGGCGGTCGATATTGATGGCGCCGCTGTCGCGCAGCTTGGCCAGCAGGCGCGAGAGGGTCTCCGGGGTCATGGCCAGCTGAGCTGCCAGCCAGCGCTTGGGAATGGTCAGGCGCACCACCCGGGGCTCCTTGCCACGCCCCGACGGCAGCTGGCGCAGCACATAGCTGACCAGCCGCGACATGGCGTCGCCCTGGGTCAGCAGCGCCAGGTCCTCGAGCCGGTCGGTGAGTTCCAGCGCCAGACGGCTCATGAACTCGGCGCGGCACTCGGGGTGGCGATCCATGGCCTCGCGGCAGCGCTCGGCGGGAATCGACAGCACATGGGTGCGGCGCAGCGCCTCGGAGGAGTAGAGGTAGATGCCCTCCCGGGACACCATGCTCAGCTCGCCCAGAGTGCCGCCACGCTCCACGCAGCGGATGGTGGCCAGGCGTCCGTCCCCGGCACTGCGTACCAGGCGCACCGCACCGCTGATCACGATATGCAGCCACTCGGCGGGGGTATCCTGGCGGAACAGCCATTCACGGCTGGCCAGGGTCCGCGGCTCGCAGTCCTCGAGCAGCGCCTCGATCTCCTCGTCGGAGAGCGCACCCAGCCACGGCACGCCGCGCACCAGGTCACGCAGCTGGCGCGGCTTGAACAGCAGGTCAGCGGCCGAACTGGGCGGCTGGGCAGTATCCATAGGCATGTTGTTCCTCCACATCGGTGTCGGCGTCGACCAGCAGGTAGCCATGGGCCTGGCTGGCGGCACTCAGCATATGTGATCTCTGGCCGCCGGCCAGGCGTGCCACCGGCGTGCCGGTGCTCCAGTCGAGCACGACCCGCAGCAGTTCACGGCGACCGCGCGGCCCGCGCCGAGAAAAGCCGGCGGTGACCGGAAAGCGCTGCAGTGCCGGCGGCGTCATCCCCTGGCGGCCTTGCACCAGGGGCAGGGCGAGGAACTGCCAGCCCACCAGCGAAGCCACCGGATTACCCGGCAGGGCAATCAGCGGTGTTCCGGCAGCGAGCGAATCGCCCAGGAAGCCAAGGGCGAAGGGCTTGCCGGGCTTGATGCCCACGCCATGGAAGGCGATGCCACCCAGCCGCTCGATGGCGGGGCGTACATGATCCTCCTCACCCACCGATACACCGCCGCTACAGACTACCAGATCGGCCTCGTCCCGGGCCCGGCCCAGGGCCTGATGCAGGTCAAGCGGATCGTCAAGAAGCACGCCCAGGTCGATGAGCTCGACGCCCGGGTGGGCCATCAGCGCCTTGAGCATCGCCCGGTTGCTGTCGAAGATCTGGCCCGGCGCACGGCGCTCGCCCGGCTCGATCAGCTCGTCGCCGGTGGAGAACAGCGCGATCTTCACGCGGCGCCTCACCGTCACCTCGGCGATACCGTGGCTGGCCAGCAGGGCGATGGCAGCGGCCTCGAGGCGCGTGCCGGCGGACAGCAGCGGCGTGCCGGCGCGGCTCTCCTCGCCCCGGCGGCGGATATTGGCCCCCTCGGCGAATACTCCCTCGACGTGCACCCGACCTTCGGCATCCAGACTCACCTTCTCCTGGGGCACCACGGCGTCCGCGCCGATGGGCACCGGGGCACCGGTGAAGATACGCGCGCAGCCGCCTTCCGGCAGGTGCATCACCCCGGCACCGGCCGGCACCCGCTGCACCACCGGCAGGCCCGCGGGGCAAACCTCGGCCAGACGCAGGGCATAGCCGTCCATGGCGCTGTTGTCGACGCCGGGCAGGTCCAGGGCCGCGGCAACATCATCGGCCAGCACCCGCCCCTCGGCGTCACCCAGCGCCACCCGCTCGTGCCCTTCCACCGGACGGGCGGCGGCGATCATGCGTTCACGGGCATCGAACAGGTCGAGCAGACCGGAAGTGACTACCTCCGCGCAGCCACAGTTCATGCATCGACCTCCTCGTCGCTTTGCGTCTCGATCAGCGCCTCGCTGGTCGACGGCTCCAGCTGGCGGCTGGCACAGCCCGCACTCTGGGGCAACACCATGGCCACGAAGTTGCAGGGCCGGGTACGCGCATCGAGCTGCTCGGCGAGGATGCCATCCCAGGCGGTGGCACAGGCCTTGGGCGAGCCGGGCATGGCAAAGACCAGGGTGCGGTCGATCAGCCCGGCCACCGCCCGGGACTGCACGGTGGAGGTGCCGATACTCTGGAACGACAGGTGGCGGAACAACTCGCCGTAGCCGTCGATGGCCTTGTCGAACAGCGGCGCCAGCGCCTCCGGGGTGGTATCGCGGAGGGTGAAGCCGGTGCCGCCGTTGACCAGTACCACCTGGATGTCGTCGCGCACGACCCACTTCGAGACCACCGCACGGATGCGGTAGACGTCATCGGGGACGATGCGTCGCTCGACCAGGGCATGGCCGGCCTCGGTGAGGCGTGCAGAGAGCAGGTCGCCGCTGCCGTCCTCGTCGAAACCGCGGGTGTCGGAGACGGTCAGCACGGCGATGCCCAGCGGGGCGAAGGGAGTATTGGCGTGAACGTGAGCCATGGGGTCCTCCTCACCGCCCGCCAGCGGGCGAGCGGTGCATGAATGGCGAGGAAAGGAAAAGGCGAGAACACCGAAAAGGGGGCCAGGCGGCCCCCTTCATCCGGCTACTGCATCAGGGCGCTGCCACTTTCGTCGTCGAGACTGATCCCCTCGACGCCGATCTCGGCCTGCAGCGCCATCAGGTAGTGGCGCAGGGCACGACGGGTGGACTGCTCGCGCAGGCTGTGACGCACATGCTCGGCCACCTGCTCGTAGGGACGCTCGCGACCCTCGACACGCTGGTCGATGCTGACCACATGCCAGCCATAGCGCGAGGCGAGCGGCCGGTCGTGGAGCCCCTCGGGCAGGTGCTGCAGGGCACCGTCGAGCTCGGCCACGGTCTGCCCCGGCGCCAGCCAGCCCAGCTCACCGCCCTCCTCCTTCGAAGGACAGGCGGAGTGACGCTGGGCGAACTCGGTAAAGCGCTCGGGGTGTTCGCCCAGCTGCTTGATGAGCTTCTCGCCCAGGCGATAGCCGGCATCCCGGGCCTCGGCGTCGTCCGGCGCCGCGGCCAGCAGGATATGACGCACCTGCAGCTGCGTGGGTTCGCTGAAGCGCTCGGCGTGGGTGGCATGGAAGCGCCGACAGTCCTCCTCGGAGGGCTCGGGCACGTCCAGCTCCTGCTCGAGCAGGGCAGCGATGGCGGCATCGTTCTCGTCGAGATCGGTGCCGTCGGCGTCGGCCAGGCCCAGGGCGGCAGCGCGCTGGTGCAGCAGCTCGCGAACCACCAGCGCACGGGCGGCCTTGAGCTGGGCGGTGCCGGCGCTGTCCGCCGGGTGGTACTGCATCTCCTGGGCGATGTCGGCCTCCGCGATGGTGGCCTCGCCGACCCGGATGGGCGGGGGCGTGGTAGCCCCCCCCGGGATCATCTCGATATCGATCTTCTGCATGGTGATAACTCCTCAGCCCCGCTTGCGAACCAGCTGGTAACGACGGGTCACGTAGCCGAAGGGCACGCTCCAGACATGAACCAGGCGGGTGAAGGGGAAGACCAGGATGATGGTCAGGCCCACCAGGATATGCAGCTTGTAGATGAAGCCCACGCCCTCGAGGTAGGTGGCCGCACCGCCCTGGAAGAAGACGATGGACTGTGCCCAGTGGGCGAGCTGGATCATCACGCCGCCGTCCAGGTGACCCAGGGCGGGGATGATGGTCAGCAGACCCAGCGAGACCTGCACCACCAGCAACACGATGATGAAGGTATCCATCGGGCTCGAGGAGGCGCGCACCCGCGGGTTGGTGATGCGGCGATGGGCCAGCATCACGCCACCCACCAGACACATCACCCCGGCGATGCCGCCGATCAGGATGGCGATCACCTGCTTGGTTCCGGCACTCATGAAGGGAGAGTAGACCCAGTGCGGGGTCAGCAGGCCCACCAGGTGGCCGAAGAAGATCACGATGATGCCGACATGGAACAGGTTGCTGGCCCGACGCATGTTCTTCGAGGTCAGCATCTGGCTCGAGCCGGTCTTCCAGGTGTACTGGCCGTGGTCGAAGCGCAGCAGGCTACCGATCAGGAAGACGGTACCGGCCAGGTAGGGGTAGAGCCCGAACAGCAGCGTGTTGAAGTAGTTCATGACGGGTCTCCGTTCAGTGTTTCCGGGCGGGAGCGGCGGGGTCGAGGACCCGTACAGCTTCGCTCTGGGTAACGTTCTTGCGCTCGGCCAGTCGCCGTCCCTCGGCGGACTGCAGGGCACAATCCTGGTCGGAGTCGGCGGTAAAGCGCACCGCCTCCTCTTCCCATACCTCGTCCAGGGCCTCCGGCGTGTAGTCGGGCGCCTCCTCCTTCGCTGTCTGGCGATGCGCGGCGACATCCTCCTCCGCGCCGATCAGTGCCAGCAGTGCCAGGGGCACCAAGGCGTGATCGGCCTCGCGTTCCTCGAGGCGGGCGGTGAGAAGCGCCAGGATATGACGGATCTCGCCCAGCCAGCGACCGATCTCGGCCTCGGAGCGGGTGGAGAGGTACTCCAGGAACAGCGGCAGGTAGTCCGGCAGTTCATGGGCGTCGAGTTCGAAACCCGCGGCGCTGTACTCGGCCATCAGGTCGACCATGGCCTGGCCGCGGTCGCGGGACTCGCCGTGCACGTGTTCGAACAGCAGCAGCGAAGTGTTGCGGCCACGATCGAACAGCGCCACGTACTCCGCCTGCAGCTCCATGATGTCGGCCTCCATCATGCGCTGGCACCAGTCCATCAGGGCGGTGCGTCGCGCCGCCGACAGGCGGCGCTCGGCATTCAGGATCTCGATCATCTCGGGGGCGGCGGCCTGGAGCTCCTCGCTGGGGTAGTCCAGCAGCCGTGCCAGCACGCGCAGGCTCAGCATGCCACCGACGGGTTCCAGCTGTTGTGCTGCGTCAGCCATGACGGGCCTCCTCGGTTTTCTCATCGCGCCGCCCCTCGCTCTGGGCCTGCGGGTCGAAGGTCACCGGCTGGACCAGGGTCGCGTTGTTCTTGCGCCCGCCGAACAGGCTCTCGCTGCTGTCGCCGTGGCAGCCATCGCCGAAGCTGAAGCCGCAGCCGCCGCGCTCCGGGAAGGCCTCGGTGGCCATCTCGCGGTGGCTGGTGGGGATCACGAAGCGATCCTCGTAGTTGGCGATGGCCAGGTAGCGGTACATGTCCTCCACCTGCTGCTCGGTGAGTCCGACGCTCTCCAGCACCTCGGCATTGGCCTGGCCTTCCACATGCTTGCCGCGCATGTAGAGGCGCATGGCCATCAGCCGCTTGAGCGCCAGCACCACGGGCTCCTCCTCACCGGCGGTGAGCATGTTGGCCAGGTACTTGACCGGGATACGCAGCGACTCGATCTTGGGCATCACGCCATCGAACTCGACCTTGCCGGCCTCGGCGGCAGACTGGATCGGCGACAGCGGCGGCACGTACCAGACCATCGGCAGGGTGCGGTACTCGGGGTGCAGCGGCAGTGCCAGGCCCCAGTCCATGGCCAGCTTGTAGACCGGCGAGGCCTGGGCGGCGGCGATCACGTTGTCGGTGATGCCATCCTTCTTGGCCTGGGCGATGACCTCGGGATCATTGGGATCCAGGAAGATCTCGCGCTGGCGGTGGTAGAGGTCGCGCACGTCCGGCGAGCTGGCCACTTCCTCGATGCGGTCGGCATCGTAGAGCAGCACGCCGAGATAGCGGATGCGGCCCACGCAGGTCTCGGAGCAGATGGTGGGCTGACCGGCCTCGATGCGCGGGTAGCAGAAGATGCACTTCTCGGACTTCCCGGTCTTCCAGTTGTAGTAGATCTTCTTGTAGGGGCAGCCGGAGATGCACATCCGCCAGCCGCGGCACTTGTCCTGGTCGATCAGGACGATGCCGTCCTCCTCGCGCTTGTAGATGGCGCCGGAGGGGCAGCTCGCCACGCAGGTCGGGTTCAGGCAGTGCTCGCACAGCCGCGGCAGGTACATCATGAAGGTGTTCTCGAACTGGCCGTAGATATCGGCCTGCACCTTCTCGAAGTTCATGTCCTTGCGACGCTTGGCGAACTCGGTGCCGAGGATCTCCTCCCAGTTCGGGCCCCACTCGATCTTGTTCATGCGCTGGCCGGAGATCAGCGAGCGCGGACGCGCGGTGGGCTGGTGCTCACCCTGCTTGGCGGTATGCAGGTGCTCGTAGTCGAAGGTGAACGGCTCGTAGTAGTCGTCGATCTCCGGCAGGTCGGGGTTGGCGAAGATGTTCGCCAGCACCCGCCACTTGCCGCCGATGCGCGGCTCGATCTTGCCGTCCTTGCGACGCATCCAGCCGCCCTTCCACTTGCCCTGGTTCTCCCACTCCTTGGGATAGCCGATGCCGGGCTTGGTCTCGACGTTGTTGAACCAGGCGTACTCGACGCCCTCGCGGCTGGTCCAGACGTTCTTGCAGGTCACCGAGCAGGTGTGGCAGCCGATGCACTTGTCTAGGTTGAGGACCATGCCTACCTGGGAACGAATCTTCATTTCACGGCCTCCTGCTCGTAGTCGTTGCCTTCGCCATCCAGCCAGTCGATCTTCTTCATCTTGCGTACGATGACGAACTCATCGCGGTTGGAGCCGACGGTGCCGTAGTAGTTGAAGCTGTAGGACAGCTGCGCATAGCCACCGATCATGTGGGTCGGCTTGGGACACACGCGAGTCACCGAGTTGTGGATACCGCCGCGGGTACCGGTCATCTCGGAGCCCGGCATGTTCAGGATGCGCTCCTGGGCGTGATACATCATCGCCATGCCGTTCTTGACCCGCTGGCTGACCACCGCACGGGCCGCGATGGCGCCGTTGGCGTTGTAGAGCTCGATCCAGTCGTTGTCCTCGACGCCGATGGACTTGGCATCGTCCTCGGACATCCACACGATCGGGCCGCCCCGCGACAGGGTCTGCATCAGCAGGTTGTCCGAGTAGGTGGAGTGGATGCCCCACTTCTGGTGCGGAGTGATCCAGTTCAGCGCGATCTCCGGGTTGCCGTTGCCCTTGGGCTCGGCCACGCTCACCGCCGCCTTGGTGTCGATGGGCGGACGGTAGACCAGCAGGCTCTCGCCGAAGGCGCGCATCCAGGGGTGATCCTGGTAGAACTGCTGGCGACCGCTCACCGTGCGCCACGGGATCAGCTCATGGACGTTGGTGTAGCCGGCGTTGTAGGAGACGTGCTCGTCCTCGAGGCCGGACCAGGTGGGGCTGGAGATGATCTTGCGCGGCTGGGCGACGATGTCGCGGAAGCGGATCTTCTCCTCTTCCTTGGGATGCGCCAGGTGGGTATGGTCCCGCCCGGTGATCTTGGAGAGCGCGTCCCACGCCTTCACCGCCACCTGGCCGTTGGTCTCCGGCGCCAGGGTCAGGATCATCTCGGCGGCGTCCACGGCGCTGTCGAGACGCGGACGACCCTTGTGCGGTCCCTCGGTCTTGCGGTGGTTGAGCTTGCCGAGCAGGTCCACTTCGGACTCGGTCTTCCAGCTGATGCCCTTGCCGCCGTTGCCGATGCTCTCGAGCAGCGGGCCGATGGAGGTGAAGCGCTCGTAGGTCTCGGGGTAGTTGCGCTTGACCTCGATCAGCGCCGGCATGGTCTTGCCGGGGATCGGTTCGCACTCACCCTTCTTCCAGTCCTTGACCTCAACCTGGGCCAGTTCGGCCGGGGAGTCGTGCTGGTGCGGCAGGGTGACCAGGTCGGTCTCCTCGCCCAGGTGTCCCTCGGAGGCCTCGGAGAAGGACTTGGCGATGCCCTTGAAGATCTCCCAGTCGCTGCGCGACTCCCACGCCGGGTCGGTGGCCGCGGTCAGCGGGTGGATGAAGGGGTGCATGTCGGACGTGTTGAGGTCGTCCTTCTCGTACCAGGTCGCCGTGGGCAGCACGACATCCGAGTAGAGGCAGGTGGTGGACATGCGGAAGTCCAGGGTCACCAGCAGGTCGACCTTGCCCTCCGGGGCGTCGTCATGCCACTTGACCTCTTCCGGCTTCTGGCCACCGAAGTCACCCAGGTCCTTGCCCTGGATGCCGTGGCGGGTGCCCAGCAGGTACTTGAGCATGTACTCGTGGCCCTTGCCGGAGCTGCCCAGCAGGTTGGAGCGCCAGATGAACATGTTGCGCGGGAAGTTCTGGGGGTTGTCCGGATCTTCCGCGGCGAAGGCGAGCTTGCCCTCCTTGAGCTGCTGCACGGCGTAGTCCTGGGTGGACATGCCGGCATCCTTGGCCGCACCGGCCAGGCGCAGCGGGTTGGTACCCAGCTGAGGAGCGGAGGGCAGCCAGCCCATGCGCTCGGCGCGCACGTTGAAGTCGATCAGGCTGCCGGGGTAGTCCTCGGCCTTGGCCAGCGGCGACAGGATCTCCTTGATCTCGAGCTTCTCGTAGCGCCACTGGGAGGAGTGGTTGTAGAAGAAGGAGGTGCCGTTCATGTGCCGCGGCGGACGCTGCCAGTCGAGGCCGAAGGCCAGCGGGGTCCAGCCGGTCTGCGGGCGCAGTTTCTCCTGCCCGACATAGTGGGACCAGCCGCCGCCGCTCTGCCCGATGCAGCCACACATGACCAGCATATTGATCAGGCCACGGTAGTTCATGTCCATGTGGTACCAGTGGTTCATGCCGGCACCGACGATGATCATGCTGCGACCCTGGGTCTTGTCGGCATTCTCGGCGAACTCACGGGCGATACGGGTGGCCTGCTCGGCGGGCACGCCGGTGATCTTCTCCTGCCAGGCTGGGGTATAGGGCTTCACCTCGTCCAGGGAGGTGGCACCGTCATCCTCGCCAAACCCGCGGTCGATGCCGTAGTTGGCACACATCAGGTCGAACACCGTGACCGCCAGCGCCTCGGAGCCGTCGGCCTTCTTCAGGCGCTTGACGGGCAGGCTGTGGAACAGCAGCTCGTCGCTGGCGCCGCCGCTCTTGACGTGATCGAAGTGCTCGTGAGCGATGCCGCCAAAGTAGGGGAAGGCGACCTTGGCGACCTCATCATGCTTGTCGGCCAGGGTCAGCAGCGGCTTGATCTCGGTGCCTTCGGCATCCAGCGGCTCGAGGTTCCACTTGCCCACCTCGTCGCCGGTCTCGCCCCAGCGGAAACCGATGGAGCCTCGCGGCACCACCAGCTGGTCGCGGGTCTCGTCCCACGCCACGGTCTTCCACTCGGGATTGTTGCCCTGGCCCAGGCTCGCCTCGAAGTCGCTGGCGCGCATCTGGCGACCCGGCGCATAGCTGCCGTCCTCGCGAGCTTCCAGCTCGACCAGGAACGGCATGTCACTGTAGCGCCGCACGTAGTCGGTGAAGTAGCTGCTGGGGTTGTCGAGGTGGAACTCCTTGAGGATCACATGCCCCATGGCCATGGCCAGGGCGGCATCGGTGCCCTGCTTGGCGGAGAGCCACTCGTCGGTGAGCTTGGAGACCTCGGCATAGTCCGGGGTGACCGAGACGGTCTTGGTTCCCTTGTAGCGCACCTCGGTGAAGAAGTGGGCATCCGGAGTACGCGTCTGGGGCACGTTGGAACCCCAGGCGATGATGTAGCCGGAGTTGTACCAGTCGGCGGACTCGGGCACGTCGGTCTGCTCACCCCAGGTCTGGGGGCTGGCCGGGGGCAGGTCGCAGTACCAGTCGTAGAACGACAGGCAGACGCCACCGATCAGCGACAGGTAGCGCGCACCGGAGGCGTAGCTGACCATAGACATGGCGGGGATCGGCGAGAAGCCGATGACACGGTCCGGGCCGTACTCCTTGGTGGTATAGACATTGGAGGCGCCAATCAGCTGGTTGAGTTCGTTCCAGTCGGCGCGCACGAAGCCGCCCATGCCGCGGGCACGCTTGTACTGCTTGGCCTTGGCCGGGTCCTCGACGATGGAGGCCCACGCCTCGACCGGGTCCTTCTTCTCGCTCAGTGCCTCACGCCACAGCTTGAGCAGCGGCTTGCGGATCAACGGGTACTTGAGGCGATTGGCGCTGTACATGTACCAGGAGTAGCTGGCGCCGCGCGGGCAGCCACGGGGTTCGTGGTTGGGCAGGTCGGGCCGGGTGCGCGGGTAGTCGGTCTGCTGGGTCTCCCAGGTGACCAGGCCGTTCTTGACGTAGATCTTCCAACTGCACGAACCGGTGCAGTTCACCCCGTGGGTGGAGCGCACGATCTTGTCGTGCTGCCAGCGCTGCCGGTAGCCGTTCTCCCAGCCGCGAGACTCGTCGCGAAGCTCGCCGTGGTCGTTGGCGAAGGGCTCGCGGGCCTTGCGGAAGAAGTTCAGCCGATCGATGAAGTGACTCATGGTCGCTCTCCAGGCTCCTGAAAAGATGCGTGGCCCCGCCGGGCCACCCGGTCAGCCTTGGTCGAGTGCGCGCCATGCGCGGACCAGGGCCGATGACATGCAGGCAATTCTGGGCGATAGCCGCCGCGATTACTGCCCAGTTACCTCCATATCCCCTCCAACTACCTCCAAGGGGATAGATCCCCACGATGCCGGAGTGATAGCCGTCGTCACGGCTTCATCCGCCCCGCCCCGCTGGCGTGGTCCCAGACCATCACCAGCATGCACACCACCAGCGATGCATAGAGAAACATGAACCCCGCAGTGCGGATGCCGACCCAGAGGTTGCCCAGGGCGAACATCACCGGCAGCAGGGCGCCGAACAGGCCGCCCAGGGTCAGCGCCAGCCCGCCCACCAGTGCCAGCTGACTGCCGTGATCACGGTGGATCATGCGCATCAGGCTGCCCTGGCCCAGCCCCATGACCAGCCCCATGGTCACCAGCAGCGCCAGGAAGCCCCACAGCGGCGCGGCATAGCGCAGCGTCAGCACCCGCTCTACCCCCTCGATCTGCATGGTGAAGGGGGGGTAGGAGAGCAGGAACAGGCAGACCAGCACGAAGGCCGTGACCCACCAGCGCAGGGCACGAAAATCGCGCACATCCCCCCAGGCGCCGCCCGCCACCTGGCCCAGGCCCACCGCCAGCGGAAAGGGCAGCGCCAGCAGCGCGGCGTCGCGCAGCCCCAGGCCGTACTGGGCGCCGAGGTAAGCCGGCAGCCACAGCGTCAGCGCCACGAAGGCGCCGTAGAAGAAACTGTAGACCACGGCCAGCCGCCAGGGGCGCCAGTGGTGCAGGGGTGTCAGCCACCCGGGCTTGGCTGCCATACCGTCATCGTCGGACTCGCTGGCGGCGGCAGGTGGTTCCGGGTCGTCGGCGAACAGCCACAGCAGCATGGCCACCGCCAGTACCGGCAGCAGATAGAGCATCGGCGCGCTGCGCCAGCCGTAGGCCTGACTGATCAGCGGCAGCAGCAGGTAACTCAGGCCGGCGCCCATCATGCCGGCACCATAGAGGCCCAGGGCCAGCCCGGCGTGGCGGCGCGGACAGAGCTCCCCCACATAGACCAGCCCCGCCGCCAGGGACCCGGCGCCCAGCCCCAGGCCGGCACCGGACAGCAGGAAGTGCACATATTCGCTGGAATGGGCCACCGCCCACAGGAAGGGACAGATCAGCAGCAGGCAGGCGATCATCACCCGCCGTCCTCCATGGCGTCGGGCCAGCGCCGCCATGGGCAGCGCCGCCAGCGCCCCGGTCACCATGGGCGTGGCCAGCAGGAGCGCGAAGCCGAGCTCGCCCAGCCCCAGCATCGCGCGCAGCTCCAGTCCCAGCACCGCAAAGATGGTCCAGCTGGCGAACACCAGCGCAAAGGCCAGCGGCGACAGCATCACCACCACCAGCGGGCGGTAGCCGACAACGACAGCATCGCGGTCAGAAGGGAGTGACATCATGGGACCAGGGAACGGTGGGGTATCGTCAAAGTCTCAGTAGGACTCTCCCCGGGGTCAAAGGGGCAGTAGAGGTATCCGCCCTACCCCCTTGGGTGTAGTAGACTCCTGACAGCACCACGCATAGAGCCACTCCCCCGACGGCCTGCGGATACTATGAAACTGCTGCAACACTCCCTGGTGGCGCGCATCGTCGCCTCGCTGCTCGCCATCAGCGCCATGGCACTGGTCAGCATCGTGGTCACCATGACGGTGGCCAACGACAGCCGCGGCGATGCCGGCGCCATCAACGTGGCCGGTTCCCTGCGCATGAACACCTACCAGATCGTTGCTGCCCTGCAGCGCTACGAGCAGCAGCCCGTGGTGGCGCAGCGCGCACGGGTAGAGGAGCTGATGGAGCAGTTCGAGACGCGCCTGGCCAGTCCCGCGCTGACCCGTGCGCTGCCCGGGGCCGAGGACCACCCCCTGCGCGAGCAGTACCGGATGCTGCAGGGGCGCTGGGAGGAGGCGCTGGCCCCCCAGGTGTCCCGCGCCATCGCCGGCGGCGGGCTGGAGGTCGAGGCACTGCGCCAGACGCTGGATGGGCTGGTCGGCGATATCGACGTCATGGTTACCCTGCTCGAGCAGAACAGCGAGTCGAAGATCCAGCTGCTCAGTGCCCTGCAGATCCTGTTCCTGGTGCTGACCGCGGTGGTGGTGGCCATCGCCCTCTACGATATCCGCCACAATCTGGTGGGGCCGCTGCGCCAGCTGGTGGTATTGGCCCGCGAGGCCGCCCAGCGCAACTTCGGCTACCGCACGCATCTCACCGGCAACGATGAACTTGCCCTGCTCGGGCGCACCTTCGACGGCATGGCCGAGGAGCTCGCCGCCAGCTACGCCGAACTGGAGGAGCGCGCCTCGCGCAAGAAGGTGGAGCTCGAGCGCAGCAACCGGGCCATGCAGGTGATGCACGACGGCAGCCGCGCCCTCTACGGCGGCGGCAACGACCTGTGTGCCAGCGCCGCGCCCATGCTGCGGGAGCTCGAGCAGCTGCTCGAGGTGGGCCCGATCCGGCTGTCGCTGAACGACCCCTACGACGACCGCCAGATCCCGATACTCGCCACCCACTCGCCACGCCGCCCCGAGTACTGTCGCGATCACGACTGTCACGCCTGCCTGCTCGACCCCCAGCCGATTCGCCTGGAGCAGACCGAGCAGGGCGAGTGCCTGCTGCTGCCGGTGAGCGTGGGCGAGCTGATGCTCGGCACCCTGGAGGTGTGGCATCCCCGGCGCCAGCCGCTCTCCGACAGCGTCCGCCGCCTGCTCAACGCCCTGGCCGACCAGCTGGCCACCGCGGTCTACCTGCAGCGCCGCATCGAGGAGCAGCAGCAGGTGACGCTGATGAACGAGCGCGCCATCATCGCCCGGGAGCTGCACGACTCCCTGGCCCAGTCGCTCTCCTACCTCAAGATGCAGGTGGCCAGGCTCGAGCGCATGCAGCAGAAGGAGGCCCCGCGGGAGAGCCAGGCGGCGGTATTCGACGAGCTGCGCACCGGGCTCGACAGCGCCTATCGCCAGCTGCGCGAGCTGCTCACCACCTTCCGCCTCAAGCTGGAGGGCCCGGGGCTGGCCAGCGCCCTGCGCCAGACCACCCGAGAGTTCAGCGACCGACTGGGGTTCCCGGTGGCGCTGGATGTCGACGTGCCGCCCCACCTGCTCAACCCCAACGAGGAGATCCACGTGCTGCAGGTGGTTCGCGAGGCGCTGGCCAATGTCCTCAAGCACGCCAACGCCCACTGGGCCGCCGTCACCATCGGCTTTCAGGCGGCGCAGCTGCACGTCGCCATCGAGGATGATGGCGTGGGTCTCGCCGACGACAGCTCGCCGCCGATGCACTACGGCCTGGTGATCATGCGCGACCGCGCCGACACCCTGGGCGGGCAGATGACGCTGGGCAACCGCCCCGGCGGCGGCACCCGGGTGGAGCTGATCTTCACGCCCCAGACCGCGCGCCTGATCCACCAGCAGGTGGCCCCCCGTGCGGGCGGCGTCGCCCCCGCTGCCGACGAGGTGGCCGATATCCCCCATGGCAACAGGACTCCAGGATGACCGACACGACTACCGAGCACCCCGCCACCATCCTGATCATCGATGACCATCCGCTGCTGCGTCGCGGCGTCTCCCAGCTGCTGGAGCTGGAGGATGACCTGCTGCTCGCCGGCGAGGCCGGCGATCCCCGGGAGGGCATCCGCCTGGCCCTGGAGCTCGACCCAGACATGGTGCTGCTCGACCTCAACATGCCGCAGATGGACGGCATCGAGACGCTCAAGCGTCTGCGCGACGGCGGCTTCGCCGGCCGCGTGGTGATGTTCACGGTCTCCGACCATGAGGAGGACGTGGTCAACGCCCTGCGGTCGGGGGCCGACGGCTACCTGCTCAAGGACATGGACCCCGACGAGATGGTGCGCCAGCTGCGCCAGGCCTCCCTGGGGCGCATGGTGATCAGCGAGAGCCTCACCGCGCTGCTCGCCGAGGCGCTGCGCAGCCAGCGCAACCAGCCGGCGGCGCCGGATATCCACAGCCTGACCCAGCGCGAGCGCGAGATCCTTCGCGAGCTGGCCGCGGGGCTCTCCAACAAGATGATCGCCCGCAAGCTGGAGATCACCGAGGGCACGGTGAAGGTGCACGTCAAGCACCTGCTCAAGAAGCTCAACCTGCGCTCGCGGGTCGAGGCCGCGGTATGGGCCGTGCAGGAGGGGATCGAGCGCTAGCCGAGGCCTGGTTCTGTGTAGATGGTTCTGTGTGGATACCTCCAAATACCCTCGGGGCGCCGATGCGCCCCCACCACCCCCTTTCCGAAACCCAATAATTCTTTATAAACAATTAATTAAAAATTAATCCCCTCTACCCCCCTGGAGGTATACACGCCCGGCGTGGAGTCGTTCGCCACGTTTCCCGATTCCGCCACGCGGCGTATCTTTCCCCCATCTTCGCGCGCCTTGATATCGATCAATCGATTCGGGGCCGATGCGAGCACCGCTATACCTCAAGGGGAAACGCCATGACCAGAAAGAATGCCGACATCGAACAGTGGGATGTCGAGAACGAGGAGTTCTGGGAGTCGGAGGGCAAGAAGGTTGCCAACCGCAACCTGTGGATCTCCATCCCCAGCCTGTTGCTGGGCTTCGCCGTCTGGCTGATGTGGGGCATGATCACCACCCAGATGCAGAACCTGGGCTTCCCGTTCACGGTGGATCAGCTGTTCACCCTGACCGCGATCGCCGGTCTGGCCGGTGCCACCCTGCGTATCCCCGCCTCCTTCATGATCCGCATCGCCGGCGGGCGCAATACCATCTTCCTGACCACCGCCCTGCTGATGATCCCCGCCATGGGCACCGGCATCGCGCTGATGAACCCCGGGACCCCCTTCTGGGTGTTCCAGGCCCTGGCGCTGCTCTCCGGCATCGGCGGAGGCAACTTCGCCAACTCGATGAGCAACATATCCAACTTCTTTCCCAAGAAGCAGCAGGGCTATGCCCTGGGGATGAACGCCGGGCTGGGCAACTTCGGCGTCACCTCCATGCAGATCCTGATCCCGCTGGTGATGACCGTGGGCCTGTTCGGCGCCCTGGGCGGCGACCCCATGGAGCTGCAGAAGGCCAGCGGCACCCTGATCGGGCGCATCGAGGCGGGCACCCAGACCTGGATCCAGAACGCCGGCTTCGTATGGATGCTGTTCCTGATCCCGCTGGCCTTCGCCGGCTGGTTCGGCATGAACAACCTGCGCACCATCACCCCCAACCCGGGCACACCACTGCAGGCCTTCGGCAAGATCCTCGGGCTCTACGGGGTCGGTGTCGTGACCTCCATCGTCGGCGTGGTGGCGCTGGGCTATCTCAACATGTGGATCGCCCTGCCGCTGACCATCGTGCTCACAGTGGTGCTGCTGCGCCTGATTCCCGGTGACATCAAGCCCGGTATCAAGAAGCAGTTCGAGATCTTCTCCAACAAGCACACCTGGTCGATGACCGTGCTCTACATCGCCACCTTCGGCTCCTTCATCGGCTTCTCCGCGGCACTGCCGCTCTCCATCTCGGTGATCTTCGGCAACATGATGGAAGTCGCCGCCGACGGCAGCATGACCCGCGTCGCCAACCCCGAGGCTCCCAGCGCCCTGACCTGGGCCTGGATGGGACCCTTCGTAGGCGCCCTGATCCGTCCGGTGGGCGGCTGGATCTCCGACAAGCTGGGCGGTTCCATCGTCACCCAGGTGATCACCGCCATCATGGTGGTGGGCTCTGTGGGCGCCGGCTACGTGATGATGCTGGCCTACAACTCCACCGACCCCAACCAGTACTTCTGGATGTTCCTGCTGCTGTTCATCCTGCTGTTCGCCGCCAGTGGCATCGGCAACGGCTCCACCTTCCGCAGCATCGGCTTCATCTTCGACCCGCAGCAGAAGGGCCCGGCGCTGGGCTGGACCTCGGCAGTGGCCGCCTATGGCTCCTTCATCGCCCCGCGGGTGATGGGCGAGCAGATCAAGGCCGGCACCCCGGAACTCGCCATGTACGGCTTCGCGGTCTTCTATGCGGTCTGCCTGGTAGTCAACTGGTGGTTCTACCTGCGCAAGAACGCCTACGTGAAGAACCCCTAAAGCCTCTCTGAAGGTGTAATAAAGAGCCGATCTTTCACCATGATAGATCGGCTTTTTTGATACCGATCAAGGCAATAATCACTCCCTGGCATATCCTGAAACCATCCCTTAACCCGGCAAACTCGGAGGGTCCCATGGCCTCTGAACGCTTCAAGCAAACCTCGGTGCTGATAGCCAACACCTTCGCCTTCACCATGTGCTTCATGGTGTGGACGATGTTCGGCGAGATCGGCGTACCGATCGCCGAGCAGCTCGATCTCAACGGCACCCAGTTCGGCATCCTCACCGCGGTACCCATCCTCACCGGTGCCCTGTCGCGGCTGCCGCTGGGTTCGCTGACCGACCGCTACGGCGGCCGCCCAGTGTTCTTCATCATCCTGCTGCTCATCGTGCCGGCCATCTGGCTGGTGCAGTTCGCCACCGCGTACTGGCAGCTGCTGGTACTCGGCGCCTTCGTCGGCCTCGCCGGCGGCTCCTTCTCGGTGGGCATCACCTACACCGCCAAGTGGTTCGAGAAGGATCGCCAGGGCCTGGCCATGGGCATCTTCGGTGCCGGCAACGCCGGGGCCGCGGTCACCAAGTTCATCGCCCCCACCGTGATCGTGGTGCTGGGCTGGCAGGCCGTACCCAATATCTATGCCGGCATCATGCTGGTCACCGCGGTGCTGTTCTGGTTCTTCACCTACTCCAACCCGGACCACCGCACCGCCAGCAGCGTCTCGCTGCGCGACCAGCTCAAGGTGCTCAACGACCCCAAGGTGTGGAAGTACTGCCAGTACTACTCGGTAGTGTTCGGCGGCTATGTCGGCGTCTCGCTGTGGCTGACCCGCTACTACATGGGTGAGTACGGCCTGGGTATCCAGGTCGCCGCGCTGATCGCCACCATCTTCGTGCTGCCCTCCGGGGTGATCCGCGCCTTCGGCGGCTGGCTCTCCGACCGTTTCGGGGCCCACACCGTCACCTGGACCTGTCTGTGGGCCAGCCTGATCGCGCTGTTCATCATGTCCTACCCCGAGACCCAGTACCGCGTGGCCGGTGCCGGCGGCGAAGGGGTCGTGGAATTCGGCTTCGGCATCCCGGTGTGGCTGTTCACCTCCGCACTGTTCGTGGTGGGCATCGCCTGGGGAATCGGCAAGGCCTCGGTGTTCAAGTACCTCTCCAACGAGTACCACGAGAACCTCGGCCTGGTCTCCGGCATCGTCGGCCTGGCCGGCGGTATCGGCGGCTTCCTGCTGCCGATCATGTTCGGGGCCCTGGTGGACATCACCGGCGTGGCCACCACCGTGTGGATGCTCTGCTTCGGCGTGACCCTGGTCTCGATCATCTGGATGTGGTGGACCGAGCGCCGCGTGCCGATGCTGACCCGCGACGAGAAGCATCCGGGCAAGCCCGCCGAGACCCAGTCCGCCGAAACCCAGTCTGCCGAAACCAGGCCGGCCGAGAGTTGATCCAGGCCAAGGCTTTCCGCAAGGTCTCGCGCTATAGTAGTATCCTGACTACATCTTAGGCCGGCCCGCCAGGGCCGGTCGCCTGCCAAGCGAGGACCCGTCATGTCCACCCCTCAGGCCTTCCCCGCCGCTTCCGGCGACCACTTCGACGACGCGAATCCCGGCAAGCAGTCCCGCGGACGCGGCACCGCCATCATCGTCTACATGCTGTTCCTGGGCAGCGTGCTGGCGGTGGTCACCGCGCCCATCGCCGTGCTGATCGCCCATTTCAAGCGTCCCGGTGCCGAGCCCTGGGTGCAGAGCCACCTGCAGTTCCAGATCCGCACCTTCTGGCTCGGCGTGCTGGGCGGCGCCGCCTTCATCGCCACCTGGCAGCTGCTGGGGCTGGCCGGCATCCCGCCCATGGCGCCCTGGGCCATGGGTTACCTCTACTTCACCGCCTGCATGATCTGGATGGTGGGGCGCTGCGCCGTGGGCATTGCCCGGCTGACCTCCAACCGCCCGATAGACAACCCGCGCAGCCTGGCCTTCGGCGGCTCCCGGGTAACCCTGACCGACGCATGAGGGAACAAGAGCTTCCCAACCCCGGCTGGGGCCCGCTCTCCGCCCTGCCCGGCAACCCGCTGATGTGGGTGCTGATCCTCAGCGAGTTGCTGGTGTTCATGGCGTTCTTCGCCCTCTATGCCGCCGAGCGCGCCGCCCAGGTGGCGCTGTTCGACGCTTCACAGCAGGACCTCGACCCGCTGATGGGCGGGCTCAACACCCTGGTGCTGCTGACCAGCGGCCTGTGCGTGGCGCTGGCCGTGGAAGCCAGTGCCGCGGAGCGTATCCGCCGTACCCGCCAGTGGTTGGCCGCCGCCATGGGGCTGGGCGTGCTGTTTGGGGTGATCAAGGTGGTCGAGTATTCGAGCAAGTTCGCCGTGGGGATCACCCCGGACACCAATACCTTCTTCGGCTTCTATTACGGCCTGACCGCCTTCCATTTCGCCCACGTGCTGTTCGGCCTGGCGCTGCTGGCCCTGGTCAGCTGGCGCACCAGCCTCGAGAACGTGGAGACCGCCGCCGCCTTCTGGCACATGGTCGACCTGATCTGGATCCTGCTCTACCCGCTGCTCTATTTATTGCGCTGAGGGCTCCCTTTTGTGCTGAACCGGAGGATGGCATGACCTCGCTGCCCGGTACCCGCCGACTGTTGACCACCTGGGCGATCCTGATGGGACTGACCCTGGTGTCCATGGTTTCGGCGCTCTTCGACGCCAACGACTGGCAGGCGCTGCCGCTATGGTCGGCGGCCCTGGTGATCCTGGCCACCGGCTTCAAGGCCCAGCGCTTGCTGATGGTCTACCTCAACCTGCGCATGGCCACCCCGGCCTGGAAGGGCGCCTTCGTGGGCCTGGTGGCGCTGACCCTGGCACTGATCGGCGCCGGCTACCTGGTGGCACGCTTGACCTGACAACTCGCTTCCCACAATGCCGAAGGGCCTGCATTGGCAGGCCCTTCGTCGTCATGCGGTGCTGCTTCCTGAGGGGTGGCTAGCGCCGCTGCGGGTGATCGGGTGGCGTACTTGCCCGGGCCCAGTTCTCTAGGGCGCGGCCCAGGCGCATCAGGGCAAAGACCAGGAACGGGGTCAGCAACATCAGGCCGATGCCCCAGTCGCGGTTGTTGATCAACCATACCAGCGGCAGCACCAGCGCCACGGCGACCAGGCACCAGGCCGCCACGGCAAGGATCAGTCGGGTTTGAAGTGTCATGGCGCGCTCCTCGGCGTCGGTTCGACGGACAACAGGCTCAGGTGGCGATGATCTGGCGGTAGATGCCCGGCAGGGCCAGCGACAGGTGCTCCGGACGCTGCACGATGGCGTAGCCGCCGCGACCGAACAGGTGGGGGATATACTGCCCCGCCTCACGGTCGATGGTCACCCCGAACACCCGTACCTCCTGGCGCCGCGCTTCCAGCACCGCCTTGCGGGTATCCTCGATGCCGTAGCGCCCCTCGTAGTAGTCATTGTCGTTGGGCTTGCCGTCGGTAAGCATCAGCAGCAGCCGGTGCCGGTTGGGGCGTTCGCTCAGTTGCTTGGTCAGGTGGCGAATGGCCGGCCCCATGCGGGTGTAGCTGCCGGGACGCAGCGCCGAGATGCGCCGCGTCACCCGATCCCCCATGGGCTCGTCGAACTCCTTCAGGGTGTTGACCCACACCTTGTGGCGGCGCTGGGAGGTGAAGCTGTGGATCGAATAGTCGTCGCCACAGCCGGCCAGGCCATGGCCCAGCACCAGCAGCGCCTCCTTGGCCACGTCGAGCACCCGGCGGTCCTGCAGCCACGCCTCGGTGGAGAGCGAGACGTCCACCAGGATCGATACCGCCAGGTCACGGGCCTGGGTGCGGCTGGCCATGTAGAGGCGATCGCTGGCCTCGCCGGTGGCGGCCAGGTCGCAGCGCGAGCGGATGACCGCATCCATGTCGAGTTCGCTGCCATCCAGCTGGCCGCGCAGGATCTCGCGCCGCGGGCGCAGCGCCTCGAATTCGCGTCGCACGCGGCGGATGCGCCGCCGCGTCATCTCGTCGGGCGCCCAGTCCTCCCCCTCCTCGCTCTGCACGTTGCTGAGCACCACGCAGTGGTCGGGTAGGTAGGCCTGCTTGCGGTGGTTCCACTCGGGATAGAGATGCTTGCCCTTGAGGCGGCCACCAGCGGCCTCGTCCGGGGCCAGGTCGAGGTCGAGCTTGAGCCGGGAGGAGGCCTTCTTGCGGTTGGAGCTGAGCACGATCTCGTCCATCTGATCGGCCGCCTGACGCGCTTCCTCCTCTTCCTCGTCCTCCACGTGGCGATTGAGGTTCACCATCTCCGCCCAGGAGAGCATCTTTTCCATGTTGTTGAGCATCAACGGATCGTCACGATCGGCCTGGTCCTGCTCGCGGCGATCGGCCTGGCGCTTGCCGTGGTCATCGTCGGGCGAGGCGGCGGCGCTGGCCAGCTCCTCGTCATCATCCACGCTCTGCTCGCGTGCGCCGTCGCGGGTGCCCAGAGTGACCGCCTGTCCCCACAGCGGCACCGGCAGCGGCGGGCGATAGCCGCGTGGGGCCCGAAACTCATCCAGCGGGAAGTCGCTCTCGCGGATGGCGCGCTGCATGGCCACGGCCCAGGCCTCCTCGGGGTCGGGAGCACCCAGCTCGGCGCATATTGCCGCCTCCAGGGCCGCCTCCATGGGCGGCAGGCGCTTGCGCTGCGGCCGGATGGCCAGCAGCTCGCCGCACAGACGGACATAGCGCTCGGCGAGCCCGGGGAAGCGGGCCAGCGCGGCACGGGCAGTACGCCGCGCCTCGCGCAGCCGCGCCAGATCGGCCTGCAGAGGATCCTGGGGATATGTCAGCGGACGTGCCTCGGCCAGGTAGGCGGTCAGCCACAGATAGAGGTCGCGGTTGAGAGCGGCCTCGGGGTAGAGCGCCAGGCGTGGCGGCAACAGCAGGTTTTCCTCGTCACGGCGGGCCTGGTCCAGGGCCTCCTCGTCGAGGCCCAGGCGCTGACGCAGACTCAGCCGGTGCGCCGAGGCGCGCCGGGCGATGGCCGCCACCTCGATACCCTGCTCCCCACCGCCGGCACGGAAGAACACGCCCAGCATGGGGCGCAGGCTCTCGAGACTGACCGCCGCCTCGGGGTGATCGGGATAGCTCGCCGCCCCGGAGGCCCAGCGGTGCCAGAAACGGCCGACGGTCTCCTCGACCTCAAGAAAGTCCAGCATGATCATTGCCCCCAGTAATGCAAAACAGATTGCCACAGCGGACCCAGGGTCTGCGCACCCTCGGGGTCAGACCCCAGCCAGGCCACCAGGCCTGACTCGATACCATTCGCCAACGGTGAGCCCCTCCTCCGGGGTCTGACCCCGGAGGGCCTCCCATGCTTGGCGGCCGCAACGACATATACAGATCAACCGAAGGTGGCCTGGATGGCCTCCATCAGGCCCTCCTGGACGTCCGCATCGTCGGAGAGCGGCTCCACCAGGGTGGCGCGGGCGGCATCGCGGATCGGCATGCCGGCCTGGATCAGGGTGGCACAGTAGACCAGCAGACGAGTGGAGACACCCTCCTCCAGGTCCTGGCCCTTCATGGCACGCAGGCTGGCCGCCAGGTTGACCAGTGCGCTGCAGCGCTCGGGGTCCAGGCCACTCTCGCGGGCGACGATATCGCGCTCCACCCTGGGCGGCGGGAAGTCGAAGGACATCGCCACGAAGCGCTGGCGGGTACTGGGCTTAAGCGACTTGAGGATGTGCTGGTAGCCGGGGTTGTAGGAGACCACCAGCATGAAGTCGTCCGGCGCCTCGAGCAGCTCGCCAGTACGCTCCAGCGGCAGCAGGCGGCGGTCGTCGGTCAGCGGGTGCAGCACCACGGTGACGTCCTTGCGCGCCTCGACCACCTCGTCGAGGTAACAGATGCCGCCCTCGCGCACCGCGCGGGTCAGCGGGCCGTCGACCCAGCGGGTCTCGCCACCCTGCAGCAGGTAGCGGCCGGTCAGGTCGGCGGCGGTGAGATCGTCGTGACAGGAGACGGTGAACAGCGGCTTGCCCAGCTTGGCGGCCATATGACTGACGAAGCGGGTCTTGCCGCAGCCGGTGGGCCCCTTGAGCAGCAGCGGCAGGCGCTGCTCGTAGGCGTGCTCGAACATGGCGCACTCGTTGCCCACGCTGTCGTAGTAGGGAATCTCCTGGTCGGCGGGCTGCGCCGCCGCGGGGGAGAGGGTCATGGCGAAACTCCGTGTGGGTCAATCGAAGAGGGCCCCTGACGGGGCCCTCGTTAGGTCAGGCGCGGTCGGCGCCAGCGGTGAGCTGAGTCCCGCCTGCGGGAACCTGCTCACGGGCAGGGCCGAAGAAGGCGTAGAGCAGCAGGCAGCTACCGATGGCCACGGCGATGCCGGAGCCCAGGCGCATGCCATAGAACAGCACCAGCTGGTCCTGCACCTCCATGAAGTTCATGCCCAGCACGCGCTGCAGGTGGGTCTGGACGACGCCTGCAAAGGTCAGCGTGAAGGTCATGAAGCACATGGCGCCAGTCACGATCCAGAAGCCCCACATGTTCATTACCTGGTTGTAGGGCTGCACGCGGCGCAGCTGCGGCATGGCGAAGCTGATGATGCCCAGCATCAGCATCACGTAGGCGCCGTAGAAGGCCAGGTGGCCGTGGGCCGCGGTGACCTGGGTGCCGTGGCTGTAGTAGTTGACCCAGTGCAAGGTGTGCATGAAGCCCCACACGCCGGCGCCGAAGAAGGCAACGGTCGGGCAACCGAGCGCCCACAGCATGGCGGCCTTGTTGGGGTGGTTGCGGCTACCCTTCCAGAACATGGTGAAGGCGAACACCACCATGGCGAAGAAGGGGATCACCTCCAGGGTGGAGAAGATGCTGCCGATGGGCTGCCAGTAGCTCGGCGCACCGATCCAGTAGTAGTGGTGACCGGTACCCAGCAGGCCGGAGAACAGCGACAGGCCGACGATGACGTAGAGCCACTTCTCGATCACCTCGCGGTCGACGCCGGTCATCTTGATCAGCAGGTAGCCCAGCAGGGAGGCCATGATCAGCTCCCACACGCCCTCGACCCAGAGGTGTACCACCCACCACCAGTAGAGCTTGTCCACGGCGAGGTTGGAGGGGTTGTAGAAGGCGAACAGCCAGAACACCGCGGCCAGCCACAGGCCCAGCATCAGCACCAGGTTGATGGCGGTGCGGCGCCCCTTGAGCAGGGTCATGCTGGTGTTGAACAGGAACATCAGGAAGGAGATGGTGATCAGCACCTTGACCCAGAACGGCTGCTCGAGGAACTCGCGGCCCTCGTGGATCCCGAACTGGTAGCCGACCAGTGCCGCGGCACCGGCGAAGGCGAAGATCGCCAGCTGGATATAGGCGATGGTGGGGCTATGGATCTCCCGCTCGGCCTCTTCCGGCATCAAGTAGTAGGTAGCGCCCATGAAGCCGATCAGCAGCCACACGATCAGCAGGTTGGTATGGCTGACCCGCATGATGTTGAAGGGCATCAGCTCGGCCATGAAGTTCGGCCATACATAGACAGAGGCGGCCAGCAGCCCGAAGACGATCTGCAGCGCGAAGAGCGCCATGGCCACCATGAAGAATGGCAAGGCCACCTTCTGGGTTTCGTATTTCATCGGTGTCGTTCTCCTTGATTCATCCGCGGTCCGGCGATCCGGTAGTCATGTGGCTCAGCCGGCGGGGTGCGGCGGCCAGTCCTGGTCGTCGATGCCGTCGGTCCACTCGAGGAAGTCGATCAGCGCGTTCATCTCCTCGTCGCTGAAGTCATAGGCCGGCATCTGACGGCGGCCCTGGGTGCCCAGCGGCTGGGCGCGGATCCACGCGGCCAGGCCGGCACGCGCCGCCTCGGGGTTCTGGTGGCCGCCGTAGCGCTCCCAGACGTTACCCAGCTCCGGCGCGAAATAGGCGCCCTCGCCCATGATGCTGTGGCAGTTGATGCACATGTTCTTTTCCCAGATGTGCTTGCCCTCCACCACCGACTCGGTAAGCCCCTCCTTGTCGGTGGACGTGTTGACCATGTACCAGTGGCTGTGTGCCGTCAGGGCGGCAAACAGCAGAAAGAAGAACAGCGACCCGCCGTAGAAGATATTGCGGGCCGCCGACTTGGTGAGACCGTCGGCCATGAATCTTTCCCCCCTTGCTCGTCTGGCAGGCGCGTCGCGGAATCCACGGGTTACGCCTGGCGATTTCTTAACATGCATTGCTGATGCATGTTAAGCGTACCAGAAGAGAGTGGCTCAAGGCTTTGACGCTGGTCAAATAGTGCAGGAAGGTAGCAAATCGCGAGCGGCCAGGACCCGAAAGAACGCCGCCCGCATGGGGATAGTGGGCTTGCCAGCAAGCCTAGCACAGCCTGACCACCTCAGTGGCCGAGAATCTGGCTGAGGAACAGCTGGGTGCGCTCCGACTGCGGGTGGTTGAAGAACTGCTCGGGGGGCGCCTGCTCGATGATCTGCCCCTGATCCATGAAGATCACCCGGTCGGCAACGGTCTTGGCGAAGCCCATCTCGTGGGTGACGCAGAGCATGGTCATGCCCTCGCGGGCGAGCTCGATCATCACATCGAGCACCTCCTTGATCATCTCAGGGTCTAGCGCCGATGTCGGCTCGTCGAAGAGCATCACCTCGGGCTGCATGCACAGCGCCCGGGCGATGGCCACCCGCTGCTGCTGGCCGCCGGAGAGCTGTCCCGGGTACTTTTGGGCCTGGTCGGCGATCTGCACCCGCTCGAGGATCTCCATCGCCGTGCGCTCGGCCTCGGCGTGCGGCTTCTTCTGTACCCAAGTCTGGGAGATGCAGCAGTTGTCCAGCACGCTCAGATGGGGGAAGAGGTTGAAGTGCTGGAACACCATGCCGACATTGCGGCGGATCTGCTCGATGCGCTTCACGTCGCGGGTCATGGGCATGCCATTGACCACGATGCGCCCCTCCTGGTGCTCCTCGAGGTGGTTGATGCAGCGGATCAGGGTCGACTTGCCCGAGCCCGAGGGGCCACAAATGACGATGCGCTCGCCACGGGCCACCGTCAGGTCGATGTCACGCAGCACATGAAAGTCGCCATACCACTTGTTGAGCCCGGCAATCTCGATCATCGGTGAGTCGGCCTGGGCGGCATTTGCCTGGTTCATGTCGGGTCGAATCCTTGTTGTCAGTTGCGATGGCCGGTGTGCAGGCGGCGCTCGATGTACTGGCTGTAGCGCGACATGCTGAAGCAGAACACCCAGAACACCAGGGCGGCGAAGACATAGCCCTCGGTGGCGAAGCCCAGCCACTCACTGTCGGTCAGCCCTGCGCGGATGATCGCCAGCAGGTCGAAGAGACCGATGATCAGCACCAGCGAGGTATCCTTGAACAGCGCGATGAAGGTGTTGACGATGCCGGGAATGACCAGCTTGAGCGCCTGGGGCAGCACGATCAGTGCCATGCGCTGCCAGTACCCCATGCCGAGCGCCTTGGCGGCCTCCTCCTGCCCGCGGGGGATCGCCAGGAGTCCACCGCGCACCACCTCGGCCATGTAGGCGCTCCAGAACAGCATGATGCCCACCAGGGCCCGCAGCAGCTTGTCGAACTCCACTTGGGTCGGCACGAACAGCGCCAGCATTACCGAGGCCATGAAGAGCACGGTGATCAGCGGCACGCCGCGCCAGAACTTGAACTGGTCTAATTGGAGCGGACACCCCGGTAAGCCTCATACTGGAGGCATTGGAGGTGTTCATGACCAAGAAAACGCGACGTCGGTACTCCGACGAATTCAAGGCTGAGGCGGTCAACATGGTGCGAGGAGAGGGTTATGCCATCTCCGAGGCTGCCAGGCGGCTGGATATCGATCGCAGCCTGCTGGATCGCTGGTGTCGCCAGCAACGTGACCGGGAGGATGGTGTGACTGACGACCAGGCAGATGAGCGGGATGCCGAGATCATGAAACTTCGCGAAGAAGTTCGTAAGTTGCGGATTGAAAAGGAGGTTTTAAAAAAGGCCACGGCCTTCTTCGCGAGAGAGTCGAGCTGAGATACCAGTTCATCGAGTCGGAGAAGGCCTACTTCCCAGTGGCGGTGCTGTGCCGTGTCATGGACGTCAGCCGCAGTGGCTTCTATGCCTGGCGTCAGCGTGAACCCGATGAGCAGCGCCAGTGCCTGCACCGGGAGGTCAAGGACATCCACGATCAGAAACGTGGTAGCTATGGGAGCCGGCGAATGGCCAAGGAACTCCGTCGCAGAGGTCATACGGTCGGTCGTTAGGCGCGTAGCCTGATGCAGGAAGCCGGTGTTGCCTGCCGACAGCGTCGCCGCTACCGGCATACGACGGACAGTGACCACGGGCTGCCAGTGGCTCCCAACCTGCTCAAGCGGCAGTTCACGGTGCCTGAGCCCAATCAGGCGTGGGTGGCCGACATCACCGCCATCTGGACCCTGGAAGGCTGGTTGTACCTGGCGGCCGTGCTGGACCTCTACGACCGACAGGTCATCGGCTGGGCCATGGCCGACCACATGAAGACGTCACTCACCCTGGACGCCCTGGAGATGGCAATTGGCCGCCGGCGACCTCCCCGAGGCGTGCTCCACCACTCGGATCGCGGCAGCCAGTACGCCTCCCGTGCGTATCGTGAACGACTGGTTAAGCACGGGTTCCTGGCCTCCATGAGCCGCAAGGGGAACTGTTGGGACAATGCGGTCATGGAGCGCTTCTTCGGCTCTCTAAAGAGCGAATGGCTGGAGGGGCAGCGGTACTGGACCCGCCTGTCAGCGAGGCGCGACGTCGTGACCTATATCGAGATGGAGTACAACAGCTGCCGGCTCCACTCGACCCTTGGCTACCACGCGCCGAGGGAGATCGAGAAAATCGCGGAAGCAGCTTAATAAAAGTGTCCGCTACGACTTGACCAGAACATCTTGTTGTTGTACCGCATGAAAAGACTCCAGAGTCTGTTATGTCGAATGTTGCTGATGCAGCAGACTCGAAGCTAGCAGACCCGGGAGTTCCGATGCCAATATGGCGATTAAACGCTTGTCCCAGCCGCCTGGCACAGGCAGCCGTCGCTCAGGATTCGGTAATGTCCTCGATCCAGGTAAGGGCGGCGACGCCGCGGGGAAGCCCCAGGGTGGGGATCGCCAGCATGGCCACCTGCTTGAGGGCCCCCTCGGTCTCGCCCTCCTCCAGTGCGCGGCGGGCATGGGAGTGCACGGCGCCCTCGGAGCGTGCGCCCACGGCCAGGGCCAGCTTCACCAGTCGGCGGGTACGCGCGTCCAGCGGACCACTCTCGGCACAAGCCCTGCCCAGCTCGGCGTAGGCGTCCCACACCTCGGGGTACTGCTCGGCCACCTGACCGGCACCGGAGGGAAGATCCTGTTTCGACATGCCAAGTTCCTTCTGCGGATGAATGTGGCGTCAGTATAGGCCACTCGACCGGGGCCGCGTCACGCCAGCCAGGAGAGCGCGCTCTTGGTGATGGCCGCGCCCAGCATGTACAGGAACACCAGTACCGCCGCCACGCCGGCCACACCACGCACCGCCGGGCTTCGCCCGCGCTTGATCGCCAGCGTGCCCAGACCGATGTAGACCAGCAGGGCAATCAGCTTGGCGGCCAGCCAGGGATGCTGGTGGGGCCACAGCGAGAGCATCACCATCAGCACCACACCCAGCGTCAGCAGCAGCGTGTCGATGACATGGGGGGCGACCCTCACCCAGCGCGCCTGCAGCACCGGCGCCTCGCGCACCGACCAGACGGCGCGCAGCATGAAGAAGAGGATGCTCAGGGTGGCGGCGGTGATATGCAGGTGCTTGATAAGGAAATAGTGTTCCATCGAGACGCTCCGGGTGCGTGGCTAGCCATCCTTGCCGTCGGCGCGAGGCGACAGCAGCGGCCCCGTATAGTGGAACAGGAAGACGCCATAGGCCAGGCACCAGAAGATGATTCCCAGGTTGTAGGTCCAGTGGGTGATCTGCGGGAAGAGCACCAGCACCGGCGAGCGCAGGAGCGCAGCGGCCACCATCAGCGCGAGGGCCACCCCGATGCCGGGCAGACAACGGATGGGGCGTGCGGTGTGGCCCAGCGATACCCGCGCCATCATCGACAGCATCATGGTGCCCATGCCGCCGATGGTCAGGGCGTGCAGCGCGGCATCCGCGCGGCTGCCGACGAGCAGCGCCAGGGCCCACATGACCAGGCCCACGGGGATGAAGGCATAGCTCAGGTGCAGACCCCACAGCAGTGGCTCACGCCAGCTGTGCTGGCCGCCCCAGCGCGCCAGGCGCACGGCATTGGCCAGCGCCGCCAGCAGCATCAGGCCCGCCAGCAGCGCGGGGGGCAGCGCCACGCCCAGGGCGACAAGCAGCTGGCCGACCACCACCGCCATCACGCTACCCAGGCTCAGGTATTCGAGGACCGGAATCGGCGGCTTGCGCGTCAGGCCCAGGCGGTTGGCAGTGAACATGGCGATCACCCGACCGCCCACCACCACCATCAGCAGGGTGATCAGCAGCACCGCCAGGTGTGCCGCCGGGCGGATCAGCTCCGCCTCGCCGGAGAGCACGCCCAGGTGCATCAGCAGGTTGGCCAGGGTCAGCAGGCCCAGGGCCGGCAGGAAGACCAGGTTGCGCCAGCGCCGCGCGCGGATCACCAGGCTGGCCATCACTGCCGCCACCACCGGCAGGAAGGCGAGATCCACCGCCGCCACCAGCCAGCCCGGCAACCCCATGGGAAAGGCCATCAGCACACGCGCCGCCAGCCACAGGGCGACCAGCCCCAGTAGCGGTCCGCCCTTGAGGCTGGGCAGCCCGGTCCAGTTCTGCACCGCGGTGAGCAGGAAGCCTGTCACCACGGCAACGGCAAAACCGAACAGCATCTCATGCTGGTGCCAGAACATCAGTCCACCCTGGGGGCGCAGCAGGATATCGCCGTGCCAGAAGGCGAACCACACCACCAGGGAGAGGATGCTGAACAGCGAGGCGAGCAGGAAGAAGGGACGGAAGGCCAGGCGCGCCACCGCTAGCTGGGTCGGTGCGAAGGCGGTCTGGCTGGTGCGGGAGGAGGACATGTCGCGATACCCGTATGAGACGCTTGGATGATGCCATTGTGCGCCGACGGGCTCGCGACTTCCATGACAGGTATCAAGAATGCTTCTTATGACGAGAGCCGTTCAATCCTGTCGCGAGCGAAGAGAGGCTGACCGCCGCCGGAACGCAGCAACCGGAGTTGACTGGCGGCTCAATGAGGATTCGACCGGGCCGGCGTTCCGGTACCGCCGGCGGCCAGGATATCGAGCGCAGCAAGGATTGTCGGCTTTTGTCCTCAGTGGCTGGTGCCCTCCTCGTACCTGGTCTTGTTCCAGACGTTGTACTTGCCGGAGGGCTTGCTCATCGGGATGCGCTTCTCCTCCTCGAGGGTCTCGGCGTCATAGACGATCACCGCGCCATCGTCTTCCCACAGGCTGAGCAGCAGCTTCTCGCCGTAGCGATCGAACTCCACGTGGGCGGCGGTCTTGCCGGGCTCGGGAATCAGCGTCTCGACGATCTCGAGGCTCTGCTTGTCGATGACATGCACCCGGTCGCGGTTGGGGCCGAAGAAGACGTCCGCCCAGACATAGGGCGAGTTGGCATGGCTGCGCATGAAGAAGCCGGGGCCATCGGTCTCGAGGGTCTTGATGACCTCCCAGCTGGTCATGTCGATGATCGATACCGCCGCCCGGGTCAGGTGGGGCGTCGCCATCACCCGACGCCCCTCGTGTTCCCAGGTGATGCCCGAGCCGAGGTGGGGCATCCCCTCCAGGGGCAGGTCGGCCACCTTCTCGCCGCTGTCCAGATTGACCACCATGCCGCCCTGGCCGCCCCGTGAGGCGCCGATGACGTGCTCGTAGTCGAGGTCGAAGAAGAAGTCATCGAGGTAGTCCGGGACCGGGATCCGCCGCACCCGGAAGTTGGGCGTGTCGTGGCCGCGTCGTGGCGCCAGCGGCGTTGCCATATGGCCGGTGGAGACCACCGGCTCGGTGGGCAGCGGCCAGAGAATCTCCCACACCTCCTCGATATCCTTCAGCGCGGCGATGAAGCTGCCCCGCGGCGGGGCGGCGTAGACGGCGCTGACCCGCGAGCTCTCGCCGTTCTCGCCCACCGCCGGATAGACCTTCATCAGGTCGAGGTTGTGGGCATCGAACAGCACCAGGCTGTGGGGCAGGTAGTTGGCGGCCATCACGTAGCGGCCATCCCCGGAGACGGCAATATTGCGCATGTTGATACCGGCGCGCACCTCGGCCACCACCTGCATGTTGTAGATGTCGTACTTGGTCACCCAGCCGTCCCGGGAGCCGAAGAACACGTAGCGTCCATCCGGGGTGTACTTGGGCCCGCCGTGCAGGGCATAGCGGGTGGCGAAGCGATGAATCGGCTCGAAGGTATCGCCGTCGAGCAGGGTGGCGTGGTGGTCACCGGTCTCCACCACGATGAACAGGTTGAGCGGGTCGGCGTCGAAGCGCGGTTCGTCAGGCAGGCTGCCATCGGGATGGTGCACCAGCTGGCTGGCCAGGATCTCGTCGCGTCCCCAGCTCGGCTCCACCTCGGGCTCGCGGTAGATCCACTCGGCCAGCGAGGTGACCTGATCCTCTTCGAGCTGATCGGCAAATCCCGGCATCTGGCTGGCCGCACGGCCGTCACGGATCACCGCCTCGGCGGCTGCCGGCTTGAGACGTGACAGGTTGCCCGGCAGCAGCGCCGGGCCGATACCACCCAGGCGGTCGGCACCGTGGCAGGAGGCACAGTGGGTCTGGTAGAGCGCCTCGACATCCGCATCACCCTCGGCCAGGACGGCCGCGGGCAGCAGCATGGCGACAGCCAGCAGCGGCAGGAGTCGCGGGATCATTGCGAATCTTCCATAAACTGTCACAGGGCAATCCGCTCCAGGGCGGCACCCTCGATGAAGGAGGCCTCCTCCGGCGCGGGCTGGGCCAGGGTATCGGCCAGGCGCACCACCTCACCCACCACGATCAGGGTGGGCGGACGCAGCCCTTCCCTGGCGATGGTCTCGACCAGCTCGCCCAGGCAGGTGATGACCTGGCGCTGCTCGGGGGTGGTGCCACGCTCGACCAGGGCCACCGGGTGCTCGGCCGGCAGGCCGTGGCGCTGCAGCTCGCGGCGAATCAGCTCGGCATTGGCCAGGCCCATGTAGAACACCGTGGTCTGGTGCGGGGCGGCCAGCGAGGCCCAGTTCAGGGCCAGGTCACCATCCCCCTTGCAGTGGCCGGTAACGAAGGTGACGCTCTGGGCATAGTCACGATGGGTCAGCGGGAAGCCACCGTAGGCGGCACAGCCCTGGGCGGAGGTGATGCCCGGCACCACGCGAAAGCCCACGCCATGCTCGATCAGCACCTCGGCCTCCTCGCCGCCGCGACCGAAGATGTAGGGGTCACCCCCCTTGAGGCGCACCACGCGACGGCCCTCCCGGGCCAGGCGCACCAGCAGGGCGTTGGTCTCGTCCTGGGTCAGGGCATGGCAGCGTGACGCCTTGCCCACGTAGAAGCGCCGCGCCCGGGGGCTGGCCAGGGCCAGCACCTCGCGGGAGACCAGGCGGTCATAGACCAGGCAGTCGGCCTGCTCGATCAACGACAGGGCCCGCAGGGTCAGCAGGCCGGGATCGCCGGGGCCGGCGCCGATGATGGCCACTTCGCCGGACGCCAGCGGCGCCTCGGCCAGGTCATAGGAAACACGGTGTGACGGCATGGCGGTACTCCTCGCTAGCCTCAGCTGATCTCGACGGCCTGGATGGCCTCATGGGGTGGGGAGGAATAGGGTGCCGCCACCCGACGCTCGCCCCCCTCGGCGACGCCGATTTCGGCGTTGGTCAGGTAGCAGCCGGGATCCTCTTCCCAGGGATCTCCACTGACCTTCCAGGCACGCACCCGGGTATTGCCGTTGCAGATCGACAGGTAACGGCACTCGGCGCAGCGCCCCTTGAGCGGCCGTGGCCGCTGGCGGAAGCCGACCATCAGCGGGTCCTGCGTATCACGCCAGATCGTGGAGAAGGGGCGTTCGCGGACACTGCCCAGGTCGTGGTCCCACCAGAAGGTATCCGGGTGGACGTGGCCCAGGTTGTCGATATTGGCGATATGCTCGCCGGAGGCGTTGCCGCCCCAGTTGAGCAGCCGCTGTTCCAGGGCCTCGGCCTGGTCGGGGAAATGCTCCCGGGCCCACATCAGCAGGAAGGGGCCATCGGCATCGTTGTTGCCGGTGACGTACTCGCGCTCCACGCCACGCGAGAGCTCGTCGCGGCAGTGGTCGAAGAGCCGGGTCATGGCGTCGCGGGTCATCTGGTGCCAGGCGTCCTGCTTGCTGTGGCGCCGGCCGCGGCCGCCGTAGTTGAGGTGCGAGAGGTAGAACTTGTCGACGTCATGCTCGTCGAGCAGGGCCAGGATGTCGCCGAGCTGCTCGTAGTTCTCTCGGGTCAGGGTAAAGCGCAGGCCCACCTTGATGCCGCGCTCCTTGCACAGCTTCACCGCATGCATGGACTCGCGGAAGGCACCCTTCCGCTGGCGGATGACGTCGTGGGTCTCCTCGAGGCCATCGATGCTGATGCCCACGTAGTCGTAGCCCACGTCGGCGATCTCGTCGATATTCTCCTCGGTGATCAGGGTGCCGTTGGTGGAGAGTCCGGTGTAGATCCCCAGCTCCCGGGAGCGGCGCGACAGCTCGAAGATGTCGGGCCGCATCAGCGGCTCGCCCCCGGAGAGGATCAAGGCCGGCACCCGGAAGGCGGCGAGGTCGTCGAGAACCGCATGGGCCTCGGCGTTGGAGAGCTCGCCGGCGAAGTCGATATCCGCCGAGGTGGTATAGCAGTGCTTGCAGGTCAGGTTGCAACGACGGATCAGGTTCCAGATCACCACCGGGCCGGGCGGCTTGCGCGCCGGCCCTCTTGTTTCCTGACCCTGGGGACCCGGTTCCATCAGGCTCTTGATATAGCGGGTGACGCGGAACATGGCGTTCTCCTGCTGGGATTTGCTGTGCTGAGCCGCCGCTGCGGCGCGCGACTCAGCCCCGACGTTGGGTGTTCGTGGACGCATCGCTCGGCCGGCTGCCGGCCAGGCGCAGCCCGGTCTTCTTGAGAATACGCGTGCTGTAGAGGATGCGGTGATCGCGACACGCCTCGCCCAGGCGCTCGCGCAGCACCGCGGCCTGGCGCTCGACCTCCTCCCGGCTGCGGCCATGCAGCATGGCGAACAGGTTGTAGGGCCAGTGTGGCAGGTGGCGCGGGCGACGATAGCAGTGGCTGACGCCCTCGATGGCGGCCACCTCGCGGCCCAGGCGGTCGATCTGGGCGTCGTCGACGTCCCACACCGTCATGCCGTTGGCCACGTAGCCGAGCCGATAGTGGTTGGGCACCGCGGCGACCCGGCGGATCACCCCGCTTTCCTGCATGGCCTGCATGCGCGCGAGCACCTCGGCACCGCTCATGCCCACCTCACGACCCACCGCGCCCCAGGGGTCGGGGACCAGCGGCAGGCCGGCCTGGGTGGCCAGCACGATGGCACGATCGGCGGCATCGAGCCCCCCGGTATCCGGCGGCGGGGCAGCAGCCTCGATAGCTTCGCGGGACGGCGCCGGCCTAGACGGGCAGGTGGAGACGGACATGGAACTCCTCCTCCTTGGGCATGTTGTAGACCGGCAGGCCGGTGGCCGCTTCGATCCCGGCGATGGTCTCGGAGATGCGTTCCCGCGTCTCGGTGGCCAGCACGAACCACATGTTGAGCTCGTGCTCGCGACGATAGTTGTGGGCCACCTCGGGGAAGGCGTTGACCGTCGCGACGACCTCATCATAGTCGGGCTCGGGCACCGCCAGCGCGGCCAGGGTCAGGCCGCCGCCCAGGCGCTCGGCGTGGTACATCGGGCCGAAGCGGCTGAGCACACCGCCCTCACGCAGGCGCTCCAGGCGATAGAGCAGGTCGCCCTCGGCGATGTCCAGCTCCTTGGCCACCGCCGCGAAGGGGCGTGCCACCAACGGCAGGCCATCCTGCAGGCGGTTGATCAGGCGACGATCGACGGTGTCCAGGTCATCGAGGGTCATGCCGCCCCCTCACGCACGTAGCGGCCACCGCACTGGCGATAGGCATGGGTACTGAACAGCACGCGGTGCTCCAGGTCTCCCAGGCCCAGGCGCTCGACGATGGCCGCAAGCTCCGCCTCGACCCGCTCGCGACGGGCACTGTGGATCATGCAGAACAGGTTGTAGGGCCAGTCGGGCAGGCGCCGGGGACGGCGGTAGCAGAGTGTCACGGCGGTCTCGTGGGCCAGGCGGCGGCCCACCTCGGCGACCCGCTCGTCGGGCACGTTCCATACCACCATGGCATTGGCCTGGATACCCAGGCGACGATGCTTCACCACCAGCCCCAGGCGCTTGATCATGCCGTCGGCCTGCCAGCGGTGCACGCAGGCCATCACCTGATCCTCGGCCATGCCGGCCTGTTCGGCCAGGGTGCGCCAGGGACGCGGGACAAGCGGCAGCCCCTGCTCGAGCAGGCCGCGCAGGCGGCGCTCGGCCTCGGCCGATGGCGCATGGCGGGCGGCGCCGGTGGCGGCGAACTCCAGGTCGTCGGTGGTCTTCATGCGCGCTCCAGCTCGGCCCAGGGAATGGGGAACGACAGGTCGATATGGTAGCCCTCGAGCATCGGCAGCCGCAGGATCGGCACGCCCAGGCGTGCCTCCAGGGCGTCGAGCCGCGCGTCGAGCTCGGGCTCGTCCGGCGCGGTCATCACGAACCACAGGTTGAAGTCGTGTTCGCGGGCATAGTTGTGGTTGACGCCGGGGGCGGCGTTGATGAGCTCTGCGAAGGCATCGCGCTCGGCCTCGGGCACGGCCACGGCGGCCAGCAGACTGGCGCCGGCCCGGGCATGGTCGAACACCGGCCCCACCCGGCTCAGAACGCCCATTTCCTGCAGGCGCTCGAGGCGTGAGATCACCTCGTCCTCGCTGCTGCCCAGGCGTTCGGCAATGGTGTGGAAGGGGCGGCTACAGACCGGCAGGCCGCGCTGATAGCTGTCGATCAGACGACGGTCCAGCGCATCGAGCTTTCGGGCCTGGTGAGTCGGGGCTTGGCTGTTCGGGGCTTGGCAATGCATTGGCACAGCTCACTTGCGGCGGGTGGCGGCGGGCTTGCGCCCGCCGCCGGGTCCCGATCAGTAGATGTCTTTCTGAGTGTTGATCACGTTGAACTTGCCGGTCGGGGTGACCAGCCGCTCGTCCTTGATCACGTGCTTCAGCTCGCGGGTCTCGTCGTCGACCACCACGATCGCGGAGGTGTCTTCCATGGTGTTCCACACCGAGAACCACACCTCGTCGCCGGCCTGGTTGTACTCCGGCTGCACCACGCGCTTGGGACCCTCACCCACATCGGCCCACTCGGCGATCGGCAGCACTTCGAAACCGGCCTCCAGGTCGTTGATGTCGTAGACCGCCACGCTCTGGCTGATTGCCTCGTTGGGGTTGAGCGCGGTGTCGACGTAGAGGTTGTCGGACTCCGGATGGGTCTTGATGAACAGCGAGCCACCGCCCTGCCCTTCCAGGGTGCGTACCACCTTCCAGGCATTGTCCGGATGACCTTCCGGGTCGGTGCCGATCATCTGGATGGTGTTGTCACCCAGGTGGCTGGTGGCCCACACCGGACCGAATTCCGGATCGACGAAGTTGGCGCCGCGACCCGGGTGAGGGATCTTGCCCACATCGACGATGGCCTCGAGCTCACGCTCCTGGGCATCAATGACCACGATCTGGTTGGACTCGTTGGCCGCGGTGAGGAAGTAACGACCCGAGGCATCCCAGCCGCCGTCGTGCAGGAAGCGCGAGGTGTCGATCTCGACGGTGGAGATGGCATCCAGGTTCTCGTAGTTCACCAGGCGGACCTTGCCGGTCTCCTTGATGTTGACGATGAACTCCGGGTGCTGGTGGGAACCCACGATGGCCGCCACGCGGGGCTCCGGGTGGTACTCCTGCTCGCCGACGGTCATGCCGCGGGTGGCCACGATCTTCTTCGGCTCCAGGGTCTGGCCGTCCATGATCACGTACTGGGGCGGCCAGTAGGCACCGGCGATGGCCAGGTCGTCCTCGTAGCCCTCGAACTTGGAGGTCTCGACGGAGCGTGCTTCCATGCCGATCTTGATGGTGGCGACGATGCTCGGGTCTTCCATCCACAGGTCGATCATGTCGATCTTGGCGTCGCGGCCGATGACGAAGATATAGCGGCCGGAGGCGGACATGCGCGAGATGTGCACCGCGTAGCCGGTATCGAGGATCTTGACGATCTCCTTGGACTCGCCGTCGATCAGGGCGATCTGGCCGGCGTCACGCAGGGTGACCGAGAACAGGTTCTCGATGTCCAGGTCGTTCATCTTCTCGGTGGGGCGATCCTCGGGGGCGACCAGCACCTCCCAGGTATCCTTCATCTCGGCCATGCCGAACTCGGGAGGCTGCGGCGGCTCATGCATGACGTACTTGGCCATCATCTCCACTTCTTCCTCGGTCAGGTCGCCCGAGGTGCCCCAGTTGGGCATGCCGGCCGGAGAGCCGTAGTGGATGAACGCCTTGAGGTACTCGATACCACGCTCCTGGGTGATATCGGTGGTCAACGGCTTGCCGGTGGCGCCCTTGCGCAGCACGCCGTGGCAGCCGGCGCAACGCTGGAAGTAGATCTCCTTGGCCTTCTCGAACTCCTCGTCGGTCAGGTCCGGCGCGCCGGGGGTGCGAACCACCTTCGCCGAGCTCGGATCCACGGCGGACTCGGTGCCCTGATAGGCGGCCTGGGTCTCGTCGAGATCCTTCTTACCATCCTGGGCGTAAGCCGCGGTAATACCCAGCGCGACGGTGGTTACCGCCACGGCCAGGGGCTTGAGATACCAGTCTTTCTTCATCATCGTTCCACCTCTGTCATGATCCTTGAGTGCGCTGTCGCCAGGACATGGGCGAGTCATTGTTGTACTTCTCAATGGTGTACTTCGCCGGACGGCCAGCCGGCATCACACGGCCGATGACCTTCCTGCGCAGAGAGTGGCCCAATAACGCGTATAATTCATGCTCCTTTAATGGTCTCAGGCCCCCTATCCGGGGAGATATTGACCTATATCAAAGCGCGGAACGGCTACCCACAAAGGGAAATTGAGCGCTCCGAGCTTTGCTGATAAGCACAAGCATAGGAGACTTTCGTTGACGCCAATCAATGCGCGCCGACGTCCGGGCAGGGACACTCTCCCCAGCCCTTACCTCAGGAGTCGCCATGTTGCCGCCCCTTAACTTACGCTTCGCGCTGCTGGTCATGGTCTGTGCGCTGCCGCTCGTCGCCCAGGCCGAGACGCCACTCTCCGCCGAACGCGAGGCCGAGCTCGAGACCCTGCTCTATCAGGACTGCGGCTCCTGCCACGGCATGACCCTGCGCGGCGGCCTGGGGCCTGAACTGCCCAGGTCGCGCATGAATGCCTACAGCCAAGACGGCCTGGCCGCGCTGATCCTCCACGGTGTCGAGGGCACCGCCATGCCGGGCTGGGAGGGGCTCCTCACCGAGCAGGAGGCCCTGTGGCTCGCCGACCACCTGCAGAACGACAACCCCCTGGATGAGTGACCTCTTCATGCCCACGATATCCCCTGCACTCCGCAAGCCCCTCGCCGCCGTCTCGCTGCTCGCCCTGCTGGCCGGCTGCCAGGCGACCCCGACCGCCGAGTTGCGCGGCACCGGTGACCTCGGCGTGGTGGTGGAGCGCGCCACCGGCAGCCTGGCGGTGGTGGATACCAGCGAACGCCGCATCCTCGACCGGGTCGAGGGCCTCGGGGATCTCTCCCACGCCTCGGTGAAGTTCTCCCGCGACGCCCGCTACGCCTTCGTGTTCGGCCGCGACGGCGGCCTCAGTCGAGTCGACCTGCTTACCGGCGAGATCACCCACCGGGTGATCCAGTCCGGCAACAGCATCGGCGGCGCCGTCTCCCAGGATGGCTCCCAGGTGGCGGTCGCCAACTACGAGCCGGGCGGCGTGAAGATCTTCGACAGCGAGACCCTGGAGGAAGTCGCCGATATCCCCGCCACCTGGACCGACGAGAATGGCGAGGAGCAACGCTCCAAGGTGGTGGGCCTGGTGGATGCCCCCGGCAACCGCTTCGTCTACAGCCTGTTCGAGGCCGGCGAGATCCACCTGGTCGACATGCACGGCGATACCCCCGAGGTGACGCGCTTCCCCGATATCGGCAAGGAGCCCTACGACGCCCTGATCGGCCCCAACGGGCGCTACTACATCGCCGGGCTGTTCGGCGAGGATGGTCTGGCGATGCTCGACCTGTGGCACCCGGAGCAGGGCGTGCAGCGCATCCTGCCCGACTATGGCCGCGGCGAGGAGCGCCTGCCGGTCTACAAGATGCCTCATCTGGAAGGCTGGACCCTGGCCGGCGACGAGGCCTGGCTGCCGGCGGTAGGCCGCCACGAGGTGCTGGTCGCCGACAGCGACGACTGGTCATTGGTCGACCGTATCCCGGTCCATGGCCAGCCGATCTTCGTGATGCGCCGCCCCGACGAGCGCCAGATCTGGGTGAACTTCGCCCACCCCGACAACGACGTGGTGCAGGTGATCGATACCGAGTCCCGCGAGGTCGTCGCCACCCTCACCCCCGGCGAGGCCGTTCTGCACATGGAGTTCACACCCAAGGGAGAGCAGGCCTGGGTCTCGGCCCGGGACAGCGACCGGGTGGTGGTCTACGACACCCGTACCCTGGAAGAGATCACGAGTCTCGACAGCGAGTCGCCCAGCGGCATCTTCTTTACCGACCGGGCGCACCGTATCGGGCTCTGATGACCCGGCCACCCGAAGCAAGGAAGGCGCCCCGCGGGGCGCCTTCCGTCATCATGGCCTATGCGGCTAGCGCCGCACGTGCAGCGGCACCTCGGAGTAGCCGCCGGCGGGGTAAAAGGCGCGCACCGCGGGACGTCCCGGCAACAGGGCGATATCGACGGTGGCGTCGAGCAGCGCGTCCATGAAGTCGTGAAGCTCCATTCGCGCCAGGGGCGCCCCGGGGCAGACGTGGACACCGGCGCCATACAGCAGGTTGTCCTGCGGGTCGCGATCCAGGCGCACCTCATCGGGGTCGCCGAACACCGCCTCGTCGCGGTTGACCGAGCCCCACAGGATCGTCAGACGCTCGCCGGCCTCGAGTCGACGGCCACCGATCTCCACCGGGCAGGTAGCAATGCGCCGGTTGGACATCAGCGGGGCATCGAGGCGCAGGATCTCGTCGATGGCCACCGGCAGCAGCTGACGCTCGGCGCGCAGCCGGCCCTGGAGCTCCGGATCGGCCGCCAGGTAGCGCATCAGGATACCGATGCTCGCAGAGATGGTGCCGAGCTCACCCACTGTCCAGTTGCGCAGGATGCTGACGATCTCTTCGTCGGAGAGTGCGCGCCCCTCAACGGTCTCGTTCATGATGCGAGTGGTGACGTCATCGGGAGCATCATCGCCGGCCGCTCGGCGGCTGGCCAGTTGCTCGCGAATCACGCCATCGAATTCCAGCGCCAGCTCGCCCAGCGCCTCTCGGTCCTGGGCCAGAGTAGCGGCCTGCTGGCGCTTCACCCAGGCACGCAGTGGCTCATGCAGCGCAGTGGGCCAGCCCATGAAGGCGCACTGGATCTCCAGGGCGAAATCCTGGCCCATCTCGGCCATCGCCTCCACCTCACCGTCGGCGGGCAGTCGGTCGACCACGGCCTCGGCGATGGCGCGGCATTGCGGCGCAAACTCGGCCATGGCCTCGGACCCGAAGTAGGGCTCGATGATCCGCCGGAAGCGGGTATGCTCGGGCGGGTCCATGGCGTTGGGCACCGACAGGTGGCGGCTCGCCGCGTTACTGAAGGTCTCATGGTCCTCGAGCACGCGCATCACGTCCGCATGGCGAAACAGCGACCACTGCAGATAGTCGCTGAAGGCCACCGGGCAACGGTGGCGCATCTTGTCATAGGCGCTGATCTGGTCGTTCAGCACATCCTCGGCGCGCGGGTCCCAGTCCTGCTGGCGCGTATCGCTCATGTCATCTCCTGAAAGAATAAGAGAGTCTTTGTCGCCATGAGAGCATGTGCTCTCGAAGGTTGCATTGACGCAAGTCAGCGGCCCCCTGATTGGCCTAGTGGAATTCAGGCCAGCCGGGCAGGCAGAACTCTTCCTGCAGGTGGCGAAGCTCAGGCTGGTGCTGCTCGGCGATGCGGCTGGCCAGCTCGGCACCGCAAGGCAACAGGTGCACCTCGATACTGCGGCGATCGCCGCGACTGGGCCGACGTTCCACCAGCCCCAGCTGCTCGCAGCGATTCACCAACGCTACCGTACCGTGGTGCTTGGCCTGGAGCCGTTCGGCCAGCTCACTGATTGAAGCCCACTCGCGCCCCTCGAAGCCCAGCAGATGCAGCAGAAGCTGATACTGCAGTGGCGTCAGGCCAAACTCACGACAAATATCATCGCTCTGGCGCATGAAACAGCGCAGCTGGTAGCGAAAATGGGAGAGTCGCTGGAAGTCCTGCTTGGTCAAGGCGCTATCACTCATGGGGAAGCACGGTCCCGTTGGTTGATGTAGGCGACATATCACTTGACAGTGTATGGACCACGACCTAATTGTTAAGACATAATATCACAATATGATATTTTCCGCGCTCAATCCTTGACGTCAAGAGGACGCCATCATGAATCCTGTTAATGTGGTCAAGCTGCCCTTCACGCGCCAAGCAGGTTGGAAAGAACTTCAGAGCCGGAAACCCTCCATCCCTCTGTTGGCGTGGACCATCGTACTGCCGATGTCGCTGCTGCCACCGATCATGCTCTTCTACGCCGGCACCCACTACGGCGATGACTTCGTGGCCGGTTTCGGCGATCACCCCTGGCGCTTCATCACCACCATCCTGTTCCTGGCCGAGCTGCTGACCTTTTTCGTGATGGGTTGGCTGATCCACGCCGTGGTCAACGGTACGCAAGAACTGACCATCGACTATCACGACGCCTACCTGCTGGCGGCCCTGGCCCCGCTACCCTTGTGGTCCTCGGCCATCGTGCTGCTGATCCCCAGCCTGCTGCTCAATGCCCTGGCGGTGCTGGTGGCTCTGGGCATCTCCTGCAGCCTGGTCTACCACGGCCTCCAGGCGCTGTGCGAACGCAGCGACAACGACGTCAACACCATGTCGGCGGCCTACACCATCATGGCGGCCGGGGTACTGGCCTGGGGCCTGCTGATGGCAATCGTCTGGGCCTATTGAGCCGCACCCTCCGGTGCAGCGCAGCATCGAGGGTCTGGCCTTGTCGGGAATGAACATGTAGTTTACATGCACCTTAAAAAAATCCCCCCGACATGGAGCCCCTCGATGCTGACCCAGGAGCAGGAACAGCTGATCGCCGCCACCGCCCCGGTAGTGGCCGAACATCTCGACGCCATCACCCAGCGCTTCTACCCGCTGCTGTTCGAGCGCTATCCGCAGGTAAAGCCGCTGTTCAACCAGGCACACCAGGCCGACGGCGGCCAGCCGCGGGCATTGGCTGGCGCCGTGCTGGCCTATGTGCAATTGCGTCACGATCGCGAGAAGGTGCGCGAGACCCTGGCCACGGTGGTCGGCAAGCATGTCTCCCTCGACATCCGCCCCGAGCACTACCCCCTGGTCGGCGAATGCCTGATGGCGGCCATCGGCGAGGTGCTGGGTGACGCCGTGACGCCGGAGATCGCCGCCGCCTGGGAGGGCGTCTACGAGGAGCTGGCCGGACTGCTGATCGAGCTGGAAGCGCACCGCTACCGCGAGTTCGAGAGCCTGCCCGGCGGCTGGAGTGGCCCCCGCGAATTCCGGATCGCAGCGACAGGCCAGGAGAGCGCGGTGATCCGCTCCTTCGTGCTCGAGCCGGTGGATGGCGGCCCGGTCGCCGACCATGCGCCCGGCCAATACATCGGCGTCAGGCTCACCATCGATGGCGAGCCGGTCTATCGGCACTACAGCCTCTCGGACCTGCCCAACGGCGAGAGCTACCGGATCTCGGTGAAGCGCGAGTCCCAGGGGCGTGCCAGCCGTCACTTGCATGACGCCATGGGCGTCGGTGACACTCTCTCACTGCTGCCACCGGCCGGCGAGTTGACCCTGCACGAGGGGGACGAGCCGCTGCTGCTGGCAAGCGGCGGTGTCGGCCAGACCCCGCTGCTGCCCATGGCACGCCAGGCGCTGGCCCAGGGTCGCCGGGTGGTCTACCTGCACGCCGCTCTGGATGCCGAGCATCACGCCTTCCGCGACGAGGTAGCGGCCCTGGCCGAGGCGCACCCGGAACGGCTGCGCACGGTGACCGTCCATGAGAGCGGCTCAGCCGCCGATCATACCGGCCGCGTGGATCGCGACCTGCTGGCAAGCTACCTGCCCGAGGGCGGCCGCTGCTACTTCGTTGGCCCCCAGGGGTTCATGACCGCCGTTGACCGGGCCTTGACCGAACTCGGCGTGCCCGCCGAACGCCGCCATTTCGAGCACTTTGGCCCCTCGCGTCCCCTCGACGCCGCCTGACACCCACCCCACTGCATGATGCGACAACGCCCCGGCCTGGCCGGGGCGTTCGCGTTGTGGCCTGCGTATTTCCCCACCCTTCACAAGACGCATTTTGGGTTATATAATTTGTATTTAGTATTCGATTAAATTATATATAATCATTCCAGGAGCTCATATGCAGCTTCATTTCGAGCGCGTCACCAAGTCGTTCGGCGATCTGCGAGTCATCGAGGCCTTCGACAACACCATCGCCGACGGCGAGATCGTCGCCCTGGTGGGGCCCTCGGGCTGTGGCAAGTCGACCCTGCTGCACATGGTGGCAGGCCTCCAGCAGGCCAGCGCCGGTGAGGTACATGCCGGCGAGCGGCCGGTCACTGCACCCGCCCCGCAGCGCACCCTGGTGTTCCAGGAGCACGCCCTCTACCCCTGGATGACCCTGGAGCAGAACGTTGCGCTGGCCCTGGAGTTCCAGAACCACCCAGTTGAGGAGGCCTGCGCCCAGGCGCGTGAATGGCTGTCGCGGGTCAGGCTCGACGGCTTCGAGGCCTACTACCCCCACCAGGTCTCGGGGGGCATGCGCCAGCGCTGCGCACTGGCCCGGGCCTTCATCGCCCGTCCTCAGGTGCTGCTGCTCGACGAGCCCTTCGGCGCCCTCGACGCCCTCACCCGCATGACCCTGCAGAGCGTGCTCAAGGAACTCATCGAGGAGGAGCGGCCGACGGTGCTGCTGGTCACCCACGATGTCGACGAGGCGCTCTACCTGGCCGACCGCGTGCTGGTGTTCAGCCAGCGGCCCGCCCGGGTGCTCGAGGAGTTCACCCTGGGGCACATCCCCAAGAGTCACGACCTGAGCGCCTTCGCCGACATCCGCCGCGAGGTGCTGGCCCTGCTGGGCATCGATACCAACGCCCCGAGCGCTGAACCGCGCCGGGCACACAAGCAAGGAGAAATCGCATGATTCGTCGCCTCTTGACCCCACTGCTGGCCGTGCTGCTAGCCACCCCCGTCCTCGCCGAAGAGGAAGAGTTCCGCGTCGGCTATGTCCGCGTGATGGACGACGCCCAGGTGATGCTCGCCTACGAGGCGGGGCTCTACGCCAAGCATGGCCTCGACGCCGAGCTGATCGAGTTCAGCTCCGGCACCGACCTGATCAAGGGCATCGTCGGCGGCCAGCTCGACATCGGCGTGCTGGGCTTCTCCAACGCCTTTACCTGGGCCGGCCGTGGCGCCGACCTGAAGATCGTCGGTGGTGCCCAGCGCGGCTACCACGCCCTGCTCGCCCACGACGACGCCGGCATCGATGAGATCGCCGACCTCGCCGGCAAGGACCTGGCCTCCCAGAAGCAGGGCAGCACCGCCGACATCGTGCTCAAGGGCGTGACCCTGGCCGAGGCCGGACTCTCTGCCGACGACCTCAACATCATGGGCGTGGCACCCTCGGTGGCGGTACAGTCGCTGGCCGGTGGTCGCGTCGACGCCGCCTTCCTGTTCGAACCCTACGCCAGCATCGCCAAGCTGCAGGCCCCCGTCACCGAGATCTACGAGATCGGCGAGGTGTGGCCCTTCCCCTGCATGGTGGTGATCACCGCCGAGGAGACCCTGGCGGAGCGCCGCGACGTGCTGTGGGCGGCGCTGGACGCCCAGCGCGAGGCCATCGAGATGCTCGAGAACGATCCCGAGGGTGCCGCCGAGTACATCACCTCCTACTTCGTCAAGGAGGACGTGGTGAAGACCCGCGACCAGGGCGAGATCGAAAGCGAGAAGGTGATCGCCGAGGCCATCGCCACCAACGACTTCAGCGCCGAGCTCACCGAGGCGGACATCGACCGCATGAAGGAGCTGGCCGGCATCATGCACGAGCAGGGAATCCTCGAGCAGGCCGACTTCGACGTCGACGCCTTGCTCGACCTTACCTGGCAGGAAGAGCGCGAGCTGTAAGCCATGAGCACCTCCCCCGGCACCACCGGCGTGGCCAGCAAGCAGTCCTATGTACTGGCCATCCTCGTCATCCTCTTCTTCTGGCAGGTGGCCGCCTGGTTCCTGCCCAGCTTCCTGATGCCCGACGTCCACGTGGCGCTGGTTCGGCTATGGCAGGAGCTGGGTAGCGGCGAGTTCTACCAGGGGCTCGGCAACAGCATGGGCCGACTCGCCGCCGGCTACGGCGCCGCCCTGATGGCCGGGGTGGTGCTGGGGCTGGTAGGTGGCACTATCAACGCCATGCGCAGCCCGCTGAAGGCGGCCATCATCATCCTGCAGTCGATCCCCTCGATCGCCTGGGTGCCGCTGTTCCTGATCCTGATGGGCTTCGGTAACCTGCCGATCATCGTGGTGGTGGCGGTAGGCGCCTTCTTCCCCACCGCGCTGAGCGTGATGAATGCCACCGAGAGCGTCGAGCGGGTGCATATCGATGCCGCGCGGGTGATGGGTGCCTCGCGCGCCCAGATGCTCAAGCGGGTCTACTTCCCGGCGGTCACCCCCGAGCTGATCACCGGCGCCCAGCTCGCCTTCGGCAACGCCTGGCGGGCGCTGATCTCCGCCGAGATGATCGTCGGCTTCAGCGCCGGGCTCGGCAAGTCGCTGGCCTACTCCGGCGAGATCGCCGACATGACCGGGGTAATGACCAACATCCTGGTCATCGCGGTGCTCGCGGCGGTGATCGACCAGGTGATCCTCGAGCGCATCAAGCACCGCCTGCTGCGCTACCAGTACCTCTGACACCCCCGCTGCCTTCACCGACAGAACGACGACGCCCCGGCCATGCCGGGGCGTCGTCGTTCAGGATGTTGTATTGGGAGTACCGCTCAGTACATATCCAGACGAGCAAGATCGCGGGTCTGCAGGCGGGCCTCGGCCTCCTGCTGATCGGCCAGTTGCGTGAACAGCTCCGCTTCCTCGGGTATCTCGGCAAGCTCCGCACGCAGCCGGTACATGTCCTTGAGGGTCTGGTGGGCGGTCATTACATTGGCCAGGATATCCTGCACGTCGTGACATCCCAGGCAGGGCGGGATGCGCTCCAGCACACTCGGGTGGCCGAACTGCTGGCTATCGATCAGCCAGGTGGTCAGCAGCCCCTGATCGGCATCCTCGAGAAAGGCTGCCATGGCATCGCGCAGGCGTGCCTCGCGATCGGCGAGGAACACCAGTGCCATCTTCATGCGCTCGTCCGCCGCCTCCTCGGCCAACCCGGAGTACTGCTTCCCCAGACGGTCATGGAAGTCATGGACCCACTCCAGCAGGTCCCTTACCTGTCGAAAGGCCATGGAAACCCTCCCGTGAAGTGTGGACTGGATCTCAGCTGCCGCGCGCCAGCAGCATCGCCTTGATATGGCCGATGGCACGCATCGGGTTGAGCCCCTTGGGACACACCCAGGTGCAGTTGGCGATCTGTCGGCAGCGAAACACGCTGAAGGGGTCGTCGAGCTCGGCCAGGCGCTCGTCGGTGGCGGTATCACGGCTGTCGATCAGGAAGCGGTAGGCCTGGATCAGGCCGGCCGGACCGATGTACTTGTCGGGGTTCCACCACCAGGAGGGACAGGCCGAGCTGCAGCAGGCGCAGAGGATGCATTCGTAGAGGCCATCGAGCTTCTCGCGATCCGCCGGACTCTGGCGTCGCTCGATGGTGGTGGGTGGCTCGTCGTTGATCAGCCAAGGGCGGATCTTCTCGAACTGGCGGAAGAACAGCGTCTGGTCGACAACCAGGTCACGGATCACCGGCATGCCCGGCAGCGGGCGCAGGGTCAGGGTATCCCCCTTGCCGAGCACCTCCTCCACGGAGGTGATGCAGGCCAGGCCGTTCTTGCCGTTGATGTTCATGCCATCGGAGCCGCATACCCCCTCGCGACACGAGCGCCGATAGGCCAGGGTGGCATCCTTCTGCTTCAGGTGCTCGAGCACGTCCAGCACCATCGCCTTGCGGAAACGCTCCTCGACTTCCAGGCTTTCCATCCGCGGCAGCTCGTCTCCCTCGGGGTGGTAGCGATAAAGCCGTACCTTGATCATGGTCGCTCTCCCGGCGATACATCGAATTCACGCTTTCCGGGTCACTCTCTAGGGATCACTCCCGCCAGTAGTCGTTGGCCGCGGCGACGGTCTGGAAGTGGGTGGCGATGACATGGGAGGCCGCGATCAGGCTGTCGGGATCCTCGTCATACTCGGAGCGCTGCGCCTTGCGCACCTCCGCGTCCGGCTGGGTCGTCGCCACTCCCTTCTGGGAGAGCGTCACCGCCAGTGCGAAGCCCTCCTGGGGCGTCTCGGTGATCAGGCTAGGCAGCCAGGTATCCTCGTCCGATGATGCCCCGTGTTCATCCGCCACGGCTAAACCGCTGAGTGCCAGTGTCGTCGCCAGTACCAGGCCAACCGTTAGCCTCTTTCGCGGTAAAGATGAGCAGTGGGTCATGAGCATGTCGGCCTCCTCTCGAATGCGGCGAGTCACGATAAAATGCAAAATCAATGCATCTTTAAAGCTAGTCGAGAAAACCGCGTCGTCAAGGCCCTACCGCGACGCGTCGTCATAGCGGATCCCCTCCGCGCGTCCAGCCCCAGTCGTCGAACAGCACATAGAGTGCCGGGATCACCAGCAGTACCAGCAGGGTGGCGCTGAGCAGGCCGAACACCACGGCGATCACCAGCGGCTTGATGGCATCCGCCTGGCTGCTGGTCTCGGCCAGCAGCGGCGCGAGGCCGGCGATGGTGGTGGTGGAGGAGATCAGGATGGCGCGCAGCCGGTCGCGGCTGGCTTGCCCCGCGGCCGCTGCCGCGTCCATGCCTCGCTCGCGGTGCGTCTTGATGAAGTGGATCAGCAGGATGGCGTTGTTGACCACGATGCCGGCCAGCGAGGCGGCGCCGATCAGCGAGGGCATCGAGAGGTAGTAGCCCATGATCACGTGCCCCCAGATGGCGCCGATAAAGGCCAGCGGAATCGAGAGCATGACGATCAGCGGCTCCACATAGCTGCGGAACTGGAAGGAGAGGATCACGAAGATCCCTACCAAGCCGATCAACAGGCCGCGGGCGATGGAGCCGCCGGTCTCGGCGGAGCTGGCCACCTGCCCCTCGAAGGTGACCGTCACCTCGGGATGGCGCGCCTCGAAGTCGGCCAGCCAGCCGCTGTCGACGAGGTCATCGACGATGGCCTGGCCACTGGCCTGGCGAGCGTCCACGTTGGCCTCCACGGTGACGGTGCGCCGCCCGTCGATGCGGGTGATGCGCGCCCAGTCGCGGCGTTCCGCCACCTCGGTCACCACCGAGAGCGGCACCCGGCTGCCGTCGGGTAGCATCAGGGTCTGGTCAGCCAGGTCATCGAGACCGTCGCGATCGGCCTCGGCCTGGCGCACCAGCACCTCGATCTCCTGCTCGCCGATGCGCTGGGTATCGGCGATCTCACCGAGCAGGCCGGCGCGCAGCTGGCTCGCCACCTCCTCGGCGCTGAGCCCCAGGCCGTGGGCACCCGAGGCCAGCGAGTAGGCGCGTTGGGGCTTGCCCAGGCGCTGATCATCCATGACGTTGTAGACCGCCGAATAGCCCTCGAGGCGCGTGGCAAGCTCCCGTGCCGCCGCCTTCATGGCCGCGAGGTCCTCGCCGGCCAGGCGCACCTCCACGGGCACCCCGGCGGGGCCGAATCCCGGCTCCTGGATGATCAGGCGCTGCACCCCCGCGATCTCGCCGATCGCTTCCCGCCACTCGGCGGTCAGCGCATCCAGGGTCATGGTGCGCCGCTCGGCGGTGAGCAGGTCGACGCTGACCGTGGCCACATGGGGCCCCGCCTCTCGGGCGCTGAGGTTGTGATTGAAGCGCACCTGGATCGCCTCGACCAGCGCCGCGCCCTCTGGCTGCCCGGGCGAATGGCGTTCATCGAGCTCGCGCATCGCCGTCTCGATGCGCTCGGCCACAGCCTCGGTGCGCTCGAGCGGCGTGCCCTGGGGCATCAGGATGCGCGCCTCGAGCACGTCGCCGTCGATATCGGGCATCGCCTCGCTGCCGACGTGGCCGCCGGCCATGAAACCGACCGATCCGAGCATCACGGCCAGCACCGCCCCCAGCACCAGATGGCGGAAGCGGATCGCCCGACCGGCCAGCCGCCCCACCCCCTCGCGGAAGCCCTCGAAGCCGCGGTCGAAGGCGCTGCGAAAACGCGACTCATGGCCCTGCTGCAGGTGTTTCACGCTGCCCTTGAGACTTCCCTTGAGATGGTGAGGCAGGATCCAGAACGCCTCGACAAGACTCGCCGCCAGCGCGGCGATCAGCACCACCGGCAGCACCTCCAGCACCGCCCCCAGCTCGCCGGCCAGGAAGGAGAGCGGCACGAACACCGCGGCAGTGGTCAGGAACGACGACAGCACCCCGGGCAGTACCTGTCGAGTCCCCGCCACCACCGCCTCCAGTGGTGTGGCGTTCTCCCCGGCGTGGGCGGCGATGTTGTCGGTGATCACGATGGCGTCGTCCATGACGATGCCAATGGCCATCAGCAGCGCCACCAGGGTGATCATATTCAGCGAGAGGCCGGCGAGCCCCATGACCAGGAAGGCACCCATGAAGGCCGCGGGCAGCCCAAGCACCGCCCACAGCGCCAGACGCGGGCGGAAGAACAGGCTCATCACCAGCACTACCAGTGCCAGCCCCATGACACCGTTGCCCACCAGCATCTGCAGGCGATCGCGCACGATGCTGGTCATGTCCTGAGTCAGTGTCAGCGTGATGCCATCATCGAAGCGGCGGCGCTCTTCCTCGATCAGCCCCTCGAGGCGCTCCTTCACTGTCAGGGAGTCGTCGCGCAGGCTCTTGCTCACCTCCAGCACCAGCGCCGGTTCACCGTTGAAACGAAGCTTCTCCTCCTCGCGTTCACCGGCCTCGCTCAGGCTGGCGATGTCACCCAGGGTCAGCTCGCCGCCGGCCGGGTCGGAGATCACCACCAGGCGCGACAGTTCCTCCAGCGAGCGGCGCTGGTCGGTGAAGCGCAGCAGGAGTTCGCGCTCGGGGGTCTCCAGGGTGCCCAGCGGCAGGTCCAGGCTTTGAGCCGAGATCCGCCGCGCCAGCTCGCGGACCGAGAGGCGGTGCTGGCCGAGCACCTCGCCGGGCACCTCCACCTGCCACTGGCGCTGGGACATGCCGTGGATCGCCACGTCCGCCACGCCGGGCAGCGCCATGATGCGCTCTTCCAGGCGCAGGGCGTACTCCTCGAGCTGGCCGGCGGGCATGTCGGCCGACACCGCGACCGCCGCCACCGCGTCACTGCGATGCATCTCGCGTACCACCGGCGGATCGGCACGCGCCGGCAGCTCGGTGATGGCGGAGACCTCGGTGTCGATCTCGCCGAGAAAGCGCAGGGGATCACCGCCGGCCTGCATGGTGGCGGTGGCGCTGGCCAGGTTGTCCTGGGCCACACAGATGAACTCGTCGAGGAACTCCACCCCCTTCACCGCCTCATGCAGGCGGCGGCAGATGGCATCCTCCACGTCGGCGGCGCTGGCCCCGCGGTAGACCACCTCGACGCTCACCTCCACCGGGCGGTAGTCGGGGAAGGTCTCGCGCTTGAGCGACGGGGCGGTGAAGAGGCCGGCGGCGAGCAGCAGTACCAACAGCAGGTTGGCGGCGGTGGGGTGGGCGGCGAACCAGCGGATCATGGTCGCGCTTCCTCATGTCCCTGGCCCAGCGCCTGCTCGGCGACTCGCGCCTCCAGGGCCTCGTCGCGACGCGGGTCGAGGGCCATCCCGGCGATCGCCGCGGGCAGGTCATCGACCACCACCCGCTCGCCGGGCCCGAGACCGTCCGTGATCACCGCCAGGTTGCCTTGCTCGAAGGCCACGCTCACCGCGCGCCGTTCGAGGCGACCCTCGTTATCCACCAGCCACACCTCACCCTGATGCACCGCACTGGCCGGTATCACCAGGCGAGGCTCGGGGCTGGACGCGCTGAGCCGCGTGCGCACGTACATGTCGCGCTGCAGCGGCGGGTGATCCGGCGGCCGGGCATCGCGATAGGGGTGCTCGACCCGCACCACGGCACGCACGGTGCGGGTGGCGGGATCCAGGCCGCTGGCCACCCGTACCAGCGTCCCCGACCAGCCCACGCCCTCGGCGCCAGCCAGGAAGAGGTCGGCCTGCACCGCCGGGAAGCCCAGCCGCTCCGCAAGATCCAGCCCCTCGGCCAGGACCGGGGCCGCGTCGCTGGCTCCCGCCGGCATGGCTGCGGCCAGCAGGCGGCGCATCATGGCGATGGGTATATGGGCCTCCACCTCGGCAGCGGCCAGGCTCTCGGCTTGGAAAAGCCGCTGCCCGGTGCCGACGAACTGGTGCAACTCCACCTCGACATCGGCCAGGCGCAGATCGTAGGGAGCCTCGAAACGCGTATCGGCGAGGTCCTCCCGGGCCTGGGCCAGGCGCACCGCGGCCCGCTCGCGCTGCGCCTCGAGTACCTCGCGCCGCGTGGGCAGCAGTGCCAGGCTGTTCTCCAGCGAGGCGACCGCCTGACGCTGACCCAGGGTGCTGCGGCGCTGCTCGTCGCGTCGTGAGCTGGAGACTGAACCGCTGGCCGCCAGGCGCTCGATGCGTGTCAGCTCCTGCTCGGCCAGGGCAAGTGCCTGTTGCTCCAGCCCCAGTAGGCGACGGGTGTTCTTTTCCTCGGCCTCGAGCTGAGCCAGCTCGCCGGCCAGGCTGGCGAGCTCCGCCTCGGCCTCGGCGATGGCCAGCTCATAGCGGCTGGGATCCAGGGCCACCAGCAGGGTGCCCTCAGGCAGCAGGGTGCCGCTCTCCAGTTCCGGGTGACGCTCGACGACCCGCCCCGCCACGTTGGCTGTCGCCTGCCAGGTCTCGGCGGGGCGCGCCACGCCGTGGCCGCGCGCCTCCAGGCGCAGCTCCAGGGGACGAATCTCGACGAACCTGACCGGAGTGGCGGAGGCCGACGCCTCCTCCTCGCGCTCGGGGGACTGACGGTTGGCCACGAAGAAGACCAGCAGCGCCACACCCACGGCGACGCCGATCAGCACCGCCAAGCCCCGCCCCAGTCGCCGTGTCCAGGGTCTCATGCGTCACCTCCCGCATCCGCGCGAATGCCGTGTCGATAGAGCTCGAAGGCCGCCGGCGCCCGGTCGACGATGCCTGCCACGTCGGCGGCGATCAGCGACTGCAGCACCAGTCCCTGAACGCAGCCGATGAACTGGGTTGCCGCCGTGTCCAGGTCGAGGCCAGAGCGCAGCTGCCCTCGACGCTCGGCCTCGACGAGCAGGCTCAGCAGTCGCCGCCGATAGCGCTCCAGCAGCTCGCGCACCAGGCGGCTGGCAGCGGTAGGCCGTGGGTGCTGCAGCTGGCCCATCAGCAGCCGCGGCACCCCTGGGTGCTCGGCGATGAACATCACATGCGCCAGGAACATCGCCTCGAGCGCTTCCAGGGGATCCTCGATGCCCTCGGCGGCGGCAGCGACCCTCGCCATGACTCGCTCGGCGATCCAGGCCACCGATGCCTCCCAGATCGCCTCCTTGCTCGAAAAGTGGCGAAACAGCGCCCCCTGGGTGACCCCCATGTGACGGGCGATGCGCCCGGTGGTCAGGGTGGCGGGTTCCTCACGGCCGCAAAGCTCGATGACGGCTTCCACAGTGCGTTCCCGGCGCTCGTCGGCGGGGAGATGCTGGCGTTCGGACATGCTCGGGCCCCAAGGATAGTAATTGATCACTATCTTAAGCTCGATACAGCCCCTATGCCAGGGGCCGAAGAGCATCTCTGATCGAGATCAAATTCGATAAGACAAATAGATGAAAATCGATAACTTACCTTAATGAAGATAGGTGAAGTCATTAAGATCAATAGCTTGCATAACAAAAAGAGAGTAGCCTGCCTAGAGTCCCTTCTAGGAGACGCGCCATGTCACTTCGACCCCTGCCACACTTCGGCCCTGCCACCCGCGCCATCCATGGCCAGCAGCAGAGGGATGCCTTCGGCAGCCCGCACATGCCGATCTACGACACCACCACCTTCACCTTTCCGGATACCTCCGCCCTGCTCGAGGTGACCGAAGGGCGGCGGCAGGCCCCCCTCTATACCCGATACGGCCATAACCCGACGCTCTACGCCCTGGAGGAGACGTTGGCGGCACTGGAAGAGGCCGAAGCCGCCTGGGCATTCACTTCCGGCATGGGAGCCATCAGCACCCTGCTCCTCGCTCATGGTCGTCGGGGTATCGCCTGCCTGGGGGAGGTCTATGGTGGCACTCTGAGCCTGCTCGAACAGCAGCTGCCGGCGCTGGGTATCAATACCCATCTACTCGATGGTTATGAACCCGAGATACTGGAGCAACTTCTGGCATCCGGCGTCGGGCTGGTCTATCTCGAGACCCCCACCAACCCGACGCTACGCCTGATCGATATCGCGGCGGTGGCCGAGCAGGCCCATCACCACGGCGCCCTGGTGGCGGTAGATGGCACTTTCGCCACGCCGATCAACCAGCGGCCACTGTCGCTAGGCGCCGATATGGTGGTGCATAGCGCCACCAAATATCTGGGCGGTCACAGCGACCTCACCGCCGGCACCGTGATGGGAAGTGCCGAGGTTCTGGCGCCGCTGTGGCACTGGCGCCAGAACCTCGGCACGGCGCTGTCGCCTCAGGCGGCTTCCCTGCTCTCGCGTAGCCTGCGCACCCTGCCCCTGCGTATGCAGCGCCACAACGCCTCGGCACATGCCATTGCCGAAGCATTGCAGTCGCATCCCGCACTTGAGCGAGTACTTTACCCCGGTCTGGCCTCGCACCCCGGCCACGACCTGGCCTGCCGACAGATGTCGGGCTTCGGCGGCATGCTGACGCTCGAGCTGTCTGGCGGTCGAGAGGCGGCGGCCAGGGTTGCCGACCGTTTCTCCCTTTTTGCCTTAGCCCCCAGTCTCGGCGGTGCGGAGAGCCTGGTCACCCAGCCCTGTACCACCTCGCACGCCGACCTGACCGCGGAAGAGCGGGCACGACGCGGCATCGGCGACGGCATGCTGCGCCTTTCAATAGGTCTCGAGGACATCGAGGATCTGCTCGCAGATTTACATCAGGCGTTGGATGCGGAGGAGGTGGGCCGATGAGCGGCCTCTTCCGACGCCTAGCCAACCTCGTGGATCATGCAGCGGCCGAGCTCTTCCCCGGTTACTTCGCCGTGATCATGGCCACCGGCGCCACCTCCATCGCCTGCCATCTGATGGGGCTGACGCTACTCTCCTGGGGGCTGCTGGGGGCCAATCTACTGGCGTACATGACCCTATGGCTGTTGACGATCACCCGTCTGGTCCGCTATCCGGAGCGGCTTGCTGGCGACATGACCGATCATGCCCGTGGGCCGGGCTTTTTCACCATCGTGGCCGGTACCTGCATCCTGGGGACGCAGTTTCAAATCGTGGCCGATCACGATGCAATTGCTGCCGAATTCTGGTGGGTAGGGCTGACGCTTTGGAGCGTCATCATGTATCTGTTCTTTATCGCCGTGACCACACGGTCCGAGAAGCCCAACCTGGGGTCCGGCATCAACGGTGCGTGGCTGCTGGCAGCGGTCAGCACCCACTCCGTCTCGATCCTGACGGCGCTGCTGCCATGGAGCGGGCCCGCCGATGTGCGGCTGTTCTTCGCGCTGTGCATGTTCCTGATCGGCTGCATGCTCTACCTGGCGATCATCACCTTGATCTTCTATCGCCTTACCTTTCTCAAGGTGACGGTGGAGAGCCTGACACCGCCCTACTGGATCAATATGGGGGCGGTAGCGATCGCCACCCTGGCCGGCTCCACACTGATATTGCGCGCCGCGGAGGGCGGTGTGATCGCGGACTTCAAGCCGTTCCTGCTGGGGTTCACGGTGTTCTTCTGGGCGACTGCCAGCTGGTGGTTTCCGCTGCTGGTAGGGCTGATGCTATGGCGCCACTTGATCCGCCGCCACCGTATCGCCTACGAGCCGCAACTGTGGAGCATGGTCTTCCCGCTGGCTATGTACACCACCGGCACGCTGCGACTCTCGGAGGCTATTGAAATGCCATTTCTAATGCGCATACCCGAATTGATGATCTGGTTGGTACTGCTGGCCTGGGGCGCCACCAGCGCCGGAATGTTCCGTCACTTCTGGCGGCTGGCGCGTTCACCACAGGCCTGACCTCTACTTCAGCGATCACCGTTTGAAGCACGACTTCAGCACAAGGAAGGCCTCTCTAAACAGGAATTTCCCATCACGAAGGAGGCCGATGAAGGTATTATCAAGAAGCTTTCTTCAAGGGTTTGTGTGCAATATCCGGCTCCTTTCCCTTCAGCATCTTGTTCCAATAGAACGGCGGCAACAGATGCTTCTTGACCACCCAGTAGAAGCGTGACTCCTTGAAGGGATCCAGCGGCAGGGTCGGCGTCACGACACCATCATAGATGAATTCCGCGATCATGACCTTGCCGTAAGCCGTCACTAATGGACACGAGGTGTAGCCATCATAATATGCCGAGAGCTCACGTCCTTCCAGATGAGCCAGCAAGTTCTTGACCGTAACCGGTGCCTGTTTGCGTACCGCCGCCGCGGTCTTTGACGTGGGTAACGAGCTGGCATCCCCCAGGGAAAACACGTTGGCGTAGCGCACATGCTGGGTGGTGGCCTTGTCCACCTCGACCCACCCGGCAGAATCCGCCAGCGCGCTCTCACGGATCACGTCGGGGGCACACTGGTGGGGCGTCACATGCAGCATATCGAAGGGTTGTTCGAGACGGGTCGTTTCACCTTCTCCGTTCTTCGTCTCGAAGATGGCAACTTTGCGTTCGCCATCGACCTCGACCAGATCATGCGATAACAGGATCTCGACGCCATGGCGATGGGCGACCCGTTCCAGCGGCGGCACGAACTCCGGCACGCTGAATAGTGCCCCCCCTCCGTTGTAGAATTTCAGGGTGCTGTTCTCCCTGAGACCCTGACGACGCAAGTGATCCGCGGTCAGGTAGGCAATCTTCTGAGGGGCTCCAGCGCATTTCAGCGGAGGCGGTGGCTGAGTAAAGATGGCATTGCCCCCGCGGAAGTTCTTCAGGCACTCCCAAGTGTAAGTCACCGTCTGCGGACTATAATTACTGCAGACGCCATTCTTGCCCAATGTCTCACCCAGGCCCTTGACGCGATCCCAATCAAGCTTGATACCCGGCGCAACCACCAGTGCCTCATAGCCAAGTATGCGTCCGTCATCGAGTGTCAGCCGGTTGTTTTCCGGATCAAATCCGGTCACTGCCGCCTGGAGCCAGGTGGCTTGCTCGGGCAGTACGTCACGCTGGAGACGGTGCGTCTTGCCCAACTCATAGGTACCACCACCCACCAGCGTAAAGGCAGGCTGATAATAGTGGGTATCGGACGGGTCAACGACAGCGACATCGAGTCCGGGCTGCTTGACAAGTAGCGAGGCAGCGACGGTAGCTCCGGCGCTACCGCCCCCCATGATGACCACGCGATGGTGGATGTTGGCCGATTGCTGTGTCATGACGACCTCCGCTGATGCATGCGAGGAATAAAGGCTGATAAAAGATATAAAACACATCGATTTTATAACTTAAAGTAATCAATAGGAATATTGAAAATCCTCCTCCACATAAGCGCAGCCCAACTATTGATGCATAATAATTTTAGCTTTCATCTCATTGGATAAAGTCCAGAATTATCCGTTTGACTTACATCAAACAAATATAAAGAATATTGATATTTTTCTGTGTGTTACAGATCCAGATCAAATCGTTATCTTGCTACACTTATTACCGGCTAGTCCCAATGGTAAGGTGACTGTCTCGCCGAAAACTGCGACGCCCCCTCACCATGCATATTTTTTCGAATGAAACGCCTCTCGATGAGACACAAGCAGAAGCGCTGAACCGCCTGCTCACGACACTCACTCCAGCCCAGGCAGACTGGCTGGCCGGCTTCATCGCCGGCTGGCGGGCTTCGCAGCGCGGCTCACCGGCCGCGCAGGCGCAAGTTACCGCGAACTCCTCGGGGCAGCACCCGTCGCTGACCGTGCTCTACGGCTCGCAGACCGGCAACGCCGAAGGGCTGGCCGAAGCGCTCGGCCAACAGGCCAGCGCCCGAGGCTTCTCTGCCAGGGTCATCGACATGGCCGACTACAAGCCTCGTCAACTCAAGAATGAAGCCTATGTGGCGGTGATCACCTCCACCCACGGCGAGGGCGACCCGCCCGACAACGCCCTGGATCTTCACGAGTTCCTGCACGGCCGCAAGGCACCCTCGCTCGAGCGCCTGAAGTACGCTGTGCTGGGGCTGGGCGACACCAGCTACGAGCACTTCTGTCAGACCGGCAAGGACTTCGATGCCGCTCTGGAAAGACTGGGGGCCTCGCGCCTAACCGAACGCATCGACTGCGACGTCGACTACGACGATGCCGCCGAGACCTGGTTCGCCGCGCTGCTGGAAACCCTGCAGAGCGAAGCCGGGGCGGCCGGGCTGCCGACCTCCTCGCCCAGCACCGCCTACTCGGCCACGGCGGCCGCGAGCTACGACCGACGCCACCCCTTCCCGGCCGAGATGCTCGACAACCTGGTGCTCAACGGCCGCGGCTCGCACAAGGAGACCCGGCATATCGAGCTGTCCCTGGAGGGCTCGGGGCTGAGCTACCAGCCCGGCGACGCTTTGGGCGTCTATCCCCAGAACGACCCACGCCTGGTGGCGACGATCATCGAACGCCTGGGACTCGACCCGGACGCCGCGGTCAAGGCCGGCGACGTCGACACCACTCTGGCCAAAACGCTGCAGCATCACCGCGAGATCACCGTGCTGACTCGCCCGGTGGTCGAGCGCTGGGCCGAGTTCAGCGGCAGCGAAACGTTGAAGGCGCTGCTCGAGGACCACGCCCGGCTAAGCGCCTGGATGGCCGAGCGCGACCTGCTCGACCTGATCGAGGAGGCCCCCGTGAGCGGACTCGACGCCGACACCCTGGTGCAGGCGCTGCGCAAGCTGCCGGCACGCCTCTACTCCATTGCCTCCAGCCAGGCCGCGGTGGACGAGGAAGTGCATCTCACCGTGGCGGCCGTGCGCTACGCGGCACGCGGGCGCCGACGCGAGGGGGTGGCCTCCACCTGGCTCGCCGACCGCCTGGCGGAGGACGAGCGCGTGCCGGTCTACATCGAGCACAACAAGCACTTCCGTCTGCCCGAGGATGACGATACGCCGGTGATCATGATCGGCCCCGGCACCGGCATCGCCCCCTTCCGCGCCTTCATGCAGGAGCGCGAAGAGCGCGAGGCCGGCGGTGCCAACTGGCTTTTCTTCGGCGCCCAGCACTTCCACACCGACTTCCTCTACCAGAGCGAGTGGCTGGCCTGGCGCCGCCAGGGGCTGGTCGATCGCATCGACGTGGCCTTCTCCCGCGACCAGCAAGAGAAGGTCTACGTGCAGCAGCGCATCCGCGAGAACGCCAGCGAGCTGTGGCACTGGCTGGAGAAGGGTGCCTGCGTCTATGTGTGCGGCGACGCCGAAGCCATGGCCCCGGACGTGCACGAGGCACTGCTCGACGTCATCGTCGAGGCCGGCGGCAAGCGCCGCGAAGACGCTACCGATTTCCTGCGGGAGCTGACCCGCCAGAAACGCTACCAGAGGGACGTCTACTGATGAGCGACCAGTTCCCCGATGCCGAGATCATCAAGCGCGAGAGCGACTATCTGCGCGGCACCATTGCCGAGGGCCTGGACGACCCCGTCACCGGTGCCATCTCGGACGATGACACCAAGCTGACCAAGTTCCACGGCGCCTACCTCCAGGACGACCGCGACCTGCGCGACGAACGCCGCCGCCAGAAGCTCGAGCCGCTCTACATGTTCATGGTGCGCCTGCGCCTGCCCGGCGGCGTGCTGACCCCGCAGCAGTGGCTCGGCCTCGACGCCATCGCCGACGAGTGCGCCAACCACACCCTGCGCCTCACCACGCGCCAGACCTTCCAGTTCCACGGCGTGTTCAAGCACCGCATGCGCACCTTCATGCAGCGCGTCAATGCCCTGGGGCTCGACACCAAGGGCGCCTGCGGCGACGACAACCGCAACGTCATCGCCAACGTCAATCCGCACCTCTCGGCACTGCACGAGCGCATCCATCGGCTCTCCACCGAGATCAGCGAACGGCTGATGTGGCGCTCCGGCGCCTACGCCGAGATCTGGCTGGGCGAGAAGCGCGTACACCACCTGGGCGGCGACGCCGAGGAAGAGCCCTTCTATCGCCACTACTATCTGCCACGCAAGTTCAAGATCGCCCTGGCGATTCCGCCGGAGAACGACTGCGACGTGCTGGCCAACGACATCGGCCTGATCGCCATCGTCGAAGACGGCGAGCTGGCCGGCTTCAACGTGGCGGTGGGCGGCGGCATGGGCATGACCTACGGCAACGAAGCCACCTACCCGCGGCTAGCGGAGATGGCCGGCTTCGTGCCCGCGGAGCGCATCGCCGACGCCTGCGAGGCCATCGCCGCCGTTCAGCGCGACCACGGCTGCCGCACCGATCGCAGCCATGCGCGCTTCAAGTACACCCTCGACGACCACGGCCTGGAGTGGTTCCTGGAACGCTTCGCCGAGTACCACGGTGCGCCCATGGAACCGGCACGGGCGTACCGTTTCACCCACAACGGCGACCGCTTCGGCTGGGTGGAAGGCGAGAACGGCAACCGCCACCTGACGCTGATGATCCAGAGCGGGCGCATCGCCGATTTCGACGGCTACCCGCTACGCACGGCGCTGCGCGAGATCGCCGAGGTGCATGGCGGCGAATTTCGGGTGACCTGCAACCAGAACCTGATGATCGCCAACGTCACCCCCGAGCAGCAGGATCGCATCCAGGCGCTGGTCCGCAAGCACGGCCTCGACGACGGCAGCCGCAGCACGCCGCTGGGCCGCAACGCCATGTCGTGCGTGGCCTTCCCCACCTGCGGCCTGGCCATGGCGGAATCCGAGCGCTACCTGCCCGGCCTGATCGATGAGCTGGACGCCCTGATGGCGCGCCACGGCCTCACCGACACGCCGATCAACGTGCGCGTCACCGGCTGCCCCAACGGCTGCGCCCGGCCCTTCCTGGCCGAGATCGGCCTCACCGGCAAGGCGATCGGCAAGTACAACCTCTACCTGGGCGGAGACGAGCGCGGCCAGCGCATGAACCGCCTCTATCGGGAAAACATCGACACCACCACCATTCTCGAGACCCTCGACCCGATGCTCGAGCGCTTCGCGAGAGAGCGCCAGGCGGATGAAGGCTTCGGTGACTTCCTGGTGCGCGCCGACATCATCGACGCCGAACGCGGCCCGAAAGTCTTTCACACGGCCTATTCGGCCTGACCTCCTCCGGAGGCGCAGGTCATGGCAATGTATCCACCTGCCGGTGGAGGATATCGATAGCCTCATCGAGGCTTGCCGGCCTGCGCTCACGCGGATGGACCAGATAGACAGGGTAGGAGAATTCCGGCAAGTCGTAGACCCGTTCAAGCAGTCCCTGCTCAAGATAGGGTTGAATGACGCCCAAGCGGAAATACCCCATTCCGGAATGATTGAGCAAGTAGTGTAAAGCCAGGGGCCCCAGGTTAACCGCGATGACTGGACTAGCGTACTGGGGCAGCGCCGCATCGTGTTCACGACGAAAAAGCTCTCCCCAGTCCACGTAGAGATAAGGAGCCGTCGTGTCGGCCCCTGGTGTACGCACCATTACCAGTCGCTCCTCCTGAAGGAGCTCGACCTGCATGCTGGGCCAGTAGTCCGCCTGATGCACCAACGCCGCGTCGAGCACGCCCTCGGTGAGCTTTTCCTGCAACTCGCGACGCGCCCCGACCTCGATGCGCACCGCTAGCTGAGGCAGTGACTCACGTAGCGCACTCAGCCAGCCTGCCAGTAGCGGGTCCCACAGGCTGGTTTCCCCCCCTAATGAAAGCACACGCCGGATACCCTGGGGCAACGGCAGTTCCCGCTGTGCCGTCTCCCATATCTGCACGAGTCGAGAAGCATGCTCGGCGAAGCGTTCACCATCGACGGTCATCGCGACACCACCGCGGTTGCGCTTTAGCAGCCGACAGCCGAGCCGCTCTTCCAGTTTGCGCACCCGCATGGTGACCGTGGTCTGGGTGACATGCAGCGATTGGGCTGCCTCGCTGAAACTGCCATAGCGCAGTATCTCCAGGAATGTCCTGGCCAGCTCGATATCCATACGCTCTCTTTGATCAATTTAATTGATATATAAGCGCTTCAATATTCATTATACATCAATGCTTCCCCCCACTAGATTGAGAAGGCAGTTACTCAGACGATCAATTCCTGACGAATCTGGCCCTGCCCATTTCCAGCGCTAGCAGGGGCATACACTATGTGAAGGTTTTCATGACTCCCACCATTGCCATACTGCTCATCATCACTTTCGTGGTGTCAGCGGTGGGCCTCTTGCTCTTGATCTGGTCTATCGCCACCAATCAATTCAGTCACGGCCACCTCGCTGCCAGAACCATCTTTGCCGAAGGCGAGGAGGGGCACGGCGAGGACCCTGCCGGTGATACGGTGCTTGAGGACACCGACAACACCATTGCCAACGATGAACTCCAGGCGCGCGAGGTTGCCGATCGCTCATCACGCCAAGCGGCGCTGGCTTGGCTCGGTTCAGCGGTTCTCTGGCTTCTGGTGGGCTCGGCCTACGGCTTGCTAACGTCGGGCAAATTCCACTGGCCCGAGTTGCTGGCTGATAGTGAATGGCTGACTTTCGGCCGGGTTCGCCCCATGCACCTCAACGCCGTTGCCTATGGTTGGGCATCCATGGCCGGTGTCGGGGTGGCAATCTTCCTGATACCGCGACTGTTCAAGACGGCGCTGGTGGGCGGTCGCTACGCCCTGTGGGGCGCCGTCCTCTGGAACCTCGGCATGGTGCTCGGCCTGGTGGCGATCAATCTGGGACTCTCCGACGGAGAGGAGTGGCTCGAGTTTCCCTGGCAGGTCGACACCCTGTTCGTGATCGGCGGCGGCCTCTGTGCCATTCCGCTGTTGCTGACGGCCGCCAACCGACGGGTATCACATCTCTACGTCACCAGCTGGTACCTGCTGGCCGCGCTGGTGTGGTTCCCCATCCTCTTCCTGCTGGCCAACCTGCCCGTGGTGTTCCCCGGGGCCTCGGGAGCCACCGTCAACTGGTGGTTCGCCCATAACGTCCTGGGACTTTGGGTGACCCCCATCGGGGTGGGTATCGCCTACTACATGATCCCCAAGATTCTCGGTCGACCGATCATCTCCTATCAGCTCTCCCTGATAGGTTTCTGGTCACTGGCACTCTTCTATAGCCAAGTCGGCATCCACCACCTGGTAGGTGGCCCCGTACCCACCTGGCTGGTCACGCTCTCCATCGTCCACAGCGTGATGATGTCCGTCCCCGTGATCACCGTCGCCATCAACCACCACGGCACCATGTGGGGGCATTTCGGCAGACTCAAGGACTCTCCCACGCTGCGTTTCGTGTGGATCGGGGCACTGATGTACACCCTGTCGTCGCTGCAGGGCTCGATGGAAGCGCTGCGCAGCGTCAACGTGGTCACCCACTTCACCCACTACACCGTGGGCCATGCCCACCTGGGGATGTATGCATTCCTCAGCCTGATCCTGTTCGGCGCCATCTATTTCATCATGCCACGCCTGATGAACTGGGAATGGCCCTGGCGTCCGCTTATCAGCCTGCACTTCTGGCTGGTGACGTCCGGCATCCTGATCTACGTGGTATCGCTCTCCGTCGGCGGCTGGCTGCAGGGCCTGGCGATGCTCGATGCCGAAACAGCATTCATGGACATCGTGCGCCTCACGCTCCCCTATCTCGAGGCCCGTACCCTGGGAGGTGCGCTGATGACCCTCGGTCATGTGATATTCGCCGTGCACTTCGTGGCCATGCTGCGCCGCAGCGGCAAGGAGCGCCACCGGCCGACGCTGTTTCGATCCGCTCAACGCGCCCGGGATACCCTGGAGGGCTCGCGATGAAACATGCCTTAGCGATCATGGTGGGGGCCGCGCTGATCCTACTGCTGGCCACGCTGACCCTGGTGGCCATGCCCTATGTGCAGATGTCCTCCGAAGCAGTTCCCGAAGCACTCGAGCCCTATACCACGGCTCAGCAACGTGGCAGGGACCTCTATATCGCCAACGGCTGCATCTACTGCCACAGTCAGCAACCGCGCGATCCCGGCTTTTCGAGTGCAGACAGCGAACGTGGTTGGGGACGCCCCTCGGTGCCCGGCGACTATGCCTACGATCAACCCCACCTGCTGGGGACCATGCGCACGGGTCCTGACCTGCTCAACATCGGCGCCCGCCAGTCCAGTGTCGACTGGCACTTGCTGCACCTCTACAACCCGCGTGCGGTGGTCGAAGACAGCATCATGCCGGCCTACCGCTTCCTGTTCCGTGTCGTCGATGAGCCCCGAGAGGACCAGCACGTGGTCAAGATCCCCGAGCCTTACGGCCCCGATTCCGGCGTCGTCGTGGCGACCCGGGAAGCCCTGGAGCTGACCTCCTATCTGCTGTCCCTGGATCGCACCTATCCCGCGGACACCCTGCCCCGAGCCGAGGCGGCGGAAGAGGAAGGAGAAGGCTGATCATGAGTTCCCGTGACCCGCAGCGCGCCCAGTGTCGTGAAAACCCCGAACCCACGGAGGGCCAGCGTCCCGTACCGCAGTTCGTGGTGGCCTGGATCGGAGTGCTTATCCTCTGGGGCGTCGGCTACTATGCCTGGCACATCGGCTGGCCCCTCACTGGCGGCGACAGCCGTACCGCCGTCGAACAGGCCGCACCCGGTGCGGCAGTCGATGGCGAGAAACTGTTCACCGCCCAATGTGCCTCTTGCCACCAGCCGACAGGAGAGGGTGTTCCCGGCACTTTCCCGCCGTTGGCCGGCAGCGAATGGGTGCAGGGCGATCCATCACTGATCATCGCCATCGTCCACGATGGCCTGACGGGTCCCATTAGCGTAGCCGGTGAAGAGTACCAGGGCAGCATGCCGGCCTTCGCTGATCAGCTCTCCCCCGACGAACTGGCCGCGGTGCTCAGCCATGTGCGTCAGGCCTGGGGCAATGAGGGCGACCCCGTCGACCCGGCTCTGGTCAGGGAACACGAGGAGCGCTTCGCCGAGCGCAGCGCCTGGACGGTGGATGAGCTGCGCAATACCTTCTCCACACCGGAGTAGCCCGGCCGTGCGGCACACTGCCAACCTCTCTGCCGGCCACGACGCCGTCGGCGCTACCCCCGAATTCGAGGAACGAGTGTTCGTGGTGGACGGCCTGCACTGCGCCAGCTGTGCCACGGCAGTGGAGGCTCAACTCCGTCGCCAGTCCGGCGTCTTCAGCGCCGCCGTCAACTTCGCCGCCGACTCTGCCATAGTGCGCTGGGACGATACCCGTACCCCCTTCGCTGAGTTACAGCACGCCGTAGCGAGGCTTGGCTACCGACTGCGACCTCCCGACGACGCAGACAACGCGGCTGAGAACCTCGACCGGATTCGCAAGCCCCTGCAGTGGCGCCTCGCCGTCGCGGTGTTCTTCGGCATGTGGAGCATGATGCCGGCACTGCTGATCTACCTGGCGCCGTTAGGCGTGGTCGAGCCCGCCGTCACCTGGCCACTGGGCATCGCCAGCGGCATGCTGGCCATACCGGTACTGCTCTTCTCGGGGATGCACTTCTATCGCGTCGGGTGGCGAACCCTGCGCGTCGGCGCGGCCGGCCTTGATACCCTGATCAGCGTGGCAGTAGTGGCGGCCTGCCTGGTCTCGGTGTGGCACCTGGTCGACGGCTCGGCGGAGGTCTACTTCGATGCGGCGGTGATGCTGATCACCTTTCAACTCGTGGCCCGCCTGATCGACAGCGGCGTGCGACGGCGAGCCTCGGCGATCATTCGCGGCTACCTGACCCACACGCCCGAGCGCGTGCGGACGTGGCGAAACGATGAATGGCAGGAGGTAGCCGCCACTGAGGTGACGGCGGGCCAGCACATCCGCCTCGAGGGCGGCGAGCCGCTGGCTCTGGACGGATACGTGATTGATGGAAACGGCGATGTGGACATGTCGATCCTCACCGGGGAGCACGTTCCGCGGCGCGTGGCCCGGGGGGAAACGCTTGAGGCCGGCTGCCGCCTCGTCGACGGCAGGCTGGAACTTCGCGTCACCGCCGGCGTCGGCGAGAGGCGCATCGATGGTATCGCCCGCTCGGTGCGTGCCCTGGTCAGTCACAAGTCCGCCATGCAACGCCTCGCCGATCGCCTGGCCCGGCGGCTGCTGCCACTCATCGTGGTGGCCTCGGGCCTGGCCATGCTGCTGGGCGTCGTCCAGGGGCTGCCGGCAGGTGAGATCGTGATCCACGGACTGGCCGTGCTGATCATCGCCTGTCCCTGCGCCCTGAGCCTGGCGATTCCACTGGTCATCGTGCTGGGCCAGGCTCGCATGGTGATGCTGGGCATCCTGTTCCGCGACCCTGCCGCCCTGGAAGGCGCCGCCTCGGTCAGCGTGATCGTCTTCGACAAGACCGGCACACTGACCACCGGCACCCCTCATCTGTCGCGCGTGGTGCCCTCAGCCGGCGTGACGCCCAGGGACCTCCTGCAACTGGCGACCGATGCGCTGTATGACATCCCTCATCCGATCGCCGAAGGCCTCAAGTCCGCAGCGACCCCTTCTGCCCACGCGACACGGGGCCGGCGTGACAACCATCCCGGACAAGGGGTGTGCTGGACACAGGGTGCCGAGCGCACCCTCGCCGGGCGCCGGACCTGGCTCATCGAACGGGGCATTGCGGTACCCCCTTGCGACGACGCCGGCATGGAGCTCCATGTGGCAAGAAGCGGCCGATACGCAGGCCGACTCCTGTTCCGTGAGACGCTCCGAGCGGACGCCCTCGCCACGGTGCGTCGGCTGCAGCAATCCGGCTACGCCCTCTACCTGCTCAGTGGAGATACGCCACGCGCCTGCCAGGAGGTCGCCGAGACGCTGGGTATTGCCCATGCCCGCGTCCTGGCGAGTCGCTCGCCGGAGGAAAAATCGCGCTTTGTTGAAGCACTCGAGCGCCATCATGTCGTCGCCTTCGTCGGTGATGGCCTGAATGATGGGCTGGCGCTGGCCCGTGCACCCCTCGGCATCGCCGTCGGCAGCGCAACCTCGGCGGCCAGCCAGGCCGGCGCCGTCTACTTGCCGGAGGGGCTGGCACGCATTCCGCAGACCCTGCAGCTGGCCAGGCAGGCACGCCGACTGATGCAACACAATCTGTATTGGGCCATCGGCTACAACGCCATGGCCATCCCGTTGGCCATCGCCGGCTGGGTGGCCCCCGTGGTCGCTGCCCTGGCGATGACACTCAGCAGCCTGTGCGTGCTAGCGAACAGCCTACGCATACGAAAGGGAAAGCTCGGCAACCGACACACCGAGCTGGACAGCATGCGGGAGTGAGGCTTCATGCCAGCGCTGACGACATTGGATGAGTCATCTACGTTGATAGAGACCGTTCAGCCACACGGCTGATCATCAGTTTCATCACCACTCTCACCGACAACCATGAGGTCGTATTCATGACGGATATCTCCATGCCCAAAGCCACTCGCGCCCACGCCGAAAAACGCCACAGACTGGCGCCCCTGCCCGACGATGCCTTTCACCAGTTCAGCAAGGCCGTATTCGCCGATGGCGCCCTCGATGGGACCACCAAGCAACTGATCGCGGTTGCGGCCGCGCACGTCACCCAGTGCCCCTGGTGCATAGAAGGCCACGTCAAGGCGGCACGTCGAGCCGGCGCAACAGGCGAACAGATCATGGAAGCGATCTGGGTGGCTGCCGAGATGCGAGCGGGTGCCGCCTTTGCACATTCGATAAAAGCGCTGGATTTGATCGAATAGACGGAGCCGGCCACCTAACTCTTTCGTCATGGGGTCTATCGGCCGTCTTGGCAAACCCTGATTCATTGTCGTTTTAATCATGCATGCCGGGAGTCTTTGCTCTGGGCCTTGCTACCTGACTCAACGTGAGACTTACTTCAGCCCCAGTCGTCGGGCGAGCTTGTGCAGGTTGCTGGGATCCAGCTCCAGGCGCCGAGCCGCCGCCGCCCAATTCCCGCCGCAGGCGGCGAGGGCGTCGCGGATGGCCTGCCGCTGGGCCCATTCCACCCGCTCGCGCAGGCTGGATGCACCGACTGCCCCGGCGTGCTCCGACGCTGCCGGCGTGCCGACGCTCATCTCCTCGGGGACCGGCAGATCGAGCCAGCCCGGCTCCAGGGTGATGATCTCGTCGCGCCTCGCGCCCTGACTCAGGGCCTTGATGGCGGCCCGGCTGATCACGTGTTCCAGTTCCCGCACGTTGCCGGGCCAGGCGTAGCGCGACAGCGCCTGCTCGGACTCGGGCGAGAGACGCAGGCTGCGCACCCCGAGCCGGGTGCGGTTGATCTCCAGGAAGTGGCCGGCCAGCACCAGGACATCGCTGCCCCGCTCGCGCAGCGGCGGAATGGCCACCGGATAGACCGACAGGCGGTGGTAGAGGTCGGCGCGGAAGCTGCCATCGCGTACCGCCTCGGCCAGCTGCCGGTTGGTGGCGGCGATGATGCGCACGTCGACACGCCGCGGGACATCCTCGCCCAGGCGCTGAATCTCACCCTCCTGCAGGGCGCGCAACAGCTTGGCCTGGACCGTCAACGACAGTTCGCCCACCTCGTCGAGCAGCAGGGTACCACCGTCAGCCGCCTCGAAGCGCCCGGCGCGCGCGGCGGTGGCGCCGGAGAAGGCCCCCTTCACATGACCGAACAGCTCGCTCTCGGCCAGGGACTCCGGCAGGGCGGCGCAGTTGACTTGCACCAGCGGCGCGGCGTGGCGGGCGGAGCGACGATGGAGACGGCGTGCAAAGAGCTCCTTGCCCACCCCGGTCTCGCCGCTGAGCAGCACCGGCAGGTCCGATGCGGCCACCACATCGAGCTCACGCAGCAGCCGCTGGAGTTCCGCGCTGTGGCCAAGGATATCGCGCTCCTCGGGGGCTGCCAGCGGCAGGCCGCTCTCCTGCTGGGACATGCGCAGGGCCCGCAGGTCACGCTCCAGGCGGCTGACCCGCACCGCCGCCTCGACCAGCAGCGCATAGCGCTCCAGGGCCGCCCGGTCGGTGGCATCGAAGGTCCCCGCTTCGAGCGCATCCAGGGTCAGAGCTCCCCAGGGTTCGCCCTCCACGTGCAGGCTGATACCCATGCAGTCGTGGACATGCAGCGGCTGTCCGGGCTGCTGCTCCACCAGCCCATCATAGGGATCGGGCAGGTCGGCATCGGGCGGGAAGAGGGTCGTGCGCCGACTGGTGAGGATAGTGGCCAGGCGTGGATGCTGGGCCACCTCGAAGCGCCGTCCCAGCACTTCGCGCACCAGGCCGTCCACGGCCAGCGGAACCAGAGCGCCCTCCTCCAGGCGCAGCAGGCAGACGGCGCCGCAGCGAAAACCTTCGCGCAGGGTGCGCACCAGGCGCTGCAGGCGCACCGCACTGGGCAGGTCGGCGACCAGGTCCGCCAGCAGGGTCTCGTCGAGCATGGTGATTTTCACCTTGAAGGGTTCAATCTACCCTAATAGATTCGGGTATTTTTCACCAACCTGGACTCGAGGCCCCATGAATCAGGCCCCTGGGAGCTGGCACGCCGCTTGCTAGTGATGGAGTACCACTCCTCTCTGCCATTTCCAACCCAGGAGCTCCCCCATGAGCCTGATCGAACAGACCGTTGGCCGCACCGCCCTGACCCTGCCCGGTGCCACCCGCGTGTTCCACGACCACAATATCGACTTCTGCTGCGGCGGGCGCATCAGCCTGCGCGAGGCCGCCGAGCGCGTCGGCCTGGCCCCCCAGGCGCTGGTCGACGAGCTCGAGGCGTTGCCGGCCGGTGCCAGCGACGAGCACGACTGGCAATCAGCCAGCAATGACGAGCTGATCGACCATATCCTGACCCGCTATCACGACGTCCACCGTCAGCAGCTGCCCGAACTGGTGCGCATGGCGCGTCGCGTCGAGCAGGTCCACGGCGAGCGCGACACCTGCCCCAACGGCCTGGCCGACCTGCTCACCACGATCTACCAGGAGATGGAGAGCCACATGCAGAAGGAGGAGCAGATCCTCTTTCCGATGCTGCGCCGGGGCATGGGCGCCCAGGCCCAGGGACCCATCGCGGTAATGCGCCACGAGCACGACGACCACGGCGAACACCTCGAACAGCTGGCGGCGCTGACCGACGACATCACTCCGCCCAAGGGCGCCTGCACCACCTGGCGAGCCCTCTATACCGGGCTGCGCGAGTTCCGCGACGACCTGATGCAGCACATCCATCTGGAGAACAACCTGCTGTTCGAACGCGCCGGCTGAATCCCGTTCGGCGCCCAATCATGACGCACCGTCGCCCGACGGTGCGTCAGGGAGGCCACCATGAAAGCCATCATTCTGGAACGCCTGCATGCCGACCACCATCGCTACGCGGCGCTGCTCTGCATCCTCGACCGCCAGCTGCATATCGCCGCCTGCGAGGAGGTCCCCGACTATCGACTGCTGGCCAGGCTCTGCCACTACCTGACCCACCAGCCCGAGGAGTGGCACCATCCGGTGGAGGAGGCCCTCTTCGCCCGCCTCGCCGCCTGCCATGCACAGAGCGCCGAGCTGCTCGCGGTGCTCTCCGAGGAGCACCGGCGGATCACTCGCGATGGAAACGAGCTCGAGGCGACCTTCCGCCGCCAGGCGAATGAGACGCCCGAGGCTGAGCTCGATCCCGGCCAACTCAACCTGGCTCGCGGCTTCAGTGAGCTCTATCACCATCACCTGCACAGCGAGAACCGACATATCTACCCGCTGATCGAGCGCTGCCTGCAGGCCGCTGAACTGGATGAGCTGGCGCCCTCTCCTTCGCTGGCCAGTCCCTCCGAGGGCAGCCCCAGCTTCCAGCTGCTGTACCGGCAGATCGCTGACCACCGCACGGGACTGCGTCTGGGTCACGGCGAGCAGGCCGACTTTTGTCCGCTCTGCGACGCCAGAGCCGACTACGCCTCCTTATGACCCGCGTCAAAAGGCCAGGCGGGATAGTCGACTAGCATGGTCGGGATTCCCACGACAGGAGGCTCACCATGGAGCTCGTCTGCCCCGCCGGCAACCTGCCTGCCCTTAAGCGCGCCGTGGATGAAGGGGCCGATGCCGTCTACTTCGGCTTTCAGAACACCACCAACGCCCGCCAGTTCGCCGGCCTCAACTTCACCGACAAGCGCGCCAGGGAGGGCATCGACTACGCCCACGCCCGCGGCAAGCGGGTCTTCTGCGCCATCAACACCTACCCTCAGCCGGATGGCTGGGCCATGTGGACCCGCGCCGTGGACCAGGCCGCCGACCTCGGCGTCGATGCCCTGATCATGGCCGACATGGGGCTGCTCGACTACGCCGCCCGCCGCCACCCCGACCTCACCCGCCATCTCTCGGTACAGGGCTCGGCCACCAGCCACGAGGCGCTGCGCTTCTATCACGACCAGTTCGGCATCAAGCGCGCCGTGCTGCCCCGGGTGCTCTCCATCACCCAGGTGCGCGACCTGGCCAAGCAGAGCCCCGTGGAGCTGGAGGTATTCGCCTTCGGCAGCCTGTGCATCATGGCCGAGGGGCGCTGCTACCTGTCGTCGTATCTCACCGGTGAATCGCCCAACACCCGCGGCGTCTGCTCGCCGGCGGCCCATGTGCGCTGGGAGGAGACCCCGGAGGGCCTGGAGTCACGCTTGAACGGTGTGCTAATCGACCGCTACGGCGAGGGCGAGAACGCCGGCTACCCCACCCTTTGCAAGGGGCGCTTCGAGGTGGGCGGCGAGACCTACCACGCCATCGAGGAGCCCACCAGCCTGAACACCCTGGAGCTGCTGCCGGAGCTCAAGGAACTGGGCATCGCGGCCGTCAAGATCGAGGGTCGCCAGCGCAGCCCGGCCTATGTATCAAAGGTCGCCGGCATCTGGCGCCAGGCCCTGGATCGCCTGGAGCGCGCCCCGGGCCGCTTCCATACCGAACCCGCCTGGATGACCGGCCTCGGCGAGGTTTCCGAAGGCAGCACCACCACCCTGGGCGCCTACGAGCGCCGCTGGAAATAGGAGAGAGCCCATGTCCGCTACCCCCACCCTCCAGCTGTCGCTCGGCCCGGTGCTCTTCTACTGGACCCGCGAGCACTACGCCGACTTCTATCGCGAGGCCGCCGACTGGCCGGTGGAGATCGTCCACCTGGGCGAGTCGGTCTGCTCTCGGCGCCGCGACATGAAGCTCGACGACTGGCTTGGCATCGGCCGCGAACTTGCCCAGAGCGGCAAGCAGGTGGTGCTCTCGAGCCAGACCCTGATCGAGTCTGAGGCCGACCTGCGCGACCTGCGCAAGCTGTGCGACAACGGCGAGTTCCTGGTCGAGGCCAATGACCAGAGCGCCCTGCAACGCCTTTCGGCGGCGGGCCAGCCCTTCGTGGCCGGTGCCGCGCTGAACCTCTACAACCCGGCCACCCTTGCCGTGCTCTCCCGCGCCGGCATGCAGCGCTGGCAGGCACCGGTGGAGATGTCCCGGGACGACCTCGCCCGCCTGCTGGAGGACTGCAGCGAGCAGGGGATCGAGGCCCCCTGCGAGGTGTTTGCCTACGGCCACCTGCCGCTGGCCTGGTCATCGCGCTGCTTCACCGCGCGGCGCTACCAGAAACCCAAGGACCGCTGCCAGTTCGTCTGCCAGAAACATCCGGAGGGCCTGGCCCTGCGCTCCCAGGAGTCCCAGCAGGTATTCACCCTGAACGGCATCCAGACCCTCTCGGGGGCCTGCCAGGACCTGCGCCACGAGGTGCCGGACATGGCCGGGATGGGCGTCGGCGTGGCACGCCTGAGCCCGCGCCCCGAGGGCATGGCGGAGGTGGTCACGGCCTTCGATACCGCCCGCCGCGGCGAGCTGCCCACGCCGGACCCGCTCTCTCTGGTCGACGCCGAGATCTGCGACGGCTACTGGCACGGCCGCCCCGGCATGGATCACAGCCGAGCCGCCAGCCTGGGGTGAGCGCCATGGTGATCCCCCTGGTCCCCGAGCCCGGTGCCGTGATCCGTCTGCCCATTGCCGGCTTCGAGGCCCGGGACGACCACGCCTTCCCGGGTCGCCGGGCGGCGGTGGTCTACCTGCAGGGTTGTCCGCTGCAGTGCGGCTACTGCGAGACGGCGAGCAGCATGGGGCCGGCCCGCCGCGCCGCCCCGGGGGAGTGGCCGGCCATGGAGGCGCTGCTCGCCACCCGGCTGGGCGAGATCGATGCCGTGGTCTTCAGCGGCGGCGAGCCCACCCTGCATCCTGATCTGCCCGCCGCCGCCGACGCCTGCCGGTCACTCGGACTGGCGGTGGGCCTGCATACCGCCGGGCCCTACCCGGAGCGCCTGGAGGCGCTGCTGCCGCGGCTCGACTGGGTGGCCCTGGATACCAAGGGGCGCGGTGCCGACTTCGACCGCATCGGCGGCCGGCACGGCATCTGGCAGCACCACGCCCGCAGCCTGTCGCTGCTGCTGGAAAGCGACGTCCCCTTCGAGTGCCGCACCACGCTACACTGGCGCGACTTCACCCTGGAGGAGCTCGAGCGTCTGGCCATGACCCTGGCCGACTGCGGCGTACGTCGCTACGCTATCCAGCTGGCACGGCGGGAACACTGCCTCGACCCCGGCTACCGGGAAGCGGTGGAGGACGCCCCGCCCCGGGAGGCCCTGGAAACCCTGGCCAGGCGACTCAAGCGCCACTTCGAGCACCTCGAGCTGCGAGGCTGACGCGAACCATCAAGGCGAGCCATCATGTATCTGACCCTGGTCGATCTGCTGCTGGCCACCAGCATCATTCAGTCGCTGGGACTGGCCGTCTTCCTGCTGTTGCCCGAGACGTTCCGGCTGATCAGCAACCGCCTGCTGGCGGCCAGCGTCCTGACCTTCGCCGCCGGGCTCGGTGAGTTCTTTCTCTACTCCACCGGTCTGGCGCTGGAGCACCCGAACCTTGCGTATCTGGGCACCCTGGTCGGCCTGCTGCAGGCGGGCCTGCTCTATATCTATGCGCAATCTCTGATGTATCGCGACTTCCGCCTGCTGCCCCGGCACGCCCTGCACACCCTGCCGTTCTGGGTGATATCCGCGATCTTCCTGGTCGAATACTACCTGCAGCCCACGGAGGTGAAGCTGGAGATCCTTGTCGACCGCGACCACCCAGGGGTCCTCACCTCACCACTGCTGGCGGCGGCCATCCATCTGGTATTTCTCGGCTATCTGTGGGCCACCATCCACGCCCTGACCCGCTTCGGCACCACGGTACGGCAGCTCTTCTCCAACCTGGAGAACAAGCAGCTGGCCTGGTTGCGCACCCTGCTGATCCTGTACGCCATCGCCTGGCTTATCAGCCTCTTCTACTGCCTCTCCGCCCATGTCTACAGGGATCTTGTGAGTGTCACGGCGGTATCTGCCGTCGGTGCCATTTCTGGCTTCCTGTTTATCAACTATCTGCTGATAAACGCCCTCCACCAGCCGAGCATCTTCTCGGGATTGAGCGCCGACGAGGTGCAGCTGGCGGAAAGCGAAGCGCCGGGCCGGGCCGCCCTGATCAGCGCGGAGAACGCCGCGCTGCTGCGCCACCTCGATCGCCTCATGGCCGAGGCCCGGCCCTACCTGGACGCCAACCTCAGCGTGGACCAGCTGGCCCGCCAGCTCGGCGTCCCCTCCCGGGAGCTGTCGCGGGCCATCAACGAGGGGCTCGGCAAGAACTTCTTCGAGCTCGTCAGCGACTACCGCATCGCCGAGGCCCGCCGTCAGCTGGAAGCCGCCGAAGCCGGCACCACCATCCTCCAGGTGATGTATGACTCGGGCTTCAACTCCAAGTCGGTCTTCAACACGGCATTCAAGAAAGCCACCGGGATGACCCCCAGCGCCTACCGGGCGCAGCACTCCGCCTAGCCAGCCCTCCCCCCTCCCTCTTTCCGGTTCGACTTTCATCGCCCTGAAGTTCGAACTGTTATCTCATTGATACATAGAGACTTTTCAGCAAGAAAGAAAAGGGTTCGAGAGTGCGCTGACGAACGACCCGGAGGTCTCCGCTCCCTATCATGGTGTCAACGCTGAGCAGCCAGCCCGCTGGCCTGACTCTTCACTTCACCATGACGGAGCAGACGACCATGACGACTTCCACTCTGAAAACCACCACCCTGCGTTCCGACGAGTTCTCCTGCCCCAGCTGTGTCGACAAGATCGAAACCCGGCTCAAGGGGCTCGAGGGCGTCGAGTCCGCCGAGGTGAAATTCGCTTCCGGCCGGGTACTCGTCAGCCACGATCCGGCAAAGGCCTCGGTGCGCGCCCTGGTCGATGCCGTGGCCGAGGTCGGCTTCAAGGTCAGGCCTTCGGCCATCTGAGCGGAGCGTTCGCGCAGGCAGGGGGCACTCCCGCCCCCTGCCAATCGTCCAGGAGAGACTCATGAAACAATGGAACACCTGGGGCGTGGTCATCGCCTCTGGCCTGTTGATCATCGCGTCCTGGCTCACCGGCTCGGACCTGCTGATGATCGCCGCCGCCGCGGTGGCGGGCTACCGGATTGCCATCTCCGCCTACCAGGCCCTGCGCATCAAGACCATCTCCATCGACCTACTGGTCATCGTCGCCGCGGTCGGCGCCCTGTTCATTCACAACTACTGGGAATCCGCCGCGGTGACCTTTCTCTTCGCCCTCGGCGGCGCCCTGGAAAGGGCCACCCTCAACAGGACCCGCCAGGCCCTGTCAGACCTGGTGGAGGCCGCCCCCGAAACGGCGACCGTGCTGCGTGACGGGGAGCCGCAAACCGTCGAGGTGTGGGAGCTCGTGCCCGGCGATATCGTACTGATCCGCAACGGTGAACAGGTACCTGTCGATGGCACTGTGATCTCGGGCCATGGCGGGGTGGACGAAGCCAGTATCACCGGCGAGTCGGTGCCTGCCGAGAAGGCCGAGGGCGTGGAGGTGTTTGCCGGCACCTGGCTACGCTCCGGCGTGCTGCGCGTCAAGGCCGTCGGCATCGGGTCGGACACTGCCCTGGCCAGGATCATCCACCGCGTCGAGGACGCCCAGGATGCCAAGGCCAGGACCCAGACCTTCATGGAGAAGTTCTCCCGATACTACACGCCCGGGGTGATGCTCACTGCGCTGATCATCGGCCTGCTGACGCGCAACGTGGAGCTGGCCCTGACACTGCTGGTCATCGGCTGTCCGGGTGCCCTGGTCATCTCCATACCGGTTTCCATCGTGGCGGGTATCGGCCGCTCGGCCCGGGACGGCGTGCTGATCAAGGGGGGCGAATACCTGGAAACCGCCGCCCGGGTCAGCGCCGTGGTCATGGACAAGACCGGGACCCTGACCAACGGACGGCCCGAGCTGACCGATGTAGTGGTGCTGGATGACGCCTGGAGCGAGGATCAGGTACTCGCCCTGGCCGCCCGGGCGGAAACCGCCTCGGAACACCCCCTGGCAGAGGCGATCATTCGCGGCGCCGAACAGCGCCAGCTGGCCGTGGCGATGGTCGAGCGCGCCGAGCCGGTGACCGGCAAGGGCATCCGCGCCGACGTCGATGGCCATACCGTCGCCGTGGGCTCCGCCGACCTGCTCGACCACACCCCCGACAACGAGCACATCCTGGCACTGAATGCCGCCGGCAAGACCGCCATGTTCGTCGGCGTGGACGGCCGCGCCGTAGGGATCGTGGCGGTTGCCGACACCGCCCGCGACGACGCCCCGGCCGCCATCCAGGCCCTGCATGACAACGGCATCAAGGTGGTCATGGCCACCGGTGACGCCCGGCGTGTCGCCGAAAGCGTGGCGACGGAGCTTGGCGTGGACGAAGTGCACGCCGAGCTGCTGCCCGAGGACAAGCTGACGCTGGTCGAGGCGCTGCAGCGTCAGGGGCATACCGTGGCCATGGTGGGCGATGGCGTCAACGACACCCCGGCGCTCGCCCAGGCCGACATCGGAGTGGCCATGGGCGCCGCCGGCTCACCCGCCGCCATCGAAACCGCCGATATCGCGCTGATGGCCGACCGCCTGCCCCGCCTGCCCTATGCCCTGGGCCTGGCCAGGCGGACGGTGAACACCATGCGACTCAATATCGCCATCGCCCTGCTGACCGTGGCCGTGCTGCTGGCCGGGGTGCTCTTCGGCGGCGTGACCATGGCCATCGGCATGCTGGTTCATGAAGCGTCGGTACTGCTGGTCATCCTCATCGCCATGCTGCTGCTGCGTCCCACCCTCAAGGAGAACAGACAGACAACAACGCAGCACCATGAACCCGCGGATGCCCTGGCGTCATGATCACCGGCAGCATCCTTCCTTACCCCCACCAACCCATCCATACCGAGAACGGGAGATTCAAGATGTCGATCAAGCTTTCCACTGCCCTCATCCCCTTTACCCTGGCGGCCGCACTGGCGGTTTCCGGAGCCGGCCTGGCGGCCGATACGGCGGTGCACGACCATGACCATGGTGACACCCCCTTCGAACTGCAGCTCAACGACGGCGAAAAGTGGGCAATCGACGCCCCGCTGGCTAAGGCCATGGGCGATATCAGCCTGGTGATGCGCGGCTCCATCGACGCCATCCATGAGGACCAGCTGCCGGCAACGGAGTACGTCCCCCTGGCTGAGCAGATCAATGACAGCGTCGCTTACATGGTGGAGAACTGTGAACTTCCGCCCGCGGCCGACGCCCAGCTGCACATGATCATCGCCCAGCTGGTGACCGGTGCGGACAAGATGGCCGGCAACAATGTCGACGCCACACCCCGGGGGGGAGCGGTTCAAGTGCTGGGGGCACTAGAGGCCTATGAGCGCTATTTCGATGACCCGGACTTTGTCGCTGTCCTTCACTGAGCCACACCCCGGCAACAACGAAATCCGGCGTGCCTTGCACGCCGGATTTTCTGGTTGCTGCCTGTCAGGAAAGGCGACTCACCCGCCGAGCCGATGGCTCAGCCGCACTTCGACCAGCCGCAGCCGGAGTAGCAGGTGGGGCAGCCGTCCATCATGATCAGCTCGCCGTTGCACTCGGGGCAGTGGCCCACCACGGTGGGGCCGTCGCCCTTGGCATGGGCGGCCTCCTCTGCCTTGCGCTCGGCCTGCTCGATCTCCTCGGCGGTGGGCGGCACCCACAGGTGGCCGCTGGCCTGGCGCTGGGCGTAGCGGGCCACCAGCTCCTCCACCGGCACCTGGTTGCCGTCCTGGTCGAGGAAGCCGCGGCGGTAGAGGATCTGCTGGATCGACCAGGCGATCGCCGCGACCTCGGAGTCGTGGAACACCGGCTTGCCCCAGCGGTTCATGCCGCAGCGCACCAGGCCCTTGTCCCAGGCCACCTTGCGCAGGTCGGCCACCGCCTGGGTGACGTAGCCGCCGCGGGCGGCCAGCGACAGGCTGCGCATGGTGGCGGTGATCCACTGGTGCTCACTGGAGAGCTGGCCGGAGGGGAAGAAGAACTCCACCGGGCGCTCGATCACCACCCGCTTGCCGTTGAGCACGCCCTCCACGGGCATGAAGGAGACCAGCAGGTAGACCTTCTTGCGCCCCTCGGCGCCGACGTAGGAGATCTTCTCCGACACGGCCTCCAGGGTGCCCTCGGGACGCGACGGTATGCGCACCGTGAGCGGGTTCTCCTCGGGCAGCGGCGGCTCTTCCACCGCCTTCTTGACACTGTAGGAAACGATCTTGGAATTGATCTCGACGGCCATCAGGGGGCTCCTCCGGAAAGTTGTTGGGTGGCACTGGGCATCCATCGCTCGGGGCTGATCCGGCGAAGAGCCTGCGAGGAGGCGCTGTAAACCCATCCCTGGGCGCTACCGACGCCATCCCTGGCGTAGGACCTCCTCTTCGGCTCTTCCCCGGCGCCCCTTGCTAAAGGCAACCAGGGAAACAATGGCTTACCACTTGCCATAGGTGCCTTCCTTCAGCGCGTCATAGAGGTTCGCCGCGTTGTGCTCCTCGCCGTCGTAGATGACCTTCTCGTCACCGGCCAGCTCCACGCTCTCGCCATTCTCCAGCTCGAAGACGTAGGTGGTGTTCTTGAGGTCGTCCTCGCGCACCAGCACGCCCTGGAAGGCCTCCGGATTGAAGCGGAAGGTGGTACAGCCCTTGAGCTTGCTCTGGTAGGCGTCGAGGTAGAGGTCCTTGAACTCCTCGAAGGGGAACTCGGTGGGCACGTTCACCGTCTTGGAGATCGCCGAGTCGACCCAGGCCTGGGCGGCGGCCTGCACCGCCACGTGCTGCTTGGGGCTCACCGCGTCGGCGGTGATGAAGTAGTCGGGCAGGTCGCTCTCCACGGCGTCGGCGGCGATGAAGTGACGGTAGGCCGCCAGCTCGAAGGAGACCACCTCGACCTGCTCCTTGGTCTTCTTGCCCGACTGGATGACGTTGCGGAAGTAGCGGTGCGAGAACGACGGCTCGATCCCGTTGGAGGCGTTGTTGCCCAGCGACAGCGAGATGGTGCCGGTCGGCGCGATGGAGCTGTGGTGGGTGAAGCGCGCACCATGCTCGGCGAGCTGGGCGACCAGCTCAGGCTCCACCTCGGCGACCTTCTGCATGTACCGGCTATAGCGCGCATGCAGGATGCGACCGGGCACCTTGTCGCCGATCTCGTAGCCGTCCTTCTTGAGCTCCGGGCGCTCACGCAACATCTTCGGGGTGATCTCGTAGTCCTCGGCCAGTGCCGGGGCCATGCCCTTCTCGCGGGAGAGTTCCAGCGCTTGCTTCCAGCCCTCGATGGCCAGGTTGCGGCTCACCTCCTCGGTGAAGGCCAGCGACTCCGGCGAGCCGTAGGGGATCTTGAGCATGGTCAGGGTGGAGCCCAGGCCCAGGAAGCCCATGCCGTGGCGGCGCTTGGCCTCGATCTCGCGACGCTGGCCCTCCAGCGGCAGGCCGCTGATCTCCACCACGTTGTCGAGCATGCGGGTGAAGATCGCCACCACCTGGCGATAGCGCTCCCAGTCGAAGCGCGGCTTCTTGCCGAAGGGGTCGATCACGAAGCGCGTCAGGTTCACCGAGCCCAGCAGGCAGGCGCCCTCGGGCGGCAGCGGCTGCTCACCGCAGGGGTTGGTGGCGCGGATCTCCTCGCAGAACCAGTTGTTGTTCATCCGGTTGACCTGGTCGATCAGGATGAAGCCCGGCTCGGCGTAATCGTAGGTGGAACGCATGATGGTGTCCCACAGCTCACGGGCCTTGATCACCTCGACGATGCGGCAGGCCACGCGACCCTCGGCGTCGACGGTGTAGCCCTCCTCCACCACCGGCCAGTCGCGGTAGATCAGCTCGCTCTCCTCGACGTCATCCTTCTCGCCGGCGTGCAGCGGGAAGGCCAGCGGCCAGTCGGTGTCCTTCTTCACCGCTTCCATGAACTCGTCGGTGATCAGCAGGCTCAGGTTGAACTGGCGCAGGCGACCCGACTCGCGCTTGGCCTCGATGAACTGACGCACGTCGGGGTGGCCGACGTCGAAGGTGCCCATCTGAGCGCCGCGGCGGCCACCGGCGGAGGCCACCGTGAAGCACATCTTGTCGTAGATATCCATGAACGCCAGGGGGCCGTTGGTGCCGGCACCGGCGCCGAACACGAAGGCACCCTTGTGACGCAGAGTGGAGAAGTCGTAGCCGATGCCACAACCCGCCTTGAGGGTCATGCCGGCGTCCACCACGGAGTCGAGGATATCGTGCATGGAGTCACGGATAGTGCGCGACACCGTGCAGTTGATCAGACTCACCGCCGGCTTGTAGGCCTCGGCGCCAGCATTGGACATGATGCGCCCGGCGGGAATGGCGCCATTCTCCAGCGCCCAGCGAAACTTCGGCAGCCAGGCGTCGGCCTGCTTGTCTTCCACCGCGGCCAGCGCCCGGGCCACACGATCCCAGGTGGCAGCCACGTCCTGGTCCACGGCCTTGCCGTGACGGTCCTTGAGGCGGTACTTGGAGTCCCAGATATCGCGGGACGGCCCCTGCAGGGGCACCTCGTTGGATGACTTCACTGCCTTGGTGGAAGTGCTCATTCGGATGGCTCCGGAAGAAGTTCGTTAATCGAAAAAATTCAGCTTGTACGTCTCGCCAGTCGCTCCAAGCGAACCAGCAGCTCTCCGAAGGGTCCCTGGGCCAAGCCCTCCTCGCGACCGTCGAGCAGGTTCTTGACCATCAGGCCCAGTTCGGTGTCGCCCTCGATCAGCAACCGGCGCTGAAAGAACAGCGCATCGGGGTCCTCGCGCCGGGTGGCCAGGCAGAGGAACTCCCGCCAGCCACCGCGAATGGTGGCCTCGCCGGGCTCGCCACACACAGTCAGGCACTCGCCCTCCAGGGTGAGGGTCAGCGCCACGCCGATATCCTCGATGGCCAGGGTGATGCGGCGCCCCTCCAGGGCGTCGAACTCCCCCTCGGCCAGGGGCTCGGCGAAGGTGCGGTTGAGCAGCGGTTCCACCAGGCGGCGCTTGAGACCGACCGGCACGCGCGGATCGATGGCGCGAATCAGGCGGGCGGGTGCGGGAGGACGCGGCAGGGCGTGTAACGGTAAAGGCAACAACGGCAGGGACATGACAGCTCTCCTGAAGGGTAACCATGCGGCCAGGGCCGCCGAACCGTTCATCCTAGGCCGGTGCTCCCGGGGCTGCACTGACATGCATCATGTCGGTGTCAGGCCCTCTGTTCACCCGCGGCCCGACTACCATATATAGACCATATCTCGCCGGCAAGCCCCATATCTGGTGCAAGCCGGCAAACATCATGATCCATTTTCATTTGACAGCCTAACCGCTTGAAGCGGCGGCAGAATCACCCGACGCGGCGGTAGATGAGATCCCAGACGCCGTGGCCGAGCTTCTCGCCGCGGGCCTCGAACTTGGTCAGCGGACGGAACGCCGGGCGCGGCACGTAGGGTGCGGTCTCGGGCTCGGCGGTATTGGCGAAGCCGGAGGCGGCGTCCATCACCTCGGCCATCCACTCGGCGTAGGCCTCCCAGTCGGTGGCCAGGTGGAAGGTGCCGCCGACCTTCAGCCGCGAGCGCACCAGCTCGACGAAGGCGGGCTGCACGATGCGCCGCTTGTGGTGCTTCTTCTTGGGCCAGGGATCGGGGAAGAACAGCTGCACGGTATCCAGGCTCGCCTCGGGCAGGCACTCCTCGAGCACCCGCAGGGCGTCCTCGCGGTAGACGCGCAGGTTGCCGAGGCCGCGCTTGTCCGCCTCGTCGAGCAGCTTGCCGACGCCCGGCGCATGCACCTCGATGCCGATGAAGTCGGTATCGGGATGGGTCGCGGCCTGCTCCACCAGCGAGGCGCCCATGCCGAAGCCGATCTCCACCACGCAGGGCGCGCGGCGCCCGAACAGCGTCTCGAGCTCCTGGCGACCGTCGGCCAGGGTCAGCCCGAGACGCGGCCACACCTCCTCGAGCCCGCGGGTCTGGGCCTGGGTCATGCGTCCGGCGCGCAGCACATAGCTCTTGATGCCGCGGCGGTGCAGCGGAGCGTCCGCCCCCTCCGGGCCGGTGGTCGTGTCGTCGTGTCGGGGATCGGTCATGGCGCGGGGCAACTCTTTTCTTGGCTTGAATCTTCTGGGCTTGAATAAACTGGGGGCGCGTATTGTAGCGGCTAAGGCTCGCCCGGGGTACGGTAGCGGCCGATTCTACCGGCACGGAGGAGACCGATATGCAGGACAGGGGATGGTGGCTGGGGGTGGCGCTCTCCGGCGCCCTGGTGGTGATCGCCGGTGCCTTCGGCGCTCACGCCCTGGAGGGGCAGCTGGCCCCGCGGCTGGCGGCGGCCTTCGAGACCGGGGTGCGCTACCAGGCGTGGCACACCCTGGCACTGCTGGCGATGCTGGCCTGGCGCGCCTCCCAGCCGCTGGCCGGCCAGCGGCTGGCCATGGCGCTGTGGGCGGCAGGCATCGCGCTGTTCTCCGGTTCGCTCTACGCCATGGCGCTCACCGGCGCGACGGGGCTGGGGATGATCACGCCCATCGGCGGGGTACTGATGATCGGCGGCTGGCTGGCCCTGGCCGCCGCCATATTGCGCGCCCGCTGAGGTGCTTCAGTCGTCGCGATCGGGCAGGGCGTAGGTGGCGGTGACCAGCGCCACCGGCTCCTCCTGTCCAGCCGAGAAGAGCTGCACCTCGCCCACCGCCAGGCGGCGGCCCAGCTTGAGGATACGCGCGGTGGCGATGATATCGCGGTCGCCCCGGGGGCGGCGCAGGAAGCGGCAGTGCAGGTCGCTGGTCACCGCCATGGGCTCAGGGCCGATCTCGGCGAGGATCGCCACGTAGAGACAGACGTCGGCGAGCCCCATCAGGGTGGGGCCGGAGACGCTGGCGCCGGGACGCAGGTGTTCGTCGTCGATGGCCAGGCTCATGGTGGCCTTCATGTGATCGACGGCCTCGATGGTGCCGAAACGCTGGGGGAACACCTCGTCGAGAAAATCCTCGATGGCGGCGGCGGTCATCACGGGCATGGCAAGCCTCCCTGCTGTGGCGAACGAAAACCACCACCTTAGCTGACCGGCGCCGGCGCCGACAGTGCCCGAACGTCGAGCTCTCACGAAAGCGCCCCCGCGGCATAACCGCGGGGGCGCTCCCCGACGCCTTTCGTTGTGTTGCCTTACTTTGCCTTGTGAACGGCGCGCCAGTGGTGCAGCAGCGGCTCGGTGTAGCCGGCGGGCTGCACGCGGCCCTTGAAGATCAGGTCACTGGCAGCCTGGAAGGCGCTGGAGCCCTCGAAGTTCGCGCTCATCGGCGTGTACTCCGGGTCATCGGCATTCTGCTTGTCGACCACCTTGGCCATGCGCTCCAGGGTCTCCTGGACGCGGGCGGCATCGACCACGCCGTGGTGCAGCCAGTTGGCGATGTGCTGGCTGGAGATGCGCAGGGTGGCACGGTCTTCCATCAGGCCCACATCGTGGATGTCCGGCACCTTGGAGCAGCCCACGCCGTGCTCGACCCAGCGCACCACGTAGCCGAGGATGCCCTGGCAGTTGTTGTCGAGCTCCTGCTGGCGCTCCTCGTCGCTCCAGTCGGCGCTCTCGGCCACCGGCACGCTGAGCAGGTCATCCAGGACGTCCGGTTCGCCCTGCCCCTCCAGCTCGCGCTGGATGGCGGCGACGTCCACCTGGTGGTAGTGCAGGGCGTGCAGGGTAGCGGCAGTGGGTGAGGGCACCCAGGCGGTGTTGGCGCCGGCCTTGGGGTGGCCGATCTTCTGCTCCAGCATGCCGGCCATCAGGTCGGGCATGGCCCACATGCCCTTGCCGATCTGGGCGCGGCCGCGCAGGCCACAGGCCAGGCCGACCTGGACGTTGTTCTTCTCGTAGGCCTGGATCCAGGCGGCACCCTTCATGTCGCCCTTGCGGATCATCGGACCCGCCTCCATGGCGGTGTGCATCTCGTCGCCGGTGCGATCGAGGAAGCCGGTGTTGATGAACACCACACGCGAGGCCGCCTCGGCGATACACGCCTTGAGGTTCACCGTGGTGCGGCGCTCCTCGTCCATGATGCCCATCTTCAGGGTGTCGCGGGCCATGCCCAGCAGATCCTCGATGCGGCCGAACAGCTCGTTGGCAAACGCCACCTCCTTCGGCCCGTGCATCTTGGGCTTGACGATGTAGACCGAGCCCTCGCGGGAGTTGCGCGCCTCGCCCTCGCCCTTCTTCAGGTCGTGCAGGGCGATCAGGCTGGTGACGATGCCGTCGAGGATGCCCTCGGGCAGCTCGTTGCCCTCGGCGTCGAGCACCGCCGGCGTGGTCATCAGGTGACCGACGTTGCGCACGAACATCAGCGAGCGACCCGGCAGGGTCACGCTGCCGCCAGCGGTATTCTGCCAGGTGCGGTCGGCGTTGAGGCGACGGGTGAAGGTCTTGCCACCCTTCTCGACCTCTTCTGTCAGGTCGCCCTTCATCAGGCCCAGCCAGCTGGCGTAGACACCTACCTTGTCCTCGGCGTCCACCGCGGCCACGGAGTCCTCGCAGTCCATGATGGTGGTCACCGCCGCCTCGACCACCACATCCTTGACGCCAGCCGGGTCGGTCTTGCCGATCGGGTTGCTCGGATCGATCTGGATCTCCAGATGCAGGCCATGGTTACTCAGCAGGATGGTATCGGGGCTCTCGGCCGGGCCGTTGAAGCCCACCAGCTTGCCGGCATCCTTGAGGCCGGTCTCGCGACCACCCTCCAGGGTAACCACCAGATGGCCGTCACGCAGGGCATACTTCACGGCGTCACGGTGGGAGCCGGTGGCCAGCGGTGCGGCGCGGTCAAGCACGCCACGGGCGTAGGCGATGACCTTCTCGCCACGCTTGGGATTGAAGCTCGTGCCTTTCTCGGCGCCGTCCTCCTCGGAGATGGCATCGGTGCCGTAGAGGGCATCATAGAGGCTGCCCCAGCGGGCATTGGCGGCATTCAGCGCATAGCGGGCGTTGTTGACCGGCACTACCAGCTGGGGGCCGGCCTGGACGGCAATCTCGCGATCGACGCTGGCGGTGGTCACCTTGACCGAGCTCGGCGCCTCGGCCAGGTAGCCGATCTCCTCGAGGAAGGCGCGGTAGCCAGGCATGTCCCGCACCGGGCCGGGATTCTCGCGATGCCAGCTATCGAGCTTCTCCTGCAGGCGATCGCGCTCGGCGAGCAGTTCACGGTTCTTCGGGGTCAGATCATGGAAGAGCGCATCGACGCCGGCCCAGAAGGCCTCGGCGTCGATGCCGGTGCCCGGGAGCGCCTGTTCGGTGATGAAGCGGTCCAGTTCGGCGGCCACCTGGAGGCGGTGACGCGTGACACGTTGAGTCATGGTGAATCTCCTCGCACGGGGCAGGCGGCGGGTGCACACCGGACTGCCATCAACAGGGTTGGGTGACTGCGTAGCTTCGATTTTGTGGAAAACCGTTCCATATGTAAAGCCGGAATAGCCTTGCCTCCCCCGGGACTAGACCAAAAGATAAGGCAGCGAGGCCCGCCCGCTCGGCAATCATGGTGCCACCTCGCGCTTGCCGCTAGCATGGTGGTGCACCGTGGAGAATGCGATGAGCGATTTCACCCCCCTGCAGGCCCTGGGCCCCTTCCGCTGGATCGACCCAGCCGACGAGTTGCCCGGCGGCGACCACCTGGAACGCTATCTGGGCCACTACGGCCTGGCGCCCCTGCTCGCCGAGCATGTGGGGCTGCACCTGGGCTTCCTGGACGCCGGCGACTTCCGCCTGTGGGCCTCGGTCTGGAGTCCTGCCGAGCCCATCGGCACCGCCTTCGTGGTGCACGGCTACTTCGACCACCTGGGGCTCTATCGTCACCTGCTCGAACGCCTGCTGGAGCGCGGCTGGCGCGTGGTGCTGTGGGACCTGCCCGGCCACGGGCTCTCCAGCGGCCAGCGCGCCTCCATTGCCGATTTCAACGACTATGGTGGCTGCCTGCACGCCCTGCAGGACCACCTGGAAGCCGAGGGGCTGGCCCCGCACCCCTGGCTGGGCATCGGCCAGAGTACCGGCGCGGCGATACTCGCCACCGATGCCCTGACCCGCGGAGAGGACGGCAGCTGGGCCGGCCTGGCCCTGCTGGCGCCGCTGGTGAGGCCCTGGGGTTGGCGCCAGTCAAGCTGGCTGCATCTGCTGGTGGGCCCCTTCGTGCGTTCCATCCCACGCAAGTTTCGCGACAACTCCACCGACGCCGATTTCGCCGCCTTCCTGCGCGACCAGGACCCGCTGCAGGCCGACCGCGTGGCAGTGGACTGGGTCAGCGCCATGCGCCGCTGGATGCCGCGGCTGCTGGCACTGCCCCCCAACCCGGTGCCGACCCTGATCCTGCAGGGCGAGCAGGACCTGACCGTGGACTGGGAGTGGAACCTGGAGGTACTCAAGGAGAAGTTTCCCAATGCCGAGGTGCATCTGCATCCCGAGGCCCGGCACCACCTGGTCAACGAGGCGGAGCCCATCCGCCAGGCGCTGTTCGAGAGCCTGGATCGCTTTATCGATGCTCTGGCGCCCGGCGCCACTGTGGAGAAAACGACATCATGAAGACCGCGCCCTCCCGTCTGGTCGCCCTCCTGGCGCTGACCCTGCTTGCCGGCTGCGCCGGCGCTCCCGAGCGTCCCGACAGCAGCATCCGCCAGGCGCTCTTCAACCTGGGCGAGCGCGCCGCCGCCCTGGTGATGACGGCCCCAGACCTGCCGCAGCCACCCAGCGACCAGGTGCTGCTACTGTCTCGCCCCGAGGTCAACGCCGGCCTCGGCATCGAGAACGAGCGCTTCAACGAGAGTCTGGTACGCGCCCTGCTGGCAATCAGCGATGGTCCCCAGGTCCTCGACTGGAACACCAACCTGACCGACAGCGGCGATAACCAGTGGCGCCTGGAGAGCCGACTGATGGCCGACGGCCCACGCCTCTCGCTATCCGACCGCGAACTGCTTCCCTACCGCCTGACGCTGACCCTGCGCCGCCCCGGCGAGGAGGCAGCACGCTGGGAGCAGAGCCTGCAGGGCGCTCTGGACAGCACGGCGCTATAGCGAAAGGCGCCGCTCACCCCTTGAGGAGTCGATCGAGCTGGCGATAGCCCACCGCCTCGATCAGCTGATCGCGCTCGGGGCGCGAGACGCCGGCGAGATCGGCCAGGGTCAGTGCCACCCGCAGCACGCGATGATAGGCCCGGGCCGACAGCTTGAGTCGCTCCAGCACCGCCGCCAGCCAGGCGCGGTCCGCCGCCGAGAGGCCGCAGGCCGCCTCCAGCTCGCGCCCTGCCAGGTGAGCGTTCAACGCACCCCGCGCCAGCTGGCGCTCGCGGGCCGCCAGCACCCGCTTGCGCACCGTGGCGGAGTCCTCGCCGGGCTGGTTGGCGGTAAGCTGCTCCGGGGGGAGTGCCGGCACCTCCACCTGCAGGTCGATGCGGTCAAGTAGCGGCCCGGAGAGCCGCGCCTGGTAGCGCTGGATCTGCGCCGCGGTGCAGTGACAGGCCTGGCGCGGATCGCCCAGGTGGCCGCAAGGACAGGGATTCATCGCCGCCACCAGTTGGAAACGCGCCGGGTAGCGACGCTCATGGCTGGCCCGGGCGATATGGATGCGCCCGCTCTCCATGGGCTCGCGCATCACCTCCAGCACATGGCGCGGGAACTCCGGCAGCTCGTCGAGGAACAGCACCCCGTGGTGGGCCAGGGAGATCTCGCCGGGGCGCGGCCGCGCGCCACCACCCACCAGGGCCACCGCGCTGGCGGTATGGTGCGGGGCACGGAAGGGTCGGCGTCCCCACTCAGCGCGCAGTGGCAGGCCGCTGACCGAGCGCACCGCCGCCACCTCCAGGGCCTCGTCGTCGGTGAGCGGCGGCAGGATGCCCGGCAGGCGGCTAGCCAGCATGGTCTTGCCGGTACCGGGTGGGCCGGCGAAGAGCAGGTTGTGGGCACCCGCGGCGGCGACCTCCAGGGCACGGCGGGCCTGGAACTGGCCGCGCACCTCGGCGAGATCGGGCAGCGGCTGGGTGGCTGCGGGCGGGCGCGTCAGACGATGGGGAGCAATGGGGGCCTGGCCCAGCAGGTGGGCGACCACCTCCAGCAGGTGATCGGCGGGCAACACCTCGAGCTCACCGGCCAGGGCCGCCTCGTCGGCGTTGGCCCGGGGCACGATCAGTTGCCGCCCGACACGCCGCGCGGCCAGGGCCAGCGGCAGCACGCCCTCCACCGGGCGTAAGGCACCGTCCAGCGCCAGTTCACCGACACTCTCGGTCGCTTCCAGGCAACCGGGCGGCAGCTGGCCGGAAGCGAGCAGCAGCCCCAGGGCGATGGGCAGGTCGAAGCGGCCACCCTCCTTGGGCAGGTCGGCGGGGGCCAGGTTGAGGGTGATGCGCCGCAGCGGGTACTCGAAGCCGGCGTTGACCAGGGCGCTACGCACCCGCTCACGGCTCTCCTTGACCGCCGTCTCCGGCAACCCGACCAGCGTCATGCTGGGCAGGCCATTGGAGAGGTGCACCTCCACCTGCACCTCGGGTGCCTCCAGGCCGAGACCGGCCCGGGTGTGCACGATCGCCAGCGTCATGGGCGCTCCCTCGCGAATGGACTGCTCTCAGGCTAGTCCAGAGCGCGGCGAGGCGCCCGACGCGACCTCAGGAGGCGGTGTCCTCGCCCTTGTGCTCGTCGCGCTTGCCTTCACCGCTCGGGGCGCTCGCCGCCGGGGCGTCGGCGCCCTCGGCCGCTGCGGCGGTGCCGCCGGTCTGGGCTTCCACCAGCGCCTCCAGGGAGGCGACCTGCTTCTCCAGAGCCTCGACCCGTGACCGGGTGCGCTGCAGTACGTCCATCAGGATGTCGAAGTCCTCGCGGGAGACCAGTTCGAGACGGTCGAAGGCGCCCCTTACCACCTGCTGGATACCCTTCTGCACCTCTTCGGGGGCCTGGGAGGCGCCCTGCAGGCGCTCGCCGATCTGCTGGGCCAGCCGACCGATTCTATCGTGGGTCACCATGACGCTTCTCCTGGTTGGGGATGACGACCTACAGGATACGCGTGGCACCCATGAGACGCATGCCCTCTTGCAGGGCGCGTGGGACGTGCACAGGCACCATCGGAGTGCATGGGGCCTGACAGCAAGCCGATGCAGGAGTTGCTCCCATCCAGGAAAAGTGGCTCAAGCCTCAGATATCAAAAGATTTTTCTCCTCACTGGCACGCCGCGCGCATTGTACAGGTCAGCCGCCCCATCGGGTCGCATCCCATCGCAACGAGGAGACAGGACATGAAGCTGATCACCGCCATCATCAAGCCCTTCAAGCTGGACGACGTCCGCGAGGCGCTGGCCGACAACGGCGTGCAGGGCATCACCGTCACCGAGGTCAAGGGTTTCGGCCGCCAGAAGGGCCACACCGAGCTCTACCGCGGCGCCGAGTACGTCGTCGACTTCCTGCCCAAGGTCAAGGTCGAGATCGCCGTGGACGACGCCCGCCTGGAGAGCGTGCTCGACGCCATCTGCGAAGCCGCCGGCAGCGGCAAGATCGGCGACGGCAAGGTATTCGTCACGGCCCTCGAGGACGTGATCCGTATCCGCACCGGCGAGCGCGGCGCCGATGCCGTCTGAGCCATGACCGACTGCCGCTTCCCCGACTGGAGACTCCACCATGAGTGAACTGACCGAACTGAGCTATGCGCTCGATACCTTCTACTTCCTGATCTGCGGCGTACTGGTGATGTGGATGGCCGCCGGCTTCGCCATGCTCGAGGCGGGCCTGGTGCGCGCCAAGAACACCGCCGAGATCCTCACCAAGAACATCGCCCTGTTCGCCATCGCCTGCACCATGTACCTGCTGGTGGGCTACTACCTGATGTACTCGAGCCCCGAGGGCGGCATCCTGCCCAACCTCGGCGTGCTGCTGGGCAGCGAGAACGGCATCGACGCCGTGCTGGCCGGCGGCGACGACGCCCCCTACTACTCCATGCGCGCCGACTACTTCTTCCAGGTGGTGTTCGTGGCGACCGCCATGTCCATCGTCTCCGGGGCGGTGGCCGAGCGCATGAAGCTGTGGGCCTTCCTGGCCTTCGCGGTGGTGATGACCGGCCTGATCTACCCGGTCTCCGGCTACTGGACCTGGGGCGGTGGCTGGCTCTCCGCGGCCGGCTTCTCCGACTACGCCGGCTCCGGCATCGTGCACATGGCCGGTGCGGCTGCGGCACTCGCCGGCGTGCTGGTCCTCGGCCCACGCAAGGGCAAGTACGGCAAGGACGGCAGCATCTACGCCATCCCCGGCGCCAACCTGCCGCTGGCGACCCTGGGCACCTTCATCCTGTGGATGGGCTGGTTCGGCTTCAACGGCGGCTCAGAGCTCAAGGTCTCCGACGTCGCCTCCGCCAACAACATGGCCCAGGTGCTGGTCAACACCAATGCCGCCGCCGCCGGCGGGGTAATCGCCGCCCTGGTGATTGCCAAGCTGTGGTTCCGCAAGGCCGACCTGACCATGACCCTCAACGGCGCCCTGGCCGGCCTGGTGGCGATCACCGCCGACCCGCTCTCTCCCTCCGCCCCGGGCGCGGCGCTGATCGGCGCCGTGGGTGGTGTCATCGTGGTGGCCGCCATCGTCGGCCTGGACAAGCTGAAGATCGATGACCCGGTGGGTGCCATCTCGGTGCACGGTGTGGTCGGTATCTGGGGCCTGCTGGCGGTGCCGCTGACCAACGGCGACGCTACCTTCGGCGCCCAGCTCCTCGGCATCGTCGGCATCTTCGCCTGGGTCTTCCTGGCCAGCCTGATCGTCTGGGGCATCCTCAAGGCGGTGATGGGCGTCCGCGTCAGCGAGGAGGAGGAGTACGAGGGCGTCGACCTGACCGAATGCGGCATGGAGGCCTACCCCGAGTTCAGCGTCGCCAAGAAATGAAGGCAACGCGTAACGAGTGAGCTGGCGTGCTCCACTTGGCTCCCGCAAGGGGGCCTTTTTTCTTCCCCGCCGGCGGGGTGTATCCTAGGGACAATCCGCCTATCGCCGGCGGCATGCCCGCCCCAGAATCGACGAGGAACCGACCATGAAACTGGTGACCGCCATCATCAAGCCCTTCAAGCTCGACGACGTGAGGGAGTCCCTCTCGGAGATCGGCGTGCAGGGTATCACCGTGACCGAGGTGAAGGGCTTCGGCCGTCAGAAGGGCCACACCGAGCTCTACCGTGGTGCCGAGTATGTAGTGGACTTCCTGCCCAAGGTGAAGCTCGAGGTCGCCGTGGACGACGAGATGGCCGAGAAGGTGATCGATGCCATCACCAGCGTGGCCAATACCGGCAAGATCGGTGACGGCAAGATCTTCGTCACCCCGCTGGAGCAGGTGATCCGCATCCGCACCGGCGAGACCGGCAAGGATGCGGTATAGCAGCCGTAAGCGCCGAGCTCGGCTCGGCAGCTGATCCAGACAAGGAAACCCCATCCGACGGAAGCCGGATGGGGTTTCTCTTATCGCTTAAGGCTTACGGCTTAGCGCTCCGGGCGCAGCCCGGTCACTTCTCGACGAACGCCCGCTCGATCACATAGTCCCCGGGCTCGCCCATGCGCGGCGAGATCTTGAAGCCCAGTTCGTCGAGCAGTTCGCTGGTGCTCTCCAGCATGGCCGGGCTGCCGCAGATCATGGCGCGATCCTGCTTGGGATCCAGCGCCGGCAGGCCAGTGTCCTCGGCGAGCTTGCCGCTGCGGATATGGTCGGTCAGGCGGCCCATGGTGTGGAACTCCTCACGGGTCACGGTGGGGTAGTAGACCAGCTTCTCGCTGATCTCCTCGCCCAGGTACTCATGGGCCGGCAGCTCCGTCTGGATGAAGTCGGCATAGGCCAGCTCGCTGACGTTGCGCACGCCGTGCACCAGCACCACCTTCTCGAAGCGCTCGTAGACCTCGGGGTCCTGGATCAGGCTCATGAAGGGCGCCAGGCCCGTGCCGGTGGAGAGCAGGTAGAGGTTGCGCCCCGGCAGCAGGTCGTCGGTGACCAGGGTGCCGGTGGGCTTGCGACTGACCATGATCTGGTCGCCCACCTGGAGATGCTGCAGACGCGAGGTCAGGGGGCCATCGGGCACCTTGATGCTGAAGAACTCAAGGTGATCCTCGTAGTTGGGGCTGGCGATAGAGTAGGCACGCATCAGCGGCTTGCCGTTCACCTCGAGGCCGATCATCACGAACTGGCCGTTCTTGAAGCGCAGGCTGCGCTCGCGGGTGGTGCGGAAACTGAACAGGGTATCGTTCCAGTGGTGGACGCTGAGCACCTCTTCCAGGGCAAACTTGCTCATGCCGGCTCCTCTATGCGGTCGAAGGCTTTATATGCCTATAAAGAATAAAAGCGATTCCAAGATTTGCATTGAATTCTAAGGCAGGAGGCGTTATCTGTTAAATGGATTGTATGGATAACCTTTATCCATAACCTTGATATACGTCATCGGAGTTTGCCCTCATGCGCTTCACCCTGCGCCAGCTGGAGGTCTTCGTGGCGGTGGCCCAGCACGAGAGCGTATCGCGGGCGGCTCGCGCCCTGGCACTCTCCCAGTCGGCCACCAGCAGCGCCCTGGCCGAACTGGAGAAGCAGTTCGACTGCCAGCTGCTGGACCGCCACGGCAAGCGACTGCGCCTCAACGCCCTGGGCTTCCAGCTGCTGCCCAAGGCGGTGGCACTGCTCGACCGCGCCGAGGAGGTGGAGGAGCTGCTCCACGGCCAGCAGGGCATCGGGGTGCTGGACGTCGGCGCCACCCTGACCATCGGCAACTATCTGGCCACCCTGCTGATCAGCGACTTCATGCAGCGCTACCCCGGCAGCCGGGTACGCCTGGCGGTACGCAATACGCGCACCATCATCGACAGTGTGCGCCACCATCGGCTGGACCTGGGATTGATCGAGGGGCAGTGCGAGGAGGAGGACGTGGTCACCCAGCCCTGGGTGGAGGACGAGCTGGTGGTGTTCTGCTCGCCCCGCCACCCCCTGGCCGGAGCCGGCGAGGTGGAGCTCAGCCGCCTGCTGCGCGAGGCGTGGATCATGCGCGAGGAGGGCTCGGGCACGCGACTGACCCTGGAGCAGGCAGCACGCCACCGTCGCGGGCGTTTCAACGTGCTGCTGGAGCTGGAGCACACCGAGGGGATCAAGCGCGCGGTGGAGTCGGGGCTGGGCATCGGCTGCGTCTCGCGCCTGGCACTGCGTGACGCCTTCCGCCGCGGCAGCCTGGTGCCCATCGCCACCCCGGAACTGGACCTGAGCCGTCAGTTCACCTTCATCTGGCACCGCCACAAGTATCTCGCCACCGGCATGCGCGAGTTCCTCAAGCTGTGTCGGCAGATGACCGTGGGCGTGACCCGCAGCGACCAGATCGACCTGCCGCCGGTGCCCTGACGACGTGGCACGAGGCTGGCTCCGAACGGCATCGGGCCCAGCAGTGCCGGGCCCGATGCCGAAGGGAAAGCCAACCCATCAGCGCATATCGCTGACCGCCTCCTGGATCTCCTCGAGGCTCGCCTTGGTGAGGTCCTTGGTCAGGGAGTGGATCACCAGCTTCGCGGTGGGGCCATCGAGCTTGTCGCGCAGCTGGCCGAGGAAGCGGGCCGGGGCGACCAGGATCAGCTTCTCCATGCTGTTGTCGATGCGGGCCTGATAGAGACGATCGGTCACCTCCTTGGCGAACACCTGCTCCTCATGGGTGCGCGCCGTGCTCTCGCCACCGGAGGAGCGCGAGCTGTTCGACGTCGACTCATGCACGTCGGAACCGCGATCCGTCACCAGGTCGCCCTCGTGCAGCCGACTCGCCGAATGCACCAGGCTATCCTGTTCGACCAGCTTGAGTGCGTCGCGGGTGAAGATCCGCGCCCGCGCCGCATCCGCCACCACGATATAGGTTGTCATAGCCACTCCTCGATACCGGTGGTACGACGGCCGGCGATGCGCCGGCCGCTTCTGGATCAACCATGGCAAGTGCCTTGACGCGGGTCAACCCGCCACCGACGTCGATCGGCGACAACTGCAGGGAAGCTTGATCTGGGGTAGCATCCCAGCTGGCCGGCAGGGATGTCGGCACGTCTCATCTCCACGATGTGCCCCCGGGAGGACCCCGATGCGTCAGTTACTGTTTCCCCGCCGCCCGTTATCACGCGGCACCCTGCTCACCTGCCACCTGCTGCTGCAGGTCGGCCTCGCGGTGGGTACGGCACTATGGCTTGCTCCGCGCACGCCATGGCTGGCGGCCACCACCTGGCAGGTGGCCTGGCCCAGCCTGGCACTGGGCGGTGGCCTGTGGCTGCTGGCTGCCATGCTGCTGCGCCTGATGGCCGAGCTGTGGCTACTGCCCCACCACCTGGCCGGCCAGCTGGGCGCCGGGCCGGTGATCACCCGCTCCTGGGAGCGCCGCCCGGCGGTGCATGACCCCCAGGCCGCCTGGACCAGCGAGGCACGTCCCCTGTCCAGCGAGGGCGAGGCGGTAGGCAGCGCCCGGGTAACTCGTCCCGCCGAACCGCTGCGCTCCCGCGGCGGCCGCGAGCCCTCCCTGGACCTCGCCGGCGCCTCCCCTGCCGAACCGAGGGCCGGGGAGCCACGCCTCTAGGAGACTGTCCCTTCGCGGCAGAGAAACCTGGCGTCAGGTGCGACGAGGGAAACGCATGAGCCGACGCAGGCCGGCCAGCATCAGCACGGCGGAGCCGGCGCCGAGGCCGTTGGCCAGGATATCGGCCCAGTCACCGCCACTGCGCCCCGGCACCGGAATCTGGGCGAACTCGACCATGCCGCCGTAGCCCGCCGCGAGCAGGAAGGCCAGCGGCAGGCGGACTCCGGCCAGGCCGATCAGGCCGCCGAGGCCGGCATAGCCGACGAAGTGATTGAGCTTGTCCCAGGGCAGCTGGCTGGGCATCTCATCGCCCGGGGTCAGACTGCCCAGGGCGATGACCAGGGCCGCCACAACGGCCAGCGCCGCCCACAGGCGGCGCCGGTCGTGCAGGCGTTGCAGCCAAGCGAGCCCCAGCCATTCAGGCATGGGCGATATTGCGGTGATAGGCCGGGCTCAGGTCATGCAGCGCCTCCATGAAGGCGGTGACATGATCGGGGTCGGTGAACTGGCTGATGCCATGCCCCAGGTTGAAGACGTGACCGGGCCCCTCGCCATAGCTCTCCAGGATGCGCGCCACCTCGGCACGAATCGCCGCCGGGCGGGCGAACAGCACGTTGGGGTCGAGGTTGCCCTGCAGCGCCACCTTGTGACCCACCCGGGCACGGGCATCGGACAGCTCGGTGCTCCAGTCCAGGCCCACGGCGTCGGAACCCGCCAGGGCGATGTCCTCGAGCCACTGGCCGCCGTTCTTGGTGAACAGGATCACCGGCACACGGCGCCCCTCGTGCTCGCGGATCAGGCCGGCGACGATCTGCTCCATGTAGCGCAGCGAGAACTCCAGGTAGGCCGGCGTGGAGAGGGCGCCACCCCAGGTGTCGAAGATCTGCACCGCCTGGGCGCCGGCGCGGATCTGGGCATTCAGGTAGTCGGTTACCGCCGTGGCCAGGGTGTCGAGCAGGTCATGCATCACGCTGGGCGTGTCGTAGAGCATGGTCTTGATATGCCGGAAGTCCTTGCTGGAGCTGCCCTCGACCATGTAGGTCGCCAGCGTCCAGGGGCTGCCGGAGAAGCCGATCAGCGGCACGCGTCCGTTCAGCTCGCGGCGGATCGTCGAGACCGCGCGCATCACGTAGTCGAGGTCGCGCTCGGCATCGGGAGCACTCAGCGCCGCTACCTCCTCGGCCGTGCGCACCGGCTTGCGGAACTTGGGCCCCTCGCCGGTCTCGAAGTAGAGCCCCAGCCCCATGGCATCGGGGATGGTGAGGATATCCGAGAACAGGATCGCCGCATCCAGCGGATAGCGCTCCAGGGGCTGCAGGGTCACCTCGCAGGCGAGATCCTGATTGCGACACAGGTCCATGAAGTTGCCGGCCACGGCACGGGTGGCGCGATACTCCGGCAGGTAGCGTCCGGCCTGGCGCATCATCCAGACCGGGGTGCGGTCCACCGGCTGACGCGCCAGGGCGCGCAGAAAGCGATCGTTCTTGAGTTCCATGCAGGCGGTCATCCACGGGAAATGTGTCCGCCATTGTACCCGATGCTTGCGTCCCGGTCGTGAGCCTCGCCGGCCTTCCTGATAGAATACCGCCCACTCCTGCGGCGCCGCCCGCGGCCTGATACCGAGGTAACCCGTGACGATTCGCTTTATCGCCGCTTCCCGTCTGCCCACCCCCTGGGCCACCTTCACCATGCACGGCTTCGAGGACGAGGCCACCGGCAAGGACCATATCGCCCTGACCCTGGGCGACGTGGCCGACGGCGAACCGGTACTGGGACGGGTGCACTCGGAGTGCCTGACCGGCGATGCGCTCTTTTCGATGCGCTGCGACTGCGGCTATCAGCTCCAGGAGGCTCTCAAGCGTATCGCCGAGGAGGGCCGCGGGGTGCTGCTCTACCTGCGCCAGGAGGGGCGCGGCATCGGGCTGCTCAACAAGATCCGCGCCTATCACCTCCAGGATCAGGGCGCCGATACAGTGGAGGCCAACGAACAGCTGGGCTTCGCCGCCGACCTTCGCCGCTACGACCTCTGCGTGCCGATGCTGGAGCACCTGGGCATCGCGGGCCTGCGCCTGATGACCAATAACCCGCGCAAGGTCGACGCCCTGACCCAGGCAGGCGTCAATGTCGTGGAACGCGTACCACTGACCACCGGTCTCAATCCCCACAATGAGCACTATCTTTCTACCAAGGCCGGTAAGCTCGGCCACATGATGGTGCTGGGCGATTTCACCCAGGCCGACGATGTGGATATCGAACGCAAGCCCTGAAGACGGGAGCCCCCATCCCTCGATCGGGGAGGCTCCTGGACAGGGGAGAGACCCGATGACCCAGCCATCCCGCGACAGGGAAAGCTTCAGTGCCACCGAGGAGTGGCTGCACAGCATCAGCCACGGAATCGGTGTGCTGCTGAGCCTGGCCGGGGTCACGGTACTGTTGGTGATGGCCAGCCTGGCGCCCCACCTCGACCCCTGGAAGCTGGCCGGGGTCGGCCTCTACGGCACCAGCCTGGTGCTGCTCTATACCGCCTCGACGCTCTACCACGGCGTGCGCGACTCGCGCCGCAAGCGGCTGTTCCAGTTGCTGGATCACTGCGCGATCTACCTGTTGATCGCCGGTACCTACACGCCCTTCCTGCTGGTCAACCTGCGCGGCCCCACCGGCTGGGCGCTGTTCGTCACCGTCTGGGGGCTGGCGCTGGTGGGTATCGCCTGCAAGCTGGCCTGGCCCCACCGCTTCGCGGCGTTACGCGTCGGCATCTACCTGCTGATGGGCTGGCTGATCCTCTTCGCCGGCGGCGAGATGGTCGAGCGGCTGTCGCCCGCGGGGCTTACCCTGCTGGTGGCCGGCGGCCTCACCTACACCCTCGGCGTGCTCTTCTATGCCGTGCGCGCAATTCCCTTCAACCACGTCATCTGGCACCTGTTCGTGCTGGGCGGCAGCATCCTCCACTACTTCGCCGTCTACAGCGCCGTGCTGCCCTTCGCGGCCTGAGCCCGAGGCTTGCGCCCCGGGTCAGGTATCGCGCGCCTTGCGGATGCGCTCGTAGGCGTTGCCGATCTCGCTGGTGCGCTCGCGGGCGACCTCGCGCATGCTCTCGGGCAGCCCCTTGGCGGCCAGCTTGTCGGGGTGGTTCTGGCTCATCAGGCGCCGATAGGCCTTCTTGATCTCGGCATCGCTGGCGTCCTCCTCGACCCCCAGCACCCGGTAGGCATCGGCCAGTGAGGGGCCACTGGCCACACCACCCCCGGCCTGCTCTCCGCCACCGTGCAGCATGGCCTCGACCTGGGCGATCTCCGCCTCGGAGCAGCCCAGTCCGCGCACCACCCGCATCAGCATCTCACGCTCGGCGGGATGCAGCTGGCCGTCGGCGGCGATCGCCGCCAGTTGCACCTGCAGGAAGACCTGGCGCAGGGCGGGCTGCGGGCCCAGCAGCGGGCGCAGCCTGGCAAGCTCCGCGTCCAGGTCGAAGTCCGGCGCCTTGCCGCGGTTGAAGTCGGCCCGGGCCCGGGCGCGCTGGGCCTCGTTGAGGCGCAGGCGGTCCCACAGCACGCGCGAGGCGTCCAGCTCATCCTCGGTGACCTGGCCATCGGCCTTGCACAGACACCCCATGACCGCGAAGGTCGATTCGAGGAATTGCGTCTGGGATGCGGCCAGCTTGCCCAGCAGGCTGCGGCGCAGGCGCTTGACGAGCCAGTAACCGAGCCCGCCACCGACCAGCGCGCCCACGGGCCCGCCGATCATGAACCCCAGGCCGGCGCCGATCAGTACGACGATCCACATCAGCGAGCCTCCCCTGTCATCGCGGTACCGTCGCCACCCGCCAGGCGGCGACGGATGGCGGCCTCGATGCCATCCGCATCCAGGCCGCACTCGGCCAGCAGCTCGGCGGGCTTGCCGTGCTCGACGAAGGCATCGGGCAGCCCCAGGTTGAGCACCGTCCCCCGCACACCCTCGGTGGCCAGCAGCTCGTTGACCGCGCTGCCGGCACCACCGGCCACCACGTTCTCCTCCAGGGTCACCAGCAGGTCGTGGTCGGCCGCCGCGGCCAGCACCGCATCACGATCCAGGGGCTTTACCGAACGCATGTTGAGGTGGCTGGCATCGAGCCGCTCCGCCACCTCGGCGGCCGGCGTGTTGAGGCTGCCGAAGGCCAGCAGGGCGACGCGCCGCCCTGCCTCGGCGCCGCTCTCGCGACGCACCTGCGCCCGCCCGATGGGGGCCGGCTCGAGATGCGCGGGAATCTCGACACCCGGCCCGCTGCCCCGCGGATAGCGCACCGCGGCGGGGCCCGGGTGGTGGTAGGCGGCGCTCAGCATGGCGCGGCACTCCGCCTCGTCGGCCGGCGCCAGCACCACCATGCCGGGCACGCAGCGCAGGTAGGAGAGGTCGAGGCTGCCGTGGTGGGTGGGGCCGTCCTCGCCCACCAGGCCGGCGCGGTCGATGGCGAAGGTGACGTCGAGGTCCTGCACCGCCACGTCATGGATCAGCTGGTCATAGCCGCGCTGCAGGAAGGTGGAGTAGATCGCCACCACCGGCTTCATGGCCTCGCAGGCCATGCCCGCGGCCAGGGTCACCGCATGCTGCTCGGCGATGGCCACATCGAAGTAACGCTCGGGATACTGCTGCGAGAAGCGCACCAGGTCGGAGCCCTCGCGCATCGCCGGCGTGATGCCGATCAGCCGTTCATCGGCGGCGGCCATGTCGCACAGCCAGTCGCCGAAGACATTGCAGTACTTCTTCTTCGCCGGCGCAGGCGTGGCCGGCTTGAGCGGCGGCGGGGCGCCGTTCTTCTCCAGCTTGGTGATGGCATGGTAGCCGATGGGGTCGGCCTCGGCGGGCAGGAAGCCCTTGCCCTTGCAGGTCTTGACGTGGAGGAACTGCGGCCCCTCCAGGTCACGCATGTTGCGCAGGGTCTGTACCAGCAGCGGCAGGTCATGACCGTCGATGGGGCCGATATAGTTGAAGCCCATCTCCTCGAACAGGGTGGCCGGGCTGACCATGCCCTTCATGTGCTCCTCGGTGCGCCGAGCCAGCTCCAGCGCCCCGGGCAGGTGGGAGAGCACCTTCTTGCCGCTCTCGCGCATGGTGGTATAGGGCTTGCTGGTCAGGATGCGCGCCAGGTAGCTGGCCATGCCGCCGACATTCTCGGAGATCGACATCTCGTTGTCGTTGAGCACCACCAGCAGGTTGGCGTCGACGTGACCGGCATGGGCCAGGGCCTCGAAGGCCATCCCGGCGGTCAGGGCACCATCGCCGATCACCGCACAGACACGCCGCTGCTCGCCTCGGGTGCGGGCGGCCAGCGCCATGCCCAGCGCCGCCGAGATCGAGGTGCTGGAGTGGCCCACGCCGAAGGTGTCGTACTCCGACTCGGCACGCCGCGGGAAGGCCGCCAGCCCGCCATGGTGACGGATATTGAGCATCGCCTCGCGGCGCCCGGTGAGGATCTTGTGGGGGTAGGCCTGGTGGCCGACATCCCACACCAGGCGATCATGGGGGGTCTCCAACGCCTGGTGCAGCGCCACGGTGAGCTCCACGACGCCGAGGCCGGCTCCGAAGTGCCCGCCCGACACGCCCACGCTGTAGAGCAGGTAGGCGCGCAGTTCATCGGCCACCTGCGCCAGCTGGGCAGTGGACATGGCACGCAGTGCAGCCGGCGTGTCCAGGGTGTCGAGCAAGGGCGTGGCCGGTCGCTCGGCGGGAATCTCATCGAACAGCTTCATGTGGGCATCTGTCGTGTCAGTGGTCACGCTCGATCATGTATCGGGCCAGCGCCGCCAGCGGCCGCGCGGGCTCACCCAACGGCGCCAGGGCGGCGACGGCCTCCTCGACCAGCCCCGCCGCCCGGGAGCGGGCACCCTCGAGACCCAGCAGGGTCGGGTAGGTGGGCTTGTCGCGGGCGGCGTCGGCCCCCGAGGCCTTGCCCAGGATGGCGGTGTCACCGATCACATCGAGTACGTCGTCGTGGATCTGGAAGGCCAGGCCGATGGCCCGGGCATAGGCATCCAGGGCGGCCAGGCGGGCATCCTCCTCGGCCACTGCCGCCAGCCCGCCTAGGCGCACCGCGGCACGGATCAACGCCCCGGTCTTGTGGGCGTGCATGGTGGCCAGGGCCACGACATCGGGGTGGCCACCCACGGCATCGAGGTCCAGCGCCTGGCCGGCCACCATGCCGTCGCGCCCCGCCGCCTCGGCGAGGCTGGCGATCATCGCCGCCAGGCGGGGGTGTCGGGCACGGGCAACCACCTCGAAGGCCAGCGACTGCAGCGCATCGCCGGCGAGGATCGCGGTGGCCTCGTCGTAGGCACGGTGCACGGTGGGCTGCCCGCGGCGCAGGTCGTCATCGTCCATGGCCGGCAGGTCATCGTGGACCAGCGAGTAGGCGTGGATCAGTTCGATGGCCATGGCCGGGGCGTCGAGGGTAGCGTCATCGGCCCCCAGAGCGCGGCCGGCGGCATACACCAGCAGCGGACGCAGCCGCTTACCACCCACCAGCACGCCGTGACGCATGGCGGCCTCAAGGCGCGGCGCGGGAGCGGTGCGCTCGACAAAAAGCGCCTCGAGGCGGGCGTCTACCCGCGCGCGATCGGCGGCCAGCAGGGTGGTCAGGGTGTCAGCGTTCACCATCGCCCTCCGACGGCGGCACGAAGGGCTCGAGCTCGATACCGCCCTGGGTGCCTTCGGTCAGGGTGCGCACCTTGAGCTCCGCCTCGTCGAGGCGACGCTGGGCATCACGGGTCAGCCTCACTCCCTCCTCGAAGGCGGCAAGCGACTCTTCCAGCGACAGCTCGCCGGACTCCAGTCGTGCCACCAGGCCCTCGAGCCGCTCGACGGTGGCGGCGAAGTCACCTGACGCAGTGTCGTCGGCCTGCGGCTCACGGGACCGCTCGTTGCGCTCTGCCATGCTGCTCCTTTAAACCGCCCCGATAGTCAGAAAGAGATCATTCAAGGGGCCACAGTATACACGCTCTCCCCGGGGGGTCGTCTGCCCCGCCGCCTGCTGGCCGCTGTGACGCCGTAAACTTGCATGTGGCTCATATGAGCAGCGCAGCATTTTCATCCTGGCTCATTTTCCGCTGTGATAAGATAGTGGCCTCACCAGTTTCTGACACTGCATGCGGCTCGCGCCGGAAGGGGTTGATTCGACCATGGCAAAGACGTCCCTGAACAAGAGCAAGATCAAGATCCTGCTGCTCGAGGGCATCCACCAGACCGCGGTGGACAATCTTCGCAACGCCGGGTACTCGAACATCGAGCACCTGCCCACCTCGCTGGATGAAGCCGCGCTGATCGAGAAGATCCGCGACGTCCACTTCATCGGCATCCGCTCGCGGACCCAGCTCAACGAGCGGGTATTCGATGCCGCAGAGAAGCTGGTGGCCGTGGGCTGCTTCTGCATCGGCACCAACCAGGTCGACCTCGACGCCGCCCTAGTTCGCGGCATCCCGGTGTTCAATGCGCCCTACTCCAACACCCGCTCGGTGGCCGAACTGGTGCTGGCCGAGGCGATCATGCTGCTGCGCGGCATTCCCGAGAAGAACGCCCGCGCCCACCAGGGCGGCTGGCTGAAGAGCGCCAAGAATTCCCACGAGGCCCGCGGCAAGACCCTGGGGATCGTCGGCTACGGCAGCATCGGCTCGCAGCTCTCGGTGCTCGCCGAGTCGCTGGGCTTCGACGTCATCTACTATGACGTGGTCGCCAAGCTAGGCATGGGCAACGCCCGCCAGGTGGGCAGCCTCGACGAGCTTCTCGGCCGCGCCGACGTGGTCAGCCTGCACGTTCCCGATCTGCCGTCGACACGCTGGATGATCGGCGCCGAGCAGATCGCGCGAATGAAGCCGGGCGCCATCCTGATCAATGCCTCCCGCGGCAGCGTGGTGGTGATCGAGCCCCTGGCCGAGGCGATCCGCGAGGGGCGCCTCAACGGCGCCGCGGTGGACGTCTTCCCGGTGGAGCCCAAGGGTAGCGACGAGGAGTTCGAGAGCCCGCTGCGCGGCCTGGAGAACGTCATCCTCACCCCCCACATCGGCGGCTCCACCCTGGAGGCCCAGGAGAACATCGGCATCGAGGTCTCCGAGAAGCTGGCCACCTACTCCGACAACGGCACCACCGTCACCTCGGTCAACTTCCCCGAAGTGGCACTGCCGTCCCACCCGGGCAAGCACCGCCTGCTGCACATCCACGAGAACGTGCCGGGGGTGCTCTCCGAGATCAACCGGGTGCTCTCCGAGAACGGCATCAACATCGCCGGCCAGTACCTGCAGACCAACGAGAAGGTCGGCTACGTGGTGATCGACGTCGACAAGGCCTACGGCCCCCAGGCGCTGGACGCCCTGCGCCAGGTCACGCACACCCTCAAGGTGCGCGTGCTCTACTCCGACGGTGGCCAGGAGGCCTGATCCCGCCACCACGGTGCAGTACTGAAAGCCCCGCCGCCGCGTCTCTCCGACGCGGCGGCTTGCGTTGGGGGCGGCCAATCCTCGTTGCCACGTGGAGTGGCGACGCTTGACAGTTCCTCGACCTCCGCCCATTTTGTACACACAAGATGCTTGCCATTGTTTAATCCATAGTACACAACAGCGCAAAGGCACCTGAACCAAGACACCGCCCTCGGCACGACTTGGGTAACCCTTTGTCCATTCAGAGGCCGTTCGTCGGCCGACAGGAGGACAACATGCCCCAGTCTCGGACCCTGTGGATCCGCCACCCGCTCGCCTGCAACGATGCCCGCGCCGCCGGTGGCGTGGTCGTCCAGGGCACCCGCATCCTCGAGGCCGTGCCCGCAGGCGGCCAGCCCAGCCATCCGGTGGACGGCGTCTTCGATGCCTCGCGCCATGTGCTGCTTCCGGGGCTGGTGAACACCCATCACCACTTCTACCAGACCCTGACCCGGGCCTACTCGCCGGCCCTGAACAAGGAACTCTTCCCCTGGCTGACCACCCTCTATGAGGTCTGGGCCAACCTGACGGAGGCACAGCTGGCACTCGCCAGCGAGCTGGCCATGGTGGAGCTGCTGATGTCCGGCTGCACCACAGTGGCCGACCACCACTACATCTTCTCCGGTGCCCTGGCCAATGCCATCGACGTTCAGGTGGACACCGCCCGCCGACTGGGCGTGCGCGCCGCCCTGACCCGCGGCTCGATGAGCGTGGGCCGCGACGACGGCGGCCTGCCGCCCCAGTCGGTGGTGCAGGACGAGACCACCATCCTCGACGAGAGCGCCCGCCTGATCGAGGCCTATCACCAGCGCGGCGAAGGTGCCATGGTCTCCATCGCGCTGGCTCCCTGCTCGCCCTTCTCGGTAAGCCGCGAGCTGATGCAGGAGAGCGCCCGCCTGGCCGAGGCGCGCGACGTGCGCCTGCATACTCACCTGGCCGAGACCGAGGACGAGACGGCCTACTGCCTGCGCCTGTTCGGCATGCGCCCGCTGGACTACCTGGAGGCCACCGGCTGGCTCTCCGATCGCACCTGGCTGGCCCACGGCATCCACTTCGACGACGATGAGGTGGCCCGACTTGGTGCCGCCGGCACCGGCATCGCCCACTGCCCCTCCTCGAACATGGTGCTCGGCTCCGGCATGTGTCGCACCCTGGAGCTGGAGGCCGCCGGCTGCCCGGTGGGGCTGGCGGTGGATGGCTCGGCTTCCAACGATCACTCCAACCTCGCCGAGGAGATGCGCCAGGCGCTGTTGCTGGGCCGCCTGCGCTACTCGCCCAGCCGGGTCACCCATGACGACGTGATCCGCTGGGCGACGGCCGGCTCGGCCCGCTGCCTGGGCCGCGATGACATCGGCCGCCTGACGCCGGGCAACCAGGCGGACCTAGCCCTGTTCACTCTCGACGAGGCGCGCTTCTCCGGTGCCGAGAACCCGGTGGCAGCACTGTTGCTGTGCGGCGCCCACCGCGCCGACCGGGTCATGGTAGCCGGCGAATGGCGCGTCAGTGACGGCCGGCCGGTGGGCCTCGACCTGGAAGCCCTGCTGGCGCGCCACGACGCCGCGGCCACCGAACTGCGCCGCGCCCTGTAAGAGCAACACGCTGGACCCACCTCACTCCCGACAACCACAACAGGAGAGGTTCCATGTCGACCCCCGAAGCCGCCAAGGCCGTCCCGTCCAGGCTGCGCAGCACCCAGGACGTCAACGCGATGCCGCCGCTCGGCCGCGCCATTCCGCTAGGCATCCAGCACGTACTGGCGATGTTCGTCAGCAACGTCACGGTGCCCATCATCATCGCCGGCGCCGCCGGCCTGTCGGAGGAACAGACCTCGCTGATGGTCCAGGCGGCGATGTTCGTCGCCGGGGTGGCGACCCTTGTGCAGTCGCTGGGGATCGGGCCGATCGGCGCCCGGCTGCCCATCGTCATGGGTACCAGCTTCGGCTTCGTGCCGGTGCTGATCCCCATCGCCGTAGGCATGGGCATCCCCGCCGCCCTGGGCGCGGCCCTGTGTGGCGGCGTGGCGATGGCCCTGGTGGGGCTCTTCCTGCCCTGGGTACGCTTCCTCTTCCCGCCGGTAGTCACCGGTACCTTCGTGATCATGATCGGCACCCTGCTGATGCCGGTCGGCTTCGCTTATGCCGGAGGCGGCTTCGGTGCCGAGGACTTCGGCTCCCCGCATCACCTGCTGCTGGCCGGCCTGGTACTGGTGGTCACCGTCAGCCTGCACCAGTTCGGCCGCGGCATCTGGTCGGAGATCTCGCCCCTCGCCGGCCTGATCGCCGGTTTCGTCGCCGCGATGGCATTCGGCTACGTGGACTTCTCCACCATCGGCTCCGCCGACTGGTTCGCCCTGCCCGTGCCCTTCGCCATCGGCCTGGAGTTCCACCTGGCGGCGATCCTGCCGGTGGTGCTGCTGGCCGTGGTGACTTGCGCGGAGTCGATCGGCGACATCGTCGGCACCACTGCGGGCGGCGCCAATCGCGAGCCGACCCAGAAGGAGCTCTCCGGCGGCGTCATGGCCGATGGTCTGGCCAGTGTCTTCGCCGCCATCTTCAACGCCTACCCGCAGATCAGCTTCAGCCAGAACGTCGGCATCGTGGCCCTCACCGGCGTAGTCAGCCGCTACGTGGTGGCCATCGGCGGTGGCTTCCTGGTCATCGCCGGCTTGCTGCCCAAGCTCGGCGGCCTGGTCTCCAGCATTCCCAACTCGGTGCTGGGCGGCGTGGTACTGATCATGTTCGGCATGATCGCCAGCGCCGGCATCAAGATGCTCAGCAACATCGACTTCAATAAGCGCAACATGCTGATCATCGCCATGTCCCTGGCCGCCGCCATCGGCTTGCCCGCTCAGGAAGGGCTCTACGCCGGCTACTCCGAGAACGCCCAGGCGATCATCGAGTCGGGCCTAATCCCCGGCGCCATCTGCGCCATCGTCCTGAACCTCATCCTGCCCCGCCAGGACCGTGTGTTCCGTAGCGATGTCTGATCCCTGCCCTAGGGGATAGCGCGAGCCCTCCCGTGCCTACCGGCCGGGAGGCTCGCCTCGGGCCCCTCTCCGGGTCAGCATGCCGAGAATGGGGAGCGAAGGTCGCAGTGCGGTAGCAGCGTAGGGCACGCTAGCATGTTGCCCGACCACCACGAGGAGACCTCAATGAGCGAGACCACCCCACCGGTACGGCGCCATGACGCCGACGGCGTGACCACCCTGACCCTGAACCGCCCGGCGAGCTTCAACGCCCTCTCCGAGGAGATGCTCGAGGCGCTGGGCGCCGAGCTCGCGAGCCTCGCCGACGACGGCAACGTGCGCTGCGTGGTGCTCGCCGCCGAGGGGCGCGCCTTCTGCGCCGGCCACGACCTCAAGCAGATGCGCGCCCATGACGACGACCGCGACTACTTCCAGGCACTCTTCGCCCGCTGCGCCGGGGTGATGCAGGCCATCGTCGAACTGCCGGTGCCGGTGATCGCCCGGGTCCAGGGCATCGCCACCGCCGCCGGCTGCCAGCTGGTGGCCAGTTGCGACCTGGCGGTGGCCGCCCATTCGGCGCGCTTCGCCGTCTCCGGCATCAACGCAGGCCTGTTCTGCTCCACCCCGGCGGTGGCGCTGTCACGCAACGTGGCCCGCAAGCGCGCCATGGAGATGCTGTTCACCGGCGAGTTCATCGATGCCGATACCGCCCGCGACTGGGGACTGGTCAACCGCGTCGCCGACGACGAGCAGCTGGACGAGGCGGTGGCCGAGCTCGCTGCCAGCATCTGCGCCAAGAGCGCGATGGCGGTGCGCACCGGCAAGGCGATGTTCCAGCGCCAGCTGCGCATGCCGCTGGACGAGGCCTACGCCTTCGCCGGCGAAGTGATGGCGGGCAACATGCTGGCCGAGGACGTGGCCGAGGGCATCGACGCCTTCATCGAGAAGCGTCGCCCCGTATGGAAAGACCGTTGAGGGGGGAAGGACTGCTGAGCACCCAAGGAGCCGCGCAAATGGGTTAGTGGAAGTGATTTCCGCAGACGCGACAGGCGCGCGCCGACAAGGTATCCTGTGCCAGCGAAGCCAAGGCATAAGGAGTTTCAGGGTGAGTGAAGTCAAGCGCAGGACGGCGGGGCGCCCCGCGGGATCGGGCAAGGCCAGCGGCGGCCACAGCCAGTCGCTGGTGCGCGGCCTCAACCTGCTGGAGCGCCTGGCCGGCCACCCCGGGGGCCTGGCCCTTTCCGAGCTCGCCGAGCAGGCCGACCTGGCCCCCTCCACCACCCACCGCCTGCTGCAGGCGCTGCAGAGCCAGGGCTTCGTCACCCAGGACAGCGAGCTAGGTGTCTGGAAAATCGACGTCAAGACCTTCCGGATCGGCAACAGCTTCCTCGAGGCCCGTGATTTCGTGGGCACCAGCCGCCCCTTCCTGCGCCGCCTTACCGCCCAGACCGGCGAGACCGCCAACCTCGGCATCCGCGATGACGGCACCGCGGTGTTCCTGGCACAGAGCGAATCGCCGCAGATGATGCGCATGATCACCCGGCTGGGCTCGCGTGCCCCGCTGCACGCCTCCGGCGTAGGCAAGGCACTGATGGCCTGGCTACCCGAGGACGAGCTTGAGCGCATCCTCGCCGAGCAGGGACTTTCTCGCGTCACCGAAAACACCCTGCACACTCCCGAGACGCTGCGCGAGGGGCTGGCCGAGATCCGCCGCCAGGGCTTCGCCTGCGATCGCGAGGAGCACGCCATCGGCCTGCACTGCGTGGCCGCCTGCATCCACGACGAGCACGGCACCCCACTGGCCGCCATCTCGGTCTCCGGCCCGGTGGCGCGCATCCCCGAGACGCGCCTGCTGGAACTCGGCGAGCTGGTGCGCGATACCGCCGCCGAGATCACCGCCCGGCTGGGGGGGCGCACCCCGCAGGCGTGGTAGCGGCGCCGGGCGGTGAAGCGATCAGCGCGACGGAGTACACTAGCGGCCGTCCATTCGCTCCAGCCGAGGCCACGCCGATGAGTCACCACCTGCTCTCCGTCGATTCCCTGTCCCGCGACGATGTCGATCACCTGATGCGGGTCGCCGCCCGCATGGAGCCCATCGCCCAGCGGCGCCAGGTCACCCGGGTGCTGGAAGGGGCGGTGCTCGGCAACCTCTTCTTCGAGGCCAGTACCCGCACCCGGGTCAGCTTCAACGCCGCCTTCTGCCGGCTGGGCGGCAGCGTCTGCGACACCACCGGCTTCACCTTCTCCTCCATGGCCAAGGGCGAGTCGCTCTACGACACCAGCCGGGTGATGAGCGGCTACTGCGACGCCATCGTGATGCGCCACCCGGAGCTCGGTTCGGTGGCAGAGTTCGCAGCCGCCACCCATGTGCCGGTAATCAATGGCGGCGACGGCCCCGGCGAGCACCCCAGCCAGGCATTGCTCGACTTCTACACCATCGACAAGGAGTTCAGCCGCCTGGGCAAGGGACTGGCCGGCGCCCACGTGCTGATGACCGGTGACCTCAAGTACGGGCGCACCGTGCACTCGCTGATCAAGCTGCTGTCGCTCTATGCCCCCATGCGCATCACCCTGGTGGCCCCACCGGGACTGGAGATGCCCGACCACCTGGTCGACCTGGTCGCTTCCCGGGGGCATCGCATCGAGCAGCGCGACAGCCTGGCCCAGGACTATGCCGACGTGGATGTGGTCTACACCACGCGCATCCAGAAGGAGCGCTTCACCGCCGAGATGAGCGAGGGCTTCAGCCTCTCCCGGGACTTCACCGTGGACCGCGCCTTCCTCGACGCCCGCTGCGGGCGCGACACCCTGGTCATGCACCCGCTGCCCCGCGACAGCCGACCCGAGGCCAACGACCTCGACGTCGACCTCAACGGCGACCCGCGCCTGGCGATCTTCCGCCAGACCGACAACGGCATCCCGGTGCGCATGGCGATCTTCGCAACCCTGCTGGAGGTGGACGACCTGATCGAGCAGGAGCTGCGCCCGGTACGCTGGTTCGTGCCGCCGCGCGTGGGCGTTGACGACCCGGCACTGTAAGCAACGCGCACTTTCGCCGCTCTCGCCTATGCTGAGGGATGATCCTTCCCCCTGGCGGCAAGAGGCACCACGACATGAACCTGCACCGCGCCTATCGGCTCCTGGCACTCTTCTACACCGTGCTGCTGCTGGTCGGGGCCATCGCCCTGCTGGCCGGCGGCGGCACCGCGCTGTCGCTGGCTCAGCTGGCCCTGGGGGCCATGGCGGTGGTGGGGTTGTGGGGCTATATCCTCAAGCGCGGCTTCATGAATCCACGCATGTGGCGACCTCTGGCGGCGCTGCTGGCGGTGGCGGCCGTGGTGCAGCTGTGGGCGGTGCTCAACCTGTCGCTCTCCGGCGAGCTGCTCACCTGGATGCTGGCCAGCGCGATCTTCTCGGTACTGCTGGTGGTGATCCTGTATCGCTACGGCGACCGCGACCAGGCCCTCTGGGCCACGCCCGAGGAGCTCGAGGCCGCCCGGCGGCTGGAGGCGCTGCTGGAGGAGGGTGACGGCCCGCTGCAGGCCGAGGCAAGTGACGGGCAGCGCGAGTCGCGGGTCACGGTGACCCGAGACGGCGACGGGTTCCGCGCCAGCGTGATTCGCCGCCGCCACGCCGAGCGCGAGAGCTTCGAGGAGCGCTTCCACCACCCCGCCACCCTGGTGTTCTTCCTGGAGAAGTTCGCCGGCGTCTCGGTGCAGGACTTCACGCGTCCCGACGCCGCCTGAGGCGTCAGCGCTGCACCAGTCCTTGGCCGGGCAGCCCCTCCCGGGCGGCAAACCAGCGCTCGACGATCAGCACCGCGCTGATGCCATCGACCCCCTCATCGCGCCAGCTGCCGCGATGGCCGCGTTCCCGGGCGATCAGCTTGGCCTCGCCGGTGGAGCCGCGCTCGTCGACCATCTCGCAGGGTACCCCGTAGCGGCCGAACAGGCGCTTGCCGAACTTTCGGGCGCGTGTGCTCATCTCCTGCTCCTCGCCCGCCGCGGTGAGCGGCAGGCCCACCACGAAGAGGTCCGGCTGCCACTCCTCCACCAGCCGAGCGACCCGCGACCAGTCGGGAATTCCCTCCCGGGCCGGCAGCGGCTCCAGCTCCCGGGCGCTGCCCAGCAGTTCGTTGCCGACCGCCACGCCGATACGCCGGGTGCCGAAGTCGAAGCCCAGGATCAACCGCTCGCCCTGCCTGGCCATCAACGCCCTCCTGCCATCCGTCGCGTCCGGTTCACGAATGCCCCGCCTCACGGGTCATCAGGTTGAGGTCGATGCCGAGGATCCCGGCCGCGGCGCCCAGGCGTTGCTCCGGCGGCACCTCGAAGAGGATGTCGCCGCGCCCCTCCACGGTGAGCCAAGCGTTGTCGAGCAGCTCGGCCTCGAGCTGGCCCGACTCCCAGCCGGCACAGCCCAGGCACACCAGGAAGTGCTCCGGGCCGCGACCGGCGGCCAGCGCCTGGAGCATGTCCATGGAGGTGGTCAGGGCGATCTCCTCGGTGACCTGGATGCTGGAATCCCAGTCGGCGCTCGAGCCGCGGTGCAGGATGAAGCCGCGGTCCTTGTGCACCGGACCACCGTAGTAGACCGGCGCGTTGCGCTGCGGGCTCTCCTCGCCGCCCAGCTCCAGTTGTTCGAAGAGCGCCTCCAGGGTCAGCTCGAGGGGGCGGTTGATGATCACCCCCATGGTGCCCTTCTCGTCATGGTCGCACAGGTAGGCGAGGCTGCCGGCGAAGTTGGGGTCTTCCAGGTGCGGCATCGCCAGCAGGAAGTGATCTTTCAGGCCGAAGTTTTCCACGGATTGCATGAGACTCCCCGGCGGTCCTAACGCACGCCGAAATTGTTGCCTTGGCCGAACCGCCAGACGCGGGTGATGGAGAGCGAGTCCAGGTTACCCATGCCCGCATCGAAGGGACGATAGGGGCCGGCACCGTGAACGGTATCCAGCGCCGCCTGGTCGAGTTCGGAATGTCCCGACGATTGTATCACCTCCGCCTGGCGCAACTCGCCGTCGCGGCCGATCACCACCCGAATGCGCAGCTGCCCCTGGAGATGACGCGGCGCCGGGTGCACGCGATTGCCATAGGCCTCGACGCGACGGGTCCAGTCGTCGATATAGCGCGCCTCGGCGGCACGCTGGGCGGCCTGGCGGGGGGCACCGGTATCGCCGGGCGACTCTGGAGCGAGACCCTGCTCACGGATGCTGCGAGTGGCGTCGGCAAGCAGGTCACGTCCCGAGGCGGTGGGTGCCGCCACCCGGGGCTCGGCCTCGGCGTCCGCCGCCTGGGGCGCCTCGCGGGGGGTGGGCGGCATCGGGTTCTCGGCCTCGGCTTCCGCCGCCGGGGGCGCCTCCTCGACGGGGCGCGCCTCGGGGGCGACGCGTTCGGCCGCTTCGGGCTCCGCCGGCGTGGCGGGGTCGACATCCGTAGCCCCCTGCTGTGAGGCAGCGGGGGCTTCCACCGGGGCGGAGCGCGACTCTGCCGGTGCCTCCTCCTGCTCGCTGCCGGCAGCCTGCTGGTCGACTTCGGCGATGGCCTCGGCCTCCACCGGTGCCTCGCTTTCGCGGGTCACCAGCACCACGTCGAGGCTTTTCCGCTCGGCCGGCGGGGTGGCGAACTGCCAGCTAGCCACCACGCCGATCACCGCCAGGTGCAGCAGCAGTGCCAGCGACCAGGCCAGCCAACGCCGATAGGGCCGGGTGACCGGGGCATACTGGATGGGGTCGCCGGCGATCAGGGACATGGCGGCCTCGCCTCTCAGCCCCGCGCCGTTGCCAGGCGACGCTCGATGGCATCCATCAGCAGGCCGGCGATATCGGTGCCGCGCTGATCATCGATCTCGCGCACGCAGGTGGGGCTGGTCACGTTGATCTCGGTGATGTAGTCGCCGATCACGTCGAGGCCCACGAACATCAGGCCCTTGTCGCGGATCATCGGCTGCACCTGGCGGATCAGCCAGTGGTCACGTTCGGTGAGCTCACGGCTCACCCCGGTACCACCGGCGGCCAGGTTGCCGCGGGTCTCGCCGGCCATGGGCACCCGGGCCAGGCCATAGGGTACCGGCTCACCATCCACCAGCAGGATGCGGGTGTCGCCATCCCTGATCTCGGGCAGGTAGCGCTGGGCCATGATCTGGCGCTGGCCGCGCTCGGTGAGGGTCTCGATCACCGCGCCCAGGTTGCGCCCCTCGGGGCCGACGTGGAAGATCCCGCTGCCGCCCATGCCATCCAGCGGCTTGAGGATGACGTCGCCGTGCTCGGCGTGGAAGGCGCGCAGCTCGGGCTCGCTGCAGGAGACCAGTGTCGGCGCGCAGCACTGCGGGAACTGCTGGGCGAAGAGCTTCTCGTTGCACTCGAGTAGCGCCCGGGTGGGGTTGACCACCAGCACGCCCTCGCGCTCGGCGAAGCCCAGCAGGTGCACGGCATTGAGGAAGTGGGTATCGACCGGCGGATCCTGGCGCATCAGGATCACATCGAGTTCGGCCAGGGGCCGCGGCTCGGGTTCACCCAGGTCGAACCAGTGGCCGGGGTCGCGATGCACCTCGAGGTCGCGCAGGCGGCCGTAGGCGCGGCCATCGCGCAGGAAGAGGTCGCCGGGCTCGAGATAGTGCAGCGAGGCGCCGCGATCCCGGGCGGCCCACAGCAGGGCCAGGGAGGTGTCCTTCTTGTAGGTGATGTCCGCGATGGGGTCCATCACCACGCCGATCTTCAGCGCGCGTTCACTCATGGGTCGGATTCCGGTCAAGAGTATGGATGGGGCCAGTATGCCGGCTACTCGCCGCCGGGCGCCAGCCGGATGCCGGTGGGCTCCAGGATGATCAGTCGGCGCTTGTAGAGGCGGCCGATGGCCTGTTTGAAGGCGTTCTTGCTGACCCCCAGGCGCGCCTTGATCTCGGCGGCGTCGCTCTTGTCGCCCAGCGGCAGGTAGCCGCCACTCTCGCGCAGTGCCTTGAGCACGGCCTCGCCCACCACGTCCAGGCGCGCCTCGCCGGGGGGCAGCAGCGAGAGGTCCAGGCGGCCATCGTCACGCAGGCGCTTGATGTAGCCGGTAACACGCTGGCCACGGCGCAGCGGCCGGGTCAGGTCATCACGATAGAGCACCCCCCAGAAGCGATGGTTGACCACCGCCTTGAGGCCGAGGTCGGTCTGCTCGGCGATCACCAGGATCACCTCATCGCCGGCGGCGAGCCCCTCGGCCTCATCGGCGACGAAGCGCTCCAGCTTCTGGGAGGCCACCGGCCGCCCCTGCTGGTCCGTGTAGATTCGCACCAGCACCCGCTTGCCGACGCTGGGGCGGAAGCGCTGCTCCCCGTAGGGCAACAGCAGGTCGCGGGGCTGCCCCCAGTCGAGGAAGGCGCCGGTGTCGTTGACGGTGACCACCTCCAGGTAGGCCACCTCGCCCACGTCACACCTCGGCGCCCGGTAGCGTCGCCCGGCGGCGGGGCGCGGCGTGCGCGGTTCACGTGAATCGGACATGAGGGGGCTCCCTGAAAAATGGATGATGCCGCCGGGGTCTGACCGGCGGAGGATGGGCGGCGTCGAGCGGTGGCGGTAGAGGGATGCGGCAGCGTCAGCCGTTCCCGTCGAGGTCCCCGAAACGGTACTGCAGCAGGCTGAGTGCCACCACCGGGGCAGTCTCGGTACGCAGGATGCGCGGCCCCAGGCAGAGCGGCGCGAAGCCGGCCTCGCGGGCGGCCACGACCTCGGCCTCGGCCAGCCCGCCCTCGGGGCCGATCAGCAGCGCCACGCTCGTGGGCGCCGACTGCTGTGCCAGCGCCCCGGCGCTATCCGGATGCAGTACCAGGCGCAGCGTCTCGTCGCGCCCGGCCAGCCACTCGGCCAGGGCGAGTGGCGGGTTCACTGCCGGCACCACGGCGCGTCCGCACTGCTCGCAGGCGCTGGCCGCTACCGCCTGCCAGTGGGCGAGTTTCTTCGCCTCCCGCTCCCCCTTGAGGCGCACGTCACCATGCTCGGTGTAGAGCGGCGTGATGGCGGCCACGCCGAGCTCCACGGCCTTCTGGATGGCATAGTCCATGCGATCGCCCTTGGAGATCGCCTGGCCAAGGTGCACCGCCAACGGCGACTCGGCGGTACCGGGCGCCACCGACTCGATACGCGCCACTACCCGCTTGCGCGAGGCCTCCACCAGCACCGCACTGGCCTCGAGGCCCGCACCGTCGAACAGCCGCAACGCGGCCCCCTCGCCCAGGCGCAGCACGCGTGCCACATGGCGGGCCGGCCCCTCGGGCAGAACGACGTCGCCGCCGACACGAAGGTCGGCGGCGACGTGGATACGCGGCGATCTCTTGATCATGGCTTGATCTTCACTTCAGGGCCACGGTGCTGCGTTACTGGGTCGTCTCGGCGCCCTGGGCCTGCTCGGCCTCGCGCTGCTTCTTGCGCGCATAGATTGCCTCGAAGTTGACCGGCGCCAGCATCAGCGGCGGGAAGCCGCCACGGTTGACCAGGTTATCGATGCACTCGCGGGCATAGGGGAAGAGCACGTTGGGGCAGAAGGCGCCCAGGGTGTGGTCGAGCTGCTCGCCCTCGATGCCGGTGATGCGGAACAGGCCGGCCTGCTCGAGCTCGGCCAGGAAGGAAGTGGTTCCCTCCTCGCTGTGGGTCACCTGGGCGGTGACCTTGATCACCACCTCATAGAGGCCATCACCCACCTTCTCGCTGGTGGTATCCAGGTTCAGGCCCACCTTGGGCTTGAAGGGCTGCTGGAACACCGACGGCGAGTTGGGTGCCTCGAAGGAGATATCCTTGACGTAGATGCGCTGCACGGCGAACTGCAGCTGCGGCTTGTCCTGCTGGCCGGCGGCCTGGCCGTCGGCGCCCGGGTTGTTCTCTTCCGCCATGGGAAAGGTCCTTTTGTACGATAGGAAATGCTACTTCTTGACGACCGGCAGGCCATCGGCCTGCCACTGCATCATGCCGCCCTTGAGCTTGAGCACCCGAGAGTAACCGGCCTTGGAAAGCTTGGCCACGGTCACGCCCGCGGACTGGCCCGTCTTGCAGGCCACGATAATCGGTTTGTCCTTGACCTTCTCGAGTTCGCCCATGCGCTCGTCGATGCGGCTCTGGGGAATGTTGCGGGCGCCGGCGATATGGCCAGCCTTGAAGTCGCCGGCCTCGCGGGTATCCAGCACCACCGCGTCCTCGCGGTTGATCAGCTGGGTCGCCTCGCCGGAGGTCACGCCGTTGGAGGCGCTGTTGCGCGCCTCGTAGAGGACCCAGGCAGTCAGCACCAGGAGGAAGGCGCCCACCAGCAGCGGGTGGTTCTGCACGAATTCAAACAGCTGATCGATCATGGGTGCGAAAACTCTCGTCTCGGTGCACGGGAACAGGGGCGCGACTGGCGCACAGCGGGCGCCAGTATACACGAGGTGGGCGCCGACAAATCAGGCCATCCGCAGCGATTCGCCACGGATGTCGAGCGCCGGGGAGCCATGACGCACGATGCCGCCTGCGATATGATGCCGCAAGACGATTCCTGCCGCGACCCCGAACGCCCGGCGTCGAGATCTTCCGGTTACAGCCGCCAACCGGGCCGGGTCGCGTCTATCCAGCTTCGAGGACACTCACCATGACCGCCACTCCCCCGCGCCCCGTCGCCCTGATCATCCTCGACGGCTACGGCCACAACCCCGACCCGGCCAACAACGCCGTGGAAGCCGCCAATACGCCGGTGATGGACCGCCTGTGGGCCGAGCATCCCCATACCCTGATCCATACCGACGGCCGCCACGTCGGCCTTCCCGACGGCCAGATGGGCAACTCCGAGGTGGGCCACATGAACCTCGGCGCGGGGCGAGTCGTCTACCAGGACTTCACGCGCATCACCAAGGCCATCGAGGATGGCGACCTGGACACCAACGCCATCCTGACAGCGCCCATCGACGCGGCCGTGGCCGCGGGCCGGGCGGTGCACCTGCTGGGCCTGCTCTCCCCGGGCGGCGTGCACAGCCACGAGGAGCATATCCTTGCCGTTGCCGAGCTGGCGGCCCGCCGCGGCGCCACCCGCATCTTCGTGCACGCCTTCCTGGATGGCCGCGACATGCCGCCCCAGAGCGCCCTGGCGTCCATCGAACGCACCAATGCGCGCCTCGCCGAACTGGTCGGCGCCGACAACGGCTTCGTGGCCTCGATCATCGGCCGCTACTTCGCCATGGATCGTGACAACCGCTGGGACCGTGTCGAGAAGGCCTACCGCCTGCTCACCGAGGGCGTAGGCGAGCACGTGGTTGCCGGCGCGGAGGCGGGGCTGCGCGCTGCCTACGAGCGCGGCGAGACCGACGAGTTCGTGGCCGCCACCAGCGTGCGCCCGGCGGGCGTGCCGATCACCCTCGAGGAGGGCGACGCCGCCCTGTTCATGAACTTCCGCGCCGACCGGGCCCGGGAGCTGACCCGGGCCTTCGTCGATGAGGGCTTCGATGGCTTCACGCGCCGCGTGCATCCCCGGCTCGCCGCCGAGGGCCTGGTCACCCTGACCCGCTACGCCGCCGACATCCCCGCACCGGCGGCCTTCCCGCCGGTGGCGCTGCACAACACCCTGGGCGAGGTCATGGAGAGCCGCGGGCTGACCCAGCTGCGCATCGCCGAGACCGAGAAGTATCCCCACGTCACCTTCTTCTTCTCCGGCGGTCGTGAGGCGGAGTACCGGGGCGAGGAACGCATCCTGGTGCCCTCGCCCCGGGACGTGAAGACCTACGACGAGAAGCCCGAGATGAGCGCCCACGAGGTGACCGACCGCCTGGTGGAGGCCATCGACTCGGGCCGCTTCGATCTGATCGTGTGCAACTACGCCAACGGCGACATGGTCGGCCACACCGGCGACTTCGACGCCGCCGTCAAGGCCATCGAGACCGTCGACGGCTGCGTGGGCCGGGTGGTGAAGGCGATCCAGCGCGCCGGTGGGGCCTGCCTGGTCACCGCCGACCATGGCAACGCCGAGCAGATGGTCAATCCCGAGACCGGCGCCCCCCAGACCGCCCACACCACCTTCGAGGTGCCGCTGATCCATGTCGGCGAGCGTCCGGCGCGGCTGATCGACGACGGCAGCCTGTGCGACATCGCCCCGACCCTGCTGGCGATGATGGACCAGCCGATTCCCGAGGAGATGAGCGGCCACGCCCTTATCGAGTTCGACTGAGCGGACGGATGGCCAGGCCTGCCGCCCCCCTCGGCACGCTGCTGCTGATGCTCTGCCTGGCGGGCCCGCTTGCGGCCCAGCCCAGCGAAGAGGCCGTGCAGGAGCGTCTCGATACCATCGGTGAGGCCATCGAGGAGGCCGGCCAGCGCGTATCGGCGACCCGCGAAGCCCGCGACGAGGCGGCGCGCCAGCTGAAGGCGATCGAGACGTCGCTGGCCGCCACCCACCGGCGACTCGATGAGCTCCAGGCCGAGCGACGCGAGCTGGGTGCCGAGATGGAGACCCTCCAGGCGCGCCGCGACGAACTCGAGACCGAGCGCGCCGCCCAGCTCGAGGCCATCCATACCCAGCTCGACGCCCTCTACCGCCTGGGCCGCTCGCCCCAGCTCAAGCTGCTGCTCAACCAGGACGATCCGGCGCGGCTGGATCGCCTCCAGCACTACCTGAACCACCTGGCCCGGGCTCGCCGCGAGCGACTCGACGAGCTGGCGCGCCTCGATGCGGCCCTGGCCGAGACCCGCCGCGAGCTCGAGGCTCCC